>Ga0070740_10000013_pt1 | contig 535301 bp, 481 predicted proteins | sample Coa_R2_FD_67286 | JGI IMG/M metagenome (GOLD analysis project Ga0070740, IMG submission 67286) | Surface soil microbial communities from Centralia Pennsylvania, which are recovering from an underground coalmine fire - Coalmine... | ecosystem: Environmental > Terrestrial > Soil > Unclassified ... | reverse complement strand
GCCAGCGCGCGGATTCACGCACTGGAGCGGGAGGTAAGCGCGCTGCCGCGGGAGGCGCGCAATCACTTTCACGGGCTGGTGGGCGCGAGCGCGTCGATGCGCCAGCTATACGAGCGAATCGAGGCGGCGGGCCGCACCCGCGGCACCATCCTGATCGTGGGGGAGAGCGGGACCGGCAAAGAACTGGTGGCGCGCGCGATCCACGAATGCGGGCCGAACCCGGCGGCGCCGTTCATCGCGCTCAACTGCGCGGCGATTCCCAAGGACCTGATCGAGAGCGAACTGTTCGGGTACAAGCGAGGCGCGTTCAGCGGGGCCAACGCGGAATACCTGGGGCTGTTCCGGGCCGCGGAAGGGGGCACGCTGTTTCTGGACGAAGTGACCGAGATGAGTCCCGACACCCAGAGCAAGCTGCTGCGCTCGGTGCAGGAGCACGCGGTGCGGCCGGTGGGGTCGACCCGGGAAGTGGCGGTGGAGGTGCGGCTGATCGCCTCGACCAATCGCGACCCGCAGGAGGCGGTGAAGAACGGGCAGTTGCGGGAGGACCTGTACTACCGGCTGCAGGCCGGGGTGATCTATATCCCGCCGCTGCGGGAGCGGCTGGAGGATGTGCCGCTGCTGGTGGAGCACTTCATCGATCTGTTCAACGCGCGGCAGATGCGCCAGGAGCCGGTGACGGGAATCGAGGAAGCGGCGCTGGAGGCGATGCGCCGTTACTCGTGGCCGGGCAACGTGCGCGAACTCGCCAACGCCATCGAGGGCGCGTTTACTTTCAGCCACGCTCCGGCAATCGGTCTCTACGACCTGCCGCGCTCGATCGCCGGTGCCGAGGCGCTTGCGCAATCGACGCTGAATCCGAATGCTCCGGTCGGCAGCTTCGCCGACACCGAGCGGGCGATCATCCAGCGCGCGCTCGAGACCACCGAAGGCAACAAGGTGCAGGCGGCCAAGCTGCTCAAGATCTCCCGCAAGAAGCTCTACGCAAAGATCGCGAAGTACGGGTTGGAGTAGAAATTCTCGCGGATGTCCGAGCTGCCGGAGGCGCAGCGATGCATCTTTTGTGGAATTCTGCCGGCCTCTGGCTCGCTGGAAAGGAACAAGATGAAACGCTACCTGCTGCCGATCGCAATCGCCACGGTTCTGGTGAGCGCGATTTCTGTGTCTGCCCAGTCAATTCCCGTGAAGGTTTCGACGCCGGTCCCGTCCCCCGATCCCGCCGACTCGGTGGAGACCGTCACGGGCAGGATCGTCCGCCTCGACACCAAAACCGCGACCTTCACGGTCAAGGCTTCCGGATCGAAAAAGACGGTGCACCTCAAGGCTGGAAACGACGTCGATGTCCACCAGCTCCGGCGAGGCGAACGAGTCATTGTCACCTATTCCAATTCAACCGCCCTGAAGGTCGAGGCCACCCGGGCAACCCGGTAAAGACGGCGGTTGCGCGCGCCTACTCGTTGTAGAGATAGGTCTGATCCTTGAGACCTTTTTCGTAATCTTCGAGCAGCTTCATGCCGTCGCTCGGCTTGATGCGATCCTGCTTGATCGCCGCGTCAACCTGCGCCTTGACCCGCGCGAGCATCTCGCGCGTATCGTACTGGACCATCCCGAGCACCTCAGCGATGCTGCTGCCGGGAATGACCACTTCGAGGTAGTACCCGCACGGCTCGTCGTTATCGAGGAAAACGTGGACCTCGTTGACGCGGCCAAACAAATTGTGCAGGTCGCCCATGATGTCCTGATAGGCGCCGGTGAGGAACACTCCCAGATAGTAGGGGCGAGTGTTGACGGGATGGAGCGGCAGGGTGTCGTCTTCGTCGTCCTGATGGATGTACTTGGAGATTTTCCCGTCGGAGTCGCAGGTGATGTCCGCGAGGCGGGCGCGCGCCGTCGGCCGCTCGTCAAGGCGATGGATGGGTAGAACGGGAAACATCGCGCCCAGCGCCCAGTGATCCAGCAGCGACTGGAACACCGAGAAATTGCAGATGTACTGATCGGCGAGCTCCCGCCTGAGCTCGATCATTTCCTCGGGTAGATCGTTTACGTTCAACTGCGAAGCCAGGCGCATGATGCGTTGGGCGGCCTCCCAGAACAGGCTTTCAGTCTTGGCCTTGAGCTCGAGATCGAGCAGCCCGAGCTCGAACATCTTCTGCGCTTCCTCGCGAATCTGGACCAGATCGTGCCACGACTCGGTCAACTCGCGCTGCTCGACCATCTCGCCGACTTCTCTAAGCTCGCGCAGCAGCTTGTGCTCGCCGACGGGGAAATTCACCGGCGCCTTGCCGGGCTTCTCGACCGTGTTCAGCGCTTCGACCACCAGCACCGAATGATGGGCGACGACGGCGCGGCCCGACTCGGAGATGAGATTCGGATGCGGCACATTCTCTTCATCGCACACGTCGGCGACGTTGGAGACGATGTCGCGCGCGTACTCGCGCACACTGTAATTCATCGAGGAATTCGAGGTCGTCCGGGAGCCGTCGTAGTCGATGGCGAGACCGCCGCCCACGTCGAGGTACTCGATCGGATGGCCCATCTTGCGGAGTTTTGCGTAATAGCGGGTGGCCTCGCGGATCGCGCGCTTGATGATAAGGATGTCGGGAACCTGCGAGCCGATATGAAAGTGGAGCAGCCTGAGCGCCGAACTCATCCCCGCATCGCGCAGGATAGCCGTCGCCTGCAGCAGCTCCTCGGTCGAAAGGCCGAACTTCGCGCCGCCGCCGCTCGACTCGGACCATTTGCCGGCGCCCTTGCTCGAAAGGCGCAGGCGCACGCCGATCATCGGCTCGATGCCGACCTCTTTGGCGATGGTCACGATTGCCTGGACTTCGGAAAGCTTCTCCGTCACCAGCATCACGGTCTTGCCGAGCTTGCGCCCAAGCAGAGCGGCCCGGATGTAGCGGTCGTCCTTGTAGCCGTTGCAGATGATCAACGAATCGTTGTCGGTGTGAAGCGACAGCGCCGCGAACATTTCCGGCTTCGAGCCGACTTCCAGCCCGTAATGAAACGGGCGTCCGGCGTTGACGATCTCTTCGACCACCTCGCGGAGCTGGTTGACCTTAATCGGGAAGACCCCCCGATAGACCCCTTTGAAACGCTTGCGGGAGATGGCCGCGCTGAAGGCTTCGTTCAGCGCACGCACGCGATGGTGCAGCATGTCCTGGAAGCGAATCAGCAGGGGGCATCCGAGTCCCTTGAGACGAGCGGCTTCCACGACTTCGCGGATGACGATCTTGCCGCCCCGCCCCATCAGCGGTTGCACCGTCATATCGCCGCGGTCGTTGACCTCGAAATATCCGCCGCCCCAGCGGTCGACGAGGTACATCGCCTTGGCGTCCTTAATCGCCCAGCTTTCGTCGCTGAACTCGATGGCTTCGCGTTCCTTTGAACGGACGCTCGCTCTGCCGAATGAAGCCATTTAATCCCTCCGATACGACCGCCGCGAAAAATTCCGGCAATTGACAGTAATCGCCAAAGGCCGACGAGGATCAAGAGCCATGGCGTTCTCGCGCCGCATCAAGACGTCCGCGCGGGCAGGCGCATCCACTTTTAATCATCTTTTAATCTAACCACGATGCGCGGAAGGATCGGCTTTCGATCTCGAACCGAGCCAAATTTTTCGATCTCCAGTCGCGTAAAACCCGCTCGCGGCGCTTCGCGCTCCTTTTATTGTAGTGGAATTTCGAGCGCCGTCCGATTGGCGAGCTCGCGGCCCTCGCGATGCCGCTGCGGGCCCGCCCACAAGATGGCTTGCCGGGCTTTACCGTGCTCTACTTGGAAGGCTCCAGCGAGGCTCAGGCGATGGATGTGAGCAAGGTTCCCCCCGGCCGTAACCCACCGGACGATATCAACGTGGTCGTGGAAATTCCGCAGGGCGGCGTCCCGATCAAGTACGAGCTGGATAAGGCTTCCGGCGCCCTGTTCGTAAATCGCTTTCTGCACACCGCGATGTACTATCCGGCCAACTACGGCTTCATCCCGAACACCCTGTCCGAGGATGGCGACCCTTGCGACGCGCTGGCGCTCTCGCAGGTTCCGGTCGTGCCCGGCGCGGTGATCCGATGCCGCCCGGTGGGGGCGCTGCTGATGGAAGACGAGCATGGAGTCGATGAAAAGATCCTGGCGGTGCCGGTGGACGAGCTGAATCCGTACTACGACGGTATCGCGGAGCTTTCCGACGTTCCGCAGATCCTTCGGGATCAAATCGATCACTTTTTCCGCCATTACAAAGAGCTGGAGAAAGGCAAGTGGGTGAAGGTCAACGGATGGGTCGACAGAGAGGCGGCCCGCCGGCTCATCCGGGACGGAATCGCCCGTTTTCGCAAATCCTGAGGATCCGTAGACCTCGATGGGGAAGAACAGCGTGGACCGAAAAGAAGTCAAGATGTATTCGGACTACAAGAGCCCCTTCGCCTACCTTGCCTTCGATCCCGCATTCGCCCTGGAGCAGCGCTATCGAATTCGGCTGCGATGGATTCCCTTCCAGCTCCGCATCAAGGGCAAGGGCGAACGCAGCATCTATTCAGAGTTCAAGGCCAGATACTCCTACCTCGATGCGCGCAGATGGGCGGCGCCCCGGGGAATTACCATCCGCGGGCCGGTCAAAGTCTATGACACGACTCCCGCGCTGATCGGAGGGCTTTTCGCCGAGTCTTATGGCCGGCTACTCGATTACAGCCGCAAGGTTTTCGAGATGTTCTTTCGCAGGGAGCTCGAGGTGGACCAGCCCGAGGCGATTGCGGAGGTGCTCGCGAGCCTCAACATGTCACGCGAGGAATATCGCGCTTACCTGGCGGGACAGGGCGCGCGGGCATACGAGCGCGCGCAGCGGGAGGCCGAGCAGGACCACGTCTTTGGCGTTCCCCTGTTTTTCTTCAACGGCGAGCCGTTCTGGGGCCACGACCGAATTCCGGTCCTTGAAGAGCGGCTGAAACAGGCCGGCTTGAGCATCGAGGCCTGACTTCTCGCGATGCGCACGGTCGATTTCTACTACGATTTTTCCAGCACCAACAGCTACTTCGCCGCCTTCATGCTGCCCGAAATCTGCAAGCGCACGGGCGCGCAGATGCGATGGATGCCCCTGCATTCGGCCGCCCTGTTTCGCGCCACCGGCTTCGACGTTATGGCGATGACGCCGCGCAAGGCGCGCTACCTGTGGCGCGACCACGCGCGCTACTCGGAGGCAACCGGCCTCCCCTTCCGCCGGCCCTCTCGATTTCCAATCAAGACCGCGATGGCGCTTCGATGCGTCCTTGCGGCCGACCGTGTCGCCGGCGGTGGTGACCGAGGCGGCAGCATACGGGTAGCGTTCTCGCAGGCCGTGTTTCGAGCCTATTGGGAGCGCGACGAAGACATCGCCAGTCCTGCCGTCTTGAAGAACTCGATCGCGCAGACTGGGCTCGATCCCGAAGCCATCCTGAGGCTGTCCGACAGCGGCGAAATACGCGACGAGCTCCGGTCGATAACCGACGAAGCGGCCGCCCGGGGCGTTTTCGGCGTGCCGATGTTCTTTGTTGGTAACGAGATGTTCTGGGGCAAAGACCGGCTCGACTTCGTCGAACGATGGCTAAAACGGGACGCTTGATTTTTTACTGGTCAAGCACGGGGCCTTAGGCTAAAAAGAGTTCGCAGGCGCGATTTCCGCGCGGAGGTGGCCAGAGTTGCGCACTGAACCGATGCTGCGGACGGGCATCAAGCCATGAGTGCTGGCTTCTCGCCGATTCTCGCGCCGCGAACCTCCGCTCGAAAATCCGTGCGGCACGAACTAGATGCGCTTGCGGCGCGCGAGATCGATGAACTCGTTTCGAAGCTGCTCAGTGAAGTGCGGGTGCCATTCGGGTCGCTCGGTGGCCGCGTTTTGGGCCATCTAACCGATCTCAAGAAAATTCTGGCGGCTGACTACCTTGAAGATGTTGCTCTTCCTCCCCGGCAGTTGCTGCGGGAACTCTCGCAGGTGGTGAACGCGGAGATCACCACCTACGATGGGGAGTGGAAGCGCCTCGACAGCCCTGAGGTCCTGAGCCGATTGTTCCGCCGGTTCGGCCCGCGCGAGATCGAGCTGCGCGCCGAGCCGTACACGGAGGGCGCGGGCCTCGCGTTGCGCGGATTCTTCTGCCGCACCAGCATCGGCAGCCACGCCAAGTTCGTTATCTTCGTGAACACCGCCCACCATCCAGGCGCAGCCGCTGCTACTCTGGGACACGAACTCGGCCACTACATCTACGGGTCCCTCCGGGGCGAGCGGGCACCGATGGTGGCGTTCATGGAAGGGACGTTTTCGAAGCATCTGAAGGAAGAAGACGAGATATTCGCCGACAGCCTTGTCGCGCTGGCGGCCTACAGCAAGGAGACGTTCAAAGGAATTGGCGGAACCGATTCGAATACCGCTTCTCCTCGTGAACTGTTCCTTCGTATCCGCAGCGCCTACCGTCTCATCGGTCCTCGCTACAGCCTGGACATGTCGCGCCTGACGGCCGCATGGCGCGTTCGCTACCTCGCCTCGATGACGCACTTCTACAAGCTTCGCTGGGCTCTCCATCGATCTGCAGGCTTGTAGCGGACCGTTTGCCACCATCGGATTCGCGATTCAGACTCGCGACATGAAGACGATCACGGTTTATACCGACTACAAAAGCCCTTACGCCTACCTGGCAAAAGATCTCGCCTACCGCCTGGAAAACGACTTCGACGTGCGGCTCGACTGGCTGCCGTACACGCTCGACGTCCCAAGTTTCCTGGGCGATGCGCGCGTGGACGAACACGGCAACGTGATTGAATCCAACCGCAGTCCTCATCAGTGGCGGCGAGTGAGATACGCTTACATGGATTGCCGGCGGCAGGCCCGCAAACGGGGGCTCACGATTCTCGGACCGCGCAAGGTCTGGGATTCCTCGCTCGCCGCGATCGGATTGCTCTGGGTGAAGCGCCAGGGCCAGCAGGCATTTCGCGCCTACCATGACCGCGTCTTCGAGCGTTTCTGGCGGCGCGAACTGGACATCGAAGACCCCGCCGTTATCGAAAAAGTCCTCCGTGAGACCGGCGCCGACACCGGCGGATTCGCCGATTATCTGGCCGGTCCGGGCCGAATCGAGCATGACGAGATACGGCGCGATGCCGAAGCGGCCGGAGTTTTTGGCGTTCCCACCTTCGTAGTCGATGGGGAACTGTTCTGGGGGCGAGAGAATCTCCCCGACATCCGCGAGATGCTCGAACCGCTGCGGCGCTGAACCCAGGTGGAAGGCAGAGGGTCTTAAGCTGCCGCTTCGGACTGAGCGTGCTCGTATTCTTTATAGAAGGTATGCGCCGTTGTCTCAGTGGAGTTCTGCATCATTGAGCCCAACAATCCCAGAACTCCTATGACCAACTTTCAGACAGTGGGATGCTCCATCATGCAGCGCAGAAACAAACTGTTCTCCAAAAGAATCTTCATCATGGTGGCATAGAAGTTTTTGACGAACAGCTTGACTGGCTCGTTTTTCGAGCGCAGGCGTCTGCGATCCTTTTCGCTTTTTCAGTGCTGGCGAGATCGAGTCCCTCTTGTCGAGCTTGAACCAAGGACGAAACGAAGGACTTGAGGTTGAGTAACTTCGTGTGCCTGATCAAAAGGTTGATTGATTCGTAAAAGGACTGAAAGACAAAGTCATCCTCTGTCAGTTCATCAACGACAACCAGATGAATTAGGTCATCTCTGACCTCAAAGAGCTTGTACTTTTGAACAATCGGTCTTGGCGCCGGAAAAGGAGCCGCGCCCGAACGTGAAAAACAATAACTCCGAGATGTCTTCGCGGCTCAACCGGTCAGACGATTGCGCCTGCGCAACTCGAACCCGCGCCGGCGGTGCATCCGAAGCAATGCGATGCGGTTTCGATGCGCGCGCCGGCCAGCTCGCCCAGATCGTTCAGGTCGAAGATCGTCCGGGCGCGCCCCTCAATTCGCAGAGGTATCGAGAGCATCTGGTTGAAGTCGCAGTCGTACAGTCCGCCTTCCCATCCCACGCTCACCAGCGTCCGGCACATCAGCCCCGGCACGGTTGCGGCATTGAAATGGTTTACCAGCAGCCCCATGTATTCGGCATGGCGGCCGGCGCGGCTCAATTGATGGGCAAATCGCGCGATCGGCATGTTGTTTATCGTGAGCAGACGGTCGAAGCTGATTCCGAACTGGGTCGACAGCTCCTCGCGATAGCGCTGTTCGAGTTCATGCTGCGCCGGCGCGAGCATCGGACTCACGGGGTTGTAGACAAGAGCCAGCTGCAACTCGCCGCATCCATAGCCGGCGTCATTTAGCATCCTGAGCGCCGCGATGCTTTTTGCGAAGACGCCCTTGCCGCGCTGCAGGTCAACATTGTCGGCGCTGTAACAGGGGAGCGAGCAAATCAGCTCGACGCGATTTCGCCGGTAGAAGTCCGCGAGCCACCCCATCCCGTCTTCCAGCATCACCGTCAGGTTGCATCGCACCATCACGCGCCGGCCCATCTCGCGCCCGCGCTCGACCAGCATCCTGAAGTTCGCATTCAGCTCGGGCGCTCCACCGGTGATGTCGAGCGTATCGATTGAGAGGCTTCGCGCTAAAAGCGCGATGACGGCATCGGCCGTCTCCCGCGTCATCACTTCGGTTCGCTTCGGCCCGGCATCGACGTGGCAATGATGACACGCCTGATTGCAGAGCTTGCCCACGTTGACCTGGAGCGTACGCGGCACGCCCCGCTCCAGCGGACCGACCCCATGGAGCGCCAGCACGCGGTCGAAGCTTGAAGAAAAATCCGATCCAGCCATCTCCCTGACAGTAGACCGCCCGCAGCCAACCGAAGGCAAGAGTGCAAAATCGTCCGCCTGCCGCTCCTGCAGGGCGTGTCATCGCAAGGCCGGATTTTTCACGCGCGCTTCAACACATGATCGTATAATTCGGCTGCGTGATTGGTCACGCTTGCATGGTCGTGCTACGACCTGTTTCAACGTCTATGGAGCGATCGGCTGGAAGAGAAGAGACTTACCGGGGCGGATGCCATTGCGGGAGGGTCGCGTTCGAAGTCATCGGCGTCCTCGACGACGTATCCGAATGCAACTGCTCGATCTGCGCCAAAAAGGGCTATCTACACTGGATCGTCCCTCGCGAGTCGTTCCGCCTTCTTACGCCGCCGGAAGACCTCGCCACTTATCGCTTCAACACCGGCGTCGCGCAGCATCATTTCTGTCCGCGATGCGGTATCGCGTCGTTTTACATCCCGCGTTCCGACCCGGACAAAATCGATGTCAACGTGCGATGCCTCGACGGAGTGGATCTGTCGAAGCTGCCCCTTCGAAAGTTTGACGGCCGCAACTGGGAAGCCGCTCTGCTCGAACGCAACCGTAGCCGGTCGGGCGGGAATTAGGGAATCATCGCCGATGGCGCGGATGGGCTTTACGCAGAACGATTTTGGCGTGTTCAAAATCGAGGGCTTCAGCGCCCGGATGGGCGCGATCTACGAGCGGATTCGGCCCAAGCTGACAAGGCTTGGCAACGAGCTTGCCCCCGAACTTTCGCGCAAGTTTCACATGGAATTTTTTCCGCACGTGGCCAGGCACGCGCGCCGCACGGTGAATCCGCCCCCGGAAACCTGGGCGGCATTCGGTCCTTCGCCCAAGGGCTACAAGCGCTACGGCTACCTGGCGCTCTGCATCTCCGGCGCGGGCCTTCACGCGCGCGTAGTGGTAAAACCGGAGGCCGACGATCGCCCGGAGATGGCCTCGAAAATCGCCGCCCATTCATCCGAACTCCAGAAGTCGCTGCGCGGCACGCGCATCGCCCGATACGATGGATGGGAATTCGCCGCGATGCCGCAGGAAGGACCGGCTGATGCGGGACTATTTTGCGCGCTCGCGGAGTCTCTGAACAAGAAGACCGGGGGAATCGACCTCGGGTTTGGATGGCCGGTATCGGAGGCGCTGCGGCTCGATCGCGCCGAGGTGCTCGACGCGTTCCGCGAGCTCGAACCATTGTATCGGATGCTTCGGCCCGCGGCATGACGATTTTGCGTTCGCGTTGTCTCAAGCCCGAGGTCGGCGCTTTTCCGCAAGCGGGTTCGGGGTTAGGTTGATCGAGCAATGCCGCCGAGACCTCATGTCGCTGTTTTTGGCGCCGGTGCGTGGGGAACGGCGCTGGCCGCGATGCTCGCCCGCCGCGGCATCGCAACCACCCTGTGCGCGCGGCGCGAAGCGCACGCGGAGACCATCCGCAAAGCGCGTGAAAACGCCGCCTACCTGCCGGGAGTAGCACTGCCCGAAACTCTCGCCATCACGAGCGACTGGAGCGATACGGCAAAATCGGCGGATGTGCTGGTGGTCGCGATTCCGTCCGCCCACGCGCGAGCGGCCCTTGCGCCGATCGCGGGCGCGATCCGCGCGGACGCGAATGTGATCAGCGCGACCAAGGGCATCGAGGACGGAACCCTCCAGACGATGACCCAGATGATCGCGGAGATCGCGCCTGCCGGCGTCCGGCTGGCGGTCATCTCCGGCCCCGGATTCGCCGCCGAAGTGGCGCGCGATCTTCCCGCGGCGCTGGTCGCGGCGGCGCGCGATGCGGCGGTAGCTGAGCAGGTGCAGCGTCTGTTTTCCGGCCGCTCGCTACGGGTCTATTCGAGCATCGACGTCGCAGGCGTCGAACTTTGCGGCGCCGTGAAAAACGTGATTGCGATAGCCGCCGGCGTGAGCGACGGCCTCGGGCTCGGATCGAGCGCGCGCGCGGCGGTTATCACGCGCGGGCTCGCCGAAATCATGCGCCTGGTCGATGCCGGCGGCGGCAAACGCGAAACCGCGGCCGGACTGGCGGGGTTGGGCGATCTCGTGCTGACCTGCACGGGCGACCTGTCACGAAATCGCCGCGCCGGGCTGGCGCTTGCCGCGGGCGAACGTCCCGCGCTGGAGCCGGCGCCCTCGGAGCATCGGCCGATTGCCGAAGGCGTCGCAAACGCGCGGTCGGTCTCTGCGCTTGCAAAGCGGCTCGGAGTCGAGATGCCAATCGTCGGCGCGGTGTACCGCAGCCTCTATGAAGGACAGGCGCCAAACGCTATGGTCGAAGAATTGTTGAGCAGAGGATTAAAGGCCGAGTTCTGAACCGGCCCGCATAAAAGAAGATTCATGGCGAGCAAAGGACCCTGCAAGGCTAAGGACTGCGAGCGCGAGGCGTTCGCGAAGCATTACTGCCGCAAGCACTACCGGCTCTGGCGGGCGGGCGAGATGCCCAAGGCGCGCTACAAGACGTGCACGTTCGAGAAATGCCGCAAGAAGCGCTTCCGCCTGAGCCTGTGCGAAGAACACTACAAGGCCAAGACCGGAAAGGGCGCCGCGCCCGCGGCGGAGGCTCCCGCCGCGCCGGCGGCTCAATAAGTGCGACGCTTTGGCCGCAGGCGAACGGCCGCGGCCTGAGATCGTTTCATCATGGCTAATCTGATTGTCGCTGGGGCGGCCGGCAGGATGGGCCGCGTTTTGATCGCGCTTATCGCGCGCGACAGCGCCCACAAGCTCGTGGGAGCGGTGGAAGCGCCGGGGATGGCCGCCGTGGGCGCCGATGCGGGAGAAACCGCGGGCACCGGCGCGATCGGCGTGAAAATTACCGACGATTACGCGTCAATCGCCCGCCCCGACACCGTGACGCTCGATTTCACCAACGCCGCCGCATCGATGGAGCATCTCGAAGTCGCGGCCAGGCAGGGCGCCGCCATCGTGGTCGCATCGACGGGCTTCAGCACCGATCAGGAAAAACACGCCCGCGAGATCGCGCCGCGTACCCGCACGGTCATCGCGCCCAACATGAGCATCGGCGTAAACGTGCTCACGAAGATTGTCGAACAGGTCGCCGCGATCCTGCCCGACTTCGATGCGGAAGTGATCGAGATTCACCATCGCACCAAGGCCGATGCGCCGTCGGGCACCGCTCTGGCGCTTGGGCGCGCGATCGCATCAGCCCGCAAGCTCGATTTCAAGTCGCAGGCCGTCTTCGGCCGCGAAGGGATAACCGGTGTGCGGCCTGCCGGACAGATTTCGGTTCTGGCGTTGCGCGCCGGCGACGCGGTCGGCGACCATACCGTGATTTTCGGGGGTCAGGGCGAGCGCCTGGAGCTTATCCATCGTGCCCAAAGCCGCGACTCACTCGCGCGCGGCGCAATCCGCGCGGCGGCATGGCTCGAGAAGCAAAAGCCCGGCCTCTACTCGATGCGCGACGTGCTCGGACTCTGATTGGTCGCGGCGCGCCGCCCGGCTCTTGGCGGTCTGCGAACTAAACGAATCTCTCGCCGCCTCTTTATGAAGGCAGATGCTCCTGATGCGCGTGGCCGTTGGTGGCGCGCCCCGTATCCGGAGTCGGAAAGATCCCTACCTCTCCGTCCATCTCCAGCGTGGCCCATCGCTCGACCAGCTTGAGGCGCAAGCCGCGATGCCCGTGCAGGAAGTAGGCGGTCATCGCCAGCAGCGCGAGAATATTTCCGGCCACGATTTTCCACCATCCGAGTTCCGACACCACCGACTGATCGAGCAGCGTCACGAAGCCGACGAAGAAGACCTCGAAGACGGCAAACAGCAGGAATACGCCCAGCGCGAGGAACGGTTCCCATTCCGATGCTGCCAGCAGGATTGCGATCGCCAGGCCGAAGCCGATGAACGCGAAGAAGTGCAGCACCGTATAGCCGAGCACCAGCGCGGTGGTCACTCTCACGCCGTCGAGGTCCGGGGTGTTTTGAAAGATCATCGCACCCAGCATCGCCGGCGTCTTGAAGATCTCGCCCGAGGCAAGGTCATAGCCGAGGAACCAGACGGCGACCACGACACCGCCGACGATTCCCGCCATCACGCCCTCGCGCGCGACGCGAAGCCATCCCGAGCCCAGCAGATTTTTCGCGAGCATCGGATGCTGCCCGAAGAAGTAGGCGAGCATCGCGGCGGTCGCGAGAAGATTGCCGACGATAATTCCCCACCAGGTCAGCGCCGCCATCACTTCCGGCCCGAGGAACAGAACGACGGCGATAAAGAAGACTTCGAACGCGCCGAAGAAAATCAGCACTGAAACGAGGAACGGTGGTTCCGTTTCAGCCGCTTCGAGCAGGAGCGCTCCCACTACGCCCACGATTACGAACGCGGCGAAATGGATAACCGAATATTCGGCCGACAGGCGAAGCAGTCCGTGATGCAGCGCATGCGGGTCGCGAACGCCGTGCAGAATCGTGGCGGCCAGCAGCGCCGGAGTCTCGAGTGCGTGGCCGCGCGCAAGATCGAAGAGCAAAAACCATAGCGCCACAACCACGGCGCCGATTATTCCCGCCACCGCACCATCGATGATGATCCGCGTCCTTGAGTGTTGCATTCACCCTCTCCGCTGCACCTAACGGAGACCCGCACCCAACTCCCGCGACCCCTCGACGAGCCTCACGCCGGAGCAAAAATGGCGTATCCATGAAAATCTCTACTCCTATGCAGAACAAATCGGCAAGTGCGATGAAGCGGAGGTTGTTGACGAGTTAAGCTGAAGTTATTGTCGGCGACAGCTCTGTTTAGTTGAGCTTCTGGCAGAAATAAGCAATTCCTTGCAAAAATGGCCCTGCGGCGCCGAGGCGTTTCAATGACGCGCCGCTGAACAGGTAGAATTGCGCAAAGAGCCATGAGCCAGGCGATTCACATCCCGTCGCGTTCGCAGACTGCTGCCGCACCACCACCACACGAGCATCACCATCCCGAGGTCGCCGGCATCGGCAGAGTTCCGGTCGGCTTTTTTGTTGCCGCGGTTCTGTTTTTTTCGCTCGGGGTAAGCGTTCTGCCGTTTGTGGTCGGAGATATCGCTCAATACTTTTATCAGCCGTTCCCGCTCGCGATCGTTCACACTTTCACGCTCGGATGGATAACCGCGACCATCATGGGCGTGATGTATCGCTATGTTCCGGCGCTGACCCGCACCCCGATTCGTTCGCTGCGCCTGGCCTGGGCGCAACTCGGCATCTTCGTCGTGGGAGCGTCCGGGATGGTCACGCATTTCGCGATCGGAATATGGTTCGGGCTGTGGCTCGCCGCGATCGTCGTGTTCGCAAGCATCCTGATGTTCGCATGGAACATCCTGCCGTGCCTGAAGGGCCAGTTCGGACGCGGCGTGGCTGAGACGGGAATATTTCTTTCCATATGCTTTCTGATCGCGGCGGCGCTTCTGGGGATGCTGCTCGGGATGGACAAGACGTACGATTTCCTGGGCGGAAGCGTGCTCACTAACCTTTCCGCGCACGTGCATCTGGCGGCGGTAGGATGGGTAACGATGGCGATCTGCGCGGTTTCATACCGGATGCTGCCCGCGTTTGTGCTTCCGACCATCCAGCTTCCCGCGTCCGCAAAGTGGCAGATCTATGTGATGTCGGCGGCGGTGGCGGGGCTGGTCGTATCGCTGCTGATGCAATCGAGCGTCGCGCCCGTCTTCGCGATCGCGATGGCGCTGGCGATTGTGTGGTACGTGGCGATTATCGCGCGGATGATCCGGACGCGGCGGATGCCGCTGGACTGGACTCCCCTGCACGCGATCGCCGGCGTAGTCAGCCTTGCCGCCGCGATAGCATTGGGAATCGCGCTCTCGTTTGCGGGCGGCGACAGCGAACTCGGCGCCCGACTCGCGCCCGCGTACGGCGCGATCGGCCTGCTCGGGTTCTTCTCCAATTTTATAATCGGGATGTCCTATCAGCTCTTTCCCGGAATTGTCGGCCGCACGCGAACGAGCGCGGGATGGCCTCCCGTCACCATCGCGGAGATCTCGATTCCCAAGCCGCGGCTGTTCGTATTTGCCGCTTTCAACATCGGGGTCGTGGTCCTCGCGGCGGGTTTCCTTGCCGATGCGGTCGATATCGCCCGATTCGGCGCATCGCTGGTCGCCGCCGGCGGCATCGTCTACGCGTGCATCACGATGTGGACGCTAAGCTTCGCCTTCCGCCCCGCCCTGCCCGCCTCGATCGCAGAGTCTCCCCTGCGCGTCCTCCCCGGGTGATTTTGCAATCCAGAGAGCGCAACTCAGGGTAAGGGCACAAGGCGACTTGCAGGTGGATTGCAAATCGACCGACGCATAGTGTGTCGCCACACGCACATGACGCGGCCGCGTCTCAATATTCTCTTTGACCTCGACGGAACGCTCACCGATTCTCGCGAGGGCATAATGAACAGCATCCGACACGCGCTGACGTCCGTGGATATCGTGCCGCCGCCCGAGAGCGAGCTGCTGTGGTGCATCGGACCGCCGCTGCGCCGCGTCGCTGATTCGCTCGGACTGGATCAGTCGCGGACGGCGATGGTCGGTGACCGCGTTTACGACGTCGAAGGCGGCCGCCACAACGGCATCGTCACCGTTGGCGTAACCTGGGTTTACCGCTCGGACGAAGAACTCGCCGGAGCCGATGATCTGTGCCGAACGCCACCAGAGCTGATCGAGTTGCTCTCATCACTCTGAGTGGCTCTCACCCCCTTCGAGCCGCGCGCGACTTCAGCTTACTGCCCGTGGTCAGCGGAGCTACGTATGGTTGCCGTTGCGGAGATGGTCAGTGCAATGTTCATTGCTCTGGCATTCTGGAGACCAAGGGGCGGCAACTGACCGTCCTCGGCATCAAGTCAGAGAGCAGATTGGCAACGGTCTCTGCCGCATGGTGCTTGGGACAGCGAAATTCCCCTTTCGGGAAGGGGGCGTCTTGGTTGACGATTATGGGACGGATTTCGAGAGGAGATCTCGAACCGGGGGACTTCAGCTTACTACGCGGAGTCTCGGGCGGGGGGTTTCGGGTAGTACGGGCATGTCCTGATCTTCCTTGCGGGACCATTTGAAGAAGATCGCGGTGAATACCGCCATAAGGTACGTGCCCTGCCCTATCCACATCAGCAGGCCGCCCAGCACCTGATCGTCCATCGGCTTGATACCCCATCCGTGCGGCCCTTCCAGGTACCATCCATAGATTACCTGGTTGGCGAGCGTAATGGGCGCCGCGACCGCCGTCATCGGGATCATCAGCAGGAACAGGTACATGATCTGCGCCGGATAGGAGACGCGCGGCAGCTCGGGCAGCGGGCTCAGAATCGGCCACCACATGATGACGCCGCTGACCATGAAGCAAACGTGCAGGAAGATATGAAAATTCTCGTCGCGGCACATCCTGTCGAACACCGCCGGAAAGTGCGCGCTGACGAAGACCGCCGAAAACAGCAGGAACGCCACCACCGGATTGGTGAAGAAGCGCGCGAACGGCCGCACCGGCCGGCTCATCACCCACGGCCTCAGCATCCAGTCCGGCGTTCCGAGCAGAAGAAGCGGCGGAATGACGAAGGTTTGCAGCAGATGCTGCAGCATGTGCATGAAGAAGATTCGATCGTCCGCGAACTCATCGATCGCGGTATGCGTGAAAAAAATTGTTATGAGCGCGAGCACGAACCATCCCGCCTGCCTCGAGGTGGGACGCCGCCCGGTGAGCCGGCAGGCCCCCCAGTAGAGGATCGCGAGGATTGCGCATCCGATCGGGACGCTGGGATGCTCGCCTAGAAAATCAAAGTCCATCGCGATTCGTTCTCGCGCGACGCCTCACGCCAGATGGTGCGCCAGGTACGCAAACAGCATCATCAGCGAAGCCAGCATGAAAGCCGCGATGAACAGGGGAAAGATGAAGATTCCGCTGAGCGTCCAACTGTCGTACTTGAGATGCATGAAGAACATCGCGATCAGCGCGAATTTCGCCGCGGCCAGAACCAACAGCACCGGCACGATCACCGTCTTGAGCGCCGGCACGTAAAACACCGTGATCTCCATCGCGGTAAGCACGCACAGGAACAGCGCGACGATCAGATAGATGCCGGCGCCCGGATGATGGGGCTGATCGGCGTGGTCGTGAGTTGCGATTGCTCCCGCCGTTTGCGTCGCTTCGCTCATGCGCCTTTTACCTGCTGCATCAGATAGACCAGGGTGAAAATGATTACCCACACGATATCGACGAAATGCCAGTAAAGTCCGGCCAGCTCTACGGAAAGCGATCGCGAGCCGTCGAATTTTTCGCCGAACGACGCGAACCACAACGTCGCCAGCCACAACACCCCGATGCTTACGTGGGCGCCGTGGAATCCGACCAGGGTGAAGAACGATTGCCCGAACAGGTCGGTCTGCAGCGACAGGCCCTCATGGTAAAAATGGGTGAACTCGTAGGCTTCCACACCCAGGAACACCAGCCCAAGCCCGATCGTCGTGCCCAGCCACACGCGCATCCAGGTGCGGTCGTTGCGCTGAATCGCGGCCAGCGCCAGCACCATCGCCAGACTCGACATCAGCAGCGCGAAGGTGCTGAACGAGGTGAGCGGAATTTCGAGAATCTCCGCGCCGGGACCGCCGATGTTGCGGCCTTTGTAGATGATATAGGTCGCGATGAGGCTCGCGAAAAACAGGCATTCCGATCCGATGAAGGACCAGATACCGACCTTGCGGACGTCGGTCCCGCCCGAAGACGGCGCCGCCATCGGATCGTGCGATTCCTGTCCGAAGGTCGGATACTCGAAGCCCATCGCGATCGCTGCAACCACGAGCGTCACGGCTCCAAGAATCACGATTCGCCACTCGCCGATGATTACGCCGAGGCTTGCCACCAGCACGCCGATAGAAAGAATGAGCGGAAAGATCGACGGCGCCGGCATGTGGATCGGTTCGGCGGGAGGCGCGAGGTCGGCCGCGGACGGCTGAGGCGGCTTGCCCGACATGTACGCGGCGAGCCCGCGCGATCCGGTCCGCCCGTATTTCACGATCCACCACGCGTCGCGCCCGCGAACTTCGGGGATGCGCGCGAAGTTGTAAACCGGCGGCGGCGATGCGACCGACCACTCCAGGCTGCGTCCATCCCACGGGTCAGGCGGCGCCTTTTCGCCGTTCGCGATGCTCCAGACCATGTTGATGTACATCACGAGAAACGCAAGCCCGAGAATCATCGCGCACACGGTCTCGAGCTGATTGAGATGGGTCCATCCGAGACCGGCGCCGTAAGTGTAGATTCGCCGCGGCATTCCCCACATCCCCAGAAAATGCATCGGGAAGAACGTGCCGTTGAAGCCGATGATCGTGAGCCAGAACTGCAGCTTGCCGAGCCGCTCACTGAGCATCTTTCCCGTCACCTTCGGCCACCAGTAGAAGATGCCGGCGAGGATGGCGAAGACGGCGCCGCCGAACAACACATAGTGGAAGTGCGCGACGACGAAGTACGAATCGGTCTGCTGCAGGTCGATTGGCGCCGAGGCGTGCATGATTCCCGACAGGCCGCCGAAAGTGAACTCGAGGATCATGCCGAGCGCGAAGTAGAACGAGGTCGTCATCCTCAGCGAGCCGCCCCACACGGTCGCGATCCAACTGAAAATTTTGATTCCGGTCGGAATCGCGATCAGCATCGAGGTGACCGCGAACGCGGCGTCCGCAACCGGACCCATCCCGGTCGCGAACATATGATGGCCCCACACACCGTATGACAGGAACGCGATGAGGCAGATCGAATACGCCATCATCGGATAGCCGAACAGCGGCTTGCGCGAGAACGTCGGAACGACTTCGGAAATCACGCCGAATGCGGGCAGCGCGATGATGTAAACCTCGGGATGCCCGAACAGCCAGAACAGATGCTGCCAGAGGATGGGCGTCGCGCCGGCGGACACGATGTAGAAGTGGGTGCCGAAAAACCGGTCCATCAGGAGGAAGATCAGCCCCACGGTGAGCGGCGGAAACGCCAGCAGCACCAGGATCGACGTGATCATGATCGCCCAGCAGAACATCGGCATCCGCATGTAGCTCATCCCCGGCGCCCGCATCGTGATCAGCGTCACCAGGAAGTTGAGCGTAGCCAGGATGGTGGATGCGCCCGCGACGATCAGGCCGAGCGTCCAGAAATCGAGCGGCAGCCCGGGCGAGTACATCCGCTCAGTCAGATTCGCGTATCCAAACCATCCCGCATCCGGCAGTCCTCCGAAGAACCATCCGAGATGCAGCAAAATCGCGCCCATCAGCGAGACCCAGAAGCTCAGCGCGTTGATGCGCGGAAAGGCGACGTCGCGCGCGCCGATCTGCAGCGGCAGCATGAAGTTCGCGAACGTCCCCAGCAGCAGCGGCATCACGGCCAGGAACAGCATCGACGTCCCGTGCATCGTGAACAGCTCGTTGTAGGCTCGCGCACTGATGAAATGTTCGCCGGGGGCCCAGAGCTGGATCCGGATGGCCATCGCTTCGAGCCCGCCGAGACCGAGGAAAAGAAGCGCGCTGACACCGTACAGCACGGCGATACGCTTGTGATCGACGGTGGTAAGCCATCCGATTACACCGCCGCCCTGGAGATAATTCGCAGGCTCAACGTGAAGTGGTTTTGGATGGGCAGCCATCACAGAGCTCCCTTATTTGAGACTTTCAAGATAGGCCACCAGGTCGTTGAGTTGTTGGCCCCGCAGCCCGAGCGGCGGCATCAGCGCCCCCGGCTTGAGGGCCTGCGGATCGGTAATCCACTTCGCGACGTTGTCGGGCGTGTTGGCCATGATTCCGCCCGCCATCGTCGTCCGGCTGCCGAAATGCGTCAGGTCGGGCGCGATGTATCCCTTCGAGACTCCGTCTATCCGGTGGCATGAGGTGCACGGACTGTCGGCGAAGACTTTCGCTCCGTCCGCAACCGATGCGTCGGTTATCTGGTCCACCGCGACCGGCACCGCCTGCTGGAGCTTCGTCCACTCCGCGAACTGTTCCGGCGTTTCGACCATCACGCGAAACCGCATGTTCGCGTGCGAGTCGCCGCAGAATTCGGCGCATTGCCCGGGGTACATGCCGGGCACATTCGCCTCGAAGGTCAGCTCGTTGATCTGGCCGGGCACAACGTCGCGCTTGCCGCCGAGTTGCGGCACCCAAAAACTGTGAATCACGTCGCTGGAAACCAGGTCGAGCCGTATGGGCCGGTTAACCGGGATGTGCAATTCGTTGGCCGTGATGACTTTGGAATCGGGGTACTGGAATTCCCACCACCATTGATGCGCGATCACCCTGATATGCAGAGAGTCGGCGGGAGCGACGCGCGGCTGCGATCGGAAGACCGTTCGCACGGTCGGAACCGAAATCATCAGGATGACCAGTGCGGGCCCGACCGTCCATGCGATTTCGAGCTTGAGGTCCGATGCGGCGGATTTCGGCGGCGCCGCCTCGCCAACCCGGGTCGAAAAGATAAAGACCGCAAGGATGAACGCGATCAGGACGATCGCGAGGATCAGAGCGTCCCACAGCGTCACCTCGATGAACAGGTGATAGATCCATTGGCCGAGATCCGATTTCGGCGCGAGCGTGGTCATCGGAAGCTCGCGATTCGACGCGCATCCGGAGAGAAACGCGGCCAGAATTGACATCGCGCCAAGTGAAAAAGCGCGGCGGCTCATTCGTGTCCCTCCTGCCATTCGGAGGTAGCGGCCGCCGCCACCAGATCCAGGCCCGGCAGCGAGCACAGCATAAACGCTCCAAAAAATCCGAGTGTGATCAGCACTTCAACCCATCCAAACGGGATCGTGTGCAGTGAAAGCGACGGCACCACCAACAGGTAGCGCTCGAGCCACACTCCGATAATGCCGCCGAGGGAGATGGCTCCCAGAATGGCGGGCGTCTTCTTGGGCCGCACCCCGATCAGGCCCACGAACGGAATCACCCACATCAGGAACACGACCGCGTAGGAAATCGCCTTCCACGGCATGTAGTAAACGCGTTGAACGATAAAGAAGGTTTCGGTCGGGATGTCGCCGTACCAGATAACGATGTACTGCGCGAAGACCAGGTAGATCCAGAAGATCGAAAACGCGAACACCATCTTTCCGATGTCGTGGAGCACCGTCGGATCGCGCAACACGTTGTGCTCGCCGAGCCGGGCGCGCAGGATCACCGCCGTCAGCGCGATCGCGACAATCGCGCTCCAGAACGCGCCGCCGAAGAAGTACCATCCGAACAGCGTGCTTCTCCACACCGGCGCGAGCGACATCACCAGGTCGAACGCGATCAGCGAATAGACGACGGTGAAGGCGATGCCGAGGGCGGGCGCAATCTTGCGCAGGGTTGGCGGCGGCATCTCGATGTCCGCCGAGTTGCGCTGCCATGCGGTCGCTTCCGGACGGCGCGACGCTCTGACCAGCGCCAGGCTCAGCACCGTCATCACCAGCAATCCGATTCCGTCGCGCGCGAACAGGAAAGGAGTATTGAGCCATGCCGCCTTCTGCGGGATAGGATGGAGCACCCACGGAAAGATCATCGTGCGGCCGAAGTACAAACCCCAGAACAGGACGAAGCCGAGCGGGATAAATCCGGCGAAGGCTTCCGCCAATCGATATTGGGTCGCTCCCGCCCATCGGCCCTGCGTCAGGTAGTAGGCGGCGGACAGCACCACGCCGCCCTGCGCAATTCCGATCCAGACAAGGAAATTGACGAGGTATGCCTGCCATACGCGATCGGCGTTGCCGCTCGAGATGCCGGCGGCAAAGCCGGCGATACCCACAAGCACCAGCACTCCGAGCAGCCCTTTGAAGGCGGCTCCAGCGACCGGCGCCGCCGCGGGCGCGGCGATTCCCTCAGCGTTTATACGAACAGCTTCCGGCTTGGCGCTCATGATTCGATTGAACTTCCGCGCCGAAGGCTACGCGGCCTCGCGCACAACTTCTTCTGCACCAGCATCTTTCAGGATCGACTCAACTCGGGCGCTCTCGCCTTCCGCGCATCGCACCACGATGCCGAAGCGGTCTTCGCTGAAGCGCGACGAATATCCCTTTTCGATTTCAAAGGCGGGCACGCGCGCGTTGAACAGAAAGCTCAACACCGCCGAAATTCCGCCAAACAGGATCATCAGCTCGAACATGATGATGATGAACGGAGGCCACGAAACGATCGGCTTGCCGCCCACCACCAGGTTCCATTCCCACGACGTGCCGATCGTGAGCGCCAGCGCGGTCAGGATGCCCAGAATTCCGCCGCTCAGCACGAACGCGCGCACGGTGCTTTTGGGCTTGCCGATCGCGTGCTCGATGTGATGGCTTGGAATCGGCGAGAATACCCTCACCGCAAGCGCCCTGAGCTCGCGCAACTTCTCGATGCAGTGCGCGCAGGCCTGTTCGTCGGCAAAGGAACCGACTATTTCCACCGACTCGTTCATGCCGCCTTCGCGTAATCCTTTCGAAGCGCCTTGCGCAGCCACGCGATTCCTTCCTTCAGCTCCGTCATCGAGACGATCGGCAGAAAGCGCGCGAACAGCGAGAACAGCCCGAGGAACCAGGCAAAACTGCCAACCGTGATCATGATCTCGGTGATCGACGGAGTGTACGAGCCCCATTGCGACGGGTTGAAGTTGACCGCGAGCGAACCGGCGATGATGACGAAGCGCTCAAACCACATGCCGATATTCACGAAGATCGAGATGATCCACAGCGCGGTCAGGTTCACCCGGATTCGCGGCGAGAACAGCAGCAGCGGGATCACGCAGTTGCACGCCACCATCACCCAGAACATCCATCCCCACGGCCCGAAATAGCGCATGTGGAAGGTCATCTGTTCGATCTTGTCGCCCGAATACCAGGTCATGAAAGTTTCGGTCGCGTACGAATAGCTGACGATCAGCGAGGTCAGCAGCACCACCTTGGCAAGATTGTCGAAGTGCCAGGGCGTGAGCAGATCCTCGATATGCAGCCATTTGCGCATCGGCACCAGCAGCGTGATAACCATCGCGACGCCGGAGAAAATCGCGCCCGCGACAAAGTACGGCGCAAAGATGGTGCTGTGCCATCCGGGCAACTGCGCCATCGCGAAGTCCCACGACACCACGCTGTGCACCGAGAGGACCAGGGGCGTGGCGAGTCCCGCCAGCAGCAGATAGGCCATCGAATAGTGGCGCCACTGCTCGTCGGTCCCCTGCCATCCCATCGATAGGATCGAGTAGAAGGTCTTGCGCCATCCGGTCGCCTGCTCGCGCGCGTTGGCGACGTCGGGGATGAGGCCCATGAACAGAAACAGCGCGCTGATGGTCAGATAGGTCGAGACCGCGAACGCGTCCCACACCAGCGGCGAGCGGAAGTTCGGCTGCAGGAAACGCTCGTTGGGGTATGGCAGCAGCCAGTACGCGTTCCATACACGGCCGAGGTGAACGAGCGGGAACAATCCCGCCGTGGCGACCGCAAACAACGTCATCGTCTCCGCGGCGCGATAGACCGCCGTCCGCCATCGGGTCCGGAACAGAAACAGGATCGCGGAGATCAGAGTTCCGGAGTGCGCGATTCCGACCCAGAACACGAAATCGGTGATGTACGTCGCCCACATGACCGGCTGGCGCAGGCCGGTGACGCCCAGGCCCGAGTAGATCTGCCGGGTCCACAGCGCCGCCGCGATACCCACCAGCGAAAAGCAGAACGCCACCCAGATCCAGTACAGGAGTCCGGGCATTTCCATCACCCGCAGGACGCCGCGATCGACATCGCGGAAAGTCGGAGTAGTACTGTCTTGAACCGCGGCAGCCACTTACGCCTTTCCTTTCTCGCGATAGAGGTCGCGCAGATAAACGATTGCGGGCTGAGTATTCAATTCTTCCAATGAGCGATAATCGCGCAGCTTGTTGTCGGCGCGCCGCCGCATCATCGCACTCTGTTCATCTTTCATGTCGCCGAAACTGATGGCTTTCGCCGGACAGGCTTGCGCGCACGCGGTGATTATTTCGCCGTCGCGCAGCGGACGATTCTCGATGCGCGCGGTGATCTCCGCGTGCTGGATGCGCTGGATGCAGAACGTGCACTTCTCCATCACGCCGGCTCCGCGCACGGTCACATCGGGATTGAGCTGCAGATTGAGCGGCTCGGGCCATTCGGGGATGAACCAGTTGAAGCGCCGCACCTTGTACGGGCAGTTGTTCTCGCAATAGCGCGTTCCCACGCAGCGGTTGTAAACCTGCCCGTTGAGGCCTTCCTTGGTGTGATACGCCGCAAATACCGGGCATACCGGCTCGCACGGAGCGTGATTACACTGCTGGCAAAGCATCGGCGAGAGATACACGCTGGGCCCCGGCTCGTTCTCTTCGGGGTAGTAACGCTCGATGCGAATCCACGACATGATTCGCCCGCGAATGACGCCTTCCTTGCCGACCACGGGCACGTTGTTCTCCGCGTAGCAGGCGGCCACGCATGCGCTGCATCCGGTGCAGGCGTTGACGTCGATGGTCATGCCCCACATGCGTTGATAGTCGTACTGCGCGTACATCTCGTACGGCTCGGGCGCCAGAGGTCCTTCCTCGGGAGCGCCGCCGCGCGCCAGCTCCTCGATGCTCATGGCCTCGACGATCGAACGGCCCATCAGCTCGCTCTTGCCAAGGGGCGTGATGAGCTCGCGCGTGGCGGCGGTGGGATTGACTTTAACTGCGATTCTCAACGAGCCGGGCGCAAGGATCTCCCAGGGATTCGACCCGCGATCCTTCGCATAGCGGCCGTACGCGCGATGTCCCTGTCCGAGCGGAACCGCGATCGCGCCCGGATGCACGCGCGGAGAGATGAGCGCGGGCGCGGTGATCACTCCGTGCTCGGTTCGCAACTCGACAAGCTGATCCTTGGAAACTCCAAGCCGGGCCGCGGTTGACGGATGAATCTCGGCCCAGTTGTCCCATACGATCTGTGTGATCGGCTCGGGAATTTCCTGAAGCCACGGCTTGTCCGCGCCGTCGCCGTCGCCGAGGAAAATGTGCGGAAACGTGACAAAGGTCAGGTCCGCGGGCGAGCTCGATGGCGACGGTGCGCGCAGAGCGCCGGTGTTGAGCCTGACCGCGGCGGGCTTCGCCTCGCTGAACGATCCCCCTTCGCGGCGGGCCGTGGTCCAGAAATCCTCCGCGCCCCCTTGCGGAGCCATCGCCAGCCACTGCGCTTTGACCACTTCTTCGGTGGTCTTGCCCGGAAGGCTGGAGGCGCCGGATGCCTGAGCGGCGGCCAAAAGAATGTCGCCGGTTGCGCGCGACGCGAATACCGGTTGCATAACCGGCTGGCCCAGACCGCGCACTCCCGCGCGCGGAAAAGTGTCGCGCCACGATTCGAGCGGATGATGCGCGGGCAGCAGCAGATTAGCCATCGCGGCGGTTTCGTCGGGAACGCCGCCGCACCAGACCACGAAGGGGACCTTTTGCAGCGACTCGGCGGCGCGCAGCGCGGGCGGCATCGTGAAAACCGGATTCGCCCCGGCGATGACCAGAACGTCGATCTTGCCCTCGCGCATCGCCGTCATCGCGGCCGCCACCTCGTCAGGCGTGCTGGCAGCCTCTGATGGCCCGCCGTCAAGAAACAGCATCGTACGGCCGACATTTCCTGTAACCGCGTTGAGCACGCAAACCGCGGTATGCAGCAGATCGTCATCGCCGCCCGCAAGCGCCACCGCTCCGTCCGCCTTGCCGAACGCTTCCGCCATCGCGGTGATCGCCTCGGCCGGCACGCCGGTGCGCTTGCTGGTCGATGCCGGGTCGTAGGCGGCAACCAGCGAGGCGAGCGCATTCAGATCGACGCCCGAGTTTTGCGATACCCAGCGCTGCGCGATCAGAACGTTAAGAACGCTCCACGCGATTTGCGCCTCGTCGCCGGGCGCGGCCGGTATCCACCGGTCGCACCGGCCCGCCGTCATGCTCATCCGAGGGCCGACGTAAAAGGAACGTCCGATGTCGAGGCCGCTGCGATGCTGGCGCGGAGCGCGAAACGCGGCGAACTGGCGCGCGTATTCGACCGGAGAGTCGCCGGTCTCGAGAAAGTCCGAACTGAATGAAAGCAGCGTCTGCGCCTGATCGATGCGATAGACCGGCAGGTCGCGGCGACCGAACACGGCTTGCGCGGCTGCGCGCCGGGGTTCGTTGCCGAGGGCTTCGTAGAAAACCGCGCGAGAGGACCCGTGCGCCGAAAGGAACGCATCGACGATTTTCCTGAAGGCGGGACCCTGCGGCGCGCCCAAAAACGCGACGCGATCCTTGCCCGCCTTGATCGCCCTGCCGAGGTGATCGTTGAGTTGGGCGATGGCCTGATCCCACGAGATTTGAGTTAGAGAGCCGCCGTCCGCCCGAACCATCGGATTCGCGAGCCGGTCGGGGTTGTAGAGTCCCTGCAGGGCCGCCTGGCCGCGCGCGCAGATCGAGCCGGCGCTAATCGGGTCGGCCGGATTTCCTTCGAGCTTGGTTACCCGCCCCTCGCGCACCGTCGCGACGATTCCGCATCCCGCCGAACACTCCGCGCAGGTGCTCGCATAGAAGGTCGGCATCCCGGGCGTGACGTTCTCGTCGGGAACGACATAAGGGATGAGCTTGCGTGAAGCAGGCTCGCAACCCGGAACGGCAGCGGCGGCGCCGGCGGTGGCGGCGAGTTTTATGAAAGATCGCCTGGACAGCCCCTCAGGCATCGAGTTCCTCGCTCAGTGATGACAGTCGACGCAATCGAGCGTCGCTTTGCGCTGCGTGTGGCACTCCACGCAGAAACCCATGTTGATTTCCTTGACCGGCACGATCCGGTCCATCGTCTCGACCGGCCCGTGACATTGCTGACATGCAAGTCCCGCGTGGATATGGGGACGATGAGTAAACTTGACGAAGTCCGGCAGCGTGTAGACGCGATTCCAGCGGATCTCGAATGGCGGCTGCTGATGGTCGTTCCATGCGCGGGTCACAGGCTTGATTCCCCCGGTGATGCCGCTGCCGTGGCATCCGACGCATCGCGCCACAGGAGGCACGCCCGCGTTTTCGGAACGGCGGGCATACTCATGGCAATACTGGCAGGGAATCTTGTTGACGCCCGCGTGAATGCGATGGCTGAACGGGATGGGCTGGACCACGTCGTTGCGTGGCAACCAGGGCCGTTCAGAGACCGCGACGGCGCCGAGTCCGCTTATCAGTAATACGGCTGCTAGAGGTAAGAGTATCCGGTTCATCTGGGCATCTGGCGGTCAGACTACGGCCGCAGGCGCAGTCCAAGGATGAGCCGCGCAATCGGTCGAGCTTTCCAATCAAAACGCCGGACAAAAAACCGCGCGCGCTCAGTTTCACCGGGTCACAACAGCGACACCCTGATTAATGATCAAGCGCGCGCTTACTGCCAGCGTTCGACCCTAAAAATGTCTAAAACAACGAAAGCAGTCAATTGAGAAAAATTAATAGTTCTCTACAACTGCGCTCAAGTCAGATGCACGCATCGCGGCGCGACGCAGTTCATTTTAGCTCGTCAGGACAAGGGTTTTGTGCACTTCGTAAAATTCGCTTCTCGCCGGATCAGAAACAAAAAGCGGCGCGACCCCGCATCCGCGATGTAATCCGGAAGAAAAAATTCGCCGGTCACGGTCCGTCCGGCGTTGCCCTGTGGATTGCGAAACTCACTGTGGGGAAAGAAAAGTGACGGTAGTTTCGGAGCTATTCAAAGTATGTTAGTTACCAACTTATTCTGACTTTTTGAGGTTTTGTCCCTAAGGTGCAACTTAAGACCGCCACACGCCTGACCCTCCTGCCACCCTATCTGTTCGCTGAACTCGATCGGCTCAAGAAGGAGGTGATGGCAAAGGGTGTCGATGTAATCAGTCTGGGGATTGGAGATCCGGATCTTCCTACACCCCAACATATCGTAGAAAGCCTGCAGCGGGCGGCAACCGACCCCAAAAATCATCGTTATCCCGACTACGAAGGGCTGGAATCCTTCCGGCGGGCTGCCGCCAACTGGTACCAGCGCCGTTTCGGTCCGAAATTCGATCCGCAGCGTGAAGTCTGCGCGCTTATCGGCTCCAAGGAAGGAATCGCGAATTTCTCGACCGCGGTCGTCGATCCGGGCGATATCGTCCTGATTCCGGACCCGGGCTATCCCGTGTACTACTCAGGATGCGTTTTCAACGGCGGCGAGCCCTACTTCATGGTTCTCAGAAAGGAGAACGGGTTCGTTCCCGACTTTGACGCGATCCCGGACGAGGTTGCGCGCCGCGCCAGGCTGATGTGGCTCGGCTATCCGAACAATCCGACCGGCGCGACGGTCGATCGCGCCTTTTTCGACAAGGCGGTGCGCTTCTGCCTGCGCCACAACATCATCCTCGCCCACGACAACGCATACTCCGAGATCGCGTACGACGGCTACCGGGCGCCGAGCGTGTTCGAGGCCGATGGCGCGCGGGAATGCGCGGTAGAATTCCATTCGCTGTCAAAGACCTTCTCGATGACGGGATGGCGGGTTGGCTTCGTGCTCGGCAACGCCGAACTGGTGGCGGCGCTCGGCAAGGTCAAGACCAACTACGATTCGGGCGTGTTTCAGGCGGTGCAGGAAGCCGCTATCACCGGGCTCGAAGGAGGGGACGGCGACAAGCTCGCCGAGTATTGCGCGGTCTACAAGGAACGGCGCGACCTGCTGGTGGGCGCGCTGCGCAGCATCGGAATCAAATGCGATCCGCCCCGCGCCACCTTCTATATCTGGGCGGAAGTTCCCAAAGGCTACAGTTCGGTGTCGTTTACCGAGCGCGTGCTCAAGGAGGCGGGAGTCGTCATCACGCCCGGCTCCGGATTCGGCAAGGGTGGTGAGGGATTTGTTCGCTTTTCGCTTACGGTGCCGAGCGAACGGTTAAAAGAGGCAGTGGCACGAATTAAAGCGCTTCGGCTGTAACGGCGAGGATGCCCAATAGGGCTTTCATTGGAATAGGCAGTAATCTAGGCGATCGAGCCGCCAATTATCGCGAGGCGATCTCCCGTATCGCTCAGATACCTCAGACGCGGGTCGTGCGTCAGTCGTCGATCTATGAGACCGAACCGGTCGGCGATCTTAAGGGCGCGTTCCTCAACGGTGTAATCGAAATCGAAACCGAGCTCAGCCCGGACGCGCTGATGCGGCGGCTGCTCGGAATCGAGCGAATCATGGGCCGCAAGCGAGTGCGCGGCCGCAAACCGGCGCGGGGCAAGTACCGCCCGCGCATCATCGATCTCGACCTGCTCTTCTTCAACAAGGAAACCATCGATACCCGCACGCTGACCGTGCCTCATCCCCGCTTGCACGAGCGCCTGTTCGTGCTGGCGCCGATGAGCGAGCTTGCGCCGACGCTCATCCATCCGAAGCTGAACAAGTCGATCTCCGAGATGATGGCATCGCTGAAGTCGCCGTACCGGGTCACGCTCGCGCGCGCCGATCTGCTCCGCCCGGCTTCGCCGCCCCGGCACGAAGCCGCATCGCGCTGAGCGATCTTCACCGCGCCGGGTCCGCGCTCGCGATGCTCTCCTTCCCTGCGCGCGGGTCAACGGTTAGCTTGATCGCATTGCCGGGCGATGACCGCGATGAAACTGCGCATCGGATTTCTTGCCTCTCATGGCGGCAGCAACGTGCAGGCAATCATCGACGCGTGCAAAGAAGGCAGGCTCGATGGCGACCCACGGGTGGTCATCTGCAATAACTCCGATGCGCTCGTGCTCGAGCGCGCGCGAAAAGCGGGCATCGCAACCCGCCATCTCAGCTCGGCAACCCATCCCGATCCCGGCGCCCTCGATGCCGCAATCGTGGAGACGCTGCGCTCGCACGACGTGAACGTGGTCGTGCTCGCCGGGTACATGCGCAAGCTCGGTCCGCGGACCCTCGCGCACTATCGCGGCCGTGTCCTCAATATCCACCCCGCCCTGCTCCCCAAATTCGGCGGCGCGGGGATGTACGGAAAACGCGTGCATGAAGCGGTGCTGGCGGCGGGCGAGAAGGAATCGGGCGCGACCGTCCATCTGGTAACCGACGAATACGATCAGGGACCGATCCTGGCTCAGCGCAAGGTGCCGGTGATGCCCGATGATACGGCGGACTCGCTCGCCGCGCGCGTACTCGAAGTCGAGCATCAGATCTACGCGGAAACCCTGGCCAGGGTTGCGAACGGATCGATCAAGCTCGAAGGGCTGTAGGCCGAAAGCCGCGATTGTCGGCTTTCAGTTGCTCGCCGCGGATTGCTCGGCGATCAGACGGTCGAGCTCGGTCTTGAGGCGGCCGAGCACATCGTCATAGCTGAAGAATCCGATTCTTTTGTCCTTCTTCTTCAGGTTGACGGTCGTCGGACCGCACCACAGCCCCAGGTCCGCATCGTCGGTCTCCCCCGGACCGTTCACCCGGCATCCCATCACCGCGATCGTGATGCGATGCTTCGCGGCGTACCGCGCCAGTTCCTTCACCTGCTGCGCCAGCTCGACGAACTTTTCGTTCTCGACCCGCGAGCACGACGGACATGAGATGATGTTGAGCCCCTGCCCGAATTCCGGAACCGAGATGAACTTGCCGGCGCGCACGTCCTCGACAATCTGATGGCCGACGACCACTTCTTCGTGCTTGCGCTCGTTCGGCAGCGTGAGCGAAACGCGGATGGTCTCGCCGACGCCCTGCGCGAGCAGCTTCTCGAACGCGATGCGGGTTTTGATGATACCTTCAGGGGGAAGCCCCGCTTCCGTGACCCCGAGATGGATGGGCACGTCGGGGCGGCGCTCCGCGAAGCGCCGGTTAGCCTCGACCACCTTCAGCGGATCGGAGTCCTTGAGCGACACGACAAAGCGGGTAAAGCCCAGATCGTCCATCAGGTCGCAGTGATACGCGGCGGACTCGACGATCGCCTTGAGCTGGTCACCGGGATACTTATCGAGGAAAGCGGGCGCAACCGAGCCGCAGTTGACGCCGATCCGAATCGCGAGGTTGTGATCGCGCGCGACGTCAACCAGCCATCGCACCTTCTGCTCGATCGACTTCGACTTCTCGATGTGATGGAGATGGCCGGGGTTGTAGCGAATCTTGTCGACGTGCGGCGCTACCCGGTCGGCGATTCGATAGTTCTCCTGCAGATCGACGGAGAGCGTGACGCCTTTGGTCTGGGCGCGGATTTCCTTTATCGCCGGGATTTCCTTCTCGCTATCCATCGCGATTCGGACGATTCCGGCGCCGGCGCGGGCAAGCTGATGCGCCTGCGCGACGGTCTGGTCAACGTCAACCGTGCGCGTCGCGCACATCGATTGCACGACAACCGGCGAGCCTCCGCCCACCGTAACCGCGCCGATCTGGACTGTCCGGGTCCTGCGGCCCGCTGATGCCTGATCCATCCTGACTATGCTGCCCGACGCGCGCGGCGGGTTCCAGTGGACCTAGTGCTTGTGTTCCTCGGCAACCGCCATCGCGATCGCGCCGTGGCTGAACGCCGCCCCCGCGCGCATCGCCGCCGCCACCCATACCGCCTCGGCAATTTCCTCGTCCGTGCAGCCCTTTTCCTTGGCGCGGGTGACGTGGGCCTCGATGCACCATGGGCACTGGGTAACGTGGGCCGCGGTAATCGCCATCAGCTCCTTGGTTTTGCTCGGAATGGCGCCGTCCTTAAAGACAATCTGGTCGAAGTCGAGAAAGCCTTTGAATGCATCCGGCGCCATCTGGCGCAGCTTGCGAAGGTTCTTGGAAGTTTCCTTGCCGTAGAATTCAGCCATCGTCGTCGCTCCCCGGGCGCAAGCGATGCGCCCCGTTTATGGAAAACCGATTGATGCGGCGCATGGGCCTCGTCCGGCCCCAGCCGGATGATATCAGATGCATTCGCCGCGGGCCTATCGCTAGGCGGAGCGGTCCCGGTGGGGAGATTGGTCCAAAGATATCCACAGATGGCCGATTCGTTTGCAATGTCCGCAAAGTCGCACTAAGTTTCGGTAACCAAGATTAGCGATATTAGTTGGATGAATTAGGAGGACTGTTTGAACTCGACTCCCTTAAAGCCGCAAATTCGTGCTCGACGAGCGGCGAGGTCATCTATCGATGTTTCGGCCCGGCGCCATCGCGAGTGCTCCTGATTCCCGCCCATTTCCTGATGTCATTCTCCGCAGCCAGTTCTTCGAACTGGTAGGAACCCGATCGCTCTCCAGCGAGCAGCGGCTGATGCTGGCGGTGCTCGCCGACGCGATCAACATCGTGCAGGACTTTCATCATGCCGCCAGCGTGCGCAAACGCGCCGCCTTCGACGAAGCCTGGGCATGGATTTTCAGCAAGCGCGTCGCCTGCCCGCTGTCGTTTCAAAACGTTTGCGACGCGCTCGGAATCGATTGCGACGCGCTACGATGGCGTCTGCAGGCGCTGATGTCGGGCGATTCGTCCGCAACCCGCATCACGCCGCTGCGCCTCAGGCTCAAAGAGGCCAGCCGCGTCCAGCGCCTGACCGTCAATCGCGTTCGCCGCCGCCACAAGCGGCACTTTTCGAACAATCGGCCTACCCGCTAAAGCGCCTTGCCGCGCATCCGCGCCCTGAAGCAGCGCGGCGCCTTGTACACCGATCGGGATGCGGCTAATTCCATCTCCTTAGACGTTTTCGAACGCGCGAGGAGACTCTGCCGATGGATCGTCCACTTGCCGGCTTCAAGGTCGTCGAACTTGCGATGTGGGTAGCGGGGCCGTCCACCGCCGCGGTGCTCGCGGACTGGGGCGCGGACGTGATCAAGCTCGAAGACCCCGCCGGCGGCGATCCGATTCGCGCGATGACGACGCGCGCGATGAACAATCCCGGCGTGCAGGTTCGTCCGCCGTACGAACTCGATAATCGCAACAAGCGCTCTGTTGCCGTCGATGTCCGCAAGCCCGATGGGCGCGAGTTCGCGCTGCGCATAATCGATCGCGCCGATGTGTTTGTCACGAGCCTTCGGCTGGACGCACTCGAACGCATGAAACTCGACTACGCATCGTTGTCGGCGCGCAACCCGCGCCTGATCTACGCGTCGCTCAACGGCTATGGCCATCGCGGCCCGGACCGGCTGCGCCCTGCCTACGATTACGCGGCGGCCTGGGCGCGATCGGGCCTGATGGCGACCATACAGGAGCCGGGCTTCCCGCCGCCGGCGCAGCGGCCGGCAATGATCGATCACGCGGCGGGACTGGGCCTGGCGGGCGCAATCTCCGCCGCCCTTCTCGCCCGCGAAAAGACCGGCCGCGGCCGCGAGGTGACGGTCTCGCTGTTCGCGATGGGACTGTGGATGAATGCGACCGACCTCACGATCGGCCTGATGACGGGACGCGCGCCGGAGTCGGAAGGCCGCACCGACCGTATCAATCCGCTCTGGAGCTCGTATCGATGCAAAGACGGCCGCTGGATCTATTTCGTGATGGTGCAGGCGGACCGATTCTGGAAACAGTTCTGCCACGCTCTCGGGCGCGCCGACTGGATCGATGATCCTCGTTTCATGAACGCCTCGGTTCGCGCGAAGAATTGCGCGGCGATGACGGCGGAGATCGATGAGGTTGTTGCGTCGCGCACGCGCGACGAATGGGCGCCGCTCTTCGACAAACACGAGCTGATCTGGGCGCCGGTCAACACCGATGCCGAGGTGCTGAAAGATCCCCAGGCGCACGCAATCGGCGCGTTCGCTCCGGTCGATCATCCAAACATCCCGGATTGCCGCGTAGTGAACAGCCCGATCGAATTCGGCGCGGCCGCTCCGAAACCGCATCGCGCCGCTCCCGAACTGGGCCAGAATACGGAAGAAGTGGCTCTCGAGATTGGCCTAACGTGGGAAGATATCAGCCGGCTTAAGGAATCTGGATCAATCGGCTAGGCGGCCGGCCGCCTCACCCGCGCGCATCGCGGGGAAAATGCAGCAAAATTGAATACTTGGCCCTGGATCGGGCTCCGGATTGGACTGCATTCGGGGCGGCTTCGTATGATCGGCCCGCTTCCCATCTTCTCGTGGAGGTTCTGATTCCGTGCGCATGATTCTTCCTCCGATTTCGCATCGACGTGTAATAGACCGCGAGCTGTCTGATTTCTTCCATACGCATCGCACTTCGATGTTCAATCGCGCGATCTCGCGCTTGTGCCGCTTCTATAGCGTTCGCCGGCCGCGCATCTCATGGTTCGAATATCTCGATTGGGGAAAGACCGCGGGCAAAACCTACTACGATGGCCGAATCCATCTGGTCCACCCGGAAAACTGGAAGCGCGGCCGTGTTTATAAAACCGAACGGATGTGGGTGCAGATGATCTATCACGAGATGGCCCACTACCTGTTCTGGACCAACGCCGAGTCGAAGGCGGATCTGTTTATGCGCCGCATGGTGTCGGGCTTGCGCCCCGCTTCGCGTACGCGGCGGGCGCTCGCCAACGCCCGGCGCGCGAGTTCGGGTGCGCGATCCGTCAACCGGTCCCGGCGCACGCGCGCCACCACGAGAAATCGCGCAACGAAGCGCCAGCGCCGTTCGCGGGCGGCATAACAAAGGTACTGCCCCAGAACGCCGAGCCGGTGTATCTTGAGTGACGGCACGGGCAGCGGCCTGCGCTTGCGAGATGGCAAACAAGCCAAACGTGGAAAATCGATGGTGGGTCGAAACCACCGTCAAAAAGCCCAAGAAGGCCAAGTCCGAGACCGAGATGCCCAAGCTTCCGGTCGCGATGGCCTTCTACCAGGTCGCTCGCGACTACGATCAGGATCGCGCCAAGGAAGACCTGACCGACAATAACCTGCGAATCGCGCGCGCTGCCGATACCAGGCAGGGCGAATGGGTTTACGTGGCGATGACGGAGGAGCACTACCCGCCTCATCTCATCAAGCGCGTGAAGGACGAGTTTCGCCTGCCGCGCGAAGCGCGCGGCATCGTGCTCGACCACGGCCGACTGGTTCGCCTTCTGATTTGCGGCCCGCAGGTAGAGGACTGGATGATCGACATCACGCTCGGAGATGAGCCTTCGGTCGATGTTTACGTGTGGAGCGTGATGTACCGGGAGCGGATTTTTCGCCGCGCCGAAGAAGCGCTGCGCCAGGCCCGAAAATGGGCTATCAATCTTCTGCAATATCCGCCGCCCCGCGATGAGCCGTTTCGCGGCTCCCTGCTGTAGCTGGCCTTCCGGCCAAAACACCTGAAAATAATCCGCGGTCCGAGCGGTTTTGTGCCGTGGGCGGTCGTTTTTGCCGCTGATTTGCGAATCTTGCCGAGAAAACGCTACCAGAGGATTGGGCGCGATTGGCCGATTTCTCCGGCGCTGCGCTTCGCAGCCTGCGAATTTCGCTTTTTCCATGTGCGGCTGTGCGCTGGCATGGTTAAATTGCGAATGTTATATGTCGGTCAAGAAGCGGTTATATATGCGATTGGTTCAGAGCGCTATAAGTTTCCGTTCTACCAAGGACCGTCCTGCCATTTCCCGCACCTGACCGCCGGGGTTTGCTGCCATGAAAGCACTAAAGTTATGCGGATGCTGTCCTTCTTCGACCGCCACCCGTGATTTGCGTCAAACGGATTCATGCATCGAAGCCTCACCGGAGGAACTGCGCGTCATCCGCGATCAGTTGCGCCCGGTGGAAGAGCTGCTGGCAAAGTTGTTCAGTCCCCAGGTTTACAGCCGCGATCCGAAGAGTCGTGAAATTCGAACCGCAGCCGCCGATATCATCTGCGACCATTTTGACGGGATCGTCGCCGAATGGTTCGACTCGGTGGGAACGATTTTCGAGTGGGAACCGGACGCGCTCAAAGACGAGCAGCGCCACGAAAATCTCCGCAACTCCCTGATTCGCTTCAACTCCCATCTCCGCGACCCCGATTGCCTCGACACCTACGTTTATCTGCGCCGTCATTGCCAGGAGGGCATGCTGGCGCGAGCCAAGCCTTCACAGTTCAACGCCATCCACATCGCCCTCAAGCAGATCATTCTCAAGCACGTCGCCACTTCGATTAGCGGAACGATTCAGTCACGGGTGCGCGATGCGGTGGTGGCGGCGATCGACGAACGGCGCCTGATGGTCTCGCAGTTCTATATCGAATCGCGCGAGCATCTGCTGCGCGCCTCCGAGGAAAAGTACCGCAATTCGATCAATCACGCGCCCGACCCGATGTACGAAATCGAGCCGGAGACCTGGAAGGTGCTGGCCGCCAACTCCGCCGCCGAACGGCTGCACCAGATGATGCCGGGCGAGGAGCATCTGGTGATGGTGGGGCGGCCGATGACCGATTTTGTGCCCGAGGAGCTGCGCGACCAGGTCCGGAAGGCGCTGCAACACGTGGTCGAGCACGGCCACGAACACGCGCCCGATGTGCCGCTCGGTCCATTCTTCTTCGACGTGAATTGCGCGCTTATCCCCTACGGCGACAAGCAGTTCATCCAGATGATCCTCCACGACGTGACCCAGCGGCGCGAGATGATGGATTCGCTGCTCAAAAGCGAGCGTCTGGCCGCGGCGGGCACATTCGCTGCCGGCGTTGCCCACGAGGTCAACAATCCGCTCGCGTCGATCTCGTCGCTGGTGCAATCGCTGTTGCCGGGCGAGACGGACCCGCAGCGCCGCACGACGCTGCACACGATCCTCGCGCAAATCACGCGCATCTCCGGAACTCTCAAGGACCTGGTAAATTTCGCGCGGCCCGCCACCGGCCATCAGAAACTGATCGACATCAACCAGCTCGTCGCCGATACGCTGCGCGTGATCAACTACGACAAGCGCTTTCGCGGGGTGTCGCTCGAACCGGTCCTGTGTCCCAACCTGCGCCCCGCCTTCGCGGACGAAAACGAAATTCAACAGGTGCTGCTTAACCTGCTTTACAACGCCGCCGATGCGACCCAGGGCGAAGGCAGCACTATCCGCGTCGTCACCGAAAACAAGCCCGGCCGGCAAAGCGGCGACCGCCCGCTCATCGTAATCCGCGTGATCGACAACGGCATCGGCATCCCCCGCGAGCATCTCGAGCGCGTTTTTGATCCGTTTTTCACGACCAAGCCTTCCGGTTCCGGCGTCGGCCTCGGACTGTCCCTGTGCCAGCGAATAATTCTCTCCAACAAGGGAACGATTCGCGTGGACAGCGAGCTCGGCAAAGGCACCCAGGTGACGATCATGCTTCCCGCCCATGAGATCGGCGCCGAGGCTCAGGCCGCGGCCCGATAACAGACGTGCCAATGAGTGATCTGCAACAGGCGAGCAGCGCTCTGCGCCCCGGCCCCTATCGGGTATTGGTGGTTGAAGATGAACCGCTGATGCGGTCGATTATCGTCCAGCTCGCGCGCAGCGACGGATACGAAGTCTTCGAAGCGCCATCCGCGGAGCTTGCCCTCGACATCTTCGAGCGCGAAAAGATCGATGTCGCCATCCTCGACCTCAACCTGACCAGCGGCGGCAATGGCGTCGAGCTGCTCGGCAAGCTTCGCGACCGCGATCAGGAGTTGATGGGGATCATCGTCACCGCCTACGCGAGCGTCGAGTCCGCGGTGGAAGCGCTGCACAAGGGCGCCTACGACTACATCACCAAGCCCTTCGCCAACGAGCATCTGAAGGCGGTTTTGCGCAACGCGCTCAAGGAAAAGCATCTGTTCCAGGAAAACCGCTACCTGCATCACGAGTTGCGCGAGAAGTACCGCTTCGAGAACATCATCGGCAAAAGCGACGCGATCGAGCAGATTTTCCGGATGATGGAAAAGGTCGCGCGCACCGATTCGAGCGTGCTGATCACCGGCGAGTCGGGCACCGGCAAGGAGCTGGTCGCGCGCGCCATCCACTTCAGTTCCGAGCGCGCCAACGGGCGCTTTCTGCCGATCAATTGCGGCGCGCTGCCGGAAAACCTGCTCGAAAGCGAGCTGTTCGGCTACAAAAAGGGCGCCTTCACCGGGGCCGGACAGGACAAGGTCGGCCTGCTCAAGGCCGCCGACAAGGGCACCGTATTTTTCGACGAGATCGGCGAGATGCCGCTGGCGCTCCAGGTCAAGCTGCTGCGCGCTCTGCAGGAACGGGAATGTTATCCGCTCGGCTCCAACGACCCGGTCGCGTTCGATGTGCGCGTGCTGTGCGCGACCAACCGCAACCTGGAAGCCGAGGTTCGCGCGGGACGCTTCCGCGAGGAGCTGCTTTACCGAATCAACGTGATCAACATCAACCTGCCGGCGCTGCGCGATCGCAAAGACGACATCCCGCTGCTCGCCAATCACTTCCTGCGCAAATCCGAAAAATCTCTTGGCCGGACCGGGATGCGATTTTCGAAAGGCGCGATACGCCTGCTGTTGAACTACCCGTGGCCCGGCAACGTGCGCGAGCTCGAGAACACCGTCGAGCGCGCCGCAATCCTCGCTGAAACCGACGTCATCCACTCGCACGACCTGCCCGACAAGCTGCGGTCGCCTTCCTCCGCCGCGGTCTCGAATATCGACAGCAACGGCCTGACCCTCGAGGAACTCGAGCGCGAGCACATCAAGCGCGTCCTGGAAAGGGTCGATGGAGACAAGGCGCGCGCGGCGCAGGCGCTGGGGATCCACCTCTCGACGCTGTATCGCAAGGTGCAGCGCTACCGGCTTGACGAACCTGCCGGTTCGGCGGGCGCCGAAAGCGCCGCTCCGCGCCCGGCGTGATGCCGGTAGCAATGCGGGTATCGGACAGATAGACTTAATTTATGGCGGTTCGGACGACCGCCGGAGACGAATATGGATCTATTCGCCCCATGGCATTTGCTGATTATCCTGCTGATTATCCTGGTGATCTTCGGCCCCAATAAGCTCGGCGACATCGGCGGCGCGCTCGGCAAAGGAATTCGCGATTTCAAGCGCGCGATGAACGAGCCCGATGACGCCAGCAAGCCGGTTGCTGCGAAAGCCGAAGAACCCAAGCCCAGCGACGCCAAACCCAGCTAAGTTTCCGCCGATCGCCCGGATTCATCCCTCTGCTCACGGCCGCGGAAACCCGATCGGTCTGCGGATTTCCGGATCCTTCGCGATTGCATCCTCTTCGCCACCCCTAATAATAGGCCTTTCAGAATGAAGGTCGGCCGATTTCTTCTCTGGATCGCCGTCGCATGTGCGGGCGCCGGCGGCCTCGCTATCCTCGCGACCGCGCGCGGCGAAGACGAACCCAATGTCCTTTGGTTCATCGTCGCCGCCGTATGCGTGTATGCGTTCGCGTATCGGTTTTATTCGAGCTTCATCGCGCAGCGCGTGCTCGAGCTTGACGATCGCAACGTGACGCCGGCGGTGCGGCTCGACAACGGACGCGACTACGTCCCGACCGATCGCTGGATAACCTTCGGCCATCACTTCGCCGCTATCGCCGGGCCCGGCCCCCTGGTCGGGCCGGTGCTGGCGGCGCAATTCGGCTACCTGCCGTCAACCATCTGGATCATCATCGGCGCGGTGCTTGGGGGATGCGTTCAGGATTTCGTGATTCTCGGCTACTCCCTGCGGCGCGACGGACGATCGCTTGGGCGCATGGCTTCCGAGGAAATCGGACCCGTGGGCGGATTCACCGCCCTCATCGGCGTCCTGATGATCATGGTCATCCTGATCGCGGTGCTCGGACTGGTCGTCGTCAACGCGATGAAGCATAGCGCGTGGGCGACATCGACCGTCGCCGCAACCGTGCCAATCGCCATGATCGTCGGGGTTTACATGACCCACATCCGCCCCGGCCGCCTGGTGGAAGGATCCGCAATCGGCGTGGGGCTGATTGTGCTCGCGGTGATGGGCGGACGGTACGTCGAGGCCCTTTCGTTCGGGCATCTGTTCCAGATGGAAGCGCCGGCGCTGGCACTGTGGATCATCGGATACGGTTTCCTGGCTTCGGTGCTTCCGATTTGGCTGCTGCTCGCGCCGCGCGATTACCTGTCCGCGTTCATCAAGGTGGGAACCATCCTCGCCCTGGCGGCCGGAATCGTCGCGATTCATCCGCAGGCGCTGATGCCGCCGCTGACGCGCTTCACGGACGGCAGCGGCCCGGTCTTCGGCGGCAAAGTCTTCCCGTTCGCGTTTATCACCGTGGCCTGCGGCGCAATCTCCGGATTCCATTCGCTCATCTCCTCCGGCACGACGCCGAAGATGCTCCAGCGGGAGACCGACGCGCGGCTGATGGGCTACGGCGGGATGATGATGGAGTCGTTCGTCGCGATTATGGCGATGATCGCGGCGGTGATGCTGCGTCCGGGCGTCTATTTCGCGATCAACAGCCCGGCAGGTGTCGTCGGCCACGCCGAAGCCGCGTGCGCGAAAATCACCGGATGGGGGTTTCCGGTCAGCGACTCGGAGATGAAGGAGCTGGCCGATGCGGTCGGCGAGGAAACCCTGTATGCGCGCACGGGCGGCGCTCCTTCGCTCGCGGTCGGGATGGCGCGAATATTCGCCAACTCGCTCGGCGGCCGCGCGATGATGGCGCTCTGGTACCATTTCGCAATCATGTTCGAGGCGATGTTCATCCTGACCACGCTCGATGCGGGCACGCGGGTGGCCAGATTCATGCTCCAGGACCTGCTGGGCCATCTATGGGCACCCTTCGCCGATAGCGCATCGTATTTCAACATCGTCGCAACCTCGGTCCTGATCGTTGGCGCGTGGGGATATTTTCTTTACTTCGGCACGATCGATCCGCTCGGTGGAATCAATTCGCTGTGGCCGCTGTTCGGTATCGCCAATCAGATGCTGGCGACGATCGCGCTATGCGTCGCCACCAGCGCGATGATCCGAAGCGGCAAGGCGCGCTATGCGTGGGTCACGCTGACGCCGCTGGTTTGGCTGGTGGCGGTGACGATGACGGCGGGCTACCAGAAGATCATGAGCCCGCTCGCCAACATCGGCTTTCTGGCCCATGCGGCAAAGCTCGAGAGTGAACTCGGCCAACCCGGCATCCTGGCCGCGCGCATCAACGAGATCGGGCGGCTGGTGTGGAACGACAGAATCGACGCGATTCTGACCGCGTTCTTTATGGCCGTGGTCGTAATAATTCTGGCCGACTCGATCCGCTCGTGGAGGAGGATCCTGAGCGGCGCCGAGGAGACCGGACTTGCGGAGAAAGCGGCATGATCGATTCGCGACGTTCCGCACGTATCCATCCGATGTTGCGCTCGTTCTGGCTTTCGCTGCGCGACGAGGTAATCAGGCTGAACACGGCCCGCCTCGGCTGGACCTCCCTTTCCCGCCTGTCTCGTCGCGAGAGAACCAGAGCGGTAAAAGCCGCCCTGACGTCTCATCATCAGGGCCCGACCCGCTGTTGCTGAGAAGCCGGAATTAGCCGCTAACACGGACCCTGGCGGCTGGGGACGGATATGAGGCCGCCGTCAGCCTCACGGCGCGGCCGGAAAATCCAATTCCTCCGCGCTCTAGCGATAATGGCGCATCAAGCCCACTACCACGCCGCGAATCGACAGGTCGTTGGGATCGACAAAGATCGGCTGCATGGATGCGTTGGCGGGCTGTAGCCGCACGCGCCCATCCGGCTCCCGGTAGAACTTCTTCACGGTCGCTTCGTTGCCGCCTACCAGCGCGATGACGGTCTCGCCGTTGTCGGCGAAATCGCGCGACTCGACGATTATGTAGTCGCCGTCGCGGATGCCGTCCTCGATCATCGACTCTCCCTTGACGCGCAGGCAGAAGGTCTCATCGCGCCGGATAAACTCCTCAGGCACGCTGATGGTCTCGTTGGCCTCGATAGCCTCGATTGGAACGCCGGCTGCGACGGTGCCATGGAGCTTTATCTCACGGACTCCCGGCTGCTTGGCCTTTGGCAGTTCGAGCGCGCGGCTGTGATTGTGCTGCCGTTGAATCGCGCCCTTTTGCTCAAGGTTGCGAAGATGCTTATGCACGGTGGCGAGCGACGACAAGCCGAAATATTCGCCGATCTCTGCAAGGGTCGGGGCATACCCGTGCTCGCTGATATAACGCTCCAGGAAATCAACCATCTGCTTTTGGCGCTTGGTCAACGTTGCCATGGCGATCCTCCCAGCCCGGGGTATTGAAACTAATGATGGCGAAAATACGGCGAATCAGCAAGAGCACGGTAAATATCCCATAGACGTAGGTATCGGTAAATGGTCTAATGATCCAGATGATCCGATCCAGCCGGTCGTTTGCGGCCATCGGCGCATTATGCGATTGGCGTCAGATGGGACGCCATTTTTCACATGGGTCAAAGTGATGGGTAGGCGGTTGCGGGACTACATGATGGACTCGGTGGTGTTCATCTATCCATCGAAGGAGTCCGCAGACGCAGCCGAGGAGCGCGGGGCGACGGGTTTTCTTCTCGGAGTACCCTCAAAACGAGTTCCATCGCTGGGTCACGTCTACGTCGTCACAAACGCCCATGTTGTCGCGCATGGAAGCCAGGTCGTGCGCATGAACAAGGCGAGCGGTCAGACTGTGACGTTCGACCTAGTCGATGGCTGGATTTCGCATCCTGATGGTGATGACGTGGCGATCGCTTCGCTTGAGGGTGTCACCGATCCGAATCTCGCCAGTCGCATCTTCCATTCGGAGTTGCTTCTCACCCAAGAGGCCTTCAAGGCAAACGGGGTTGGAATCGGAGACACGGCATACATGGTGGGAAGGTTTCTCGGCCATGAGCATCGCGATGCGAACAAGCCGGTGATCCAGCATGGCGCGATCGCATCGCCTTTGCGCCAGATCACGAATCCGGAGACGGGACACGAACAGGAATCGATTTTGATCGAGTTGCGGTCGATAGGTGGCTACAGCGGGTCGGTCGTTATTCTTGATCCTCCGGGGAGAATCCTTGGAATCAATTTTTGCCATCTTCCCGTCAGATCACCGGTAAAGTTTCAAAGTGAGAACGACGAGGCACCAAGCGAAACCGATTATTTTGTAGACACGCTAAGCGGAATGGCGGCCATTGTTCCCGCATGGAAAATAGGGAAGATGTTGGACATGGAGCAGTTTCAGGAACAACGGAAGCGTGACGATGAGCGACTAGCACGACAAGCCGGCCGGCGCGTAAAGCCTATTCTTGATGATACCGAAGGCTCGAAGCGAAAGCCCCGCGACGTTTCGATACCGCCGCTCGGTCGCAAGAAATTTTTTGGTGCGCTAGAGAAGGCAACACGGCGGAAAAACAAACAATAGATGCCCTGTGAAGCCGCTGTTGACAATCTTGATCGTGGTTGTCCTTCTGCCCATCAGCTACATGATCTGGCTGTTCGTGGCTTCCGTGCCAGTGATGGGCGTTTATCGAATCGTGGTTGGTGCCGAGTACTATGATACTCACGCGCCCGCGTTGGCGGTTAGAATTTTCTGCTATGTGATCGCTCTTGTTTTAGCAGTAGAAACGACGCGCCGTGCCTTGCGACGATTCCTTTCGAACTAAAGACAAAGCACCGAAAAGCCTTCTTAACGTTTTCGTTTACGTCGTGCCGTGGATCGCGAAAGATGTCGCTCACGCGTAACGCGCAATTTGGCGAGAAACGAACTCATCTCCTTAGCAATCTTTGCGATCTCTTCCGCGTGATGTTCGGTAGAGGCTAGCATTTGCTGCTCTACCTCGGTTTCCTCCAGCAGTGTTCCGGGTCTCGCGGCGCGGGGTTCTTTGGTTGCTTGAACATATGTCCGGTCATTCTGCTCCAGTCGCTCGCGAAAGCTGTTCCATTCATTTCGCTCTGACTCGGACATTTCGGATTCGTATTTCTCAATCGACACTTTAGTCTTGACCAATGTCCGCAAGTCTTTTGCATGAGAAAACATTGCGGTGCGAATGATATTGTTGCGCGACATGATGAGTTTCCCTGCCTGATGCTTGCAACACGAACACACTTCGCATAAAAGAGTATTTACGCGATAGTGATTCGCTCGCGATGTTGAGCGGTCAGCTTTCGGAGAGGCTCACCGCTCTTTTTTTTCAGCGCTTCGTGCGGCCGCAGACTTCTTTTCGATACAACCAACAAACGCGTCGAACATGTTACGCTTTCCGAGGCTCTTCCGCCGATTGAAGCGGAAGGCGTACTCGTTCAAGTACATCTGCAAATATTTCTGCGAGACATTGTGGTACACGCCACGAATCCCGTTCTTTGCCAGGCCCCAGAAGCCTTCAATGGTGTTCGTGTGCGCGTCGCCTGACACGTAGACCTGGGCAGAATGATTCACGCGCTTGTGGCCGTAGCCCATGATTTGCCAGCGGGTCGTAGAAGTACGCTTCGTCGGTGAAAATCATCGTGCTGGGCAGCACCCGCGCCCCGACCTCTGGCAGCAGATCGCCTGACTTCGCGGGGGTAGAAACCACGCGAGCAGCAACGCGCCCATCGCGCTCGACCATGCCGAACACGGTAGTCTTGCCCTGATAGTGCGCATCGTAACCCTTGCGCCTGTTCTTGTGCTTGTTCTTGTCCTTGCCGCCATAGAGGCTCTCGTCCATCTCGACTTTGCCTTTCAGCGGGTCGCCGTCGCTCTCTTCCAGCAGCGACCGAATCCGGTTGAACATCCGCCATGCGGTCTTGTAGGTCACGCCTAGCTCGCGCTCTAGCTGCTTGGCGCTGATTCCGCAGCGTGTGGAAGCCATCAGAAAGATTGCGTGGAACCAGAGTTTCAAGGACGTAGCCGAGTCCTCGAAGATTGTGCCCTTCATCGGGTGTTCGTGATGGCCGCAGAACTGGCAGGCGTAGGACGGACGCGAAGCAACGCGATGATGCTTCGTGACCTTGTTGCACTTGGGGCAATGGATGCCGTTGGGATAGAGCCGGTTCTTGAGCCATTCGAGGCAAGCCGCATCGTCAGGAAACTCGCGGTCAAAGTCCATCATTGTGTAAGTGGCGTCGGATGCACTTGAGCGGATGGGGTTGTTCCGATTAGACTTGCTCATACGGGATAAAGTATTAAATGCCCGTACATGCGTCAAGGGGATATTTACCAAGAGCACACTGGGGGGCCGAATATTGGTTCAAGGAACTTCATTTCCGGGGTTCTGCCAGGAGGTCTCGGAATTTGTGGAACCTCTTGCGGGCGGGATTTCCGGGTCCCAGGTTTATCCGTTCGAGGGCTACCGGTAATCTGGATCTTCTACCGCAACTCCATTCCGACATTTTTCGAGTGGTATCTGCGGGGTCGAGAAATCAGGGCGTCGTGAGCGCCGCCCGATTGTCAGTGTCTGATCTGCTGATGGCGAAGATTAGAGTAATTTTTGAAAACGGCGACCCTGAACGGGTTATCGAATTCGACCCGGCCAAGGCGCCTTTCCATCACGATGGCCGCCCGGGGTCGATCCTCGATGTCCTGCTCGGCCACAACATTCACCTTGAACACGCATGCGGGGGCAACTGCGCCTGCACCACTTGCCACGTGATCGTAAAGCAGGGCGGCAGGCAGCTTAGCGAGGCAACCGAGCAGGAAGAGGATATGCTCGACAGAGCGCCGGGGCTGACCCCCACTTCACGCCTGGGATGTCAGGCCGTGGTAGAGGATCCCAACGCCGAGATCACCATCGTCGTGCCGCGCTATACAATAAATCTCGCCAGCGAATCCGCCGAGGAATGAAATTGAGAACGCGCCTTGCTCTCGATGCGATGAAGCGGCACGCGGCCAACGATGGCTGAAACCTCCAATCGAGCATCATCGCGGCCCACTCGCTCCGCCGTTGTCGAGCGTGTCTTCGATCATAACGATGACACCCGCTCGCTGTTTCTCGCTCCCGCCGACGGATCGAAGATTCGCTTCATCCCGGGCCAGTTCATTTCGATAGCGATCCCGTTGCCCGATGAAGTCAGGACGCGTCCCTACACGATCGCCTCGCCAGCCGGCCGCGACGGCCCATTCGAGATCTGCTTCAATCGGGTGCCCGGCGGGCGCGGCGCGGCATGGCTGTTCGATCGCAAGCAGGGCGACGTGATTGATTTCACCGGCCCCTACGGAACATTCACAATGGAGTCCGTCCCCGCCTCTGAAACGATCTTCATCGCGGAAGCGACGGCGATTGCGCCGATTCGCCCGATGCTCCATCGCACGCTCGCTTCATCCGGCCATCCGGAGATGACGCTGCTCTACGCCGCGCCATCATCGGATCACTTGCTCTATCGCGCGGAATTCGAGGCCTTCGCCGCGGGCGATCGAACCTTTCGCTTTGAACCGGCGGTTATCCCTGGGCCGGAAACCTATGACCGTCTGCTGGCGGAGGCGCAGCGACGATGGGTCAGCGCGGACGCCAATCGCACCCGCCATTTCTACATCTGTGGCGTCGGAAAAGGCGTGAGTGCCCTGCGCGACCTGTTGCGCGGCGCCGGCTATGAACGCCGCGCCGTCCACTACGAACAGTGGTGAAAACCGGCGCGGAATCTCAGCTTCCAGCTGTCATCCCGCGACCCATCGGCAACAAGACCGCTTCTTCTATCGGCCAAACGCCTTGCGCAGAGCGGACGATGCCTCTTCGATGGCTTTCTTTCCCTGGTCCAGGACTCCGGTCATCGTGAAGAACCCGTGAATCATTCCGTTATAGCGCGTAGTTGTCACGGGCACGCCGGCCGCGCGAAGCTTTTCGCCATAAGCCTCTCCCTCGTCGCGCAGCGGATCGAATTCCGCGGTAATAATCAGCGCCGGCGGCAGCCCCCGAAGGCTCTTCGCAAGAGCGGGCGACGCAAGCGGATCACGCTTGTCAGCTTCGCCGCGAACGTAATGTCCCCAGAAATAGCGGACGGCTCCGTCCGTCAGAAAATAATCCTTGAAGGTCTTGTGAGAGTAGGTATCGAGCGCGCCGTCGGTCGCGGGATAAATCAATAGCTGAAAGGCGAGTTTCGGCTTGCCGCGATCGCGCGCCGCAAGCGCGACCACCGCCGCGAGATTTCCGCCCGCGCTGTCTCCGCCCACGGCGACTTTCGACGGATCGGCTCCCAATTCGCTCGCATGCTCGACCGCCCACGCGGTGGCGGCATAGCAATCGTCCACGGCCGCCGGAAACTTGTGCTCGGGCGCGAGCCGGTAATCGACCGCGACGGTAACGCATCGCGCGCCGTTGGTGAGCGCTCGGCAGGCGTTGTCGTGAGTATCCAGGTCGCCGATCACCCATCCTCCGCCGTGATAAAAGACCAGCAGCGGGAAGGGTCCGTTACCCGATGGCGTGTATATGCGGACTGGAATATCGCCCGCCGGTCCGGGAATCGATCGATTTTCGATCTTGCCGACCTCTTGCGGCGCCCCTTCCAGCATCTTGAACGTCATCGAGGCAAGCTTGCGCGCATCCTGCGGGGACAGATCCTCGAGCTTGGGCCCCGGCGCGGCAGCCATCTGTTTGATCAATGCATCGGCTTGCGGATCGAGCGGCATATCAATGTCCTCCAACGCTCCGCAGCTTCGCAGATCAGGCGGCCGATTTACCAGCGTACACGGAAACGCGATCTACAGGCCAAGCGCGGCTCTCGTGCCCGGGCCGACTATTCCATCCGCGGCCAGGCCGCTCTTGCGCTGAAAGTCGATTACCGCGGCCGAGGTTCCGGAACCGAATACGCCATCGGCGGCGAGCGAATATCCCTTTGCCTTAAGCGCGTTCTGCACTTCCTCGACGTCGGGCCCTTTCAGCATCGGCGATCGCAGCGACAGCAGCCGTTCTTCAACGATTCGGGCCGATGCTCTCACGGGGGCGCCGCTGAGCGCGGCTTCGTCGATCGTGATTCCGCGAACGACCAGGGGCAAATCGAGGTTCCATCGATTTTGCGCGACCAGTTTTCCCAACTCGTCCATCCGGTACACGGTCTTGCGCAGGATCTCGCTCGGATTTCCGGCGAGCCATTGCCGGCGAACCGAGATGTACTTTTCGATCCAGGCGTTTTCGCCGATCGCGCCGGCTTCACCGAATTGCGCGCTGGTCCGATCGCGCATCGTCCGCCAGCTCCCGTGGATTACGCTGTCATACACCGTGCAGCATCCGAGAACCGAGGTAATCCCGAGGCTCGCCGCGTAGGTCATCGCGGGCGTCCAGTAAACGCGGTCGAAGAACGCATCCTGCACCCGCTGCATTTCGAGATCGGCGCCCGCGTGGCGGAGGAGGTCTTTGAACCCCGCATCGTAGTTGAGCGACAAATCGATGGCCTGAAGGCGGGCCAGGTAGGGTTTGAAATGCTCTGCGAAGTCGGCACCCTCGGTTTCCACGTATGCCTTGATCAGCAGGAACAGGTTGCCGCTCGCGAGAGTGGTTTGCGATCGGCCGTAGGTCAGATGGCCCGAGTCACCTTTTAGAAGGGTGACGTTTGCATAGTCGCCAAGGGCGCTGCCGGTTTCGAAGATATTGACGATCGCTTCGGCGGTCGCTTTTTGCACTGCGGTTGGCATCGCTGTTCCTCCATTCGTGCCGCATGAATGAAAGATTCCGCGTCATAACCGATCATTGGGTGGTAATCGGGGCCGGCCACGCTGCCATCTGTCCGTCCGGATTGGTAACCGATATCTCCGGCTTGGTATTTGGCTCGGCGGCGGGTTGCGCCGCACCTGCGGCGGCAGGCGGAGGAGCCGGCTGCGGCTCCTGCATGGCGACAATGAGATCGATCATGTTCTTGTCGCGTACGATGAGCCGAAGTTCCGAAGCAAGGTTATCGTCAGAAGACTTCTCATCGCGGGTGACCAGCTCCAAAACGTTGTCCAACGCCGTCGCGGCCGAGCCGCGCACGTAGGGAACCTTGACGTCCTTGAAGCGAATGCCGCAATCGACGGCGAGGTTGCGCCCGATGATGCTGAAGGTCAGCTTGTCGCGGCGCGCATTCGCAGCCGGCTGCTGAGGGTCGATCTCCCACACTCCCTTCGCACTCATGATGATTGGTCCGGGCTTGCGCGCCATCTTGCCGCCCAGGTATCCGGCCGAGCTCGCGCCCATCAGCAGCAGGAATCCCTGCGGCACCGAAGGGAGGTTCTGGATCACCGCGGGATCCGCCAGGAAGGTGAGCGCAAGAAACGCCGTCACGCCCACGATCGTCCAGACCACGAACTGGACCCGTTCGGGCACCACAACGCCGCCCACCGTCAGCAGATCACCCCATCCGGGCTGCACCCGCCCCGATCCTTTCGATCCCACCGCCGAGGTCACACCGGTTGCGAACACTGACGTTCCGACGCTGACCGCGAGGATGCCGGGCAGATTGCCGGGAACATCGGCAAATTCAAACGTGCCCTGGATCAGGCTGCGAACCAGGGTGAGGTACCCGTAGCCAAGGACGACCGTGAAGGTCCACATGTAAAACTGAAACTTGGACAGGCTGTAGGTGTTGGTTTCCGCATCGAGCATCACCGCCGTCATCACTTTGTAGGGTTTGCCGGCGATCTGCTTGCTCGCGTTGCGGCTCAGGATGAGGAAAAGGATGAACAGCAGGCCCGCCATCCCGGCCAGCGCGTACCATCGCGGCGTGCTCGGATTAACGCGCGACAAGACCACCGTTCGCGACGAGGTGGTTTGTGTGCCGACGTTAACCGCAACGCTCAGGATTCCGCCATAGGTGTCAATCGGAATGCCGCGCAGGCGAATCTCGCGGCCGTTCTGGCCGACGCTGCCGGCGATATCGCACGGGGCACACTGCTTCGAACCGTCGCACTCCCAGCACACCGGCAGCTCATTCCCGTTCACCAGGATACGATTGTCCTTGCCCGCGAGGCTGAAATTGCTCCCGCTCAGGACCAGGTTGGCGCTCTTAACCGGCTGCGCGCCGCCCCCGTCTTGCGGCTTGACGCATCCGTTGGTGTTGTCGGCCGGATAGGCCACCTGCGGCGTGATTCCCAACAGCTCGGGTCCTTCGGTTGCCTCTCGCGTGACTCGTAGACTCACAAACGGAGCGGCAAGCCAGTCGGCATCCATGACCGGGGCGGACTTTCCCAGCCGCGCCTCGTATTGTCCGACCGGAAGATCAAAGGGGAGAATCGTGCCGCAGAATGAGTCGGTCGCTTTCGCGCGAAGGCACGGGACATTCTTGAGCGTCGCGCCGGCGCATCCGCCGCCGTTGGGCCGGCTGGCGGGGATGCAGGCCTCGAGGAATGAAGCGACCGTTTGCGCGGGCAACGCCGCTCCATCAGCCGCATAGAGTTTGATACTGGTGCCGCGGGCGGCCTGCGCGGGCTCGATCGACGCGAGCGCAATCGCGCCGTCAGCGGATTCACCGGCCGCGATCATCGCCGGAAAAACAAGGACGGCGACGATCGCGAACGCGAGAGCTCGCGCCTGGCCAATCAGTGCGTACCCGGGAATCCAGCCCATGATCACCGTCCCCCTTTGGAGGAATCCGCTCGTGCGGCGAACCAGGAAATACAAAATGCAACGCAAACTCTACTCGCAGGCTAGCCGCTTTTACAAAATGGACGCGTTTATGTCCAGCCAGCGTCCACTTCAAGTGAAATGAGTTAACGGCCAGCAATACCCGCGAGCGGGCGCCACTTGTGATAACCGGAACCCGGCGCTAGTTACGTTTGTGCCGCCGAATCATACGGAGGCGGCGCTCTCCGCTGGAGGCACGATGATGGCGGAAGAACGGCGGCTTGCTATCTGCATCAAGGGCGGCGTTTCGCTGGGCGCGTACGAAGCGGGCGTTCTGGCCAAATCCCTCGAACTCATCGCCAACAACAATTCGCGCAACCCGATCAAGTGGTACGTGGACACGCTGGCCGGTGCGAGCGCGGGATCGATGACCGCGGTCGCCACCACCTGCACTCTGCTCGACAGCGCAAGCAACTACCTTTACAGGATGTGGGTCGAGAAGGCGGCGCTTTCCACACTCACGCCCGATCCGGCGGGCGTGCCCGCCTACGACGGATACAAAACCGGCGACAATCTGCTTGCCGCTTCCGCGCTCGACACTCTCGCGGCGGATTTCGACACGCCGCCGCGGATGGTGACGAATCGCCATCCCGCGATGCGTCCCGGGGCGGCCTCGATCCGGTTGAGTTTCTCGCTCTCGAACATCAACGGCACGCCCAACCGCGTCGATACGCTCAACGATATTCCGCTCGTGTTTCGCGAATACGCCGATGCCGCCGTCTTTCAAGTCTCCGTGGACGGCGACGGCAAGGCTTATGTGAGCGGGTCGGACACCCGCGCGGTCGGTGCGGCCGATCCCGGCGATGACAGCGCAACCGCGTGGCATGCGATGGTGAGATCGGCGATCGCCTCGGGATCGTTCCCGGTGGCTTTTTCACCCCGGGGACTCTGGCGATGGCACCAGGATCGGCGCGAATACACCGCCGAGTATTATGCGGACGGCGGACTTTTCGACAACGACCCGGTCGGCAAACTGATCAACCTTGCGCACGACACCGACTGGTCGCCCGCAAATCCGGCCTTCCAGGACAACGAGCGCCGCTTTCTGGTGGTGCACACAGCGGCAGCCGATCTGTCCGATCGGACCATCAGCGCCGGTTCCTTTTACCCGACCCTCGATCTTAATCCGATCGATCTCGCGCAAAAGCTGGTTCCAGCCTTCATGGACGAATCGATGCAGAGCGGGCTTCGCGGAATCACCACGGTCAATCGGCAGTTCGCGAACCGGATGGTGGTGCTGAACCGGTTGGCCAGGCTCGCCTCGACCTCTCCCACGCCGCCGTCCGGCTCGTCGGCGCTTGCCGGGGCGATTTCAGCACTGGCGGAATTGCGCGGATTCAGCGCCGATCAAATCGATCGCTTGCGCGGGTTCCTTGTCCCGGATTTGGAAGATACCGACCCCGTCCTTTACAAAGAAGTGGCCGGGCTCGCACCCGCGGCGCGGGCGATGTTCGAGGATTGGGCGATCTTCTTCGACCTGGCGTTCAATATCGCGGACAAAATCCCGATCAAGCCGATTCTGATCGCGCCCGCGCCGGACGAGAAGCTCTCCGGAGATCCGCTCTTCGCGTTCGCGGGATTCTTTTCCAAAATCCTGCGCGAATTCGATTTCGCCCGCGGCCAGTACGACGCCTTTCAGGCCTGGGAGGCGGTCAGCAAAAGCGCCGACCACGATTTCACAATCGAAGGCGCCGATCGCCCTGAGCCGGTCGGCAATCCGGAGCCCGACACCGGAGCGCCATCCTCGTCCAACGAATACGATCGCGGGCTCAGGGTATTCCGCGACCGCATAAAAGTGGTGCTGGACCGGGCGATCGACGAGCTCAAGGGGCAGTCGGGCCCGGCCGCCAGGATCGGCCTGGGCCTTCTCCAAATGCTCGCAAACCTCGGCGTGGATACGATCGGCTCCTGACATTCGCTGTGCGCGAAGGCCGCGCGTGCTTCGCGCTCAGCCTTGCAAGCATCCGACCGCCAAGGGTATTCGAGTCAGAGTCGGCATCGTAACGATGCCGCCGGGAGAGATTGCCCCTTGTTCAAGCGTGTATTGATTGCCAACCGAGGTGAAATCGCGATTCGCGTCGCGCGCGCCGCGTCGGCGCTCGGCATCGAGTCGGTCAGCGTGTATGCGCCCGCCGACGCGCTTTCGCTTCACACCCGCGTCACGACCCAATCGCGGGCGATTGGAAATTCGTCCTCGAACGATCCTGTCCGGGCCTACCTCGATATCGAGGCCATGATCGAAGCTGCCAGGGGCGCCGGATGCGACTGCGTGCATCCCGGCTACGGCTTCCTGTCCGAGAACGCCGCGTTCGCGAAGCGATGCGCTGAGGCGGATATCGCCTTTATCGGACCGCGCCCCGAAACGCTCGCGCTGTTTGGAAACAAGGTAAAGGCGCGCGAACTCGCGCGTTCGCTCAAAATTCCGATTGTTCCGGGCAGCTCCGATGCGGCCGCGAGCGTCGAAGAAGCGATGGCGGCGGCAAAGGCGATCAGTTATCCGGTGATGCTGAAGGCGGCGGCGGGCGGCGGCGGGCGCGGGATGCGAACGGTCGCCGGCGCGGACGAGATGGCGGCGGCGTTCGCGCGATGCCAAAGCGAGGCGCAGGCGGCATTCGGCGACGGTTCCGTCTTTGTCGAGAAGCTGATCGAGCGTCCGCGGCATATCGAGGTTCAGATTCTCGCCGACACCCGCGGCAATGCCGTCCACCTCTACGAACGCGACTGCTCCATCCAGCTTCGCAACCAGAAGGTTGTCGAGATCGCTCCCGCCCCGGCGCTGGAGGCCGGACTTCGGCGAAGAATCCTGGACGATGCTCTCAGGCTGGCGCGCGCCGCGGGCTTCGTGAACGCGGGGACCGTCGAGTTCCTGGTGATCCCGGAACGGGGCGAGCATTTCTTCATCGAATGCAATCCGCGGATCCAGGTCGAGCATACCGTCACCGAACAGGTCACCGGTGTCGACCTGGTCGAGGCCCAGTTCCGCATCGCGGCCGGCGATCTCGTTCAGGATCTCGGGATACCCGACCAGAGCGCGGTGAAAGCTCCGCGCGGCTTTGCCGTGCAGGCTCGCATCGTCGCGTCCGGCGCGGGCGTGCTTACGGCATATAAGGAACCGGCCGGACCGGGAGTAAGGGTCGATTCGTGCGGGTATCTCGGCTATGCGCTGCCGCCCCAGTTCGATCCGATGTTCGCGAAGCTGATCTGTCAGTCAAACTCGGGCCATTCACTGGAGTCGGCGCTCGACCGCGGGATTCGCGCGCTTGACGAGTTCCACATCAGCGGACTGCCGACCAATCTCGCGCAGTTGCGCGCGATCCTCTCGCATCCCGCGGTCCGGGCAGGCGACGCGCGGACGAGCTTTTTCTCAGAGAATCCGCGCCTCGCGTCTTTTGCCAGCGCGCAATCTTCAAGTTCGCTCGCACTGCTCGAGCAGCAGGCGATCGCGCTGCGCGGCGGCCGAAACGGCCTCGCCCTCGTGGCCGGGGAAGGCGTCGCAACGGGCCTGAGCGTGCCAAGCGGAGAAGAGGGAGTCGCAAGCCCGATGGCGGGCGTGATCCTGGAGATTCACGCGAAAGCCGGCGATACCGTTTCCGCGGGCGCGACTCTGATGATCGTGACCGCGATGAAGATGGAGACGGCCATCACGGCTCCGTGTGCCGGCATCCTGACTCAAATCAGGCCGGCGCAGACGGGTGTCACCATCGCTCTGGGCCAGATAGTCGCCACTATCGCGCCGGCAAAGGACCGTGAAGCTGCCGTATCGGCACGAACCTACGGCGAGGACACTTGGGCGCCGATGCTGGCGGATGTGCACAAGCTGCAATCGATTGCGCATCAACGCTTCGCGCCCGATTCAAAAGACCCCGGCGTCGTTCGCCAGCGGGCGCGCGGCAAGCTGACCTGCCGCGAGCGAATCGACCTGCTGCTCGATGCCGGCAGCTTTCGCGAAGTCGGCAGCATCGCGGGCTTCGCCGATTACGACGACGATGGGCGCATCACGGGCTTCACGCCCGCCAATCACGTCGGAGGATGGGGCAAAATCCGGGGGCGCACGGTCGTGGTCTGCGCCGATGATTTTACCTCGCGCGGCGGACATGCCGACGGCGCGATCGGCGGCAAGAGCATCCACCTCGATCGGCTGTCGATCGACTTTCGCTGTCCTTCGATCCGGCTGCTGGATGGATCGTCGGGCGGCGGCAGCATCGCCGCGATGGTCCCGAAGCAGCAGAAAGAGGGCGAGAGCCGCGCGCAGGAAAGCTCCGGCGCGATAAAGGCGGGCCGTCCGCGCGTGTCCGGCGAAGGCGGATCGTTCCTGCCCGGCCATCTCGGCAGCAGCATGTACGTGACGCAGCTCAACACTGTGCCGGTGGTGAATGTCCTGCTCGGCAGCGTGGTCGGAATCGGCGCGGCCAAGGCGGTGCTGGGCCATTTTTCGCTGATGGTCCGGGACATCGCGCAATTGTTCGTTGCCGGCCCGCCGGTGGTGAAGCACGCGATGGGCTACGAAATCACCAAGGAGGACCTCGGGGGATGGCACATCCACTGCCGCAACGGCTCGGTCGATAACCTGGCCGAGACCGAGGAAGAGGCGGCGGCGATGACGAAGCGGTTCCTGTCTTACCTGCCGTCGAGCGTGTACGAAGCCCCGCCGGTTTTTCCTCCGAATCCCGCGGATCCGCCCGATCGCCGCGAGGAAGAGTTGTTCACGATAATTCCGCGCAAACGAACGATGACGTTCGACATGCGCCGGGCCATCAAGCTGATGGCGGACCGCGATTCTTTCTTCGAAATCGGGCCGCTGTGGGGCACCGATCAGATCGTCGGCTTCATCCGGATGAACGGCTACCCGATGGGCGTGCTCGCGTCCGATTGCCGGCACGTCAACGGAGGAGCATTGACCGCGGACGGATGCGACAAGCTGAAGCGCCATCTCGACCTGTGTGATCTCTTCCATCTCCCGATCCTGAACCTGATAGACAACCCGGGCTTCGCGGTGGGGCTCGAACACGAGATGACCGGAACCATCCGCAAAGGGGGAGAATGGATGATCGCCTTCGCGCAGGTCGAGGTTCCGATCTTCACGGTGATCATGCGGCGGAGCTTCGGGGTTGCCGGCAATAATTTCGCCAGCCCGCGAAGCGGTGCAAGCGCTCGTGTGGCCTGGCCCGCCGCCGACGTCGGCGGCATCCCGCCCGAGGGCGGAATCGAGGCGGCTTACAAGCGGCAGTTAGCCGAGGCGGCGGATCCCGAGGCCTTGCGAGCGGAGATCAACGCCAGAATCGAAAGCGCTCGCGGTCCAATCGGCCCGCTCAACCGCTTCCAGATGGAGGAAATGATCGATCCCCGCGACACGCGGCGCTGGGTATGCGAGTGGATTGAGAACGCTTACCGGATCATTTCGCAGCCGTCCCTGCTGGCGCCGCGATCGATCCAGTTCCGCCCGTAACGGCCGCCCGCATCAACGCATCGCCGTTTGCGAAACCGCGCGCGTTCAAACGGCCGCGGGAGGCTTCGGCGGCAGCGACTCAAGCCAGGGCAGGACAATACGCTCGTTGATCGAATACGGATAAGCGTGGCCCCAATCGGGAAGTTCCTTGTAGGTCACGTTGTAGCCGATGCCGCTTAACAGCTTGCAGGCGGAGCGCGCAAACGTAACCGGGAAGATAAAGTCGTGCACGCCGTGGACCACCAGCATCGGAGTGTCCTTGCCGCGGCCCTGACGCAGCATCGAGTCCACCGCCGGGTGAAGCACGCCGGCGATCGGCGCCATACCGCGGAACAGGTGCGACCGTTCCAGTCCAAAGATGTAACCGAACGTGGCGCCGTCGGAGAGCCCGGTCAGATAGACCCGCGCAGGATCGATTGAGAATTCACGCGTGACTTCATCGAGCATCCGCAGGATCGATTGCGTATCTTCGCTCGGCAAGCTCATGTCCCAGGTGTTGTCCCACGATTTGGGCGCGAGGACGGCATAGCGGCGGCTGCGCGCCGATCTCAACCAGGTCCAGACATATTCGTAGCCATGCCCGTAGCCGCCGTGCAGCGCGACAATCAGCGGCATCGGCCGGTCGGGCGAATAGTCCTCGGGAATGTAAAGCGTGTAATCCGAGCGTTCATCGTTGCGGCTTCGACGGATGAAGCCGCGCGCGATGCCATCGGGCGGATGCGGTGCGGGAGCATCGCCTTGCGCGATTACAAAATGCGAAGCGGCCGCGGGCAACCGATCGCGCAAGTCATAGAGTTGATAGAGGCCACGGCAAAATGCGGCACGGCTCTGCAGGTAGGTGAGAGTCCACTGGGGCCCGGGCTGCGTCATGAAAAGCTCGTACGCCTTGCCCAGTTCGCGAACCGCCGCAACCAGGCCGCGATGCACTTCCGCCATCGCATCCGGCGGCGTCATCGGGGCGAAATCCGCCTCGAAGCGGCGAAACATATCGCGCACAACTGAGACTATCCTCGCCTGGCAGGCGGAGAGCACTCCGGGGCGAATTTCTTCCTGGATCGATTCGAAAGCGCGAAGAAACTCCAGCAATTCGTTCTGAAGGTCGGCCAGTCTGGCCGCGTAGAAGGTTTCGCCGGTCGTCATTGTATGGTTCCCCGCTCAGTCCGGAGTTTCCGCGCCGCGCGGCTACACGCGCGAGATGATTTCTTCTTGAAACTTTTCGAGGCCGCGTGTGATCGCTTCCGGTTTGGTTCCGGGCGGATTCACCACCACGCGCGAGACGCCGATATCGCCAAGCGCCTTCAAGTCATCGGGCTTGAAGGAACGCGTGAGGCACGAAAGCTCGATGGCGTCCGGATCGCGCCCGGCCTTTTGCGCCTCGGACCGCACGATTGCGAACAGCTCTTTCAGCTTCTCGGGATTCATCACGGTCGGAAAGAAGCCGTCGCCGTACCGCCCTGCCCTTTTTGCCGCGGCCGGCGAATGGCCTCCGACATGAATTGGAACGTTGCGATTCACCGGCTTCGGATATGAATGCAGCGGACCGAACTTGAAATGCTTGCCCGAGAACGACGACGTTCCGTCGCGCCACAGCACGCGCAGCGCCTGGATCGCCTCGTCGGTCATCGCTCCACGCCGATGGAAATCGATTCCGAGCGCCTCGAACTCCTCTTTCATCCATCCGCTGCCGATGCCCAGGATGACGCGCCCGCGCGACAGCACATCGACGGTTGCGACCTCCTTGGCGGTGTAAATCGGATGGCGTTGCGGAAGGATCAATATTCCCGTGGCGAGCCGGATGGTTTTGGTGATCGCCGCAACGTAGGCGAGCGGGATAAGCGGGTCGGGAATCGCGACCTCATCGCCGCCCGGCATTTTTCCGTCCCTGGTGCCCGGGTAGGGCAGATGGGTCACCGGAACCGCGACGTGTTCCACGCTCCACAGCGATTCAAAACCGCATCGCTCGGCGGTGGTCGCCAGATGACCGAGCAGAGCGGGATCGCTGAACGCTCCGGAAGTGGCAAAGCCGATACCGAATTTCATGTTCGCTCTCTAATCCTGTGATTTTGCGGCCCAGCCTATCGCGATTGGGCCGAATCGCAAAACTCGGCGGCCGGGGACAAGACTTTCGCGACGCCGACCGCTATGCTCGAATCGTCTTGACAGCCTGATCCGAGGTGGAGGAATTCCCGATGGCGGTGAACGAGTTCAACCAGAAGGTGATCGAAGAGTTCAGGGCCAACGGCGGCAAGGTCGGCGGGCAGTTCCAGGGCGCTCCGATGCTGCTGCTTACGACGACCGGAGCGAAGAGCGGCAAGACCTACGTCACCCCGCTGGTGTACTCACGTGACGGAAGCCGGATCGTAATAATCGCGTCGTTCGCCGGCAATGCGAAGAACCCGTCCTGGTACCATAACCTGGTCGCGAATCCCACGCCCACGGTCGAAATCGGCTCGGAGCGGTTCAAAGCCAGGGTGACGGTCGCGCAGGGCGCGGAACGCGATCGCCTGTTCAACCAGCAGGCTGCGCAGATGCCGATTTTCCACGAGTATCAAAAGAAGACCGCGCGAAGAATTCCGGTGATAGTCCTGGAAAAGATCGGATGAAGCCGCAAGCGGAGGATCGTCGCTATGATCCGATGCGTCATGGTGTACACGCGAAACGGCAAGTATTTCCGAATCCCCGACGCTGAAGTGGAAGACTGGGAAGAGGTGCTGGATGGAATCGACGGGGATCCCGAGTTGATTGAACGGGTTGATGGATGGGCGCCTTACACGCACGCGTACCGCCTGCCCGACCGGAGCGTTTACCTGGTGGTGATGCCGGGTGTCGATGATTGAAGTTCCCATCGCCGCGGACGCGTGATCCGCGCCCGCTTCTCGGTCCTCGTCCACGGTCTCGGAACATTCCCCGGAAGTTTAAGTCGCTGACGCTCCATGCTTATATGTGGAGCCGGGGGGGGAACGCGCGACCACCTATCGCATCGAGAGGAGCTGCTGATTTTGCCCATCAAGACCGCCCGGAAGGCCAGGCCCGGCCACACTGACTCAAAACCGCTCAGAATCGCGCAGATTGCTCCGCTTTACGAAAGGGTGCCCCCAAAGCTTTACGGCGGCACCGAGCGTGTCGTTTCGTACCTGACCGAAGAGCTGGTCGCGAGAGGGCACAAGGTGACCCTGTTCGCCTCGGGCGACTCGATCACCAAAGCGAAGCTTCATTCGGGGTATCCTGAGGCGCTGCGCCTTGCGGGCAACAACGAGTATGGCGTGTTCGCGCACTTCCCGATGATCAGCGACGCGTACAAGGACGGCGACAAGCGCTTCGACATCGTCCATGGCCACGTGGACTACTGGACTTTCCCGCTGGCCGAAGTCTGCAGCGTGCCATCGGTCACGACCCTGCACGGACGGCTCGATATCGAAGCGCATCGGCCGGTCTATTCCCGCTATCGGAAGATTCCGGTCGTTTCGATAAGCGACGCGCAACGCGAGCCGCTGCCGTTCATGAACTGGCAGGCGACGGTCTATCACGGCCTGCCGCGAGACCTGCTCCGCTTCCATCCGGGGCCGGGCAAGTACCTTGCGTTCCTGGGCAGAATTTCGCCCGAGAAGGGACCCGACATCGCGATCGAAGTGGCGCGCCGCGCCGGTATTCCGCTCAAGCTGGCCGCGAAGGTCGACACGCTCGACAAGGCCTACTACGAAGCCGTCATCAAGCCGCTCATTTCCCCGCCTGATATCGAATTCATCGGCGAGATCAACGAGATCGAAAAGAACGACTTCCTCGGCAACGCGATGGCGCTGATGTTTCCGGTGGACTGGCCGGAGCCTTTCGGGCTCGTGATGATCGAGTCGATGGCGTGCGGGACTCCGGTGGTGACTCGCCCCTGCGGGTCCGTGCCCGAGATTATAAAACCGGGAGTCAGCGGATACATCGGGGTAACGGTCGATGATCTGGTCGAAGGTTTGAAGAAAGCGATCGAGCTGCCGCGCGAGGGCGTTCGCGCGCAATTCGACCAGCGATTCACGGTCGAACAGATGGCGGACGCGTACGAGCGCGTGTACGAAAAGCTGATCGCCAGGGCGGCGAAACTGAAGAAAGGAACCGCGGGCCGCCCGGGTCCTTCGGCCAGGGCGCGCAAGAAGCGGCGGCAGACCACGCGGGGCAAGATGGGATGAAATCGGAGACACAAACGGCGGTGAAAAAGCCGCGCAAACGCAGCAATCAAAAGGCGCGCAGTGTCCTCAAGGTCGGAGCGAACTTCTATGTGCTCGCATCCTCGCTGACCTCGCGCCGCGAAACCAAGGTGCTGGCCGATGCGCAGAGCTTCGCGGTCTTCGAAGCCGGCGGAGACATCGCGGAGTCGCCGCTTGAGGCGCTTGGCTTCTTTTACAAGGACACCCGCTTCCTGAGCGGATTCGAATTGAGGGTCGCGGGCCAGGCGCCCTACTATCTGAATTGCTACCTGAGCGACGACAACGCGGAGTTTCGCGCCAACCTGACAAACCCCGACATGGCCGGGCGAAGCGGCAAAATCGCTCTGCCGCGCAACTCGATCCAGATCGAGCGCAGTTGGGTGCTGGTCAACGCCGCGCTCTACCATCGCTTGATGTTCACCAACTATTCCGGCATGCCGGTAAAGGTCCCTTTCGACCTCTCGTTCGCGGTTGACTTCGCCGACTTGTTCGAGGTGCGCGGCGTGAAGCGAACGCATCGCGGCGAGGATCTGCCGACCGAATCCGGCGACGGCAAGCTCCGCTTCCGCTATCGCGGACTGGACAACGTCACACGGTTTACCGAGATCGAGTTCATCCCGCCGCCGCGCACGCTGACCGATCGGCGAGCCTCCTTTACGCTCGAATTGCAGGCCGACGAATCAGTCAAGCTCGAGGCTCGGGTCAGGTGCGGCGTCGAGCAGGCCGCGGCACCATCGCCGACCCAGGCCCAGCCCGCGGATTTCCAGAGCGCGCTGAGCGAACGGCATGGGGAGATCGCCAAGGCGCAATCGGAGTGGGCCAAGATAACCGCAAGTCACGGAATCTTCGATTTTCTGCTCAGGCGATCGGCCGCGGATCTGCGCTCGATTATCGGCATGACCGAGCAGGGCTCGTTCATGATGGCCGGTATCCCGTGGTTTGCGACCTTGTTCGGACGCGACAGCCTGCTTACCTCGCTGTCGGTGCTCCAGTTCAGCCCCGATATCGCGGGCCGAACGCTGCGAACTCTGGCCGCGCTCCAGGGGACCAAGGTCGATGAAGCCCGAGACGAGCAGCCGGGCAAGATCGTGCACGAGATGCGTGCGGGCGAGATGGCGGCGACCGGTGAAATTCCCTTCGGCCGCTACTACGGCACCATCGATGCCACCCCGCTGTTCCTGTGGCTCTACGGCCTGTATGTGACGATAACCGGCGATCTCAAGCTTGCGGCGGACCTGTGGCCGAACGTGGAACGCGCGCTCGAATGGATCGAGCGATGGGGCGATCGGGATCACGACGGTTACGTGGAATACATCCGCGAGACGCCACAGGGCCTCTCGAACCAGGGATGGAAGGATTCGTTCGATTCCATCTCGCACGCCAACGGCGAGCTGGCGGAACCGCCGATCGCGCTGTGCGAGGTGCAGGGCTACGTGTATGCGGCCTATACCGAGGTCAGCAAGGTTGCGGCGCGACTCGGCCATGCCGACCTGGCGGCCAAGCTGGCGGCGCGCGCGTCGGCGCTAAAGGCGACGTTCGAGCGCGACTTTTGGATCGAGGAAAAGCAGACCGTGGCGCTCGCTTTGGATGGAAAGAAACAGCGCTGCGACGTGGTCAGCTCGAACGCGGGCCATTGTCTTGCGACCGGCATTATCGACGGCGATCGCGCCCGGCTGCTCGCCGATCGCCTGCTCCGCGAAGACATGTTCTCGGGCTGGGGCATCCGAACGCTGAGCGAAAACGAACGGCGTTACAACCCCATGAGCTATCACAACGGGTCGATATGGCCGCACGACAACGCGATCGCCGCGATGGGGTTGGCGCGATGCCGCAATCACGATGGCGTCATACGGATCCTGGACGGCCTGCTCGATGCGGCGGTTGCCTTCCGCGGCGGCAGCCTGCCCGAGCTCTTCTGCGGGTTCCATCGCGAACCCCATCTGGGTCCGGTCCCGTATCCGGTCGCCTGCCATCCGCAGGCATGGGCGGCCGCCAGCGTCTTTCTGATCATGCAGGCGATGCTGGGGATGCGGATACTCGGATTCGAAAAGCGCGTCGCTATCGATTCGCCGATAATGCCGCCGTGGCTCGATTGGATCAGGCTCGAAGGGCTGCGGGTCGGAGAACACGGCCGGGTCTCGCTCAGCTTTCAGAGGATGCCCAACACTAACGCGGCCGCGGCCGACGTGATCGACCGCCAGGGAGACGTCGAGATCGACATCCGCAAGTAGGCCTGCGGCGGGCTTGCAAGCGACTCGAAATCCGAATCGCGATGTGATGCTTCGCGGCCCGGAAAACAGCATAATTATGGCTCTGTCGCCGCGGATGCTTTTTGCCTCGAACGCTGATTCTGGCCCGCAACCATTTTGCGGCGGTTGCAGAAACTCGCAAGTTGGGTGATCTATTGATCGGCCGAAGGCGCAGGAGGCGGTCCGAAGCGCGTGAGGGGTCGCGCGCGAGCTTGCTGCAGGCGGATCGGGGGAGGCAAAGCGATGACCGATGAGTTCAAGGGGCAGCGCGAAAAAGTAACCCGGCGCCGGTTCCTCAGGATGGGACTGCTCGGCGCGGCGCCGATGATCGTTCCGGGCGCAGCGTGGGCGGCAATGCGCGTCGCAACCCCGCAGCCCGCGGCGGCTGCCTCATCGCGCGCGCTCAGTTTCTACAATCTGCATACGGGCGAGCGGCTCAGGACGGTGTACTGGGAAAAAGGCCGGTACATCCAGGGCGCCCTCGACGAGATCAATTACATCCTGCGCGATTTCCGCCAGAACGAAATCAAGCCGATCGACCGCAGCCTGCTCGATCTCCTCGTGACGCTTCGCGAGCGGCTGCATTCGAACGAGAATTACGAAGTGATCTCCGGCTACCGTTCTCCCGTCACCAACGCGATGTTGCACGCGGGCAGCGAAGGAGTTGCCGCGCACAGCCTGCATATGGACGGCCGCGCGATCGATATCCGCGTGCCGGGACGCTCTCTCAGCGTGGTGCGCGCGGCGGCACTTTCGATGCGTCTGGGCGGCGTGGGCTACTATCCCGGCCGCTTCGTGCACGTGGACACGGGCCGTGTCCGCTGGTGGTAGGCGCCGGTAAACCCTTCACATCACGCGGCGCAGAAAATCGAGCATCCGCTCGCGCGCCGCGCCGCACGCCGACAGCATCGACATCTGCAGAAAGCCATGCGGCATCTCGTCGAACACGTGTAGCTCATGCCGGATGTCGGCGCGCTTGAGGGCGGCCGCCATCGCATTGGATTCCGGAAGCAGCGCGTCCGCCGTCCCGCAGACGATGAAGGATGGCGGCAGTGCGCCGGGCTTGACCGCGAACAGCGGGCTGACGCGGGGATCTTTGAGCAGCGCCGGAAAGTTCGCGGCTCCCACGTATGCCTTTGCCATTCCATCCATCGCGCCGCCCGCACGCTCCAGTGTCGCCGCAAAATCGTAGACTCCATAGATCAGCAACGCGGCCTTGGGCCTCGGTCCCGCATCGTTCTCCGCGGCCAGAGCAGTCAGCGACGCGGCGGTGAGGTTGCCGCCGGCGGAATCGCCGCCAACCGCAATCTTCGCGCTGTCGCCGTTCCATCGTCCGGCGTTCTGGCCCGCCCACTTGATAGCGAACACGCAATCATCAAGGCCGGCCGGAAACGGATTTTCGGGAGCGAGGCGGTAATCGACGTTGATGGTAAGGAATCCGCCTTGCGCAAATTGCATCGCTAGCTTGCGATGCGATTTGGGGCTGCCGGCCACCCATCCTCCGCCGTGCAGGTAAACGACGACCGGAAACGGGCCGCTGCCCTTGGGCACCGCGATCTCGGCCCGCAATCCGGCGCGCAGCTCGACGTCCTCGTGCAGCGCGCCGATTTCAGGCAGATCCTGATTCATCATCGGCGCAAACATCTCCATCGCGTTGCGCAACCCCGGAACGTCCGGGGGAATCGGCGTCGAGGTGACGGCTTTCAGAAACTCGCGTTCCGCATCGGTGAGCATCGCTGTTCCTCCCGTCTTCAGATCGGCATCTAACGTCTGTACTCAGAAACCACGATGAGAGGCAAACAGGATTTTTCCCGGGAAAACGAAAAAAGGCGCGGCGAATCGGGTTCGCCGCGCCTGGACAACCATCGAGGAGAAGCCGGCTACTGCTGAGCGGCCTGTCCCAGCGCCGCTTTCACCATCGTTTGCAACTCGCCGCTTTCGTACAGTTCGCGAATGATGTCGCATCCGCCGATAAACTTGCCGTCGATATAAACCTGGGGAATCGTGGGCCAGTTGCTGTAGCGCTTGATTTCGTCGCGCAGCTCGGGGTCAGCCAGCACGTCCGTCGTTCCGAACGGCACGCCAAGCTCCTCGAAGATCTGAACGGTCGCGGCGGAAAAGCCGCATTGCGGAAAGCTGCGCGTTCCTTTCATGAACACCTGGATTTTGTTGCTTCTGATTGCGGATTCGATTCGATCGGTTACGTCGGACATTGCCGTTACCTCCTGCTTTCGTATTGCGCCGGGGTGAGGGTCTTGAGCGAAAGCGCGTGCACCCGCACTCGCATCGCATCGCCGAGCGCTTTGTACACCGCCTGATGCCGTTCGATGAGGGCTTTGCCCTCGAACATGCTGCTGACGATCAATGCTTCAAAATGGTCGCCGCCGCCGGTCGTATCTCGCACCTCGACGTAAGCGTCGGGAATTCCCTGGCGGATCAGATCTTCGACTTCCTTCGCTTCCATCGACGGTTATCTTAAGCAACTCGCGCGGCCCGATGCCACTGTGCCGCGACTAAAAGCAATCGCTTCGCCGGGGCGTTCAGATGCTGATCGAATTGTCGTCCGTTGAGGGCGCGGGCTTCGATCCACCGCCCGACTTGCCAGATTTCATCAGCTCTTCAGCGGACTCACTGAGCTCACCCGGCCGGCCCGCTCCCATCACCCTCTGCACCACTCGACCGTCGGGCCCGATGAACAAGGTCGTGGGAAGCGCCTCGACTCCGAACGAATCGACCACCGGCTGGTTGGCGAGCAGAATCGGATAGTTGATTTTGAATCTCCTGACAAACGGTTCGATTTCGCGGATGCCGTCGCCCTGGATCGTGTCGCACGCGACGCCGATGACCACGAGGCCGCGGGTCTTGTGGTAGCGGGTGTAGAGATCCTTCAACTCGGGAATCTGCTTGCGGCAGGGCGGACACCAGGTGGCCCAGAAATCGACGATTACCGGATGCCCTCGGAACTGGCTGAGCCGCATCGGGTTGCCATCGAGATCCTGAAGCTCGAAATCGGGAACGCGGTCTCCTCGCACAAGCATCAGGCTTTGCGCGAAGGTCGGGCCCCGAGATGGAAACATCGCGACCAGCGCTCCAGCCAGCGTTATCGCCGCCGAAAGTTTCGCGACGAAGCGAATTACTCGCATGGTTATCGTTTCCCTGCCGCCATCCGATGACTTACCGAGACTTCGTTATATGATACTCCGCCTGCGCAACTCCGAAAGGCGCCAAGCATCGTAACCCAGCACGCGGCCCAGCACCTCGTCGGTATTTTCACCGAGCGAAGGCGCGCGCGTTTCGGGTTCGGCTCGGGATCCGGCGGTCTTGAAGGGCGAGCCCGGCACGATGAGGCCGGAATAGCCGGGATGGTCAGCGCGCAGGATCATCGCGCGCTCCTGCAGATGCTCATTGCGGGAGACTTCCGCCACGTTGGCGATCGGCGCGCACGGCACGGCCGCGTCGCTGAGCAGCTTGAGCCAGTGATCGCGCGGTTTGGTCGCAAACAATCGCGCCAGGATCACCTCGAGTTCCGGGTGATGCGCGGTGCGATCGGGGTTGCGAACGAACCGGGGGTCCGTTTTCAGCTCCGGCATCCCGATCGCATCGCACATCCTCTGCCAGATCGCTTCATTCCCGGCGCCGGCGACGAAAAATCCGTCCGCGGCGCGGAACTGCTGAAACGGAGTGATAGAAGGATGGCGGGTGCCGAGCGGCCCGGGAACCTTTCCGGAAACCGAGTACCGCGCGAGCGCATCTTCGAGCATCGCCACCTGGCAATCCAGCATCGAGATGTCGAGATGGGCGCCCTTGCCGTCGCGATCGCGCACGCGCAACGCGGCCAGAATCGCCGACACGCCGTACAACGCCGCCGCCAGATCGCCCACCGAAACCCCGCATCGCGTCGGTTCTCCCCCCGGCGAGCCCGTGATGCTCATCGTGCCGCCGAGGGCCTGCGCAACGATGTCGTAAGCGGGCGCCGACGCCATCGGACCCGTCTGCCCGAAACCGGAAATCGAGCAGAGGATGATTCGCGGATTGGCCGCGGCCAGCGCCGAGTAGCCGATCCCAAACCTGTCCATCGTGCCCGGCGAAAAGTTTTCAACCACCACGTCGGACCTGGAGGTGAGCGCGAGAAATATGTCGGCCCCTTCCGCCGTGCGCAGATCGATCGTGACGCTCTGTTTGCCCCGATTTACGCTGTAGTAATAGCCGGAATCCCCCGTCGGAAGCGTGGGAGCGAAACTCCGGGAGTCGTCGCCACGCCCCGGCAACTCGATCTTGATGATCTCGGCGCCGAGGTCAGCGAGATTCATCGTGCAGAACGGCCCCGCCAGCACCCGGGTCAGGTCCAGCACACGAATTCCATCAAGCGGCTTTTGTTCGATCATGTCGATGTATGGGTCAGGGCGGCCGGGCGACTTTGCGGCATCACTTCAGCGTCATGGCCGTCTGATGCCCCGGCGCTCGCCTAGAGAATCCTAGTCGAGCCTATGAAGCAAGGAAATTCACCGAAACATTCTTTTTTCGCGCCGCCAAAAGGCCTGGTCCGGATAGCCGGTGGAAGACGAATTTCGATGCGGTGGCCGTTCCGCGCCGCTCTCGCATCGCGACATATTGCCGCCTAGCGGTGGCGATGGCGGGCGGCTTCACGCGCGCGCATCGCTTCCGCCGGAGTCATGATCAGCCGGGGTTCCTCGCGTGCGCGTTCCTGCTCCTCGGCGACCACGCTTCCGACTTGCGCACGGATAAAGGCCTGGAAGAAGGGGCTATGCTTGAGGTCGGCGCCATCGCGAATTCTGGCGGCCGCGCCGGCGGCCCATCCCGCTTCCTGGCGCCTTCCGGTCTTCAACATATAGTAGGCGGTCTCTTCCAGCCTGCGGCGAATCCGCATCCCGAGCTCGCCGGCGAGCAGGCTATCGGCGGCGCGCTCGAGGATCTGGGCGACGCGTTCCTGCTGCTGCATCGGATTGAGAACGATGGTGCTTTCGTTGGCGCGATTCAGCTCCTCGATGATCGGCGCGAGGAGCTCGCTGCGTAGCTTCCACTCGGCGATCTCCGGCTGCTTGAGGAGATCAAGCGACGGCTCCGCGGAAGCCTCCGCCGCAAGTTCCGTGTAAATCGGATGCTCGATCGGTGCCGGTGGAGGCGATGCGATCAGCTCCGTGCGCATCGCCATAAAGCTTCCGACCCTGGCTCGGCGCGCCTCCGGCGTGCGCCTGTATGCGTCGCACAGGAGGAAATCGGCCAGCCGCCAGTCGCCCTCGACCAGCTTCATGCCGCCGCGCCGTTCCATCTCTTCGCGGTTGTCGCGCAGCTCGCGCCGGGAAATCGTCCCTCCCACCATGCCTACAAGACCCTCGTCTTCCGACACCACTCCCCAGAGTTGCGCGATGCCGCCCTGCGGCCGAGGCTTGATTATCCAGACAATCCTCGCGCCGTCGGAGTCGTAAGCGGTGAAGAAGGCGTGAAGGTTCGAGGGTTCGGCAGCGGGCCGTATCGCCGCGGAAGCAGGCGCGGAGGGGCGGGCCGGCGGCTCGATGCCGCGCTGATGGAGCTTGAAGAGCGCGCGGCGAATTTCACGGCGCAGTGCTCCGCTCGCTTCCGTTTCCATCTCCGCCAGCATCGCGGCTGCCGCGGCGTCGGGTATGTTGCCGAGCGCCCGCGCGACAGCGGCCGCGGAAATTTCGGGGTTATTGCGCAATTCGCGCAGCTTCGCGATCGCGTCGGCGGCAGGCGCGCCCGGTTCGAATCCGGCCGCGACAAGCCTGGCGTCTTCGGGGTTGATCTCTGCCTGTTTTGTCACGAGATGATCACTTGAGACATCGGATCGTGCGAGCGTATGCGGCTCCTTCGCGCGCTGTCAAGGATTCGGCGGCGGGGGCGGAAGGCGCTACCGATTTGAAAAAGGAGCGCGATTCGGTTTGAGAATTAAACGAACGTTTAGCTAATCTGAGGGCCGCGCGGGGACCATCGTCTCCCGGCGCCATTAAGGAGCCAACCGCTTATGATGACCGGAGAGCAATATAAGAAGAGCCTCAACGACAACCGCGAGACCTTCTTCGAGGGCGAGCGCGTGCGCAACCTCGTGACGCATCCCGTCCTGGGCGCGTGCGTGTCGCGGGTGGCAGGCGGCTATGACAAGTGGTATTCGCCCAAGCCGGACGCGGTCAGTCCGCTGATGTCGATTCCGCATTCCGCCGCCGAACTCAAGGAGCGCATTCCGCTTCAACACGAGTCCGACATCGTCTCCGCTGTCACCTATCAGTCGATCATGACGCTGACGACCGTCGCCACCCGCATCGGCGACGCGCTTCCGCAGTACGCGGAGCGCATCCGCCATTATGTTCAGGATGCGCAGCGCCGCGACATCCGCATCGTCGAGTGCATCACCGATGCGAAGGGAGACCGCAGCCGCCCGCCCGGCAAGCAGGACGATCCCGATGCGTACACGCACGTGGTCGAGCGCCGCAAGGATGGCGTGGTAATTCGCGGCGCCAAGCTGCACATCACGGGCGCGTCCCTGAGCCACGAACTGATGACGATTCCGACCAAGGCGATGAAGCCGGGCGAGGAATCCTACGCGATCGCCTGCGCGGTGCCGGTCAATTCGCCGGGCGTGAAGATTATCGATACCACCTACGCGCCGCGCCATCCCGACAATCGCATCTTCCCGATCTCGTCGAAGATCCACATGCCGGAAGGCTTCGTCATCTTCGACAACGTGTTCGTGCCGAACGAGCGGATCTTCCTTGATGGCGAGGTGAAGTACGCCGCAATCTTCGCGCATTCGCTGGGGCTCTGGGAGCGGCTTGGCGGACTCTCGGGGATGGCGGAGGAAGCCGATCAGCTTGTTGGCTTCGCGCAACTCGTCGCCGAGGCCAACGGACTGGCCAACGAAAGCCACATCCGGGAGAAAATCTCCGAGATGATAATCCATGCGACGCTGGTGCGGGCCGCTTTGGAAGCCGCAATCGCCAACTGCCAGGTGACCTCCGAGGGCGCATTCCCCGACGAGCTGTACACCAACGCGGGCAAATATCATGCGGCGGCGAACTACAACGCGATGGTGCGGCATCTGCACGACATCTCGGGCGGATCGGTCCTGACGGCGCCTTCGATTGCCGATTTCGAAAACGAGGTGACAGGGCCGCTGGTGCGCAAGTACATGGGCACGATGAACGGGGTCGATGGCGAATATCGCGCGCGCCTGTTCCATGCGATTCGCGACCTCACCGCCGATGCCTTCGGCGGATGGAAAGCGGTCACCAACGTGCAAGCGGGCGGCGGCCTCTATGCCCAGCGCATCGTGACCCGCAAGTACTACGACCTGAAGGGCGCAAAGGAGAAGGCGCTCGAAATCGCGGGCATCAAGGACAAGCCCGCAGGCAACTAGAACTCGCCCAGCGGATCTCCCTCGCCGCAAGACCAGGCATCAGAGCGCAAAGGGCGCCGCCATTGCGGCGGCGCCCTTTGCAGTTAGAACAGCTTCTTCAGCAGCCGGCGAAGGACCGCCTGCTCTTCCCGCGTGAGCGGACCGAGCGTCTGCAGCAATCCGAGCTTTGCCCGCCGCACCAGTTCCGGAATGATCGCCCGGCCGGCGGGTGACAATGAATGCAGTGACAGGCGCTGATCCGATTCGTCGTAGCGCGTTTCGATGAACCCGCGCGCCGCGAGGCGCTGGATGATGCCGTGAATCGTCACCGGCTTCATCCCGGCCAGCCGGCCCAGACGATTCTGGGAAGCCTCGCCTTCCTCGAACAGCTTGATGAGCACCACGTACTGGCGCGGCGTCAGGTCGAGATCCGCGAGCCGCCGATAGAGGTTGCGATGCGCCTCGGTAAAGCCGCGCGCGAGCAAGTAGCCGATATCGTCGTTGAGCGCGTAGTCCTCCTCGCGCCTGAGGCGTTCGACATCGAGCCGGTTAACACGCGTTACGGGCATCCGGTTGGCCTTTTGAGATTTCGAGATTGTTCTGATAATAACGATCGATAATCACGCGGACAAGAATCCAGCGCCGTACACTTGCGGCCGGCGCCGGCGCGCAAAGGACATCGCAATGAAGATTGGCGGCTTTTACGAACATCAGCTCCCGCGACCCTGGACGCGCGAATCAGAGCATCGACTGCTGAAGAACGCTCTCGAACAGGTCGAACTCGCCGATCGGCACGGCTACGACTATGTATGGGCGACCGAGCATCATTTCCTCGAGGAATATGCGCATTCGTCCGCGCCGGAGATTTTTCTCGCCGCGTGCGCGGCGCGGACAAAGAATGTCAGGATCGGCCACGGCATCGTGCAGATGCCGCCGTACATCAATCAGCCGGCGCGCGTCGCCGAGCGGATTGCGACGCTCGATCTGATCAGCGACGGACGCTGCGACTTCGGCACGGGTGAAGGGGCGACCGAGGTCGAGCTCGGCGGGTTCTCGGTTGCGCAGGAAGAGAAGCGCGCGCAATGGCTGGAAGGCTTGCAGGTGGCGGTGCGGATGCTGGTGGAAGAGCCGTTCACCGGTTTCGAGGGCAAGTATGTCGTCGCGCCCTGCCGCAACGTCGTGCCCAAACCCCTGCAGCAGCCGCATCCTCCCCTATGGCTGGCGTGCTCGCGCCGCGAAACCATCCTGCTTGCCGCGCGGCTCGGGCTGGGAGCGCTGACGTTCGCGTTCGTCTCGCCGGATGAATCGCGCCAATGGGTGCGCGACTACTACGCGACGATCGAAAACGAGTGCGAGCCGGTGGGTTACGCGATCAACCCGCAGATCGCGATGGCGTGTCCGTTCCTGTGCGATCGCAACGAAAAGCTGGTGCGCGACATGTCGCACGAGCATCAGGGCTTCTTCATGTACGGCCTCGGCCACTACGCGTTTTTCGGCCAGCACGAGCCGGGCAAGACCAACCTTTGGGAGAGCTACAAGAACCAGCCGACCAAGATCAAAATCGACGATCCGCTGGCATCGGCCTCCCATGTGCAGAACTGCGTTGGAACGCCCGCACAGATTCGCGATACGCTGCTCGGGTTCGAGGAGTCCGGTGTCGATCAGGTGTTGTTCCTCTCGCAGGCCGGCAAGATTCCGCACGAGTTGCTGATGTCCTCGATTGACTTGTTCGGCCGCGAAGTGCTGCCGGAAATAAAGGAACGCGATCAGAAGCGCGCGAAGGAAAAGGCCGCGCTGGTCGAGCGGCTCACCGAAAAAGCGATGAAACGCAAGGTCATGCCCAAGGCGCCCACCGTGCCGACGATCGTCCGCGCCGCCGGGCATCATTGAGGAGGACGATCCGACGATGCGACGGGAGACCCGTTTCGGCTCGCTGGAACATTATGAGAAGGGCGGCGTCGAGGTCATCAACGACGACCCGCGCAACTACGCGTTCTCGAATATCTTCGAGGTCGCCTCGAAGTCCGAACCTTACGAAAAGGTCGCGGTCGGCAAAAACCTGAAGTACGTGCTCGAAGCCATCCGCGCCGAAGGGACCTCTCCCTGGTACGCCGCATCGCATGACGAGGCGGCGATCGTGATGGACGGCGAAATCGAGATTCGGCTGGTGAAGCTGGAAGACAAGCTCGTCGCCGAAGATCACGAAGGCACTACGATGCTGGAAGGGAACCCCAAGGGGAAAAAGATGGGCTATATCGTCGCGCGCCGCGGCCATATGGCGCTGCTGCCCAAAGGCGCCGCTTACCAGTTTCACGCATCGAAGCCCGGCGTCATCCTGCTCCAAACGATCCGCGGCGATTTGACGGCGGAACGATGGAAGGACATTTGCCAGAAATAGTTGCCGTTATCCCGGCCGCCACGGCGTGAAACGGATTTCAGCGGAGGGTCAACCAATGCCGCAAACGAACGCATCCAATGAATACGGATACCGCTCCTTTTCGGTCGGCGGATTTTCCTTCGAACGCGACGAGTACTTCGCGCACATCAAATGGCCCGGCGGTTCGCATACAATGCCCATGGATGCGTTCCTGCGCGCGCTCATGCGCGACATCTCGTGGAGCTTCTTCTACGGCATCGTGAATTTCGATCAGGTCTTCGGCACCACCAACCATTACGGCAACGTCGATGTGTTCGCGGGCCTCTACAACGCCGGCTACCGCGCCCAGAACAAGCACCACGTCGAGAACTTCAAGACCGAAGAGGTGCGAGCGGTGTTCGAGGCGATGCTCGATGACTGGACCAACGAAGGGTTCGATCCGTTTGCCGCGCCCGAAGAGACCGGAACTCCTTTCGGACCCAAGCGCGGCGGCAATCGCGCGGCGATCACCCGCAAGCGCCTGGTCGCGAACCGGATGACGGGAATGAAGGGCGACATTCCGCTTCGCACCGACGCAGCCGGAAATCCGGTGAACCGGCAGTTTGCCGACGTATCCCAGGACGAACCCGAAGTTCATGCGGAGCCGGGATTCGAGAACGAGGTCCACGCGTTCAATTTCTTCGGCTACGTGTCTCGCTCCGATGTAACGTGGAATCCGTCGGTATGCTCCGCGGTGAAGGACAGCCAGGTCTGTGCGACCACCGAGGAATTCATCCTGCCGATCATCCACGGCAACGATCGGGTCGAATGGTTCGTGCAGCTCAGCGACGAGATTCACTGGGACATCCAGGATCGCGAGAGCGGCGCGCCGCGCGCGCGGGTCGTGATGAAGCCGGGCGATGTAGCCGCGATGCCGGCCGACATTCGCCATCAAGGATACTCGCCCAAGCGCTCGATGCTCCTGGTGTGGGAAAACAACGACGCGACATTGCCGGATCTGTACGCGAAAAAGAAATTGAAACCGAACCCGGTGGACTTTTGAGCAAAGCCCATCCGGCTTTTCGAGGCATGCTGGCAACCGCGGGCGTAGAATTTCGCGCCGCAAATCATTGACCCCGCCGAGTCCAGCCGTAGCCCGCCGGCCTGTGGATAAGCGGAGTTGTTCTTGCGGGCGCGAATGAACCGCGCGGAGCACAACATCCTCGGATGGCATCGACCATGCAGTTTCAGACCAGGCTCTTCATCGATGGCGAGTTCGTCGATTGTGCCGATGGCGGCAGAATCGAGGTACTGAACCCGCACAACAATTCGCGCCTCGCCGAGGTCGCGGAGGCCCGCTCCGCCGACATCGACAAAGCCGTCGCCGCGGCGTGGAAAGCGTTTCCCGCGTGGCGCGCGATGGCGGCCGCCGACCGCGGACGCCTGCTGCTCAAGTTCGCCGATGCGATCGAGGCGCACACGGACGAGCTTGCGCGCATCGAGTCGCTCGACACCGGCCATCCGATTCGCGATACGCGCGGCCTCGACGTGCCCCGCACGGCGGCGACTTTCCGTTATTTCGGCGGGATGGCGGACAAGCTGCACGGAAGCGTGGTTCCGGTCGAACAGGGTTTTCTAAACTACGTGGCGCGTGAACCGGTCGGGGTAGTCGGGCAGATCGTGCCCTGGAATTTTCCGGTGATGTTCACGAGCTGGAAGATGGGCCCCGCGCTCGCCGCCGGCAATTGCGTAGTCCTGAAACCGGCCGAACTCACTCCGCTCAGCTCGCTCAAGATCGCCGAGCTGATGCGCGAGGTCGGGTTTCCGCGCGGGGTGGTCAATATCGTTCCCGGCTTCGGTCCCGTCGCCGGACAGTATCTCGCCGAGCATCCGGGCATCACGAAGATCGCTTTTACGGGCTCGACCGCGACGGGCCGGAAGATCGCGCAGGCCTCTGCCGGCAATCTGAAGCGCGTGCAACTCGAGCTGGGCGGCAAGGGCGCGAATATCGTCTTTGACGACGCCGATTTGCCCGCGGCGATCGGCGGCAGCGCATTCGCGATTTTTCACAACCAGGGACAGGCCTGTATCGCCGGCTCGCGGCTCCTCCTGCACGAGCGAATCGCGGACCGATTCCTCGACGGATTTCTCAAGCTGGCTTCATCGATCAAGCTCGGCGATCCGCTCGATCCCGCGACCGAGATGGGCCCGCTTACCTCGATGATGCATCGCGACCGCGTGCTCAATTACTGCAGAGTAGCGCGTGAGGAAGGCGGAGAGGTCCTGATTGGCGGCGCCGCGCCTTCGGACCCCGCGCTTGCCGGCGGATGCTACGTGATGCCGACGGTGGTGCGCGCGCGCCCGCGCGATCGCGTCTGCCAGGAAGAGGTGTTCGGTCCGTTCGTGACCGTGACGACCTTCAAGGACGAAGAGGAGGTGCTCGCGATCGCCAACGACACGGTTTACGGCCTCGGCGGCGGGCTGTGGACGCGCGACCTGCAACGTGCGCATCGGATCGCCAATCGCTTGATCACCGGGATGGTCTGGATCAACTGCTACAAACGCGTAAACCCGGGATCGCCGTTCGGCGGTGTGCGCGGTTCCGGCTATGGACGCGACATGGGGTTTGAGGCGATGCTTGACTACACGACGCCGAAGTCGGTGTGGGTCAACGTCGAGGCACAGATTGCGCCGTTTTATCGGCGCTGACGGTTGCCGATGCGCAGCTTCATCTATCAATCGCAGCCCGCGCGTGTAATTTTCGGCGCGCACAGCCTCGATCGCCTGCCCGAGGAAATCCAGCGCCTGGGCGCATCGCGCGCGCTGGTGCTGTGCACGCCCGAGCAGCGCGGCCAGGCGCAAGCGGTCGCCGATCGGATCGGACCTCGCGCCGCGGGCCTGTTCGATAGAGCGGTCATGCACGTGCCGATCGACACGGCGCAGGCCGCGCGCGAAGAGGCAAAGCGGCTCGGCGCCGATTGCTGCATCGCGGTCGGCGGAGGTTCGACGACCGGACTCGCCAAGGCGATTGCACTCGTGTCGGAGCTGCCGATTCTCGCCGTGCCGACCACTTACGCCGGCTCGGAGATGACTCCCATTTGGGGACTGACCGAAGGCGGCATCAAGAAGACCGGCCGCGATCTCCGCGTACTGCCGCGAACCGTCATCTATGATCCGGTCCTGACGCTGACGATGCCGGCGATGCTGTCAGCGACAAGCGGAATGAATGCGATCGCGCATTGCGTCGAAGCGCTGTACGCGGAAGACGCAAATCCGATCGTCTCGCTGATGGCGGAAGAGGGAATTCGCGCGCTCGCCGCGAGCCTTCCAGCCGTCGTGAAGAATCCCATCGACCTCGAAGCTCGAGCCGAAGCGCTCTATGGGGCGTGGCTCGGCGGTTCATCGCTGGGCGCGGTCGGCATGGCGCTTCATCACAAGCTCTGCCACGTGCTGGGCGGCACCTTCAATTTGCCGCATGCCGAAACTCACACCGTCGTTTTGCCCTACGCCGCGGCTTTCAATGCGCCTGCCGCGCCGGAGGCGATGGCGCGCGTGGCGCGCGCGCTCGGGACGCGCGATGCGGCGGCGGGGCTCTTCGCGCTTTCATCGTCGATGGGCGCGCCGACCGCGCTCAGCCAGATCGGAATGAAGGAAGGCGACCTCGATCGCGCCGCCGAGCTTGCGGTTCTAAATCCCTATTACAATCCTCGCGCGATCACGCGCGAGGCGATTCGCGCGCTGCTTGATGACGCATTTCGCGGGCGCCCACCGGCGCCGCGCCCAAATGGAGGCGAGCCATGAACAACGGAATTTCAAAGTCGGCGGAAATTCGCGCGCGCCTCAGCCATCCGATCATCGATTCCGACGGCCACATCGCGGAGTTTGAACCCGCTTTCTTCGATTTTCTGAAAGCCAGCGCGGGAGGAGGGATGGTCGAGCGGTTCAAGTCGCTCGCCGACAGTCCGTACTTTTTCCGATGGTACCGGCTCACGCCAGAGCAGCGGCGCGATCTCCGCGTGCCGCGAATGCAATGGTGGGTGCATCCGACGGGCCAGACGCTCGACCGCGCCACCAGCTCGCTCCCGAAGCTGCTCCATCGCCGGCTCGACGAGATGGGCCTGGACTTCACGATCATCTATCCGAGCATGGGGATGTTCATGCTGCACATGGGCGACGATGAGATGCGCCCCGCCCTGTGCCGCGCTTACAACGACATGCATGCGCAGCTCTTTCGCGAGTACGGCGACCGGATGACGCCGGCGGCGATGATTCCGATGCACACGCCGAGCGAGGCGATCGCGGAGCTGGAGCACGCGGTGCGCGACCTGAAGCTCAAGGCGGTTCTGATGCCGTCGTTCGTGCGCCGGCCGGTCTCCGGCTCGCACGGTTTCTGGTTCGACAATCTCTGCATCGACAGCGCCTACGACTACGACCCGGTGTGGTCGAAGTGCCTGGAGCTCAAGGTCGCGCCGACGTTTCATTCGCCGAGCGGCGGAATCGGGTTCCGCACCTCGATCTCCAACTTCGTTTACAACCATATCGGCCATTTCGCGGCTTCGGCGGAATCGATCTGCAAGGCGCTTTTTTTGGGCGGCGTGACGCGCCGGTTTCCGCAATTGCGCTTCGCCTTCATGGAGGGCGGCATCGGATGGGCCGCGGCTCTGTTCAACGATCTGATAGGCCACTGGGAAAAGCGCAATCGCGAGGCGATCATGAACCTGGCGCCTGACAAGCTCGATTTCCCGCTGATGCGCAAACTGTTCCTCGAATACGGCCGCGACTACGGCGACTCCGCTCTGGCTCGGCTGGGTCAGGAAAAATCGCATCTGCTCTGGGGCGCGCCGGAAGACCCCGCCGATCTCGACGAATTCGCACGCTGCGGAATCGAATGCAAAGAAGACATCCGCGCCCTGTTCGCGGAGAAGTTTTTCTTCGGATGCGAAGGCGACGACCGGATGACGGCGATCGCCTTTGACGCGAAGAAAAATCCGATGGGCACGCGGCTTGGCGCTCTCTACAGCTCCGATATCGGCCATTTCGATTTGCCCGACATGCGCGATGCCGCCAAAGAGGCGTACGAGATGGTCGAAGACGGACTAATCACCGACGACGACTTCCGCGATTTCGTATTCATCAACCCCGTGCGGGCGAAGGCGGATGTCAACCCGGATTTCTTCAAGGGCACGCGGGTCGAAGCCGACGTGGCCCGCATCCTCGCCGCATCGCGGCCATCCGCCGCGGCGGCCGCCCGCTGACGGAGGCCAGAGTGCGATGAAAAATCTTACCGAAGATGGGATCACGCGCAGCGCGCTTTCGCGCATCTCCGGATGCCCCAACTCGCGGCTGAAGGAAGTGGTTCGCGCGTTGACGCAGCATCTGCACGCCTTCGCGCGCGAAGTGGAGCTGACCCCGGACGAATGGCTTGCGGGAATTCAGTTCCTGACCGAGGTCGGCCGCATCACCAGCGACAAACGGCAGGAGTTCATCCTCCTGTCCGATACTTTGGGGCTGAGCGCGATGGTGGATCTGATGGCGAACCGCGACGCCCCGTCAGGCGCCACCGAGTCGAGCCTTCTGGGCCCCTTCTTTCGCGAAGGCGCTCCGTTTTTTCCCGACGGCGCGGACATATCAAACGGCGCGCCGGGCGAAAAAATGATCGTGAAGGGAAGAGTGATCGACAGCGCCGGCGCGCCGATCCGAAACGCAATCGTCGATACCTGGCAAGCCTCTTCCGAAGGCGAGTACGACCTGCAGCAGACGGACTCCGATCAAATGAATCTTCGCGGCCGATTCCGAACTGACGCAAACGGCCGTTTCAGCTTCCGATCCGTCAAGCCCTCCAGCTATCCGGTTCCCGACGACGGTCCGGTGGGCAGGATGCTGCGCGCCCTGGCGCGCCATCCCTACCGTCCCGCCCATGTTCACTTCAAAATCGCGGCGTCCGGCGTCCGGCCTCTGACCACCGCGCTGTATATCGGGGGCGATCGCTATCTCGATTCCGACGTCGTGTTCGGGGCAAAAAAATCGCTGGTCGTGGGCTATAGTCATTCCGGCGCCAACGGCGCCTCAGCGGATACTATCGAGTTCGACTTCGTGCTCGCATCCGACAAAAGAACCAAAGCGCCAAAGAAGAAGCGGTGACATCTCGGCGGCATTCCGCGACTGCTTTGTCTTGCGATTCTCGGCTGCTAGAGTGTCGCGGCGATGACCGCGGCGATTGACCACTGGAAGTCACCCGAACCCGGCCGCAGGCGGCTCGTCGTTGCCGGCGTTATCGGCAATGTCCTGGAATGGTACGATTTCTCCGTTTACGGCTTCTTCGCGCCGGCCATCGGTGAAAATTTCTTCCCCTCGCAAAGCAAGTCAGCCGAGCTGATCGCCGCCTTCGGAGTATTCGCGGCGGGCTTTCTGATGCGCCCGATCGGAGCGCTGCTCTTCGGCTATATCGGAGACCATCGCAGCCGCGAGAGGGCCTTGATGCTGTCGGTGCTTGCGATGGCGGTGCCGACCTTTCTGATCGGCCTTTTGCCGACCCACGCGCAGATTGGCGATCTCGCCGCGGTATTGATCGTCCTGCTTCGGCTGGTGCAGGGATTGTCGGTTGGCGGCGAATACACGACTTCTGTCGTCGTGCTTATCGAACAGGCTCCGACCGGGCAACGCGGAAGGATGGGCGCGATGGGAGTCGGCGGCGCCTTCGCGGGTGTGATGCTGGGTTCCGCGGTGGGCACGTTGGTCGCCTGGCACATGCCTACCGCGGCGCTGCTGGCGTGGGGATGGCGCATCCCGTTTCTACTGGGCATCTCGATCGGCATCGCCGGCTATTTCCTGCGCCGCGAACTGCACTTCGCGGATTCGCCGCGGCGAGAAGCACCGCCCCTGCTCGATGTGGTTCGCGCGCACTGGGCCCTCATTCTCAAGGTCACGGGCTTCAAGATCCTGGACGCGGTCGGCTTCTACCTGATGTTCGTGTATTCGACGACTTATCTCGAGGAGATCGTGGGAATCGCCCGCGGCAAGGCGATGGCGATTAACACGATCGGGATGGCCGGTGTGCTGCTGGTCCTTCCGATAGCCGGCCGGTTGTCGGACCGGTTCGGCCGCAAGCCGGTGTTGCTCGCGGCGGCGGCCGCGATAATTTTGTTTTCGACGCGATTGTTCGACTTGCTGTGGCATCCGGTGTTCTCGGTGCCGCTCATCGGACAGTTGGGCTTCGCGCTGATCATCGCGAGCTACAACGGCGCCGCGCCGGCCGCGGCGGTCGAGGCGTTTCCGGCGGGAGTGCGATGCAGCGGCGTGGCAATCAGCCATAACCTCTGCATGGCGCTATTCGGCGGCACCGCCCCGATGGTCGCAACCTACCTGATCGACCGCACAGGCAGCGAAATGGCCCCGCCAATCTACCTGATGGTGGCGGCGGTGATATCGATCGTCTTCATACTGACCCTGCAGGAAACGGCAAAAGCTCCTCTCCCCGAGTAGCCAACCCCCGGAATTCGCCGATTCCGCGGACCAGTCCGAAGGAGCGAAAATACGCGCCGCCGCTTCATTGCCATGGAAGCGGCGGCGCTTTCGATCTCTCGTGAAGGAGCCGTTCCGAGCTCGGCCTTACTTCTTGCTGATAGTACCGAGGTTCAGGGGCAACCCGCTTATGTTGACCTGACCGCCGCCCTCGGTGACATCCATCGCGATGACATGCTGAGTCGAGGCGGTCGAGACCGGGCCGCCTGACGAAGAGCCGCCGCATCCGGCAAGCCCGGTGGCAAGCATTAGGATCGCGGCGGCGAATATCGCGCTCCGACGCCTGCGCGCGGTGGTGCTGAACGGCGCAATCACCATCCCAAGCAAACTCAACGCGAACATCAGCGGACCCGCGCCTTTCATCGATCCCGTCTTTCCGCCGCCCAAAATGCCCGCAAGCTTCACGGGGCGGGAAAGATCAAGCCGGCTTGACGAACTGCTGGAAATCACTCCGCTCAGCGCAAAGGTGACGGACGATGCCGCTGGAACATCGATAGCCGGCGAGAAGGTAAACACCGTCTCCTTGGCAATATTGGGTGAGTTGACGGTGACCGAAGCGACCTGGGATCCATCGATCGATGCCGTCAAAGTCAACGAGCTGAAATCGCGCGGCTTGCCGATCTCTACTGTCACTGACTCGATCTGTTGCCCGTTGTTGCCCAATGGCTGATAGCCAAAGCTGCCCAGATCGGCAGTGTCACCCGGACTGTACTTGCCGCTCCCCTGCGTCAGCACCTCTGTCTTGCCCTGAACGGTTGGAGTAGCCGTCGGCGTAGCCGAGGGACTGACGGTCGCGGTTGCCGTAGTGGTCACCGTGGGCGAAGGGCTGGAGGTGGCGGTCGCCGTAACCGTCGGCGTCGGAGTTCGGCTCGGAGTCGAAGTCGGGGTCGGGGTTCGGGTGGCTGTTGCCGTGGCCGTCGCGGTCGGCGAAGCGCTCGCGGTCGCCGTCGCCGTGACCGTCGGCGTCGGCGTTCGGCTTGCCGTCGCCGTGGCCGTCCCTGTCGCTGTCGCCGTAGCGGTCGGGGTCGCCGTAGCGGTCGGGGTCGGCCCGCTGGTTCCCGGACAGAAGGTCATATTGTAGGAAGGACCGGTGCTCTGGTCGTTCGTACATCCGTAGGTCGCGGCCAGATCGTCGTAGGCGTAGGAGTACGCGTACGGACAGGAGTTGTGAAATGCGAGAAACAGATTGTTGGTTGAGGGCGTCGCGGTCGATGACGGCACGCCATTGCTCCCCGCAGGAATCTGCTCCCAGTTGATGTTGTGGGTGATGCAGGTTCCCGGATTGGACCACGACGGGCAGCCGCACACGATACCGACGTCCTTCGTAGTGGTGGTGCTTCCGTTGTAAGGCGAGAGATTGTAGTAGCCCGAACAACCGTACAACTCCGCCCACGTCGCGCTGGAGTTCTGGCAGGTGCCGCCGTTGCAAGTGAAACCCGACGGACAGTCGCTGGTCGTGCTGCATTGACACTGGCCAAAACTCTGACCGCCAGCCTTGTTGCAGGTCATCGTCTGGGTTTGCGGATTGTTCTGATTGTATGGGCAATCAGCGCTCGTCTGGCAGAGGAACGGCACCTGGTTGTTGCATCCCAGTTCTGTGGTCAGCGCTCCGGTGGAACAGCCCTGGCTCGGATTCCAACACGCCGCGAGGTTGCTGCTCGAATCGAGATACTGAAGGACGGATGGACAGGTGCTGGAATCGACGAGATCAAAAGAACAATAGGTCAACGGATTGCCGGAGGAATCCCAGGACACCGCGCCAGCGGGGCCGCATTGATAGATGTTGGAGTTGGTAAATGGCGGAGAAAACGTCCCCTGGACCGGGACCATCGAAAAGCCGACATTGAAGCCGCTCACGTTGCTGATGTCGTAAAAGTCCTGAGCTCCGGCGTTATAGGTCGCCGGGACAGGTGGAACTTCCAGCGTAAACTCGCCGACATAAGTAGGCGGTTGCGGCGCAAAGGGATTGAGGACAGTAGCGGTCCCGTTGCAATCCAGCGATCCCTGCACTCCATTGGCGGCGCCGCAGTTGCCGGTTTGGCAGGTCAATTGATTGCTCGAGGTGTTCGCGCCCGTGCATTCGGTCCGCCCCCAGAACGTGCCGCCCCAGGTGAACACCGGCTTGCACTGGCAATTCGCTTCCCCTGTTTTGCAAAGTCGATCAAATGTGGGCGAATCTCCCGCGCAGGTGTTGCTCACGCAATCCGAGTTCTGCGTGCACGAGCCGCCGGATGGCACGGTCCCTCCCTGGGGGCCCTTCTGGCCATTGATGGGTCCCTCCGGTACGCAGATCACGGATTCTCCGCCGTTTGCCGGAAGCTGCCAGGGAGAGCCCGAACTTGGAGCAGGGCTCGACAGACTCGTCGGCTCAAAGTTCGAGAACACGCAGTTACTGACCGTGTGGCCCGGCCCCGACACGGGAGTATTCATGTTGTTCGTAGGCCAGCAGGTCTGATTGGCGCCGCAATCCGAGTCGGATGAACACGTCTCGGTGCACTTGCCGTTCACGCAGAGCACCGGACCGGTGGGATCCCCGGCGTTGGTGTTGCAGTCGGCGTCAGTTGAGCAGGTTGGCGTTCCCTGTAGCTGGGGACTGGCGGGCAGCTCCGCGAGATACACATCGAAATTGCATTTGTTGGTGAACGTCAGCGCGCGGGAGCCGGCCGGGCATTGCGACGACGATCCGAACGCCGGGGCGCTGGATGCGCTGGCGGTTTTGGTTCGTCCACCGACTGCGGCACTTATCGCAATTGCCATGATCGCAACGGTCGCAATCCCTGAAACAATCGCAATTCTGGTCTTAGCGGACGTGATGAAGCGCATCCATTGCATGAGCTTGCGAATTTCCATCTGCTGCTCTCACCGATCCCTTTTTCGAGCGCGTCCTTCAGAGCAAGGGTTTCCGCCTAACAAGAAATATTTAAACTAGTTATGTTGTCACTAGTTTGGCGTAGTGCAAAATTCTTTACTAATCACGCGCATAAAACAAGCTGACTTTGCCCAGAAAAAAAAGGGGCGAGCATTGCTGCTCGCCCCTGACTCTTTGCCGGTTTCAGCCGACCTTTAGAAGGCGACTTGCTGAGCCTCGGTATCGCGCGGATTCAGGATCAGGCCGCGGGTCTGTTCGCGATACAGCCGGGCATAGGTGCCGTTGCGACGGAGCAGGTCGGTATGCGTGCCAACTTCGGACACCGTTCCGTTGTCGAGCGCGATGATCAGATCGGCAGTCACGGCGCTGCGCAGGCGATGCGCGATCAGGAACACTGTGCGGCCTTCCATCAGCCGCTCCATCGCCTCGTGAATCAGGTTCTCAGACTCCGAATCCACAGCCGAGGTCGCCTCATCGAGGATGACGATCTTCGAGTCCTTGAGGAAGGCGCGCGCGATTGCGAGGCGCTGGCGCTGGCCGCCGGAGACCTTCATTCCGCGCTCGCCGATAATGGTGTCGAGCTTGTCGGGCGCCTGCTCGACGAACTCGCGCAGGTTGGCCTGTTCGAGCGCCTGCCACATCATCTCGTCGGTCGCATCCGGGCGCGCATAGAGCAGGTTGTCGCGGATGCTCGCGCTGAACAGGAGCGCATCCTGGGTCACCAGGCTCACGGCCTGGCGCAGCGACTTGAGCGTGTAGTGACGCACGTCCTTGCCGTCCACCATCACGCGCCCGCCGGTTACGTCGTAAAAGCGCGGAATCAGGCTTGCCAGGGTGGTTTTGCCCGCGCCTGAGCGGCCAACCAGCGCGACGCGATAGCCGCCCGGAATGTGCAGGTCTATTCCTTTGAGGACCTCGCGGCGTTCAGCGCCTTCGCGCGGCGGGTAGCCGAAATGCACTCCTTCGAAATCCACCGAACCGCGCTTCACCTGGAACGGACGGCTCAGCGGATGGTCCGCGATCTCCGGCCGCAGGTCGAGGAAACCAAACATCCGTTCGATGGCCGCGAGCGATCCCGAGACCACGATCGAAAGCTGCGCGAAGCGTTCCAGCGGCAGATACAGGAACTGCACGTAGAAGAAGAACGCCATCAGGGTGCCGAGCGTGAGCGTGCCATGCACGATCATCACGGCGCCAACCCACAGCACCACGGCGGGCGCGGAGCGGGTCAGGAGCTGAATGAGCATCTCCTGTGACGCGGCAAGGCGAACCTTGTCGATCGAGCGATCGTACATTTCGCTGCCGCGCTGGCGAAAACGGCTGACCTCGCGGTCTTCGCCGCCGAACGATTTGACCGTGGTCGCGCCGACCACGCGCTCATGAACCTCGCCGGTAATCTCCTCGACCTTTTCCTGCATCCGATGGCTTACGGCCTTGATGCGAGGCGAGTAGATGCGCATGAAGGCGACCCAGAACGGCGCGATTGCCAGGGCAACCAGCGCAAGCCGCCAATCCATCGCGAACAAAAGGCCGATGACAATCGCCAGCGACGTCGCGTCCATCCACACGTCCACGAACGCCGAATCGATCAGCTCGTTGGCGCGCGAAACGTCATTCAGCACGCGCGAAACAATCGCACCCGAGGGATTGCGATCGAAAAACGAATGCGGGAGCCTCTGCAGATGGGCGAACAGCTTGCACTGAAGGTCGAAGATGAGCCGATGGCCCGCCAGGCCCGCCCAGTAGTTGCGGTAGTAGCTGGCGACCGCCTGCAGCGTGTAGAGCAGCAGCAGGACGATGCTCAATGCGGCCAGCTTGCCCTGCACCGCCGTGCCCAGTCCCAGCAGGCTGGAGACTGTGGCGCACCAGTGGTCGATCGTCCCGCTGATCGCATCGGGATGGGGATGCGACGCGACCAGAACGTCCACGACGTATCGGAACGCAAGCGGAAAGGCGAGCGGAAGGGTAAACTTCCCAATGCCCGTCAGGGCCGCTCCGACGACCAGCCGCGCGTGCGGTCTGAGATAGGACAGAAACCTGAGCAGTGGATGCATCGAGGTCTCGCCGAGCTTGTCGCCTGAATTCATAAAACGCCTTTCGATTTTCCTGTGGCTCCCCCGCCTGAATGCTTACCTCTCAATGTGCAATCGGCGTGCCCCAAAATTCCACATCCCTCGGGTTGAAATATCCGCGGAATACAAGGAATATTTCTTGGACCTGCACTCCGATAACGCGGTTGGAATAACGCATTTCGTAAGCGCGAATAGCGTAACTGGTGCAGCCGTTTTGGGGTGGCCAGGGAGGGGCAGCTTGGCGACGGCTAATTCGCAAAAACAAAACAGTAATTTAGCGAATCTTCCAGCGGCGACTCCCTGCTAGATGGACACGACCGCCGTCCAAAGCCGGACCCCGCAGGCCAGCGCCGTCTCCTCGCGCACCGGCGATTCTCTGCGCGAAATCGCTGCCATCATCGCCGCTATCGTCATCCTCCAGATCTACCAGGGCTACACCCTGTCGATTGCCGGAATCGCCTCCCCCTGGATCTCCAAGAGCTTCGCCCTCGATCAATCGGCGCTCGCGAAACTCTTTGCCTGGATGTCGGTGTCGGCGTTCGGATCTCTCGCGCTTTCTCGATGGGCCGACCGGGTCGGCCGCCGCCGAATCATCCTGCTGAGCCTCGTCCTGGCGCCGTTGCTGTCGCTGGGCAGCGCAGTCGCACAAGGCGCCGTGTCCTTTGCCGTCTATCAAATCCTCATCTCCGCGCTGCTCGGCGGCTCGGTAACTTCTGGAATCGCCCTGCTCGCCGAAGAGCTTCCGGTCAATCAGCGCGCGCGAGGGCAGGCCGCAGCGGCGACCGCAAGCGCGATCGGCGGCGTGCTTGGCTATTTCGTAATTCCGGTGTTGCTCAGGGTCGGCTACTCGTGGCGATGGCTGTTTGCGCCGTCGGTTGCGGGAATCGCGCTGGTTTTTCCGGTGGCGCGGATGCTGCCGGAGACGCAGTGGGCGGAGCAGCGCTCGAAGGGCACCATCACCAAAAGCCGTATCTACGACGTCTTCAATCCCATCTACCGCCGGCGCGCGCTCGCGCTGATTTCCAATGCCGCGCTCGCGACGGTCGCGGGCACGGCGGTCAACGGATGGCTCTACTACGAAGCGGTCTCGATAATCGGACTTTCGCCTGAAAAAGCCAGTACACTGGTAGTCACCGGGATGCTGGTCGGGATGGTGGGTTTCCCGATCGGCGCGTGGACGTCGGAACGGTTCGGCCGGGTTCCGACCGTCACCTACTTCGGCGGGGCGGCATGGCTCGGCGCGATCGCATTCTACTGGTGGCCCAACGTCTCGTTCGTATGGCCGATGGTCTGGCTTACGTCGATCTACTGCTGGTTCAAAGTCGGCTCGGGCATCATGACCGTCGGCGCGAATGCGTCCGCCACTGAGCTTTTCCCCGCCGCGCTGCGCTCGACGATGATGGGCTGGCAGATGATCGTCGGCGCGGTGTTTTCGATGCTGGCGCAGGCGATGATCGCCGCTTTAATCCGCCCGCTCGGCGGACTCACCAACGTGATCGGCTATCTCGCGCTGCTTGGATTGCCCAGCGCGCTTATTTTCGGGCTGTTCATCGATGAAACCCGCGGCCTGCCTCTCAGCGTTGCCGCCAAGGAAGACGAGTGGGAAAAGGTCCCGCATCGCACGACGCTGGCGACCCCGGTGCAGAAAAACCGATGATGACCCGCTGCGGAAGAACCCTGCGCTTTCTCGCCGTTTTCGCGGCCGCCGCGATGTTCGTCGGCCTGTGCGTCAATGGCGCGGCCGCGCGCAGCCGGCGATCTCGCAAAAAGCCCACCCCCACGCTGACGCCAACCGCCACTCCGACCGTGGTCCTGCGCCCGGTCGTGCTGATTACCGGCGGCACCGGCACTATCAAGGTCCCGACCGGAGAGAGCCCGGCGGTGCTGGAGACCGCTGAAATCTACGACGTCGAGACCGGCCAGTTTCTTCCGATCGGAAAGATGGATTCGAGGCGCGACCATCATGCCGCCTCTCTCCTGCCCGACGGCAGCGTGCTCGTCGTGGGCGGAGTCGATGCCGTCCTGGTGCCGACGATAATGTTTCCGGGGCCGGTGATGCCGTGGATTCTCAAGTCCGCCGAAATTTTCTCGCCCGTCGAAGGATTTTCAAAGACGGCCTCGATGACGGAGGCGCGCGATGAGCCGACCGCCACTCTGCTCAAAAACGGCATGGTGCTGATCGTCGGCGGAAGCACCGACGCGGCGGAATTGTTCAATCCCGAAACCAAGACCTTCGCCGCCACAGGCAAAATGGCAATAAGCCGTTACCGGCAGAGCGCAACGTTGCTCGACGACGGCAGAGTGCTGATCGCCGGCGGCGGCGACCGCAAGGCCGAGCTTTACAATCCGGCCACCGGAAAATTTTCATCAACCGGATCGATGAGCACCGACCGCATCTACCATACCGCGACACTGCTCGAGGACGGCCGTGTATTGATTGCCGGCGGAAGTCCCTATTCGCGCAACGCCGCCCTCGACACGACCGAGATCTACAATCCAAAAACGGGACTCTTTAAGCCGGGGCCCAGGATGAAGGAAACGCGCGCCGGGCATACGGCAACGCTCCTGAAGGACGGCCGGGTCCTGATTACGGGCGGTCACAGCGACAACTCGGCGGAGATATTCGATCCGGCCAAGGGAATGTTTAGCTCGACTTCGGACATGAACGCCGGCCGCTTCGGCCATTCCGCGACGCTCCTGCCCGACGGCAAGGTTCTAATCGCCGGTGGACTCGACATAACTTTCAAACCGCTCGATAGCGCCGAGCTCTACGATCCCGAAAGCAACAAGTTCGGACCGGCCGGCAAGATGACAGCCGCGCGAGCGGGGCATACCGCAACCCTGATCTTCGTGCGTTGGCCGGTGAAATGGATACTTCCCACGCCCACGCCGACTCCAACGCCCACTCCCACTCCAACGGCCACGCCTACCTCCACACCGACGCAGACACCGACCGCCACGCGCACGGAAACGCCGGCTCCCAGCGCTACCCACACGCCGACTGCGCCGGGCACACACACGTCGTCGCCGACCGCGACCCATAATCCCGCCGCGCCGGCACCACCCGTTCGCGGCGCTGGAGCAAGCGCAACGCCGAAGCCCAGCGAAACCGCGGCGCCGTCGCCTCGAAACACCTCCGGACCGGCGCCGTCAGAAACCAGGTCACCGAATCGGAATCCAACCGAAACTCCGGCTCCTCGTGAGTCGAAAACCCCTTTGCCGACGGCGACCCCAACGCGATCCGCCGCTGCGACACCCGTCACGACGGTGAGCGCAAGCGCGAGTCCGCGTCCCTCGCCAGGCCCGACCGAGACCGTGAGCGCGACCGCGACTGCGTCCGCGACAGAGACTCCGAGTGAAACCGCGACCGCTACTGAAACGCCGACGATGACCCCGGTCGAGCAGTCGCCGCCGATCGGAACCGCGACGCCATCGTCAAGCCCGATCGAGACGCCGGCATCCGCACCGTCGTCGTAAAGGCCGCGCGCTTCTACTTCTCCAGCTTCTTGAGGGCTTGCCCGACTCCCGCCATCCGCTTGGGCAGTTTGCCTTCCTGCACGTCGCGCAGGTAGCCGGCAACGCCAAGCAGCATGTGATGGGAATGCGCATTGCGAACCGCGGTCCTGAATCCCATCGCGTCCTGGGCGTTGTTGAGCGCGAACTTGAGCATCTTCAGCGTCATCCGATCGGTCTCGGCGATTCGCCTCGCAAGCGCGATCGTTTCCTCTTCGAGTTTCGCGCGGGGAACGACGATATTCACGAACCCGAGACGCTCAGCCTCGGCGGCGGTCACGAACCGGCTTTGAAACAGGATCTCCTTGGCTTTGCGCATCGGAAGATCCCACGGGATCGAGAAGTACTGCAGGAGCGACGGCAAAAACATCGCGTCGTCCGATGCGACAATCAGGTCCATCGCCGCCGCGAACATCCATCCCCCAAAAATGCAGTAGCCCTGCACCTGCGCGATGGTCGGCTTGTCCAGGTCGCGCCATCTGAGCGTGTTGTCGAGAAACAGCCGTCGTGATCGTTCGTAGATGGAGCGCAGACCCTTGCCGTACGGACGCTTCTCCGCATCCGCCTTCTCGTCGGGGGTGCCGAGGTCGTGCCCGGATGAAAAATGATCGCCTTTGCCGGAGAGGACGATAACGCGGATGTCGTCGTCGGCGTTCGCGTCGTTGAAGGCGTCATCCATCTCTTCCAGCAGAACGCGCGACTGCGCGTTGCGGTATTGGGGGCGATTGAGGATGACGCGCGCGATGCGATCGTTCTTTTGATATTCAATCTGCTTGTAAGCCATCCTATCCTCCGCGCGCGCGATGCCTGCCCTCGTGCGTCTTTGCGGCATCTTTGCGGCTGGGCTAAGTTCACACTTATCTCTCAGAACGCGGGTAAAGGCTATGGCGCTTTGGAAACCTGATCAGACCTTCTATCCCTCTCCGAAGATGGCGATGAGCGCGCCGCGCGAGAAGCTCGCTTACGTCGTCGCGTTCAATCCGGATGCGCGCAACGGAAAGCACGATGCGTTATGCGTCCTGGATCTGGACCCGGGATCGAGGACCTACGGGCAGATCGTGGGCCGAACCGAGGTCACCGGCGTCGGCGATGAACTCCATCATTTCGGATGGAACGCGTGCAGCGCCGCGCTGTGCCCCTACGCGCCGCATCCGCATATCGAACGCCGCTACCTGATCGTTCCGGGACTGCGTTCCTCGCGCATGTACGTTTTCGATACCAAGCCCGACCCGCGCAGTCCGCGCATCGTGCGCGTGATTGAACCCGAAGAGATCGCCGAACGCACCGGCTACAGCCGTCCGCACACCATCCATTGCGGACCCGATGCCATCTATGTGAGCGCGCTGGGCACACCGGCCGGCGACGGGCCCGGCGGAATCTTTCTGCTCGATCACGAGAGCTTCGACGTGCTCGGGCGATGGGAAGTGGATCGCGGCCCGCAGTACTTCGCCTACGATTTCTGGTGGCATCTGGGCCACGACGTGGTCGTCACGAGCGAATGGGGCACGCCGAATATGATCGAAAACGGCGTGGTGCCTGACCTGCTGCTCGGCGGAAAGTATGGCCACGCCCTGCATGTCTGGGATTTGCGCAGGCGCAAGCATGTAAAGTCGCTCGATATCGGCGCCGAAAACCAGATGGTGCTCGAACTGCGGCCCTCGCACGATCCGACCAAGACCTACGGTTTCGCCGGAGTGGTCATCTCGACCAAGGATCTGTCCGCGTCGATATGGCTTTGGGATCGCAAGGGAGACGACTGGTCGATTCGCAAGGTGATCGAAATTCCCTCCGAGCCGGCCGACCCCGCGGCGCTGCCGCCGGCGCTCAAGCCGTTCAAGGCGGTGCCGCCGCTCATCACCGATATCAACCTGAGCCTCGACGATCGCTTTCTTTACATTTCGTGCTGGGGCACCGGCGATTTCAAACAATACGACGTGAGCGATCCCTACAATCCGAAGCTCACCGGCAACATCCGGCTGGGCGGAATCGTCTCTCACGCCGCGCATCCCAGGGGCGGAGCGCTCAACGGCGCGCCGCAGATGGTCGAGATGAGCCGCGACGGCAAGCGCATCTACTTCAGCAATTCGCTGTACGGCGCATGGGACGCGCAGTTCTATCCCGAAGGGGTGAAGGGATGGGTCGCGAAGGTTGATGCGAACCCGTCGGGCGGGATGACGCTCGACAACGAGTTCTTCATCAAGTTCGAGGGCGAGCGGCCGCATCAGATCCGCCTCGAAGGCGGCGACGCCTCGTCCGACTCATATTGCTATCCGTGAGCGGCGTATGGCCGTGGCTGGCGGTTGCCGCGCTCGGCGCCTACCACGGCATCGACCCGTCTATGGGCTGGCTGTTCGCGGTCGCGCTGGGGCTGCAGGAGAAGCGCAGCTCGCGCGTCGTGTGGGCGCTTGCGCCGATCGCGCTCGGCCATCTGGTGTCAATCGGCGTGGTCGTGGCGATCGTAGCGAGCCTTCAAACCACCGTGGCGGTTGAATGGCTTCGACCTGCCGGCGCGCTCGCACTGATCCTGTTCGGCGTGTTTCGCTTTCTGCGCCCGCGGGCGCATCCGCGATGGGTTGCGATGCGGGTGAACTTTGGCGAGCTCGCGCTGTGGTCGTTCCTGATGGCGTCGGCGCACGGCGCGGGCCTGATGCTGTTTCCGATTCTGCTCGGGATGAATCCGGCGAGCGCCGGCCCGCACGCGCATCATATGGCCGCGATGGCGCACGGCGCTTCCGCCGCGCAGGCGGTCGCCGTGGTGATACTGCATACGAGCGCGATGGTCGCGGTTATGGGCGCGATCGCGCTTGTGGTTTATGAGAGAGTGGGTCTCGCGATCCTGCGCAGCGCCTGGATCAACCTCGACATCATCTGGTCCGGCGCGCTGGTCGCGGCAGGCGTCCTTTCGTTTGCGATCTAAAACGCCTGCCGCATAAGCCCCTCGGCTTGGGCGGGTCAGGCCAAAATCTCAGTGCCGCTGAAAAAGAACGAAATCTCGCGCGCGGCCGTCTCCGGCGCGTCCGAACCGTGCACCGCGTTCTTCTCCACATCGACTCCCAGGTCTTTGCGTATCGTGCCGGGCGCCGCTTTCGCCGGGTCCGTCGCTCCCATCAGCTCACGCCATCGTGTGATCGCCTTGTCGCCGCCGAGAACGGCGATGACGACCGGCCCTGAGGTCATGTAGTCGCACAGCGACTTGTAGAATGGCCTTTCCTTGTGGACGTCGTAAAAGCGTTCGGCCTGCGCGCGCGTGAGCTGCAGCTTCTTCAATGCGCAAACCGCGAGGCCGCTCGTTTCAATCCGCTTCAAAATCTCGCCGGTCAGGCCTCGAGACACCGCATCCGGCTTTACGATCGCTAGCGTTCGTTCCATCGATGTTTTTTCCTCGTCAAGCGCCCGGTCTGCTTCGGTGAAGTGGAACCGCAGAGAACAATTAGCGGGCCGCCTTGCCGTCCAGCGCGTGCTTCATCGTGATGCCCAGTTCTGCGGGGCTCATCGCAACCGTGATGCCCGCCGCCTTGAGCGCGGCGATCTTGTCGGCGGCGGTGCCGCGGCCTCCGGAGATGATCGCGCCGGCATGGCCCATGCGCCGCCCTTTGGGCGCGGTCTGCCCGGCGATAAAGGCAACCACCGGCTTCTTGAAATTCCGCTTGATGTACTCGGCAGCCTCTTCTTCCGCCGTGCCGCCAATCTCGCCGATCATGATCACCGCGCGGGTCTTGGGGTCTTGGTTGAACAGCTCGAGCGCGTCGATGTGCGTGGTTCCGATTATCGGGTCTCCGCCGATTCCGATGCACGTCGATTGGCCGAGACCGAGCTGCGTTAGCTGATAGACCGCCTCGTACGTGAGAGTTCCCGAGCGAGACACGACGCCGATATCACCGGGCTTGTGGATGTAGCCCGGCATGATGCCGATTTTGCACTCGCCGGGTGTGATGATGCCCGGACAGTTGGGACCGATCAGGCGCGATTTGGTTCCGGCCAGGTACGCCTTGACCTTCACCATATCCAGCACCGGCACGCCTTCGGTGATGCAGATGATCAGCTCGATTCCGGCGGCGGCGGCTTCCAGGATCGCATCGGCCGCGAACGGGGGCGGAACGTAGATAACCGTCGCGTTGGCGCCGGTCGCTTTGCGCGCCTGCTCCACGGTGTCGAAGATCGGAATACCCTCGAAGTCGGTGCCGCCCCTTCCGGGCACCACGCCTCCCACCATCTGCGTGCCGTACTCCTTGCACGCGCGGGTATGGAGCTGTCCGGTCGCTCCGGTAATTCCCTGCGTAAGGACGCGAGTGTTCTTGTTGACGAGAATGCTCATTGCAAATTTCCTAAGCGCGGATCGCTTCCGTCACGCGGCGCGCGGCATCGGCCATGTCGGCCGCCGCGATCACCTTGATGCCGGATTCGGCGAGGATCTTCTTGCCCTGCTCGACGTTGGTCCCTTCCATCCTGACCACCAGAGGAACCTTGAGGTTAACCTGGCGGGCGGCCTCGACCACGCCCTGCGCCAGCACGTCGCATCGCATGATTCCGCCGAAGATGTTAATCAGCACGCCCTTGACGCGTTCGTCGGAGAGCAGGATGCGGAAAGCGGCGGCGACCTTTTCGGTGTTCGCCCCGCCGCCCACATCGAGGAAGTTCGCCGGCTCGGCGCCGTAGAATTTGACGATGTCCATCGTCGCCATCGCCAGACCCGCGCCGTTGACCATGCATCCGATGTTGCCGTCGAGATGGACGTAGCTGAGATCGTACTTGGCGGCCTCGGTCTCCGCGGGATCCTCCTCGTTGGGATCGCGCAGTTCGCGAATATCGGGATGGCGGAACAGGCCGTTGTCGTCGAACGACATCTTCGCGTCGAGGCAGAGCACCTTTCCGTCCTGCGTGACCACCAGCGGATTGATCTCGACCAGCGACGCGTCGGTTTCGAGGAAGGCTTTGTACATCGACCCGAGCAGGGAGGCGAACTGATTGACCTGCTTGTCCTTGAGGCCGAGCGCGAAGGCGATTTTTCGCCCCAGAAACGAGGACATCCCGAGCAGCGGATTGATCGGCTCGGTGATGATCTTTTCGGGCGTTTTGGCGGCGACCTCTTCGATATCCATCCCGCCCTCGGTGCTCGCGATCACCGAGACCATCCCGGCTTTGCGATCGACCAGCATTCCGAGATACAGCTCGCGGGCGACCTGGCTTGCCTCCTCGACGTACACGCGCCGGACCACTCGGCCCTGCGGTCCGGTCTGATGGGTAACCAGGGTTTTGCCGAGCAGTTTGGCGGCGAAATCTCGCGCCTCATCGGCGGAGGACACCAGCTTTACGCCGCCGGCCTTGCCGCGGCCTCCGGCGTGAATCTGCGCCTTGACGACAGCCTTTGGCTGGCCGAGCGCCTTGAAAGCGGCCGCGGCCTCATCGGCGGTTGAAGCGGGCTGTCCCTTCGGGACCGGCGCGCCAAAGCGGCCGAGTATCTGTTTGGCCTGAAATTCGTGGATATTCATTGTGTACGCTTCTTGTTCGAGCTAGTTCCCCTGCGCGATGACCTTGTCCATCGCATCGACCAACTCCTTCACGTGGGCGACGGAGCTGTCAAAGGCCTTCTTTTCTTGAGGCGTGAGCTGAATTTCGACCACACGCTCGACGCCGCCCGCGCCGATTACAACCGGAACGCCGGCGAACAGGCCGCGCACGCCGTATTCGCCTTCGAGGTATGCGGCGCACGGCATGACTTCTTTTTTGTCGAGCATGTACGCTTCGACCATCTTGAACACCGCGGTTCCCGCCGCGTAGTAGGACGAGGTTTTCATCAGGTTCACGATCTCGCCGCCGCCGTTTCGGGTGCGAACTTCGATTTCCTCGAGGCGCTTGGCGGAAATCAGCCGATCGACCGGTACTCCGCCCGCGGTGGTGTAGCTGCGCACGGGCACCATGTCATCGCCATGACCGCCAAGGACCATCGCGCTCACGCTCTCGACCGACATTCCGAGTTCCATCGCAAGGAAGGTGCGGTAGCGCGCCGAGTCGAGCACGCCCGCCTGGCCGACGATCCGATGCTTGTCGAAGCCGGTCACGCGCTTGAGCTGCGTCACCATCGCATCCAGCGGATTGGTGACGGCGATGATAAAGGCGTTGGGCGCGTGCTGCTTGATCGCACCGCCAACATCGGACATCACCTTGGCGTTGATCTTGAGCAGATCGTCGCGGCTCATGCCGGGCTTGCGCGGCGATCCCGAGGTTACGACGCAGCAATCCGCGCCCGCGATGTCGCTGATGTTGGTGGTTCCGATGACGGTGGCATCGATTCCGAGCACCGGCGCGCTTTCCGCCATATCGAGCGCCTTGCCCTGAGGCAGGCCGTCGATGATGTCGTAGAGGACGATGTCGCCGAGTCCGCGCAGAAAGCAGAGATGCGCGCAGGTCGCGCCTACATTGCCGGCGCCGATAAAGGCAATTTTCCTTCGAGCCATTGCTGGTCTCCCGTAATAAAGCCGATCCTGAAGTCCCTCTTATAAACGCGAATCCGCCAATGAGGCAATCTTAAGCTGGCCGGCGGACCGCCGCGAAAAACATAACTCCAGCCGGCGCGGGCGAACCTCAACGCGCGCGCCGCCGGTCATCGGCTGGCAGCGGCGACTCGCCGCTCACCGCCAACTGCTTCTACCGTTCATCCTTGGGACTCTCCGACAGAGTCAGCGGTTCACGGCGGCGCTTCCAGGCCGCGCGAATCAGATCGCGATTCATGTTGCCGATGAACTCGATCGGAATTTCCTTCGGACAAACCGCCTCGCACTCGCCGTGATTGGTGCAACTGCCGAAGCCTTCGCGCGACATCGCGGCCGCCATGTTCAGCGTCCGCTGATCGCGCTGGGGCTGTCCCTGCGGAAGCTTGTTCAGATGCGTCAGCTTGGCCGAAGTGAAAAGCATCGCCGCCGCGTTGGGGCAGGCCGCGACGCATGCGCCGCATCCGATGCACGCGGCGGCATCGAAGGCCGTGTCCGCGGCTTCCTTCGGAACCAGGATCGCGTTCGCATCGGGGGCGCTTCCCGTCGGAGCGCTGATAAAGCCGCCGGCCTGCAGAATCCGGTCGAATGCGGATCGGTCCACGACCAGGTCGCGAATTATCGGGAAAGCGCTTGCGCGCCACGGCTCGAGCGTCAGTCTGTCGCCGTCCTTGAAAAACCGCATCGAAAGCTGGCACACGGTGGTGCCGCGCTGTCCGCCGTGCGCGACGCCGTTGATCAGAAAGCCGCAGGACCCGCAGATGCCTTCACGGCAATCGTGCTCGAAGGCAACCGGAGGCTCGCCGCGCGCGTTCAAATCCTCGTTGAGCGCATCGAGCATCTCCAGAAACGACATATCGGGCGTGATGTCCCTGACCTGGTACTCCTTGAACTCGCCGGGAGCGTCTTTCCTGCTCTGCCGCCAGATTTTTAGAAATAGGTTCATGGCTACTTGTAGCTCCGTTGGGTCAGGTGCACGTATTCGAAGGTCAGCGGCTCCTTGTGCAGCTCCGGCGCCACCCCCTCACCCTTCCATTCCCAGGCCGCGCAATACGAGAAGTTCTCATCGTCGCGCCGCGCTTCGCCGTCGGGAGTCTGGTATTCGACGCGGAAATGGCCGCCGCACGATTCCTTGCGATGGAGCGCGTCGATGCACAAGAGTTCCGCCAACTCGAAGAAATCCGCGACACGTCCGGCTTTCTCCAGCGACTGGTTGAGTTCCTCGCCGGTGCCGATCACGCGGAGATTGTGCCAGAACTCGTCGCGCAGCTTGGGAATTTCCGCGAGCGCATGCTGGAGGCTCTGCTCGGAACGCGCCATCCCGCAGTCGTCCCATACCAGCTTGCCGAGCTCGCGCAGGAACGACTCGGCGCTCCGCTTGCCGTTTATCGAGAGCATCGTGGAAATCCGCTTCTCCACGTCCGCCTTCACCGCCTGAAAAGCGGGATGGGAAGTATCGACCTTGGCGAGCGGGTTTGCAGCGATGTAGTTGGGAACGGTCGCGGGAATGATGAAATAGCCGTCCGCCAGGCCCTGCATGAGGGCGCTCGCCCCGAGCCGATTCGCTCCGTGATCGGAGAAGTTGGCCTCCCCGCCGACGAACAGCCCCGGAACGTTGGACATCAGATGGTAATCGACCCAAAGGCCGCCCATCGTGTAGTGCGGCGCCGGATAAATGCGCATCGGCACCTTGTAGGCGTCTTCGCCGGTGATCTTCTCGTAAATCTCGAACAGGTTGCCGTACTTCTCGCGAACGACCTCGAGGCCCATCCGCTGGATCGCATCGCGAAAATCAAGGTACACGCCCTGTCCCGAGGAACCCACGCCGCGCCCCTCGTCGCAGATCTCCTTGGCGGCGCGAGAAGCGATATCGCGCGGAACCAGGTTGCCGAAGCTGGGGTAGCGCCGTTCGAGGTAATAGTCGCGATCCTCTTCCGGAATCTCGTTGGGCGAACGCTGATCGCCTTTCTTTTTCGGCACCCACACTCTGCCGTCATTGCGCAGCGATTCCGACATCAGGGTGAGCTTGGACTGATGCTCGCTGGTCAGCGGGATGCAGGTGGGATGGATTTGTGTGAAGCAGGGATTGGCGAAAAACGCGCCGCGGCGATGAGCCCGCCAGATCGCGGTGCAGTTCGATGCCTTGGCGTTGGTGGAGAGGTTGAAAACGTTGGAGTAGCCGCCGGTCGCCAGCACCACAACGTCCGCGGCGTGGCACTCGATAGCGCCGGTTACGAGATTGCGCGTTACGATCCCGCGCGCCCGGCCATCCACAACCACCAGATCGAGCATCTCGCACCGTGAATGCATCTTCACGGTGCCGGCCGCGATCTGCTCCTCCAGCGCCTGATAGGCGCCGAGCAGAAGTTGCTGGCCGGTCTGGCCGCGGGCGTAGAACGTGCGCGACACCTGGACGCCGCCGAACGATCGCGTGTCGAGCAAGCCGCCGTATTCGCGCGCAAAGGGGACGCCCTGCGCCACGCACTGATCGATGATGTTCACGCTCAATTGCGCCAGGCGATACACATTCGCCTCGCGCGCGCGGAAGTCGCCTCCTTTGACGGTGTCGTAGAAGAGGCGGTAGATGCTGTCGCCGTCGTTGCGATAGTTCTTGGCCGCGTTGATTCCGCCCTGCGCCGCGATCGAATGCGCGCGGCGCGGGCTGTCATGATACGAAAAGCAGTGAACCTGGTACCCCTGCTGTCCGAGCGAAGCGGCCGCCGCCGCTCCGGCCAGACCGGAGCCGACGATGATGATCGAGAATTTGCGGCGATTGGCGGGGTTCACCAGCTTCATTTCGAAGCGGCAGTTGTCCCACTTCTGCTCGATCGGTCCCGATGGAATTCTGGCGTCAAGCATTGTCGTCCCCATCAGTGCACCAGCCCCGTCATCACTGCGAGCGGAACCGAAATGAATCCCGCGAAAATTACGATTGCGATGATTCGCGAAATGACCTTGAGCTTCGCCTCGTTGCGCGCCGTGCTCCAGCCCAGAGTTTGGATAAAGCTCCAGATGCCGTGGTCCAGATGCAGGCATAGCGCGGCCATCGCGATGATGTAGAAGACCGCCACCGGCCAGACCGAAAATCCCGCCACCACGTTCTGGTATACGTGCAGATCCTCGTACTGACCCGGCGCAAAGCCCACCGCGCCGAGCGTGAAATGAAGGATATGAAAGACGATGAAGATTGCGAGCAGCAGCCCGCCCCATCTCATCGTCCGCGCCGCAAACGTGGTCTCGACGTTCCGGTGATCGTAGTACTGGGTCGGACGCGCCGCCCAACTCATCCGGCTGAGCTGCACGGCCGCGATGATATGGAGCGTGACCGCGGTAAGCAGCACGATTCGCACAATCCAGAGCGCATCGCCGTAGCCGAGCTCGGGCTCGCCGACAGTGCGGAGGAACCGCGAATAGGCGTTAATCTGATCAGGCCCGGCGAAAATCTTGAGGTTGCCCAGCATGTGCAGGATCACGAAGCCGATCATGATCACGCCGGTTATCGCCATTACGACCTTTTTTCCGATCGCGGTGGCCCAAAATACCGCCAGCGGATTGGTCACGGGGATAACGTGCCTCTCCGCCGCCTGGGCCGTTCGCTGTACGGAGCTCGTTGCCGCACTCGACGCTTCCATCTAAGGATTCCTGCCTTCTTCGATCTGCCCGCTACACGGGCCAAGCTCAATTGCCAACGCTGCCGGGTCCGGGGCGCCACCCCTGGCGGCGGTTGCCCGCCGCGACCATCTGCCCGCCCGCAAATGCGCAGCTTGCGGCTTCTCTGCCGCAGTGCCCTTCTGAAGTCAATCTTATACTTGAGACGCTACTGATGAGGCAAACTTAAGTTGAGGGCTCGGCCAACTCCCCGCGCATTCGCAATCGGAAGTGTAAATAGCAACGTTTCGCAAGGAAGTGAAGCGAAGCGCGAAAAAACCTGTAAAATCGCAGTCGATGGCGGACGCATCCACCTTGAACACCGAGCGCCTGCTCGGCAGAGCCATTGCCCCCTCGGATTTCCAACGGCTGCGCGCTATTCATTCCGACCCCCGCGCGACCGCAACCCTTTCCGCCGACCGGCTTCCGTTCTCGCCCGCCCATACGCGGCGATCGCTTCGCGAATGGGTTCGGCATTGGGACGAAAACGGTTTCGGCGTGTGGATGTTTCATCTACGGGACGGCGAATTCGTCGGGTATGCGGGACTCAGGCGTCCGGCATCGCAGGTAGCGGCGGATACTGAGCTGATGTACGCAATTCGCCCGGAGTTCTGGCGCGCCGGCTATGCGACCGAGATGAGCGAGGCGGTGCTGCGATTTGGCTTCGAGAAGGCGGGCCTGACCGAGGTCATCGCGATGGCGCTTCCGAGCAATACGGGATCGCGGCGTGTGATGGAGAAATGCGGGTTTCGTTACGTTCGCGATACCATCCACGCCGGTTTGCCGCACGTCCTGTACCGGCTCTCCCGCGACGAATACCTGCGCGCTCACGAAGCGTAGCGCATCCAGCGCAGAATCTCCCTCGCGCCCGGACGCCGCCCATACATCAATATACCAACGCGATAGATTCGCGCGCAGATTCGGATTGCGATGACGATGGCGGCGATCAGCGCGGCGAACGAAAACGCCACTTGCCAGACCGGCGGATGACCGATCATCACGCGCGCGTACATCAGGGCAGGCGACGTGAACGGAACGATCGAGAACGTAACCGATGCGGGCGAGTCGGGCCGCGTAAGCACGGTCGTAAGGAGCATCCCGGTCGCGATCAGCGGAAGAACCAGGATCAGGGTCCACTGCTGCGCTTCATCGACCGAATTGAACGCGGCCCCGATCGCGCAGAACATCGCGCTGTACAAGAGATAGCCAAGCACGTCGAACACGATGAAATAGGCCAGGGCGGCGGAGCCGAGATGCAGCGCCACGAGAACGCCGCGCAAAAGCGCGCTGGTGGCGACAAACGCTCCCGCCATCGCAATCCACACCATCACCTGCGTCAGCGCCAATGCGCCGATACCCAGAATTTTTCCCGCCATCAATTCGTTGGGAGAAGCGAAACAAAGCAGAATTTCGAGGACGCGCGATTGCTTTTCGTCCAGCACCGCTCGCATCACGATCGCCCCCCAGGAAAAGAGCGAAACGAAAAGAATATAGAGCAGAATTCCCGCCGCGACGGCGCCGCCGATCGTCGCCGCGTGCTCCAGGACGCCCGGGGCAGCCGGCTTCGGCCGCACCCCGATCAGGTACGCCGGAACCGCGACCATCCCGACCAGCAGCACCGGGATGAGCAGCGTCGAGCCGGCGAACGATCGGGTGAACACGCGCTGCAGGTACTCTCGCTTGATGATGATCGCGATTCGCCTGAGCGACGCCTTAGACATTGCGATTTCCGACGGTGGTTATGAAAACGTCTTCGAGCGAAGGCTCCCGCACCTCGAAGCGCAACACGCGCGCCCGTTCCATCGCTTCGCGCAGCAGGTCCTGAGAGTCAGCGCCGGATCGGATCGTTATGTCGGCGCTGTTTCCGAGGTCGCGAAAGGTCTCGACCATCGGACTCGAAGCCAGAAACGCCGCCGCGCGGTCCAGCTCGATCCTGATCGAACGCGTCGCGCACGATTCCTTGGCTTCCCGAAGCGAGCCGCGCAGCACCGACCGTCCGCGATGAATCAGGCAGATCTCATCGCACAGCCGTTCCGCCTGATCCATGCGATGCGTCGAAAGGAGCAGCGTTCGGCCCCTGCTTCTGAGCCCGGTGAGAACATCCCGCAGTTCGTTGACATTCACCGGATCGAGCCCGGCGAAGGGCTCGTCCATGATCACCAGCTCGGGGTCGTGAATCAGCGCGGCGATCAACTGGACCTTCTGCTGCATGCCCTTGGACAGCTCTTCGACCTTGCGGTCGAAGCATCCTTCAAGCCCAAGCCGTCTCGACCACTCGAGGCCGCGCCCGCGCGCGTCGCGCACCGACACGCCGGCCAGTTCGCCGATAAAGGCCAGGTTCTCGCTCACCGTCATCGTCCGGTATAGCCCGCGTTCCTCGGGCAGATAACCGATGCGCCTGGTGATGGAGCGGCTTATCGGGACGCCGAACGCGCGCACGCTTCCGGAATCGGGCGCGAGAATTCCGATCATCATCCGGATTGCGCTGCTTTTGCCCGCCCCGTTCGGGCCGAGCAGGCCGAAAATCGTGCCGGGAGCTATGGAGAATGACAGCTCATCGACGGCGCACACGCCGTCAAAGGACTTGCTGACGCGGTCCAGTTCAAGGGTCGCACCCATCCGAGGCTAACGCGCCCAAACCTCCTGCGGGTCGGTTTCCCACGGATACACGTGAACCATCCATCCGAACAAAGAAGGATAGAACCGTCCGCCCGCCGCGTCGCACTCCTGCTCCGTGGCGATCGAACCGTCGGGTCCGAATTTGGTCCAGTCAACCGTGGATGGATCGGCTCCTTTTTTCGGAAAGCACAGGTTCACGTGCTTGTGCCATCGCGCGATGCTGAGCGGCACCCGCTGGTCAAGCTTGTCCTCGCTCCATCGTTTCGGCGCCGTGTACATCGCCCCGATCAGCTCGTAACCGCCGTTCGGCGTGCGCCGATAGAGAAGCGAGGTCGGCTCGGCCGGATTGAATACAAATTGAGCCTTGAGCGCGTAGGACCACTTCGTGAAATGGACGATTGGATTGTGCGTGAATTCCGGATGGAACGGCTTGTAGCCGTCAGCCTCGGCGGCGCGGTAGTCCTTGTAGCGCGCGAGCGCGGTGCGAAGAGTCGCGACCAGTTCGTCCGCGCGCGCCTGGTCGGCGGCGCTCGGCGGCGCAAGCTCGGTCCATCGCATGTGCATCGCCATGTTCTTGCCGTGGGCAATGTGCGAGTCGTGCATCTCCATATCGCCCATCGACGCCTCCATGCCCGCGCCAGAACCCATGTCCATCCCGGACATTCCGGTTGCGTGCGCGACACCGGCTGAGACGATCGCCAGGATCGCCCCGGCCACTCCTGCCAGGACCATTCTTGCGTTCTTCATTGCCCCGCCACCAAGTCTAAGCCCGAGAAATCGTTATGCCAAAAGCCGAATACCGTTGACCTCGGCCATTACGATAAGACGAAAGCAATCGAAAACCGGTTACCAGGGCTGCCCTTGGTTCGAGCGGCGCTACCCGATCGCGTTTCGCGCCAGTACACTGGCAGGCCCGGCGCCCGCAGCGCCATCAATGGATGAGTGAAATCCGCGAAGACACGAATGCGCGGTCGGGCAGGCTTGGCCCCCCGATAGCGAAGCGGATTCTTTATCGATTGTGGGGGCTCGGCGCGACGATCGTGTGCGCGACCTTCGCGATCGTGATGTCGCCGGTCGGCGCCTTGATCGCCAATATCGACGAGGGACGCGCGGCGAACCGGCTGGGCATCTTCGGCGCGCGGTTTATCCTGCGCACGACCGCCACACGCGTGCGGCTGACCGGCCTGCATCATCTGCAGCCCGGCACGCAGTACGTATTTGTCGCGAATCATCAGAGCGTGATGGACATAATCGCGCTGGCGGCTTCGCTGCCCTATCAACTGCGCTTCGTAGCGAAGCTGCAGGTTTCAAGGATTCCATTTTTCGGGTTTGCCGTCCGCCGCTCCCGCCACATACTCATCAATCTTGAGAATGGCCGCGCGATTCGCCGCGCCCTGGTCGCCGGCCGTCTCGGCTTCTCCATCGTGGTTTTCCCGGAAGGGCACAGGTTCGTCGATGGAGCCGTGCATCGTTTCCGCCCGGGCGCCGCGTGGCTGGCGATTCGAGCCGGGCTGCCCTGCGTGCCGATCGCCGTGAACGGCGGAGGCGACATACTTCCGCCCAGGGCCAGAATCGGGCATCCCGGCCGCTCGATGACGATTTCGATCGGATCGCCGATCGAGCCCGACGAACTCGCGCGGATGGGCCGTCGCGCTCTTACCGAGCGGCTCGAGCACGATGTCCGCCGGCTGTTCGCGGGTTCATCGCCGGCCTCTCCGTGATCGCCGCGGACCCCGCGCGGGCGAAACCACCCGCACCGCGCAGCTACTCGACAATCGTCTTGAGCTGTTGACCAGGGGTGATTTTACTTTCCGGAGTCAGGCCGTTCAGGACGCGAAAGCGCTCGAGCTTGTATGTTTGAAACGGCAGCCTGCGCGCGAGTCCTCCCACAGTATCGCCGCTCCCGACCATCACCACCCTGATTTTCCATGGCTTAAGCGCGGCCGCCTGTTCCGCCGTCAGAACCCGGAAGCTCGCCGTCGTCTGCGCGAACATGGGAGTGAGCTGGGCGGTGATGCTGGGAGGCGACTCGAAACGGAAGCGGTATATATGTTCGGCGTCGGTGCGGATTGCGACCAGCCGGATATTCATCGGTCCGCGCGGCGTCGAAACCATCGTGGTTCCGGTGGCCGCTTCGAGACCGCCAACCTGCCCCTTCCTCACTTCCATCAGAACGACGCCCCTGGCCCAGACCTGCTTCAGATATTCGGTCATCGCCATCCCCGTCTTCTCGGCGGTTGCGTCGAATACTATGAGCGATTTCGAAGGGCCGACCGCAAATACGCGCTCGGCCGTGTCGAACAGGGTAAAGCCGGGCGGAACCTCGAACCTTACGCGCAGAATCGGATGCTCGAAGGCGCGGCCGCGGACGAATCCCTGCGCGGGAGAATCGCCGTAGAGTAATCCGTCGATCTTCGCGAAATAAGGCCTGCGGCCGACGATCGGCTGGGCGGGAATTTGATTCGAGGCTTCTTCGAGAGCGCGTTGAAAACGGTCGATCGCGGTGGGATGCGTCGCCATGTAGTCGAATTCGTCGGTCGAGTCCGGCGAACGCCCATCTTCGATCGCTTCCAGCCGCGTGTATTCGCGCAACGACGCCAAAAATGTCGCCATCGAACGAGGATCGTAGCCGGCGCGGGCGGCGTAGCGGATGCCGAGTGCGTCCGCTTCGTACTCATCCTCGCGCGAGAACGCCTGCAGGTAGCCGACGGCGGCGACCTGCGTGACCCGGGTGAGCGGCGTTCGTCCCATCGCGATCGATCCCGCCGCCATCCCTACCGCTCCCAGCGTTTGCCGCGCCCGCGCCTGCGCGTGATGCATCGCGGCTACGTGTCCGACTTCATGTCCCAGCACGCCGGCCAGCTCTGATTCGTCATTGACGAGCGCGAGCAGGCCGCGGGTGACATAGATGTACCCGCCGGGAATCGCCAGCGCGTTGACGATCGGAGTGTCAAGCACGGTGAAGGTGTAGGCAATTCCCTTGCGCTCGCTTTGAGCTGCGACCCTCTGGCCGACTTCGTTTACGTACGACTGCAGGGCAGGGTTGTCGTAGGAGCCGCCGAACGCTTCGAGGACCTCGGGATGCTGCTCGCGGCCGGCCTGCTTTTCGGCCGCACTGCCGGTCATCCCGACTGGAACAACTTTGCCGGTGGCGGGGTTCGTGGCGCATCCCGCCAGTCCGATCGCCATCAACGCCGCGGCGACCGTACGGCACGCCCTCAACCTGGTTAGCATTGGGTGTTTCGGTTCTCCTTCAGACAGAAGAAGCCGTCAGTCTGGCAAAACAGCGCAACCGCGAATAGAAGGACGGCGCCCGCCCGCAGGAGATTCGAGAGAAGGCCGAAGCGCCTCAGAGACTGGGAAACGCGACGTGCAGCAGACTGTCGGGATGATACGGGCGAAACGGTTCCGGCCCGTGCGTCAGGAACCACGCGAACGGATGTTCAATCTGGTACACGACCGCCAGATACACAATCAGTCCGCACGCGCCCGTCACCAGTGTATGCGCCCATTCCTGCGGATCGTCGGGCAGAAGAAAAACGATCTCGAGGCGCACGATGTTCAGAACGAACATGAAGATGGCGTAGGCGCATAGCCGGATCAGATTGTGGCTAAGCGAGCGGCGGCGGTTCCACAGGATGCAGCTCGTCGCCAGGTACATGTGAACGAACGTGCAGTTAAGGGTGAACTTGTGCAGCTTGTCCTTGTAATACAAGACGTCGGGACCGACGGGCTGCAGATGCATCCCGAGCAGGCTGCCCACCCGGATAACCGTGTGCATCGTGAACGATCTCAGCCACAGCATCTGCCAGTTCATCGCGAAGTACAGCACAATAAAGGCCATCGCGATCTGCGCGAGATCGAGCGGCACAAGAAGCGAGCGGAAGGGGATCGTTTGAACGAATCCCCTTCCGCTTATCGCCGACGCGGTGCTCATCAGGCCTCGAATCGATACCTCCGGATCATCACCGCGGTGATCCAGATCGCGATGAGCCCAAGGCCGATCGTAGTGGTCGTGAGATTCGGTCCCTTTTTGCTCTGCTGTTGCTGTTCGCTGGAGCTGAACTTGACGCCAACGACGAAAGCATCGCTGCCGCCCGCAAGGGTCTTCTGAAACGCGTTGCTGGTCACCTGCAGGTTGTCGGAGGTGGTGAAGCCGGCGAACAACGCGCCGCTTCCACCGGTAGTGATGAACAGCGACGTGCCGGCAGTCGCCTGATTGCCTCCGAACACGCTCGAGCTCACCACCTTGGACTCACTCAGGTGAAAATCGGTCAGGAAGGCATCCTGGCTTCCGGAGAATGAGCCCTGAATTGACGACTTTAATGGAAAGTCGCTTGACTGAGTGTTTCCAACCACGGCGGCGTCAAATTGGGTGACATACTTGACCGACGCGCCGGCGTCGCTCTGGCTGCCGCCAAGGTAGGTGGAAAATTCCAGACCCGTTCCGTCCTCGGATATCTGCGTAACAAAGGCATCCTGAACGCCCCCAAAGCTTTTCTGCGTGGCATTCGTGGTGGTCGGGAAATCGGCGGATGAGGTCCCGCCGGTCACCGCCGCTTCGAAGGGAGTGTCGACGGGCACGGCGATGCTGGTACCGAAGTCCGCGCTGGAGCCTCCAAGAAACGTCGAGTAGGTCAGGGTCTGCCCGTTGGTCTTGGTTACAAACGCGTTCTCCGTCCCTTTCAAGCTGGCCTGAAAGACGCCGCTGGTGGTCGGAAAATTGTTCGACCCGGTGTTGCCGGTGAGATAGGCGTTGTTTTGGGAGTCGACCGCGATGCCGTTTACCGCGTCCGCGTTGTTTCCGCCAAGGTAGGTGGAGATATCGAGACTGAAGGTGCCCGACGTGATGACCGAGAAGAACCCATCGGTGGCTCCTCCACCGTAGGTGGTTTGAAAGGCACCCTCGGTCACGGGAAAATCGTCTGAAGAAGTCACGCCGCCCAGCAACAGGTTTCCCGCGGAGTTTATCGTAACCGAGTTTACGCAATCTGTGCCGCTTCCGCCGATGTAGGTGGAAAACAACAGGTCAGCGCCTGTGTCCGGATTAAACTGCGAAACGAATCCGTCGCTTTCTCCATTGAGGGAGACCTGAAACCCGTTGACCACCGGAAAATCCGGAGAGCTGGTCGTTCCCACGATCGTGGGAATGTCGTTCTGGTCAACCACCATCGAGACGCCCGAGGTGGAATTGTCGCCGCCCAGGTACGTGGAAAACACCAGATCCGTGCCATTGGGAGCTATCTTCGTAACAAAGGCATCCTGGGTGCCGCTGAGCGAAGTCTGAAACGCACCCGAGCTCGTGGGAAAGTTCGGCGAAGCCGTGGACCCGCCCAAAAAGATGTTTCCCGATGAGTCCTGGAACACCCCCGTCGCGATATCGTTCTGGCTGCCTCCGAGGTAGCTCGCATACGTGATGGTCGGGTCGATTACCAGCGGCTGCGCGCGGTCGTACGAGCCCAGGCGAATTCCCACCTCGCCGCCGTGCAGGTCATACGATGCGGCAACCGGATGTCGCTGACCGTTCATGGTTTGATATGCGACCGGCCGATGCTCCGTCAGATCGGCCCCATTGAGCGCGATTACCAAGTCGCCCGCGGCATTGACCGAAAGCTTGTCCGCTCCGGCGATGTCCATCCTGATCGACGAGGGGTCCGCCTTGGGAGCGACCACGAAATCGTACTCGAGCCGCTGCTGGTCGCTGCCGTGATAGACGAGGTCGATTCCAGGATAGACCTGGCGATAGGAAACCGATGCGAAGATCGGAATCCCCCGATGCCATCGCGAAGAGTCTCTTCCGATCAAGTAGTTGATCTTGCCGGCAAGCCGTCCCTGCCCCGAGATCTCGGCATTCGGATTGGAACCCTCGAGCCTGACTCTGACCACCGACCGTTCGATCGGCCCGTTCGCCTGCGAAGCAGGTTTCGTTGTTTCGGCGGCTTCGCCAAACCGCTTGTCCATCGTGATGACCGCTTCGGTTGGAGTCAAAAACAGGCGGAACCCGGACCCTTTGGCCATGTACCGGACTTCCGCGGCCGTCTGCCCCTGGTTTGGCTCGAATGCGAGAGGCAAATTCGCCATCACCTTTCTCGCATCGGGTTTCCGAACGGCAAGCGCGGCTTTGCCCCGATGCCATCCCACGGCGACGACCGCTGCAATCGCAGTCGTCGCGCCCACAACGACCCAAGATTTCTTCATTCTTTTGCTCTCCCCCGCCCTGTCGGAAGCTTCGTAAATTAGATGCTTATAGAGAGAAAAAGCAAATCTTGTCAAGAAAAGAAGAAGAAGTGCACGAATTTGCGAAAAATCGTGCCAATTTCTGGATAGTGACTTGGTGGAACGTGGAATTGCAAAAGGAAAGGCCGACCTCGAGGCATCTAAAACCTCCAGATCGGCCTTGCGCTGAAGCTATTTTGCCTTAGATCACATGTTATCGACGATGGCTTTGCCGAACTCCGAGCACTTGAGGAGCTTGGCTCCGGTCATCAGCCGTTCGAAATCGTAAGTCACGGTCTTGTTCGCGATCGCCTTTTCCAGACCGCGGATGATTCCGTCGGCGGCTTCCTGCCATCCCATGTGCTCAAACATCAGCACGCCCGACAGAATCACGGACCCGGGATTGACCTTGTCCTGATTGGCGTACTTCGGGGCGGTGCCGTGCGTGGCTTCGAAGATGGCATGGCCGGTGATGTAATTGATGTTGGCGCCGGGAGCGATGCCGATTCCGCCGACCTGCGCCGCGAGCGCATCCGAGAGGTAGTCGCCGTTCAGGTTCATCGTCGCGACTACATCGAATTCGTCAGGCCGGGTGAGCACCTGCTGCAGCGTGATATCCGCAATCGCATCCTTGACCAGGAGCTGGCCTGGAGGCGGGTTGCCGCCGCAATCGTCCCATCCGACCGCGCGTCCCTTATACTCGCGCCGCACCAGCTCATAGCCCCAATCGCGGAAGGCGCCTTCGGTGAACTTCATGATGTTGCCTTTATGGACGAAGGTCAGGCTCTTGCGCTTGTGCCGAATCGCATAGTCGAGCGCGGCGCGGATGAGGCGTTCGGACCCTTCGCGCGAGACCGGCTTGATGCCGATGCCGGAAGTTTCGGGGAAGCGAATCTTGGTCACGCCCAGTTCCTCGCGCAGGAACTTGATCAGCTTTTTCGCCTCGGGCGACTCGGCGGGCCACTCCACGCCCGCGTAGATGTCCTCGGTGTTCTCGCGGAAGATCACGACGTCGAGTTTTTCCGGATGCTTCACGGGGCTGGGAACGCCCTGGAAATAGCGCACCGGGCGCAGGCATACGTACAGATCGAGCATCTGCCTGAGCGCAACGTTCAGGGATCGGATTCCGCCGCCGACCGGCGTCGTGAGCGGTCCCTTGATCCCGACCAGGAACTCCTTGAATGCCTCGACAGTTTCGTCCGGCAGCCAGTTGTTGAACTGCTTGAAAGGCTTTTCGCCGGCGTAAACTTCCATCCAGGCGATCTTCCGCTTGCCGCCGTAAACCTTTTCAACCGCCTTGTCGAACACGTACTGGGAAGCGCGCCAGATGTCGGGTCCGGTGCCATCGCCTTCGATAAACGGGATGATGGGCCGGTCGGGAACGTTCAGGGTTTGATCTTTTCCGAGGGTAATCTTCTCGCCGTCTTTCGGGACCTTGATGTGTGTGTATGCCATCTCAGTAGCCATCCACCCCAGAACTGAATTTGCGCGCTCGATGCCGTTTCAGGTCAGCTAATCGTGTCGCACACGCCTGGTATTCAGCGGCTAATAATATAGGAACCGCCCGCCGATACCAGATCCGCCGTCATCCCTGCACGGATTACCCGCGCCGCGTCCCGCGGGGTTATACTGCGGGCGTTTCACTCGTCATCGGAGCGCCGTATGGACTTCAGCTATACGCCGGAACAGGAAGCTTTCCGCGCGACTCTGCGCGGATGGCTCGAGAAGACTTCCGCCGAGGTTTTCGGCCATCGCGGCGAGAACGCAGGCTCCAACGTCGGCCTGATGGATGCCCGCGATGACGCCCGATGGGCGCAGATGCTCGAGTATCATCGCCGCCTCCATCACGCCGGCTACGTGGCCCTTCACTGGCCCAAAGAATGGGGCGGTGGCGGTGCAAGCCTGGTCGATCAGGCGATCTACCAGGACGAAGTGCTAAGGCTTGGCCTTCCGCTCTACGGCGCGAATCAGCTCGCGATCGATCGAATCGGTCCAACCATCATATTGATGGGCACCGAGGACCAGAAGCGCCGGCATCTGGAGCCGATGCTCACGGGCGAGAAAATCTGGTGTCAGGGATATTCGGAACCCAACGCGGGTTCCGACCTTGCGGGCCTGCAAACCCGCGCCGTGCTGGATGGAGATGACTTCGTCGTCAACGGCCAGAAGGTGTGGACCAGCCTGGCGCATCGCGCCGACTGGCAGGTGCTGCTGGTGCGCACCGACCCTCAGGCGCCCAAGCATCGCGGAATCTCATATCTGCTGGTGGACATGCGCACTCCCGGCATCACGATTCGCCCCCTGGTCCAGATCACCGGCGACGCGGGATTCAACGAGGTCTTTTACGACAATGTCCGCGTCCCCAAGGAAAATCTGGTCGGGGAGCTGAATCAGGGATGGCAGGTATCGATCGCGACGCTGATGTTCGAGCGGGTCTCCGGCGGAACGCGCCATCCTGTCGAACGCACGATCAACGAACTCGTCGAGTTGGCGAAACACGTCGATTTCCAGGGCGTTCCCGCGCATCGGCATCCCTACGTCCGCCAGAAGCTCGCGACCTTCGTGAGCGAAGCGCGATGTCTCAGGCTGAGCCGCTACCGATCGCTGACTTCGCAGCTCAAAGGCAAGGTGCCCGGTCCGGAAAGCTCGTTCGGCAAGCTGTTCGCCACGGAGCTGAACCTGCGAGTGGCGATGTTCGCGGACGAATTGCTGGGGCCATACGCATCGCTGGATCACGGTTCGATGGGGGCGATCGAAGGCGGCCGATGGACCCATCGCACGCTGGCGGCGCGCGGCCTGACGATCGCGGCGGGCTCCAGCGAGATCCAGCACAACATCATCGGCGAGCGCGTTTTGAAACTTCCGAAGGGCTGAAGCCGGGGCGCGTTCACTCAACCCCGCGGCTTTCCTAGTCCAAATGGACGTAACCGTCCGGCCCTTCGATGCCGATCATTGGTTAGAAACGCGGCCGTGGTTTTGCTTGAATTCCGATCGGTCGCGTTGGGTTTTGCGCCGGCCACTGCTAACTCCAACGGCGAAGGGTGACGCGATGAAGCTGAGCGAAATCGACCTGACCGATCCCGATTTCTTCGTTCACGGCGATCCTCATGCCGCGTTTCGGCTGATGCGCGCCGAAGCGCCCGTGTACTGGCACGAACGCAAGCCCCGCCAGGGCTTCTGGTGCGTGGCCGGTTATGAAGACGCGCTCAAGGTCTATCACGATCCGGCGACGTACAGTTCCGAGCGCGGCATTTCGCTTCAATTCAACGCGGCCGGCGCGCAGGACGGACAGGAGAGTCCCGACGAGCCCGCGCCCGAGTACGGCTTCGGGATGATGATGATCACGACGGATCCGCCGCGCCACAGCCGGGTGCGCCAGATCATCAACCGGCGCTTCACGCCGCGCGCGGTGAGCGTGTACGAACCGCACATCCGCAAGATCGCTTCGGAGATCATCGACGCGGTCATCGAAAAAGGAGAATGCGATTTCGTGGTCGATATCGCCGCCAAGCTCCCCACCGCGGTGACGTGCGAGATGATGGGAATTCCGCGCGAGTACTGGTCGATGATGTTCGAGCTGACGAACATGTCGATCGGCACCGAAGACCCGGAGTACCAGCAGGGCCGCACCGCGCAGGAGACGGGACAAGCCGCGCAGGCCCAGGTCTTCAGCTACTTTTCGCAGCTAATCGAAGACCGCAAGAAAAACCCCGGCGACGACCTGGTGAGCGCGTTCGTGCATGGCGAAGTCGAGGGAAGCAAACTGAACGAACTGGAAGTCCTGTTCAACTGTTTTCTGCTCATCGTCGCCGGCCAGGAAACCACCCGAAACGCGACCTCGGGCGGGATGCTGGCGCTGATCGAAAATCCGCGCGAGGCGGCGCGCTTCAAAACCGATCGCTCGATCACGGACTCGGCGATCGAGGAAGTTCTTCGCTACACGACTCCGGTAACGCACATCCTGCGCGTGGCGAAGCGCGACGGCGATCTGCACGGCCAGAAGATTCGCCGCGGCGATCGCGTCGTCATCTGGAATATCTCCGCCAATCGCGATGAAACCGCGTTCGCGCGGCCGGAGGTCTTCGATCTGACCCGCGCCCCTAACGACCATCTGGCCTTCGGCCACGGCGAACATTTCTGCCTCGGCGCCAACCTGGCGCGCCTCGAGTTGCGCGTGATCCTCGATGAGGTGACGCGGCGCATTCCCGATATCGCCTTGGCCGGCCCCATCGAGCGCTTGCGCTCCAATTTCGTCGCCGGCATCAAGCACATGCCCGTGCGCTTCAGTCCGGCACGCGCGAGCGCCGGCGACGCGGCAAGAACCTGAACCGTGCGCACCTCAGGCGCGCTTCAATTGCCCGCGGCGCCATGCCAGCATTGACGGCATGCAGCCGTTGCGCCTGCTGCTGGTTGAAGACGAGGAACGCCTGGCGGGAAACCTGCGCCAGGGACTTTCCGAGGAAGGCATCGCGCTCGATTGGGTAAAGTCGGCCGAGCAGGCCGAGGCCATCCTTGCCCGCAAGAGCTACGACGTGATGGTCGTGGACGTCGGGCTGCCCGGAAAAAACGGCATCGACTTCCTCCGCGACCGGCGCAAGGGCAAAGACTCGACGCCGGTGCTGTTTCTCACCGCCCGGGGCTCGATCGAGGATCGAGTGGCGGGACTCGAAGGCGGCGGCGATGACTACCTGGTGAAGCCGTTCGCATTCGCGGAGCTCCTGGCTCGAATCCACGCCATCTCGCGCCGCAGGCCCGCGGCCCAGACCCCCGTCCTGAAGGTCGGTGACCTGGAATTCGATACCGTCAAGCGGCGCGCGCGCCGCGGCGGCAAAGCGATCGCGCTCTCGCCGAAGGAAGCGATGCTTCTCGAGCTGCTGATGCGCCGCGCGGGCGAAGTCGTCACGCGCGACATGATAGTCGAAGCGGTCTGGGACTCCGATTACAACGTATTCACAAATCTGATCGAGGTGTTCGTAAACCGGCTGCGGCAGAAGATCGACCTCGATCCCAAAAACTCGATGATCGCGACCATCCGCGGCGCCGGCTATTCGATGAAGGCAGCGCCATGAGCATCCGGCTTCGCTTGACCCTTTATTGGGCGCTGGTGCTGGCCGCGATTCTCTTTTCCTCCGCATACGCACTCTCGAAGTTGTTTGCCTACGAACAGTGGCGCCCGATGGACGCCGCCTTGCTTGAAGAGGCCGATACAAGTGCCGACGAAATCGCGCATGCGAATCTGAAGGACGCGATCGACATCGTGCGGCGCTTGAGCCTTGAAACCGACGTGGGACCTCATCGGCGCGCGGTGCTTATCACCGCCCATCGCGTCGTCGCCGACTTCGGCGACCATCAGGACATCCCTCCGCGAGTTTCGGTGGAAAGCGGATTTCGGGGCCTTCGGATGGGAGCGAATCGCTCCTTCCGCTTCGCGATTATTCCGCTCAGCTTCCAGGGCGAACGCGCGATGCTGCTGGACGGGATTGATGTGCGCCCGGTGCGCCGCTCGATCGATCAGTTGCGCCGCGCCCTGCTGCTGACGGTGCCGATGGTCCTGCTGTTGTGCGTGGCGGGCGGTTACGTGCTTGCGGGACGCGCGCTCGCTCCAATCGCGGCTGTGGGCCAGGCGCTGGCCGCCATCCAGCCGAGCGATTTGCGCCGCCGTCTCCACGCGCCGAAGGTGCGCGACGAGATTGGCCGGCTTACGGAAACAATCAACGCGCTCCTCGATCGTCTCGAACGCGCATCGGCGGCGGAACGGCGGTTCGCTTCCGATGCGGCCCACGAATTGAGGACCCCGCTGGCGGTGCTGCGATCGGGACTCGAAGTCGCGCTGGCTCGCGAGCGGTCACCCGATCAAAGCCGCATCGCGCTCGAGAACGCCCATCGCGACGTGATCAAGCTGTGCAAAATCGCGGAAGAATTGCTGATGCTTGCGCGCCTCAACGGTGAAACCGCGATCGATCGCAAACCCGCGGATCTCGCGGAGATCGTGAGCGAGGTCGCGGCCGCGGTCGAACCGCTTGCGACCGCCAAAAACATCGCGCTTGAAACCGCGATGGCCGAGCCCGCCACAGTCAACGGCAGCGCTCCCCATCTGCGCCGCCTGGTCATCAATCTCGTCGACAATGCGCTCAAGTTCACGCCGCCCGGCGGGAAAATTGAAATCGCGCTCGGATGCGACGACAGCCGCGGAGCAGTGCTTCGAGTCTCAGACACCGGCCCCGGAATCGATCCCGCCGAGCTTCCGATGATCTTCGAGCGATTCTTTCGCGGCGCTCACGCAAACGGCGACGGCAGCGGACTCGGCCTCAGCCTGTGCCGCGAGATAGCGCGGCTTCATGGCGGCGAAATTTCGGCCGCAAATCGGACAGGCGGCGGAAGCGAGTTTGTCGTCACGCTCCCGACCCTGCCGGCGCAATCCGCCGCGGATCAGAAGCGGAGGTCCGCGTAGCGCGTCCTTCTTCCACGGCCCTGCGACAACAGTTGGCGCACCTCTGACGCGCAAGCGCCGCCCGGAACCTTAACGGTCGTTAATTAGGCGGCGCGGCCGGGCGCTGCTATTTTTTTCGGATGATGGCGCGGAGGATTGCCGCAGTGATTGCGTTTGCGCTCGTCGCGGTCTTGTTCGCCGCCGAGCCGGCGCACGCGGCGCCGCTCACGCTCGCCGATGCGATCAATCGGGCGCTCGCATTCGCTCCCTCGGTCTCGATGGCTTCGGCGGACAGCGACGCGAGCAACGCGCGGGCGCGCGAGCAGCGTGCGCCGCTTTACCCTTCAATATCCGCGGGAACCGAATACTACCAGGCGCCAGGGTACAACACGGTCGTGACCAACCGGGGGCTGTCGGCCGGACTGGTTGCGCTCAACTACACGATGTGGGACTGGGGCCGGCGTGAAGCGCAATACCGCGCCGCGCGCTACGTGAGCGAGGCGGCGACGCTTGGCGTTGCGGCGGCGCGCGCGCAGATCGCTTTCGATGCCAGCGTCGCGTTTTACGATCTGATGCATCAGCGGCAGACGGAGCGCGAGCTCGCGCGCAATTTCGATCGGCTCTCGCGCTATGTCGCGACGATCGAGGAACTTAAGGCGAGCGGACGCGCGATCACCAACGATGTCCTCAAAATCCGCAGCGCGCGCGATTCGGCCGAGTTGATGCTATCGTCGGCGCGCAACGCCAGGTTGCGCGCAATCGCCAACCTCGGCTCGCTGATCGGCGACTTCAACGCCGCTGACCTCGAGATTGCGGAGCCCGCCGGAATTCCGCCGCTGCCGGCGGGCAAGCTCGAGGAAAGCCCCGCGATGCAGGCCGCCGCTCGCGCGATCGCGTCCGCGAATCTCCAGGCTCAGGCGGAAGAAGCCGCCCGTCTGCCCACCTTCCAGGTGGCGCTGACCACAGGCGCTCTCGGAATCGATCCGCCTGAAACCGTAAACCGCAATTACGGCGCATCCTATGATGGCGTGCTCTCGATGCCGCTGTTCGACGGCGGGGCAATCTCGGCGCGTATCGATCAGGCGAAGGCGAGAGTCAACTCAGCCAGGGCGCAGTATCGGCAGACGCAGTATCTCCTCGAGCGCCGGCTCAAGGACGCGGCAACGCGGTATACCGAGGCGCGCGAAGCGCTCGCGATAATCACGCGATCGCAGCCGACCGCCGACGATGCGTTCGCGCTTACGTGGACGCGTTTTCTCGGCGGAGGCGGCGCCACCCTGCTCGAGGTGCTGGATGCGTACGAACAGGCGGAGCAGCTTCGAATCGAACGGCTGAATCACGAATTCGCCGCGCGCGAGGCCGCGGCCGAGACCGCCCTTCTCTACGGACAGATCCCATGAGCCGGCGCTTCGCAGCGCTGATCGTGGCGGCGCTCCTGCTGAGCTCCGGATGCCGCTCGGCGCAGGCGCCGGAGGAAAGCCCCCAGCAGGCAGCGCCGGTGATGCTGGTGACGGCGGCGACCGCTGCGATCGCTCCGATCAGGAACACTCTGCGCGTGCTCGGCACCACCGTCGCCACTCATCACGTCACCATCCGTTCGCCCGCCTCCGGCCGCGTTACCGGCATCAGCCTCAAGAACGGCGACATGGTCCGCAAGGGACAGGTGATCGGCTACGTCATCAACCGCGAAATCGAAGCCGCGCGCGCGGGGCTCGCGATCGCGCGTGGAATCGAGCCCGACCAGGCCGCCGAGCTGGAGCAATCGGTGAATCGATATGCGAAAGGCGCCGGCATTCCGATCGTCGCGCCGGAATCCGGCGTGGTGTTTCGTCCGCCGGTCGCCAGCGGGCAGATGGTCGCCGACCTCGACCCGATCGCGGAACTGGTCGATCCCGCCAGCATCTACGTTGAGGCATCGATTCCGGTCGACAAGCTTCACCTGATTTCTCCCGGCATGAACGCGATCGTAACTTCGGGACTGGACCCCGGGGCTTCGTTCTCGGCAAGGGTGGGCGCGCTGATCCCGAGCTTCAATGCCGGAGGCGCGACGGCGCCGATTCGTCTTGACTTCACCGGTCCCGAATCGATCAGAGAGATTGGCGCTCCGGTCGAAGCTCACATCGTGATCGCAACCGATCCTCACGCAATCGTAATTCCCGAGAGCGCTCTCTTTCAGGACCTCGGAGATAATCGTTACCACGTCTTCGTCGCGGGCGCGGACGAGATCGCCCGTCGCGTCCCGGTCGCGGTCGGAATTCGCGATGGGACGGAGGTGCAGATTCTAAGCGGCCTCAAAGCCGGCGATCGCGTAATCACCTCGGGCGGCTATGCGCTGTCGGACGGCCTGCGGGTGCGCATCGCCACCGGTACCGAATCGTGAAACGCGCCAACTACACGCTGGTGATGCTGGCGGTGGCGGGTGCAAGCGCGCTGGGCGTGATGCTTGCCTTCGGTATCCCCAGCGCGGTTTTTCCGGAGGTCACGTTCAGCCGCGCGATTATTCTTACCGAAACCGGCGACATTCCCGCCGATCAGATGCTGATCTCGGTCACCCGGCCTCTGGAAGAGGCCGCATACGGTGTGCCCGGCGTCGCGCTGGTCCGATCGACCACAACCCGCGGCGAATCGGAAGTTGACGTGACCTTCAGCCCGTCGGCATCGGTCACTACCAGCTTTCAGTTCCTTAACGCCGCGATCGCCGAGGTTCGGCCCAAGCTGCCCGACGGCACGGATGTCGCGACGCGGCTGCTTACGACGGCGACATTCCCCATCGTCGATACCAGCATCAGTTCGCGCACGCGAAGCCTCGCCGAGCTTACCGACATCGCGTTCTACGATATCGTTCCAAGCTTCCATCGCATCCCCGGCGTCTATCGCGTTGACATCGTTGGCGGAAAATACCGCGAGTTCGTGGTGAGGCTCGACCCGGCCCGGATGCTGGCCCATGGGCTTTCGCCCCAGGATGTGGTGGACGGCCTCGCGCGCGCCAACGTGATCGCATCCGCCGGCCGCGTCCTCGATTCGCATCGGACGTTGCTGACCGTGGTGACGACCGACGTGCGCGGCGCCGAGAAGCTCGCGGGATTAACCATCGCGACCATGGACGGAGTGCCGGTCCGGGTGAGCGATGTCGCGACGGTCGAACTCGGCATTCGCGAAGATTACATCCGCACCGCATCCGAGAGCGGGCCCGCGGTCCTCGTGAGCATCTCGCGCCAGGCGAGCGGGAACACCGCGCAGATAGCGGAGCAGGCCCGCCGGCTGGTTGGCGAGTTCCAGCGCCGCTATCCCGACGTCCGCTTTTCTTTGTCATACGATCAGTCGGCGCTCGTGAATGAATCGTTTCGGAGCGTGCGCGACGCGATCGTGCTCGGACTCGCCCTCGCGGTGCTGATCGTGCTCGCCTTCACTCGAAGCCTCGCCAGCGCCGCCGTGGCCGCGGTGGTGGTGCCCTGCACGATCGCGATCACCTTCGCCGCGATGCGAGCGGTGGGCCTTACCTTCAACATGATGACGCTGGGCGGGCTGGCGGCGGGAATCGGACTGTTCATCGACGACGCCATCGTGATGATCGAGGCGATTCATCGCGCCCGGTCGGCGGGAGCCTCGACGCGCGAGGCGATTCCCGCCGCGCTCTCCGAATTGTCGCGCGCCCTGGTTGCATCGACGCTCACCGTGATCGTGGTATTCCTGCCGCTGGTTTTCATGAGCGGCGTGACCGGCGTGTTCTTCCGCGCGCTCGCGCTCACGCTTGGAACGGGCCTGGCCGTGTCGCTGGGATTGGCGCTTTACTTCACGCCCGCGCTGGAGATGATGCTGGACCGCGTGCGGCGACCGAGCCGCCCGGCCGGCGCCGTACTGCGGGCGATCGCCTCCATTTACGCGGCAACCTTGCGCCCGCTCGTCCGCGCTCCCGCGCTCACGCTTGTTCTGGCCGGGTTTGCGGCCGCGATCGGCATCTTTCTGTATCGATCGGTCGGCACTGACTATCTGCCGGAGCTTGATGAAGGCGAATTCATCCTGGACTACCTGACTCCGCCCGAGGGCACGCTCGCCGATACGGATGCGCTGGTGGATCAGATTCAGCAGGTGCTTGTGGCGACGCCCGAGGTGGCCGCCTTCTCGCGCCGGACCGGCACTCAACTGGGCTTCTTTCTCACCGAGTCAAACCGTGGTGACATTTCGGTGCGCCTGAAAGCGCGCCGCGATCGTTCGATAGACGAGGTGATCGATTCGGTCCGCGATCGCATTCTCGCCTCGGTTCCGGGCGTCAATATCGAATTCTCCCAGATGCTTCAGGACCTGATCGCCGACCTTTCGGGCGTGCCGGAACCGATAGAAGTGAAAATTTTCGGCGCCGATCAGAAGGAACTCGAGAAAACGGCGCGCCTGGTGGCCGCGCGGTTGCGCTCGATTCCGGGCCTCGTGGACGTCTTTGACGGCGTGGTGCTGAGCAACCCCCAGCAGGAGATTGTCGTCGATGAGGCAGCGGCCGCGCGCTACGGGCTCAACGCTTCCGACATCTACGATGCGCTCCGGGCGGCGGTCGAGGGCAAGGTCGCCACGAACGTGCTCGCGAACGATCGCCTGGTGGCGGTGCGCGTGCGCTACCCCGACTCGTTCCATCGCAGTCTGAGTTCCCTGTCGGAAATATTGCTTCGGACTTCGGGCAACGGTCATGTCCCGCTCTCGGCCGTGGCCCGGTTCAACTACCTTGGCGAGCGCGCCGAAATCGATCGCGAAAGACTGCGGCTCGTCATCCACGTCACGGCGCGGCTTTCGAATATCGACCTCGGAACCGCGATGGCGCGCGTGCGCGGGAGCATCGGCGCGATGATGCTTCCGGCCGGGGTGTCGATCGAATATGGAGGCCTCTACGCGCAGCAGGAAGAGGCGTTCCACGAGCTTTCGATGGTGCTGATTGCGGGGATTGCCCTGATGTTCCTGGTGCTGGTGTGGGAGTTCCGCAGGATTACGCCGGCGATCGGATGCATGACGGCGGCGCTTCTGTGCCTGGCGGGCAGCTTCGCCGCGCTCGTGCTGGCCGGCATCACGCTTAACATCTCGTCCTTCATGGGAATAATCATGGTCGCCGGAATTACCGCGAAAAACGGAATCCTCCTCCTCGATCACGCGGAACGCGATGTCGCCGCCGGCACGACTCCCGCCGCCGCGCTGATGGCGGCGGCGAAAATTCGCCTGCGCCCCATCCTGATGACCACGCTGGCGACCGCCGCGGGATTGCTCCCCCTGGCGCTCGGACTGGGCGCGGGAGCAAAGGTCCAGCAACCGCTCAGCGTAGCGGTGATCGGCGGGCTGGTGTTCGCGATGCTGCTCTCGATGCAAATCGCGGGCGGAATTTATCTGCTCGGCACGCGAAGCTCTCACGATGCCTGACCGGGCGCTGGGTTCTCGCGGCTGATTCCTTTCGGCGCCTGTGCTATACGTCGGCGACCTGGCCCAAGTGGAACCCACGAGCGTACAGTCCGGCGCGACCGAGCCGCGCGGCATGTTTTCGACGGCGGCGCGAGTGTCGAAGAGAATAGCCGAGGAAGTAATCTCCACCGCGCCCGCTTTTCTGTTTTTCCTGATCGGGTTTTTGCTCGTCCTGCTCGTCATCAAGCTCTTTCTCGCGCAGTACGATATCGGCTTCTCCCCGGTGCCGGCGGCCGTAATCGGCGCGTTGCTGGCCGCGAAAGCCGTCATCGTTCTGGACCATCGCGACTACGCCCGTTTGCGGCACCTTCCGCGCGTCTATGCGGTGGTCGGCAAGACGGTGATCTATGTCCTCGTGGTGTTGATGTTCGGAATTGTTGAGCGCGTAATCCACGGCTATCGCGAAACCGGCTCGCTCGCGGACGGAATCGCGTTCTTTTTCCATCGGATCAATCGCGACCGTTTTCTTGGAACGATGCTGTGCGTCGCGATTGTCTTTGCCGCCTACTTCGTGATTCGCGAGATCGAGCGCGAGCACGGCAAAGGATCGATGTACGAACTTTTCTTCCGCAGGCGTGGGATTTCCGCCGATGGCTCGGCCGTTCGCGAATCGGAGCGCAAGACGGCGATCGGCTGAGCAGCGCGCCGGCCTTTCGCCAATCTCCGCGATAATCCCGTTGCTGATGGTCGCCGGATGCTCCGGGCTCTCGCGCCCGCCGCAGCCGCCGCCGTCCTCCACGGCGGGAGCGCGGCAGGACGCCAGGGCGCGCGATGCGGAGCTTGAAGACTTCTCGATAAGGTTCAATCCGGCGGTAGCGAAACCCGGGGTGCCGCGCTCGGAGGTCGAATCAGTTCTGGGACCGCCCGATGCGGTTCTGGACCTGGGAGACGAACGGATGGAAGCGCTTTATGCATTCTTCCCTGACGGGGGCAAATTCGTGAATCCGGGCGTCGGACCGCGGTTCTTTTCCCACAGCGCGGCAAGCGCCGCCGATTCGCCCCGCCTCGAAGCGCTGCGCAAGCAGCTCACGTTCTACCGCATCCGCTACAGCATCGACGCAGTCGCAACAGCCGTTACGGTCGATCGGCCGATCAGGCCGATGCCGCAGCCGGCGAAGTAACGTTTGCCAGCGCGCCGCGCTTCGGCGCGCCCGGCTCTACGCGAATTCGATCAGCTCCTTGCGATAGCGGGGCGCGACTCCCGGGCGAATCTGTCTTATCGCGGCGCCCAACGCCAGCAGCCATGCCTCGCGCCGCGATCCGAACTGGATTCCGAATTCGGCGGTGTTGCGCAGCCGAAACACATGCATCCTGCTGAAGCCGTGCTTTTGCTGAGTCACCGACTGGAGTTCTTCGAGCGCGAATGCGAACACGATTTTCTTGCCGCGAAGGAACCGGCCGAGTCCCATCGGCAGCCGCGGCTTGCGGCAGAAGACGAATCGGCGCGTGGTCAGATATCCGTCTCCGGGCACAACGCTGACTCGGCCCCGGACGTACACGATGAAACCTTGCATCCGAAGCGCCTCGCCGTCGCGCAAGGCGAATCTTTCTCCCGCAAGCTGTAGGTTGTTCATAGATGAACCCGCACCATCTGGATCATCCCGGGGCTGTCACAGAAGTGTCCCGAACGATTGGATGATGCGATCGAATTTGTTGCAGGCAATCGATTTTTCGATGAATTCTGAAACTCCCTTGATGAACTCTCGAAGCATCCAGCTTCCGATGCGTTGACATAAGGGAATTTGCCGTGAGAAAGGTAGGCGTGCGAAGTTCGCCCAAGGACAAGGGGTTAAAATGAGCGATTCCCAAAAGGCAATCGACGTGCGAGTGCTGGTGGTCGGCGCGGGCCCAACTGGTCTGATGGCGGCATCGGAGATGGCGCGCCGGTCCATCGCTTGCCGCGTCATCGATAAGTTGCCGCAGCCTTCCAAACTCTCCAAAGCACTCGCGCTGCACGCCCGTACTCTCGAGATTTTCGAAAGCATCGGCATCGTCGATCGCTTCGTCACCGCAGGAGTCAAGGCTCCTGGCGGAAGCCTGTATGCCGACGGCAAGCGTATCACTCATTTTCTGTTTGATGGCCTCGACAGCAGGTATGACTACGCGCTGATGCTCCCGCAGGATGAAACCGAGCGGCTGCTCGATAACCATCTGGAAAGCCTGGGGCTCAAGGCCGAACGGCCGGTCGAACTGGTATCTCTCGTCCAGGATGCCGATTGTGTGACTGCAACGCTGCGAACGGCGGATGGACGCGAGGAGCAATGCCGAGCCGAATATGTGATCGGCTGCGACGGGGCGCATAGCACCGTGCGCCACGTACTGAACGTACCGTTCGAAGGAAAGGAATACGAAGAAAACTTCGCGCTCGCGGACATCACGGCGGATTCCAGCATGCCGGACGACGAGATTTGCGGCTTCGCCAGCGAGAAGGGAGTCATCTTCTTCTTCCCAATCACCCACGGGCGCTACCGGATGATCGCGGATGTCGACGAGGTGCGGGCGGGCGATCCGTCGGTCGAGGATCTGCAGAAGATCGTTGACGAGCAGTGCCACTTCCCGATCCGGCTGCACGATCCAAAGTGGACCGCCTATTTCAAGATCCATCGCCGTCAGGCGGTCTCCTACCGTATCGGCCGGGTGTTCCTTGCCGGCGATGCCGCCCATATCCATTCGCCCTTCGGCGGACAGGGCATGAATACCGGCCTGCAGGACGCGTACAACCTGGCGTGGAAGCTCGCGTTGACTCTCAAAGGCGCGGCAAAGCCCGCGCTGCTCGACAGCTACGCACCCGAACGGCACGAAGTCGGACGGCAGGTGCTCCGGATGACCGACACGATGACGCAGGTGATGGAGCTCAGAAATCCGGTCGCCGCCGCGATTCGCAATCGCATCATTTCCGCCCTGTCATCGAGCGAGATCTTTGAAAGCGTGGCACGACGGGAGATGTCGCAACTTGCGGTGAACTATCGCCAGAGCCCGATCGTCGGCGAATACAACGAAGGTCTGTATGGCGCGATCGCCGCGGTCATCGGCGGTCCTCGCGCGGGCGACCGCGCTCCCGATGCGGCCCGGCTTAGATCGCGCGACGGCAAGCCGCTTCGCCTTTTCGACCTGCTTCGCGGCGATACGCACAAGCTTTTGCTGATATCGGGCGCGCAGCCGAGCGCGGACGATATGGCGCGGCTGGTTTCCGCGGGCAAGCAGGTGTCAGCGAAATTCGCCGCCAATGTGACGGCCTATCTCGTAACCCAAGGCAATACGCCCGCGCCGGTGGGATGGGACGGCGAAACCATCTTCGACAACGGCGAATTGCTCCATCGTGCGTTTCACGCCGCAGGAGCGTGCGCGTACATCATCCGACCGGACGGCTATATCGGGTACCGATCATTTCCGCCCGACGCGCCGCGCCTGATCGAGCATCTGTCGCAAATTCTGGCCTGAGCCGCGCGGGCGGGATCAGGAAGCCCAGCCCTGCGCGGCAAAGTAGTTCACCAGCGACTGCACGATCTGGTCGGCCGTCTTGCCGCCCAGGTAGCCCATCGAAGAAGAATACGTCTTAGCGCCGCCCATCGCGACGCTCGCGCCGGCAGCCACGCCGGCACTGGCGCCACCCGCCGCTCCAACCGGCCCTGTGACGGCGGCGCCCGGCATCTTTCCGCTATCGGCATGCGTATCGAAGGATAGAATCTGGCGCTGGCCGCCGTCAGGCGCGGGCTGCACCACATAGACGCTGGTATCGAGGCTGGCAGCCCCGGCGCCAAATCCGATCACCAGGCGGCGCGCGGTATTGCCTTCGTCTATCTTCGTAAACTGGCCATCGATGACGAGGATGTTTCCTGTTCCGGCCGGAACTCCCCGCTTTTGGCAAAGGGCGCTGTAACCTTTCTGGTTCAAGGCCGCCGCTACCTGCTGGCAGACGTCTTCCGCGGTCTCATCGGCAATCTTGCTCTGCTCGGCGTCAGCGTTGGCGCCGGAAACGTTCCGGAACACTCGCTGGAGAGGTCCCTGGTTAAGGGTCACTTCGGACGGATTGGTTGCAAATGGATAGACGACAATCTGCTGCGGCCGCGCGTTGGTGACTGGAGCACTGGTGCTTTCCTGGGAGACCGTCGCGCCGGCACATCCTGCGAGAACCAACGCGCATCCCAGCGGCAATATTTTCTTACAAAAAGTTGTCATTTGATTTCCTCCCTTCGGGGAACACTGCGGCCTGCCCCTCAGCAATCCCCCGGGTGGCGGGGCGAAGCGGAGATGCACAGCCGGCTGTTCAGCGACCGATCCCTAAGCGATTCTCGCCAACGGCACTAACCTTGGTTGCGTGATTTTCGGACCCGGAAACGACAGGTCTGTAACTTTTACAATTATTGCCATGCGAATGACAATATCCTCGCCTGGCTCACGAAGCTGTTTGGCAAGAAAAATGGCTCCTTCGCTGTTCTGCTCTCCGCAGTCCATCCTGCCCTGTTAGCGGTACAAGTCTTGCTGCGCCTCGAACCGAGAGTGTCTTTTGAAACGATCGCTCGTACAGACTTCCGGTTGGTGGCCTAAAGTGAGGGGATGGAATGAAAGTCCGGATTTTGCCAATTGTCGCGCTGCTTGTTGCCTTGGTCGGCCCGATGGCGATTCAAGGGTGTTCGAGCCACTCGGAAACAACCACGACCAAACAGGAAACCACCACCACCGAATCGCAAGCGCCGGTCACCACCACGACCACTACAACCACCACGACCAAGGATGATGAGCCGGACAGCGTGCTCGGAGCGACCTTTCACGCGATTGGGACTATCATCCTGTTTCCGTTCCGCCTAGTAGGCGACGCGATCGGTCTGCTGGTCTGACTCTCCTCGAATCCCGCAAGGACGGTTGAACCTGCTACTGGCTGGAATGGCCGAGTTTTGCGGCCTCGCGCGATGTCCACGCGTTCCATACAGTGATATAGCTCGATCGAAGTACCTGCCCGCGCGGGAAAGGAGAGCCAGGGTGGAAACCGCCATATCACGACCCTCCGTCTTCGAAGCTCGGCCCGTATCCGCCACCATCCCGACCGCGGCCGAGCGCGTGGCCGCGATTCCCTGGTATGTATGGTGCCTGGCCGCCGCAGCGACCTGCGATTGGTTCGGCGGCTACTGGGACATCTCGTGGCACATCTCGATCGGCCGCGATACGTTCTGGACGCCCGCGCACATGATGGTCTATCTGGCCGGAATCCTGGCCGGCATCGCCAGCGGCTACACGATTCTCGCTACCACGTTCGGATCGGCTGAGCAGCCGCGGGATGCGTCCGTATCGGTATGGGGGTTTCGCGGACCTCTCGGATGCTTCATCGCGGCGTGGGGCGGAGTTGCGATGCTCACGTCGGCGCCCTTCGACAACTGGTGGCATGCCGCCTACGGCCTGGACGTCAAGATCGTGAGCCTGCCCCATTCGATCCTCGCATTCGGCGAGGCGATGATCAGTTTCGGCGCGATTGTGCTGGTAAGCGCGCACGTCAACCGCGCTTCCGGTGAATATCGCCGCAAGCTCAATCGCCTGCTGCTCTATGTCGGCGGAATCGTGACCGCGGGCTCGGCCCTCTTCATCCTTGAATCGACCCCAATCGAGTTCATGCACAGCGCGGGCTTTTATGAAGCGGTTGCCCACGCCTTTCCGATAGCCCTGATCGCGATCTCATGTGTGTCGGCATCGCGATGGTCCGCGACGACGATTGCGGCAATCTACATGGCCCTGTTCGTCGCGCTGCTTTGGATCTTTCCGCTGTTTCCCGCCGAACCCAAGCTCGGCCCGGTCTACCAACCTGTCACGCACATGGTCCCTTTATGGTTCCCGCTTCTGCTGATTGTCCCGGCGTTTGCGCTGGACATGCTGCGGAGGTTTACGGGAGCGCGATGGGGGAGCATGGCGACGGGAATCGCGGCCGGGTTTGTTTATCTGGCGGCATTCGTCGCGGCGCAATGGCCTTTCGCGGATTTTCTGATGTCGCCGGCCGCGCGCAACCGGATTTTTGGAACGATTTATTTCGGCTTCTTCGATCCGGCCAACGTCACTTATAATCCCTACCGGTTCTTCACACCTCCCGGCAGCGTGCATCTCTTGCCTGGAATGGGCTTGGCGCTCCTGTGGTCGATCGCGTTTTGCTGCATCGGGATGGCGGTCGGGAAGTGGCTCAAGACCGTGCAGCGCTAGTTCCAAAGTGCCGCGCCTTTCGATGATCTGCCGGACCGATTCGCGGCTGCCGCTTGGCGCGGTTGCGATCATCCTGCTTGTGTTCTTTGCCGCGTCGCCCGCGCGTGCGCACGTCGGCAGCCCGGATGTTTTCTATGAAGGTGATGCCGGCGCGTACCATCTGTTCGTAACCGTCATCGTTCCGCAGGTAATCCCGGGCGTGGCGGAAGTGCAGGTGCGCGCGCCCGACGACGTCCGCCAGATCAGCACCTCGGTCGCGCGGCTGACCGGAGCGGGCTCGAAGTACGCGCCCGTCCCCGACATCGCAACCCGTTCCAGCGCCGATCCGCGTCTGTTCACCTCCAGCATCTGGCTGATGGAGTACGGCTCGCTGCAAGTCGAGTTGAAGGTCAGCGGAGATCGCGGCACCGCCGAGTTGTCCGTTCCAGTCCCGTCCTATGCGCGGAAAACGCTGGCGATGCCGCCCTGGCTTGGAGCAATCCTGCTTGTCCTGACGACCGGGCTGGCAATCGGCGCGATCTCCATAATTGGCGCCGCTGCGCGCGAAGCAAGGCTTTCGCCGGGCGCTATCGTTGACGGGAAGAGACGGCGCAGCGGCCGGATCGCGATGGCGGTAAGCGCGGCCGTCGTGGCCGCAATCTTCTATCTCGCGTTTGCATGGTGGAACTCTGACGCCATCCAGTTCGCCCGAACGACGAAACTTTTCAAGCCTCCGCCGCTCTCCCTCACCCTCGTGCAAGGCGATCGGCTCCGCCTCAAAGCCGCGGACTCGGAGTGGGCCAGGTACGGCGTGATGAACAAGCTGCTTCCGGACCACGATCACCTGATGCACGCGTTCCTGATCCGCACTCCCGGCTTCGACCGCTTCTGGCATCTCCATCCCGACCGCCAGGCGGATGGAAGCTTCGAGACGCCGCTGCCGCCGCTCGATGCCGGCCGCTACCAGGTGTTTGCCGACGTGGTGGACGAGAGCGGATTCCCTTGGACTCTGGTGGGCGCGATCGATCTGCCTCAAATCAAAGGCTCTCCGCTCAGCCCCGACGACTCCGGAGGTTCATTTCCGCCGCTCGACGCCTCAAAACAGGAGGACGTCGACGTCCTTCCGGATGGAACGCGCGTCGTATGGCAGCATGATCCGCTCCGCGCAAACGTTCCCATGATTCTGCGTTTCAAGGTGCAAAATCCGGACGGCTCGCCCGCGACAGACCTCGAACCCTACATGGGCATGGCCGCGCACCTGGAAATAGTCAGGAGCGACCTGAGCGTCTTCGCGCATATTCATCCGTCCGGGTCGGTGCCGATGGCGGCGATGATGCTCGCGAGCAACGACAAGAGCGAGGGCGGACAGACGATGACCATGCCGGACGGCATGAAGATGGCCATGCCGGAGAAAATCGGGCCGGAACTATCGATGCCCTACGGCTTTCCAAAGCCGGGCAGCTATCGAGTGTTCATCCAGTTCAAGCGCGGCGGGAAAATCGAAACCGCCGACTTCGACGCCCAGGTCGATTAGCGGCTAGTGCGGATCGTCCTTGTCTGGTCCTCAGAGCCGGACCCGTGCATCAGAGCGAGCCTTCCATGATCCCGACAATTTCCTTGAGCGCGCGGTCGAGCGTGTAGAACTTCATTAGCTGATCCCGTCCCCAGGCAAGCGGCGTGGACTCGATCATCATGAGCTTTGCCAGCCGGCGCGAATTGTCCTGCGCAGCTTCGACCTTGGCGCGATCGCGCCGCTCATACAGGCGCAGCGCGTACTCGACATGCGCGGCATCGGCGCGCGACAGTTCGTCGGCCAGCGCCGCCGCCGACAGCATCGCCATCGATGCGCCGATTCCGGCAGTCGGGAGAAATCCCGCCGCCGAATCGCCGAGCAGCACAATCCTGCCGCGCGACCATTCGCTGGTGCGGCAATCGTGCAAGTCCCAGAAAAAAGCGTCCTGCGCTTTCGTCACCGCTTCGATCACCGCGCTGACCGGGCCTTTCATCATTCCGAATTGCGCGCGTACATGCTCCGCGAACCCCACCCTGCCCTCTTTTTGCATCATGCGCCGTGGACCGGCCAGCACGACCCCCTGCGCACCTCGCACCGGATAGATGCCGATGCCGCGGCCCGCGCCCCAGAACTCCATCATCGTTGCCTTCGGCAGAACGTCTTCCGGCGCCCATGCGACCCAGCACGCCCATCCAGTGTCCCAGTACGCGAATTCGTGATCGCGCAGGATCATCCTGCGGGTCTCCGAATGCATTCCGTCGGCGCCCACGACCAGGCCGAATTCCGCCGACGATCCATCGCTGAAAGTCGCCATAACCGTTCGGCCGCGGTTCTCGAGCGCGGTGACGGAGCAGTTGAAGTGGATCGGCACGTCGCGCAAAGCGCCACGAAGGATCTCGAGAAGCTCGCCGCGGCGAATTCCACGGATAGGCCCGTACGATTCGAGCAGGCTCGACATGTCAAAGTCGTGAACTATCTCGCCTTGCCCATTGCCGAGCCGGTAGTGGGAACCGGGCACGCTCACTTGCATAAAATCGTCGAACAGGCCAAGTCCGTGAAGGACGCGGCTTCCGAGCGGATACAGTGCGAGGTTGTAACCGGCGTGATCGAGATCGGACGCGCGCTCGATCAATGCCGGGAATTCGCCGCGCTGGCGCAACAGCGCGGCGAGGGTGACGCCGGCAATTCCGGCGCCGACAATAAGCGTTCGAATTCTGCCGGCGCATCCGCCGGCCACTTTCTCCGCGATAGTCTCTGCCATAACCAGGCATTCTACCGGCGCGCGCCGGTTTTGTAGCGGGCGCGCGGCTTCTCCGAAGCTGCGCTTCCGCGGAATTCCGCTTTCAGATTACCTTTCGGAATGCCAGCGCGGGAGCGATTCGCAAGGCTCCCGCGACCGGAATCAGAGCGCTGGCCAGACTTACGAAGATCGCGGCGCCAAATCCGAACATCGCCTGGGCCGCCATCACGTACAGCGCGCCGTTGCCGTTGAGCACCGGGCCGAGCGTGACGCCGCCCGAGAACAGCCAGTAGGCGAGTCCGGCTCCGATGGTTCCGCCCACGATGCCGACCACGGCGCATTCGGCGAACAGCAACTCGCCCGTCAGCGCGCGGCTGAAGCCGAGCGCGCGCATCACCGCCACCTCGCTGATCCGCTCCCGCACCATCATCGCGGTCGAATTCGCGGCGATCAGCATCACGGTCAGAATCACGATCGCGCACAGGCTGAACACGATTCCCCGCACGTTGCCGAGCGACGACAGCCCGGTCGAGAGCGCGTCGCTCTCGGTTTCGCTGCGCGTCTCGGCGTCGGAGTTGGCGAAGTGCTCGTCGATCTCCTTCGCCAGCATCGCCACGTGATCGGGATTGTCGGCGCGCACGATCAGTTGCCACGCGAAGTCGACGTCGCCCATGCCGTGCGCCTTGAACGCCTCCATCAGATAGCTGCGGTTGATCAGGAAGGTGTTGGGATAGTGGCGCGATTGGATTGCTCCCATGATGACGAAGGTCAGATCCATCGGCGGCGGATTGGAGGCGCGCAGCGTGACCTGATCGCCCACCTTCCAGCCGTACTTCTTCATCAGGACTTCGCCCACGATCGCGGCGCGCCGCTCCTTCGCGATCGCCCGCTGATGCTCCGCGCTGAGCGCATAGTCGGGAAACACGTCGGCGATTTCGGGTCCCGCCCCCGCGGCGAACACCGGCTCGCTTACGTTGCGCCAGGTCGCCGGCCATCCGGTGATCGCGACGCAGTCGGCGCATCCGGGCATCTTGCGAATCGCATCGCAGTACCGGGCGGGAAGGTCGTACCAGGGCGCGGTCTTGTTGTTGACCACCAGCCTGAGCGTCGTGGACGCATCGGCGATAATCCGATCCATCGATGCGGGCACGGAAACCAGGACCGTGAAGATAAACGTGGCCAGCGCTACGGTCAGGGTAGTAAGGATGGTCCGGCGCAGATTGCGGCGCACATTGCGCGCCACCAGCTTGAACAAGTTAACGCCCATCAGACGCTGCCCTCTATGCGGCCCGCAGCGAATCGACAAGCCCGATTCGCGACGCTCGCCACGCCGGCAACAGCCCGCCGAGCGCGCCCAGGATCGTGCCGGCCGCCACCCCCGCGACGAAAGCCGATGGGGCCAGGCGAAAGGTAAAGATGTAGGACCCGACATTCATCAGATGGCTCGCAAGTCCGGTCAGTTCCACGGCCGCAAGGCCAAGGATGATTCCGGCCACGCCGCCCGCCGCGCCAATCACAGCGCTTTCGATCATGAAGCTGGTCAGCACGTTGAGGCGGCTGAACCCGAGCACTCGCAGCACGCCCACCTCGCTGGTGCGGCGCGCGACCGCGGAGTACATCGTGTTCATTCCTCCGAAGATCGAACCGATTGCGAGAATCGATGCGACAATCAGCCCGAGCATCCGGAGCTCATCGACAAATCCGGTTTCGCGCGCGTAAAACTCGCGCTCCGGCGTCGCATCCAGCCTGAGCCGATTGTCGGTCGTGAGCGACTGCTGAAAAGCCTCGCCGGCGCCCGGCTTCAGGACCACGTGCAGCGAGGCAAACCCCGCGTTATAGCGGATGTCCTGCGTCAGCACGTCCAGGTCGGTCCAGACTTCGGATTCGCGCGCGCTGCCGGCGTCGGAAAAGATTCCGACGATCTGCCAGACGCGATGCCCGAAATGCACGTTCGAGCCGACCGCCAGATTGGGATAGCGCGCCGCGAGCTTGCGCCCTACGACCATCTCCGATGCGCCGTGATCGGGCCATCGGCCGCTGACAATCCTGAGGTCGCGATGGACTTTGTAGGCAACCGGACGAACGCCCCGCAAAAACGTGAATCCAACTTTGCTCGGCGGCGCATCCGGGTTCGGGTAGAACCCGGTCATCATCTCGGGCGACACCAGCGCGTCTCCGTGCGTATCCGTAACAACTTGTGGACGGCTCCTGATTATTTCGTACTGTTCGCGGGAAACGTAGCTGGCCGGTTCGGAGTTTGCGGCGCGGCTGGTTACGATCCAGTTGCCGCTCGCCCCCGATTGCATCACCGTGCCGCGGATACCCGCGATGAAGCCGGACAGGATGAACAGCACCATCACCACCAGGGCGACCACCAGCGCGGTCATCGCCGAAGTCGCACGGCGGACCATCAGGCTACGCAGGTTGTAGCGCACGGGAATCATCGGCCTGAAGATTAGCCAATACAGCACGCACGCAAGCGGCGCAATTAAGCAAGCTGCACCCCGCCTCGCGCCGGCGCCAAAGACGGGCGTCAGTCGGCATCGGCGGGGATCTTGCCGCTCACGTCGCGTGGACGAATTCGCCGCATCACCCCGCGCATCACCGTCATCGTGACGAACCTGTACATCGAACTGTCGAAGCGCCGATGGTAACGGAGGATGGCGTCATCGAGCTGGGAGCGAAAATAGAACCGGCCATCGACTACTACCGCCTCCAGCGAATCGAACGCATCGAGGCTTTGCGTGGGATCGTTCCTGAAGATCAGCAGGTCGGCGGGCGCGCCGACCTTGAGGATTCCCAAATCCGGCATCGGCAGCCCTTCGCCGTTGCCCGCGGTTGCCGCGCGCCACACTTCTTCCGGCGAAAACCCCGCATCCACGAAATTCTGCATCTCTTCATGCAGGCTCTCGCCTGGAACTATGAAGGGATTCAGCGTGTCCGTGCCGAGATGCAGCGTCACCCCGGCTTCGTGCATGCGCCGCACGACCATCTTCATCCTGGGAATCTGCGCATGCATCACGCGCATCGCCTGCTGCAGCTCGCCGGGAACTCCGCCTGTGCCCGTGAAAAAGGTCGGCCACACGATTTCGGGGTACCAATGCGGCAAAACCGATGCGACCGGATCGACCAGTTGCTGATCGAAGTCAAACAGCCGCGAGATTCGGTCATTGGCGACGATCGTGGGCGTGTGCGCGATGTGCTGCTTGAGAGAGGTCTCGATGACAAACCTGATGCGGCGATCGTCGAGATCGCGCCAGCCGTTTGCGCGAGCGGCGTAAAGCGACGTCACGTCCGGGTATATCCGCAGGGGAACATTCGGAACGCCGGTCAGATGCTGCACGTCATCGATGTGCGCGTTTTCGAACGCTACCAGCTCCGGCACATGGCCGACCACGGGAAGGTTGTGTTGCCGAGCGGCGTTTTCGATCGCCACCAGCGCCTCGGGGCTCAGCCGATCGTAAACTTTCACGAAATCGGCGCCGTTCGCCGCCAGCCGATCGACCACGTGATCGGCGTCGGCCTGATCGCGCACCACGTGGGAGAACTGCCACACCGGCGGCGCGCCATCCAGGTAGGGCCCGCAGGTGAAAATCCGCGGACCCGCCACCTGGCCATCCGCCGTCTCGATACGATCTCGCAGCATAAAGCCGCTGTTGCCGGTGTCGCGAATGCTGGTGACGCCGTTCAAAAGATATTCGAGGTAAAAGTACTGGCGATCGGTGTTGGCGGGCGGCGGCGGCGTGTGAACGTGCATGTCGATGAGCCCCGGCAGCACGTAATATCCCGCGTAGCGCGCCGCGACGATGCCGGCATCCGCCGGTACGTTGTCTTCGATCTTGGTGATCCGCCCTTCCTTGACGATCAGCGTCTTGCGCTGCATCCGGTTCAGTCCGGGGTTGACGATGGTCACGCCGGTCAGAACGAAGCTGCGCCCCGGCGGAATCAGCGGACGCGGCGCGCGAAGCGACCATTTGACGAACCCGAAGAACCCCAGGGCCAGCACCAGGATGACGACGATGATGTTGCGGACCAGGCGCAGGCCCGGACTCAGCGAAGGCAAAAACGAAAACCATCGTGCCAGGCGGCCGCGGGACGGTCGTTGATCTTCTTCGTCTTCGAAATCGTCGAATTCTTCAGGCATCGTCTCGCCGCCAGGCCGGACCGTGCCGAATATGAATACCGGAAAGCCCTTTTTATGCATATGCGCCGCGGCGGTTTTTTTCGCGCGACGCCGCGCATGCTAGGATTCTGCCGCGATGACGGTTGACCACGACGAAATGATGCGGCGCGTTGCCGCGATTTCTCCCCTTCTTGCGGCAAATTCACCCGCCTGCGATCGCGCCCGCCAGGTCGTGCCCGACAGCATGCGCGCGATGGTCGAGGCCGGGATGTTCCGCATCCCCCAGCCCGCGCGCGTTGGCGGCTTCGAACTGAGCCTGCGCACGCTCGCGGACGCGGTCAGCGGACTTTCCGAGGCGTGCCCTTCGAGCGGATGGGTTCTGATGGTAATGGGTGCGCATCACTGGTGCATGGGATCGTTCTCCGAAGCGGCGCAGGAGGATGTCTTCGGAGCCGGCCGCGACGGACTGGTCGCGGGCACACTCTCGTGGCAGGGAACGGCCGCCGCCGCTCCCGGCGGATGGCGCATCAACGGCCGATGGCAATTCGCGAGCGGCGTCGACCACGCCGAATGGGTGATGGTGGGATGCGCGAATGCGGAGACCGGAGGCCCCGGCGTCCACGTCGTCATTCCGCGCGGCGAGATTGCCGTCGATGACACCTGGCATGTCATGGGCCTCAAGGGCACCGGCAGCAAAGACCTGGTAGCCAACGATCTGTTCGTGCCGGCCCATCGCGCGATCGATACGCGCGCGCTGTTCGGCGGAACAAGCCCCCACGCCCGAAACCATCGAACCAATCTGTATCGCGTGTCCGCGGAGGCGATGCTCTCGCTGAGCGTCGCGACCGCGGTGCTGGGATCGGGCAAATGCGCGCTCAACCAGTTCATCGAGAGAACCCGCCATCGCAAGGTCATCCTCACCGGAGCAGCCAAGGCCGAGCATGCGCCGACCCAGGTGCGGGTCGCCGAAGCGGAAGCGGAGATTCGATGCGCGGATCTGCTGATTCATGACGCGCTCGACGAGTTCGATCGCCTGATCGCGGCGGGAGAGGGCCAATCGCTGCAAAGCCGGATGCGCGTGAAGTGGCAGGCCGCCTATGCGGCGGAATTGTGCAGGCGCGCGGCGATGCGGATGTTCTCGGGCTCGGGCGCGCACTCGGTTTACGAGCCCGGCCCGCTGCAGACCGCCTTTCGCAACATCAATGTGGGCGCGCAGCACGCAAGCATCGACTTCGACACCTCAGCCGAGCAGTACGGCCGCATGCGGCTCACCAAATAGCGCGACCGCTCATTCGCGAAGCGCGCCCGGCAGCTCGAACTCTCCATCCTCTTTACAGGGAAATTCATGCACCGCCGTTACCGCATCGAGGTTGAGCGGACCATAGATGTGCGGGAACAGGCCCGCCGTCCTCGCGTGGCCTGTCGATGCCGGCGCTTCGAGCTTCAGCGGCCAAGCGAGACGGGCCTCGTCGATGCAAACGATCAGGAGGTCGCGACGCCCGCGGAAGAACAGGTTGGCGGTCTCAACCACCTGTCCGACGGTCGAACAGTGGATAAAGCCTTCGTCGCGCAGAGACGGGGGGCGATAGCTTTGAATGCTGAGCGCCTCTTCCCATTCGGCGCGGCTGAGGATGTGCAATATCATTCGACCCGTATTCTCCCGACGCCGCCGAGTGAAGCAATCCGCGGTTCACGCGGCCCGTTTCAGGTGGCGGGCGACGCGCTTCTGGACGCATTGCCCGCACGTCGCCGACAGGCGGATTTGCACCTCGCCATCCCAGAAAGTCGCGACGTCAATTCGGTCGGCGTCGATTTCGCGCCATCCAAGCTCCAAAGCGCCGCGCAGGAACTCCGCGATATCGACGGCTCGCGGCGCCACGCACAACGTGAGCTCGCCGCACACGCATCGCAGTTCGATGCTCTCGTAGGTGATTGCGGGAGCGCTCATGCGACCTCCTCGAGCTCGGTCTCGAAAGGTCGCGCGTAGAATTCCTCTCCGCCCGAGCCGATCCTGATAAACGGATTTCGCGAAGCTTCTCCCGGCGCCCGCAGCATCTCCTCGCGGTTCAGTTCCTCCCGCTGGCGCACAAACGCGAGCAGCCGGTTCTGAACGTACCATGAAATGGCGCGAGCGGTGTCGCGCACGATGACTCGCGGAGGCCGTATTCGCCACGAGACCTCTCCGGATGCGAAGCGGTAGGTCTTGAGATCCGAATTCAGCAGCTCGTCGCGATGCGCTTCGCACCAGGTCCTGAGTCCCGTGAGATGCGCTTCGATCGCCTTGCGATGCGGCTCCGCGCGCCGCTCGTACTCGTGCCTGATGGCGGCAAGGCGCTCGTTCATTTCGGTCTCGATTCGCTGGCGGGCGCGCTGATGAACCCCGATCAGCATCAGCGAGGCGTTGGCTTCCGAATGGTTTCGCGGCAGGGGAATTTCTCCTGAAGCCTTGAGCCGTTGCATCTTCGTCGGCATCGTCGTCCGTCTCCTGTGATTGCGAGGCCGAGATTCAGGCCGCCTTCTCCCAGAAGGGTCCGGCATGCTGCCTCAGGTCCTGCTTCAACGCGTGTACCTTGTCCGCGAAATCCGGCCGCTCGGCCATCCGCGCCGCTATGATTTTGCACGCGTGGACGACGGTCGAGTGATCGCGGCCAAAGAACTTGCCGATCACGGGGAACGACGCGCGGGTGACTTCGCGGCATAGAAACATCGCCAGTTGCCGAGCGAAGGCCGTGTGATGGTCGCGGCGCAATGACAGCAGGGCGCCGCGCCCTCCGAGCTGCGCGACGCGCGCCACGGCGTCCGCGATGCGGCCCATCGGCACGGCCATCGGCACATCCACCACGCGCCGCGATCGCGCGGGACGCGGCGGCACGATCACATCGTGGAGCGCCAGAATTTCTTCATCGCTCATCATGGTACAAATCCCTCCTTTCAGCCGGTCCTCGCTCGCCGCCGGAGATGGAAGAAACGCGGGGGCGTGCTTTCCGCCTTTCGCTCCCATCTGGCTGCTTTCGAGCCCAGGGGGTTGCATCCCGGCTGCCACGGATGATAGTTCACATATGTGAACATCGCAAATGCTGCGGTCACAACTGTGAACAAAGCTTCCACACTGACGGGCGGAGTCGCAAAGCGGATCGCCGAGCTGATCGACGATGCGGGAGGACTGCGCGCGCTCGCGCGCCGCGCCGGCCTGCCGCCAAGCGCGCTCTCGCAATACCTTCCACGAGCGAAGGGGCGCGTCTCGAAGCCGGGCAGCGAGACCCTGGCGAGAATTGCGCGCGCGGCCGATGTCCGCCTTGACTGGCTGCTGTTCGGATCGCTCCCCAAGCGCAACACGCTCGAGACCCCTCCACCGCTCGATGAATCCGCGCTCATCCAGGTGCCGCGGCTCGAACTTCGGGCGGCGGCGGGCGCGGGCGCCGATGTCAACCTGGAAGAGCCGATCGAATGGCTTGCGTTTCGCGCCGACTGGGTGCGCCGCCGCCTGCGTGTTCCATCCTCCAGCCTGAGGCTGATAACGGCGATGGGCTCCTCGATGCGGCCGCGGATCGAGGACGGCGATCTCCTGATGGTCACAACCGCGGAGCCGAAGTTCAAAGACCAGGCGATTCATGTGGTGCGCCGGGACAATCAGCTTCTGGTCAAGCGCGTTCGGCGCGAGCGCGACGGCTTTCTGCTCATCAGCGAGAACCCGTCAAGCGAGACCCAGTTCGTGCGCGCCTCGGAGATCGAAATTGTCGGCCGCGTTCTATGGCGCGCCGGCCGGCTGTGATTTCCGCGCATAAGGAGCGAGCAGCGCGCGCAGCCGCTGGTCGTCCGCCTTGAGCTGCTCGACGCTCGCCACCCATGCCGCCATCATTTCCGCATCGCTGCTCCGCGGTGAAAGCCGCTGAATCGCGAGCGAGGGAATGGGCGGAATCGCCACCTCGGGTGGCGCTCCGGCCACCGGCACTTCAACCTTCTGCGGAACATATTGAATGACCGGCTGCGATGCGCAGGCGGAGACCAGGCTCGCCGCCAGCGGCGCAAGAATTCCCATAGCGATGCGAGTGTGAAAGCGGGATCGCCGCACGATGATCACCATTTGAATCGCGCCGCCTCCTCATGCCCGTAGCGCAGGATCGATTCGCAGTCATTGGCCGGCGGATGCGCGATCGTGGCGCGCTCGGCCTGAACTCCTTCCGCCGCGATCGCATCGGCCCTGCGCACCGCCTCGTCGAGACTGGTTTGCAACGCCTGCCCGTCCGCCTTCATCCGATCCACCCGCGCATTGCATTCGTCGGCAAGCGATTTGAATTCGTGGTTCTGCTGGTTCATCGCTGCGATTCGCGATTGCAGCGAAGCCTGCGCGTCGCGCGCCGCGCGAAGCCGCGCATCCTGAACCTTGACCGCCGCTATCAGGGCCGCAATCGCGATCGCCCACCAGTACCGCGCCGCAAGCGAAATCATTGAGATGCCCATCACAGTTTGCCGCCGGGCTTTTCGGCCAGATTGCCGAGCGCCTGCCCTCCTCCTTTCAGCGCCCATGCGACGCCGGTTGATCCGGTCACGTACGCGTACGCATCGGCGAGATCTCTTACCGTCTTTCCGAAGTTCGGCGCGATCGCCCATCCATGCGCCAACGAGTAGGCAAAGCCTGCGCTTGCCGCGCACAGCACGGGAATCGAAAACATCAGGATCGCGAAGACCAGCACCACGTGCAGCACGCTGACCTGCGCATCGTCAGCCGAGACGAGCCTGGCAAACCAGGTTTTCATGGCGATGGCCACACTCCGGCAAGGACCATCCGGGCCAGCTCTCGCGCGCGGACACCGACCTGATCGGCCCATTCGGACGCGAGCATCTCGCGGGCCGCGGTTTCGAAGTCTCCGTGCCCAATCGCGGACAGGAAGCGCGTGAAGCCCAGCAACTTGCCCCAGCCGAGGTTGAAGGCCATATCGATCAGCGCCGCCCGCCGCACCTCATCGAGATTCTGGAACCACGGCAGCCCCCTGAGCCGGGTCTCGACGCTGGCGACGTCGTTGCGCAGCATCGCCTCCGCTTCGTCCTTCGAAATTCCCGCGATATTGAGCGCCCGGCCGTAACCGATCGTCAGATGGCCCAGGCTGTCCGGGTACGGCTTGAGCCGCAGTCCTTCGTGCCGCTTGATTAGCTCGTAAACATCCATCGTTTATTCGTCCGCCGGGTCGTGGCGCAGCGCCTGCGTGCATGCGTCCATCTCCGCCCGATCTCGCGAGGTGTGCTGGCAGATGAGCCGGAGCAGCACGAGTTCTTCCTGGTCGCGGCCGGCGTGCCGCTCGACCAGTTGTCTTGTGGTTTTGATGTCCGAGGGGACCAGGCCCAGGATCGCCAGCAGCAGAATGACGGCGAACAGGGCGGGGATGCCGTGCCGCTTGAGCATCTCCGACCACCACGGTTCCTGCCTGTCAAATTCCATCGCGAGCACCAGCGCCGCGATTGTCGGCCCGCGCGATTTTGCTGGCAAACGCGCTTCCACTCGCCATTCACAGGTAGTCAATACCCGCGCGGGCGATCCGCGATCGCGGAGTTTCAGTGGGAAAGGCGTTTTCGGGAGGGCGCGGGCGGAAGGCTAGAAGTCGAAGATCTCGCGCATCTTGCTGAGCAGCCAGCGGCTGCGGCCGCTGCGGCCGTCGCCCTCGGACCCGCGCGCCAGCGCCGCCATCCGTTCGCTCAGCCGCGTGGCGACTATCTCGCTGATCGCATTCGCGGTGTTCGGATTGTGCTTGAAGAGATGAGTAAAGCCTTCGCGGCTCACCTCGATAACCTCGACGTCGGTCTTGGCGCGGACCGTGGCGTTGCGCGCCTCGCCGGTCAGCAGCGCCCCTTCGCCGATCACGTGCGGGCTGCCCAGGGTGGCGATATGCCGATCGGAGCCGTCTTCTCCATGCGCCAGAACTTCGACCACGCCCCGGCGGATTATGTACATCGTCTCTCCCGCCTCGCCCTGCCGCATCAGGGTTTCACCCGAGCCGAACTCGCGCTCCTCGACCGACGGCAACAGCATCCGGAGCGAATTCTCATCAAGCTCGCGCAGGAAATCGACCTTGCGCAACTGCTGGAGCATCTCCTTCTGGTAGTCCGCTTCCGGAGGATGAACCGACGGCGCGCGGCGCAGAGTGCGAATCGGGAACGGTATCTCCATCCGATGGCGGCGAAGGGCGTACCAGAGATTCGAAACCACGTCCGCGTGGATCTCTTCCGCCAGCGTAAAATCGGAAATCCAGTACTTGACGCGATAGCGGATGGCGGAATCGCCGTATTCCCACGGCATCACGACCGGAGGAGGCTGCTGCTGCACATGCGGAACATCGTGCAGCGCCCGAACGATCACCTCGCGCGCGCGGTTGGGAGGCACATCGTAGCTGATGCCGACCGAAACCTCGTCGGCGACCTCGCCGTCGCCGTAATTCACCATCACATCCTTGCCGATGGTCGTGTTGGGAACGTCGAGCCGTTCGTTAGCACGCGTCACCAGCGTCGTCGACCGCCACCCGATCCCTTTCACGCGCCCGACGAATTGTCCCGAGCGCACCCAGTCGCCCGGCTCGAAAGGCTTGCTCAATTGCAGCATCAGGCCCGTGAAGATGTTGCTCAAGGTCTCCTGCAGCGCGAGACCTACCACCGCGGCGACCACCGTCGTCGTGGTCAGAATCGACAAAGGCTGAACGCCGAAATCGGTGTAGAGCACCGTGCCGACCACGATGCCCCACAGCGAGAACATCAGGAGATCTTTGAAGATGGTGGAAAAATGGGCGCGTCCGCGCCGCGTGAGCGCATCGATCGCCTCGAGCGCAAGCCGGATCACCCCGAACAGGAACAGCACGACCGCCGCGGCCGCGACCTTCCGCGCCGCCGCCGCATCAGCCTGCGGCATCCCGATCGAAACGAGATCCAGCAGCAGCCCCGATGCAATCAGGGCGAAAGTCGTCGAGCTGAGCGCGAGCCGCCGCCGCCTGATTGCGAACGCCACCGCCAGCGCCAGGACGAGCAGCAGCCCCTGCACGACGACGCGCAACTCGATTGTTACGGTATGAATGCCAAGAACGTGCTGAAGCGGGGTCGCGTCAATCATCTAAACGAGCATGCCGTCCGCACATCCTATACGGCGCCGGATGGCGCGTGGATTCTACTGCGCGCGCAGGCGGTTGAACAGGCTGGGGCGCCCGCGCCGCGGGCTTCCTCCCTCCCCCGATGACCGGCCCGACCCTTTCGCGGCTACTTGATCGCGACCGCGTTGGGCGGACTTGCGATTCCGCCCTCGAGATTCATCGGCACCGAAACCAGCATGAATTCGTAATGCTTGTCGGCCGCGCAGTCCGCCGCGAGATCATCCAGCACGAACTGCTCGCCGAGCGGCAGCCCCAGCAGCGACAGCGTCCGGTAATGCAGCGCGCCTTCGTCGCGGAAGTCCCAGGGCCACGCCTCGACCGCGGGACAGTCGGTTCCGATCGCGGCAAAACGATTGTCCCACAGCCACTCCACCATCGCGCTCGACGACTCGATACCGCAGGACTGGAGCGCCTCGAGCGGCGCCATCGCCTTCTTCTGTTCGTCGGAAGCCTTCAGGTACGCGCCAAGCCACCCGGTCCGGACCAGCAGAATCGATCCGGCCTTTACCTTCGTACCCTGCGCCTTGAGCGCATCCTGGATGTCCTTGAGCGAGTAAACGGACGCGGCGAAAGGATCGAGCGGCCGCTTCTTTTTTTCCAGATATCTGCAGACGTCGATCAATACTCCGCGTCCCACGAACTTGTTCGCCCATTTATGGATGCTGAGCTTGCCACCGGGACCATCCTGGATCTGATCGTCCGTCACGCCGTTGTAGTACGCGTGATGGCGGACGTGGCCCACGTGGCCGAGGCCGTCCCACTGGCTGCCCTCCTGCGTGTTGTAGTTGTCGATCGAGTCGTCGTGGCCGAGCAGTCCGTATTGCTCGAAGCTGAGAATCGTGTGCCGGGCCGGATTGCGGTTGAACAGCGGCGGCTTCGCATAGTTGATCGGAGTGTCAAGCCGAAACACTTTCCCCTTGCGCACCAGTTTGGCAGCTTCGACGATGCCTCTGGGCGTCAGCAGATTGAGACATCCGAGTTCATCGTCCTTGCCAAATACGCCCCACGACGACTCGGGCGGGGCGCCCTTCTTGATCGGCAGTTGCTTGAATTTGGGAAGCTTCTTGAAGTTGATCGTCGTCGCCATCGCGTCTCACCTCCTGGATATGCCGGTAGTCTGAGCCATGCGCTCTGTCGCAAAGCCCTTATACATTGGTCGCCAGCCATCATCTATCGCTTGATCGGGACGGGCGCGTGCCGCCGGGTGAGCGCTTCGCATAAAATTCTCAATCTTTGTCCCAAATGAAACAAATCGATGCTTTTCGCGTCTGTTCTCTCAATTGAGGCCCTTGGCGTGCAATTGGGGCTTTATATACACTGCGCAGGGCCTCGCGCCTGTCGAAGGAGACGTCGGTGTCAAAGCTTTCGCCCGTCCTTAAGATTTTCGCATTTCTTCCGCCTCTGCTGCTGCTTGTCGGGACTATCGGCGTATTATCCTGCGGAAAGTCCATCTATCCGACTGTGACGCCGACCAATACGTCATCTTCAACGGCCACAGCCAGCCCCGGCACGATGGCCTTCGTCACCAATTTCAACGACGCGAAGATTTCGGAGTTCACGCGCAACACGAATACCGGCAACCTGAAGCTGGTGGGCACGGTGGCTGCGGGATCGAAGCAGGGTCCGAAGGGGCTGGCGATAACGCCGAACAACAGCTACCTATACGCCACCAACTTCAAGGACGGCACGATTCTCGAATATTCGATCGGATCGGGCGCCGTGCTCACTCCAATCGGTTCGGGTTCAGTAAGCGACGGATCGGGCAGCGGCCCGGAGCAAATCGCGATCAGTCCCAACGGCAACTTCTTATGGGCGACAAACTTCGGCAATGGGACGATCAGCGGATGGTCGATCAACTCGAATGGAACGCTGACGTCCCTTCAGACCATCACGGGGCTCAACGGCCCGTTCGGGATGACAATCAATTCCGCGGGCACGATCCTGTACGTATCGGACAACCAGGCCGGGACAATTTATACGTTCACAATTTCCTCGACCGGCATGCTCGCGCAGAACGGATCGGCAGTGCCAAGCCTGGGAACTTCGAATGGATCACCGGGGCTGATGGTAATCGACCCGACGGGTTCGTTTCTTTACGTTGATGATCTCACCAACGGTGTAGTGTCGCTGTTCAATATCACGTCGGTGAATCCGTCTTTCGGCGCATTCTATCCGACCGGCTTCACGACCAACGTTCCGGTAGGTATGGCGATCGCATCGCTCTCGTCGGCAACCTACGTGCTGACCGCGAATCAGAACGCCAACAATACGTGGGCGTTTCAGATTCTGAACTCGGGTGTCCTGAATTCTCCAATCGCGTCGGGCAGCGTCAGCGCCCCCACCGGATTGGTGGTGGATCCCCAGAACGCCTTCGCCTATACGGCCAATCAAGGAAGCAGCAGCGTCGGGATTTTCCAGCTCAACGTAGCCTGCCCCTCGACAATCACGCCCGTCTGCCAGATCGGCACGGTATCGACCGAGAAGAACCCGCCATCCGGCGGAAGCGCTCCCTTCGGCATCGTCCTGACGAACTGAGAAAAGCGCGCGGGCTGGCCGGCCGAATGCGCCGCCACCTTGCCTGCCGGGCGATGCGATCGGGAAACGGCTGCACTTGCCTGATCTCTTCAAGGCTACGGGCAGTTGTGCGCTGCCTTATACCCGGCAGCCTCGGCTGCCTGCACGCTCGGGAACTCCACGCGATTGGCCGGCGAGATGTCATCGTAGTTTGGACAGTCCGGCCGATCGTACAGGAGCGAGCGGCGATTGCCTCGGACGGGTCCCTGGTACGGCTCGCCACAATCCACCCGATGGTCGGAAGAATCGAAGCAAAGCCTGCTGTGCGTGCCATGCCGATAATCTTGCGGCATCACCGGATGCGCATCGCTCCAGAGCCCCAGATGCGCATGGCGGGCGGCATCTTCCGCGGCGGCGTAAGCTGCCCGATCCGCCGGCGCTTCTTCTGATTGGTACTGCTTATAGTGCCAAGCCATCCCGTCCCGTACCTGATCGAGACATACGTCTTCGCCATCCGGCAGCATCACCTTGCATATGAGCCGGCCGTAGCTTTCTTTGTTTTCGCAATCCAGATTTACCTGTTTTCCGAACACCAGCCGCGAAAGGTTCTGCTTTGAACGCTGCCCGAAAGCCTGCGAGCTCTCGGGCGCATCGATGCCCTCGAGGCGGACGAGATACTGCTGATTGGCGGGGGAGAGCACGGTCAGCGTATCGCCGTCGGTGACGCCGACGACGCGTCCGCTGATGGAATATGCCCAGACGGGACTGAAAAAGCAGACAATGAGCAGAACTGCGCAAAGGGTGCGCATAACTGCCCATTATCGCTCAGCACCTTGCGAAGGGATATCACGCGCTTAAGCCATCGCTGGGCGGCAAAAGTCGGCGTCGTGTCAGGGGGACGACGCCGCAGATAGATCGAGGTCAAAGATGGTGTGAACAATTGGCGGAAATCGCGCGTCGAATAGTTGACTGATGGTTGCGACGTCAAGAGACTGTCCGCCGTGGTTGACCATCAAAGGGAGGGATTCACGATGTTCAGGCGAGTAGTGTGTGCGGCTCTGGCTATCGGCCTGTGCGCGGGTTCCGTTTTCGCGCAGCAAAGTTCGGCGGTACAACCGGCGAAGCATCCGAAGCTGCTCAAGGCGCAGAAGAAGATTTGGACGATCACGCCGGGCGTAGTCGCTTCGGGGAGCCCGGCGAGCCAGGGCAAGCGCGCGGCACTGTCCGCGGATGCGTCTTCGCCATCCGATCTTACCCAGAGCATCCCAAATCTCGGCTGTCCGACGCAGTCGCTCCCGCAGGGAGTGGAGACCGTGGTTGCGCAAGGGACAATGAGCGCCCCTGGGGGAACTACCTCGACGTGGGAAGCGACAACGCAGGGAAGCGTCGTGCTCAAGGATGCCCTCGCCGGTCAAATTCTGAACGATCCGCACACTGCCCACATCCAAGGGTACATCGGAGTCGCTTCGAATAGTTGCGTCGATTTCGCATCCTGCACCGCGTCGCTCACGCCCGTAGTGGTCGGCAATATCGACACGACCAACGTCAACGAGGTCGCAATTCCCTTTATTCAGGATTTTCAGGGTCTCCAGCCGACTCAGACGGCTGTCTTTTTCGTGACGGTCACGGCCGAGTCTGGGCAGACACCAGGAACAAACACGGAAACGACTTGCGTAAATGCTTCTTTCCTGCCGCTTGCTCATGCGCAGTGACCTCACGCGCCAAAATCCTTAGCCGCGAGACGGGCGTAGTGTACGACGAGGGTGAAATGAATCGTCGATACCTGATATGCGCGTATTTGGAGCGTCAGCGTGCGGCTTCCGCTCGCGGCGGCTGTCCCGAAATCGATGCCCGCAAGAACGTCAAGTTGAAGGCCAGCACCTCCATAGGTTGTCGGATCGGTTTGACCTTGCACGCGCGTGAAGTCTCCGATCGCTAGTTGAGGCGTGCAGATGACATTGCCGAGGTCATCGATCACCCGAACCTCTACATCGTCGTTGCCCTTGTTGTAGCTGTTCAGTTCTGCGCTGATGACACAGGTGGTTTCGACAAGATCGCCAACGTTCTGAATGTTCAGGGGCACCGAAACGAGCGAAGTCCAAGCTGAATAGGAGTTCACCGGCCATCCGGTGATATTCGCGAGCGGGTTGCCAACGGTGCCGGCTGCGCTGTTGGCCCCAGAAGTCGTGACCGCGCCGACGGCTAGAACGGAGTTGTCGAGTTCTTTGGCGGCGATGCCGCTCTTCTTGAGTTTCTTGTTGGCGCCGGTGCCGGAGATGTTGATCGCCGGAATCGATACGAAGTTCGTGCCGTCGGGAATGTTGTCGAGGTTCTTGCCGAGATGCCCGGACTGCGAGAAGTCGATGAGGTCGCGCTTGCCGGGATCCTTGATGCGCGCGGGGGAGTCGGTGTGACCATGGCGCAGGTTGAGGTCGCTTACCCAGGACTGCGCCCCGAACCAGTCGAGGGCGAGCCGTCCACCCGGAGTATAGGTGGTATCGCGCGCGGTCTGATAGGCGATGCCGTTCACCCACACCTCGAGATCGCCGGTCTTGTGATACTTGAACATCACGCCCATCGGAGTGTTGGCGGGGAAGTTTTCGAGGGTGGTGGAGACGTTGGTCCAGGTCGCGGTTGACGCGGCGAACTTCCAGATGCCGTAAACGCTGGTAGTGCTGACCTGGAACAGATAGCCGTTGCCGGCAGGGTCGGGATAGAACATCTCGATCGATCCGCCCGGCGCAAGCTCGACCTGCATCGCGATTTCCACGTCGCCCTGGTAGGAAGAGTTGGTCTGAGTGCCGGTGACGGGATTGGCAGTGCGCTGCACCGGGTACATGCGCCTTGGGTTGGCGGGGTCGTTGGTAAGTCCGCTCCAGAGATGCGCCTGCTGCTTGACGGGAATCTGGTTGCTATCGACCACGGCCGCGGGGATGCGCTTGTAAGCCGTGCCCTCGTCGAGGTCGTCGAGATGCCCTACCCCGACCTTCTTCCAGGCCGTGCCGGTGTCGCGATAGGTCGTTCCGTTCGCGCCTACGTCAGTGGCGTGGAAGAGAGCGCCCGCGTTTCCGGCTGCGGGCCGGTTCGCAAGCACATCCACGACGTGCGCCTTGCGCCGGCCCGAGGATGAAGTCGTATCGTCGGGGAGATTGCCCAGATGCTTGCCGGCATGTCCGCTTTGCGTGAAATCGATCAGCGCCTTGCGATTGCCGTCGATCGCCGAAACGCCGTACCGGCTGCTCGCCGGATCGTCGGGGATGTTGCCGAGGTGCTTGCCGACGTGGCCGCTCTGGGTGAAGTCGATGAGCCCGCGCTTGTTCGCGTCCTTGTATGCCTTCGGCGTGTCGGCGTGCCCGCCGCGCACCACCAGGTTGCTCAGGTAACAGACGGCGGTTGAGTACATCAGATACAGCGGGCCTGCCGCGCCGTAGGTCGTATCCTGGAAGCTCGCCGCCAGCGCGCCGTTCACGTAAATCTCGAAGTGGCCGGTGGCGTGACGCTTGAAGATTATGTTGAAGGGCGTGGCCGCGGGGTAGGCACCGGAGGCGACCACCAGGTCGGTGTAGGCCGACCCATTCCATCTGACGACCGCCGCGCTGCGGCCGCTAACGGCGCCGACCTGCAGCAGATAGCCGTGGCCGCCGCCGTCGGACTGATAGAGCTCGATTTCCGCATTCGCTCCAAGCTCGACCTGCAACGAGACTTCCCAATCTCCCCCATAGCTGCTGATGGTCGCGGTGCCGGTGACGGGCGCGCCGGTGCGCTGGCCCGGCTGGTAGCGATTGTTGTCGCTCGGATCGGCGGTCAGCCCGGACCACAGTTGAAGCCAGGACTTTTTGTAGGGCGCGCCCGCGGTCGCCGTTACCGAAACGCCCGCGCTGTAGTTTCCGGCTGAATCGAGTACGTACACGTAATATGTGGCGCCGCCGACGGGATCGGTTATCAGGTAGCTGGTCTTCTTGGTGTGATCGACCAGGTTCACCGCGTTGCCGGGATTCGTGTCCGTCCGGATTTCATAAGCGCGAAAGTGAACCGGGAATGGCGACGGTTTCGTCCATCGGAGCTGAACGTCCTGCTTCTTCGTGACGGTTGCGGTCAGGCCGGTCACAGGGGGCAACGACGGCATCGTAACGCTGACCGACTGCGGGACGGCATCGGCAACCAGCGCAACGTTGATCGCGCCGACCCAGTAAGTTTCGGTTCCCGGCGCGGGATCGCTAATCAGAAGCTGATTGCGCTTCGTTGTATCGACGAAAGTTCCGGCCGCCCAGCTCGCGCCCTGACGGATTTCGAAATGCGAGAAGTTGGAAGGGCGCGGCGTGGCGAACGACCATGACAGCTTGATGTCGCCCTTCTTCGTTATCGCATAGGTCAATCCCGTCACATCCGGCATCGGCGTGTTGTCAAGGCCCGAAGTCGGGATGGACCCATCGTCGATCTCCGGCGATGCCTCGATCGCGGTCCACATGATGCCGCCGCTATCGGTAACGCTTTCGTCGACTCCGAGCGGCCATGCGGGTTCGGCTCCGCCGGACGTTCCGCTGTTCTGCGCCTGATAGAAAAACCCGTTGGGCAAATTCGGCTTGACGTATGCGCCCGCGGTGTAAAACGTCGCGGCCCGGTACTTCTTTACGTGGCGATGGGGGATGCGGTTCTGATGCGCCGTGCCCGCTATGGTTACGCTGTACGCGGCGCAGGCGGCGAGATCCTGCTCGGAATCGATCTCCGTGTTGACGGACGCGAACTTCAGATAGAGGGTTTGTCCGATGTGCGCATTACTCAGTGGAATACGCAGTATCGACGGATCCAGCGAATGGATCGCGCCAAGGAAGGCGAAGCTCGAGCCGGCGGCGTGGCTCCGGATCGTCGTGCCATAACGTCCCCGGCGCAGGTAGCCGAGATTGAACTGATTCGGACCAGCTCCCGCGGCCACGCCGGCAAAACAGATCAACTCTCCATCCACGTAGGCGAGATTCATTCCCGCATCCGCCAGCGCATGCGATGCGGCGGTCAGGGAGCCTCCGCTCTCCGACAAATCCACCTGCAAGGTGTCGGCGGTGTCCGGATCGGGATGAGACGGCAGCGGCGCGGCGAGCATGCCCATCGCCGCCGCGTTTCTTATCCGGCCAATCAGGCTGTAAGTGTTGTTGTCGGCCGAGAGATAGACGTTGCATCCGCCCCAATCAGCATCCGCATCCTGCGGCGATGCCGCCACCCACAGTTCGAGCGATCCCTTGAGATGCGCCGCGATGCCGTGATTGCCGAGTGCTTTTGCGGGCGGCTCGAAGATTATCGGGTTGACATTGATTGGGTTGGGCGCCGTGTTTTGATCCACCGCTCCCCATGGGCCGGGAGGCTGGGTCGGATAGCCGGGCGTGCTGTTGGCGCCGAGGTCCTCGAGGGTTATCAAAAGCGAATCGCCGATCAACTGGCCCGCATCGTCCGCTTCTTCCTCGATCTCGACGATCCGCGCGGGATAAGCGTCCAGCCCCAGGTATTCGTCGGTCAGCGCGACTACATCCATCGGCTCCGCCAGGATGTATCGCTGCGGCACGCGAACCTCGCACTGGTTCGCGACGTACAGCGACCGCTGCAGCTTGAGCTGCGCGACCGATCGCGCCATCAATGCGCTGGTAATCGGATGGAACTGCCTGGGTGAATCGCGCCGCTGCCCAAGGCGCTGGATATCCGCTTCATCCTTGGCCTCGGCCGTTTCGATATTGTAGTCGTTGGCGGCGTTGACGTACTCGACGTTCACGACGTTGGCGCGATCCGCCGGCGTCGTCACGGAGACAGTCACCGGCGCCGAGTTCTTTTCCGCGATGAAGTCGTCGTCATTCAGCGCATAGACGGGCCCGACGGAAGGAATCCATGTCGTGCCGTTTCCCGCGACCGGCCGATCTCCGTAAGGCACGATTTTCAACTGGCCGTTCGACCACACCGCGTCCGCATGTACGCAATCGAGCAGCAGCTTCATCCATTCCGCCATCGTCTTCTGCTGATCGAAAACCGGCGAGATGAAGAAACTGCTGGCGATGCAGTAGTTCGAGAAATCAGACAGGTCGGCGACACAGGACGGATCGAGGCCGAGCCCATAGCGCGAGTTGACGAGGATGTCGTTGATCACGTCGCGCGGATTCGCATCCGACACTCCGGAACCGTAAGGCGCGAGTCCGAAGACCTCGAAAGTAATCTGCGGCGGCGATCCCGAGGTTCCCAGGTTCCAGGCGCTGCGCGCGAGGTAGGCGATTCCACTGTAGCCAAGATCCTGCCCCGGATGCCTGGTCGTCATGTACGACCACGGCGCCTGCCCGAATGCGCCGGGGAACAGTGTCCAGTTGGAATTGGTCTGCGCGGCGGTATGGCGCTTCAGGCCGCCGTTGCCCATATGCCACGAGCGGCCCAGCGAAGTGATCGCCCCCTGGCTGAGCGCAATCTCAACCGAGACCGAGTAGTTATAAAACGAGCCGCCGGTGCCTCCGAGTCCCTTGCCCGGACCTTGAGACTTGGTTGCGGTGAAATCCCCGGTCCATATGAAGATGCCGGGAATGCGCGCTCGCCCATAGACGATCGGAATTATCGATCCATACTGGGAAGAATTGACGCGAAAATGATGAATCGACGGTCGCGTGCCCGCGACGCTCTGATTGGCGAAGAAACTCATACAGCCTTCGATTCCTCGAGTGCGGTTGCGAGTTGAGCGCGGGCGCCGCGGTTATTGCGCGGCGGCCAGAGCGACCAGAATCCCGCCAACCGCGGTTTGCCGTCGGGACCCGGCCCTCCTATCTCGCCGCGATCGCCCTCTCCGTACTCGACCCGATTGGATCGCGAATAGGCGTGGATGATTCGCGGCCATCGATCGACTATTCCGCCGTGGCTGACGGTCCGTCCCCATCGATACAGCGCGATATCGCCGTCGCTCGGCATTGCTCCAACCGGCAATCGGCACGCGAATCGTTCGACGATGCGAAGATAGCGCTCGTCGTCGCGATGCAGCATCCAGTCCGGCGGATACTTCGCGATCTGCTTTTCGGGATCGGTTACGATCTCGGCCAGCTCCAGATGGGGCAGCAGGCCCGCGCGTTCGTAGACTTCGAGCAACAGCATCGCGCAATCGACGCCTGCTCCTTTCGCGCGACCTTGATGGAGATACGGCGTGCCGATCCATGAGCGCGCCTCGCTCACGATCGCGGCTCGAAGGGCGTTTTCACCGCTCATCATGCCGCGGTCTCCGGCGCGGGCACGTACGGAAAGCCGCCAAAATTGGCGAGGTTGTTGAACTTGAGCCGGCAGGTACGCTGCGATTTGTCGCACCCCGGGTAAACGACGAACGTGTCGCCCGCCGCCGGCGCATACGGCAGCGCCTGCGTCAGGACAAATATTCCGCTGCCGCTCGCGCTGGGCGGCGTAACGCCCGCATCGTAGTGCGCAAGCGGCTGGTCGGCCGACATCGCATAGGGATAGATCGCGAATTCCTGCAGATAGCCTTTGAACCATCCGTTCGCGCCGCCGTTGATGTTTCCGATCGTGATCGGGTTCTTCCAGGCTATCTGGCCGTTGCCCTGCGCGGTCGCTGAACTGTAGAGCTGTCCATTATAGTAGAGATCGATCGCGTTCTGGCCGCGATAGGTCACCACCACATGCACCCAGACGTTGGCGGCCGGCTGATTGAAGCCGACCATCGGCTGGCCCTTGCTCTTCCATTCGAACGCCGGGGAGCCGCCGCCCGGATTGAAGTTGCGCAGCGTGAAAGGATCTCCCGTAGCGGTGTCGAAAATTCCCGCCGGCTGCGCAGGCGCCGATCCCGGCGGAAGTTTGAACCAGAACTCGAAGCTGATTCCCTGCGCGAAGGCGCCCGGCTTCGGGATCGGAAGCGTGATGTAGCCGCTGCTTCCGTCGAACAGCGCGCAGGTAGTCGAATCTCCCGCCAGAGCTCCCGGCTGCCCGAGCGCAACGCCGCCGCGCACCGTGCCGTGGTAACCGTTGCCGCTGAGGTCGGCGACGGTTGACGATCCGGCCAGGTCGCCAAAGCGCCAGTAGCCCGCCGGCTTGTCGTTGAGCACGGTCTGTTGGTAGCTCGCGGCCGCCCCCGCCGCGATGCCGGATTGCACCACGCGCCAGATCCCGTTGTTCGGTCCGCTGGTGAACTTGATGCGCCCCTGATCGAAGTAGCCGGTTGCGTTCGTCAGGCCATGCGCAATCTTCGACGCGGTCGAGCCGGATTGCACCGCCCCGCTGACGGCAAATCCGGCCTGATCCAGCGAGCATCCGCTGTCGAACAGCGTCCATCGGCACGACGGCTGGAGCATCGTGAACGGCCACTGCAAATTCATCCGCTCGAACAGCGAATTGACGGTGATTCTTGCGTACGGGCGCCCCTGCTCGATCTTTCCAACCCATCCCTGAAACAGCATCAGCGCCGACAGCGCCGAGTATGACCCGTCAGCCGTGCGCGCAGGGTTATACACCCGGCTGACGGTGACTTTGGCGCCGTTGAAATAGCCCGCGGTGATCGCTTGTGCGACGGTCAGGCCAAGATCCCCGACATCGGTCGAAGCTCCGGCGACTCTCAATTCCAGCGGCGACGCCTCGACGCCGCGCTTCCATCTGATTGCTCCGCGCTTGAGCCGCGGACCCATCGAAGAATACCTGGTCGCTCCGGCCACCACATCGCAATCGAAGCTCGTCCAGTTGAGAACCGTGCCATCGGCAAGTTCGATGCTGAACAAATCCGCGACCGTAAGTTCGCGCGCGGTCAGCAGCGTGTATTCCAGCGCATCGTTTCCCGACCCGAGCGCGGCCGAAAGCCCATCGAGCTGAGCGGCCTGCAGGACGTAAGGAAAAATCGCAAGGTCTGAGATAATCGCCTTTGCGTAATATCCCGGCCCCGCGATCGCCGCCTTTCCGATCAGGAACGAAGCGCTTGGATTGGGGACCGGTCCGCCGCCGACACTGTAAGGCGCGGTCGCCCAGGATGAAAAATCCGTCGAGGCGTACAGATAAGCGCCGTCGAATCCCCACGCCAGCGTGTGCCGATTGCCGTCGAACGGAGCACCGGGAAAATTCAGCGTCTGAGCATGTTGCGCGCTCGTATCGATCGCCAGAACCGCGCCGTTGCCGCTGGCCGCGCGCATCACCTGCCATCCCGGCCCCGCGGTGCTTTCGCCCGTGAAGTAAACGAGGCGGCCGTTCGCCGGGGTACCCTGATCCTTGAACGTAACCAGGCCGCTCAGAATCGGAATTCGAAAGGCGTCCACATTTGGCAGCGTCACATATGCCGTATCGCTGCCCGGCAGGCTTGCGCCGTAGATGCCCGGGGCGAGGCCCTGCAGCAGCGCAATCGCGGTCGAGCTGTATTGCCCATCATTTCCGAACCCAGACGAATCTGCGGCCCCGATATGCGAAGCATCGTTGAGCCGCCAGTATCCGAGAGGGCCAAACGACGATATCTTCGAGCGAAAAGTGTCAATTTTCACGGCGTTCGCACCGGTTTTTCAGGCGCCGGCCTCCTGTCGTCAAAGGGCCGCCCGCGATCGCGATTCAGAGTTTCACGCTAATCAGCTCGACCCGCTTCGCTTGCCAAAATTGATAGTAAAATTCGTCGAACTCGATCGTGTCGCGCACAAATCGAACCCGAGTATAGAAATCTCCCGTCCATGAAATCCGATATCCATTCGGCACGGGCGTGTTGAATGTGACTATTCCGGTCGATGACAACACATACGCAGTGGGCGATTGCGCGGCGCCGTTGACGTACAGCACAAACGCCGCGCCTTGATTGGTCCAGGTAACGGAACCGTCCGCCACGCTCTGGCCCGCCTGCGCGGCCAGCCTCCAGTTCGGTTCGATCTCGCCGGACGTCCCGGCGGACGTGCATTTGAAGCTGCAGGGCCATCCTATGCTTTGAACCGCGGGTTGCCGGTTGGCCTGCGCCGCCATCGCGGTCGAACTTGGAAGAATTACGTCGTTGATTGCGTTGATTCGGCCCGGGCTCCAGTTGCCCGCCGGCAAGACCGGATCGCCGTTTATGTTCTGCACCGGCTCGTTGAACGATCCGAGCTGCCGCTGCAGTTGAAAGCTTCTGGTGCTCCCGTCGCCGACCCCGATCAGGCCGTTGACTTCGCTGATGACGGGATCTTCGTCCTGGTCATCGAGCAGAAAATCGTCGAACGCTCCCTGGCGCGCCGCAAAGAACCCGGCGAGCGCCGCCCAATCGTTCGCGATCAAATTGACGGGATCGATCAGGGCCGAAGCATCCGGCACCTGGTTCGCCGCGAGGTATCGCTGGCGCGCATACAGATATTCGTAGGTGAGCGTAATCTCCCATCGCGGTATCGCCTGCAGCGCCAGCCGCAGTTCCTTGCCGGACGTGCTCTCCTGGATGAGTGTATTGAACCTGGGGGCCTTGGTGATCGAAAATGCCGCGCCGAGAAATTTGGGAAAGAGCGCCGAGCTCATCGACTATCGTCTATGGACTTGCGCACATTTGCTTGCAAATCGCTCGGCGCCGGTCCGCCTGTTTTCCACTGGTTGCGCCAAGCCGGCGCACATCCGCGCCCTTCGATTCGACGGCTGCGAATCAATAGCGAGTCTTCAGAAAGCGGTTGGCGCGATGCTGATCGCGGACGATGTCGCCGATTCGATCGGCGAATCGCTCCAGCTCGCGCCGAAGGTCGGTCGGGTTGCCGCCCTGGATGCTTCCGATATGGATATGCACGTCGCCGCCGGACGATTCGCCGAACCGGCCCGCGGTGATCGCCGACTGGACTCCTTCGCTGAGCGGCGCCGGCAGGACCATCTCGCGAGGATGCAGGATTGCGAGCGAGGCGCGGCCGCCCAGCACCATCCCGCGTGCGGCCGAAGGAACAATTCCGCCGCCTTCGAAACCAGGCAGACTCGTGGCTGCGTCCAATTCCGTTACCGCCACAAGCTGCTCAACCGCGATCGTGTTGGCCGCCATCGCAGCCGAGAGGACTCCGATTGCGGCGGTGTTGGCCGTCAATGCGGTAGTCTCCGCCGCCGTCGCGGCTTCGCTCACGGTCGCGGCGGCGGAATTTGAAATGGCGCCGGCCGCCGCTCCCGAAAATGCGTTTCCAAACAGGCTCGTGAAAGAACCTGCGAGAGCGTGAAAGGCTCCGCTGAACACTTCGCTGACGGTGCCCGAGATGCCGCGCCATGCGCGATCCAACGCTTGTTCGAGCGCGGTCTCCTGAAACGCGCCGGCGGCGAGCCCATACAGTCCGCCCGATCCGCGCGTCCCAAAGACCGCCCCTCCAAGACTGCCCCTACTGCCCCCGATAACAAGATCCTGCAATCCGGTGCGGGCGAACTCGGAGAGCAATGAGCGCGCAGTTTCGGCAAATTCAAGCCCCAGATTGCGGCCGCCGCGCATCCACGCATCAAAAAAACGCCCTCCCGCTTCGCTTGCCGAAGCCAGTGCTCCGGCTATCGATTCCGAAGCGCCGCGGCCCGCTTCGGCCATCGCCGCCAGGCTGGAATTTACGTTCTGCGCGCTGCGCTGCGCGACGGAAGAAAGATCGCCCAAACTTGCCGCACCGTTCTCCGAAAGGGCACTCAGTGCGGCCTCGATGTCTCCAGCGCTGTCGCGCGCAATCGCGGCCGCTTGCCGCATCCCGTCGGCGAAGCCGGAGGTATCCGCCGTCACCCGCGCGATCATTTCGGTGTTGCTCACGTGGCGCCTCGCTTATCGAACTCGTCCGCCGCCCGCGGCCGATTGCGCGAGCAGCGCATCGAGCGCGGCAATCGTCGCCCGACTTGCTTCCCGTTCCTGGGCGCGGCGGCGGGACTTAACGTTCAATGCGGCCGCTACCACCAGATGCAGCGGCGGATGGTCGTCAAAGTAATCGCGCAATGCGCGCAACTGCGGCATCGTCAGGTCCTCGGTCTCCTCCCAGCTCCAGCCCAGCGACACGCACAAATGCGCCACTACGCGATCCCAGTCGGCTGTGCGTTCGATGCCCCGCTCCGCGGGGCTTTCGCTTCCCCCGGCGGTTCGTCTCCTCCGCCATTCGCCTTGCCCAGCGCTTCCAGGACCGCCCGCAAATCGGCGGGCCGCAGAGCTTCATGCTCGTCAAGCATCGCCGCGGTGATGTCGGGATAGTTTGCGGACAATGCAACCGCCGCAATTTCGGTAATCGCGGCGATCGTCTCGTTTGAGTCCGCCGGCCGTTTGGACGCGCCGACTTCGCGCAGTATCGAGCGCGCACCCGCCGTCATCCGCATCCGCCGAATGTTGAACGGCGCGACAACGAACGGCTGACCCGCCAGCGCAACCGTTTCGCCTTCGATCAACGGCTCTCGGATTTTCCCGGTGTACCAGCCCATGCTCACATCCCCGAACGCCGTCCTACAGCTCGACCATCGACAGATACATCACGGTTCCCGATGCGTCGGCGAAGGCCTCCGCGTCAATTTCAGGAATCATGAAATCGTCGATCTTCGTCTGCATCGAGAGTTTCGACGCGACCACCTGGTTCATCTTCACGGTCAACTGTTTGCCCGAGAACAGGACCTTGCCGAAGAACTTGAAGGCCGGGAGCGAACCGAGCAATTGTCTGCTGACCTGGATCGTGTAGCCACCCGCGAGCGCGTACTCGTACGACACCAGCATCGCCGCGTTCGCGTCGGCGGAAGCAAACGTGTAAACTCCGCCGCTCACGCTGTATTGTCCCGCGGACGGCGCGCTCGCGACCTTGGTAAGAGTGAGGCCGCTCGCCGCGTAGCGCACGCCCCAGTCGGCTGCGAAAGTCCCCGAATTCGGCGGAGAGATCGTAAGGTTGTAGGGCGCGGAGCTGGGGACCGAGTGCTGCTCATCTTCCGCCATCAGGGTTTCACCCGTGACGGGCTGTCCGGGCGCTCCGAACACGAACGCCTGAAGCAGGTTCGCGTTGAGCTGCGCGAATTTGAACTTGAGCGGATACTTCGCCTTGCCGCGCCCGATCGCGACCGGAGAATCGAAGCCTCCGTAGAGCTGCCGGATGTCCCATTGGACATTCAGCGACCACTCCTGAAGTGTGCCGACCTTTGCGATCGTGGGCGTCGCCGGTATCGACCCGTCGGCAAATTGAGTAATCACACCCCACAGCGAGCCGCTGCCGAATGCCGCCTGCATATGCTACTTCCTCTCTTTCGCCTGATGCCGTGGCGAAACCACCGCCGCTTCGAGTTCCTTGAGACGCTCGAATTCCGCCTCGACGCGCGCGACGATTTCGCTTTTGATTGCGGAGATCGCCCGGTGAGTCTCGGCGGGCCAGTTGCGATCGGGGCATTCGAAGTGCTTCTCGAACAGCTCCTTCAACGCGTTCTTGATCCGTTCCCTGAGTCCTTCCATGGTTTCACTCTCTCTTTCGCGATTAGGTCAGGCCGCCGCCAGCATCCGAATCTCGACCTTCGTGACGGCCTGCGTCATGTCCTGCACGGCGTCGTAGATGGTTTGTCGATGCGCGATGCGCGCCCAGCGAACGAGTCCGCCGAGGGTTTGTTCGCCGGGAAACACGGGATTGATGGCCGCTTCCAGTGAATCGAGCAGCCCATTCAAATTGGTGGCGGAAACCGCATTCGGGTCGGCGCCGTCGCGCGTATAAATGAAAACGTTCGCAATCAGCGTTACCTTCGCCGGGGCTCCAAACGCGAGATGCTCGTACTCCTCGCCCACCTCCGTCATCAGGAGCGCCGGCTGCAGATCCGCTCGCGACGACGAAACGAACCTGCGCGAGAAGGCCTGGATTGAGGGAGCTCCCGGCGCAAGATTCGCGTTGATCGCCTGGAGCTGGGCGAACAGCGCCGCGTAGATTGCTTCGCGCGAATTCATGGCTCGATCGGCACGACCCGGCGATGGCGATCGAGCTTGAGCCGCGTCGCCGCGGGCATATCGCCGATAAAGTAGTTCACACGCTCCGATCCGATGCCGAAGCCCGTGTCGCCCCATCGCTTCGATTGCCGGTATCGAAGCGCCACGAGTTCCGTCGCCGCCATCTTCAGGTCCGCCGGCAAGGCCGCGACTTCAGATGGCTGCGATTGTCCGGCCGCCTGCTGCCCGGGCGTGAAGTAACCGGCAGTGTAGGTGACCGCCACGTTCTGGTAGCCCGGCTCGAACACGTAACGCCCGAGCAGGAATGGCGATCCGAATCCCGGAGCGCCGCGGAGATAGATCCGGTCGGCATCGAACCCGTAGCCCGCGGAAGTCGCATCCGCCGCCGGAGGCACATCGACCCCATCGATCGTGAGCCGGCTGACCGAAGTGCAGGGCGAATTGAACAACGTCATCACGTCGCGCCCGCTGCCATTTCTAACTTCGGTGCAGGTTCGCGACATGAAACTGCGCTCGCAGTAGGTGGCAATCTCAGCCGACACCGCGGTGATCAGATTCTGCAGCAGTGCTTCGTCGGCGTTGCCGGCGGGCAAGGACAGGAACTGTTCCACGGCCGCGATATCGGTCAAATCACCCGGGTCTGGCGATGGCATCGTCGTGTCTTCCGCAAATAACCGCTAAGCGGACGCCCCTCAGTCCCTGGTCCGCGCGGCGGCCTTTTTTCCGTTCTCTTCGGACGCCCTGGTCTTGATCGCATCGCGCGCGACGGCGTCGATATCGATCACGCCGGCACCGCGGAACCCGTGCTCGAAGAGCAACGGGCCGAACTCATCCGGCACGTTCACGTAAACGCCGCCGTTCCCCGCGCGCTCGACTCGGTACTGCTTTCCGCCCACTCCAACATCCGACCCGCTGTAATTGGGATGGAACAGCTTCATTCGGTTTCCCTCCGCTTTCCAGTGAGATGGTTTCGGACGAGACGCCGGCGGGGACATCCTTCCCGCCCCCGCCGGCTGCGGCTCGCGCGCCTCGTCCTTACTCGTTCCCGATGTTCGTGATCATCCCGAACGCCGGCGTGAAGAAGTTCTGCAAAACCTCGTCCACGTAGACGCCGTACTGGTATTGCCGCGTCGCGAGCGGCCATTGGATCTGGTAGTAGCCCTGGCGCACCTTGAACTGGATGATGTTGGCGACGTTCGAAAGCGCATAGGGCACGCGGTCGCTCCAGAAAACGATCGTTCCGGGCGGGACCCACGGATGCACCACCACGTCGAGGTCGCGGCCCGTGAATTTGTTGTGGTACGCGACCACGCGCGAGCCCGCGACCACGCCCTCGCTCTTGTCAGCATCGAGCTGGAAGCGAAACAGCGAGGTGGCTCCGCCGGGCGAACCGTTGAGCGCCTTTTTGTTGATGTTGATCGCTTCCTGCGAGTTGCACAGGATCCGGTCGAAGCCGAGCTTGTAGTTGTCCCATCGGTCCTTGAGAATCGCGTCGAACTCGACGATCCCGCCGTTGCCATCGGTCGTGAGACCGGTCCCGATTCCCGCGGTGCCGGCCGGCTGAACGCCAACATAGCTGCCCGAGGCCGCGCCAAACGATTGGCCCATCATCTGGGTCAGAATCCCGTCGAACACCAGGGCGTTCTGCGAGTTGTCCGCCGACAAGGCCGATGCGAGCTGAGTGCCCGCTGCGGGCGCGGTGATCTGGACGGAGTTGATCGTGGTAATCGCGCCGAGAGCTTCGCTTCCTGGCGCGCCCCAGAACCACGCATACGCAACCGCGCCGCTCACGCGAGCGACCGTCGCGGCGACGCTGCCGGTGGGACCGGTTACCGACACGGTCTGCGCGGCCGAGGCCCTCGCGCTGCCGCCGCCATACGTCGCGGTTGTGCGATCCGCGTTGGTGCGCGAAACCTGCCCGGGCACACCGCCCGCGACCGAAGAGCCGTAATAGCCCTCGCCCGTGAGCGCGACCGCAATCACCGAAAGCGTTTGCGTGGCAAGCGATCCGCCGGTGGTCGATGCGCTAAGCGCCGGCGTCGGCGTGGTACCGAGCGCAAGCGAGCTGTTCCCGAAGATCGCGCACTTTTCTTCGTAGATCAGCACGGATCGCAGGGCTGATTGGACCGCGGTGGAAATGTTGTCGGGATCGAGTTCGCCTTCCTCGTACCGGGTCTCGAAATCGATCGAGGCTTCCAGGCCCAGCGACTTGAACGCGGCGCTCATGTCGTGGGTGTCGACCACGATCGTTCCGCCTCGTTGCCCGCGCGCAACTCCCCCCGAGATGTTGGAGGCGTTGATCGCCGTGACCGTTTTCCAGTGGGTGGCGTTGCCGCCGCGCGCCGGAACCCGAGGAAGGGCGGGAATGCCCTTCTTCGCATTGCCCGCAACCAGCGGAATCTGCTCTTCAAACGGGTAGAGGTAACGGACCGATTCGTCGAGGTCGTACCATACGAGCTGCTGCCCGTTGATCCCGCCCGAAAACGTGTCGGCCTTTTGAAGGTCGTCGAGGATGCGCGATTTCGCGCCGATTACGACTTGATCGATCAGATCCTGAACCAGATTAGCCATTTTGCTTTTCCCTGCCTTTGCCTTGCGAACCGAGTTGATAGTTTTCGCGACCCTCGCTTACAGAGCGCCGCCCGCGCTCCCTTTGAACATCGGGTCGCGAATCGAACGCGGATTGGCGAAGGTGTTGCGATAGACCTTCCGGAACGCATCGCGGTCGCCCGGGTCGAAACTCTCGGCCGCCGCGGATGCCCGTTCGCCCGCCTGCTCGACCAGCGCGCGCGCTTCATCGCCCTTGTGAACCGCGAACAGGCGCGCCTTGGGCCGGGCAGGCGTGTTGTCGAGGGCGGCCAGGCGCGCCTCGAGCTCGGCATTCTTGCGGATAAGCGCGATCATCTCGGCCACAATCCGGCGCGCTCCCCCATGCTTGCGCAGACCTCCGGAATCCAGCGCCGAGGCGATCATCTCGTCGAGCGTCAGGTCCTCGATTTCGCCTTCGGGTTCATCCTCGGGTTCATTTGCGGCGCCGACCTTGGAGAGATGGAGCCGCGCGAGCTCGTGATGCTCTCCGATCGCATCGTGATGCTCCTGGGCGCGGTCCAGATGCTCCTCCGCTTCGTCGATTCCCGCGCCCGAAGCCTTGCAGCATTTGCGCAGGGCTTGCAGATGCGAGCCGAGCCGTTCGTGGTGATGGGCGGCTTTTTCGAGATGCGCTCCGCATTTCGCAAGATGCGCCGCATTGGCCGCGCTGATTTCGCGGCCGGATTTGCGTACGTCGTTCTCCTGCGCCGCCTCGTTTATCGCCTTGAGTACCCTGGCCGCGTTCATGATGATGTCGTTTTCCTCCTCCGTGCCTTCGGCAATTTCGCCGGCTTCTTCTTGCGCAATTTCAACCATCAGTTGACCCAGGCGATCCCGTACTCGCCTGAATTCATCGACCACCTCGAGCATCCGCGACGGGGCGCCGCTTTCGTCCTTCTCCTGAATCGCTTCATGGTTCAGTGCCGCCGCGACCGCGTTCATCGCCTCGATGTCGTCGTCCCAGGCTTCGAGCTTTTGCGCGATGAACGCGACTGCGCCGAGCGATTTGGCGAGGGGCGGTCCGGCGGCCCTTGCGCCGTTGATGGCAGGCCTGCTGCCTCCTCCCTTTCCATCGGCCGCCAGCCGCCCCTCGTGGTCGGTGCACCTTTGCACCGGAGACTGGATGGGTTCGGCGTTCTTACCGAAGAGTCGCGAGAAGAAGCGCCGCATTATCCCGACTTCATCGGCGGCAAGCTCTACCGGCTCGCACGCCGATTCGTTTGAACTGTCCATCGCGATTTCCTCTTCCACCGCGCGCTTGGCCAGCTCGATTCGCTCGACCGTCGCGAGATCGCACGCGGGTTTGTCCACCAGGCTGATTTCGGAAAGTTTGAAGCGCTTGAGACGATAGGCGCGCGCCTTTTCGCCGTCATCGCCAACGACGGTTTCCGGCGTGCGCTCAAGGCATACTCCTCCGATCGAGAACCCTTTGAGCACGCCCTCTTCCAGCATCCGGATCGCGGTCGGCTCTACGATATGCGCGTTGAGCCAGAGCGCATCGGTCCCGGTGTCCGGATGCGGCTTGATTTCCCAGTTGCCTTCCGGACACACACCGATGGGCCTGGAGGCATCGTGCTGAAGCCGGATATTTCCCCAGGGCGCCCATTCGGCGACCGCCTCGCGCATCGCCGCCGGATCGACGATCTCGTTCTGGTCGTCGCGATAGTCGGCTACCGATCCCCATCCCATCGCCCAGACGGTCCCGTCCGGCTGCTTTTCGATTTTCGCGATCGGACAAAAGAGCTGGATGCGCGAATTGGCGCCTGCCAATCGTGTTCTTGAGATGTCCATAAAACGAAAAAAGCCTGACCGGGCATCCGCCCAATCAGGCTAGAGTTCTCCTCCTCGCCGCTTCTTGTGGTTTACTCGCTAGCCCGCGACCGACTCCTTGACGTTTTCCGTCAACTCAAGGTCGGTAACCTGTCCGGCTCTGACTTTGATTTCAATTCGACCCCATGGCTTCCTGCGCAGGAAGCTTTCCATCTTTTCGATTACCCACTTCGGCATGGTGATGCTGCTCACTGCGCAACCAGAGATCGTCCTGTCGGCTTTTGCTGTCAAATCCGATGCCTCGGCATCCACAGATTATTCTGATTCACCGCTATTGCCGGACTCGCCGATCGAGCTGCCACCGTTGCCGTCTTCGCGCGGTTTTCTCGCATCTTCGTACAACGATCGGAGCAGGACCGGGCCCGTGCCGGTCACGATTATGGGTTCATCGCCAAACCCGCGATACGGATCCATCCCGCGCGCGGCGCGGACTTCATTGGGTGCTTTGATGCCGGCCTTGATGTCGCTTGCGTCGGCGTTTGCCTGTTGCACCGCGTCGGTATCGCGTACGTCCTTCCATGCCCATTCGAGGGCGGGTTTGCCGAGGTAGCGCTCGATCAGCAGATCCATCAGCGCCTTCCACCAGATTTTCGTGGGCTCGAGTCCTTCCTCGATCTGCTCGGCCTGCGCGGTTTCAGCGGTCGCGCGATTGTTGCTCCGCACATACGGCTGCGGATTCACGTGAAAGGCGGCGCAAATCATCCGCGCCAGCCATTCCCATTGCTCGATGTCGAACTTGTAGTCCTTGAACGCGACCTCCTTCATCCCGCCCGGCACGAAACGCACCCCGCCCGATCGCAGTTGCAGGTTTCCGCGCATCAGGCTGTCCCAATAGGTCTGAAATTCGGAAAGCTGCTTGCCGCTCCACGACTCCGGAACTCCGATCAGAGCGTCGGGGATGGTGCCTTCGCTGTAATAGTAGAGCTGCCGGGTCTCGAGCTTGAGGGCGATCGCCACCGACGTCACCAGTTGCTCGACGGGCGAAAAGCCGTAGGGGCTGCCTGGCCTGACATTGCGGGGAGCATAGACAAGCTCGTCTCGCGCAAAGAACTCATACGGCATCCCCTGGATGACCTGCTGATAGGCGGGATCGGGCGGGTCGGGCACGCGGCCGTATTCGTCGATCAGAATGTTGATGGTCGCGCCGTCGATTACGACGAACCGCAGGATCCGGCCGCTTAACGCGGGCCAGGGATAGACCGTGGGCGCGTCAATCACAAGCATGTCTTCGAGCAGCGCGTTCTGCCACGCCACGAAGGGAGTCTCGCCGTCCGGGTACCGCAGCATTTCCCTGACCGCCGCGATTTCCGCTTCTTCGGCCGAGGTTCCGCGCCGCGCGACGATGTCCCACGGCAATTTCGCGACTTCGTTCTTGCGTCGCTCGATCACCTCGCGCAACAAGTCGAGGTTGCGCGCCAGCCATCGCAACTGCCCGAACGTGTAAGGTTCATACTTGCGCGGCGTGATCGCCACGTTGTAGCCGGGCGGATAATCCCAGGTGCGCCAGTCGCTGGATTGATCCTCGGGGCGGAAGCTTTGCAGCGGCTGCTGGGGCGAGAGCCAGTCTTTGCCGCGCAGCGATGCGATCTCCTGCCTTACGGCGGTGCGAACGCTGCGCCGTATCGTGCGCCCGAGCGCGGCGGGCGACAGGATCGATTTCGGATCGAGCCGGATTTTCGGCGCGCTGTCGCGGTCGATTGATTTCCTGGTACGGCGGGGGCGTTTTCGCGGCTGCATCAGCCGGCGTATCTACGCCTGGCTGCTTTTGCTCGCAAATCTCCGTCCCCAGAATATGAACACGGGACGCCTTGCCAGGCGTCCCGTGCTCTCGATCGCATCTTATTGGCCGAGCTTCAGCGGCCGGAACTGTGCCCGTCGCTGCCCTCCCCTTCCTGCTCGATTTTGCTCGCCGCAACCGAGCCGTCAGGCTGCGCGACACCTTCCACCTTGGCGGCGCCGCTCGCAACATCCGCACAGGTCGCGCCTTTGTTGTCGCCCACTTCGATAATCGTCGTCGGTCCGATCGTTACCACGACGGCGCTGCTGGCGCTGTCGGGAGTGAAGGACAGCGAAGGAGGATTGGCGCCGCAATTCGTGCTGTTGATCGTCCCTTCGGACTCGAATTCGTTCTGCCGCACCTCGATGCTCGCGGCATTCACACTGCTGCCTTGAGAGGTGCCCTCCACCTTGACGATCGCTCCGGCCGGGATGCTGGAGCAGGTGCCCTGCGATTGCTGCTCCGAGTCTTCGATATTGATCTCGGTGGACGAGGCTATGTTGACGGTGACATTAGTGCCGTCGCTCCGTTGCACGACGATCGAACTCGGACAATTCTCCGACTGAACGATGCCGCTGAAATGGACTTCCTCGGGCTGCGGATTGTTTTGCGATGGGTTCAACTGAACCTCGGTCGCGTTGATGCCGCCGCTGGCGGTCTCGACGCCTTCGGCTTTGGCCGGGGCGTTGATGAAATCGCCGGCCAGCGTGGCGCAACTCGTGATGACGGTGTCCGTGGATTCATCGGTTATCTGCGTGACTGTGGGATCGAACGACATCACGACCGCCGTGCCGCCATTACCCGGAGTGATCGTCAACGTGTTCGGCGTGGCGTTGCAGTCGACCGCGGTCAGAGTACCGTCGACGTCAATATCTTCTTCTTCGGGATCGGCGGTTCCGCCGCTGCTTAACGCGACTCCCTGAAGTGACACCTGGCTTCCCGCCGGCACCGTCACCGTGGTCGTGAAGGTTTTATGGCCCTCCCTGAATCTGATTACGTGGTTCCCCGACAGTCGCTTCCCTGTCATCGAAAAGAACCCGGATGCGTCGGTCCGAGTTGAAGTTCGCGCGCCGACTACGGTCACTCTGACATTGGGCGCTCCGGCGACCGATCCTTCGATCGTCGAGGCGGGCTTCTTTGCGCGGCTTTGCCGAGCTCCCGCCACCATCGGCGTCGCGCAAACCGCCAATATGGCCGCCGTTACCACGGCAATCGCCCGTCGTCTGATCGCTCGGCGTTCGCAAACGATGGCGCATCCCTCCCACATTCTTTTCATCATTTCCTTTGTTCCCCCGGCTCGAAATCTGCCCCTCGCGTTAGGTTCGTGGCTCCTGTTTATTGAGCGGAATTTTTGCCGGCAACTAATTTTTTTCGGACTGAAGGCTTGGGAGACGAACGGGCGATTAAGCGTGTCGTGAGCGAATTGTCGATATTTGAGCGATGTGTGGACTTTTGTAGCTGAGGTTGATCGCACAGCGCAGGCAGGAAGCGTCAAAGGAGCCGCTCCGGCGGCGGCCGGCCAAGGGAGGACCGGACCACTCGACCCGGCGCGTCACGCACTCGCGGAAGTCCCCCGCTTTGTCGCGCGGCGTTTCATTCGCCGCCCGCTTCCACCATCGTCCGATAGTATTCGATGATTCCGGGCGTTCGGTCCGCAAACGCGAGCATCACCGCTTCCGCGCGATCGGGAGATTTCACTCCGCGTTTGCGCGCCTCTTCCTTCGATTCGATTTGAATCTGCCCGCGCGGATTGTGCCGGTAGCGTATGCCGGCGAGTTGGCTGATTGCGATCTCGTCGGCGAGTCCGCGGATATCACCCGCTTCGAATCGCATCCTGAGCCCCCAGAAGAATTCCGCCTTGGCGTTCGCGAACTTCGCGCTGTCGCGGCTCGTTTCTCCGACGTTGACGAACTCGATGGGAAGTCCTTGATCGCGCAGATGAAGTCCGAAATTGTAGCCAATCCCGACGCTGTCCACATTCACAACCTGAAGGCGGGCGCGAAACTCGGCCAGAAATGCGGCCACGTCGCCGCGCGGATCCGCGGTCTGCCAGGCTTTCAACGCGACTATCGCGCCGGATTCATCGCGGATCACCGCGCAGGTTTCGTCCTCGCCGGGCCCGGCGACATCCACTCCCCCGTACAGCCGCGTCTCGTGGTTCCCATCGGCGGGCTGCCGCGCGGCTTCGAGCCATGCCAGCGAAATGAGAGCGTCTTCCGCCTGCTCCGGAAACCGCCCGCGCACGCGCGCCTGCCATAGAGGAGACCTCTCACCCCACTCCCAGAACTTCTCGTAAACCCATCGCCGCGTCACCAGGTACGGACGCGGCCGCACTGCGAACTCCGGAGACTCCTCCGGCAGCCCGCGGCGCATCGCGCGAATATCGTCGAGGGACATGCCGGCAAGGTTTGGAGTGTCGAACGCGTCAATCGTAAACGTGTTCCATCCGTCGCGATTGGTCGTGAACGCGTCGTGAAACGGGCCGCTTGCGATCGTGGGATTGCCGAGCGCGAGCAACCGCACCTGCCCGCCGGCGCGCGCTCCTTCGATCGCTTCCCATATATCGCCTTCAACCCCCGGCGCTTCATCCATCACGATCAGCAGATGCTCCGCGTGAAAACCCTGGAAGCGGACACCGCGATTGGTCGAAAGCCCGATCGCATAATTGCCCGCACCCAGCCGCAATTCCGTTTGATTGGCCGGCGGAAAGATAAACCTGCTTCTGGGCAGCGCCTTGTGAATTTCTCCCCACAGCAGGTCGCGGACCTGTTCCCAGGTGGGCGCGGTCGTGATCGCGATTGCGTCCTTGTAGCGCGCAATCCACCAAAGCACCGCCAGCGCCGCCATCATCGTCTTGCCGCTGGCGTGGCACGCCTTGACGGCGGTGCGTGGAGTAGCCGCCACCGAACGCATGATTTGCCGCTGCATCCACCACAGATCGCAGCCCAGCACGCATTCCGCGAACAGCGCGGGATCGGCCATGATTCGCGCCATCGTTTCATCGTGGGTCCGGTGAAGATCCGGAGCGCGGCCGGGATGGGGCTTATTTGTCCTTCGGCGCAACTTTGTTGAATCGATCGAGAACTTCACGCGCCGCGGTAATCGGAATTCGCGTGGTCTCTTCCTCGCCGCCGTTCTTTTTGCCGTCAACTCCGTTCAGCTTTGCCTGCTGGGCCGCTATTCCGGCCGCAACCTTGATCGCGGTGGCATCGTCCTCTTCGGCTTTGCGATGAATGAGATAGTAGAGATGCTCGAGCCGTTCGGTGGTCATGCGCTGAAACTGGTCCGGGGGATAGAGAGGCAAACGGCGGATAGCGCGCTCGACGGCGCGCTGCGCCGCGGCCGCATCTTTGAAGCCGACCAGCTCGGCGATCTTTTGAAAGTTTATTCCTTCGTGAACGCGCAAACGCATCGCGCGATCTTCACGCTTCCTGCGATTGAGCCGAGACTTTCCGCTCCGACGCGAACGCTTCATCCGGCCGCCAGCACAGTCTCTTCGATCGCCGCAAAATCGGTGGAGGGCGGCATTTTGCGATCGCGCCGCATCCGATCGGACTGCGCCGCCAACATCACGCGCATCCTGCCATTGGTCGCCTGGATGCGCCTGAGGTCGAGCCGCAGCCGTTCCCCTTCCATGCACCTCGACCAGTACACGCGAATCACGCCGCGCGCCCTGCCCGCGTCCACATCGAGCGCATCGCAAAGCCACTCGAAGGAACCGAGACCGCGGTCCTCGAAGATCCATTGCCTCAGTTCCTTGAGGTCTATTTCGCCGGCGTCCATCTCGCTGACCTCTCCGTTGAGCGCATCCGCCAGATCGGCGAGCCCCTGGCGCATGACCTGCAGCCATAACCTGAGTTCGGGAAGGTTCCTCATACTTCGCCTCGCAACCGGCGGCACCGGTCCGCGCCGCCGCGCAATACGATAGCGGAAGGTCGGTTCTGATATGACTGGCAGACAACAGCGAAGAGCCGCTTGCACAGGACTTTCGCTTGCCTTCCACAGGCAGGCGCGTCTTTTCGAGGCCCGCGCGCAAGCTCGGCGGCCGAGCCCGAAATCGCGCCCCGAGCGTAGCGATTGCGGCCTTCGCCCTTTAGGATGATAGTCTCCAGGGCGGTTGATAGACTGGTTACAGCGATGAGCACTCAAGATTCCGGCTCCAAAGCCATTGACAACGCCGCAACTCCCGCTTTCGTGATGGATGGCGACGGGATGATCGTCGAGTGGAGTGCGCAGGCCGCGCAACGCTTCGAATGGAGGCGTGACGAAGCGGTTGGCAGAAAGCTCTCTGAGCTGTTGATCCCGCAGCGCCATCGGGCCTCGCATGAAGCTGGCCTCAAGCGGTTCATGAGCGGCGCCACCAGCGGCGCCCTGCTCAACCGCGCGATGGAGGTGACGATGCTGCATCGCGACGGCCGCGAGTTGACGGTATCGATTCGAATCGGCCTGGAAGAGACCCCTTCGGGCCGGCGGTTCCCCACCTATTTCGAGTGAGATGCGCCGATTGAACGATCGTTTAATCCGGCTTGTGTTACCCGCCATCCCGTCATAGGGTGAGGCGGCTTCGGGCAATGCCAGTTGCCCGGCGAAAAGGAAGCGACTGATGAAATTCGGAATTTTTATGGCGCCCTTCCATCGCGTCGGCGAGGACCCCACCCTCTGCTTTGAACGCGACATGCAACTGATCGAATGGCTCGATGAACTCGGCTATGACGAGGCGTTCATCGGCGAGCATCATTCCTCGGGATGGGAGATCATTCCGTCGCCGGAGATCTTCATGGCGGTGGCAGCGACCCGCACCCGGCGCATAATGGTCGGGTCCGGAGTGGTCAGCGTCCCCTACCATCACCCCTTTAACATCGCCAACCGCTTCGCCCTGCTCGACCATCTCACTCGCGGCCGCGTCATTCTCGGATGCGGTCCCGGCGCGCTCGCCGCGGATGCGCACATGCTGGGAATCGACACCACGACCCAGCGGCGGCGGATGGTCGAGGGAGTACAGGCGATTATTCGCCTGTTCACCGAGCAGGGCGGCATCACTATCGATGGCTCCTACTTCAAGCTGAGCGATGCGCACCTTCAGGTAAAGCCGTATCAGCAGCCGCATATGCCTATCTTTGTCGCCAGCACCATCTCGCCCTCGGGGATGGTCGCGGCGGGACAGCTCGGATGCGGCGTGCTGTCGGTCGCATCCTACGCGCCCGGCGGGCTGGACGATCTGAAGAAGCGATGGGCGATAGCGGAAGAGACCGCCGCGGAGAACGGCAAGAGCGTTGACCGGCGCAACTGGCGGCTGGTCTTTCCGGTTCATCTCGCCGAATCGCGGGAAGAAGCGATGCGCGATATCCGAGAGGGCGCCAATCGCTGGATCCAGGAATATTTCATCAGCACTCTGGGCGCCCGACTTCAATTCGAGGAATATCCGAATCAGCCTATCGAAGAATTGACCGTGGATCGGATGATCGGGCGCGGAGGCGTGATCGTCGGCACGCCCGACGATGCGATCGCTCGCGTGAAGGAGCTCCAGGAAGCCACTGGCGGATTCGGCGGGATGCTGATGCTGGCGCAGGAATGGGCGACCCGCGAAAAGACGCTGCATTCGTTTGAATTGTGGGCGCGCTATGTCGCCCCGCAGTTCAAGGACGTGGTCGCGGAACAAGTCAAATACTCCAACGATTGGGCCCGTCAAAATCGCGAGTTGCTGTTCAACAAATCGCTGGCGGGAATCGCAACCGCGATAAGCGACTATGCGCAGCACAAAGGGGAACCGATGCCGGATCTGACCCAGCCTCTGACGCGCGTCCGTCCCTGACAAGCCTCGGCGAGCCCGGCGGAATTTTGCCCACGACACGTTGGGGAATTCCGCCGGGCGACATAAGGCTTTACCCGCCATTCACGGAAAAATTCGATCCAGCGTTTGCCGCCGTGATAGCCTTTCTAAGGCGCAGGCCTGCGCGAAAGTCCCACCGGCGGTTAATTATTGAAGGGCCTAACCGAACTTCAGATTCTTCACTTTCTCATCCAGGTCGGCGCATTGCTGCTTATCAGCCGATTGCTCGCCGACCTGATGAAGCGATGGGGACAGGCCGCCGTGATCGGCGAATTACTCGCGGGCGTGGTGGTCGGTCCTTCCATACTTGGGCTGCTTGCGCCGCCGGTCTATGCCTGGCTGTTTCCCGCCGATCCCACGATTAATCACCTGCTGGAAGCGACCGCCTGGATCGGCGTAATCACCCTGCTCTTGTACATCGGGCTCGAAACCGACCTCGGCATTTTGCGGGGGATGGGCCGGACGGCGATCGCGGTGTCCGCTTTCGGGATGGTGATTCCGTTTGCGTGCGGCCTGGTGTTGGGTCTGGCGCTGCCGCCGCAATACCTGGCGGTGCCGGGCCAGCGCTTCATCTTCGCGCTGTTCATGGCGGTGGCGGTGGCGATTTCGGCGGTTCCGGTGATCGCCAAAATTCTCCTCGACCTTGGCTTGATGCGCCGCGACCTTGGGATGCTGATTCTCGCCGCCGGAATTATCGACGATACGACCGGATGGCTGCTGCTCTCGATCGTCGCGGGACTGGCGGAGCGCGGCGACGTGCGTTTGCTCTCTTTCACGCTTCTGCTGGTCGAGGCCGCCGTATTCATCGCGTTCTGCTACTTCGTCGGGCATCGGCTCGTCACACGTTTGCTCCGATGGGTGGACGATCGCACGTACATCGAGCACGCGAAGTTCTCGGCGATGATTGTGGTCGCCCTGATCTGCGCGGTGATCACGCAATCGATCGGAATTCACGCCGTGTTCGGCGCTTTCATAGCGGGCGTGATGATGGCGGGATCGGCGCGGCTCAGAAAATCCGATCGTTCCGAGCTCGAGGCCGCGGCGCTCGGCTTTCTCGCGCCGCTCTTTTTCGCCTATTCAGGACTGAAGACCGATCTTTCCACGCTGAGAGAGCCGATGGTGTTGTTGATCGTCCTTGGGATCGCAATCGGCGCGAAGTTCCTTGGTTGCGGTATCGGAGGCCTGGTTGGCCGGCTCAAGTGGCGCGAATCGCTCGCGGTGGCGATTGGAATGAACGCGCGCGGCGGCATGGAAATACTGGTCGCGCTTATCGGATTGAGCCTCGGCGTGCTGACACCCCAGATGTACACCGTGATTATCGCGGTCGCGGTCGTCACTTCGCTGATGACGCCGCCGCTCCTAAGCTGGGCGATCAGCGGAAGCGGCGAGCGCGCCAGCGACGCCGAGCGCACGGAACGCGATCGGCTGCTGTCGCGGCTTCAGTTCACGGCCAAGGGCGCCAAGCTGCTGGTGCTGTCAGGAGGAGGACCGAATGCCGACCTGGCGGCGCACTTCGCCGCCGCCCTGGCAAGTCACGATCAGGCCAGCATCACGGTGTTCCGCGCGCTGGCGCCGCGCGCGGCCAATCGATCGAAGCAGTTCGACGAACAGTTTTCGCGCGTGAAGCGTATTGCTGAGCAAGCCGGAGCGCGCAATATCCAGCAACGCACCGGCTCAGGCGAATCGATAGCTGACGCGGTCGCGGCGGAGAGCGCGCGCGGCTACGACGCGATCTTCGCCGGCGCTTCACAACTAAGGGGCTACGATGACATCGGCGGCGAGGTTCTGCACGGCCTCGTCAGCATCGCCCGCGCTCCGCTGGTCATCGTGCGCAACGGTCACGCTTCCGCCCCGTTTCGCCGCCTGCTGGTTCCGACCACCGGAGCCGCGTTCTCCCGATTTGGAGCGATTCTCGCGATGCACTATGCGCGCGCATTCAACTCGCAACTTACAGCTCTCCATGTTCGCGAAGCCTCACCCTACCGCGTGCCACTGATAAGGGTGGGGATAGAAGACTATCCGCGGGCCGAGGGTACCGAGTTTGTCGAGGAGATCAGCCGGCTTGGGCACGAAATCGGCGCCGTAGTCGATACGCGAATCGATACGAGCCGGCGCCCGGAAAACGTTATCCTCTCGATGATCGAACGCGAAGGTATCGACCTGCTCGTGATGGGCGTGTTGTTCCGGTCTTCCGACGAGCGGCTCTTCTTCGGGCCGAAGGTCCGCGAAATCCTTCGCAAAGCGCAATGCGCAGTTGCGCTTATCGTTCCGCCCCAGCCGTCGAACCGCCAGCCGGAATGAGACCGCGACGGGGGCGCGCGCGTCGATGGACTAATCGGCGTGGCTGATGCTATTGCGCATCGCGGAGGTCACTATGGACGCAGCGCATAAGGCCATCTGCAACGCCATCGACAGTTTTCGCGAAACCGCGGTCGCGGTCAGCCGCTCGATTCACGCTCGTCCTGAGCTCAAGTTCGAAGAGCGCTTCGCAGCCGAGCAGCTTTCCAAAGCCGCAGCCGGACTCGGCCTGACGGTAGAGAGGGGGATTGCCGGACTCGAGACGGCATTTCGCGCTGAATTTGGCCGGGGCGAAGGACCCACGGTCGCAATCTTCGCGGAGTACGACGCTCTGCCCAATGGACATTCCTGCGGCCACAATCTGATTGCGGGCGCGGCCCTGAGCGCGGTGGCCGGGCTCAGTTCCATCGCCGATCAATTGCCGGGCCGGGTGGTGTTTATGGGAACCCCGGCCGAAGAAGGCGGCGGCGGCAAGATACTTCTACTGGAGCGAGGGGCGCTTAAGGGAGTGGATGCCGCGATGATGGCGCATCCGATGGACATGGAATGGTCCACGATGCCGGCGCTCGCGACTCGCCATCTCCGCATCGCCTTCAACGGCCGCGCATCGCACGCAGCCCTTGCGCCATGGGAAGGGTCAAGCGCGCTGGCCGCCGTGCTTCAGACCTTTCATGCGGTGGATATGGCGCGGCTGCATTTCCGCGACGGATCGCGAATTCACGGAATCATCAACGACGGCGGACAAGCCGTGAATATCATCCCCGAGCGCGCGGAATGCATGTTCCTGGCTCGCGGCAAGACCAGCAAGTATGTCGGCGAGATGGCCGAGCGCGTGATTCGATGCGCTGAGGCGGCCGCGATGGCCACCGGGACCAAGGCGAGCGTGAAAATCGAAGGCGGCTACAAGAACATGGTCAACAATCGCAGCATCGCGCGCCGTTACTCGGCGCATACGGAGTCGTTTGGGGTTCGCGCTCCGGAGGCGCCACCCGACATGCCGACTGGCAGTACCGACATGGGCGACATCAGTCACGCGATGCCCGCCATCCATCCGACTTTCGCAATCGCGCGGCACGGCGAAGGCTCATGCCACGAAGACCGCTTCGTCGCGCACGCCGATTCCACGAAGGGCTACGACGCGATGATCCGGGTCGCGAAGGCATTGGCGATGACCGCGTACGATCTGCTGGCCGACAAAGAGTTGATGGCCGCGGCCAAGGCGGAATTCGCGCAAAGGCAGGAGAGCTGAAAAAGCAACGCCGCCCCGAGGGGCGGCGTTTTTTGACTGGCTCTGGATTAATGGCAGCCGCAGGCGCCGCCGCAGCATCCGCCGCCTGAAGGGGGGCGTCCGCCCCCATTCGATGCGATCGCCTGCGCCGCCGCCGCCATGCCCGCGGAATCGCCCCCGCGCGCGGCGAACACGGACATCTCGCGTTTGAGCCGCGAGCCGTGACACTTGGGACATTCCGCGTCTTCATCGTGCCCGGGGCGCACCAGTATTTCCACGGAACGATCGCAATCCTCGCATTGGAATTCGTAAATCGGCATCAGTTCTCGCCCTCGGGTGGCTGCGCATATTCGACCAGCACGCCGCGCGTCGCTTTCGGATGCAGAAAGCAGATGAGCCCGGCGAGGCCATGACGCGGATGCTGGTCGATCAACTGAATTCCCTTGGCGCGGGCCCCTTCGAGTTCCCGCGCGACGTCATCGGTTTCGAAGCACAGATGATGCAGCCCGCCGCCGCGGCGCGCGAGGAACTTGCCGACCCCGTTATCCGGATTGGTGGGTTCGAGCAGTTCAATCTCGCTGTCGCCGACCTTCAGCAGCGCCGCCTTCACGCCCTGCTCCTCGATAGTCGCGCTCTTGGTGAAGTGCAGGCCGAGCGTGTCGCGCCAGAACCGAAGGCCCGCCTCCAGGTCCGGCACGACCACGCCGACATGGTGAATCCGCTTCAGCATCGCGCCTCTACTTGTGATCCAGGCAGATCTTGCGCTGCAAGGTGTTCCAGCGGGCGGCGATCTCCGGAGTTCCGAGGGTCGGATGCTCGGCGCGGGTTTGCGCCAGCTTGCTGCAGGCGCCCTGGATATTTCCCTGCGCGGCGTAGATGACCGCGATGTTGTACTTCGCCTCGTACCACAGGTTATCCGATTCGGCCGCGGTGTTTTCCACGTTGGTCCACAGCGTGACCGCGTCCTTGTAGTCCTTCTTGGCCTGCGCGATCGTCGCCAATCCCGCGTTCGCGTCCGGCGAGGCCGCGTCGGCCTTCACCACCTGGTTGAAGATGCTCTCGGCTTTGCTTTCATCTCCCAGGGCGAGGTAGGCCTTGCCGAGGATCGATAGAGTACCAGTCAGGTTCTTCGCCTGCGTCTTGCCGCTCTTCACCAGGTCTTCAAAGAAATCATACGCGGTGACAGTGAGCCTGGCGTTCGCCTGGTAAGCCTTCTGGTCGCCCTTGTCCTGGGCGGCCTGCGCGGCCTTCCAGAAATCCAGGCCCAGTTCCTTGATGAAATCGCTTTGAGCGGTGTTGCCGCGGTTTTTCTCGACGATCGCGGCAAGATCGTGCTGCACGTCGTCATAACGGCCGAGCTGGCTTAGAGCGACAATTCGCCATTCCTGAACGTCGCGAAACTTGTCGCTCATCGCGGGATACTGGCTCTCGTAGTTCTGGAGAAGATCGGCAACTTCCTTGGGATCGGGATTCTTCTCCTCCATCAGCCCGACGAGCATGAAGATCGCGCGGCCTTTGACGTCATGGACGAACTTCTTCTGCTGTTGGGTGCCGGCGGTACGTTCCGCTTCCGGTTCCATCTTGATGGTTTCGCGGAGATCTTTCATCGCCTCTTCGCGAAGCTGGTCCACATTGATCGCCGGAGCGTTCTTGTCCTTGCTGGATCCGGCGTTGACCAGGGCCAGATAATTGCACTCCGCGGAATTGAATTTCGCGGTGAATGCGTACTCGTTGTTGCCGGATATCTGGCTGTACATCTTGGCCGCTTCAGCATATTTGGCCTGGCGCTGGAGGTTTTCGCCGAGCCTGAAGCGCAGTTCCGCCGCGTATTGCCCGGACGGATACTTGCCCAGGTAGTTCTCCGCGGCCTTCACCCACTGGTCGTTGAGCTGGGTGTTTTTCATCCCGCCCGATTCCCACTGCTGGCGCGGCAGAGCGTAGGACATGTACGCCGCCCACTGGGCGTCCGAGCCTCCGGACCGCGCCATCTCGTTCGCAAGCTGCTCGACCAGATCGAAGCGCTTCTGCTTGTAGTAGATGTCGGCGGCGTACTTGAAGCCCTTGTTGTACTTTCCGCTTCCGCGCGCGGCCTCGACGAAATACTTCGCCGCACCGTTCTCATCCTTCTTGGACAGAAGGACATTCGCCAGAAGCCATTTTTCGAACGGATCAGAAGAATTGCCGAATTCCTCGACCGGATTGCGCACGTACTTGCCGACCGCGGCGATCGCAACCGCCCAATCGCTCTTGTCGTCTTCGACCGCCTTGATCTTGTCAACGATCTGCTTGTGATAAGCGGCTTTCTTGGCGGGATCGGAAGTGGCGTTCTCGGCGGAGAACATCGTCTGCAATTGCAGCATCAACGTGCCGCCCTTGCTCGCGCCCCCCGCGCCGCCCCCGAGCTTGCCTGCCCAGATTGCGGCCTGCTCCGAATTGCCCATCAAGCCGTAGGTCGAGGCCAGACCCTGGATAGCGGCCTTGGCCTGCGGGGTGCTGTAGCCGTCTTCGAGAATCTTCTTGAAGTCGGCGATCGCCTTGTCGTACTCGGGATGCTCGAACTTGCCCAGTTCTTTTTCGCAGTTGGCGCGGCCGAGCAGGTTCTCGCGGACGAGGTTGGGATCAACGATAACCAGCGTGCTTTCGGTAAATCCGTCGATAGCTTCGTTCAGCAGCTTTTTCGCCTGCGCCTCGTTGTTGGCGTAGACGGAAGTCGCGCCCTGGAAGCGCAGCCACGAAAGCGGGTACAGGGCTTGCAGCGACAGCTGCTCGGGAACCGAATAGTCGCACTGGCCGCCCGCGTCGATCTGCGCGATACAGTCGTCCTTCTTTTTCTTGTAGGTGTTGTACATCGTGCTGAGTCCCGACTCGAGCTGATGGTATGCGGACTCCAGCGCCATCTGATTGGTCGAAGGTTCGGAGGCAACCTTCGCATACAGGGCTTCGAGCCGGTCGAGCTCGGAAATGACCTGTCCGGCCGTCGATTCATTGCTCGTAGCGGCAGGCACCTTGGCCACAGCGGCCGAGACCTCATCGTTCAATTGAGCCACCGACTGCGCATTGGCGGCAGCAGCAGCGAAAACCAGCGCGCCCGCAGCGGCAAGCGCCATCCAGACGCGGTTAATCCCCAACAGTGAATTCATTTTTTTCTTACGCCCCAAGTGATCTGCACGAAACAGGCCGGCCCTAAATAAGGACAAAGCCGGCGTTACCGTCAAGCGGAAACCAATACTTGCGTAACTTCCTTTAGATAGGCAAGCGAACGAATTCGAGCCTTTCTATCCGTTATGCTGGACTCGGCGTCAAGCCCCGGGTCCAGAAGCACCGCCGTCATCCCCGCGGCGTACGATGCTTGGAAATCGAGGTGCGGCGAGTCACCCACGTGGATCGCAGCTCCGGGTTCGACTCCATGCTTTGCCATCGCCGCCGCAAAGACCTCGCGCCGCGGTTTGGCATACCCGGCTTCTGAGGAAATCGTAATCGAATCGAAGTGCTGTTTCAGTCCGAGATTTTCAAGAATTTCGTAGAGGCGATAATCGAAGTTCGAGATCACTCCAAGCCTGAGCCCGCTGTCCTTTAGACGACTAAGCACAGGCAGCGCTTCAGGATCGGCCCGCCAATGGGCGGGATCGGCAAAGAAGGCGAACAGCGCCTCAAAGAAAGCATCGAAGTTCGTAAATCGGCCAAGACCCTCGAAACTGCGAGCCACAACCGCCCGCCACCAGTCCCGTTCCATCCGGCGCAGTTCGGCAGGGCGCCTTCCCGGCCCGAAGGCCAGTTCCGGCGCGGCGCCGAACGCGCGGCGAAATCCGGCCGCAACCGCGTCGTCCGAGGCATCCAGCCCGTGCTCTCGCGCGATTCGGGCGTAGGTCCGTCCTACCGGCTCGCGCGCGTCAAACAGCGTTCCGGCCGCGTCAAAGAAAACCGCCCGCAAACCCGCCATCGCCGTCTATAGCCCGTCCCAGACCTGCACCAGGACCCCGAAAGCATCGCGCGGGGAAACAAAAAATTGCCGCTCGCCGCGATTGTTGGTCCTTTCATCCACCACCCGGACTCCGTCGCGCTTGAGGCGTTCGAGAGTCGCATCGAACTCCTTCAAGTCGAGCGATATGTGATGCATCCCTTCCCCGTAGCGCTGGATGAACCGGGCTACGAAATCGTTTTCCGTCGGATGGGGAGGACTTTGGATGAATTCCAGCTTGAAGCCGGCAACTCCGATGTTGCCGATCATGAAATTGCCTTCCGAGTTTGACACATGCGGCTCGCGCCCCGGCGTGATCGGAGTGAAATACCGCGAGAAGAATTCGCTCGCCTTGCTGATGTCTTTGACTGCCAGCGATACGTGATCGAAGTGCGCCATCCCGTCGGGAGCGGGCTTCGGATGAGGCGAATCGAAGTCGGGAACCTGCCAGAACTGGATCAATGCACCGAACGCTGACCGGGGCGAAATAAACGCGGTCGCGGAACCGCTCGGATATTTCTGCTCGTCAACCACCCGGATGCCGTCGCGCTTGAGCTTCTCGACGATAGGATCGAGATGGTTCACCTCGATGGACAGGTGATGCATCCCCTCGCCGTGTTTCTCGATGAATTTGGTGACGAAGCCCGGTTGTCCGGGCAGGTCCTCGATGAATTCAACGACAAAGCCGCCAAGCCAGAAATCCTGCCAGTAAAACGCTCCGCTGACCTGATCGTCGCGGGTCTTCGGATTGCGCGGCTGCATCGGAAAGTAGCGCGCGAAAAATTCCGCCGCCCGATCGATCGACCGGACCGCGATTGAAACATGATCGAACCGCATCTGGACATCCTGATCCATCTTATGAACGCACTCCCCTCCGAACCTCAAGATTCCGCAGCCGTCGCGGGTCGCCGCGCCCGGGTGCCGTGGCACGGCAACCCCCCTACTCGAGGCGGCGCTGACCGCATCTGCCGGCAGACATCGCCTGGTAATTCGACAACCGAAGTCCTGCCGAAAGTGGCGCGAGACAATTCCTCACAAAATCATGTTTCCGGACGCCGGTCGATAGACTTGGGAAATCGGGCGAACGCTACTCGGGTCGATGCGGCGTTCCGCCCGCGATTCGCGGCCTGAACCGCCACAGCAACCGGAAGGAATTGCGCAGGATAAGCGGCCAGGCGTTGCGGATCTTGCCCGCGTAAACCCCCATCGACTGCGATGCCCGGGACAGCGGGGGGACGTCAAAGAAATTCCAGCCGCGCATCTATCGATTTCCCCTCGATGCGCGCAACGATGTATCCCCCGCCCTTGAACGGACCCGCATTGAAGATGCGCGTAGCGCCGATTGCGTCCTCGGCGGCGGACTCGTGGATGTGACCGGAGATGCAAATGTCCGGCTGCGTTTCCTCGATAAACCGGCGCGCCGCGGTACTTCCCACCGGCGTACCCGACATGATGCGATCGCATCGGGTTTCGAACGGCGGCGTGTGACACACCATCACCAGAGGCCGGACGCCGCGAACCTGCTCGTATCCCGCCCGCAGCGCCTCGTAGATTTCATCTTCGGTGAACTCGGTCGGCGTTTTGAACGGCGTGATGTTGGAGCCGCCGCAGCCGAAGATGCCAACTCCATCGACCACGCATCCCTTGCCGTGAAGCGAGATGCCTTCAGCTTCGAGGAATGGCATCACTTCGCGGCGGTCGAGGTTGCCGGTGAGTGCGAGCAGATTAGGACATGCGCGGCGGACGTCCGCGATCACCTTTTTTGCGTCGTCGATTCCGCCAAAGTTGGTCAGATCGCCGGATACGATGATCAGGTCGCAATCGCGCAGCACATCGCCCATACGCTCGAGGTTGCGCGTCGCCATATGTACGTCGCCGAACGAGACTATCTTCATGAGCCGGTCCCGCCACGAAGATTAGCGAACCAATCGGGATTCGTGTAGGCCGGAAACTCACGCGGCCAGGCCGAGCGGCGCGAGAAACGATTCCATCGCCGCGATGCATTCCTCGGGCTTCTCGATCTGAAGAAAATGCGTGGTTCCGCCGATCGCCTCGTAGGGAATTTTGTGCTGCTTTGCCAGGGCCCGGCCGATGAGCGCGGGAGGCATCACTTCCGGCAGCTCCGGATCGCCGCAGATAAACTTCATCGGTACCGGCACATCGCCCATCCGGCTCCACAGCGTCGGGTCGGCATTGGTGGAAAAAATGCTCGCTTCGAGCTCGCGAGGGCACGCCAGCACCCAATCGCCCGCGTGCGAATCGTGCCGCAACGTCGCGCGCGCCATCAGCTCATACGCCTCGGGACGCCAGCGCGGAAACCTCGAACGAAACTGCCCCGCCAGAATCGAGGGATCCTTGTACCGCTCGGTGCGCCGCCGCGCCCTCGCCGCCAGCGAATTCTTGTCGTCGGCCTGATTGCCCCGCAGCGGATGGCCCTCCGGAGGGAAGAGCGGGGGGTCAAACAGCACCAGCGCATCAAAGCGCTTTCCAAATCTGAGCGCATGCATCGCGGCCGTCACGCCGGACAGCGAGTGAAAAACCCCCGCGCACCGCTTGTGGCCCAGTTCTCGGTTGATGGCGTGGTAAACCTCTTCCATGTCGAGGATGAAGCGCGACCACAGATGCGCATCTTCGCGATGCAGCGGGTTGTGGCCATGATTGCGGAAGTCGAAAAGCACCACCTCGTAGCGATCGCGCAGGGGCCCCCAGAACGGAAGGTACCCGTCGATCGCCAGCCCGTTGCCGTGGCTCAGGACGAGGCGGGGACCGCCGGCGATGCCGTGCTGCCTGACGCGGATTACGGCGCCGTCATCGAGACGGACTTCAAACGTATGCCGCGCTCGCGGCACCATCGGATGATTCGATTCCATAAAGCTGTTTCGCCCTTTAGAGCATCCGCACCGGATCGATGTCGATCGCGACCAGAACCCCGTCACGCTCCGCCATCGAGCCGATTTCTCCTCGCATCCTCGCCAAAGCCGATCGCATCGTCCGCAACTCCCGCGCCTTCACCATCACCTGCCAACGGTAGCGCTGCTTGATTCTTTCGATCGGCGCCGGCGACGGACCCAGCACCCGCAGTTCTTCGGGTGACGCTTCCCGCGCGAGTGATTTCGCCACCGCATCGGCTACGGATGCAAGCGCGCGAGGCTCCTCGCCCTCGATGCGCACCATCGCCAGCCGCGTGAACGGCGGATACTGAAACTCGCGGCGCAATTCCAGTTCGCGCCGGATGAAACGCGCGTAATCCTGATCGCGAGCGGCGCGAATGCTGTAGTGATGGGGCGAATAGGTTTGAATTATGACGCGGCCCGCCCGCTCGCCGCGCCCGGCGCGTCCCGCGACCTGGGTTAGAAGCTGAAAGGTGCGTTCGGCCGACCGGAAATCGGGCAGATTAAGTCCGACGTCGGCCAGAATTACCGCGGCGAGCGTCACCCCCGGAAAATCAAAGCCTTTGGTGATCATCTGCGTTCCCGCCAGGATGTCGATATCCTTCGCGCGCAGCGCCGCCAGAATCCGCGCCCGCTCGCCTCGCCGCCCGGTAGTGTCACTGTCCATCCTCTCGATTCGCGCATCGGGAAGAGTTGCCTGCAGGGCCGCGACCAGCCGCTCGGTGCCGAATCCCTGTCCCGACAAGCCCGGCGCCCGGCACTCGGGGCACAAGTCCGGAGCGGGAATGCGGTCGCCGCAATAGTGGCATCGGAGCGACCGATCGCGCAGATGGAACGTCATGCCGACGCTGCAATTCCGGCATGCGATGACGTTGCCGCATATGCCGCATTGCAGAAAATTGTGAAAGCCGCGCCGGTTGAGAAACACCATTGCCTGCCCGCCCGCGGCAAGGTTCGCGCGCAAAGCATCGAGCAGTTGAGGCGACAACGGAACCGCATCGGGCCTGGGCTTTTCGCCGCCCGCGCCGTTTCCCGCCGCAACGACCGCCGCAGGCGCGGACATCCGGCGCAAGTCCACGATCTCGACCGCCGCCAGCGGGCGATCATTCACGCGCCGCGCCAGCCGCAGCAGCCGGTAGCGTCCGCGCCGCGCGTTCGCATAAGACTCGGCCGAAGGTGTCGCCGATCCGAGCACTACAGGGCATCCGGAGTATCCTGCAAGCGCCACCGCCAGGTCGCGCGCATGATAGCGGATGCCTTCCTCGTTCTTGTAGGCGGCATCATGTTCTTCATCGACGACGATGAGGCCAAGGTCGTGGATCGGCGCGAAGATCGCCGACCGCGGACCGATCATGATCCGAGCCTCTCCGCCCAGCGCCGACATCCAACTGGCCCATCGCTCGCTCACGCTCTGGGCGCTATGAGCGATCGCGACCAGCGGGCCGAATCGGGCGCGAAACGAATGCACGATTTCGTCGGCCAGCGCAATTTCCGGCACCGCCACCAGCACCTGACGTCCTTCGGCCAGCGCCCGCGACGCCAGGTTCAGATAGACTTCCGTCTTGCCGCTGGCAGTGACTCCCCACAACAGAAACGCTTCGAAGCGGCGGCTGGCAATCGCAGGCGCGATCGCTTCCACCGCCGCCTTTTGCTCCTCGGTCAAGTCGAAAGGAGATTCGCGAAGAGGCTGCTTGCGTGCTTCGCTTTGCGCCGAGAGCGTCACAAATCCGCGCCTTGCCAGCGATGCGATCACGGGACGAGCGCCGCGCACACTCTGGGCGATCGCATCAACCGTGGACCGTCCCTGTTTCTCGACGGCCTCGAAAACCGCGCGCTGTTTCGGCCCGCGAATCTGATCTGCGCGCACGCCGGAGACGGGCGAGACCATGCGGTCATCGCTTTCGCGATGGCGTCCGCGGGTTTCATCGTGGCGCGCGAGAATTCCTTCCGCTTCGAGCCGCGAAAGCGCCGCGCGAACTTCCCTGGCTGATCCGGCTTTCTCCAGGCGTTTCATCGTGGCCGGCCGGCGGGCAACCATCTCGACGATCGCGCTTTCGACCTTGCTCAGCGCCGCCGCGCGCAGTTCGTTGGGCCGAGCCGCCAGCCGGTAAGCCATCCGCGACTCGACGCGGGCGACCGACGGAACCACGCTGCGGTAGGCCTCGCCGAGCGAAGTCAGATAGTAGGATGCGAGAAATTCGAGAAGCGCCAGATGCGCGGCATCGAATAGCGGCCGCGGCTCGAGAATTTCGAGTATCGGCTTGAGCGGTTCGCTTGAAGGCTCGCTGGAAAGTTCGACGACCAGCCCGGTGACCCGGCGCGACCGCAGCGGAACCAGCACGCGGTGCCCGACCCGCAGTTCTTGCGCCAGCGCTGCCGGAACCTCGTAGTCGAGCCGATCGACGCCGCGCGAAGCTCCAACGATTACCACCCTTGCCCGCATCGAAGCGCAAAACCCGCGACCGCAATCTACACCGCGCGAGATCGCCCGACGAGACGCCCTCGCCGGGCGTGAACCGCGGCAGGGCCGACGGCGATGGCGGGATACTTCCACGCCGACGCCCGGTCTGGTTGAATCGAGAGGACCGGCGCGGCGCCGATTTGCCGTGCCGGGAAACAGGAATTTCAAACCGATGCTACGTTTCTTGACCGCCGGCGAGTCTCACGGACCCGAATTGGTGGCCGTCGTGGAAGGCGCGCCGGCCGGGTTCGAAATCGATCTCGCGAAGATCAACGCGGACCTTGCCCGACGGCAGAAGGGATACGGACGCGGCGGCCGGATGCTGATCGAGAAGGACGAAGCTCGCCCGGTCAGCGGCATTCGGTTCGGCCGCACCCTCGGCAGCCCCGTCACCTTCATCATCGTCAACCGCGATTTCAAGAACTGGGAGAAGCGGATGTCCGCCGACCCGCGCGACCGCGGCGAGGCCAAAGTGGTAACGCGCCCGCGCCCCGGCCATGCCGACCTCGCGGGAGTGCTCAAGTACAACCTCGATGACATCCGGGACATACTGGAACGGGCCTCAGCGCGCGAGACTACCGCTCGCGTCGCCATCGGCTCGTTTGCAAAGCAGCTTCTCGCGCCCTTCGGAATCGATATTCTCGGCTACGTGGTAAGTATCGGCGCGACAATTGCCAAAGTCCCCGCCGACATGAGCATCGCGGAGTTGCGCCGCGCGACGGAGGAATCGCAGGTGCGGGTGGCTGACTCGGCCGCCGAGCGCGCGATCATCGAAGAAATCGACGGATGCAAGAAAACCGGAGATACGCTCGGGGGCGTCGTGGAAGTCGTCGCCACCGGGCTGCCGGTCGGACTCGGAAGCCACGTTCAATGGGACCGCAAACTCGACGGGCGCATCGGCGGGGCGCTGATGAGCCTGCAGGCGGCAAAGGGCGTCGAGTTCGGCATCGGATTCGAAGCCGCGCGGGTGCGCGGATCCGCCCTGCATGACGAAATTGGCTTCGACGCCGCGGAGCGCCGCTTCACGCGCCACTCGAACAACTCCGGCGGAACCGAGGGCGGCATGTCCACCGGCGAGCCGTTGCGCGTGCGGGTGGCATTCAAGCCGCTTTCGACGCTGATGCAGCCGCTTAAGTCGGTCGATATCCGAACCAAGCAGGAAGCCGAAGGGACCATCGAACGGTCGGACGTATGCGCGATTCCGGCGGCGGCCGTTATCGCGGAAGCGGTGGTCGCCTTCGAGCTGGCGGGTGCTTTTCTGGAGAAATTCGGCGGCGATTCGCTGACGGAAATAGAGCGCAACTACAAGGGCTATCTCGAACAGGTCCGCAACTTCTGATTGGCCTTTGCGGCTCGGCGCACTGTCTGGCAGGGATGAAACCGCCGCATTGCGATGACTTCCAAACTCATCCTGACCGGCTTCATGGCGACCGGAAAAACCGCCGTGGGCCATCTGATCGCCGGACGGCTCGGATGGCGTTTCATAGACACCGACGTTGAGATTGTCGCCTGCGCCGGAAAGCCCATCGCCGCCATCTTCGCCGACCACGGCGAACCCTACTTCCGCGCGCTCGAGCGCGCGACGGTTGCGGCGGTTGCGGCCGACGCGCGACGATGCCCGCAATGCGGGGGACCGCTGCCCGCGGTGATATCGACCGGAGGCGGAGTGCTCGTCGACGAAAACAACTGCGCGATGCTGAAACAGGCGGGAGTCGTGATTTGCCTGAGCGCGCGCCCCGAAATCATTGCCGCGCGCGTCGGGCGCTCGCCGGCCCGGCGCCCAAAACTGGTCGAGGGCGGCAAGCCCCTCGAACAGCGAATCACCGAATTGATGGCGGAACGCGCGGCCGCCTATGCCCGCGCCGATGTGGCGATCGACACTTCGGATTTGGCGCCGGACCAGGTGGCCGATCGCGTAATCGACGCGTTCGTGGCACAGGAACGAACTCGATGCAGACCTTCCGCGTAGAACTTGGCCCGGCCTCTCATCCCGTTCACGTGGGAGCTGGAATCCTTGACGATCTTGGTTCGATCGCACGCGATGCCGGATTGAAGCCCGGGCGGGCTGTCCTAATCACCGACTCCAATGTCGAACGCCATTACGCCGCGCGCGCGATCGAGGCGATCGGCAAGGCCGGTTTTGCGCCGACGCTCGCGGTGGTGCCGGCCGGAGAAGCGAGCAAATCGGCCGCGGTCCTCGAATCTCTGTACGATCGGATGGTCGAAGCGGAAATCGACCGGAGCGCGGCGGTCTTCGCGCTGGGCGGCGGAGTGGTCGGCGACCTCGCCGGTTTCGCGGCCGCAACCTACCTGCGCGGAATCGCGATCGTGCAGGTACCGACCACGATGGTCGCGCAGGTTGATTCGTCGCTCGGCGGCAAAACCGGCATCAACCACGCTCGCGCCAAAAATCTGATCGGAGCGTTTCATCAGCCGCGCGCCATCGTCGCCGACGTCGCCACGCTTGGCACTCTGCCGGAGCGCGAGTTCAGAGAAGGCCTCGCCGAAGTCATCAAGTACGGCGCAATCATGGATGCGGCGATGATCGCGGCGCTGGAACGCGATCTCGGCAAAATCGCCACCCGCGACAATGCCGCATTGGAGCAGGTGGTCGCACTGTCGCTGCGGCACAAGGCCGCGATTGTGTCATCGGATGAGCGCGAGAGCGGACTTCGCAAAATCCTGAACTTCGGCCACACCGTTGGCCACGCCCTGGAAGCGAGCGCCGGCTACGGCAGCTACCTGCATGGCGAAGCGGTGGCGATCGGGATGGCGGTTGCCGCGGCCCTTTCCGAACGCTACGGCGGGCTCAGCGCCGACGAGAGCGCGCGCCTGGTGCGCCTGATCGGCCGGGCCGGGTTGCCGGTCGAGATGCCGCCGAATGCCCGGACACCGGCCTTTCTCGCCGCCCTGCGCCTGGACAAAAAACGCGCGCGGGAAGCGGTTGAGTTCGTGATCCTGGAGCAACTGGGCCGTGCAATCACCAAACCGCTCGAGTTCGGCCAGATCCTTTCCGCGATCGCCTCCTGACCGGCGGCGCTGACCTGCCGCCGCCTGGAACCCGCGTCCCCGCGAAGCCGTAGCCGCCAAAAAAGACCCGCAAGGCGCGTATGCCGACGATTCTATTTTGGGACTTGCCTTTGATGATCACGTTGTATGATTATGCTACGAATCGGCGAAAACGGGGGATTCTCCCGGCAAAAGGCATCGAGGTGGATCATGCAACGAGTTGAAGTCCTGAAAGGAAGCGTGCTGACGGTTCAGGAAGTGTCCAGCTACCTGCGCGTTCATCCTTCAACGATCTACAGGATGCTCAAGCGCAACCAGATTCCCGCTTTCCGGGTCGGAAGCGACTGGCGCTTCACGATCGAGGCTATCGATCAGTGGAGGGCGCAGGCGGAAGCGGGCGCGATGACGAAGCCCGAAGCGCCGCGCGCGCCGTCACGCAAGTAGGTCGAACCTGGGGCGAATCCGCGCCGTTTAGCTGAAATAGCGGCGCGGGTTCTCGACCAGCATCGCGCGGATCTTTTCCTCTTCCACCCCGACCCGCCTGAGCGCAGGCAGGATGTCCTGGAAAACGTGGCTCGGCTTCCAGTTCTCGACCAGCTTGGCGGTTTCGGGCGGCAGGTCCAGTCCGCGCCCCAGCCAGCACCACACCGAATCGTGCGAAAGCACGATCTGCTTCTCGTAACCCACGCCCAAAAGTCCGATCAGCGCCGCCAGCCGCAGCTTGTCGGGATGCAGGAAATCCAGTCCGAAACGGTCGAACCCGATAAAGCATCCCCGATCGAGCATGTCGGTGTGGTAACGGAGATCCGCCGATCCGCAGCTATGCCCGATTATGACATGGCTCAGATCGACGCCTTCCGATGCGAAGATGTCGAGCTGTTCGCGCCCCATGGTCCCGTCTTCCGTGTGGGTCGTGATGGGAGCGCCGGTGCGGATGTGCGCTCTGGCCGCGGCGCGCAGGCAGTTCTCCTCGTACGGCGTTATCTGGCCCTTGCCCGTCGCGCACTTGATGATGCCGGCCTTGATTCCGGTGTTGCCGATGCCGCGGGTTATCTCGCTTGAATAGACTTCCGCGATTTCATCTACGCTGCGCTGCTTGAAGTACGCGGTGTTGCCGAGCTCTTCCTTGTAGAGTCCAGTCGCGCAGACGATGGGCACGCCGGAAGCCTGTGAGACTTCGGCCATGAAGTTCACATCGCGACCGATGTCCATCGGACAGGGATCGACGAAGCTCTTGAGCCCGAGGTCCTTCAGCTCCTTGAGGCGATCGACGGCGTTCTTGAACGCGGTCTTGCGCTCAAATTTGGGCGCCGCACAATCGAGTTCCCATCCGGCCCACCCTATCAACAGATGCTCATGCATCAGGGTGGTCCCGAGCTGTTCAGCCGTGATCGTTCCGGTGACGGTATTGATCGATTTCATAACCGACGGCTCCTTCTCTCGCGCCGAGAACTTGTTCCAAAACCGAAAACTAGACCCATACCCCCAAGGCCGTCAAATGCGCCGGCGCGTCGGCAAAAGAGCAAAACCGTCGCGTCCTCGCCGTTCGCGGCCACGCGTTCGGCGATGATTCGCACTTACGAATGCTTCTCCTGGCTCAGCACGGTGCTCAGGATGAGCAGCGCGACGCCGACCGTGATCGCGCTGTCGGCGACGTTGAAGATCGGGTAGTTCCAGTCGAAGTAGTGGACCCGGATGAAATCGACCACCTGGCCGCGCAATCCGCGATCGATAAGATTGCCGGCAGCGCCCGCCATGATCAGCGCGAACGAAAAGGTCGTGATGTTCACGCTGTCGCTGCGCGCGATCAACACCATCAGCACCACGATTGCGATAACCGACAGCGCCATCAGAAATGCGATCCGGAACCATGGCGGCAGGTTCGCGAACATGCTGAATGCCGCCCCGGAGTTGCGCGTGTACGTGATGTCCAGCCAGTGCGGGATTATCGAGACGCTCTCGAACAGTTCCATGTGCCCGCTCACGTAGAGCTTGGTGGCCTGATCGAGAATCAGGATTGGAAGCACCACCAGAACCATCAGGAACAGCAAGGGACTGCGCCGATGCGTCCGGGCGGGAGAAACCATCTCTGCCAGTGCGGACTCAGGCATGGGCGCCCACTACCGCGCGGCACCGGGGGCACAGCTCGGGATGGCCTCCATCGTCGAAATAGCACCAGCATCGCTGGCACTTGACCCCGTCCGCGCGGCGCCCGGTGAGCGCGATCGGCGACGCGATTCGCGCGAAGGTTCCATCCGTCGCGAAATCCTCCCGATCTCCCGCCTCGCGTTTCAGCGCCGCCGCATCCGCCGGATCGAGAATGCCGAGCGCCGAGACAATGAACAGATCCTTGAGGTCCTGGCGATGGCGATCGAGCAGCTCGATCAATTCGCGATCGGCTCCGCCGTCAACGCCGAGACTAAGCGAGGCTTCCAGCGGCGCTCCGATCGTGCCCGCCTTTCGCATCGCTTCGAGCAACTTCAGCGCCTCGTCTCTTACCTTGAGCAGCCGATCCCATCTCGCGCCCAGCGCCGCGTCCGCCCACTCCGGACGATCGGGCTGGAGTTCCAGCAGATGAACGCTCGGCTGCTCGCGCGCGGGCATGTTTTCGTAAACTTCTTCGGCGGTATATGGGATCAGCGGCGCGAGCATCCTGACCAGCGCGTCAAGCAGATGGAACAGGGCGGTCTGCGCCGATCGCCGTTCGCGCGACGCTCGCGCGGCGCAGTACAGGCGATCGCGGGCGACGTCGATATACAGCGAGCTCAGGTCCACCACGATGAAGTTCAGCATCGTATGGAACGCGCCCTGGAAGTCGAAATTCTCGAACGCGCGCCGAATTTCTTTCTTGAGCCGCTCGAGCCGGGCCAGGATGAAGCGATCAAACTCAAGCATCTCAGCGTAATTGACCGCGTCGCGCGCGGGATCAAAATCGCCGAGATTGCCGAGCAGATAACGGCAGGTGTTGCGGATTTTCTTGTACGACTCGGAGACCGCGTTGAAGATAGTCGGGCCCAGCGCCATCTCGCTCGTGTAATCGATCGATGCGTACACGAGCCGGATGACGTCCGCGCCCAGGCGGTTCGCAACCTCGTACGCGTCTTCCGAGTTGCCGAGCGACTTGGACATCTTGCGCCCAGCTTCATCCACCGTGAGACCGTGGCTGATGACGCTGCGAAACGGCGCCGCCTTCCGCACCGCCACCGCGCACGTGAGCGACGATCCGAACCATCCCCGAGCCTGCTCGACCGCCTCCAGGTATGCGTCCGCGGGCCAGGTGAGTTCCGTGCGCTTTGCCAGTACGGCGGCCTGCGAGCATCCCGAGTCAAACCAGACATCGAGAACGTCTTCCTGTTTCGCGAAGGCCGCGCCCCCGCACTGAGGGCATGAAAATCCCGGTGGCAGAAAATCATTTGCCGGACGCTGGAACCACGCGTCCGATCCTTCTTTTTCGAAGATGCGCTCGACGACCTTCATCACCTCGGTATCGAGGGCCACGTGGCCGCACTTTTCGCACTTGAGCGCCGGCACCGGCACGCCCCACGCGCGCTGGCGCGACAGATTCCAGTCGGGCCTGCTCTCGGTCATGTTGCGGATACGATCGCGCGACCACGCCGGCACCCACTTCACACCGTCTATCGCTTCGATCACCCGCGCACGCAGTCCGTCATGGTCGATGCGCAGAAACCACTGCTCGGTGGCGCGAAAGATGAGCGGCTTGTGGCATCGCCAGCAATGCGGATAGCTGTGCGAGAGCCGCCGCGCCGCGATCAGGGCTCCGCGCTCGCGCAGCTTGTTAACTATCGAATCGTTGGCATCGAAAACGTTTCGCCCCTGCCATTCTCCCGCATCCGCGGTGAAGATTCCGGCGTCGTCCACGGGCGTATAAGGAGCCAGCCCATACTGGCCGCCGATTACGAAGTCTTCGTAGCCATGGCCGGGAGCGGTATGAACCAGCCCGGTGCCGGCATCGGCGGTCACGTGCTCGCCGTACATCAACTTGACGTCGCGCGGAAGGAAGGGATGGCGAAAGATGTCTTTGCCGTCCAGTGCTTTCAGCGCCTCGCGCTTGAGAGCGATTCGTTTATCAACTTTCAGTCCGCAATCTTTCTCGAAAGCGTCCGCCAGGCGCGTCGCCACGATGTAGTACGATTCATCCGCCTTGAGCGCGACGTAATCGAAGGTCTCGTTAAGGCAGATTCCGAGGTTGGCCGGGAGTGTCCACGGCGTGGTGGTCCAGATAATCGCGAACAAGCGCCCGGCCTTGTGCGCATCCGAAAGCTCCGCCGCATCCGAGACCGCGAGCGCGCCCGCATCGCCGGCATTTTCGTTCAATGCAAACGCGACATAGATGGAAGGCGATTCATGGTCGCCATATTCGACTTCCGCCTCCGCCAGACCCGTCCGGCACTGGAAGCACCACAGGACCGGCCGCTTGCCGCGATAAACGTATCCGCCCTCGACCATCGCTCGCAGCACGCCGATTTCAGCCGCATCGTACTCGGGCGCCATCGTAAGGTACGGATGTTCCCAGTCGCCGATGCATCCAAGCCGGCGAAAATCGCTGCGCTGCAAATCGACCCACTTCTCCGCCTCGGCACGGCATCGCTTGCGCAGTTCCAGCTTGCTCATCGAGCGCGCCTTGTCGCCCAGTTCGCGCGAAACCTTGTGCTCGATCGGCATCCCGTGACAGTCCCATCCGGGGACGAAGGGCGTCCTGAAACCGAGCATCGATCGCGACCGCACCACGAAATCCTTGAGAATCTTGTTGAGCGCGGTGCCCAGATGAACTCGGCCGTTGGCATAGGGAGGACCGTCGTGAAGCACCCAGGCGGGCTTGCCTTTGCGCGTCTCCATCAAGCGCGCATAGATGTCCATTTCGTCCCAGCGCTTGAGGATTTCCGGCTCGCGCCTGGGCAGGTTTGCCTTCATCGGGAAGGCGGTCTTCGGCAATGCAAGAGTGGATTTGTAGTCGATTTCAGCCACAGGCGAACAACGCCGGCGCATCCTCGCGCCGGCCCGCTCCTTCCAGCTCGCTCTTATATCTAATATCCGATCAGTTCAGATTAACGCACCCTGCCACCCGGCGCGAGTGTACCGGAAAGACCGGCTGCGCAACCTCCGGGCGATGCGCGTTTCGCCAGTCTTGGTCTTCGCGCCTCATTTTGGCTAAAACTCCTTGCGTTGAACGCGATCGCGCAGCTTCATAATATCGGCGTTCACGAGCTTATTTCTTATGTCGCTTAGAAAAGTCACGCTGTTCGACAAGGAAGGGTCCGCAGTCCAACCGGTGGATGAAGACGGGCAGGCGAAGCCCGCGGTGATGGGCGTGCGATGGGTGAATCCAGATACGTTCGAGACCATCCGCGTGCGCGGCGGTAAACGCACCGGCCCGAAGAACGAAGTCCTTCAGGAAATTCCGCCGATGCTGGATGTGAGTCCGTTCGCGATCGACAAGCTCGGCAAGCCGCTCCGGAAGATCGATAAGTGAGCGAATCTGGCGCGCTGTCGGGCCTGCGGGTCCTCGACCTCAGCGATCATCGCGCCCAGCTCGCCGGGCGCCTGCTCGCCGACATGGGTGCCGACGTGATCAAAGTCGAGCCGCCGGGCGGAGACCGCGCCCGCACAATCGGCCCGTTTGTCGATGACCAGCCGCATCGCGACCGCAGCCTTTTCTTCTGGTTCTACAACCTGAACAAGCGGTCGCTGACTCTCGACCTGACGCATCCGCGCGGCGCCGATCTCTTCCGCCAGTTGGCAAAATCCGCCGACGTAGTCATCGAGAGCTTCGCCCCCGGGCATCTCGCGGCAATGGGACTTGGATGGGAAGAACTGCATGCGATTAATCCCGCGCTGATTCTTCTGTCGATCGCGCCCTTTGGCCAGACGGGTCCCTATCGCGATTTCGAGGCCGACGACACCGTGCTGACGGCGCTGTCGGGGATGCTGTATGTCAACGGTTATCCCGGCCGCGCACCGGTGCGCCCTCTCGGCCTGCAAGCCTATCATTCGGCTTCGTATTTCGGCGCAATCGCAGCGATGTGCGCATTGTTTGCGCGGGACAAGTCGGGCCAGGGGTCGTGGGTCGATCTTTCGATGCAGGAGGCGACCGCCGCGGCCGTCGAGCATGTCGCCGGCAGCTACTTCGAGAACCGGATTGCCGAGCCGCGCCGCGGCACGCTCCATTGGAGCCGCTTCTTCAGGGTCGGCAAATGCCGCGACGGTTACATCATGCATTGCACGCTGGGCGACTGGACCTCGCTAATCGAATGGGTCAAGTCGGACGGTAAGGCGGGCGATCTGATTGCGCCCGAGTACGACCAGGTCATGCATCGCTTTCTGATGGCCGAGCATCTCTTCGACGTGCTCGACGAGTGGGTCAAAGATTACGGCCGCGATGAGCTTTTGGAGCGCGCTCAGCTTCTGCGCCAGCCTTACGCGATCGTTCGCCGGCCCGAGGCTCTCTTCGATGACGAACAACTCGGCGCGCGCGGCTTCTTCGTCGAAGTCGAGCATCCCGAGCTCGGCCGCACCTTCCGCTACCCCGGCGCTCCTTACCTGTTCAACGGAACTCCCTGGCGTGTGTATCGGCGGCCACCGCTCGTCGGAGAGCATACCGCTTCGATTCTGCGCGACGAGCTTGGGATCGAAGCGACCGAAGCCGCGGTCCTTGCCGGCGAAGGAGTTGTCTAACCATGCCCGGATTGCCGCTGGAGGGCGTTCGCATCCTCGATTTTACCTGGGTCGTCGCGGGACCCGTCGCCACGCGCATCCTGGCCGACCACGGGGCGGAAGTCGTGAAAATCGAGCGCAAGGTCCCGCCGCCGCTCGGCAATCGCAAGCTCGGCCTTCAGTGCGATCTTCATCGCAATAAAGTCTCGCTCGCGCTCAATATGGCGGAGCCCCGCGGCGTGGAAATTGCCCGCCGCCTCGCCGCGAAGAGCGACCTGGTGATGGACAATTTCTCGGCGCGCGTGATGCGCAGTTGGGGGATGGACTACGAAAGCCTCGTCGCGGTCAAGCCCGATATCATCTGCATCAGCATGTCCGGCCTGGGCCATACCGGCCCGCGTTCGAGCTACGTGAGTTATGGCCCGACGTTGCAGGCGCTCGCTGGGTACACGATGCTGATGGCCGAGGCGGATGGAACGCCGGCGGGCTACGGCTACTCTTATGCGGACATGTGCGGCGGCTATACGGGCGCGCTGGCCGCGCTCATCGCGCTGTGGAATCGCAAGCGTACCGGCCAGGGACAATTCGTGGACCTCTCCCAGTTCGAGGCGGTGACCGCGGTTGTCGGCACCTCGCTGATGGACATCTCGGTGAACAATCGCGAGCAAAAGCCTTTCGGTTACGTCTCGCAGGAAGCGCCGGCGGCGCCGCACGGGGTCTATCGATGCCGCGCGCGCGACGGCGACGACGATCGATGGGTTGCAATCTCGGTTCGCTCGCAACCCGAATGGGATCGCTTTGTCGATGCGATCGGAAAGCCGCCGTGGGCCGATGATCCGAAATTCCGCACCTTGTACCTGCGGATGCGCAATCGCGAGGAACTCGACGCGCTCATCTCGCGATGGACGAGCGAGCGCAGCGCCGAAGACGCGATGGCGACGCTGCAGCGCGCCCGCGTCGCCGCCGGAGTCGTCGCCAACGGAATCGACATCTGCAGACGCGACCCGCAGCTCAAGGAACGGGGCTTCTGGCCGCCGGTAAGCACACCGGGCGACAAAACCACGCACGTCACCGGCATCCCGTTCAAGATTTCGACCGGATCCGGCACAATTCGGTCGGCCGGTCCCGAGGTCGGAGAGAACAACGAGTACATCCTTGGAGAAATTCTCGGACTAAGCCGTTCCGAGCGTGACGAATTGGTAAAAGCAGGTATAGTCTGGCCCTAGGCGTTTCGAGAAGGGGGGTCTTCTCTTGTTAGCCAGCGTTCTTTCCAGCGCTCTCGCTGGAGTCGAGGCCTATGTCGTCGAGGTCGAAATCGACATCAGTGGCGGCGTGCCCGACCTCAGGATGGTCGGGCTGCCGGAAGCATCGGTGCGCGAGGCGCTGGATCGGATCAAATCGGCGCTGCGCAATTCGGGCTACGAATTTCCCAACAAGAAGATCACCATAAACCTGGCGCCGGCCGATACGCGCAAGGAAGGTTCCGGCTTCGATCTTCCCATCGCCGTAGCCCTGCTCGGCGCCAACGGAGTTTTCAGCGACCGCGAACGGCTGCGCCGCTATCTCGTTCTCGGCGAGCTCGCGCTCGACGGCCGAATCAAGGGCATCAAGGGCGCCCTGCCTACCGCGATCCTTGCCCGAGCGGGAAACTTCGCGGGCGTGATGGTGCCGGCCGAGAACGCGCGCGAAGCCGCCGTGGTCGGCGGCGATACGCAGGTGCTCGGCGTGAGCAGCCTGCGCGAAGCGCTGGAATTCTTCGAGGGCAGCCGCACCATCGAGCCCGCCCGCGCCGACGTTCCCTCGTTGTTCCAGAACGCAAGCCGCTACGACGTCGATTTCAGCGAGGTCAAGGGACAGGAGCAGGCCAAGCGTTCACTCGAAGTCGCCGCCGCCGGAGGCCATAACATCCTGATGATCGGTCCGCCGGGGTCGGGCAAGACGATGCTGGCCAAGCGCCTGCCCACCATCCTGCCCGCCATGACCTTTGAAGAGGCGATCGAAACCACCAAGGTGCACAGCGTGATGGGCCTGCTCGATGGGCGCGCGCTGATCGCCACACGGCCGTTTCGCGCCCCCCATCATACGATCTCGGATGCGGGCCTGATCGGCGGCGGCACCATCCCGCGGCCCGGCGAAGTCAGCCTCGCGCATCACGGTGTGCTCTTTCTCGATGAGCTCCCCGAGTTTCGCAAGAACGTGCTCGAGGTTCTGCGCCAGCCGCTGGAGGACTCGAAGATTACCATCTCGCGGGTGATGGGGTCGCTGACTTTTCCAGCCAGCGTGATGCTGGTGGCGGCGATGAACCCCTGTCCCTGCGGCTTCTACACGGACCCGCAGCACGAATGCACCTGTGCGCCGATGGCGATTCAGCGCTATCGATCGCGAATCTCGGGCCCCCTGCTCGACCGAATCGACATCCACGTCGAAGTTCCGGCGGTCAAGTACAAGGACTTGTCCGAGCGGAGCGCAGGCGAGCCTTCCGAGGCGATCAGGGCGCGGGTGAACGCCGCGCGCGAGATTCAATTGAAGCGCTTCAGGAGCTCAACGATCTTCTGCAACGCCCAGATGGGCGCCCGCGAGCAGAAGGAATATTGCGAACTGGAACCGGCGGGAGAAAAGCTGCTCGAAGTCGCAATCAACCGGCTCGGGCTTTCCGCCCGTGCTTATACCCGAATACTCAAGGTCGCCCGCACCGTCGCCGACCTCGACCGCAGCGACACAATCCAGGCCGCGCACATCAGCGAAGCGATTCAGTACCGCTCCCTCGATCGCACGTCGGTATGACCTCGAGCGCCCGCCCGTGCTTTTCCAATCCGCGGGCTACAGCCGAGACGGAAGCGCGATGTAATGCGCGTTGACCAGCGGCGCGATCGCGGGCACATCGACAAACGTCAGCACGCCCAGCGCAATTACCACTGCCGCCACAACCGCGATCACCCAGCGCTCTTTGAACAAGTCGTCGGGCCGCTGCGCGCCCCGGCTCGCGCGCAGGCCCGCCCACAGGTAGAGACAAAACATCAGGCAGATGAGCGGCGTGGCCAGCAGATATTCGATCCGGTACTTGACGATAAACACCGCCAGGCCGAACGTCGTGAGTTGAGCGTACGCAAACGCCGACACCGTCAGGCTCCGATCGGAGTACGAACCGAATGACGCACGATAGCGGACGAGGTCGGGAATCCGGCCGGCAGCCGCAAATTCCCGATACTCCGCAAGCCGCTTCACCGCCATCAGAAACGCCCCGCCCATCCAGTAGGCGAACAGAACGCTGCCCGGCGGAAGCGTGTGAGGATCGACGATCGACCATCCGAACACCAGGCGGACGGCATTGTTGAATGACTCGCAGAGTACGTCGAAGATCGCCACGTTCTTCGCCCGAAATGGAGGTACGTTATAGAGGATGCCGTTGAGCAGAAGCGCCGCCGCGCACAGCCCCGTCAGCGCGGAGGCCGCCGTGCCAAGCAGCAGACCCGCCAGGCCCAGGATCGCGAATTCCGCGTAGATCGCGGCCCCGGACATCTCCTTCGCGACGCACGGACGGCGCGACTTGTCCGGATGGTGGCGGTCAAACTCGCGATCCAGCCATTCGTTGATCACGTAGTTGGCTGAAGCGCTGCAGAACACAGAGGCGAACGCCAGTATCAGGCGGTCAATCGAGAACCCTTCCGCGCCCGGGCGCAGGATCAGCGCGAGCGCGATTCCCGGCACGACGAAAAGATGCTTGATGGCGGAGGCGGGGCGCGTGACGGCGGCATAGTCGCGGAGCGTGGGCCTGCTGCGCTCAAGCACGGCTGGAGACAAATCGCGCGCGCTGGTCGCCATGCACCGGTTTATACGCGACGGCAAGCGGCAGTTGCAAATGTCACCCCGATCGAGTACCTGTCGCTCGCGATTGCACCGAGCCCGGACTCGAGCGGTACCTGTCGCGAAAATGACCGCGAGTCACTATGGCGAGGAAGTGTCTTGGTTCCTCATTTGACGCTGGATGACGCCAGGATTCGGCGCGTAATTGTTCTGGCCGCGATTGTTGTTGGCGCCTACGAGCTCTACCTAATCGCCTGGCGCTTCCGGATGAACACGGTTTCCCTCGATTTCTCGCTGTTTTACACCTCGAGCCTGGCGATGCGCGAGCATGGCGGCCCCTATTGGGTCGATTTGCGCCCTTTGGCGTCGCGGGTGGGCGTAAATCTGGGGCCGGTTATGTATGCCACCTACCCTCCGACCTTCATCTGGCTGATGGAGCCGCTGACGCTGTTGCCACCGTGGGCCGCATACTGGACGTGGACCGCCATTTCATCCGTACTGCTGATCGCTTCTTTGTTCCTCTTGCTTGCGGATGAAGCGCCGGCGCACTTTGCCGCCATTTTCGCCGCGCTGGCGATCTACTACCGCCCCACAGCGATCGAATTTCACTTCGCGCAAACCCAGATCCTCCTTTTGTTTCTTCTGGCCCTGATGATTCGCGCGCTGAGGGCGAGGCGGGATGCCGCCGCGGGGCTCATCCTGTCCTTCGCCGTTCTTCTCAAGGCCTTCCCCCTGTTCATGGCGATTTTTTTCGTGTGCGATCGGCGCTGGCGGGCGATGGCATTTCTTGGAGTTGGAATAGTGGCGGGCTTCGCCATAACCGCGATCGGAACGGGACCGCGGGCGTTTGAGTTCTTTTCAGCCCTGAAATTGACGACGGTTCCGGTGGCCGGACCGGCGATGCTCCCGATCATCGGCGTTGCGGGCACCGTCGAACGAATGACCGGCTACCTCGCGGGCGCCGCCGCGATATCGCGATTCAGCGTCCTGCTGCATCTCGTAACCGCCCTCATCGACCTCGCGCTGGTGACCCTCGCAGTGCGCGCAACCCTGACGGCGCGGGCCCGCAGCGATGAGCTGGACCACTCGTTCGGACTTCTGGTTGCGACCATGGTCCTGGTGGTTCCGAATGCATGGCCGCACTACATGGTGCTGTTCCTGATTCCGTTTCTGCAATTGGCGACGGCATGGCTCGGGGGACGCGCACCCTGGTCGGCGATCCTCTTCGGAGTCGCGGCATACTTGATCGCGCAATTCTCATACTCGTGGGGATGGCACATGTTCTTTCATGGCCGGCCCATCCTGGCGCAAGTCCTGATGGAAGGGATGTTTATTTCGGCGGTTCTCTCCTTCATTTCGTTCTACCAACTGGTGACCTGGCAACCGGCGGATGCCGCCGAAACCGAGCATCGGCTGTCGTTAGCTCATTAGACCACCGCGCGATTTTGCCCCGCCTCGGCGATGTGGTCGGCGAGCGCCGCGACGGCAGCGCACGCCCGGAGACGAAAAAATCAAGCGTACGGATTCGCCGACTTTGAGGGCATCGGCGGTCATTTCTCACCCGTATTGCTTTAATCTCGCTATCGGCGTAACTGATTTACAATATAAGGCTGGTTAATGAGGTTCTTGGAGAGGGACCGACGGTTTCTCTCTTCAAGGGGAGGTCCAGCGATGAGCAGTATGGCAAAGATGGCCGTGTTCGTCGTGTTAGGGTCCGCGATCACGGTAGCCGCCTTGGTGATCGCAAGTCATCTCAACAGCGTAGCCGGCTAGTCCTCCACCTCCTTCCCGCGCCCTCCTGTAGCCGGGGCGGACCTGATGTAGCTCACAAAGCGGTTTGAACGACCGCACCGGGTGATTCTGTGCGCTCGATGGTCTATGCTGTTTCGCGGCTGCGGCGCCGCAAGGGGCGCGCACGGAACTCAATGGTTGTTGGGAGAAATTGCGTTGTCTGCTTCGCTTGGGCCGCTTGATGAGATCAATCGATCGATCCGCGAAAATCGAGTTGACGGATACCCGCAAACCAACCGGCCGCTTGGGATGCATCCGGTGGAATTCGGCCCCGGCTCATCGAGATGGCGATGGACCGATCAGCCGGCCGGGGTGCTGAATCCTTTCGGCACAATCCAGGGCGGATATATCGGCGTGTTTGCGGATGAACTCTTCTCAACCGCGATCGGATCGGTTCTCGAACAAGGCGAATGGGCGACTACCGCCGAGATGAAGATGTCTTTTCTGCGCGCGCTCGTCCCCGGCAATATCGAGGGGGCGGCGCGGGTAGTGCGACGCACCCGCACCATCGCGTTCCTCGAAGCCACGATCACAACTCCCAAAGGGGAGCCGGCCGTTCTCTGCTCCTCGACCTGGGCTATCCAGCGCGCATAGCAAGAGCAAGGCTCCCCGGCTACCCCATCGGTGGCGGCTCGTTGACTGAAGTTAAGCGCTGGCCTAACCTTTGCCGTTTGCTACACTTAATTTATCGGGATAGTTGCGGCTCCGTTCCTCGACCTGCTGTATCCAGGCATCTGACTTATGTTCGACACTCTCAGTGACCGGCTCGAAGGCGTCTTCAAGAAACTTCGCGGTCAGGGCCGAATTACCGAGCGAAACATCGAAGACGCCCTTCGAGAAGTTCGCCTCGCCCTGCTTGAAGCCGACGTCAATATCCGGGTCGTCCGTGATTTTGTCGATCACGTAAAACAGAAAGCGCTCGGCCAGGAAGTCCTGCGCTCGCTCACGCCCGAGCAGCACTTCATCAAGTTCGTCGCCGACGAACTGACGCGCGCGATGGGCGGTCAGGCGCGCGAGCTGGACCTGAAGGTCAAGCCTCCCGTCAAAATCATGGTGGTCGGCCTTCAGGGCTCGGGCAAAACCACCTCGCTGGCCAAGCTTGCGCGATGGCTGAAAGCGACCCGCAAACGCCATCCGATTATCGCCTCGACCGACGTCTATCGTCCCGCCGCGATGGAACAGTTGCGGGTGCTTGGCAGGCAGGTTGACGTGCCCGTCGTCGAGAGCCGCGAAGATGAAGACCCGGTCGAAATCGCCACGCGCGCCCTGGCTCGCGCCGAAGCGGGCGGGCATGACGCGGTCCTGATCGACACGGCCGGCCGGCTGCAAATCGATGACGAGTTGATGGAGGAGCTTGAGCGTCTCAAGGCCGCCCTCAACCCTCATCACATCATCTTCGTTGCCGACGCGATGACAGGCCAGGAAGCCGCCAACGTCGCCGCCGGTTTCCATGAACGCCTCAAGCTGTCCGGTGTGATTCTGACGAAGCTTGATTCCGACGCGCGCGGCGGCGCGGCACTTTCGGTCAGCGCGGTTACCGGCGCGCCGATCCTGTTCGCTGGTCTGGGCGAAAAACTCGATGCGTTCGAGATCTTCTACCCGGATCGCCTCACCTCGCGCGTGCTCGGGATGGGCGACGTTCTGACGCTGATCGAAAAGGCGCAGACCACCTACGATCAGGCAAAGGCGAAGGAACTCGAGCGAAAATTCAAGAAGAACGAATTCACCATCACCGACTTTGCCGATCAGCTCAAGGCGATTCGCAAGATGGGTTCGCTCGGGGATTTGCTCGGAATGATTCCCGGCCTTAAAAAGATCGCCGGCGCGGCCGACTCCGAAGAGGCGCGGGCCGAGTTCAAGCGCATCCAGGCGATAATCGACTCGATGACGCGGCAGGAACGCGAAAATCATCTGATCCTGAACGGACGCCGGCGCGCGCGGATTGCCGCCGGCAGCGGAACTTCCGTGCAGGATGTGAACCGGTTCCTCAAACAATTTGACCAAACCCGCAAAGTGATGAAAAAAATCACCCGTATGGGCGCCGGAAAAGCGATGATGCGGGGAATGGGATTTGGGCGCTAAAATAGCAAGGGAGAATCAATGGCACTGGTAATCAGACTGCGCCGCCACGGCGGAAAGAAAAAACCATTCTTCAGAATCGTCGTCACCGATTCGCGCTCGCCGCGTGACGGTCGCTTTGTCGATCAGATCGGTACCTACGACCCCGCGTTCGACCCCCCGCGGGTCACGCTCAAAAAAGAGGAAACCGAGCGCTGGCTCAAAGCCGGCGCCAGGCCCAGCGAGACGGTAAGGAAGCTCATCAAACAGGCATCTTAACCGCAACGGTCTCCGCCTGACGCGACCCGCTGCTACGGAGCCAACCATGAAGGAGCTCGTTCAGTTCCTGGCGCAACAACTGGTGAACAACCCAGACGCGGTCGAGGTCAAGGAAACTCAAGGCGACACCGCCTCGGTGATCGAGCTCCGGGTAGCCAAAGAGGACCTGGGCCGGGTGATCGGCAAACAGGGCCGGACCGCCAAGTCGATCCGCACCATCCTGAATGCCGTCGCCTCGCGCACCAACCGCAAGGTGGTCCTCGAAATCATCGAAGAGAAGTAAGCCCGGAAGATGGCGCGGGCCAGCGGGCGTTCTCTCAAGTCCTCGTCGGGCGCTTCGCCGGCCGCCGAATCGAGCCCGTCTTCGCCCGGGGCGGAAATGGTCCGGCTCGGCCGTATCGTCGGCATTCACGGGCTTCGCGGCGCGCTCCGCTACAAGCCCGATAATCCGGACTCCGGCACACTCGATGAAATCGATTCCATCCTGATCGAATGCGGCGGGCAGCGCCGCGTCCATGAGCTTCTTTCGATGGCGCCGATCGGGCGCGGGATGTTCAAAATCGAAGTGAGCGGCGTTGTCGACGCGAACGGCGCCGAGGCTCTCAAGGGCGGAATCGTGATGGTTCCCGCCGACCGCCTGCCCGCTCTTTCCCCTCACGAGTTCTATTACTTTGAGGCCATCGGATGCCGGGTCGTCCTCACCGATGGAACCGCGATCGGCTCGGTCGTCGAGATGTTTTCCAATGGCGCCAACGACGTGATGGTGGTGAGAGACGGCGCGCGCGAAATCCTCGTCCCGGTCATCGAGGACGTCGTCAAATCAATCGACCTCGATGCGCGCCGGGTGGTAATCGAACCCGTCCCCGGCCTGCTCGATTAGCGGCCGCTCATCAGCCCCGGCCTGCGCCCCTTTATCTGCAGATCACGGTCGATTGGCAGTTCAACTTGTTGCTGAAGTGGCTGCCGAGAAAATCAAGGCCGCGATTCGGGCAGAACATAAACTCGCCCGGATGGTACCATCCGCCGTTCATGGTGGCATCCAGCGCCGCTTCCTTCTTGTCGGGCGCATCGACCAGCCACCCCTCCTTGTCCTTCACCATGAACAGGATGAGCTTGGTGGCCTCGCCCTTGGGAACGTCGTTGGCCGCCGTGAACATCGTCGCCTGAACCACCGCGGTTTTGTCGTCGGACCGCATCACACGCACGTTGCCATCGAAGGAGATTGTAACCTTGGGCCCGGTTTGCTCCGGACGAAGCTCTTGGGCGGTCAGCTTTTTCGCATACTTCTTTTCGACCAGAGGTCTCAGCGCCTCGACGTCGCCGTCGGCGATGGCCTTGAATGCTTTTTGCGCAGCCGTGGTCAGGGCGGGATCGGTCGCGGAACTCTGAGCCAGCAGCGGGCTGGAAATCGAGAAGATGATGACGGTCGCAAGAATTCTCGACAATCTCATCGTGTCCTCCACGGTCAAACAGCGTAACTACCACCCGAAAAACGGGACCCGCAAGACCCCGGCGGCGCTCGAGCGGCGCGTCTGGTTCTGGCCGGCGCGCCTCTATAAATTGAAACATGCCATCTGCCCTTTACCGTTGCGATAATGCAGTTTCACGTCATCACGCTTTTCCCCGAGATGTTCGAGTCGCCCTTTCGCGGTGGAATTGTCGGACGCGCGATCGAACAGCGGATCATCGAACTTCATGTCCACGCGTTGCGCCCTTTCGGTCTGGGCAACTACCGCCAGGTCGACGATGCTCCCTACGGAGGCGGCAGCGGGATGGTAATGCGGCCTGAGCCAATCGCCGCCGCGATCGATTACGTCATCGAGCGTCATCCCGGCTTATGGAAAATCCTGATGTCTCCGCAGGGCGAGGTCTTCAGCCACGCCATCGCGCGCGATCTGGCCTCCAGGCCGCAAGGACTTCTGCTGATTGCCGGGCGCTACGAGGGGATCGACGAGCGGGTGAGGTCGCTGGTCGATCAGGAAATTTCGATCGGCGACTACGTGCTGAGCGGAGGCGAACTGCCGGCGATGGTTGTGATCGAGGCAGTCGCCCGCCTGGTTCCCGGGGTGATCGGCAATCCGGATTCGCTCGCCGAAGAGTCGTTCGCGTCTGAAGGACTCGAATATCCGCAGTATACGCGTCCGGAGGAATTTCGCGGGATGCGCGTGCCGGAGGTTTTACAAAGCGGCGATCACGCCAAGGTGCGCGAGTGGCGCGAAGCCGAGGCCAGAAAACGCACCATCCAGCGGCGCCCGGACCTGCTCGGAGGTCACAAACGGTCTCGTGGCTGATATTTTCCTTGCCCTGCTCCACCATCCCGTCGTCGATCGCCATCAGCGCATCGTTACCTCATCGATTACCAGCCTCGACATCCACGACCTGGCGCGATCATCGTGCACCTTCGGAGTCCGGACTTTCTTTATCGTGCATCCGGTGGCAGAGCAGCGAGAGTTCGCTTCCACCGTGATCGATCACTGGCGGTTCGATTTCGGCAGATCGTACGATTCGCGCCGGCGCGAGGCGCTCGACCTGGTGCAAATCGTCGCCGATCTCGACGCCGCGGCCGCCGCGGCTGAGCGCCTCTGCGGCGCCCGCCCCACGATCGTCCACACGTCCGCTCGCGCCCGTGGCGGAATCTCGTTCGCCGAGCTGCGGCGTTCAATCGAGGCGCAGGATGCCCGCCCGCTGATGATTCTGCTCGGAACAGGATTCGGTCTCGCCCCCGAAGTGGCGGATCGCTGCGATTTGATGCTGGAGCCGATCCACGGCGCGGGCGACTACAACCATTTATCGGTAAGGGCGGCCGGTGCGATAATTCTCGATCGCCTGCGCGGACGCTGAATCGCCGGCGCAAGAGAAGGGGAATCGACTCATGACCTGCAGAAAACCCCGTCGCGTCTCTTTGCGATCGATCGCCGGCGCCATCCTGATGGGCGTGATTGCTTCGGGGTGCCTCGGGCCGAATCAACAAGTTCAACCGCCGGTTCGTCCTTCTTCGTCGCCAGAGCTTCCCAACCCGATCGGCGCCGTCTTTGCAAATTGCCGCGAACTCGTATGCACAAGTGCCGAGCTGCCGTCGTGCGACTTCCAGGAAGCCTTTCAAGGAACCGATGCCCAACCCATCATCGACAGGATGCATTGCGAGCGGTCGGGCGATGGAACCTACTGCGAACAAAGACGTGCACTTGGAAGCAATCTCGGCAGAGAGGCCAGCGGGGAGGTGCTGAAATTCCGATGCGCCGGCGATCCGGTGGAATGCTGGACGATCGGCGGAAGCGCAACCTGGGAAACAACTCTCAACCCGGCTCAGGAGGGCGGCCAGCCCCTCAAGTACCCTTGCCGCAGCGGAAATCCGGGGCGACCGCCCGCCGAGCATCCAGTGCCCGGTCCGGACACCGTCAAGACCGAGCCCCGGCACTCATTGGTTCCGCAGGGGGCGGTCGTGTCTTGTCTCAATCGCGAGCATTGGTTAGTTTGAAGGACTCGACCCCGGGTCCGATGTTCCCATGAATAGCGTCATCAAAAAGATCGAAGACCGAGGCCTGCGCAACGACCTTCCGGAGTTTAGAGTGGGCGACACCGTTCGCCTCCAGGTAAAGGTTCGCGAAGGCGAAAAGGAACGCATCCAGTCGTTCGAGGGTGTGGTCATCCGGATTAATCGCGGGGGAAATCGGGCCACATTTACGGTGCGCAAGGTTTCCTACGGCGTGGGAGTGGAACGCATCTTTCCCCTTCATTCCCAACGCATCGAGAAAATCCAGGTTCTGAACCACAGCCGCGTCCGGCGCGCGCGCCTGTACTACCTGCGAAATCTTCAGGGCAAGGCGGCACGGCTCGATACGACGGCCTAGCGGAACTGCCGCGCGCTTTTGCGGAGTTCCCGCCCGAATCGCAATCGCAGGCCCTGACCCGTTTCCTACGACTTTCGCTTGCTCGTCATCTGGACGTGCCCATAGAAGTGCGCCCCCTCGCTGATGGCGAGATTCTCGGCTTCGATGTTGCCGTGGACGCGGGCGTGAGGTCCGAGGACAACGCGCTTGGATGCGACCACATCGCCTCGCAGCTCGCCCATAATCAGCAGCCGGGGAGCGCGCACCTTGCCCTCGATCGTCCCCTCTTCCGCGATAACGACGAGCTCCGCGGATGAAACCTCGCCGCGCAAGCGTCCCTCGATTCTTACCGGCTCGTGAAAGATGAGCCGGCCCGACACGTTGATGTTGCGCCCGACCGCAACGCGCGTCCGTTCTTCGGTCCACGCGCTTGCGGGCGCATCGGACGCGACTGTGCCGTCACGTCCCAGCGTTTCCTGTTCTCCCATTCGCCCCGCGCGTTCCATAGAACCGTTTGTGCTTGATTAGAGTTATTGCGCGGGGAACACATGACAGGCAACCTTGTGCGTTCCCCGAGCTCCCTCGAGTTTCGGTTCCGTTATTTTACAACGTTCCTCCGCGTAAGGGCATCGCGGATGGAAGCTGCATCCCGACGGCGGATTAACCGGGCTCGGCATCTCGCCCGGAAGCTTGATCCGTTCTGATTTCACCTTCTGATCTATGGTCGGAATCGCCGAGAGAAGCGCGCGAGTGTAAGGATGCCGCGGATTGGCGTAAATCTCCTCGCGCGGAGCTATCTCGACGATTTTCCCCAAGTACATAATCGCCACGCGCCGGCTGATGTGTTCCACCACGCGCAGGTCGTGCGCGATGAAAAGATAGGTCAGATTGAGCTTTTCCTGCAGATCCTGAAGAAGATTGATAATCTGCGCCTGAATAGACACGTCCAGCGCCGATACCGGCTCGTCCAGCACAACAAATCGCGGGTTCACCGCCAAGGCCCTCGCGATTCCGATTCGTTGGCGTTGTCCACCGGAAAACTCATGAGGATACCGGTTCATCGCGTCGGCGCCCATCCCGACCATCTCGAGCAGTTGAACGATGCGCGCTTCTTTCTCGGGGCCGCGCGCCAGTTGATGAATTTCCAATCCTTCGCCAACGATCGCCCGTACTTTCATCCGCGGATTCAGCGAAGAGTACGGGTCCTGGAAAACCAATTGCATCTCGCGCCGCAGCGCGCGAAGCCCCGCGCGCGACAGAGTTGAAAGATCGCGCCCGTCGAACCACACGCTCCCGCGAGTCGGTTCAATCAGCCGCAGAATCAGCCTGCCCAGCGTTGATTTTCCCGAGCCGGACTCGCCCACCAATCCCAGCGTCTCGCCTCGCTGGATGTCGAGACTGACTCCCGCGACCGCTTTTACCGTGAGCCGGGTGCGAGAAAGCAGTCCTTCGCTTCCAGCCGGGAATTCCTTCCACAGATTTTCGACGCGAATCAGCGCCGCCGCAGTCGCCGATTCCGCGATGGGCGCGCTTGCCTGGTCAGACCCGGATACAAGCGACATAGTGATTGAGAACCTTTTCCAGCAAGGGAGGGTCTGCTTCGGCGCACTGTGGTATCGCGATCGGGCATCGGGGATGGAACCTGCATCCCGGCGGCGGACGCAAAGCGCTCGGAATCGCGCCCGGAATCGCCTGCAAGCGCCGCCGCGGCTTTCCGTCGATTCCCGGAATCGACTCCAGCAACCCCTTCGTGTACGGGTTCATCGGATTGCGAAAGAGTTCCTTGACCGAAGCCTGCTCCATCACGCGCGCCGCGTACAGAATCGTAACATCGTCCGCATACTCGTTCACAATGCCGAGGTCGTGCGTGACGAGAATGACGGCGAGCTTCAGGCGCTCCTGCAGCTCGCGAATCAATTCCAGGATTTGCGCCTGGATCGTGACATCCAGCGCGGTCGTCGGTTCATCGGCGATAAGCACCTGCGGATTGCACGATAGCGCCATCGCGATCATCACCCGCTGGCGCATCCCGCCCGAAAGCTGATGGGGATAGTCGCCGATGCGCCGTTCCGGGTCCGCAATCCCGACCATTCGGAGCGCTTCGATTACGCGATCGCGCGTCTCGCGCCGGCTGGTGCGCTGATGGAGGCGGATGGCTTCGCCAACCTGGCTGCCGATGGTAAAGACCGGATTCAGCGAGGTCATCGGCTCCTGGAAAATCATCGCGATCTTCGCCCCGCGAATCGTGCGCATCTCAGGCTCGGAAACCTTGAGCAGATCCCTGCCGGCAAAAAGAATCTCGCCGCCGGTGACGCGGCCCGACTCCGGCAGCAGCCGCATGATCGACAGCACGGTCGCGGTTTTCCCCGATCCGGACTCTCCCACCAATCCCATCAGCTTGCCGGGTTCGAGCGTGAAGCTGACGCGATCGACGGCGCGCACCTCTCCCGCATCGGTGAAGAAAGAAGTGCAGAGCGATTTGACTTCGAGCAAGGCGGCCACGTGTGTCAATCAGGTTATCATCGCGCCGAAGACCGGAACCAGACGGTTCTCCCGCTTAGCCGGCATTCGACGGGTCCAGCCGGTCCCGCAGATGGTCGCCCAGAAAATTGAACGACATCACCGCGAGAAAGATGAAGATGCCGGGAATTAAAATCCACGGGTAATGCCGCAGATTCTGCACGTCTTCCGCCGCCGCCAACAGATTGCCCCACGACGACGCCGGCTCCTGGATTCCAAGACCGAGCAGCGACAAGGCGCTCTCGCCAAGGATAAACCCGGGAATCGAGAGCGTGGCGGCAACGATCGCGTATCCCAGCACTGAAGGGATAACGTGGCGGCGGATGATGCGCGATCGCGATGCGCCCAGAGCGCGCGCCGCTTCCACGTACGGCAGCCCCCGGACCGTCGATGCCATCCCGCGGATGATGCGCGCGAAGCCGGCCCAGCTTATGAAGCTCATGATCGCCACGATCAGAAAAAACGTCACGACCGTGCTGAGCCCCGCGGGAATAATCGCCGCGAGCGCCAGCAGAAAATAAAACGACGGCAGCGACATCTCGATCTCGGACCATCGCATGATCAGGTTGTCGACCACGCCCCCCACATAGCCCGACAGCGCCCCGATCGTGATACCCAGCGAAAAGCTGATCACAACTCCCACCAGTCCCACGAACATGCTGACCCGCGCGCCGTACACGATGCGCGAATAGAGGTCGCGCCCGAGCGCATCGCTGCCCATGAGGTAAAACGGCTCGATGGGAGAGTCCGTGGTGAAAAGATGGCCGTGGCTGAGCAGGTGAATATAGAGCCTCCGCGACGGGTCCGACGCATAGCGGCGTTCCGTCGGATCGACCATCTTCATCGGATGCGTGTAGAAGAGGCCTTTGTCCCAATCGGGCGGCGCCGCGACATGAACGCGCATCGGCGGGCAATCCGGCATCAAACGATTCTGAAACGTCGGGTCATAGGGCGCGAAGAACGGCGACGCGAGTGCGAACAGGTAGAAGACCGTCAGGCAGAGGGCCGCGAGCCGCACGGTCCAGGACGCATGCCGCCATTCACGGCGCCATGCGGAGAGCGGCCGGGCCATTTCGATTGCCGGGGTCGCAAGGGTCGCGTTCATTGCGATGCCATCGAGGAGAAATCGACTCGCGGATCGACCGCCACCAGCGCCAGGTCCGCCAGCAGGTTGCCGATCAGGAGCAGCACCGTGCCCATCAGCACCGATCCCATCACGAGATAGATGTCGAGCGACCGCACCGCATCGAGCAGCAGCAGCCCCAATCCCTGCAGGTTCATCACCGCTTCCACGAGCGCCGCGCCGCCCAGCAGATCGCCGAGCGAGTATCCCGCCATCGTCACGAACGGGTTGAGCGCGTTGCGCAGCACATGCTTGTAGATGACGACGCGTTCGGAAAGGCCCTTTGCGCGGGCGGTGCGCACGAACTCGGAATTCTTGATCTCCAGAATCTGCGAGCGCATCAACCGCATCAGCCCCGCCATCCCGGCCACTCCGAGCACAAACACCGGCAGGATGAGATGGTTGATGCGATCGGCGATTTTGCTCCAGAAGTCCAGCGTGGCGTAATCAACGGAATAAGTCCCGCCGATGGGAAACCATCCCGTCTTCAGGGCGAAGTACATCATCAGGAAGGCCAGGAAGAAATTCGGCAGCGACATCCCGAAGAACGCGAGGAACGACAGGATGCGATCCCAGATCGAATTCTGGTTTACCGCCACCGCGATTCCGATCGGAATCGCCAGCACCCATGAAAACAGCATCGCGCTCGCCGAAAGAATAACGGTGTTGAGCGCGCGGGATCCGATGAGCGAGGTCACGCTCACGTGATAGGCGAGCGAATATCCGAGGTCGAGATGCAGCACCGACCACAGCCACTTGAAGTAACGAACCATCAGCGGCTGGTCCAGCCCGAACTCCCGCTCCATCTGCTTGATCACCAGCGGCGAGATCTGCGGATTCATCTTCAGGCTGGAAAAGAAATCGCCCGGCACCAGCGACATCACCAGGAACGAAAGGAACGTGATCCCGATGAGCAGCGGGATCATGTTGATCAACCGGCGCAGCAGAAAGCGTCCCATCGGCCTATTCCGGCTTGAACTCGATCCATTCCGGCTTGTACAGGCCCCACACCGTCGGCCGGTAGTTTTCGAGCTTGTTCTTCCACGCGCTGTAGCGAATCTGGCGGACCGTCTCGATCACGGCGAGCTGGTCGTGCAGGATCTTCTGAATCTCCCAGTAGTACGGGGCGCGCTTTGCCGGATCCATTTCAGAAGCTCCCTCGTCCAGAAGCTGATCGATTCGGGCTTCCCATTCAGTCGCGGGCTTCGGCTGGTTCGGATCCCAGAGATGAAGGTTGCCGGACGAACGGTAGAAATTGGCGCCATCGTTCGGCTCGATCGTTCCCGTAAACCCGATCAGTACGCAGTCCCAATCGAAGTTGCTGTCGAGTTTTTCCACCAGGGTCACGAAATCGATCGGCCGGTAATTGACCTTGATGCCAAGGTTCGCGAGGTCCTGCTTGAAGATCGCGCACATTCGATCCCGCTCCGGCGTTCCGGTGTTCGTAACCAGATTGAACTCGAGGCGATTGCCCTGCGCATCGGCCCGCACTCCCGGCGCGACGAGATGATAGCCTCCGGTCTCGAGCAGGCGCGCGGCCTCGGCAAGATCGTAGTCGTAGTCCTTCAGATTGGGATTGTGAAAGACCTTGTTGGCGGGCGAAATCTCCGCCACTGCCGGAGTCGCGAAGCCGTGATAGCAAAGGTTGATGATACCCTGCTTGTCGATCGCATGCGCCATCGCGCGCAAAAAGTTCAAGTCCGTAAACCATTTCAGCTTGGGACTGGCCACTCCGTTTTTGACGAAATGGCGCGGGTTGCGATTGAAGCAGAAAAACAGCGACCCGGTGTCGATCCCGACTTCCTTTACCGTGATCCCGAGCTTCTGTTGCTGATCGCGCAGATCGATTACCTCTTCCGGGCGCGGCCGATCGAACACATCCGTCTGTCCCGACAAAAATCGCAGGTACGCGGTACTAAGCTCCTGGACGATCGTCGTGGTCCGGCCGTGAAGGCGCGGAAGCTGGCCTCCGTGTTCGTCCTTCATCCAGAAGCCATCGTTGCGCAGATATTGAACGACCTGGCCCGGAACATAGCGCGTCATCCGGAACGGCCCGTCCCCGATCAGCTTGTCGGGGTCGGTGTTGATTCCCCACGACTGGTTGAATTTGCCGGCGCTATAGACCGGCTCGAGGATGTGCTCCGGAATTATCGGAACGGTGCCGACCGAAAACAAAAGCGGGGCGAACGGATGCGGCAGCACGATCACGATCGTGTAGTCGTCGGGTGCGGAAGCCTGGATCGGCTTGCCGTCGACCAGAAGCACTGAGCGGATGCTGGTGGCAATCTTTGGATCATAGACCACCTTCAGCGTGAACAGAAAATCGCGCGCGGTCAGCGGCTGGCCGTCGAACCATCGGATGCCGCGGCGGAGATGAAAGGTCACGCTCTTCTCGTCTTTGGATATCTCCCAGCTCTCCGCCAGCCCCGGCTCCGGCATCGTGGTAAGCGGGTTCAGCCTGACTAGGCTTTCGAACAAGTCGCCGATCATTCCGCCCGAAGTTGCATCGGTCACCAGGATCGGATTGAACGTCCGCGGGTCGCTCAGGTCCGCGTCGTACAGAATCTGCTCGCGGGCGTGGTTGATCGGCGGACGGTTCACGTGGCAGCCCAAGGCCGCAAGCGCGGCAAGCAGGGTCGCGATCGACGCTACGGCTTTACGAACCCGCATTGACCTGATTGGCGTTTTCTACCGCGGACGGAGGAGAAAGTACGAATGCGGAGGCGGGCAGGTCGCCATTGACGATCGGACGCTTGTAGCTGAGCGCGAGCCGGCTTTGCGCCAGCGGAAATACCGCCTCGATCGAATAGGGGAACATCAGGCCGCCGATGTCATGATAGTCGCGGTAGCGAACTTCGTACTCGACCGCGCCCGTATCATCGCGCATCCGCACCATCGCGAGCTGTTCATCCTCGAAACCCAGTTCATGAACGGACTTGCCAAGATGCCACGATGCGACCGTCATCCCATCCTCTTGCGCTATAGCGTCCGGCGTGCGCGCCGCCAGCGTGGCGGAATCGGGCGCGATGCCGAGCAACAGCGTGACGGCATCCGCCGGCGCCATCGGGATCTGGATAAACTGGTTCAGGGTACGGGCGGTCGCGGGAGCGTGGATCAGCTTGTTTTCCGAAGGCTCGAAGATAGTGAGGTCCTTCCCGGTAGTTACGAGTATCAGGGCGACGCTGAACGCGGACATGGCCTCGACCCTGAGGCTGTCCGGGCGCTTGATCGTGACCTGCTCGCGAACCTTGGGCGGATGATGGTCCGGCGCGGAATATTCCATGACCGCCTCGGTCTGCAGCGAGTCGAGCGCGCGGTCGCGATGCGCAATCTTTTCGGTGAGCCGGCCGACGGCGGCCGACTGGCCGGGGACGGAAACTTCAGCCGGCGGCGGAGGCGGCGAAGGGGCTGTTGCCGCGCAGGCGCAGAACGCGAGCGCAAGCAGGGCGATCGCAATCGAGCCGCCGAGCGATCGCATCGCGTTTGCGGCCCACCAGCTCAATGCACCGTGTTTTGCGCGTTTTCGAGGACCTGCAGCTTGTCCTTGAGCCGCGCGACCTGTTCGGCTTCCTGCGCCTTCTTCAGAGCGTCGGTGTACTCGTGCGTCGCTTCGCGCAGCTTCCCGATCTTCCGATAAGCATCGCCGAGATGCTCGGTGATGGTGGGATCGCTTCCGGTCAGGTTGACCGCGCGCTCAAGCTGTTCGACCGCTTTGCGGTACTCGCCCTTCTGGTAATAAACCCATCCCAGGCTGTCGATGTAGAAGCCGTCCTCGGGTTGAACGTCGAGCGCGCGCTTGATTAGCTGCTCGGCTTCTTCGAGGTTCCTGCCTTCCTCGGCGTAGGTATAGCCGAGATAGTTCAGCGCCTGGGCGTTCTTCGGGTTAAGCTCGATCGCCTTCTTCATCTCCGCTATTCCCGCTTCGCGCTGCTTGTTCATGTCGAGCAGCGCGCCGAGCTTGAAATGGTAATCGTCGTTGCGGGGATCGATTGCGACCAGGTCCCGCGCGATCGCGATTGCCGCCGGATAGTCCTTCTTCTGCGTGTATTCGTCGCGCAGATAGCCCATCAGCTCGACGTCGTTGGGCTTCTGCTTGAGCGCTTCGTTGAGGGCCTCGATCGCCTTGTCGTAGTGTTCCTGTTTGTCGTAGATGCCCGCGAGCTGCACGCGCGAATCTACGTAGTGCTCGTCACTGACCGGGATGCGGTTGAACTCGTCAATTGCCCGGTCGTAATCGTTCAGTTCCGTGTAAGTGGCGCCCAGGTAAAAGCGCACCCGCATGTTGTCGGGCTCGGTTCCAAGCACGAGGTTGAATTGCGTGGCCGCCTGCTCGTAGTCGCCATGCTGAAAGTACAAAAGGCCGATCTTCGTCCGCGTGTCGGTCGGGTTGGTCTCGATGCCTTCGAGCTGCTTCAGCTCGCCGAGCGCTTCATCGTACTTCTTCTGCCCGACATACAGTTCCGCCAGCCGTTTGCGTGCGAGTTCGTTGTTCGGGTTTATCTGGATTATCCGCTTGTAGTACGCGACCGCCTCGTCCGGCTTGTTCTGCAGGATTCTTAGCGTCGCCAGGTCGAGCAGCACCAACTCCTGCTCCGGATTTCGCTCGAGCGCTTCCTGATAGTAGTGGTCGGCCGCATCGTATTTCTTGGCTGCCGCCATCACGCGGCCCGCGTAGTAGTAACCAAGGAAAGAACCCGGGTCGAGCGCGATTAGCTGCTGGAAGGTTTTCTCCGCGTCGTCAAAGTCGCCGCGCTTGGCGTACAGCGTGCCGAGGTAGAGATAGGCTTCCTGGTTCTTCGGGCTGATTTGCAAAACTTCCTTGTAGCAGCGCTCCGCCGTGGCATCGTCGCCAAGCGCCGAGCTGATTCCCGCGGCCAGCAAGCGCGCATCGACCGATTTGGGATTGACCTTGAGCGCTTCGTTGGCTTCGGTCAGGGCTTCTTTCAGGCGCCCGTCGCGCACGTAGAGCGTGGCCAAACGCACGCGCAGCGAGGAATTGGTCGGATCGTAGCGGACTGCATCTTCCAAACCTTTGAGCGCCGCTTCACGATCGCCGTTGTCCTGGGCGATCTCCGCAATCAGGAACGCCCCCATCGCCTTGGCATCCGGCGGGATCTCGACGGCGGGCGCTCCACCAAACGGATTGGGCTCGTCAGTGCTGGCGGTTTGAGCCGGCTCCTGATGAACGCGCGCCGCATGAGCGCATCCCAGGAACCCGATCGAAACGGCCGCAAGTACAGTCAGCACGCATTTGATCGATGGTTTCATTGATTATTGGACGGCTCAGTACGAATCTTGAGATACAAGGATAGCACCAAGCTGGGGCTTCAAGGGAGCGTCTTTCCTGCTCTGACTCGAAGGACCTTTCGCATCCTTCGCTATTATACGGTTCACTGCGGTGGAATCGAATGGCGGATGCGGCCCCATGCCAGCTTGCCACCTCCATCCCCGTCAGTTAGAGCCTTCCCATAAAGCACGTTGCCAAACTCGCTCCAATCTCAGCCTGCTCCGATTCCCCCGGAACACACCACTTTGAGCGGTGTGCCCTCGCGCCGCACGCTTGGCCTCCTGTCGCTGGTCTGCGTGACGTACCTGGTCGTGAGTGGTGGACCGTATGGCCTCGAAGATGCCGTCCGCCTGGCCGGACCAAAACTTGCCCTGCTCCTTTGCCTCATCGTACCGTTGACTCTCAGCCTGCCCACCGCCCTGATGGCCGCGGAATTGACCGCGCTGAGACCCGTCGAAGGCGGATTCTATTTCTGGGTCAAGGAAGCGCTTGGACCGTTCGCCGGCTTCGCGGAAGCCTATCTCACGATCCTGTATACCGCCGTGGACATGGCGATTTATCCGGTCCTGTTCGCGTCTTACATCTCGTTCATCGTGCCGCTCGGACCCGCCGCGCAGATTGCGACCGGCATCGCACTCGTATGGCTGGCGGGAATCCTCAACCTGGCGGGAGTCCGGCCGGTTGGCGATGCGTCGATCGCGCTGGCGATCGTGCTGCTGGCTCCGTTCGCGGTGATGGTTGCGATTGCCTTCGGCCGCGTGGTTCATTTCCATCCGCCCGTGGCGCCCCTATGGGGTGCGGACCCGATGGGCGCGCTGGGAGCGGGACTCACTGTCGTCATCTGGAACTTCGGCGGATGGGAAAACCTGAGCGTTGTGTCCGCCGAAATCGAGCGTCCGCGGCGCAATTACGTCCGCGCAATCGCGATCGCCGTACCGATGGTTGTGGCAGGCTATGTCTTGCCGCTGATGGTTTCGCTCAGCGGATCGGACGGGGGCGCGAACTGGCAGGAAGGCTGGTTCTCGCAGGTAGGCAAACAACTCGGCGGGCCGATGCTGGGCGGAGCGATCGCGCTCGGCGGAGGCGTGATGTCGTTTGCCGTATTTCAGGCCGCGATGCTCTGGGTATCTCGGATGCCTTATGTTCTCGCGCGCGAGGGCTACCTGCCGCCTGCTCTTAAGGAAATATGGACGGTTACCGCCACGCCCCGCAAATCGATTATCTGGTGCTGCATCCTCTTCACCCTCCTGGTCCCGGTCGGCTTTCTCGCGCTCGTCGTGCTCGACGTCTTCTTCTACATGGCCGCGCTCGCCCTGGAGATGGCGGCGATGGTTCGGCTCAGGCGCATGGCCCCGAACCGCAAGGAGCTGTTCACTGTCGGTGGCGGCAAGATTGGACTCGCGCTCACGGTGGCCCTTCCGCTGCTCACCTGGCTTGCGACTTTCGGGCTTGCGCTCTCGAAGGGAGACGGCCAGCGCGACTTCCTGGTCGCCGTGCTGCTTGCGCTCGGCGTATGGCCTGCGTATGCGTTCGCGCGGCAGAGATGGGGCGGTCCGGCAACCGACTGAGGTCATCGCCGGGCGCGGGATGGAAGCCTGGCGCCTTGCCCGCGACGCGGGTCATAGCGGCGCGTCCATCACTTCATCGAAACGCGAATAGTCCAGCAGCGGCGTTCCATCGGTTTGAAACGTTGTGATGTCGGCAAGCCGTTTTCCCCACAGGATGCTGTCGGCATCGTAGTAGTTTCGGGCATTGACGGTTTGGGAAAACGTCTCCTCGAGACCGGTCAGCGAAATCACCAGCATCGCCGCCGCCTTCTTGAGCGATTCCGAAGTCTGGCCGGCGAGCGGACTGTTCGGTGTTATCTGATGTACCGCCGTCCAGCTCAGAGCGAACAACGACGTACGCTCGCGTTGAAGCGGCAAATCGTAAAAGCGGCGCAAGCGTTCGCCTTCGGCGGTGGTCTCGATGCGGGCGAAGGTCAGATGCACCTGCGCTTCGAGAATGCGGCTCTCCCGCAGATTCGCCATCCGGAACATCAGGCTGGGAACCCCGTCGCGCTTCGAGACTACCGCGTATCTGCTGAACCGAACCCGCGCCGACGGCAGCGAGAACTTGGCAAACACGAGACCCGTCATCATCGCGAGCCCGACCAGCCCCATCAGCGCCTCGATTGAGACCAGCGCGTTGGCGAAAAAAGTCGTGGGATGCAACACGCCGTAACCGATCGTCGCCATCGTCTGTACGCTGAAAAAGAACATGTCCGGATACGAATCAGCCCGCGCTCCCTGAACTCCTCCGTCGAGCCAGTAGAGCAGCCCGAACAGGCCATTCATCAGCGCGAACGCCGCCAGCACCATCATCAGCAGCGCGGGCCACGGAGAGCGAACAAGGAAGTGATAGAGGTCAGTGAAGGGAGAGGGCTGGCGAGGCGCCGCCGCCATCCGCGCCCCGTCGCGTGGACGTAATTCTTCGCCCATAGCGGGAGAATAATATGGATTTCCCGGCGCCGCGGCGAGGCTGCGGCGCGACGGCGATACGCGGCCCGCCGCCGGCGACCCGCCGATGTGTGGGCGGGACGATTTATTTGCTGAACGCCGCGCGCAGCGCTTCGCCCGCTTCTTTGATCCCCTGTTTGCCTTTGTCGAGCACGTCGGCGAAGCTTACGAAGCCGTGCGTCACACCCTCGTAGCGCGTGAGCGTGACGTTGACGCCGGCTTTCTTCATCTGCTCGGCGTAGCGTTCGCCCTCGTCGCGCAGAGGATCGTGGCTGCAGGTCTGCACCAGCGCGGGAGGCAAGCCCGCGAGGTTGTTCGCCCGGTTAGGACAGGCGAGCGGATTGCTTCGATCCTCGGAGCCGTTCAGGTAATGGTTCCAGAACCATTCCATGTCGGCGCGCGACAGGATGAACCCATCACCGGAAAATTCCTTCTGCGACGGAGTATCGTTCGCCGCTGAAATCGCCGGGTAGAAAAGCAACTGGAAGATGAGGCGCGGACCGCCGCGCTCGCGCGCCATCAGTGCCACGACCGTCGCCAGGTTTCCGCCCGCGCTGTCCCCTCCAACCGCGATTCGATCCGGATCGCCGCCGAAGGACTTCGCATTGGCCGCCACCCATTTCGCCGCCGCGTAGCAATCTTCCGGCGCCGCCGGAAACTTATGCTCCGGGGCGAGGCGATAATCCACCGATACGACGATGCATCCGGCCGCGTTGGTGATCGAACGGCACAACACATCGTGGGTCACGATGCTGCCGAGCACCCAGCCGCCACCGTGGAAATACACGAGCACGCCCTTGGGGACGCGGCCTTCGGCGGTGTAGATGCGGATTGGAATCTGGCTGTGGGGACCCGGAATATGCCGATCTTCTACGCGATAAACCTGCGGCGGCTCGACCGGGCGCGCTTCCAGCAGCGCCTGCATCTTCGCACGCGCCTGTTCCGGCGTTTCCGCCCGCAGGAACATCGGTCCCGAAGCGTTGGCAAAATCGAGCATAGCCTTCATTTGTGGATCGAGCGGTGCCGTCATCGCGATTTCTCCTCGGAGGCCCGGCAAAGGCCTGGCGCCATCATCTAGCGCCAACCTAAAGCAGGCTAATCGATGAACGCAAGGCCGGCGGGAGGGCCGCAGCCGTCTATAGGCGCACGCGGCGCAGCCTCAGCGCGTTAGTCACGACCGAGACCGAACTCAGGCTCATCGCGGCGCTCGCGATAATCGGGCTCAGCAGCAGCCCAAAGAACGGGTAGAGCACGCCGGCTGCGATCGGAACGCCCAACGCATTGTAGAAGAACGCGAAGAACAGGTTCTGGCGGATGTTGCGCATCGTCGCGCGCGACAGCCGGCGCGCCCTGGCGATGCCGCGCAGGTCGCCGCGGACGAGCGTGATGCCGGCGCTTTCCATCGCGACGTCGGTCCCCGTTCCCATCGCGATTCCAACCTGTGCGGCCGCCAATGCCGGCGCATCGTTGATTCCGTCTCCGGCCATCGCGACGATACGCCCCTCCGCCTGAAGCCGCCGGACCTCATCCGCTTTGGCCCCCGGCAACACCTCCGCGCGCACATCGTCAATCCCGATCTTGGCCGCAACGACTGACGCGGTTGCGCGGCTGTCGCCGGTCACCATCACGAGCCTGATTCCTTCGTCGTGAAGCATCCGCACGGCTTCGGGGGTGGATGCTTTGATCGGATCGGCGACGCCGATCGCACCCGCCATTCGCCCCTCGATCGCCAGCATCATCGCCGTCTGCCCGTCCGCGCGCAGTTGCTCGATGCGTGGCGCGAGCGCGGACATGTCGATGCCGAGTTCAGAAAACAGCGCGGCGTTGCCCAGCGCGACGGATCGATCGTTGACTGTTCCGGTGACGCCTTTGCCGGCGATCGCTTTGAAGTCGCGGGCCTCGGTGATCGATATCTGCCGCGCTTGCGCGCCCGCCACAATCGCGGCCGCCAGCGGATGCTCGCTGGCGCGCTCCAGGCTCGCGGCGAAAGCGAGCACATCGTTTTCGTTCCACGGTTCGAGCGCGATGGTAGAAGCGAGGCGAGGCTTTCCTTCGGTCAACGTGCCGGTCTTGTCCGCGAGCAGAGTATCGACGCGTTCCAGCGTCTCGAGCGCTTCGGCATCCCGCACCAGTACGCCCTCGGTCGCGCCGCGTCCCGTGCCGACCATTATCGCCATCGGGGTCGCCAGCCCGAGAGCACAAGGGCAGGCGATTATCAGCACCGCGACGGCATTGACGATCGCGTGGCCCAGCCCCTGCCCGGCGGCGAGCCACACCGCAAAGGTGAGAATCGCCACGACAATCACGGCGGGGACAAAGTACGCCGACACCTGGTCGGCGAGCCGCTGGATAGGCGCGCGGCTGCGCTGCGCCGCGCTCACCATCTGCACGATCTGCGCGAGCAGAGTCTCAGCGCCGACGCGCTCGGCGCGAATCACGATGCTTCCGGTAGTGTTGACGGTTGCTCCGATTACGCGATCGCCCGCCTTTTTCTCGACCGGGACCGGCTCTCCGGTCACCATCGACTCGTCGATCGCGCTTGCCCCCTCGATTACCGACCCGTCAACCGGAACCTTCTCGCCGGGGCGCACGCGCAGACGGTCGCCCGGCCTGATTGCTTCCAGCGGAACGTCCGCCTCGCTGCCGTCATCCGCGATTCGGCGCGCGGTCTTCGGCGCAAGCCCGAGCAACGCCCGAATCGCGCCGCTGGTTTGGCTGCGCGCGCGCAGTTCGAGCACCTGCCCCAACAGGACCAGTACAACGATAGTGGCCGCGGCCTCGAAGTAGGTCGGGACAAGGCCGTGCATATCGTGTTGCGCAGCCGGAAAGATTCCCGGAACGACCGTGGCTATCACGCTGTAAACCCACGCCACGCCGACGCCGGTCGCGATAAGGGTGAACATGTTGAGGTTGCGGGTTATTAGCGATTGATAACCGCGCTCGAAGAACGGACATCCGGCCCACACCACGACCGGCGTCGCGAGAACCAGCGAAAGCCACTGTGTCGCCGCCGGTGCAAGCATCGCCATCAGAATGCGATCCGGCATCACCATCTCGATCAGGATTGGCACCGTGAGCACAAGCCCGATCCAGAACCGCCGAGTCATATCCTCCAGTTCGGGATTGGACTCCTCGGCGGCCATAGCCGGCGACATCGGCTCCAGCGCCATCCCGCAGATAGGACACGCGCCCGGGCCATCACGCACAATCTCCGGATGCATCGGGCAGGTGTACTTCGCTCCGGCCGCCGCGGGCATCGCGGCCGACCGCTCGGCAGCCGATTTCTCAGCCTCGGCGACGAATTCTTCGGGATTGGCTTTGAAGAGCGCGATGCACTTCTGATTGCAGAAATAGTAGGTGGTGCCGTTGTGCTCGACCGTGCCTGCAGCCGCGGCGGGATCCACGTCCATCCCGCAGACAGGATCCTTCATCGTCACCGTGCCCGCGGCGGGGTGATGATGATGCTCGGAGTGATCCACGTCCCAAAAGATAGCAACGGTTTACCGGGCGAAGCGACTGCATGGTGCGGTTTTTTCGCAACCGCCGGAGGGATCGAAAAACTCTACTCCGGCACATGGATGAAATTGGCGCGCCATCGGGCTTTGAACCAGGGCTCCCCGTCGCGCGTTCCGAAAACGCCGGCGCTCACCGCCATTGCATCGCCGGTGATCCTGCAATCCAGCATCGTCACCTCGTCCACGGTGAAGGTCGTGCCGCGAAGAGCGGGATCGACATGGTATTCGTCGAAATGGAGGTTGGCGCGCAGCTTCGCGTGTGCGCGCCCATCGGTCGCGATCGCATCGACGTGCCCGCGAGCATTCTTGATCTGCTCGTTGGGGACGACCCCGGTTTCGCTCAAGGTCAGTTGGAACGGCCCACTGCCCACGCGCTTGTAGCAAAGCCTGTAGGTCTTGGGCGTCCAGTAACCAACCTTATGCGCGCCCGGCATCCGCTCCAGGCTGTCCACAGTTGAAACCACTCCCTGCCAGCATCCGCGGAAAACCTGCGGCAACGACGGAACCGATTGGACCGTGAATGATGGCGCCAAGGGTGCGGGCGTGGGCGATGCCGAACCGGTCGATGGTGCAGCGGGGGGTTGCGCCGCAAGCAGTGCATTTACTGCGGCCGCCGCAGCCGCAGCCGCCGCCCATGTCGGGTCCACGGGCGGAGGTGGCGACGCGGGAGCAGCCTGCTCGGACGGAGTCGCGGTCGGAGCCGGAGCGATCTGAAGGGTGCTGCTCTCCCCGGAATGCGACGAAGGGGTCGAACGGGGTACGCCGCCGGAAATCGGATTCTGCGACTGCGCCTGGGGTATTTCCATGTCGTTCTGCGCCCATACGGATGGCGCGACCAAAACGATCGAAAGAAGGGCGATCAATGCGATGCGAGACATTGCGGAACAGAGATGGAGCATACGCCGTGCCCGATAGACCCGCCTGGTTACGGATTATAGCCTTTTGGCGAGGCCACCTGGCTCGAAAAAAGACCGGTACATCTGATGGGTAATCAAGACTACAATTTTGAGGCGGCCTGGGCCGCAACTCAGGCCCCCGCCGTCGGAAGGCGAAAGGAAGCGCATCGGCTCGCAACCGCGATGCGCCGAGTTATCGACCATCTGGTGCAAGTGGCCGCGCCCGAGGCCGATCTGGCCGCCGCGGCGGATGCGCTCGAGCGCTATGCGGATCGGCTGGCCAGGTATCCCGTATCGCGCTCGTATGAAGGTTTTGCGGAAACCGCGAATGCGGGCGACACGCACGCCTTCTTCGACCATAGCCCGCTCATCGGGATGGCGAATCCGCTTGCGCCTCCTATTCGCCTCGCGGTCATCGGCGACCGCGTCGAGGGTCGAGTAATTTTTGGCGTGCCGTACGAAGGTCCGCCGGGACACGTTCATGGCGGATTCCTGGCGGCGGCGTTCGATGAAGTGTTGGGGATGGCGCAGTCGCTTACCGGAAGCCCCGGGATGACGGGAACGCTTGCGATTCGCTATCGCAAGCCCACGCCGCTGCTCAAGGAACTGTTCTTCGATGCGCGCGTGGATCGAGTGGAGGGGCGCAAGATCTTCACGCACGGAACCGTGTCGTGCGAGGGCGTCGTGACCGCGGAAGCTGACGGCATCTTCATCGCCGTCGGCCACGAACGCTTCATGGCAATGGCGGAGCAGATCACACGCAAGGAATAAAACCTCGTGAGCGGCGGAGAAACCGGCAACGATCTGCCCGGAGCAATAGATCTGTACCTCGATGACTCCGGATCACACTTTCCGGATCACCAAAGCAACTCGCGTTCTCAGACGGATTATTTTGCACTTGGGGAAATTCTTTTCGAATCGCGGAACTCGCTTGCGATTGTTTCCGCCTACAATGCCTTCTGCGCTGATCGGCACTCCCCGGAGACACAAAAAGACCTCGGTTTTCTGCCAAATGGCGGATCTCGTCTTGTACCCAATCGCTCGCGCAAAGTACGATCCGCAATACCGACCGTTCCAATTTCTCAAGCACGCGGGCAAACTCGTGGTCTGCGTTGTTCTCTCGGATGAGATCGAATTGCTGGGAACAAAGTACAGTTGCTTCGATTAGAAAAACGAAAGGCCCGAGAAATCGGGCCTTGGTTTCGGCCTTCTCACGAAGACCCCGGGGCTTTCGCCCATCCATGGGTCACATTACCTGTTGAAGCGATTCGGTGCAAATCGGACCTGATGAAAGCTCTTGCGATCGCACTGTGACCCACTTCTTTCCAAATCGCGGGTTGGCTCCCATTTCAGGGGCCGGGGCGGATTAGGCCGGACAGGCCGGCGAACATCAGCGGCGTCAGCGTCCATCCGGCGAGGATGTGAATCCACAGATACCAGCGCAGGATTCGGGCTGGAATTGCTTTCGTGAAATTTCCGGTGTTGGAGTTCGGGTTTCGCTGCGCGCGATGGGACGGATTGGGGCGCCAGTATTCGCCTTGATGCAGTTCGACCACCGGCAGAAAATTCTCGAGCGAATAGACTAGAGCGTTGAACGGCGGATAGTACGCGGGGGCGTTTCCGGTCTCGACGAAGTCGCGGTACGCGTCCGCTTCGGTCGGAGTCACGATTCTCAGCCGATAGCCGGCGCCGAATAAAAGCGTGCCCAGGAGCACGAACGCCGCTATCCACCATAACGCCCGCAGTGGACGAAACCCGTAACCAATTGTCACCTGCAGCACCAGGTTCCATGCGCGCTCGATTCGGCTCAGATTCCCGAAACGGCGCTGCGCCTCGCGCTGCGCGATAAGCACGTCCGTCGCGCCGCTGTCGTTGCCGTCGGCGGCGAGCACTTTGGCAAGCTGCTGGTAGGGCTGCGGCTTATAGCCTGGCGGTTGAAGCGCAAGCCATCCGAGCCGCGCCGCCGAATCCATCGGACCGTCCACAATCGATTCGTACACGAACCCGTCAAGGTTCAGGTTGCCGGGAGCGGGCCAACTCGCCGCATCGTCACCAATTCCCTCGGCCCGCGCCTGCTCCAAATCGAGGACGGTCTGTGGAGTATGGGCGACATCGACCCAATAGATTATTCCCGCAACTGCCGCGCGCTCCGCATCGAGGCCGTTGTCGCCGCCGCCTTCGAAGCGCGCGCCGTTGAAGCTTAACGAATGGCCTATCTTGGCGAGCCGAAAATCGACCATTCCGTCGGTCACAAAGCCCTGCTGAAAATCGGCATCGCCTTCTATTTCGGCTTCGGTCGCGAGCACCGAATCGCCGCCGGGATTGACGACATGCGCGCCAATCAAGTCGAGGTTGCCCTCGATATGCGCGCGAAAGAAGCTGATCGGGCCGTACCTCCCCATGATCATCGAGACGTCGCCGGCGATGTCGGACGAGTCTCCGTTGATGGGGCCGGTCGAACTGCGGCGCAGATCGATCGCCTGCAAATGCGCGTTGGAGAAATCGAGCCCGGCCGGGATGTAGCATCCCAGCATCGTAAGCGGCGCGCGCACCCGCAGGTACGACAGATCGATTTCGCCCGCGACTCTGGCTCCCGCGAATCCCGGGCCGCTCGGATGAACATAGCGGGCCGCGTCGGCATCCGCCGCAATCCAGCGGATGACCTCCGCGCGCACTGTGCGCTCAGGTCCCCACTGGTCGCCGTGGGCGACATCGTTGACCGGATTGGCGGGGTCGTCGCTCGGGCCAAGCCACACGAGATTTCTCATCGCCGCCCCGCGCACCATCAACTGCTCGGCACGGCTTAGCGGGCCGAACTTCTGCCCGGCGAGCTTTTCCAGCATCACCCCCGGGTCGGTATCGGCCGCTCGCGCCGTTGCCGCGGCTGCCAGCAGGAAAATGACACAAAGGATGAACGATGCTCGCCGCGCAAGCGGAATCATCCGCCAATCTCTGCGAGCCATCGCCGATGAAGCGGATTTGGCGGCCGGTCTTCCAGGTAGTCGCGGAGCGCCTGCCGCGCTGCGTCCTTGCGGCCAGCGCGCGCAAGGCTGAGGAAATACGATTGCGCGAACACCGCGCGCTGCTCGTCGCTGCCGCCGCCGCATGCGATATCAGAGAGCGTGGGCCCGAGCATCGCTGCCGCCCGATCGTAGTCCCCCCGGGCGAACGCGATCGACCCCTGAGCCTGAAGCACCCCGATGTCCTTCCAGACGTGCGCCGCTCGGCCTGTCTGGCGCTCGGCGTAATCCTCGACCTGGGCCATCGCGCGATTGACCTCCGCCGACTCGCCCGCGCGCTCCAGCGCATAGAGATAGATCGTCGTCAGAAACGGAAACACCTGTTCGTGCGTCAATGCGCGGATGTGCGGAGCGATTTCACGCCACCGCCCTCCCGCATCGCCGCCCGCCAGCTCGAGGTACCAAAGCAAAAGGATCGCATCGGTGTGCTCGACAACCTCTCCGGGCTGAAAACCCCAGATATGGCCCTGGTACGCATCGAGCACGCGGGCAAAATCGAGCTGTGCCAGATACAACATTGCCAGGTGAAACCAGTTGTGGGATCGGATGTACTGGCCGAAGCGCGGCCAGTCAGGCGCGAACTTTTCCAGCATCGCGATTCCTTCCTGGATTCGCGCCTGTTGGCCGTAAACATGCGCCAGGCAGTGCTGCGCCCACATGCATTGCGGGTCCTGGCGCAAGGCTGCCAGCGAAACCTCTTCGGCGCGTTCGCGATGGCCGTTCAGTTCGAGCGCAAACGCCAGCATCGCCTGCGCGTGCGGCGAATCGACATTGGCGGGCCCCATCTTCTCCATGATCCGCAGTTGCCGCTCCGCATCTCCGGTTTCGAAGCAGTGGAATTCGGCAATCTTCGCCGCCAGGATATCGCGCGGCCATCGGTCGATGATTTGTTCGTAAAAGCCGACCGCGCGGTCGAAGTCTCCTTCGCATCCCGCCGCTACCGCATCGATGAAGGTCCGCTCGCGGTCGTTGAGCTCGGCAAGGTGCATCCGGGCGCGATCGAGGTACGCGATGCCGTTTTGCGCCTCAATTTTCGATTGCGACAGGGCGTGGAGCGCTGCGGCATAGATTTGCACCATCGCGCAGTCCGGATCGATTCGCGCCGCGGCGGTGATTTCGGGCATTCCGGGCGTCAGCGACACGGCCGACTGAGTGAATCGGTTGATCGCCGCAATCGCCCGGTCGGAGTCGGTGGTAACGGCAAGGCCGCGGATGTCGAATTTCATCTCTGCTACCGCGCGTCAGAACCAGTTTTTCCCGCCCATCGTGCGCACGCCGCGAACCTGCCACGCGCTTTCGGAGCATGTCAACCGCCGAGATCGGTCATACGAAAAGCGCCCCGCATTGGCGAGGCGCTTTTCGTCGTGACCGGAGGATGTCGGCGGCTGATGGCCTACCAGAGGCCGAGCATGTTGCCGATCATCGGGCCGAGCTGAGAATTGTAGTAGCCGTTGTTGTAGTAACCGTTGTTGTAATACCCGTTGGTCCCGTAACCGCCGCCCGCTCCCATCCGATCGAGCTCGTAGAGCCGCTTTGAAGTCACCTTTGCCGCGTAGCGATTACCCCTCGCCAGGGCCGCCTGATGCTTCGCTTCGGCCTGCGCCCATTTCTGCTGCAGGTAGTTCATCCGCGGGTTGTTGCCGTATCCATAGAACCCCGGCATCTGGTACGAAGGTGCCGGATAGTAGCTGCGCGGATAGAAGCCGCCGCGATTGAAATCGCAGTCATCGTCGTCGCGGTCGTGATGGAACCAGCCGAGATGGCGGCCGTTATCATGATGCTCCCACTCGTGGGCCATCGCCTTGATTGGCATCGCCATCACAAACGCCATCGCACCCGCCATCACCATCGGAAGCATGCGTTTCAGGAATTGTTTCGAGGCCATCGTCGTATACCTCCCGGATCTTTCGCTTTCCCTGGGCGGACACTAGAGCATCGGGGATGCCAACCGCGTTGAGGCGCGAGACGATGCGTAAACGCTGATAGACCAAAACGGGCTTGCCCGACGCGCTGCACGATCCTGTGAAAGCGGCATACCGGAAGGTGTAAAAGAGAATCGGCCAATCGAGTTCCTTAACGAATCTTAAGGTTGCCGTCCGATAAGAGGTTTCTGAAGCGATTGCGGCGAAAACCTCGTCGATGCCGCATATCACGGACCCCAAGCACGCGGCCGCCGCCGGAGTGCGCCGGCGCTTCAGGGATGGCGGAGAAAAGTAGTAAGCTCGGCGCGATGCTCGTTGAGAGCCATTGCCACATCATCTCGCCCGACCAACGGAAGTACCCGCGCGATACGGGCCCGCGACCGGCCGCGTGGCTGCGCGACCTCGCGGCGGAGGACTTCATCGCGCTCAACGATGCCGCGGGAGTCGAGCGCGCGGTTCTGGTCCAGGCTTTCGGCGCGTACAGGTACGACAACAGTTACGTGGCGGATTGCGCCGCGCGCCATCCGGGGCGCTTCGTCGCCGTCGGCATCATCGATCCGCTGGGGCCCGATGCGCCGCGGACGCTCGACTACTGGGTGAAGGATCGCGGGATCCGCGGGCTTAGGATCGTGACATGGACCGAGCCGGAGTTGATGCTGGACGATCCGATGCTCGATCCCGTGTGGCGGCGGGCTTCAGAGTTGCAGATCCCCGTATGCATCCTGACGAATTTCCATCAGGTCGCGAAGCTGCGGCGCGTGCTCGACAATTTCGGTTCGCTTCGCATCGCGCTCGACCATCTCGGTCTGCCGCGGCTCGATGATGCTCCCGGTTTCGCGAATGAACAGATCATCTTCGATCTCGCGCGCTATCGCAATTTTTACGGCAAGTTCTCTTCGTGGACGATCGCGGCGGCGGAAAGGAACGGCGCCGCCGGGCTGGTCGAATTTTTTCGCCGCCTCGTGGATACCTTCGGGTCCCATCGCCTGATGTGGGGCACGAATTTTCCGGCGAGCAACGATCGCACCTACCAGGGTTTCGTCGAATATGCGCGCCAGAAGCTCGCGTTTCTTCTCCCGCAAGAGCAACGATGGATTTTCGGTGAAACGGCATTGAGCCTGTGGCCGATGCTGCGTTGAAACGCATGCGGTGATGAGAGGTGACCGGATGTGAAGGCATTCGTGATGAAGCGATTGAACGAAGTCGGCTTCATGGAGAAGCCGCAACCGGCGCCCGGCCCAAACGACGCGATCGTCAGGACGACCAGGGCGCTGATCTGCACTTCCGATTCGCATACCGTCCACGGCGCGATCGGCGAACGCGAAAATCTGACGCTCGGCCACGAAGCCGTCGGAATAGTTGATCGCGTCGGCTCGGAGGTGAAGCGCTTCAAGCCGGGAGATCGCGTGCTGGTCGGCGCAATCACGCCCGATTGGGGCCATACGGCCTCGCAGGCAGGCCATTCGTCGCAGTCCGGCGGAGCACTGGGCGGATGGAAATTCGCGAACATCAAGGACGGTGTCTTCGCCGAGTTCTTTCACGTCAACGAAGCCGACGCGAACATGGCGAGCATCCCTCCCGAGGTTAGCGATGAAGCCGCGGTGTACTGCGCGGACATGATGTCCACCGGCTTCATGGGTGCGGAGAATGCCGACATCCCGCTCGGTGGGGCGGTCGCGGTTTTCGGCCTCGGGCCGGTCGGACTGATGGCCGTGGCGGGAGCGAGGCTTTGCGGCGCCGGTCTCGTGATCGGAGTGGACTCTGTCCCAAAGCGCCAGGAGCTGGCGCGGCACTTCGGCGCCGACATCATCGTGGACCACACGAAGTCCGACCCCGCTCGGGAGATCCTCGCGATGACGGGCGGCGAGGGCGTCGATTCGGCGATCGAGGCCTTGGGCGCCGACGAGACGTTTCAGAATGCGGTGCGGGTTACGAAGCCGGGCGGGACGATCTCGAACACCGGCTATCACGGCAAGGGCGACTTCGTGCGCATCCCGCGCCTGGAATGGGGAGTTGGGATGGCGGAGAAGACCATCCGGACCGGACTCTGCCCGGGCGGGCGGTTGCGGATGGAGCGTCTGCTCAGGCTTTTGCAGGCGCGGCGCGTCGATCCGACGAAGCTCACGACCCACACCTTCCGTTTCGGTGAGCTCGACCGGGCTTTCGAGATGATGGACAAGAAGCTCGACGGAATAATCAAGCCGCTGATCGTTTTCTAGGGACACTGCTGGACGATCGCGGGAGCGCTCCCGCGCCGTTTCTTCCTTCGTCCGGAAATCGCTCCGGCGGTCTGGCGAGTGGCCGCGCTTATATGCTACTTTAGAGAGTCTTGTCGGAGGCCAACACGCACGCGATGAATCCGGTGAACATCAATAGGTTCAGAATTAATGCACGCGTGTTGTGCCCGCCGCCTTCGCATTAGCTGACAGCTAACATCGGTCATCAGTACGGCGACCGCGGGTGCATCGAATGAAGCATCCGCGGTCGCCGTATTTTTTTGCGGCTCGAAGATCCTCGAAGCGGAACGAAACGAAAGGAAGTATCGCAATGCTCGTCCAGGTTGAAAATCTGATCAAACGTTTTGGCGACTTCACGGCCGTGGATGGCGTTTCGTTTGGGATCAAACGCGGCGAGATTATGGGGATGCTCGGGCCGAACGGAGCGGGCAAGACCACCACGCTCCAGATGATCCTCGGCCTGATCACGCCCACCGCGGGCGAGATCAGGATTTTTGGAAAATCGATGGCAACGCATCGGGAGGAAATTCTCGACCGGATGAACTTTACCTCACCCTACGTCGCGTTTCCGTACCGGATGACGGTGCAGGAAAACCTGACCGTCTTTGCTCGGATGTACGGCGTCAGGGAACCACAGCGCCGAATCGACGAGATGCTGGAGCGGTTCGATATCGCCAGGCTTCGCGACAAGCCGATCGCCCGCCTGTCATCAGGCGAAAATACGCGCGTCGGCCTGGCCAAGGCGATGCTCAATGACCCGGACCTGCTGCTTCTCGACGAACCGACGGCGTATCTGGACCCTGATATCGCGTACCAGGTCAAAGAAGCGCTGCTCGAGGCGCGAAGCGATCGCGGCATGACCATTCTTTACACCTCGCACAACATGTCCGAGGTCGAGCGCCTGTGCGACCGGATCGTGTTTCTGAATCATGGCCGGGTGATCGCAATTGGCAGTCCAATCGAGATCACCCAGGCAATTTTGAATGAAGAGCGTGAGGCGCCCGCGCTGGAAGAGGTCTTCCTGCGCGTCGCCCGGGAGGCTCGCGAATGAAATCGCATCGCATAATCGCGGTTATCGTGCGCCATGCATACGAGGCGCGGCGCAACGCCGATCGCATCACCGACATGGTGTACTGGCCCGTGCTCGATATCCTCATGTGGGGCTTCTTTACGACCTATCTCGGCCGCGGCGTCGGGATGCGGCCCGACGTGATCAATGTTCTGCTGGGTGCGACCATCCTGTGGGGGATGTTCTACTCGTTTCAGCGTGACATGGCGGTCGGCTTTCTCGATGAACTATGGTCGCGCAACCTGATCAATCTGTTCTCCACTCCGCTGACCATCAACGAGTACGTAACCGGGCTCATCTGCATAAACCTGGCGAAGACGATGGTCGGAGTCGGCGCGGCGTCGCTGCTCGCGTGGAGCGCTTACCATTTCAATATCTTTCCCTGGATCCCGGCGCTCGTGCCCTATCTGCTCAACCTGGTGCTGTTCGCTTTCGCGCTGGGCATCCTGACCACCGGCCTGATCTTCCGGTACACGACGCGAGTCCAGGGATTGGCGTGGAGCTTCGCCGGGCTGCTCGCACCCGTGTCCTGCGTGCTCTACCCGCTGAAATCGCTGCCCGGATGGCTGCGCGCGATCGCGTGGATGTTGCCGACGACGCATTCTTTCGAAGGGATGCGGCAGGCGATGGTCGGGGGCGGCTTTTCCCCGTACCACTTCTGGTGGGGGATCGGCCTGAACGCCATCTACTTCGCGCTGGCGATCGGCATCTTCAAGCTGGTGTTCGAGGCGGCCAGGACGCGCGGATTGCTGGTGAAGTTGGAGTAGAACACGGGCAATCGCGATGCGGCCGGGCGAGTGTGCCGCCGGAAACGGTCACGTCCGGCCGCATCGCGAGAGCAACTCCTATGCGCCTGCGGTTTTGGACGCCGCGGGTGCTGGCGATGCGTCCGCGGTGGCGGCGGCTTCAGCGCGGATAGCACCGGCGATATCCGCGCTCATCTTTGCCAGCGCGCGGCTGTGCGCCGCCGCAAGCGTATCGAAACCGTCGCCCGAAACCGTTTCATGCGCGACGGTGCGGCCCGATCGCGTTTCGCCGTTCGCCTTGCGCACGACCCATACCGCTTCCAGCGTCGTGCCCTGCCCGCGGATCGAATCGAACCGCTGCACGTCGATAGTAACGCGGTATTGCGCCTTGAAATTCGCGAGCGACGCGGTCGCCACGTCGGGACTTCCGAGCAGCACGCTTAGGTCGGCGGCCACAACACGCGCGATACTGTCGTTCAGCGGCGCCGACCATCGGCTGTACTCATCAACCTCCACGCTGTTGGGCCCCTTCTGCACGACGAACTGCGGCCGATCGACGTCGGCCGGAATCGAAACAGGCCCGACCAGAACGGCGACATCCGCGGGCGGAGCGCCGTCAGGCGCGGATGCCGAGCTCAGCGCGTAGAATTTTGGAGGCGGTGATGTGCCGCACCCAGCCAGGGCCGCGGCAAGCGCGACCATCGAAATCAGGCTCCTGATGGAGCCGCTCGGGCCGAAAGCCTTTGGCGTCGATCGCGTAGCCATCACTTTGCCTCACCCTGCTTGCCGCGTATGAGTGCCTCGGGATGCTGTTCGAGGTAGTCGGCCAGGACGCGCAAGGATAGCGCCGCGCGGCTGACTTCCTCCATCGTATTGCTTAACTGCTGGCTTTGCGGCGAATCCGGCGCGACAAAAGCGCTTGCGTTGTCGAGAGTGCCGCGCGCGCTGGCCAGAGTAAGATTCAGTTGCGCAAGCGCGCCGCGCAGCTCCTGGCCGATCTCGACGAAAGGCACCTGGTCGATCTTTTCGACTATATCCTCGACCTTTGCTTCAGTCCGCTGCAGGTCTCCGGAGATGGTCGGCAGGCGCACCGGACTTTGCGACCAGTCGATCGTCGCGGGCTTCGCCTTGGGAAAGAAATCGAGCGCCACGAAGACGGACCCCGTCAACAGATTGCCGGTGCGGAGTTGCGCGCGAACTCCATGCGCGACCAGGCTGTCGATCAGTTTTCGCCTCGCCGCCCGCTGCTCCGCCATCGGGACCTGATCCGCGATCCGCACTCCAAGCCGCTGCGGGTCAAGCTCGATGGTTACCGGGACGGAAAAGTCGAGGTTCTTCATATTGAACTGGGCGCGGATGTCGGAGACCTGGCCGATCCTGATCCCGCGAAATTCCACCGGCGCGCCGGGGGTCAGGCCCCGCACCGAATCCTTGAAAATAAGCTGATAGGTTTGCGGATTGCGCGGCGGAGGCTCATAGGCATCGGCATGGTTCGCAAACAGGGTGAACATCGAATCTTCGTCGGCGGGCGACGTAATCGGAGAGTCGGGGGGAGTTTCGAACGCGATACCGCCGATGAGGATCGAGAGAATCGATTCAGTTTGTACCTTCAGTCCACCGGCGCTCAGTTGCACATCGACGCCGCTTGCCTGCCAGAAACGCGTATTCGGGTTCACATACTGGTCGTAGGGCGCCCTCACGAAAATCCGCATCGTGAACATCCTGCCGTCCTTGTCGAGCTGGTAGGAAGCGACTTCGCCGACCTGAAGCCGGCGGAAGAAAACCGGAGTGCCCCGATCGAGCGATCCGAGGTTCGAGGTCTTCAGCACGAAGAAGCGGCCGGGCGCACCGCCGCTGATAATCGGCGGAGTTTCGAGTGCTACGAATTCGCGCTTGCTTTCGGTGGATGTCCCGATTTCCATTCCGATGAACGAGCCGGAGATAAGTGTTCCCAGACCGGTCACGTTCGCGCCTGAAATTCGCGGCTTCACCACCCAGAACTGAGTGTCCGCAACCAGGAAGTCCTCCGTCTTCGGCGCCATCTGGGCCGTCGCTATTACGCGCCGATGATCCTCTGACAGCCGGATTGTGGTCAGCGTGCCGACTTCGACCCCCTTGTAGTGAATCTTGGTCTTGCCCGCTTCCAGGCCGTCGGCGGAGGAAAATGTGATCACGATTTTCGGGCCTTCAGCCAAAATCCGCGTCATCGCCACCCATCCGCCGGCCACCGCCGCCACGATCGGCACTATCCAGACCAGCGAGATCCTGGTTCGATGCGCCGGTATCGCCCTCGATTGAGGGACCGCGGCGGGGGTTGTGCGTTCGTCAGCCATGTTGAACCTCGTTTGCGCTGGCCATGTCCCAGATGAGCCGTGGATCGAAAGACTCGACCGCAAGCATCGTGAGCACAACGACCATCGCGAAAAAGAGCAATCCCGGTCCCGGTCTCACCGACATCAACGGCTGCAACTGCACCAGGGCCGCGGTGAACGTATCGACAAAGACATCGACCATCGACCATCGCCCGATAAACTCCACGGTCCGGTAAAGCCGGACGCGCTGATGGCTGTTTGTGGCGGAACCGCGATGCACGCCGATCAGCAGGTAGATCAGCGCGATGATCTTCGCGCTTGGAATCATGATGCTGGCGAACAGCACGATCAGCGAAAGCGGCCATCCGGTCGGCGACCACAGCAGCACCACCCCCTGCAGAATCGTGTCCGATTCAGACCCTGCCGCGGTGCTGGTGGTAAGAACGGGCAGGACGTTGGCGGGGATGTAACAGATTGCGGCGGCAATGACGAAGGCCCAGGTGCGCTCGATGCTCGCATGCTTGCGAAAGTCCAGCATTTCGTCGCATCGCGGGCATCGCCCTTGCCTTGCGCCGGCGGCGGGCCGCGAAAGCAGCCCGCATACGTGGCAGCTCTGCAGCCCCCATCCCATCGCGCTCGAGGGCGCCGCGCTCATGGCTGCGCCTCTTCCGCATCCGGCCAGACGATCGAAGCCTCGGGAGCGCGGTCAACCCATTCAATTCTCTGCCACACATCACGCGGATCGAACGACGCTTCCATCGCGGCAAGGACAAACACCAAGGCGCCGAGCACAAACAGGGCGATGCCCGGAATCACCCGCGCGTAGTCGGCGATCTTCGTGAGCGCGACCAGCACACCGAGCATCATCACCTCGATCATGCTCCAGGTCTTTGCGGCAGGATGATGTCGTATGAGCACACCGACCCATCGGCGGGGATGAAGGCGGCGGGCACCAAACGCAATCGCAAGCATCATTGCTATCTGCAGCCCCGGCGCGACGATTGCGGTGAAAAGCACGAGTATCGCGACGATCTCCTGTCTGTCCGCCCACAGGTCCAGCACTCCGCCGAAAACCGTCGTCGATGCCGATCGCCCCACAACCGTCAGCCCAAGCATCGGAACCGAATTCGCCACGACGAATAGCGCGGCGGCCGCGATGGCCAGGGCGAGCGTGCGGTTAACAGGGTCGTCGCGCCGCCGCCACATCTCCTCATCACACTGAGGGCATCGCGCCGATTCGCCCGGCTCGAGGGGCGGCAGCCGCTGCATGAAGTCGCAGTTTTGGCAGCTTACCAGTGAAGGGTCGGCAACCGGATGATTGTACCGTTCGCTATAACGACTCACGTTTGGACAGGCTGCGCAGTCCGGGCTGCCGGGAATGCTTGGAATTCACAGACTCCAGAGATTATCGGGGTTCGGGAGAGACAGCGCAATCAGTCCGTTTCTTCGCCCCGTCACTCAACCCAGCGGTTGTCCCCCGAAGAGCCACGGATGGACGATCACGGCGAGGACAGTGACCGCAATCCCCGCGATGACTGCCATCCAGGGCATGTCCGCGCCTGTCCATCTCTGGCGTCCGCCGACTAACGCGGCGCCGGGGAAGAACGAGGTCTCGTGCATGAACTTCCGATATCCCTCGCCTATCTCCAGCAACTTGCGCGCATCCTGATGGCGGCCGCCGATGATACCGAGCGCGGGAAAGGTGGCGAAGAAAATCACGTCGCCCACCCACCCGTTCATCAGCATGTGCGCGAATCCGAAAAGCGCGAAAGCCACGAACGACGGATGGCGCGTGACTTTAAGCATCCCTCGCGGCGCAGCGGTTGCGGGCGCCCCGATTCCCGCCGGACTCGGCGTCATCAGGCCCGCCACTAGCAAGACGAACGCCGCCAGCATCATCGCCCACACCAACCATCGCAGCGGATTGTCCGCACGCAGGTACCAGAGCAAAGGACCGCTGTGTTTGTGACGGGCGAAGACCACGATCAACGGTCCGAGGGTCGCAAAGCTGACAAACGAATAGATTCCGCGATAAGGCTGTTCACCGACCATCGCGACAAGTCGCGGCCGGACCGCTTGCGAAGAGATTATGATATGCGTCGCGACGAAGAGTACGGCCCAAAGAAGAATCCATCCGACCGGATCCATGGCATCTCCTGGCGCTCAGGCGCCACCTATATTCGCCCGCGCAGGCGCAGGCAATATACCATGACTTCACGCCGTCGGCTGTTCGGGGTTTTAAACCATTAGATGGCATCCCACCGCCTTAATGTTCCGCCTCCCTTCGAAGACGCGATGAAGTCGCTGGAACACGAGGTCATGCGCTTTCTGCTGCGCACCACCGGCGATCGCGAGGACAGTCTCGATCTTTTCCAGGAGACCTGGCTGCGCGCGTACCGAGCCTATGCCAGGCTCGAGTCCGCGGACGGGCTGCGCCCATGGGTGTTCCGAATCGCGGGCAACTTATGCCGCAATCGGGCGCGCGATCGCGCCCGGCGCGCGCGGGTGATCGCCAGCGACGGCCGCGACCCGGCCGAAGCGGCGGAACTTCCTGTGGCCGCAATCCGCGATTCGCCCGAAAACGCAATCAGCCTCAGGCGCGCGTTGCGCGCGCTGCCGGGCAAGCAGGGCCGCGCATTCCTGATGCGCAAGTTCGCGGGATTTGACTACCGCGAAATCGCTGCCGCGCTCGGCTGCTCTCCCGAGAGCGCGCGCGCCAGCGTTTACCAGGCACTCAAGAAGTTGAGGTCGTCACAGCAATGAAGATGAACTCACGAGCTCAGCGACTCGAATCCGAGAACTCCACAATCGAGGCGATGGTGCGGCGGGCGCATCCCGCCCTTCGGCGCGCGATGAAGCTGATTCGGCGCCCTGAGGCGCGCGTCGCGGTTGCCCCCTCGCCGATCGGCAAACTGCTGGTCGCGGAGGGACCGCGGGGGCTGGTAACGGTTCACTTCCTCGCGGTCCGCGACCCAGAGCGCACACTCGAGATGCTGCGGCAGAGATTCGACCTCGTCGAAAACCAGCCGTCAACCGCGGAGCTCAGACGTTGTATCGAACGTTACTTCGCCGGAGACCTTCGTGTCCTCAGCCATCCGGTCGATCTCAGCCTCGTCGCCAGCGACTTTCAGCGGCGCGCGCTCACGCGGTTGCGCGCCGTGCCTGCGGGCGCGGTGATCACATACCACGCGCTGGCGGCGGCAGTGGGCGAACCCGATGCGCAGCGCGCAATCGGCAACACGATGGCGTCCAATCCGATTCCGATCTTTGTGCCGTGCCATCGCGTGATCAAATCCGACGGCACGATCGGCAACTACGGCGGCGGCGTCGACAGAAAAATCGTACTGCTGAGGAATGAAGGCTTTGTCGTGAAACGCGATCTGAAGTTGCCCGAGCGTTCTGTGCTGGGGCATTCGAAGACCCGGATCTTCTGCCGTCCGGAGTGTTTTGCGGCAAAGCGCGCGGCTCAGTTCAACCAGTTGATTTTTGCCGATGCCGCTCATGCACGCCGCGCCGGGCTCCGCCCGTGCAAGCTTTGCCGGCCGGAGGCGGAATCGGTTTGACGACCGCTATTGCCTGGTCAGATTGAAGGAACCCACGCCCTTGCACTGCTTGCGGTTACCGATCATCACGAACGAACCCGTCATCGCCGTTCCGTCCACGCTGGCTACGGCGAGCGAGTTGCACTTGCGCTGGCCGCCGCTCGCGGCGGCGTGAAATTTCATCGAGACGCCGTTTTTGGTGGCTTTTCCCGAAACCGATCCGGTTCGGCTCGCGTTGCCGGTGGTAATCGCAAACTGGCCCGTAACCTTTTTTCCGCCCTGCGCAAGGTCGAGTTCCATCGGGCAGTTGGCGCAATTGCTCGAGCCGCCTTTCTCGATACTGTCAGTCCCGACCCATCGTCCTGCGAACTGAACCGCGGCGGCGTCGGCGCCGTTCCCACTATCGCTCTGGTCCTGTGCGCTGGCGTCGCCCGAGAGCATCGCCACGATCAAGATCGACACGGCGGCAAGAAAGGCCCGACCGGGCGCCGCAGTTCTCATACGCTCTCTTTCCCCCGTGATGTTGCCGCCGCCGCTCCCATCATTTGATTGTATAACAAGAGCGCTGCACGGCCAGACCGCGCGACATCACGGCATTCCGCGATGACCCGGCCGGGAAAAGCGTTTATTCAGTTTCGTTCTGCTTGCGAAGCTCTTCGATCTCGAGGCGCTGCTGCTCGATTTGCTGTTGCTGATCCTGAAGCTGCGTCTGAGCCTGCTGATTTGCCGCTTCCTGATTCTGCAGCGAATTGCCGACCGCATACCCCGTCAGCCCGCCGAGACCCGCGCCGATCGCGGCGCCGGCACCCGGATGTCCGACGGCGGCACCAATGATTGCGCCGGCACCACCGCCCAGGCCCGCTCCTGCGAAGGTGCCTTCCTCACGAGTGGAAAGTGGCTGACCGGAACACCCCGCGGCCAGAACCGCCGCGGTCAGAATAGCTGCTAGCGCGACTTTGATACGCATACGCGGCCTCCTCGAAACTTGAATACGAGGAGGCCGCGCGGGCGGTTTCGTCTATTCGGTTTCCTGTTGCTGCTTCAGTTGTTGAATCTGCTGGCGCTGCTGCTCGATCTGCTGTTGTTGCTGCTCGATTTGCGCCTGGGTCTGCTTCTGCTGGTTCTCCTGGTTCTGCAAAGCATTGCCCACCGCGTAGCCGCCGACGCCTCCAACGGCACCGCCGATCGCCGCACCGGCGCCAGGAGCGCCTACGGCAGCTCCGATGATCGCGCCGGTTGCTGCGCCGATTCCGGCGCCGCCCAAGGTTCCCTTTTCTCTCGTGGAAAGAGGTTCCCCCGAGCACGCAGCCGCGAGGAACAGGGCGGCCAGCGCCAACGCACCGGTCGCGATCACTTTCTTGAACATGCGTAAACCTCCGCTCAGCTACTCAGTTTCCTGTTGCTGCTTGAGTTGCTGAATCTCCTGCTGTTGGCGCTGAATCTGCTGCTGTTGGGATGAAATCTGCGCCTGAGTCTGTTTCTGTTGGTTTTCGTTGTTCTGCATCGCATTGCCGACGGCAAATCCGCCTACGCCGCCGACCGCCGCGCCAATCGCCGCGCCGGCACCGGGAGCGCCAACCGCCGCGCCGATGATTGCGCCGGTAGCGGCGCCTACGCCTGTGCCGATAAACGTGCCTTTCTCACGAGTGGAAAGCGGCTCTCCCGAGCATCCAGCGACCACGAACAGCGCTACAGCCGCCATGATCACGCACATCGCCTGCGCAACACGTCGATTCACGATTTTCTCTCCCCGATTTTCTCTAGACCGCGCGCTTTTTTTCCTCCCGCGCGGGGCGCATTTTCCTTCCGCCCGAGTTTTCTATCTTCTGGACTGCTGATCAACCCATATGGCGTAGGCCTTCAGCATAAGCTTATGCCTAATTTTGACGCCAGGCACCATCACAAATTAACGAAGCCATAAAGGCGCGCCGTACCTGCGGCAAATGGCGTCTGCCCTCCTTCGCCGGACCTCTCTTCTGCCGCACTCGACGCGCAAACAAGCACTACTGTTTACCATCCGATTGCCTGAGCCGCCATCACCGGATGCGCCTGCCCCCGCGGATCGCATCCGCCCCGCAGCAGGCCCCGAGCGCGATCTATCGATACCGCCAGCACATGGCCTTCAGACCACGGCGGGCGCACTTCGATCTTGTGCCCCCGCGCGGCGAGTTCCGATCGCACTTCGCTCGCGATGCGCTCTTCGGCGCGCACCACCGCGGGCATCGCATTGTGCGGATAGAAAGTCGAAGGGAAATGCGCGGTGGAGAACTTGGGCGCTTCGATCGCCTGCTGCAGATCCATCCCGAAGTCAGCGACGTTCAGAAAAAACTGCAGCGTCCACTGATCCTGCTGATCTCCCCCCGGCGTGCCGAATGCCATATGCGGCTCGCCCCCGCACATCGCGAGCGAAGGCGACAGCGTCGTGCGCGGCCGTTTGCCCGGCATCAGGGCGTTGGGATGGCGCTCATCGAGGTAGAAAGTCTGCATGCGCGTGCCGAGCGGAAAGCCCAGCGACTCCATTACCGGCGAGGTCGGTATCCACGCTCCGCTTGCCGTGATCGCAATCAGATTGCCCGCGCGATCGCAGGCGGTGACGTGAATGGTTCCCTGCCCCCACGAACGCGACGCGGCCGCGTCGCCGCCGCGCTCGGGGCGCATCGCGACCGGATCGCCCGGCCGCTGATCGCGCGACGCGTGCCGCGGATCGATGAGTGCGCGGCGAATCTCCGCATACTGCCGCGACAACAGCGCTTCCATCGGCACGGGCGTGAATTCGGGGTCGGCGTAGTAGGCTTCACGGTCGGCAAACGCGAGCTTGGCGGCTTCTATAACGGTGTGGACGTAGTCGGCCGAGTTATGACCCATCGCGCGCAGATCGAAGCCTTCGAGGATGCGCAGCTGCTGCAGAAAGACCGGCCCCTGCGACCACGGTCCGCATTTGAAGACCGTGACGCCCCGGTAGTCCGCTGACACCGGCTTTTCGATTCGGGTGGCAAAAGCCGCAAGATCGGATTCGGCAAGCAATCCGCCGTTGGCTTCCGACCATCCGGCAATCTCGCGCGCGATGTCGCCGCGATAGAAACGATCGCGTACGGCCTGAAGCGCGGCTTCGCGCCCGCGCGCACGCGCGCCCGCTTCCGCATCGAGAAGGCGGCGGAAGAAGTTCCCGAGCGCGGGGTTGCGGATAATATCGCCCGGACGCGGCACTTTGCCGTCCGGCATGTAGATGCGCGCGGTTGAAGGATAACGCGTGCGAAAGACCTTCTCGAAGGCGCGAATCGATGCTCCCGCGCCGGCATAGTTGCCGTCGTCGTCCGCCTCCTCGCCCGCAAGCCCGACGTGCATCGGAAATCCGTCTTCCGCCAGCGCCAGGGCGGGCTCGGCGACTTCCGCGAACGATCGCGTGCCGAATTCAGCAAGCGCCGTGACAAGCGCATCGAGCGCCGCGGGCACGCCGGCCGCCATCAGCCCGTGCGCGGGAATAAGATCGATTCCGCGCGCCCGATACTCCGCAATCGTGGCGCGCGCCGGCGCGATCATGTTGCCGTTGATCGCGACCACCCGCCCGGCCTTCGCGGCGTAGATTAGCATCGGCGCTTCCCCTCCGATCGTATGCATGTGGGGGTTTACGATGCCCTCGACCAGGGTAGCGGCCACCGCCGCATCGATCGCGTTGCCTCCACGGGCGAAAATTCGCGCGCCGGCGGAGGCGGAAAGATAATGCTCGGCGGACACCACCGCTTCGCGGCCCATCACCAGCGGATATAGCGTGCCCATACGACAACCTCCTGCGGCGCCAAGCCGGATGAGTTAGCTCGAAGCTTGCGCAAGGAACCGCGATTGTAACAGCGGATGCGCCGATCGGATGCACCCGCTTTTTGCAAACGCTGCTCGAATTCGCATCGCCGTGCAACTTCGCAGTTTACGCCTGTTAACAATCCGCGCGTAACGTGGACAACCGTGCCGCGGGGGCATCTAAAGCGAGGGCCCGAGGTTTGCTATAATTCTTCCAGAAACTGGGCCGGACATGCGGTCTGGCTCAAAAAGGGATTGAGAATGACGATGGCGAGTACAAATGCGGAGGCGGTGGTGGGGCGGCATTGCCGATTGCTGCGGCCCGTGCGAGACCACGAGGGGCGCACCCGGTACAGTGAGAAGCCAAAAGTTCTGCGCGAGGTCGACAACCTGGACCGTCACATGTTGCTCGTGCAGTTTGAAGATGGCTCTACCACCTTTCTGTTCCCCGACGAAGTAGTCGTCGAAAACTGACTGTCCGCTCGGGCATCGCGCCCCGGCGGGGGAACAGCGTCCTCACTGAGGCGCGAATCCAGCGCGCCAAGGTGTGGACTTGCATGCAATAACCCCGCTCCTGCCGGTAATTTTGATCCGCAGCTTCCAGGCGAGGCACAAGACTCCTTTTCTTCGTCCGGCAAGCCGTCTCTTGAATCACGCTGGCGGCTTGTCGCCCGCACAGGAGCGGGAAGAATCAAAGTTAACCAGCGCGTGGCATCGCGCCGTCAGAAGAACCTGAGCGAAATTTTTCTTTCTCGTGCATCCTTCCAGGCCTAGGATTTTCTCGAGGATGCCGAGAAGGGCGAGCTTCAGCCCGCAATAACCGGATTCGACCCGCGCCCTTCCGGCACCAATCCGCAACCCGCGTGTTGGGAACGATGTGAGGAGGATGTATGCGACTTTTCAACCGTGGACTCATGGCAGCGTCGATCTTGGCGGCATTTGCGATGGCACCGCCGGCGTTTGCCAACCCCTTTGACGGCGGTCAGGCCTCGATACCCTGTGGCGACGGCCAGATCGTCTACGGCCCCATCCAGCTCTGGCCGCCGAATCATCAGCAGCGGATGATCACGATCACCTACATCGATAACTCCGCCACCGGCGCCGTTCAGGGCGACAACGATGGCGACCAGGAAAGCCTGACTATCGATTCCATAACCGACAACCAGGTCAGCGACGACGACGGAAAGGACCACGGATGCGGCCCGTCGAGCAAAAAGCAGGGACCGGACTGGGGAGGATTCGACAGCCAGCCCCTCACCGCCCTCGACCCGCAGAACATAACCGCGACTCCGTGGGTGCGCGCCGAGCGATGCGCCAGGGACAAAAGCGAACCCCGAATCTACTCGATTACCGTTTCCTGCGGCGATCCCGACAGCAATAACACCCAGAATCCCACCACCGTAGCGTTGACCGTGACGGTGCCGCACGACCGGCGGCATGCGGAAAAAGTGAACCGCTGATCGCAGTGCCGCGCTCCAGGCAGGCTTCCCGCGTGGAGCGCGGCTCTTTCCTCTCACGCGTCTTGCCGCGCGAGGAAATCGCGCGCGCGATACAAGGCGACGATGGTCTTGGCATCGACGATCTCGCCGCGATCGATCATCGCAAATGCTTCGTCCATCCGAATCCGGGAAACACGGATCACTTCGTCATGGTCGAGACTGCCGAAACCCTCGGACAAGTCGCGCGCCAGGTAAAGATCGATTCGTTCGTCGCAAAAGCTCGGGATGGTGACGATAGCCCCCAGATGGTCCCATCGCGCCGCCGCCAATCCCGCTTCCTCTCCCAGTTCGCGCCGCGCGCAGGCGAGCGCGTCTTCTCCCCCGTTCCGGCATCCCGCGGGAATCTCGCTGAGCCAGGTTCCGATCGCGTGGCGCCATTGACTCAGCATCACAACGTTTCCATCGCGATCGAGCGCGACGATTGCGGATGCGCCGGGATGGCGGATTACGGCCAAATCGACGGTTACTCCGCTCGGTAGCCGCGCGCTCTCGACGCCAAGGTCCACCACGCCCATCTTCAGCACCGGACGCCTGCTTGAATCCATGCGCAACAGCATCCTTGGGCGCCGCCGGGCGCGCAAGGCGGATCGAATTGCGCCGGACGCGCAAACGCGCAAGTATCTGCTTCCGCGCCGCGAGCTTGCGCGATCCGCGATGGCCCGCATCGTCATCCCAGTCTTCTTCGATTACGCCTCGAGCCTCTGTTACATCGCCTGGCGAATCATGCGGCAGCTGGAGCCGCAACTCGGCTTCGAAACGCTATGGAAGGGCGTGCCGATCGCCTTGCGCGATGCGCGCGCGAAGCCGGGCCGCGCGCTCAGCGAAACGGAACGCCAAAAGGTGCTGATGGTCGCCGCGGAAACCGGCATCCCGGTCACGCCGCCCCGGCATTGGATCGACTCGAACGCCGCGCTGGAGGGTTCGGAACTCGCGCGCGACGCGGGAGCATTTGCCGCGTACCACGATGCCGTCTTTCGCGCAGCCTTCGAGCAAGGCATCGATATCGCCGAGCCCTCCGCGCTCGATGCTATCGCCCGCGCGGCGGGAATGGACCCCGACGAATTCCGCGCCGGGCTCGAGTCGCGGCGGATGGCCGAGCGGATCGAGGCGCATCGCGCCGAGGCCGACCAGTTCGCGGCGCTTGGCTATCCGACCTTCATCCTCGGCGAATACCCTCTCATCGGCATCCAGCCAATTGAAACGATGCGCCAGATGATCGCGCGCTTCATCCGCCTGCGCCAGGAAGAACCGCAGGCGTAGCGCATACGCGATACGGATACACCGCCGGCACCCCGAAGGCGCTAGCGCTTGACTTGTGGGTTACCGAGTCGTATTTAACCGTATAGTTAATTATTCGAGGGACTCCGATGGGCATCTACCGATGCTGCGAAAGCTCGCCTTCCGACTTCGCCGAACGGCCACCCGCAAGCCCGGTTCGGCGCGCAAGCGCCGTGATACGCTGGATGCTGCCGGCGGCAGGGCTGGCTGTGCTGCCGAAATGCCCCGCCTGTCTGGCCGCTTATGTGGCGGTCGCCACCGGATTCGGCATTTCCCTGGCGGCAGCCGCCTATCTGCGCATGGCGCTGGTGGCCATGTGCCTCGTGACGCTGAGCTTCATCGCAGTGCCGCGCGCGGTGCGCATCGTGGCCGCCATCACACGCGCGTTGAGAACGCATCCCGCGTTGGCGCCCTCGACGTACCGTCATCGATGAGGTCAAACGGATGCAGGCTCGCAGTTACCAGGGCACAAGTTTCGAGGTATGGAATGGCAACGAGTCGTGGTTCTGGATGGTGCTCGATCTGGGCCGCAACGGGGGAATAATCGGTGCGGCGGCCACGGAGGACGGCGCGGTGCGCGATGCCCGCGCCGCGATCGAGGAGATTCGGGCGCGGGCGCGAAAGCGCGCTCCGGAAACGATCGAGCGAGATTTGATCGTCTGGCGCTTCTCGCTCGCGCGGCTCGCGCGCTACCTGGCCCGCATCGCCCCGGCAGCCGCCTGAACCGCGCGAGAATTCACCGCGAGTGAAATTGCCGCGGATGACGCGAGAAACCGGCGCCCGAGCAGAAGTGCATGAAACACTCCCGCCGGGCGCCACCCCCCCTTTACCATCCGAATGAGACCGACCCGGTGTACTGGTTGTACCCCTCGCCGTTGCCGTATTGGTTGTACCGCCACTCCGCTCCGACGAACGATTTGTCGAGCAACCCCTGTATCTGTTCAACCTTGAGCGACGAGAGTCCCCACTCGAAGCCCGCGCCGAATACTCCTCCCCCCTGCACGTCCGCGTCGTAATGGCGGTAGCCCGCACCCGGATTGCCGTTCTTCACCACGATTGGCGTGCTCAGCAGGTTGATATACATCGCCGGCCCCGCCAGCACATACGGCTTGAATGCCTCCATCGACTTCAACCCAATCAGCTCGGGCTGAAGATGGTATTGCACGGTGGGCTGGAGCGAGAGCGTGTACATCCAGGTGTTGAACGCGGGGTTTCCGAGCTGGCTTACCAGGTTGGCCTTGGTCAGCGCGTGGTTACCCTGCGTCCATCCCACCAGCATCTCTCCCGCCACGAACCCTCCGGGAACTCCGTCTTCATGGGTCAGGAGGCGATGGTTCAGGAACGCGCCGTAATAGAACCCGCCCGGCATCCCGTAGGGCGACTCCGACCATCCCGCGCGGAAGCCGACTTCGAGTGGAATCGAGCCGCCCTTTTTCGCGACGTCGCTTTTCACATCGCTTAGTTGCTGCTGGATCTGCGGAACCTGCTGCTGGAGAGCGGCGACCGGTTGCGCGGTCGCCTGCATCTGGCGCACCAGCCCTTCGATCTCCTGTTTCTGCGTGTTCAGTTGGTCTTGAATCGCGCGGTTCTGGATCTCGAGCGTGCGATTCTGCTGTTCCAGTTGAATGATGCGTCGCTGCAACTCCTGTTGCGATGCGATCGCGCCCTTCGCGCGGGCGCCCGGATCGGCGCCGGCGATCGACGAATGCGACGCGGCTATCGCGATGAAAAGCCCCATCGCGAATGAACGAACAATGGCTCTGAGCATGCGTGTCCTCCTTCACTCAGCCGCGTGGCCAAGCGAAGCATCGCGCATGCCAGCAAAGGAGCGCCGCGGAACTTGAAGGAAACTGTTCGATTTCGCTGCAACTTCATCGCGTTCTCTCAACAACCGCCTGAACCGGTTGGCGCGTTTGGATACGATGTGACGGTTCCGACGGAAACACTCGAAGCGATCGAACTTCAGCGGGTATTCATTGCCAACGCGTGCTAAGTAGAGACGCCGAGAATGGATTCGCGCAAACTTACACCGACCACGATGCCGCCCTCCTCGACCGCATCCTCGTTCTCGCTCTTCGCGGCCATACGGCCGCTCGATCGCTCCCGCACCATTCGCGACATGATCGCGGGGCTTCAACTCGCCGCGATGAACATCCCGCAGGCGCTCGGCTACACAAAGATCGCCGGCACTCCGGTGGTCACCGGCTTCTACACGCTGCTCTTGCCGCTAATAGCATTCGCCGCCTTTGGATCGTCGCGCTACCTCGTAGTCGCGGCGGATTCCGCGACCGCGGCGATCCTGGCCAGCGGCCTTTCCAACATGGCGCCGGTCGCAAGCGCGAGCTACGTCGCGATGGCGTCGGTCGTGGCGATGTTGACGGCGGGGATGCTCCTGCTGGCGCGCATCCTCAAGCTCGGCTTCCTTGCGGACTTTCTTTCCCAGACTGTGCTGGTCGGCTTTCTTACCGGCGTAGGCTTTCAGGTCGCGATCGCCGTGCTCGGCGAGATGCTTGGGATCGAAGTCCAGGCGCACAGGACCGTGGATCAATTTGTTGCAGTGGTCCGAAACATTGAACATGTTCATCTTCTCACCACCGCGTTGTCGATCGCGGTGGTCGCGGCCGTTCTCGGACTCCATCGCTTCGCCCCGCGCATTCCGGGCGCGCTGATCGCGGTTGCCGGCGCGATCTTCGCCGCCTGCCACTGGAATCTCGCGGGACATGGCGTCGCGATTATCGGTCCGGTGATGGGCGGATTGCCGCGGCTGGCGATGCCCGTGATGACCTGGCGCGAGGTTCAGCCGCTGATTCCGGTTGCCGGATCATGCTTCGTCATGATCGTCGCCCAAAGCGCCGCCACCGCCCGCTTTTACGCCGCGCGCCATCATCAGCTTCTCGACGAAGATGCCGACCTTGTCGGCCTTGCGGCCGCAAACGCGATGGCGGCGCTGAGCGGCACGTTCGTCGTCGATGGCAGTCCGACGCAGACCGCGATGGTGGAGAGTTCGGGAGGCAACAGCCAGGCCGCGCAGCTCGCCACCGCCGCCGTGGTGGCGATCGTGCTCCTGTTCCTGACCGGACCGATGCAGTATCTGCCGCGATGCGTCCTTGGCGCGATCGTCTTCGTCATCGCAATCCGTCTGGTCGATGTGCGCGGGCTTCGCGATATTCTGCGCGAAAGCCCCGGAGAATATGCGCTGGCGCTGCTCACCGCCGCGATCGTCGTGCTGCTTGGCGTTGAACAAGCGATTGTGATGGCGATGGTGTTGTCGCTGCTTCGCGTCCTGAGCCACAGCTACCATCCCCAAACCGGCATCCTGGTCCTCGGCGACAATCAGACCTGGGACCTGAAGCCTCCCCTGCCCGGAACGTTCACCGAGCCGGGGCTGGTGGTCTATCGCTTCGGCGCGGCGCTGTTTTACGCAAACGCCGGACTGTTCTCGCGGGAAGTCCTCGATCTCGCCGGCTCGGGAGCTCCGGAAGTTCGATGGGTGATCATCGACGCGGAAGCAATTACCAACATCGACTACACCGCCGCGCGCGTGATCCGCGACCTGCACAGGCGCCTGGAAACGGCGGGAATCGTGCTCGCGTTCGCGCGCGTCGCTCCTTCGCTCGCATCGGACCTCGCTCGCCATCGGTTGATCGGCGTTATTGGCGAGTCGCGCGTGTTTCCACGCCTGCACGATGCGCTTGCGGGCTTCGCTCGGTCGCATCCGCACGAAACTCCGCCGCTTGCCTGATGCGGCGAAATCCACGATGAATGATCCAGCGGTGCCTCGACCGCGCGCAGGCGTTCGAATGGCGGGCGAAGTTCATATCGCGGCAGCGTCCTCGGGTATCCCGGAGATTTCGCGCGAGGAGCTTCGCCGCCGTCTGCATACTCCCGGCTTGAAGATCCTCGACGTATTGCCGCCGCAATCGTACGCGGCCGGACATATTCCGGGCGCGATCAACCTGCCCTTCGACAGCATCGCCGATCGCGCGCGCGAAGTTCTGCCCGCGCTCGACGCGGAAATCGCGGTCTATTGCGCCAAGTTCACCTGAACCTTGAGCGAGCGGGCGGTCGCCCTGCTTCAACAACTCGGCTATAGCAAGGTGCGCGATTACTCCGGAGGACTCGAGGATTGGGTGCAGGCGGGGGGACCGCTCGAAAGCGCCCCCGCGGACCACAGCCGGCCGATGACGGCCTCGATCGCCCCGAATCTGCAGGTTGCACCCGACGGACTGGTCGGCAGGCTGCCGGCGCGCATTACGTCCGCACGGCGATGGAACAACGCGGCCCTCGAGTTCGTTGAACATCTCTCGACCCTTCATCTCTTTCTGATCTGGATCGGCACGATCGCGGCCTGCGGACTCGGCTACTGGCTAGGCGCGATAGTCGGCGAGCACGGACTGATCGAGGCGGGCAGGCCCGTCGGAGACGGACTCTCGGGACTCGCCAGCGCGCTCTACTTCAGCTTCGTGACCGCGACCTCGGTGGGCTATGGCGACATCGTTCCGGTCGGCGCGGCGCGGGCGATTGCGATCACCGAAGCGATCACAGCGCTGCTTATCTTCGGCGCGGTGGTCGCCAAGTTCGTCTCGCATCGGCAGGACCAGCTCGTCGAAGAGATTTACCAGGTGACCTTCGACGAACGGCTGGACCGCGTGCAGAGCAATCTGCATGTGGTTATCTCGGAACTGCTTGCGCTCACTTCGATTTGCGAGACGCCGTCGCTCCCCATCCATCGCGTAAGCGCGCGGCTGGACAGCGCGGTGCTGCTCTTCCTGGGCGAGCTTCGCACCACCCACGATCTTCTCTATCAGCCGCGGCTGCTGGTGGAGGAAGGAGTGCTGTCGTCTATTCTGGCGAACCTGGCTTCCGCTCTGGATGTGCTCGCGGAGCTGCTGACCTGCCTGCCGGCGGACTTTGTCCGCTCTCAGCCGCTGCAAATCGCGCTGGGCAACCTGACGCGACTCTCCGAGGAGATCTGCGGCACCTGCGTCCCGCACGAGTACACGCCGCGCCTGGTGTTTTGGATGGATCGAATACAGGCGACCGCCGGAAAGATTCGCTAGCATCCGCGCCGAGCATCTGGGGCGATTGCCCGCCGCGCGCGGCTAATAGAGCACCGAGGGCAGATATACGCCCGCCGGTTCGTTGTACAAGCCAATCGTCATCAGCGTCATCGGCTGCGTCATCCGGAGCCCTTTCGCCAGGCACCAGCGCATCAGATCCCCGTTGCGCGAGGGCACCAGGAAGCCGGGCCCGTCGAATGACCGGGCGGCGCAGATGAGCGCCTTCAGATCATCGTTGGTCTCCGCCACCGCGTGCGCGAAGAACGCGATTTGGGTCGCATAGCCGGTGATTCGTCCGGCGCGCTCGACGACCGTCGCGGCGCCGCGCCGGACCGCATCGCGCAGCTCGCCGCCGCGATGGTGCCCGTGAACGCGGATGCAGAGGCGGTTGCACGCTTCGAGGTCATTCTCCGCCGCGGCGCGGACCGCGTATCCGGAAATTGTCTCGTTGATCGCCGGACCCTGCATGCACGAGAGATGTTCGCGCGGATCGAAGCCGAGCTTGGTGTAAAGCGAAAGCGATCGGCAGTGATAACCGGCCTGCACCAGGCGAACACCCGCCACCCCCCGCTGCTCCGATCGCTCCATCACCGCGAGCATCAGCCGCCGGCCGATACCGTGGTTCTGCGCCTCGGGATCGACGCTGATGGGTCCGATGCCGGAAATCGGATTGCGCTCGTCCAGGAAATTGCTGCCCGCGATCCGCCCTTCGAGTTCCGCGACGACGCCGTGAACACCCGGGTTCGAGATCAACGCCGAGATCATGCCGGCCGCGGTTTCGGCATCGGGGAAATCCGGGGGAAAGTTATGCTCGTTTGCGATTGTTGTGAACGCTTCGTAGCAGATGCGCCCGAGCGCCGATGTGTCCCCATCCCTTGCCGGCCGAAGCGTAAGATTCATCGCCTTCCTATTCGCCGGCTCAGGCCGGCTTCACGTTGACGTTCATGCGGAAAAAATTGTCGGGGTCGTACTTCTTCTTGAGCTCGGCCAGCCGCTGATAGTTGGCGCCGTAGGCCTCGCGCTCGCGCCCCGGCTCGACATCGAGCATGTTTACGTAAACACCGTCCGACGCCTTCGCCGCAACCTTCCAGATTCGATCCACCCATTCAACCGCTTCGCGCGGCTCGGCGCCCTGCCAGTCGGCCTCGGCCCAGAAGGTGAAGCCGGGAGTGCGCTGATGGTAGGCGTTGAAGTCGATCGGATGGCGGCTGATGGCGCCGTGCAGATGCGAAAACCAGAGATCGGATCCCTGCGGCGAAGGCTCGGCCGCAATCGCATCGATCAGTTCATCGGTAATTGCCGGCAAAAATCCCGACCGCTGATAGCTGGACCATCCCGTCCACACTGGAAATCCCGCGGCGGCCTGGCCGTCGAGGTATGAGCGCCGTTTGATCGATTCCCGCGCCGGCCGCCCAAGCTTGCGAAAAGGTTCGACGTCGCGCGCGGCGCGCGCGGGATCGGAATGGAACACGAACACTGTCGCCATCACGTCGCGGTCGTCCGGGCGCTGCACGCAAAGCTCCGTGAAGAGATCGTCCGGCGCCGCCCGCGACGCCTCTCGATACGAGCGCATCACGCCGCGCGCCTGATCGAACGGATACCAGACCCATCCCGCGACCACCTCGCGCAGAGGATAGAGCTGAAATCCAAGCCTGGTAACCGTTCCCAGGTTGCCCGCGCCGCCGCATATGCCCCACAGCAAATCGGGGTTCCGATCGGCTTCGGCTTGCAGGATTCGGCTATCGGCCAGAACGATTTCCGAATCGAGTACGTTGTCGCAGCTCGCGCCATACCTGGGACATAGCGCGCCTTCGCCGCCGCCGAGCACCAGGCCGCCGAGACCTACGTCCTGGCACTGCCCCATCGGCGTCACCAATCCGTGCTTTTGCGCCTCGCGATCGAACTCGGCGCGGGTGACGCCGGGCTCGGCGCGCGCGGTGCGCCGCGTGGGATCGATCTCGATCCGCTTCATCCGCGACAGGTCGATCACCAGGCCGCCGTCGCATACCGAAAGCCCCGCCTGGCTATGGCCGCCGGACCGCACCGCGGCCGGAATATCATTGCGGCGCGCGAACTCGATGCATCGCGCGACGTCGTCCGCGCCCGCGCATTGCGCGATTGCCGCGGGATGACGGTCGAATCTCGCGTTCCAGACGCGCCGCGCGGCATTGTAGTCCGGATCGCCGGGAGCGATTAGCCGGCCCCGCAGCTTCGCGGCGAGCTTGCCCAGCGCCGACCGATCGATCGCCGCGCCGGCGTTGGCGGCCCACGGACCTGCCAGCGCCAGAACAGAAAGCGATGCCGCCTTGACGAATTCTCTGCGGTGCAAACCCCGCTGCTTCACTGCCTTGCGCTCGCGTGACCTAAACTCGATTCGGCTCAGAGTCGGTGAGTCAACTCGAAAGGACCGCCCGGAGCATAGATCGCGCGCGTCGCGATGAAAAGGCGGCGCCGATCGCGCGACGGCGTCGTCAGCGAGGCTCTTCCGCGGCGCGCGAGATCGCGGCGAACGCGATCAAGGGCGTAATCAGCGCCCCCTCAAGCGCGGCGAACCCGAGCTTGAAGACGATAAAGTGCCTGAGCAGCACATCCCGGTTCCCGAAACGGACCCAGACCGCAAACAGAACCAGCGAGACCACCGCCGCGCATGCGCCGCCCAGCGCGATCGCCCGCGCGACGACGCCTTGCGGCATCGCGGCGCTCAGCGCTCCACCGTCAAGCGGCGCGATCCTGCCACGGCGCACGTCGCCGCGCGCCACGCGCGTAACGGCCAGGCAGGTCGCGAACGCGATCATGAAGGCGCTCACGATCGTATCCACCATCGCGCCTCCCATTCCCGCGATCGGCACCCGCTCCACGTTGCGAAAGAAAAGCCATCCGAGCAACGCCGCGATCGCCACGTTGATGATCACGCCGGCGAGCGCCTGCTCGATCAACAGGTATCGGCGATGTTCCCGCGACAGCGTCATCCGCCTTGTCACCGCGCACATGAACTCACGGTCAAAGATTTCTCCGGAGGGTCGGGAACGGACGGCCGTGAGGACCGAATTCAGAGGTGAACCTGGCGGAGCGCCAAGCCGGGGCAAATGAGCCAAGCGAGTTCATCACCGGCCCTGATTTATACGACCAACTTGATTAGACCCGTGACAATCGTTCCCAACGGCATTACGGTCGCGGCGAGGGGCAGCGCCGGAATCAGGCCGGGAAGCACCATCGCGACGAAGTCGCTGGGTTCGACGGGCACGATCCGCATCTTGCGGATGATCTCGAAGCTGTTTCCGAGATCGGCCAGCGATTGAATGTCCGCGGTTCCGAGCATCGATGTACTCGGTTCACTTTTCTGCTCGATCCACCTGCTGTGGAATGCCTGGGTGTACTGGCTGGCGAGCGTGCCGTATTCCATTAATCCGCGGTTCTTGAGCATCATCAGCTTGGGCACAAAAATCAGCGTCGGGCCCGCGAAGACCAACAGGCCGACTACAAACAGCGACACGTAGCTCCACTCGAAGTCTTCGAGTTTTCCGCCGCTGAACAGGATTCTGCCGGCGATCGCGCTCGAAACCACCGCGCTCAAGGCGAAGAAGATCGCGCCAAACGGGATCAGGCCCTTGCCCAGAAAAGCCAGACCGCCGGCGGTGTCGGGATGCGTGGGCGTGAGGCGCAGGTCAAGTTTGGACACCTTCCATAGAAAGCTGCTCCAGACCACCATACGGTGCACCCAGCGAAAAATGAGAAACTGAAATATCGGCAAAGCCACAAACGCGTACCAGTAGCCGCCCAATGTCAATCCGCGGGCGGGGTCGGGCATGAACCACGTGCTGCCGCCCTGAGACGCAAAGCCAGACACTGCGTTGTAGGTTGCTATGTATGCCAGAGCGAGGACGAGCAGCTCCGCCGCGCGCGCATCGCGAAAACGCAGCGTGTCCCCGAGAATTTTCTCGAATCTGGCGAGATCTTCCTCGCGGACCAGGTTGGCTTCAAGGAAATGGCGCACCACCTGCCGCAGGCGCACGCCTACCGGAATGTCCGCCAGGATCATCACCGGCACCGCGAGCAGGAATCTGGCATGCGCGGCGAGGTCATAGAAGAACGGCAATTTCGCGCCCCTCACGGCAAGCCCTTCGATTAGGCACAGGACGCACAGGGGCGCCCATACGATCACCATCAGTATCAACGCGGTGCGCGCGGAGCCCATGCCCAGTTCCGGACGCACAAGACGCAGCCGCCTCAACACGGCGCCTCCGGGGCCGCCCTCCGTAAGCGTGAATTCCTGACCTGACTCTGAGTTGTTGTAGGCGCGCTCTTCCATGGCGACCGGACGCGGTTACGGCGCGGGTCAGCGGATCCTTCCCGGGGCCCGCTCGGCGCCGGCTGCGGGGAGCTCTTCCTGGGCCTGATACTGAAAGCGCATGATCTCCTCCGACGCCCGATGGAAGCATCGCGCGACCAGCGCCGTCCATCCGGTCTGATGGTTCGCTCCCAGCCCGCGGCCCGTGTCGCCATGAAAGTACTCGTAAAACAGCGGCAGATCCTTCCAGTAGGGATCGGCGGCGAACCGCGGATCATCTCCATGGCAAGGCCGCCGTCCGCTTGCGTCGGGCAGAAACAGTCCGGCCAGCCGCCGTCCCAGCTCGCGCGCGACTTCAAACAGGTTCATCATTCGGCCCGAACCGGCCGGGCATTCAACTTTGAGTTCGTCGCCGTAGTAGAGATAGTAGGTCTCGAGCGCCTCGATCAACAGATAGTTGATTGGGAACCATATCGGCCCGCGCCAGTTGGAATTGCCGCCGAACACCGCCGTATTGGACTCGCCCGGAGCATAGTCAACCCGGTAGCTCTGGCCGCCGGCTGAAAACACGAATGGATGCTGGTCGTGATGCTTGGAGATGGAGCGGATCCCGTATGGCGAAAGGAATTCGTTTTCGTCCAGAAGGTAGCGGAGCACTCTTACCAACCGCTCCTGTGTCGGAACCGCCAACATGGCTTTGCTGACCAGCCCGCTGGCGGGGTCAAGCACGATCGAAAGATGCCGCATCAGATGCGGCCGCTTGCGCATGAACCATCGGCACCGGCCGGCCAGATCGGGAAGCTTGCGCGCCATGTCGGTGTTCACCACCGAAGCGGCGAGGATCGGAATCAACCCGACCATCGAGCGAACCTTGAGCGGCATCTTTTTGCCCTCGATCACCAGATGGTCGTAGTAGAAGCCGTCCTCCTCGTCCCATAGCCCTCCGCCGCCAATCTTGTTGATGGCGGAAATGATCATCGCGAAGTGCTCGAAGAATTTGTACGCGATGTCCTCGTAGCCCGGGTCGTCGTGCGCGAGCTCGAGCGCGATCGAAAACAGGTTCGCGCAGTAAAAGGCCATCCACGCCGTTCCGTCCGCCTGCTGGAGGTATCCGCCGGTCGGCAGCGGCTTGGAACGGTCGAAGATGCCGATATTGTCGAGGCCAAGGAATCCGCCGGCAAAGATGTTGTTGCCTTCGGGATCTTTCCGATTGACCCACCAGGTAAAGCCGAGCAGCAGCTTCTGAAACGTACGCGTCAGAAATGCGCGATCCGGCCTGCCCTGCGCGACCGTCATCTTGTAGAGCCGGTACGCCGCCCATCCGTGCACGGGCGGATTAACGTCGCCAAACACCCACTCATACGCCGGTATCTGCCCGTTGGGATGCATGAAACGCTCTGACATCACCACCTCGAGCTGGCGCTTGGCGAAGTCCGGGTCGATCACCATATAGGGCATTGTGTGAAATGCCAGATCCCAAGCGGCAAACCAGGGGTACTCCCACTTGTCCGGCATCGACATCACGTCGCGGCAGTAGAGATGACGCCAGTCGTGGTTGCGGCCCTGAAGCCGTTCCCGGGGTGGCGGCGCCGCTGACGGATCGCCCTCGAGCCAATCGTCGCCGATGTAGTGATAGAACTGGCAGCTCCACACCAGCCCCGCCATCGCCTGCCGGATGACGTTGCGCTCTTCTGAAGCGAACTTGGAGGGGGCCGGCGCGGCTTTTGCCCCTGCGTCATCATGCGAGCCGGACGCAGAAGCCTGCCCCCCGGCGAGTTGTTCCGCCCAGCGAAAGACTCCGGCGTAAAACTCGTCCGCCTCCTGCTTGCGTTGCGAGACTATCGCTTCAAAGTTCTTTCCAAATCGTTCAGTGGTCACCTCGCCCGCGGCCGTTAGCCGCAGCCGGATGCTTACCTCGCCGGATGCGGGCACCTGAAGTCGATACATCGCGGCAGCCTTCGTTCCGGTCTTCTCCGGGTCTATGGCGTCCTTCTCGCCGTTGATGAGATAGCGATGAAAGGCATCCTTGACGTAGCGCTCCGGACCGCCGATTCCCCACAGGCGCTGGGTATTGGTGGCGTTATCGGTGAAGAGCAGATCGGGGGGCTGGCCGTCCGCGGAAGGCGCCGCGCTGAAGACGTACTTGCCCAGCGACTCGTGTTCGGCGCGAATTTCAGTCAAAGAGGTTTGCCAAAGCCGCGGCTTGCCCCAATAGTCCTCGCCGCCGCGGCCCCAGGACCAGGTATTACGGAACCACAGCGTCGGCAGAAGATGCAGTTGTACCGGTTCGGGGCCGCGGTTACACGCCGTGATCTGAATGAGGATGTCTTCGGGAGAAGCCTTCGCATATTCGACAAACACGTCGAAGTAGCGGTTGTCGTCGAAGATTCCGGTATCGATTAGCTCGAATTCCGGATCGTTGCGGCTGCGCCGGCGATTCTCCTCGACCAGACGCGAATACGGATATTCGGCCTGCGGGTATTTGTAGAGTGCCTTGAGGTATGACGAGGTCGGTGTCGCGTCGAGGTAGAAATAGCATTCCTTGACATCCTCACCGTGATTGCCCTCGTTGCCGGTCAACCCGAAAAGCCGCTCCTTGAGAATCGGATCGCGTCCGTTCCAGAGCGCGAGCGCGAAGCAAAGCCGGCACCATGAGTCGCAGATGCCGAGCAGCCCGTCCTCTCCCCAGCGGTAAACGCGGCTGCGCGCGTGGTCGTGGGGAAAGTACTCCCAGGCGCTGCCGCCGGCCGAGTAGTCTTCACGAACGGTGGACCACTGGCGATCGGACAGGAACGGCCCCCATCGCCGCCAACTCTCGTTGTCCCCCATTTTTTGCGCCAGGCGTGACCGTTCAGCATCGAGCTTCGCCGCGATTGCCATTGTCTTTTCCTCTCAGACAAAGTCAGCGACCCTGGCACCCATCCGATGATTTGACCCCGTGCCCGCCTGGCGCCCAATCCTTCCCGACCCGCTCCGGCCGGCGCCATCCGCACCCGCCGCAAAGCCAGGAGCACACCGCTCGAGATTGCGTTCCGCCAAGCTTGCCTTTGAGCGCTTGAGCGGCAAAACAGCTCTGTTCAGAACTGACGCCGAATTCCCGGCGTCATCGCCACGATGGTCTCAACAACCTCAGAGTTCAGCAATAGTTGTGCCTCGCGTTTTCAAGGACTGGCGGCATCATATGGTCCCCTGCGCCAGGCGGCTGGGTCAATCAGAGCCAGCTGCGACATTTTGCGCCCATCCGCGAGTAATGGTGGCTACAATCCTAATCAGGGCCAGCTCGCAAATCTGCAAGATACCGACGAGCTTCGTGTCGCTCCAAGGCTCTTGCCTGTCCGGAGCCGTCCGAGCTTCGATCATGTCGGCGATTGCCTGCTAAATCAGCGGGTATTGGCGATACGCCCGCGCAGTTTCATCTGGCTTGTCAGCTCGCCTCACTCGCGCATGAGGTCGCCGGCCGGCGGCGCGATTCGCCGGATGGATGGCGGGAATCTGGCGGGCGATTACAGCCATGCGCGCAGCGCGGCGAAAAACTCGTCGCTCGCGAACCGTTCGCGCCATGGATCGTGACCGCATCGTTGGAGCTCGCGATACTCGATCTGCGGCATGTATTGGCGCAGGCAATCACGAATCATCGCGCCCGGATGCGGGTCGTATGTCCCGTGCAGCATCAACACCGGCGCCTCAATCGCGCGAAATGCGGCGGGATAGACGCCAGCTTCCTGCAGCCGAAGCATGTCGAGCCAAGTTTCCTTCGATTTCGCATCGGACTCCGGCGGTTCCACCTCATCCGCCATGGGAAGCGGCGCATGGCAATAGATCCGATCAAGAAGCCGGCGATGCGCACGAAGGCGGTCGCCAGGATCGCGGATGTCATGCGCAAGGCGTTCCAGAGACGCTCTCGTCTCGGGAGTCATTCGCGCCGCGACTACCGCCTCGAATCGGGCGCGTGCGTCCTTATCAAAGGTGCCGCATCCAATTAGTACGAGCCGGGCGATCGCCTGTGGATGCGCGGCTGCATAGGCCAGCGCAAGCATCGCGCCCCATGAATGTCCGACAAGCACCGGCTGCGCTGGCGCGCATCGGCCCTCAAGCAGTTCATGCAGATCCGCGACATGCTCCGCCACGGTTGAGCTGACACCACGCTGGAAGGGTTCCAACACGTGAAATCGGTCAGCCAGACGGCGCGCCACGGGCGCCATCGAGCCCTGCGCGCCTGGCCCGCCATGCAACACGATCAGCGGCGGTCCCGAAGTCCCGTATTCCCGAATTCGCACGCGCCATCGTTACACGATCGTCCGCGAACCCGGAAGGAAACAGTCCTCACTCGATTCCGTGATTTTCCTTTTCGCTCCGGCGCGAGAGCATTGTCAGGCCAATGACTCTTCGATTCTCTGATATGACCAGACAGGAAGAGAGAGGCTTGCGAATGCCTGTAGCCGTCTCAAAAACGGAGAGAATCGATATCCGGGTTCCTCCCGCCATCAAAGAAACGCTTCAGATGGCCGCCGCGGAAATCGTCGGCGGCCGGCGTTCTTTTGTCGCGGCTATTTGAGCGGCGGCAACACGATGGGATCGGGCGCCTGGGATGCGGGCCACGGAACGTTGTACGTGGCCATAATCTCGCCGGTTACGCGTTCCCATCGTTCCTTCCCGAAGGCTTTGTAGGTCTGAAACGGATTCACGTATTCGCGCATCCGGAAGGCCTGGCCGTTCTTCGTCGTCACCATCGTGAAATACCGCTGCGTATAACGCCCTCCGTCAACGGTGTCGCCGCCGCCCGACGCCTCCAGGATGATCGTGTCGGGGTCGGCGGTGGGATAGATCGCCACGGGCTTGGTGCTGAAGCGCGGGACCACGCTCAACAGGAACTCCATGAAGCGGCCGACCGCCTCCCGCCCGACCATCGCAACCGGGATCTCGAAGGTAGGTCCCTCCCAGATAGCATCGTCGTGCAAAGCATCGAGCCAAATCGCGCGCTGCTCCTCGAGCGTCGTAACCTTTCCGCCAAAAGCGTCACCGATCGTCTTCCTGGCCACTGTCCAAGTCCTCCAATTTCCCGCGCGGCTTCATTCGCCAATCGCCGTCCCGTCCACCATCGCCGCCGAGCCCCCCATTCTCAACATTTCCGCCCCCAACGATCAAAGCCCGCCGCCCCCGAAACCGCGGCCGCCGAACTCCTGGCGCTAGTTGATGCGATCCGCGAAGGTTCCGCACGAGAACGCGACCTGGCGAAACGCGAACTCTCGACCAGACTCAGGGCGAGCCACTGAGACCGCAATCGAGCAGAGGCGAGGAGAGCACGATCGTCACGTTTGGGAAGATAGACGACGCGAAGCGGAGCGACGCGGAAGACCTCGACGCCGAGCCGAAGGATGAAAAGAACCGCCGTCGGCTCGTGCTCAGGTTCTATCGAGTGTGGAACCTCGAACAATGCAATCTGCCGCAGGCCGTGCTCGACAAACTGCCAAAGATCGAGACCCATCACGATCCGATCGAAGCCGTCGAGAAGATCATCTCCGGTATGCCGAACCCACCTGAGATCGCTCGCGCCGGCTCGAAAGCCTACTACTCGCCCATCACCGATCGCGTCACGCTGCCGCCGAGAGAGCTGTTCGAGTCCGCCGCGGAGGACGCGGCGACCACACTGCACGAAGTCGCGCACTCGACGGGCCACGAAAAGCGACTTGGGCGAGAAGGAATAACGGAAGTGGGGCCGTTTGGCAGTCCGCCAGGCGCTGAGCCTGCGAGCGTGACAGAGCGCAGCGTCCCGTTAAGGGTTGGCGCGCTTGCAGTGGAGCGCCGGCGCACCTCATTGAGCGCGGCGTAGCGGGAACGGCAGGCGCTACTGCTCCGTGCGGTATCTGTGCGCCGCGCCGTCCATAGCGGAGCCGCGCTACGGGTGGGCCGAGCGGCTCGCTCGACCTTGCTGCTGCACAGCGGACAACCGGTCGTGAACTTCGCGATCGCGACCGACGAGGCGTTCGTCGACAAGCAGGGGCAGAAGCAGGAGCGGGTCGAGTGGCACCATGTCGTGGCTTTCGCGAAACTCGCCGAGACCTGCAAGGAGTACCTGAAGAAAGGCCGCCAGGTATACGTCGAAGGGCGCTTGCGCACGCGCGAGTTCGAGGCCAAGAACAACGGCGGCAGGCGCCAGCGCACGGAGATTGTCGCCAGCCGCGTTCAGTTTCTCGGGGCTCCGCCGGCGGAACGCTCCGATGCGAGCGGAGTCGAGGAGCCGCCGATGCCGGCCGATGGGGATGTCCCGTTCTGACTGTCTAGTTGCTACGGCTCATTTCCCGGAACTCGAGGGCCCTGCGGTTGTCGCCGCGGGGCCTCTGTTTTCATGCACCTGCAAAGACCCGGCACTTGCAACACGATAAGGTATAGCTTATTCTTTCCAAGTGGCTGACTGGACCCTCGATGAGCACAAGACAGCCGGAGGTCAGTCCTACTTTGCTGAGTTCGTCACCGGTTTGGTTGACGCGAAGGATATCAAAGACGCCGCCGTGCTAACCGCGGCGCTGCGTACGCTGGGCAACCAGTTGCGTGAGCCGCGTTCGAAATCGCTGGGTGCTGGCTTGTTTGAGCTTCGTGGGGTCGCGGTGCGGATTTATTATGGGTTTTTGCCCGGACGGCGCGCAGTCTTGGTGGGCGGATATGTTAAAAAGCGCACAGACACACCTGCTAACGTCCTCGGGCTGATGCGTACGAGATTGAAGGAGGCCCAAAGTGAGTACCAAAAATCCAGGGCTGGAACTGCTCGAAAAAAAGGTCGATGAGCTTGGCCTTCGGCGCGAAGTCGAAGATGAATTGGCCCAGATTCTGATCGAACACAAGATTGCCACGCTACGAAAACGTCGCGGTCTCACCCAAGCGGCACTTGCCGAGCGGTCTGGTGTGAGTCAGCCGATGATCGCGCAAATCGAATCGGGCAAGCTGAACAATCTCACCCTGAAGACGCTGGCAAGAACAGCACGGGCACTCGGAGCCAGCCTCAAGATCGATCTGATACCGCGGTCGACATCGCGCAGACGAGGCCATGGGGCTCCGAAGAGCCATGGAAGCGGTTCTTCGGAGCGGATCTTCGCATAGCAGCCAGAGAGGAAATCCGGAAGTGCCGCGGGAGGGGAGCGAAGAACTGGAATGGAAAACCCGGCGAAGCCGGGTCGATCCGAAGCTTGGCGCACTCGGCTGGAAGATTATTGCATTCAAGTCCGATTTGGACCTATCGGCGTGCAGCGCCCATCCGGTCACCGAATACCCGACCGACAACGGCCCGGCCGATTATGCGCTGGTTCTAGGCGGGCGCATCGTCGGAATCATTGAGGCGAAAAAGCTCTCGCTCGGCCCTCAGAACGTGCTGACCCAGGCCGAGCGCTACGCGCGGGGGCTGCCGGCCGGCGAGTTCAACTTTGCCGGGCTCCGCGCGCCATTTCTGTACTCCACGAATGGCGAGGTGATCTGGTTTCACGACGTGCGCTCGCCAGCGAGCCGTTCGCGCGAGATAGCCAATTTTCACACACCGGCGGCTCTGAGCGAGATGCTCGCGCGCGATTTCGACGCCGAGTGCGCGCGGCTTAAAGCGCTGCCTAACAGTCACGGCTATTTGCGTCCGTACCAGCGAGAGGCCAATGCCGCGATCGAGCGGGCGATCGCGGAGCGCAAGCGCGTGATGCTGGTCGCAATGGCGACCGGCACCGGCAAGACCTTCACGATGGTGAACCAGGTCTACCGGCTGATGAAATCGGGGGTTGGCCGCCGCATACTCTTCCTCGTCGATCGCCGGGCACTGGCGGCGCAGGCGGTGCGCGAGTTTGCCTCGTTCGAGGCGGAGCCCGGCCTGAAATTCGACAAGATTTACGAGGTCTACAGTCAGCGCTTCCAGAAAGATGATCTGGAGCCCGGCGAGAAATTCGACCCCAAGGTCATGCCCAACGCCTACCTTACGGGGCCGAAGCCCGGAGCGGCGTTCGTCTACGTGTGCACCATCCAGCGGATGGCGCGGTACCTATTCCCCGACCGGAGCTTCGGGGAACGCGATGACGAAGACGAAACCGATCTGCCCGAGCCTCTGCCCATTCCAATCCACGCCTTCGACCTGATCATCGCCGACGAATGCCACCGCGGCTATACCGCCGCCGAGCAGTCACTGTGGCGCGACACACTCGACCACTTCGATGCGATAAAAGTTGGGCTTACCGCCACACCCGCGCAGCACACCACCGCATACTTTCGGGACATCATCTACCGCTACGACTACCGGCGCGCCGTGGCCGAGGGCTTCCTCGTCGACTACGACGCCATCGCGATCAAATCCGGCGTGCTGGTCAAGGGCGTCTTCCTCAAGGAAGGCGATCGCGTGCAGACGGTCGATCTGCAAACGGGCCTGACCGGGATGGATCAGCTAGAGGACGAGCGACAGTTCGACTCAACCGAAGTTGAGCGCAAAATCACCGTTCCCGAAACGAACAGAAAGATCGTCGAAGAGCTGAAAAGATACGCGCTGGAGCACGAGCAGCGCTACGGGCGCTTTCCCAAGACGCTTATCTTCGCGGTCAACGACAAGCCCCACGTATCGCACGCCGATCAACTGGTAAACATCTGCCGCGAAGTGTTCGGCCGCGGCGATTCGTTCGTCGCCAAAATCACCGGAATCGTCGATCGTCCGTTGCAACGAATCCGCGAGTTTCGCAACCGGCCCGAACCAGGGATTGTCGTGTCGGTGGACCTGATGTCCACCGGTGTGGACATTCCCAATCTCGAATTCATCGTGTTCGCGCGCCCGGTCAAGTCGCGCATCCTGTGGGAGCAGATGCTTGGGCGTGGCACGCGCCTTGGAAGTCTTACGCCGCCCAAGTCGCACTTCACGGTTTTCGACTGTTTCGATGGCACCCTCCTCAACTACTTCAAGAACGCCTCAGCCTTCACCGAAGATCCGCCGAACCGACCGACGCGCACGGTCGAGGAGATCATCGAAGCGATTTGGGACAACCGTGACCGCGCGTACAACGTCCGATGCCTCTGCCGGCGCCTGCTCCGGATCGACAAGGAGATGTCCGGCAATGCGCGCGAAGCGTTCGCGGCCTACATTCCGGACGGCGATATGCAGGCGTTTGCCAACCGTCTGCCGCGAGCGATCACGGATGATTTCGCGGCCACGATGAAACTCCTGCGCGATAAGGACTTTCAGAAGTTGCTGATCAACTATGAGCGCGCGCGACCGCATTTCATCGTCGCCCACGAGGCCACCGACGAAGTCTCATCGCGCGTTCTAATCCGCGATGCCGCCGGCAACGAGCATCGGCCCGAGGACTACCTCGCCGCTTTCGCGCGCTTCGTAAGCGAGAACCCGGACCGCATCGAGGCCATCCGCATCCTGCTGAACCGTCCCAAAGACTGGAGCACCAACGCGCTGGCGGAACTGCGCCGAAAGCTGGTCACCACGCCGCAGCATTTCACGGAAGAGAATTTGAGGCGCGCTCACGCGGCGCGCTACAACAAGGCGCTGATCGATATCATCTCGATGGTCAAGCATGCCGCCAAGGAGGAAGAGCCGCTGCTGAGCGCGTCAGAGCGTGTGGATCGTGCGCTTAAACGCCTCGCCATCGGCCACAAGTTCACCGTCGAACAACAACAATGGCTCGAGCGCATCCGCTCGCACCTGGTCGAGAATCTCTCGATCAGCCGCGACGATTTCGACATCGTGCCGGTTCTTTCCAATCCCGGCGGATGGAAGCCCGCGGACCGCGCTTTCGCCGGCAAACTCCAGACCCTTCTGTCTGAGATAAATGAGGCTGTCGCCCAGTGAATGAGAAGCGCAACCACCAGATAGACGTGGTGCAGAAGCTGTGGGGCTTCTGTCACGTCTTACGCCACGACGGGATCGGGTACGGCGAATACATCGAGCAGATCACCTTCCTGCTCTATCTCAAGATGGCCGACGAGAGAGGCGTCGCGTTGCCCAAAGGATGCGGCTGGCAGAGCCTGCGCGCGAAGAGCGGCACCGATCTGCTCGACGGCTATGCCGACATGCTCCGCGCGCTCGGCAAATCGCCCGGCCTAATCGGCGACATCTACTCGGGGGCTCAATCACGGTTTACGAAACCCGCCAGTCTGAAGCAGCTCATCGAAGTGATCGACGAGACGGAATGGACCAGTCTCGATGTCGACGTGAAAGCCGCCGCTTACGAGGGATTGCTCGAAAAGGCCGCCAGCGAAGGCAAGAAAGGCGTCGGCGGGATCTTCACCCCGCGCGTGCTCATCCAATCGATCGTTCGATGTGTCAAGCCGGATCCTCGCATCCACAAGGAATTCACGATCTGCGACCCGGCGTGCGGAACAGGCGGTTTCTTGGTCACCGCATACGAGTGGCTTCTTGAACAGACGGGCGGGGGCGCGATGGACCGCGAGACGGCGGCAAGAGTCAGAAGCAAGACCTATTTCGGGCAGGACATCGTCGAGCTCTCACGGCGGCTCGCCCTGATGAACCTGACGCTGCATAACCTCCAGCCGGAGATAAAGCTCGGCGATTCTATTTACGAAGTGCCGAGTTCCCGGCGTTTCGACGTGGTCATGACCAATCCTCCCTTCGGCACCAAGGGCGCCAACCAGGCTCCCGACCGCGACGATTTCCCCGTCTCCACGTCGAACAAGCAGCTAAATTTCCTGCAGCACGTGATGACGATCCTCAAGCCCGGCGGGCGAGCGGCGATCGTACTACCTGACAACTGCCTCTTCGCCGATCAGGCGGGCGACGTGTTCAAGATTCTCATCCAGGATTGTGACGTTCACACGGTGCTGCGCCTGCCGCGCGGGACCTTCAGCCCGTATAGCCAGGGCGTCAAAGCCAACGTCATCTTCTTCACCAAGGGCGCACCGACCGAAAACGTCTGGATCTACGACGCGCGCACCAACGTCGAGGCGATCACCAAGAAGGACCGCCCGCTTTCGCCTGAGCATTTCGCGGAGTTCGAGCGATGCTTCGGCGGCGAGCCGAACGGGCGCGCGAAACGCAAGCCAGGGGACTCCAAAGAGGATCGTTGGCGGCAATTTCATATCAGCGAGGTCAAGGAACGCGAGTTCAAGCTCGACGGCTTCAAATGGCTCAAGGACGAGTCCCTCGAAGACGCCGATGAACTGCCTGAGCCGGAGGAACTCGTCACCGATGCGATCGCGGAGCTGGAGAGCGCGGTCAAGGACCTGAATGCGGTGCTGAAACTGCTTGAGGGGGAGAATGGCGAAGCCGCGACATCTCGAGCGTAACGGCGCAGCTGAAGGCGTAAAGCTGCCTGAAGGCTGGGTGCCGACCACACTGGGCGAAGTCTGTGAGCTCAATCCGCCAAAACCGCCGCGCGATCTCTTTGAAGAGGACGCGCCGGTGACATTTGTTCCGATGGCGGCGGTTGACGCAGATTCCGGCACAATCTCAGCGCCCGAAGTCAGACCGTTCGCGTCTGTGAGGAAAGGATTTACGAGCTTTCGCGACGGGGATGTGATCATGGCGAAGATCACGCCATGCGCAGAAAACGGTAAGGCCGCCGTAGCCAGCGGCCTCCGGAACGGAATCGCTTTCGGCTCGACTGAGTTCCACGTGCTGCGACCATCGCAAGCGGTCCTCGCCGAGTATGTGTACCGCTTCATTCGCCAGGAGTCGTTTCGCGAGGTGGCGGCAGCCGAGATGACTGGGTCAGTCGGACAGAAGCGTGTGCCGGTCTTGTTCCTCAACCAAACCTTCCTGCCGCTGCCGCCACTGGCGGAGCAGAAACGAATCGTCGCGAAGATCGATGCGCTGACCGCACGCGTCGATGCGGCGCGCGCTAGACTCGCGAAGGTCCCGGCCATGCTGAAGCGCTTCCGGCAATCGGTGCTCGCCGTCGCCTGCTCCGGCCGCCTCACCGCCGATTGGCGGGACTCTCACCCTCAAGCTAAAGCGGTAATCGACATCAACGGACCATTCGAGCTGCCAACGAGCTGGTCTTGGCGCTCAGCCGGCGATTTTTACGAAGATGCTCGCTATGGGACCTCCGTCAAATGCAGCAGCGAAAAGACAGAAGGAATTCCTGTTCTTCGCGTTCCAAACATAGCCGCGGGAACGCTCGACCTAACGCAATTGAAGTACGCTGAGCTATCGAAAAAGGAAATTGCTGCGCTCACGCTGAAGGCGGAGGACATCTTGCTTTGCCGCACCAACGGTAGCTTGGATCTCATAGGAAAGGCCGCCGTAATTCCCGCATTTCCGAGACCACACGCGTTCGCGTCATACCTAATTCGCCTACGGCTTGGTTCGGGCCTCCTGCCGCGGTACGCCCACATTTGCATATCCGGTCCCGTCGGACGCGACCAGATCGAAGCGAGGGCGCGGACTACCGCGGGTCAGTTCAATTTGAACCTAGAAATTCTTGGCAGCCTGGCGCTGCCCGTTCCGCCGCTTGAAGAGCAGCGGGAGATCGTATGGCGAGTTGAGGCGCTCTTCAAACTCGCCGACACGATCGAAAAGCGCGTCGCGATGGCAACGGCTCGCACCGAGAAGCTCACCCAATCAATCCTCGCCAAAGCATTTCGCGGTGAACTCGTCCCGACTGAAGCCGACCTCGCCCGCCGCGAAGGCCGCAATTTTGAACCCGCATCTGCGCTGCTAGCCAAGGTGCGCAGTGGCGCCAGCACGCCATCGCTGCTTGAGACCAGTCGAGTTGCGGCAAGGACAGAGTAGATGGCCGCGGCCAAACAAGAAGCGTTTCAGTTCACAGTTGATAGTGCGCTCCTCGGCGAGCTGGGAGAAAAACTCGTCTCGACCGTACATGTCGCGCTCGCCGAGCTTGTCAAAAACGCATATGACGCGGATGCGACAGATGTGAAGGTAACTATTACTCCGGAGGACGGCCGCGCGTCACGCGTCGTAATCGAAGATAACGGCTCCGGAATGACCCTAGAGCAAGTCCGGCGCTACTGGATGAAGATAGGAACTTCCAGCAAAGTCGCTGAACCGGTCACTGAACGCTACGGACGTCTAAAGACCGGCTCGAAAGGCGTAGGACGCTTCGCTTGCCGGCGACTCGGTTCTCAGCTGCGGTTAAATACGTGCGCTGCCGTGGAGGCGTCCGGGCGCAGCTCGGCCACGTGGCAATCTACGCGCGTGCAGTTCAACTGGGCCAACTTTCGGCCAGGCATCGACGTCGAATCAATTACGTGCATGGGTGAGACTGCGCTAAGTTCTACCGGGCAGTCGGGCACAAAGTTAGAGATCTGGGGTGGTGCCAACGATGAATGGCAGGCGCGCGGCTTCAACCACTTACAGCGCCAGCTCGCTGTGCTTGCGAGTAATCGCGGCACCAAGAGACCAGGGTTCGAGGAAGATCCAGGCTTCAATATCCGTCTCAACGCGCCCGGACTTTCAGGATCTCCGATCGACCTGCGCGAAGAAGTAATACTCGCAGCTTGGGGCGAACTCACTGCCACAGTCGATTCTGACGGACGCGCGGTCTGCACGCTGAACGCCAAAGGCCTTGGCGGCACCAAAAGGCTGACGAGCAAGCAACGCTTTACCCGTATCGCCGGTGCCCGTCTGCACATTGGTATTCTCCCATCGCGGAAAGATGAAGCGCGAAAGCCAGAGCTGCTGGCTCAATATGTGATCTCAGACCTTGTGGAGCAGTGGGGCGGGGTACAAGTTCGCTTTAACGGGTTTCGCATGTACCCGTACGGTGATCCCAGAGACGACTGGTTAGGTATCGACGCCGACCGTGGACGCCGCATGGGAAAGCCCGAGGGAGAGCTTTTTGACTTCGCGAGCAGCTTAGACCGTGTCGAAGCATCCCGCGCACTCCTCAACATGCTGGGCATGCGAAACTACCTCGGCCAGGTTGAAGTCAGCTCTGACATCGTCGGACTAGTGCCCCGTATCGACCGCCAAGGTTTCGTGGAGAACGAGGTATTCGACGAACTTCGCCGGTTCGCGCGCTTTGCTGTCGACTGGGCAAATATACATAGAGATCACTACATTCGCCTTCGAGAAGATGAAGAAGCTGAGAAGGCGCGCCGTGCCGTTCGCCCTGTACTGAACCTAGAGGGACCCAAGGACCAAGTCATTCCGAAAGCTGCATCCTTCCTGCGCAAGGAAATTCGTCGCATCGTTACGCGGCTCCCACCGACGCAACAGGCACAGACCGAACAAACACTGGTGCGAACTATCCGTGCTATCGAAACCACGGGCCTGGAGAGCTACAGGCAGCTTGAGCACCTACGCCTCGTGGCGTCCGCTTCGACCCTCACGTTGTTGTTTGCACACGAGGTCAGAACCGTAATCGGCACCCTGGGAGCGGCGTCACTACGGCTTGAACAACTTGCACGAAGCCAGCCGCACAAGAGCAAAGAGCTGACGGATATTTCTGAACAGCTGAGACAGACAAAGAACAGATTCGACAGCCTCGTCAGCATGACCGGAATCGTTGGGGCATTTCGCCGAGACGACGCGCCAGTCGACATTCACCTTAAATCGGCGGTCGATAAAGCGATAGACTGCTTTGGTCTGATAATCAGCAGCTACGAGATCGACGTGGATGCTGACTCTGCAGTGCCGAGTGACTTGGTAGTTGGCCCAATGCTCCAGGGCGAACTGTTCGCCATTTTGCTTAACCTTCTGTCGAACGCTATCAAGTCTGTGATTGCGGCGGGACGGGCATCGCGCAAAATCCTCATCTCAGCAGAGCATAAGGGCAAACAGATTCTTATTCGGGTATTCGATAACGGAATTGGCTTAGCTGAGGAGTTCTTTGATGAAGTCTTTACTCCTTTCATAGCGGACCCGAGCGGCGAGCTCTATGACCGCTTGGAGCAGCGTGCCAACTCCGAGGACGCAGCGATCTTCGGTACTGGCAGCGGTCTCGGACTATCAATAGCTCGGGACATCGCTCGCTCGCGGCAAGGCGACGTGCGCTTCCTAAGGCCGCCTCCGGATTGGAACGCTTGCGTGGAGGTGGAGCTTCCGTGAAGAAATATAGATTCGTTTGGATCGATGACAACGCACAGAAGGTTGAGTCGTTTAGGCCTTCCATAGAGGCCGGGCCTCAACGAGGAACAGCTAGCGCGACCGTGGAAGTGTTGCGGGTCAGAAAAGATGTAATCGCGGAGTTGGAAGTTCACAGCGAAAAATGGGCGAAGACGCCCCCTGACCTGATTATTATCGACCAAGTCTTTAACGTTCCGGTTCCACTCGGTTTAAGAGGCTCTTCAGTTGCTCATCTGCTCCGCAAGAAGGTCCCCAGAACTCCCATGGTGTGCGTAACCGCAAAACTCGACAGACCAGAAATGATAGACCAGGACGATCTGATCGAGTACATCGCTGTTTTTCCGTACACCAAATTCGAGACCTATATTGAGGATCTTTATTCTATCGCGCGAGATTTTCCCAAGTTAAGGACTCCGGGCGGCGGCATCAGAAAGCATCTAATCGGTGCTCTCAAGGCACCGCGCCGTGACAGAGACGACCTGGAGCGCGTCCTGCCAGAAGAATTTCAAGATCGGCCGCATAGTTCGACAGAGCATAGAATGGGTCGCTGGATTTACAACGTGCTCTTGCAACGGCCCGGGTTTCTGTATGACGACCTACATGCAGCTACCTTACTGGGCTTAACGCCCGCGGGGTTCCTCAAAGTCGGAGATATCTTCGAGCAAGCGCGCTACAGCGGTGTGTTTAACACCGCCAGCAATCCTCGTTGGTGGGTCTCTGAGTTGCAGCGCGTGTTGTTCGAGCATCTCGCCCAAGATGCTCCAGATACGCCGCAACTTGCGGGCCGCACGCTCGCGGGCGTCCCGACCTCGGACTATAGCAAGTGCTACGTCTCCAGGGTGACCGACCCGCCCCCTGAAGCGGTAGTATACGTCGACGCCACACCGGGTGCTGCACGCAAGGTAGTCCGGCGCGAATTTGCGGCGACGCATCCTACAGATGTAGGAATACTGCCAGGGTTCGAGACTTCCCTCGTGTTGAAGAAGCGTCCGCGGTGAAGCCAGATGTACCCAAAGGCCACAGAGCTGCGGAAGCTTGAGAGGGACACTCTGCGATGCATTTCTCAGATCGGTGAGTTCGGCAGACTTGGGGAGCTACAAGCAGGGGCTAACGCTGCAATAAATTCGATCAACGAATTGCGTGGGCCTATCGATGTGCATCTAGGCTTTACCCTGGACATTCGACTGAGAGAGGATCGCCGTCGGGACTCAGCGGCAAGGAGAGTTGACATCGGCGCACTGGTCGAGGTGTCCTCCGACCAGAAGGAAATCGCCAATGCGTCCTACAGCTTAATCATTTGCAAAAAGCAGGATCCGACGAATACTCCCATTCTGCGCAAGCTCCATTTCGACTATGAATCGCCTACAGTGCGAAATGCCGGAGAGCCCAAGCCAGCGATTCACATGCAGGTCTGTGGCAAGCTCAGCCAACGCCATTTGACACTCGGTTACAGTGAGCAGCGGCTGAATGCTCTCTACCCACGTTTCGAGAAGCCAAGGATCCCTGTTTCGCCCACCAGCATAGCGTTAATGCTCAATTGGCTTCTCTTGGAATTTCAGTCCGATGTTGCAGCACCACTGATCCTGAGAAACCCAAGATGGCGGTCGCTCGTGGCCGCGGCGGAGCGTATCGTCTTACGACCGTATTATGAGTCAGCGGCTTCGTTTCTTGGTAGCGCACAGTACCGCGAGAAGCGCTTTCTTCAAAGCCATCTGTATCAGATGACCCTGGACTAACGGAGCTCAGCTCGCGAATTAGACTTTCCAGCGCCTAGCTGGAGTACGGCCTGCTTAGTACGGCCGAGTAACCGACGGTGTCGAAAGATCGCGAGCTGCGCGCGAAGATCAGCAACCTGTGTGCGCGTCAGGACACCGGGTCTGATCAGCAATACGTCGTCGACGAGTGCCTCGGCAAGGTCTCGCCGTCCTCGGCGCAGGAGATCGTCCGTGCCCCCGATCAATTCGCGAGATTCGCTGGCCCCCAAACTGAGATACGTAGTGGGTATGAGTAGGCGCCGGACGTCGCTCGGTTCTAGTTTTAGGGCACCCGCGCCACGGGCTCTGGCCGTAAGCTCTGCGGACAGTTGCGTTACGGTGGATAGCGCCGAAGCAGCGACGGCGGCCCGCCACGAGGGATTCGACCCCGACGGTACAAGTTTGTACAGACCATTCGCACAGGTGATCTTTGAAGAGTTGAGGACTATGCGCGGACCAGTGTGAGACAAGGAACCAATGAACGCGGCTGCGTCGGTGTTGTAGCTCACCCGGTACCAGGGATGGCGTTTTGCAAACGTGCAATTCGCCGCGAGCACAGTTGCGGGGTAAGCTGCCAAATAGGCGGCCACCGGGGAGGCTAACGTACCGTCACGCGGGGTCAAGAGTTTAGGTACGATTCCTCCGCCAGCGTCGAGATCACACCGACTGAGCCGTAGTCCCGGCACTTGCCGTGTGCGAGTGACAATGGGCGATAGATCCCGTGTGCTGATACCCAGCTCCTTCCACTCCGGGACAGATTTGACAAAGAAGCGTGTGTCACCAATGACCTCTCCAATTAGTACAGTTGCGATTTCGCCCAATGGGCACGCCGTGCCGCGACGCTTTAACGTGTCGAGACCCGATTTCGCTGTAGCAGTCAGAATCGGCGCGACAAATGCGGGCTCTTTTCGACAGCGAAGTTCCTCAACAACTCGGTGTAGCTCTGAAGTGGAATCAAGGCCGATGGAAATAATCGCAGAAGCAGCGGAGCCGAGCGGATCATACCCATCCGCCAGTATAATGACTGCGCGCTCTTCCGCTCCGACGTTGAGAAAGAGTTGCTCATTCAGCCGGACGATGGCAAGTCGCTCGAATCTTCTGCGGAGATGATCGATGAGCGGTTTAGAATAGTCGGCTGTAACGACGGAGGACGGCAGAACGAAGGCGAGTCGACCAAGTGGCGCGAGAAAAGACAAGCTGTGAGCCAAGAAGTACGCCCAGAGGCTCGCAGTCATAGGAAAAGCCGGCACATGTCGACGCCGCCAAGCAGCGACCGTCTGTCGCTGTTCTATGCTCATTCGGTGATACGGAACAAAAGGGGGGTTGCTTAAGATGGCCGTTACTGGGCTATAGGGCGTGCCGGGTTCCCCCGTCAGGAAGTCGCAGTTGGCGAAATGTTTCTTTATGAAGGCTGCCGGTACGATTCGACCCAAATGTGTAAAGGCGTCTTCGTCAACGTCGAAACCTCGCACCCGTTCGCCCGGGGCGGGACATCCAAGAGCTCCTAACCTCGATATTGCAGCCTCTATAAGTGCACATCCGCCGAAACTTGGCTCCAAAACACTATCCCTAGGGTCACGGAGCGCCCAAGAAGCCAACGAGTCTGCAACATGGCGGGGAGTGTAGTAGATACCCAGCGCACGCCGCCGCTGGCCGTCGGAGTTTAACGTACGCATTTCCTCTCAGAATTTCTGGGATTTCCATTGCCGCCAGTTGGTCATAACGCGGCCTTCAGGCGGCACGCCGGCGACGCTGCGATCGAATCGGGCGGATGAGCACTTCCGCGGGGATGCCGAATCGCTCGTTGAGGCGGCGGATCATCTCAAGCGAAAGGCTCCGCTTGCGGTGCATCACCTCGTACACGCGGCTGCGACCTCCGATCACACCCACCAGCGCCCGGTGGTCGAGGCCCTGTTGCTCAAGCCGGAACCGAATGGCCTCGATCGGGTCTGGCGCGTCCATCGGGAAATGCTTGTCCTCGTAAGCCTCCACTAACGTGGTCAGCACGTCGAGGCGATCCCCCTCAGGAGTTCCCTCTTTGGCGCCCCATAGCCGTTCGATCTCACGCAGTGCCTCGCCGTGATCTGCTTCACTCCGAATCGGCTTAATCTCCATATTGAACCGTCCTCGCATCAATCCTGTCGTAGTCTTCGTGGCTTCCCATCCACTTGATGAACAGGATCTGACGCCTGTAATCGATCGCCGCCGCCAGCCGATAATCGTTCCCCTTAATGTTGAAGACCACCCTGTCGGCACTCACGATGCTGGCTGTTCCGTAGCTGCCTTTCAGCTCCGCCGAACTCCGCCAGCCCGCACGTTGAACCTCGTGAAACCAAGCGTCCAGCGCAGGCTTCACCGCCCGTTGCCCCATCCGCCCCGTCAGCGATTCGACGAACCGCGTCACCGTCCTCCGCGCGATCACCCGCACCTAGGACACTTTAGCATTGTTCCCAATCTGGAAACAGACGGTGCCCGCGACAATTCTCGACAGGCCCATCTTAAGGCTTGCAGTCCAGGCATCACCAATCCCGATTGACCTTCTCCTCCGCCTCCCCACGCCTTGCGCCGCTCCGCTCAAAGCCGCCGCGCCATCCCTAATCGGGACTGCTCACGCTTGTCACAGCGGCCTTGAATTGCTCCGCCGCGTTCGTGGGTAGCTCCGCTGCGCTCCGCATCGAGCCCTTTCCACCCTCCCACTCTCAGTCTGGGGCGAAGAGCGCGAGGGCGGAAGAAGGTTCGGGTTTTACGAACCAAAACGCGCTCTGCCCTTCGGGAAGCGAGCGCAACAAGGAGCGATGCAAATGGACGTTTACGCGATTGTGACGGAGAAGATCATCAATCTGCTCGAAGGAGGCGTCGTGCCGTGGCGCAGGCCGTGGACCTCGACCGGCTTGCCCCGCAATCTGGTCAGCAAGAAGCCGTATCGAGGCATCAACCACTTTTTGCTGTCGGCGTCGAAATACGTCTCCCCGTTCTGGCTGACCATGCGCCAGGCAAACGCGCTTGGTGGATCGGTTCGCAAGGGCGAGGAGAGCACGATTGTCACGTTTGGGAAGATAGACGACGCGAAGCGGAGCGACGCGGACCGTGCCCGCGCTAGCGAACGTTTACAAAGCCACGTGAGTGCACAGCTCGCGACTCCAAAGGTAAAGGCGCTCTCCGATCGGCGCGACGCGATGTGAGGGCAAAATGACCCACGACAGTAGTCGTCAGCGTCATTCTTCTTTCGAAGTGCTCATAGAGAACCAGTCGAGGATGTCGGCTGGAGTGCTCGGAAGTCCAGATTCAGGAACCAAACTTGTCCGATGCTGTCCGAAAGTCAAAAACAGCTTGATTTTATTGGTGGAGCTGAGCAGGATCGAACTGCCGACCTCCTGAATGCCATTCAGGCGCTCTCCCAAACTGAGCTACAGCCCCACCGCCGGAGAGTTTTCAGCTAAGCGGAACGCGGCTTTGGAGTCAATCTGACCTTCCTTTCCTTCGCTTTTTTGGAGTGAGGCTGGCCGTCGGGGGGGGGCCGGGCGATCGTGCGATGGGCCGGTTTTCCGGCCGCTCCCTGTGACCGGCCGTCAGCGGCCGGGAGTTATTGCGCCTACCGCGTTGGCTACCGTCGCTGATGACGTCAGGACGTCGGCTCTTGCCTGGATCATCGTGAAGCGCGCGTTGGCCAGATCGCGATCCGCCGTTAGCAGCTCGACGATCGTGCTCAGCCCCTGCCGATAGGTCTCGAGGTTGTCGTCGTACGATTCCTTGGCCGCCGCGAGCAGCGCCTCGGCGAATTCGTAGCGCTTCACCGCGGTCTGGAAGTCGTAGTATGCGCGCCATACGTCGGCGATGGTCTGAAGCTCGAGCGCCCGCACCGACTGGCGCCGGGACGCGCTCAGCGCCTCGGCGCGGCGGTCGTCGTTAAGTCGCCGAAATCCCGTGAACAGGTCCCATCGCAATCCGATCAACCCCGCATACTGGGGCTGGCTGCTCACGTTGATCGGCGCGCCGTTGAAGTTGTACCACCAGTTCTGCTCGCTCAGGTTGGCGCTCACGCCGATCGTGGGAAACCAGTCCGCACGCGCGCGCGCCTCGACCGCCTGGCTCTGGTGAAGCCTCGCGACCTCCGCCGACAAATCGGGACGCTCGCGCACGGCGGTCTCGATCAGATCATCGACCTCATGCCCCAGCGTTTTCGGCACGTCGAGATTCTGGAGATTTTCGACCTCGAGCGGTTCGTTGGCCGGCACACCAATCGCCACGGCCAGAGCGGCGCGGGTATCGTTGACCAGCGTCTTTGCGCTTTCGAGCTCGTATTCCGCCTGCGCCTTGCGCTCGCGGGCGAGCAGCAGAGCGGGCTCGGTGGCGAGGCCCAGGGCGACGCGGCGCTCGACCGCCTCCAGGTCGGTTTTCGCGAGCTCAACCGTCTGCTCGGCCGCCTGCACCGCCGCTTCCGCCGCCGCGAGCGCATAGAACGATCGCTGCACACCAAAGACCACGTTCTGCATCGTGCGATTGAAGGCGAAGTTCGAGGCCGCAAGCTCCTGGCGCGCGATTTCAGCCTCGGCGCTGCGCCGCCCGAAATCCGCCAGCGTGTAGGTAAGATCGATCATCGGATCGACCTGCCATTGCTGGATTGAAGCGGTGCGATTGGCGGTCTGGAACAGGATTCGCTGGTAACCCGCATCGCTTTCCACGCTCGCCATCGGATAGTACGGAGCGCGCGATGCGCCGTAGGCGGCGGCCGCCGCGCGCGCATTCTCCCACGTGCGGCGCGTATCGGGATTGTTGGCCAGCGAAAGGTCGATAAGCTCGGCCAGGCTTTTTCGCCCTGCCGCGGGAGGATTCGCGGGCGACACGGTCACGGACAGGCGCGCACCCGGCTGCCGCGGCGCGACCGGAACGGCGTACTCGCGGCGCGCATCGGAGGGCGGACGCCAGGATCGCTCCGAAACCGCGGGCGCGAACTGTTCCGGATCGATTTCCGGCTGCTCGCGCATATAGGTGCATCCCGCGCACGCGATTGCGATCGCTCCGATCGCGGCGGAGGCGGCGCGCGCCCCATACCGGCGCCCCGCTCCCCGCTTCCATCCGATGCTCCATCCTGCCCCGCCCTGATTTTGATTCCCGATGATTTCCATAGATGCTCCCCGCGCCAGGGCGCCCCGCCGGCGCCACGATGCTGAATTGAAACCGACCGGATGCTTGGGCACAATCGGGATGCTTTCGATGCGCAAACGCGTGACGCTATCGCTACCCGGCCTGATGATGATGTGCGCGCTGGCCGGATGCGACCCTATCATCAATATTGCGGGAGCGAACTTCCCCGCCTGGCTGCTCTGCGCGATCGTAGGCGCCTTTGTTGCCGCCGCGTTCCGCCCGGCCTTCGGGGCAGCGGGAATCGAACCCTACCTGTGGCCGCTGCCGGCGGTTTATATCGCATTGGCGGTGCTGGCGGCGTGCCTCGTTTATCTCGCGTTTTTCAGGAGCTGATGGCGCCGTCGATGACTTCGGGCGGAGAACCCGCGCCGCCGAGTCCGGCGATGCGCGCGGCCGGCGCAATCGTCAGCATCGCGATTATCGCCGGCGCGATCGTGGCCGCGCTCTACGTCACCCGCATCTACTACGTCTATCCGCGCACCGACGACGCGTACGTGCGCGCGAATATGATCGCCGTCGCCCCGCACGTGAGCGGCCCTATCGTCAAGCTTCCGATCGTTGACAATCAGCACGTGAAGAAGGGCGATTTGCTGTTCGTGGTCGATCCCCGCCCCTACCAGGCGGCGCTCGAAGAGCTGACCGCGAAGCTGGATCTCACCAACCTCGAAATCAAGGCGTTGACCGACGCTATCAACGCCGCCGAGGCGGAGCAGAAGCGGCGCGAGGCCGACCTCGCCTACGACAAGCAGTACCTCGGGCGCATCGAACCGTTGCTCGCGAAGCATTTCGTCACCGCCAACGACGTTTTCGATGCGCGATCGCGGGTCCATGCCGCCGAGGCCGCGGTGGACAACGCGCGCTCCGAGGTGCGCAAGGCCCAGAATCAGCTCGGCCAGCTCGGCGACATCAATGCGCGCCGCAAGGCGGCCGAAGCCGCCGTATTCAACGCCCGCCTCAACGTTGACTATTGCTACGTGTATGCGCCGTTCGACGGGCTGGTCACGAACCTCAACATCTCCGTCGGCCAGTACGCAAACGAAGGCAAAGACGTTCTGAGCCTGGTCGACGATCGCACCTGGTACGTGATGGCCAATTTTCGCGAGAACTTCCTCGATCATATCCGGCCGGGAATGAGCGTCGATGTGTACCTGCTGAGCTACCCCGAGCGGCGTTTTCGCGGCCGCGTGCAGGGGGTGGGATGGGCGCTGTATCAGCAGAACGGCGCGACCGTCGATGGGCTGCCGGCCGTCGAGCCGACGCTCAACTGGGTGCGCCTGTCGCAGCGCTTCCCGGTCCGAATCGTGCTCGAAGATCGCGACCCGCAGCATCCGTTCCGCACCGGGCAGACGGCGGTGGTGACAATCGAGGGTTTCCGTCATTAGCGATGCTCCCAACTTCCGATCGCCGCGATTGCATCCCCGGACCTTTTGCGGAGTCCGCGACCGTATCGGTGAGCGACTGAGATGGCCGGGGCTGCTCTGCCGCGATATCCGCTTTCCCTTCAGGCATTCGCCGATCGCATCGGATGGCTAATCGAGCTGCTGCGCGCCGAGCTCGCGCCGCATCAGCGGCGCGTAAGAAATGCCATCCGGATGGCCACGGTCGGGGCGGCCGGCGCGGGCGTGATGGCGGCGTGCCACGTGCACAGCACCCTCGGCGCCTACATCGTATGGACGCTGGTCGGGTCCGGCGCCGCGATGATGGGCTTCGGTCCGGCGCTCGGCTACACGATCGCCGCCGGAGTCCTGATGGCGTTGTCGGTGCCGATTGCCGGGATGCTGTCGGAAACGCCGTGGCTGATGCTGCCGTTTGTCGGCGCGGCGATCGCGCTGATGAGTTATGTTGTCACGACGCGCAGGTTCGGCAGCGCCGGACTGGTGCTGAAGGTGGTCGTCCTCGACACTTTCTACAATGTCGTTTTCCATCCGCACGACTTCGCCTCGATGACCGCATCGACCTTCGGCGGGACCGCGCTGGCATTTGGAACCGTGGCGCTTTTCGACACCTGGATATGGCCGAATCCCGCCGAAGCTCGCCTGCTCGGATTGGTCTCGGAAGGCCTGATGCGAACGAGCGGGCGGCTTCGCGCGGTAACTGACGCGTACCTCGATCCCCGCGGAAATCGGATGCCTCCCCCCGCGCCGCCGGTCTCGGCGATGCCGCTGCACCTCGAGTTGCTCGACCAGGCGGAAACCGAAGGCGTCAGCGAGTTCAGGCGCGCCGTTCTGCTCGCGACAATCTCGCGGGCGGAGCGGCTGCATGGCGAGCTCGATCGGATGACGACAATCGCCCAGGAGCGGGTTCCTCGCGACGTGCGCGCGATGCTTCAGCGGGAGCTTGCGGATGCGGCCGGGGCAATCGCGGACGCGATCGAGGAGTTTGCGCGCGAAATTCCCCGCGAAATTCCAATCGGGCCTGACCTGCCTCCACCCCCGGCCGCCGCGCGCGTGATGCCCGCGATGAAGGCGCTCGACGAGGCGATCCTGGCGGCGCGCCCGTCGTATATCACCCGCACCGGCGCCGAAGAGCTGATCAACTTCGGAGCCTTCGGTGCGAGCCTCGCCCGGATGGCCGACCTGACCGGCCGCCGCATCGACCATCCCCCGCGGGCCGAGCAGCAGCCCGGCCCGCATTCGTGGTTTCATCGGCCGCCGTTCGATTCGTCCCTGGCCCGCTACGGGATCAAGGTCGGCATCGCCACCGTGCTCGGCTACGTGGTGGGCGTCACTTCGCATCACGAGGAGCTCGGCGTCATTCTCACGACCATCCTCATCGCCGGGCTGCCGACCTATGGCGCCTCGCTGCACAAGATGATCCTGCGGCTGGCGGGCAACACGGTGGGCGGCGTGCTCGCGATTCTCGCGACCATAATCGTGACGCCCAACTTCGAAACCCTGCCGGTTTACATGATGGCGTGCGCGGCGGTCTTTGTAATCTCGGGCTACGCGGGGTTGAGCAGCGGCCGGATCGCGTACGCGGGCAAGCAGATCGGCACCGCATTCATCCTCGCCTTCGCGGGCCTTGGACCTACCGATGCGATCGACGGGCCGCTCTACCGCGTCTGGGGAATTATCCTTGGCGTTCTGGTGGTGATGGCGGTGTTCTTCACGATCTGGCCGGAGTACGCGAGCGATTCGATGCTGCCGCGGCTCAGCCGGATGTTCCGCGATACCCTCGACCTGATTCCCGTGACCACGGTCTCATCGTCGCCGGCCAGGATCGATGCGATCAACAGCGAGATTAGCCGCACACTGTTCGAGCTGCTGGGGGTGGCCGACGATGCGAAGTTGGAAGGCGCGCGCAGCGCAATCGATCCCGGCGCGGTGGTGGATGCTTGCGGGACGCTGCGCAGAATTGCGCATCGCTTCGCCCGGCTGGACGCCGAGCGCCTGGCGCATCCGCTCGATCCGCTGACCGAGGGCAGCGCGGCGCTTCACGCGCAGTTCGTCGCGGCGATGCGCGCGCGAGTAGCGGGATGGGCCGAGCTCATCGCCCGCCCGGGGGCTTTCGACGCGCACGGCGCCGCCGCGCTCGCGGCGGCGCATTCCTCTGACGAGCTCGCGCGCCCGCTCCAGGAACTCGACCGGCGAATCTCGGCGGATCAGTTCGCGGAAATATCCGGATGGACGCTCGAACAGCGCCGCACGCTGCTCGCCGAGCTGCAATCGTTCCATCGTCTGAGCGAGCTCGTGGCCGAACTCGACGGCCATCTGGCGCGAATCCCGCGCCGCTGAGAGGCCGAAAACCGCGGATTTGGCGGCCTATTGAGGCCCGCCACCGGCGTGTCGAAGGGATTTGTTTTTTTGCTCATTCGGTTTGACCGCCACCGTCATCTCATCGTTTAATCACCGCCATGGCTGGAATTGTTTCTTACGGTTCATACATCCCCTACCGGCGGCTCAAGCGTGCCGCCATCGCACAGGTGCTCGGCGTGCCCGCCAGCAAGGGCGAGCGCGCGGTTGCGAGCTTTGACGAAGACAGCGCCTCGATGGCGGTCGAGGCGGTCCGCGATGCGCTCAAGACGACGCCCGCGGCCGCGATCGGAAGCCTGTTCTTCGCAACCACCACGGCTCCCTACACCGAAAAGCTGAACGCGGCGATTATCGGAGCGGCGACGCGGATGCCCGCGGAAATCCGGGCGATCGATATCACCGGATCGGTGCGTGCCGGGCTCTCCGCTCTGCTTCAGGGCGCCGACACCGCGGCGAGTTCGCGCACCCAGGCTGTGGTCGCGATGGCGGATGCGAGGCTGGGCGCGCCGGAAGGCAAAGCCGAGCAGCAAAACGGCGACGGCGCCGTCGCTTTCGTGCTCGGCACCGACAATGTGATTGCGGAAATCGAGGCGAGCGCGTCGCTTACCCGCGAATTTCTCGACACCTGGCGTGCCCCCGGCGAACGCTTCGCGCATTCGTGGGAAGAGCGTTTCGCGCTGACCCAGGCGTATTCTCCCCTGCTCGGAAAGGCGATTCAGCAGGTGCTTTCGAAGGCGAAGGTCGCTCCGGGAGATCTGGCGAAAATCGTCGTCGATGCGCCCAATCCGCGCGCCGCCGAAGAGATCATCCGCGGACTCAAGGTCGATCCCTCGAAAATTGCCGATACGTTTGCGCTCACGGTGGGCCAGGTCGGCGCGGCTCATGCCGGCTTGATGCTGGCGGGAGTGTTGCCTTCCCTGAAGCCCGGGGACCGGGTGCTGGTCGCCTCGGTGGCGGACGGCGCCGAAGCGATCCTGCTTCGCGCGACGCCGGCGGTTGCGAACTTCAAGCCGCTTCGTTCGGTGGGCAGGATGATCGAATCGAAGGGCGACGTCACTTACGGCAACTACCTCAAGTGGCGCGAGATTCTTCCCACCGAGCCGCCGCGCCGCCCCGACCCGGATCGTCCGGCCGGACCGCCGATGTTCCGCGCGGAGCAGTGGAAATTCGGCTTCGTAGGGACGCGATGCACCAATTGCGGGACGCCGCAATTGCCGCCGCAAAGGGTCTGCGTGAAGTGCAAGGCCTATGATAAGATGGAGCCGTATCCGTTCGCGGACCGCACCGCGCGCATTGCGACCTACGCAATCGACCGCCTTGCGTTCTCACTCAATCCGCCTACGGTCAACGTCGTCATCGATTTCGATGGCGGCGGAAGGTTCCTGTGCGAGATGACCGATTGCGAGCCCGAAAAAGTCGCGATTGGCGATGAAGTCGAAATGACGTTTCGCCGCCTGTTTACCGCGGACGGCGTTCACAACTATTTCTGGAAGGCGAGGCCGAAACGCTAGACGGACTGCTTTCCTTGATTTTCTCTCCCCGCGCGGGGAGAGATATTGAGAGGGTCGGAGGGAGATATGGCAAGCAAGGGCATCAAAGACCGCGTCGCGATCATCGGAATGGGATGCACCAGGTTCGGCGAGCATTGGGACAAGAGCGCCGATGATCTCCTGGTCGAAGCCGCCTACGAAGCGTACGCATCCGCGGGCGTCGAGCCCAACGACGTGGACGCATACTGGCTCGGCACGATGGGATCGGGCGTTTCCGGCCTCACCCTCTCCGAACCGCTCAAAATCCAGTACAAACCTGTCACCCGCGTCGAGAACATGTGCGCCACCGGCTCGGAGGCGCTTCGCCAGGCGGCGTACGCGGTCGCCTCGGGCGCATTCGACATGGCGATGGCGATCGGCGTCGAGAAGCTCAAAGACTCGGGCTATTCGGGGCTGGTCGTGAACAATCCTCCGAACGACGGCACGCTCGGCAGCATGACCGCTCCGGCGTCCTTCTCGCTCCTGGCGCCCGCGTACTTCAAGAAGTACGGACTCGATCCGGACAAGGGCAAGGAAGTCCTTTCCCGCATCGCGTGGAAGAACCATCGCAACGGCGCGCGCAACCCGAAGGCCCAGTTCCAGAAGGAAGTGCCGATCGAAGCGATCCGGAATTCGCCCAAGATCGCCGACCCGCTCGGCATCATGGATTGCTCCGGCGTGTCCGACGGATCGGCCGCCGCGATCATCGTGCGGGCCGAGGATGCGCACAAGTACTGCAAGAATCCGATCTACATCAAGGCGCTGTCGTTCGTGGCCGGACCGGCCGAAGGACCGCTGTCGCCGGAGTACGACTTCACCACCTTCAACGAGGTGGTGGCCTCTTCGCGCGATGCCTACCAGCAGGCCGGCATCACCAATCCGCGCGAGCAGGTGAGCATGGCGGAAGTTCACGACTGCTTCACTCCGACCGAGCTGGTGCTCTACGAAGACCTGGGCTTCAGCCCGCGCGGAACCGCCTGGCAGGACGTGATGGACGGTTTCTTCGATCTCGAGGGCAAGCTGCCGGTGAACCCGGACGGCGGACTCAAGTCGTTCGGCCATCCGATCGGCGCATCGGGATTGCGCATGATGTACGAGATGTGGCTGCAGTTCCGCGGTGAGGCGGGGCCGCGCCAGATCAAGGATCCGCGAATCGGGCTGACGCATAACCTGGGCGGAGCTCCGGGCCGATGCGTGAGCTTCGTGTCAGTGGTGGGACGCGACGTAGGCTGAAGAAGACCCGCATCAAATCCAGCGGCGGATGACTCGGGAAGCTATCTCGGATGTCATCCGCCGCTGATTTTTCCGCGCCTTCCCGAAGATCGCCGGCGCTCCCGCCGGGCCCCGGCTTTTTCGCCACCTTCAACTTCGTCCGCAACCCTTTCGCTTTCCTCGATGATTGCGCGCGCCGCTACGGCGACTGGTTCACGCTGCGCGTGCCGGGCGTCGCTCCTTTTGTCTTCACCAGCGACCCCGCGGCGGTCCGCGAAATCTTCCAGAGCGACCCCGCCATATTTCACGCCGGCAAGGCCAACCGGCCGCTCGGCGCGTTCATGGGCGAGCGGTCGCTGCTCTTCCTCGATGGACCCGCGCATCTGCACGACCGCCGCCTGATCCTGCCCGCGTTCCACGGCGAGCGGATGAAGAGCTACACGGCTACGATGAGGTCGATCGCCGACGCGGCCATCGACCGATGGCCTATCGAGCGGCAGTTCGCGATTCATCTCGCGATGCGATCGATCACGTTCGATGTGATCATGGGCACGGTTTTCGGACTCGGGAACAGCCCCCTCGCGGCGCGAATTCGCGACACGGTCACAAAACTGTTTGCGCTCTATGCGAGCACCGCGGGAACGCTGTTCGCGGTGCCGGCGATGCGAACCGACCTCGGACGATGGAGTCCGTGGGGGCGCGCCGTCCGGCTGCATCGCGAGTTCTCCTCTCTGTTGTTCGAAGAATTTCGCTCCCGGCGCCAAGAAGACGCCCCGGAGCGCGACGACGTTCTTTCGATGCTGCTGCGGGCGTGCGACGAAAACGGCTTGCCGCTCGATGATGAAGCGCTGCGCGACGAGATGCTGACACTGCTGCTCGCCGGGCATGAAACCACTGCCGCATCGCTGTCATGGGTGATAAATCGCCTGCTCGCAAATCGCGAGATTGCGGAGCGCGCCCGCGACGAGGTGCGATCGGTCGCCGGCGGCGAGATCGAAGCCGAACAGATCAGCAAGCTCCGCTACCTCGAAGCCGTAATCAACGAGACGATGCGACTGGACCCGGTCATCCCCAACGCCGGACGCGAGCTGCAGGCGGCGGTTTCGATCGCGGGGCGCGAGCTTCCCGCGGGAGTGGTGGTCGCCCCGTGCATCTACCTGGCGCATCGGCGGCCCGACCTGTGGACGGATCCGCTCAAGTTCAATCCCGATCGATTTCTGACGGGAAGAATCGACCCCTACGCGTTCTTTCCGTTCGGCGGCGGCACGCGACGATGCATCGGCGCGGCATTCGCCACATATCAGATGAAGATCGTGCTGGCCCGCATTCTCGCGCGCGTGGAACTGAAGCCGGCCGAAGGCTACACCGCGCGCCTCGAACGCCGCGGCATCGCATTCGTCCCGTCCCAGGGCCTGCCGGCAGTCGCAACAAGCCGCATCTGACAAAAGCAGTGTGACGTCCGCCGTTCGCGTGGACAGTTGAAGACGGAGGCCTATTCGCGAATGTCGAGGCCCATGCGGCGGGCGATTATCACCTTCATTATCTCGTTGGTGCCCGCGTAGATCGCCTGCACCGCCGCATCGGCGTAGTCCGTGGCGACCGGATACTCCATCATAAAGCCGTAGCCGCCGAAGAGTTGCAGGCACTGGCTCGACACTTTCTTGAGCAGCTCGGTTGTCCACCACTTCGCCATGCTGACTTCGGTGACCAGATCTTCGTGGCGCACGTGCGCCGCCATCAGGCGATCGACGAAAGCGCGGCCGACTTCGATCTCGGTCGCCATCTCCGCGAGCTTGAACTGGGTATTCTGGAATGACGCGATCGGTTGCCCGAAAGCGCGGCGCTGCTTGGTGTAGGCGATCGTGTCGTCGAGGCATCTCCGGGCGCTTTCGATCGCCCCGACCGCGCATACCAGCCGCTCCTGCTGCAGCTTCTCCATCAGCATCTTGAACCCCTGCCCTTCCTTGCCGAGCAGGTTGGTGGCGGGCACGCGGCAGTCCTCGAAGAACAGCTCGCTGGTGTCCTGCCCTTTAAAGCCCAGCTTGTCTAGCTTGCGTCCGCGGACAAATCCGGGCGCGTTGCCCTCGACGAGGATCAGGCTGATGCCGCGATGGGCGGGCTTGGCGTTGGGATCGGTCTTGGTCACCACGATCACCAAATCGGCGAGCTGTCCGTTGGAGATGAAGATCTTGGACCCGTTGATCACATAGTGATCGCCGTCGCGGCGCGCGGTGGTACGCACGGCGGCGAGATCGGAGCCGGTGGACGGCTCGGTCATCGCGATCGCCAAAATCAGCTCTCCGGCTATTGCTTTGGGCAGATAGCGTTTTTTCTGTTCCTCGGTGCCGTAGGTCGTGATGTAGGGCATGCAGATATCCGAATGCAGACCCATCATGAGGCCGTGCGCGCGCACGCGCGCAAGCTCCTCCATCACGATTGCGTCGTAGAGAAAGTCGGCCCCGGCTCCGCCGTATTCAGCGGGCGCATTGGGGCCGAGGAATCCGGCCGCTCCCATCTTGCGCCACGATTCCCGGTCGCTGATTCCGTTGCGGTTCCATTCGGCGACCTTGGGCTCGATTTCGGCCTCGACGAACCGCCTCACCTGCTCGCGAAACATCTCGTGCTCTTCGGTGAATATTTCCCTTCTCATTGAAGCTCCTCGACGCCGGGCCTGACCTTTGCGCTACTCCCGCGCGAAAGTCTCGGCGCGAACGGCAATTATGGCGCGCGCGCCGCTACTAATCATCACTGCCTGGCCTGTTGCAAGCCTCATCTTAGACCGCCGCTTCCGGAGGTGCCTATCGGCCGGCTTTCCTTATTCGCGAGGTGCGAGCTTGAACAGCGCGATAGTCTGATTCCGGATGATCGGTTCCATGCCGAAAGCGTCGTTCATCCTGTCTATCTCATCGCGCAGCGTGCCGCTGTACTCCTGCGATTCGGGAGCCGCCAGCAGCAAATAAGCGCCGGCGGCATTTTTCGTGTCTGCCAGCAGAGCGTTTTGAACCGACGGCGTCATCGCATCGTCCGCGAACAGCACCGGCGGGACAGGGCCCTTCCAGCCGAGCGCGCGCTTCGCGAACAGGCGATGCAGATGATAGTCGGTGAACGTCTCGCCCGGGTCGAGCGAATTCAGGCCGACCATCTGGCGCGAGTCGCCCGGAATATACAACTCGAGAAACTGGAGCGAGATGTTGCTCACGATTGTGGCCTTGGGCGAGATGGCCCCTTCGACCTGGGCCAGCGCCTCGACCATCCTCGATTCGCGGGGCGTCGCGGAAATTCGAATCGAAAACTCGGTCGCCAGCGCGATCACAAGCATCAGGTCCAAAACCGCGACCGCCCCCGCGGTTGCGATCATCGGCCCGCTGCGCCGGCGCGCATCGAATGTCTCGCGCATCCGCCGATTCGCGACGACGGCTCCATAGCCCGCCGCGATCAGCATGATAAAGACGCCGGGCAGGAGATACGCGGTTTCGGTAAACAGATCGAACATGTAAACCGCGAACAACAGTGCGAGCAGCACAACACCGAACCATACGATTCGCCGCGCGACGCGGTTTGCGCCGCCGCGTATTGTCGCGACGATCCCAACAATCGCGAAGACCGCCGCGGCGAACGGATACAGGAAGTAGCGCGGATCGCCCGGATCGCCGAACAGCCCGTCCAGGCCCATCAGGGCCGCGGCGTATATCGGAACATTTCCGTGCGGGTTTCGGGGCATCGTGGGACCGAACAGATGCGCGAAGCTGAAGGACAATTGAGCGCCGGAATAGATCTCCGGCACCCACCATCCGTAGCCGTTTCGCAAAGGGCCGCCCAGATGCACCCAATTGGCGTGCAACTGCACGAGAGGCATCAGGACAAACGCCGCCGCGAATGCCGCAGCCGCGGCCACCATTTGGCGGAAACTTAGGCCAGCGGGCGGGACCATCACGATGCAAACGGCGAACGCCACGACGATGCTCGCATTCGTCGGCCGCATCATCGCGGAAAACCCGGCGATCAATCCGAAAATCGCCCAGGACGCATAAAGAGCGGTCGTGCGACTCGCGCTGCCCTCCTCTTCCGTCGCCGCCGCGAGCGCATACGCCGCCAGCATCGTCACCGCCATCGTCGGGACGTCGCTCAGCACCAGGGTCGAATAGGTGAGGAACACGGGACAGAGCGCGAGAAGCACGGCCGCGATAATCGCGCTTGGGCGTCCGAACGTCTTGAGCGCGAGCAGATATATCGCCACGATTGCGCAAAGCCCGATCGCGATGGTGACGGCGTAAAGGCGCGCCACGTCATGCCCGATTAGAGGCAGCGCGGCGGCCAGGATGAGTGGATAGCCTTCCGGGTATCGCGACGGGTAAGAATAACCGCCGAAATGCAGAACCGCTCCGCGACCCGCATCCAGATTGACCGCCTGCGCGGCATACTCGAGGCCGTCCGGCCACGGCATCAGCTCGACGCCCCTGCGCGAGCCCACCCGCGCCATCATCAGGAACGCCAGCGCAAGCACGATCGCCAGCGCGACGGCATCGCGCGCGCCGAACGAAGGCATCGGATGCGGCGCGGCCGCCGGCTTCGGAGCTCGTTTCGGTGAGCCGGCCATCATCGAATCAGGCCCGCGTGCGCGAGGCTGCGGGTATCGGATCCGCGCTGGCTCTCATCCTGCTGCTTCCGCGAATCGTTCGGTTCTTCTACCCGGAAGTCTGGATCGAGGACGATTTCTACCTGGAAAGCGCCTACCTGGTTGCGGCGGGGATGCGCCCCTATGTCGATTTTGTTCACGTACACTTTCCGGTCCTCGAATGGATTGCCGCGGCCTATATCAAACTGTTTGGCGCGAGCCTCGCCTCGCTCGAATTCGCGAACGAAGCGGCGATCTATGCGACCAGCCTGCTCGTGTTCGCGCTGGGACGGCGGGTTGCGGGCCGGCCGGTCGCAATCGCGTCGGCGATTTTATACGGTTTCGCCTCGCTCGTCTTTCGCTATCACCTCTGGGAACGCGAATGTTTTGTCGCCCCGATCGTGGCGGGCGCCGCGATAGTCGTGCTCGACGATGGGCCGGCGTCGATGCGCGGTGTGCTGGCGGTAGCCGGATTGCTCGCGATGGCGTGCGCGATAAAGCTGACCGCCGCGGTGCCCGCGGTTGTGATCGTGGGGTACATCGCCATTTTTCAGCGGCGGCTGCTGAGCGCGGGCGCGATCGCGGCTGCGCTCGCCATGGCGCTCGCCGCACTCACCGCCTTCTGCTACTGGCGCTACGGATTCGATTTCGTGTTCCAGACCTTCTTCTTCCATTTCATGAAGGGACGCGACACCAACGCGATTATCGCACTCTACCCGGCGGCGATTCTCGATGTGTTTGCGCCGCTTTTTATCCTCGGAATCATCCGCTGTTGCGGGCGCGACGCGCTGGGGCCGGCGGGAATTCTGGTGCTTGCGATGGCCGCGGCCGAGTACGCTTTTTTCGGTCTCGCGAGTCCGACCGCCTGGGGCCATAACTATCTTGAAGCGCTGCCGTTCATCGCGATTATCGCCGGAATCGGGGCGATCGCGGCGATCGACGCGCTCCGCAATCTGATTACGTCCGAAACCCCTGCGCGCGCGGACTGGATGTGGGCGGTTGGAGGAGGCTTGTTCATCCTGATTTCCCTGATGTCGATCACGCCGCTGGTGAACGAAAACTGGCTTCGCGACAGCGTGTACGGCTTCGGTTTCGTGCCGCGCGGCGAGATTGCGCAAATCGCGGATGCGGTGCGGCGGGCAAGCGGCCCAGGCGACAGCATCGTGGCGCCTTCGTTCGTCTGCTACGCGGCGAACCGAATCGAACTGATCCGCTACCCCGAGCTATACGGCGTGTACCGCGAGGCGCGCGCCGAGTACGAGCGCGAAGGCTTCTTCGCCGCGCGCCGGCATCTGGGAGACCAGGACTTCTTCGGGCTGATTGCCGACACTGCCCACTTCTGGACCGATCAAATCAGAACTTCGGTCACGGACCGCAAGGTGAAAATCGTCATCTCGGACTCTCCTTTGCAGCTCCTGCCGCTGGTACTGGTGCCGTCGCAGATGCTGGCGGACAGTGGCTATCGGCCAATTCTGCGAACCGCGCATTACACGGTATGGGACCTGGAAGCGCCTCCGTCGCGCTGAGCTGATCTGACCCTGCTTGCCGAGGCTTGCGGCCGTTTGCTACGGGTCAGACGGATCGAACGGAGGAACGCGTATGGCCGCTGCTCCCAAGCCACAACCATCGCACTCGGTTCACGAAGAAGAGCATCCGGCGCTCGATGCAATCCTGGGCGCCAATCCGTTCGTGGGCGTCGATGCGGTCCAGATCGCGGAGACTGTGGCGCGCATGATTGCGCATCTTGCCGGGCATCCGCGCACCGTCGTATCGCGCCTGGGCCAAATGATGGCGGAGTTCGGTCAGATAGCGGCGGGACTTTCCGATCTCGAGCCCGATGCGTCCGACAAACGTTTTTCCGATCCCGCCTGGCAGGAGAATCCCGTTTACCATCGGCTGATGCAGTCGTATCTGGCATGGCGAACCGCGATGCACGATCTCGTAAGCGACGACGACTTCGACGGATGGAAAGATGCCGGCCAGGCGCGGTTCGTGATGACGCTGCTGACGGAGGCGCTTGCGCCGACCAACCGGCTGCTTGGCAATCCCGCCGCGCTCAAGCGGATTTTTGACACGGCCGGGATGAGCGTGGTTGCGGGACTTCGCAATTTTGTCGTCGATTTGTTCACGAACGGCGGGATGCCGCAGCAGGTGGACAAGCGGCCGTTCGAGATCGGCCGCAACATCGCGGTTACACCGGGCGCGGTCGTGTACCGCAGCGCGCTGTGCGAGGTGATCCAGTATTCACCCGCCACCGAGCGCGTGCATCACCGCCCGCTGCTCCTCATTCCGCCGCAGATCAACAAGTTCTACATCATGGATCTGGCGCCGGGGCGCAGCTTTATCGAATATGCGCTCAAACGCGGCATCCAGGTCTTCACGATAAGCTGGCGCAACCCGACGCCGGCCAACCGCGACTGGGGTATCGACGAATACGTGGGCGCCTGCAAGGAAGCGATCGAGGCGGCGTGCACGATCACCGGCAGCCGCGATTGCAACGTCGTCGGAATCTGCGCGGGCGGAATTACCGCGTCGCTCCTGCTCGGCCATCTCACGGCCGCACGCGATCGGCGGATCAACGCGCTGACGCTGCTGGTCACGATGCTTGATACGCAGGCGCAATCGACGGTCGGGATGTTCGCCACCGAAGACGCGATTCGCGCCGCCATCCGCAAGTCGAAGCGCAAGGGCGTACTCGACGGCGCCGACATGGCGCGCGTCTTCGCATGGCTAAGGCCCAACGACCTGGTCTGGAACTACTGGGTGAACAACTATCTGATGGGCAAGCAGCCGGCTCCGTTCGACATCCTCTTCTGGAACAGCGATTCAACCTGTTTGCCGGCGAAGCTGCACGAAGGATTCCTCGATCTGTTCCTGCGCAATCCGCTGGTCCACGGCCACGAACTTGTCGTGCTTGGCACGCCGATCACGCTCCGCGATGCGAAGAACGACCTGTACATCGTCGCGGGGATGACCGATCACATCTGCGCGTGGCGCGCGTGCTACCGGGCGACGCGGATGTTCGGCGGAAAGGCAGAGTTCGTACTCGGCTCGAGCGGGCACATCCAGAGCCTGGTGAACCCTCCGGGCAACCTGAAATCGCGCTTTTACGTCAATCCCCGATTGCCGCAGGACCCCGATGCCTGGCTGAAGAATGCGACCGAGAACAAGGGCTCGTGGTGGGACCACTGGATGACGTGGCTGAGCGCGCGCTCCGGTGAAAGCAGACCCGCCCCGAAGTCACTGGGAGGCAACGGCTATTCTCCCGGTGAACCGGCCCCGGGCACCTACGTCCACGAGCGCCACTAAGGAAGAGAATCTCCCGATTCGGCTAGCGAGACGCCAGCACCTCGGCGAGATGGCGCACTTCGATCTCGGCGCCGGCGCGGCGCAGCCCTCCGCCGATCTGCATCAGGCATCCGCAGTCGTTCGAGACGACAACCTCTGCGCCGCTCTCGCGAATCGCGTTGATCTTGTCTTCGAGCATCGCACCCGAGATATGCGGAAACTTGACTGAAAAAAGGCCGCCGAACCCGCAGCATTCCTCGCGCTTCGCCACTTCCATCAGGCGGATTCCGTTGACCGCGCTCAGCAGCGCCATCGGCTCCTCGCGCACGTGCAGCTCGCGCATCAGATGACACGACGGATGATAGGCGACGGCGCGCTCGTAGCGCGCTCCGAGATATTTGACCTTCATGACGCCGACCAGAAATTGCGAGAACTCGTGAACCCATGGCCTGATCGCGTCGGCCTTCGCTTTCAGGTCCGCGTGGTCCGCAAGCAGGTCGGAATAGAAGATGCGCGTCATGCTGGTGCACGATCCCGACGGCACAATAATCGGAGTGTCGGGACGGCAAGCGGCGAGAAACTTCCGCGCCAGCTCGACGGCTTCATCGCGAAAGCCTTCGTTGAACGCCACCTGCCCGCAGCAGAACGCGCTTCCAAGGGGGCGCACGCGCAGCCGAAGCCGCTCCAGCACGGTGGCGGCGGCATCATAGACCTCGGGAAAGAACTCCTCGGCGAGGCAGGTCGAGAACAATTGAACGTCAGTCATCGCGCGGCCATATCACGATCGCGTCGAGCGATTTCGGACCATGCACGCCCATCACGATCCGTTTTTCGATATCGGCGGTCCGGCTCGGCCCGGTGATGAGCGTAAGACGATGGGCCTGGACGGCATCGGGACCGATTGCCTCGAGCGCGCCGGCGAGATCGGGTTTAATCCGATCGATCCGCAGGACGACGATGCTCACAGGCGGGAGCAATGTGAGCGACGAAGGCCGATCGGCATCCGAGAGCACGGCGAGCGTGCCGGTCGATGCGATCGCGCAGTCGGCCTCCGCCACCGCGCCATCGATGAGAGCCATTCGGGCCTTGAATTCGTTCTTTCCCGGTTTGTTTTCCGCGGCCGCGGCCGGATCCTGAGCTACAGGACCCGCGGCAATCGGTCGGGTACGCATCACCTCGATGCCGGCGGCTTCGAGCGCCTGCGCCACGTTATCCAGGTCGCTGGCCACTCCGCGTCCCAGCGCAACCGACTTGAGGCCGCGCTCGCGAGCGAGCGCGACCACGCATCCCGCCAGTTCTTCCGGCGCGATAGGTCCAATCGCACGTCCGCCCACGGCTTCAAGCTCGCGCGCAAAGAGGCTTGCGAGTTCCGCGCGATTGCCGCCCGGAGCGGCGGCCGCCGCGGGAACCGGGTTGTGATTGGGGGTGTCGCGCCACGATGCGAGCGCGTCGCGAACGCGCGCCACGATCGCCTGAAGATCCGCCATCGTCAGGCATCCTCGCGCTCGGCGTTTTTGGCGCGGCGCGGCCTCGGCAAGGGAAAATCTCTAATCCTGGTCCAGTTGGCGAACGGCGCCGGCATCCTGCGAACCCATCCGCGACGCGCAAACGGCCGCAACGCAATTGCGCCGATCCTTCCCAGCATCCTCACCAGCCCCGGATAGCGCGCGATTCGCGCAAACCGGCGCGCACCCGCCCGCGCCCCCGCCGCCGCTCTCGGCCATCCGGGGAAATTGCGGCTCGACGTTTCCTTCCATCGCAGATGCAGCAAAATGCGCGGGATGTCGATCCTTACGGGACAGACTTCCTTGCATGCCCCGCATAGCGTCGAAGCGAACGGCAGAGCCGCGGTGGACGGGCCTATCAGGTTCGGACTCACAATCGATCCAATCGGCCCCGGATATGGCGAGCGGTAGGCGTGACCGCCAATATGCCGGTAAACCGGGCATACGTTGAGGCACGCGCCGCATCGAATGCAGTACAGCGCCTCGCGCATCACCGGATCGGCAAGCATCGCGCTGCGGCCGTTGTCGAGGATGACCAGGTGCATTTCGCGCGGTCCGTCCGGCTCTCCCGCGCGGCGCGGACCGCTGATGAAATTTGTGTAGGTAGTGAGCTTCTGGCCGGTAGCCGTACGCGCCAGCACCTCGAGGAAGTGCGGCACATCGGACAGGCGCGGTATTACCTTCTCGATACCCATCACGGCGATGAAGACGTCGGGCATCGTCGATGACATCCGGCCGTTGCCTTCGTTCTCGACCACGATCAGGGTGCCGGTTTCCGCGATCGCGAAATTGACGCCGGTGATCCCGACGTCGGCGCCAAGAAATCCCTCGCGCAGGCGAGCGCGAGCTTCGGCGGTGAGCTTCTCGGGTTCCGGCGTGTACGGAACGCCGAACTTCTCGTGGAACAGCTCACCGATATCTTCTTTGGAGAGGTGGATCGCCGGCGTGATGATATGCGAGGGCGGCTCGCGGCGAAGCTGCACGATATATTCGCCGAGATCGGTCTCCAGCACTTCCATCCCGGCCTGTTCCAGCGCGGGGTTGAGGCCGATCTCCTCGGTGGTCATCGACTTGCCTTTGACCACGCGCCGGGCGCCCGCCTTGCGCGCGACGTCCACGATGTAGTCGCGGGCCTCATCGGCGCAGGCCGCGGCAAATACTGCGCATCCTCGTTCTTCGAGCTTTCGCGTCAGCTCGACAATAAGTTCATCGAGATGCGCAATCGCCTCTTCCTTGATTCTCCGCGCTTGCGAGCTTTCCGCTTCGTAAGCGGGGAATTCGGTCCTGGTGTGCGCGAAATGTTCGAGATGACGGGTGCTGGCGTTTTCGAGCTTGCGTTGCAGCTCGCGATCGGCGGCGCCGCGCTCGCTGGCTTCGAAGAAGTTTCCGGAATTGGGCGACGCCGCCATCGACGGATTGTCCGGATTCGAGCGTCTAGTTGATCAGCGAAACCTGGCGAACCAGGCGCAGCACCGCTTCGCGCGCGACTTCGGCGCCGGGATGCTCCGGCGCAAGCGAGAGAAAGCTCTGAAAGTCATCGAGCGCCGCCTTGAAGCATTCCAGCCGCTCGTAAACCTGTCCGCGTTCGGCAAGATCCTCGACCGCGCGCGGGTCCAGCATCAGAATCCGATCGAGCGCTCCGAGCGCGCGCGGCCAGTCCGATTCGCCCGCATAGATCCCTTTCAGATTGCGCAGCACTCGCACCAGGATTTGCCTTGCACCCGCGCTCTTGAGCAGAGCCGGATGCAGTTCGACGGGCTGATTGTAGATCTGCGCGAGCCGCGCCTTGATCTGTTCGAGGCTCAGGATTGCGCCGCCGTAAAAAGGATCGATTATCAGCTCGCCGCGCTCATCCACCGCCTTGACCAGAAAATGCGTCGGAAACGATACGCCGAACAGGTTCAGTCCCAGGCGGCGTCCCACCTCCAGATATACGATCGACAGGGTGATCGGGATGCCGAGGCGGCGGTTGAGAACTTCGTTAAGGAAGGAATTGCGCGGGTCCGAGTACGCGTCGCGATTTCCTTCGAATCCTTTCTGCTCGAACAGAAAATGGGAGAGAAGCTGGATTTTCTCGACGGTGTCGTCGCCGGCGCTTACGATCGGCTCCGCCTCGCGCGCCAGCTCCGCGAATTTGTCGATGTAATGATCGACGTCAAGGTCGGGATATTCCTCCTTGGCGATCAGGAGTGCGCCGCGCGCCAGGGGCACCGGCTCGCGCGCTGCCAGCATCGAGAACTCGCGCCGTGCGTCGTTCATCTCATCCACCATCGCCCTCCAGTCTTTACTTGCGCGCCGCGTTTGACAAGCGTTCAGGATGCGATTCGAGCGAGCGCGGCGCGAATTTCTTCCACCACCGCCGCGTCAGTCTCGCGCCTGAGCGCGCTCTCGAGAGCGCGGCGGGCGGCGCTTCCGCCAAGTTCGCCGAGCGCCCACGCCGAGTGCGAGCGGACGAGGGCTTCCGGCTCGCGATCCATCGTGCGCGCCAGGGCCGCAACCGCGTCGCGGTTTCCGGTGTTACCCAGGACGACCGCGGCATTGCGAAGCAGCCCGCGCCGTTTCGCGCGCTTCACCGCGCTTTTGGTGAAACGCGCGGCGAACGCGGCGTCATCCAGCGCCATCACGTCCGGAAGATAGGGCATCAACCCATAGTCATCGTCATCGCGGCCCGCTTCGTTCCACGGGCAAACTTCCTGGCAGATGTCGCATCCAAACAGCCACATTCCGATCTTCGGGCGCAGATCGCGCGGGATAGGGCCGCGGTTCTCGATTGTCAGATACGAGATGCACACTCGCGGCTCCATCAGGTGGCCATCCGCGAGTGCGCCGGTCGGACACAGGTCCAGGCATCGGCGGCAGGTTCCGCAATGATCGCGATATGGCGCATCCGCCGCATCCAGCTCCACGTCAGTGAAAATTTCGGCAAGAAAGAAGTATGAACCCCGATCCCGCGTGAGCAGCATCGTGTTCCTGCCAACCCATCCGAGATACGCCCGCGCGGCCCATTCCCGCTCGAACACCGGGCCCGTATCCACATAGGTTCGGGTCACCGCGCCCGGACGATTCGACTCGATTTGCGCCGCGACCCTGCGCGCCGCCTTTAGGACAACGTCGTGGTAGTCGCGCCCCATCGCGTAGGCGGCAATCCGGCCCCTGAGCTCCAACCGCCAATCCGCGCGCGGACGCGGCGGAGGATCGTAAGTCCATCCGAGACTGACGATCGTGCGAAACCGCGGGTCCATCGCGCGCGGGTCGAGGCGCCGCTGCGGGTCGCGCGCCAGGTAGCTCATCGAGCCTTGACGACCCTCCGCGAGCCATCGCGAGAAGAACTCCTCTCGGTCGCCAAGCCGCTCGACCCTGGCGAAACCGGCCAGAGCAAACCCGGCTTCTCTGGCTGCGCGCCTGATGATTTCCTCGAGGCTGGTCACGGGTGAGAAAAGCCTAGCATTTTCAAGCGATAAGCATCTTATGGAATAGTGGACCCATTGACTCCAGATTTGCCAATTATTAGTTTCGGATCAGCGGCAATCCGCGATTGTTAAGCGCAACTGCTCGGAGGATTAGATGGCCGGCGAAGCCCATCAGGAAACTGACTCTCCCAGGATCGACAACTCCGCTCTCCCGGACGTGAAGCTCACTCCGAAAGCGATCGAGATGGTGCGCAAGATGCACGCCAAGGAGGGCCTGGGTCCCGACAAGGGCTTGCGGATCGGCGTGGTCGGCGGAGGATGCTCCGGGTTTCAGTATCAGCTCAATTTCGATAGCGAAAAAGAGGGCGACCGGGTCGTCACGCTTGACGGCGTGCGGGTGTTGGTCGATGACTTCTCGCTTCCGTACATCGCAGGCACCACGCTCGATTATGTTGAAGGGCTGCATGGCGCGGGTTTTCGCTTCGATAATCCGCGTGCGTCGCGAACCTGCGGCTGCGGATCATCGTTCAGCGCGTAAGAAAATTTCTGATTTCTCTCCCTAAAGGGCCGCATCGCGATGCGGCCCTTTTTTTTGTCCCCTGCCATGCGCTTCGTGCCGGAAGATCGACGGACTTGACCGCGCCGAGGCCTGCGCCGCTTGTGTTAGACTGCGCCGGCGATGCTCTCCGCGATATTGAACCTGCTCTCGCCCGCCCGGCGCAGATTTATGCGGGAATGCGGGAAGCCGGCAGCGGCCAGGCTGCGCGAGCGGCTCCTTGAGGCTGGCTCGCAGCGGGCGATCGCGTTCTTTTCGATTCTGCTCGATGCGAACCTCGAGTTCCTCGCCTTCGCGCTCTCGCCTCAGGGTCCTCTGGCGTCCCTGGGAAAGCAGGCAAACTCCGATGCCGTTGAAGCGTGTCTTGCCGCGATGCTGCTTTTCTCGGTGCACCTGTTCGCCCGCGAGGAATTCGCGAACAACGAGAGCGAGTTGATCCCGCTGATGGCCGCGATTGCGCGGCTTACGCCGATGAAAGTGATGCTCCGGCGCGACAGCCTGCGCAAAGCGCCGCGCTCCGAGGAGTGGATGCTTTACACCTGGATGGTGGAGGCGCTGGGTGGACAAAAGCCCGCCTACGACGGCGAACTCGAGCGGCGCTTCAGCTACAATTACCTGGCTTACATCGGGCAATATCGCTCGATTATCGAACGCGAAGCGGCGCGCCCTGAAGAGTGACGCCGCGCAACAGACACGGAGATCGGACGTGAAGGACCTCGAGGGCAAGGGAATTATCGTAACCGGCGCAACACGCGGAATCGGCCGGGCTATCGCGCTGGAATGCGCTCGCCGCGGAGCCAACGTCGCGTTCAACTTCGTCAAAAGCGAGGCGCAGGCCGAGGAGCTAAAGGGCGAAATTGAAAAGCTGGGAGTTAAGGCCCTCGCCTTCAAGTGCGATGTCGGCGATCTGAAGGCGGTGCGCGAGATGGTCAACGCCGTTAAAAAAGAGTTCGGCTCGATCGACGGCCTGGTCAATAACGCCGGCCTCACCCGCGACAAGGTCATCGTGATGATGTCGGAGGACGACTGGAACGAAGTCATCCGCACCAATCTGACCGGTGCATTCAACTTCGTGCGCGCCGCCGCGTTCATCATGATGAAGGCGAAACGCGGTGCGATCCTTAACATCACCTCGGTCAGCGGTCTGATTGGCCTTCCGGGCCAGGCGAACTATTCCGCTTCCAAGGCCGGTCTTATCGGCCTTACCAAATCGCTCGCAAAAGAACTCGGCCGCCTCGGTGTCCGCGTCAACGCCCTTGCCCTGGGCTTCGTCGAAACCGACATGACCGCCGTCCTGCCCGAGGAGAACAAGAAGCAGGCGCTCGACATGATCCCGCTCGGCCGGTTTGGAAAGGTCGATGACGTCGCGCCGATGGCGGCATTTCTGCTGTCGGACGCCGCCAGCTACGTGACGGGAGCCGTGATCAACGTCGACGGCGGCCTCGCGATGTAGGCGAAGGCTTGGGCGCTCAATGCCCCGGGGCGTGGCCCCACTGCGCGGCGCACGAAAGGATGTCTATCGCCTGGTCGCGCTCAACAGCGCGGAACTTGTCCAGAAATGCCGCGTCGATCTCGCGCGCCGGTGAGGGTTCGTGCGCGCGGCGCCATCGATTGTACGCGTCGGGACCGCCGTTGTACGCCGCGTATACCGATCGCGCCAGAGCGGTCGAATCGAGGCGGCCCGGATCGACCTTGGGGCGCGCCAGCACTTGGCCGGTCATCTCCATCAGGATTTCCGTCCCGGCGCCGGCATTGTAGAGCACGTCCCACTTAAGCTTCTCCAGGTTGTAGAACCCGCGCCAGACGTACTTGTTTACCTGCATCAGGCCGATGTCGCCGCTGGAGCTTTCCAGCCAGGTGACTCGATCTCCTCGCCTTACAAACTGCCTCCAGCAGCTCTCCTGCCAGGCCGCGCTTTTCACCAGGTCCCGGAATGCGCCGCGAAAGCGAGGATCAAGATCCGACTCTCTGAGCTGCCGTTCGATGCTCAGTTCCAGCAGGCGCGCCATGTCGCTTCGATAGCCGTCGGCATTGCTCTCATCGACGACCGCCCGCCTGAGGCGAGTGGCGATTTGCTTGAGCTGTGGAACAATCTCCCCGACCTCGCTCGCACAGGCCTCGCGCGGCTCGATGAGCGACCACGGCAACCGGAACCATCGCCATGCTTGCGGCGATGGCGGGGCCCCATCGGGAGTGGGACCTGCGGTCGGCGGCGCCGGCGAAGGAGACTCGGTGGGCGATGGCGCCGCTGCGGGCTCGCTCTCTGGAGGGCTCGACAGCGGGCCGGCGGGGAGGCCGAGCAGACCGCGCAATATCGGATCTTCCGCGAAATCAAAATGCAGGGGGTCCCCGGTCGCGGACGGCGCCATAATATGGGCGAGGCGGCGCAGGTCGTCGGCCGAGATGCGCATCCCAAGGGCAGGCGCAGCCTGGTCCAGCGCAAAAAGCGCATCGCCCGCGGAGATGAACGACAAAAACTCGAGGCTGCGAGCGCCCAATTGTCCGCGCCGCGCCGCTGACCGCACCGCCACGCCGAGCTTCTGCCAGGTATCAAGGAACAGGATGCGCACCGGGTCGGGCCCCGATTCCGCCGGTGGTTTTGCGAGCGCGTCGGCCAGCCGATAGCGGCTGTTCAGAAGAATCTGCAGCAGTTCGCCGCGAAACTGCCTATCGCCAACCGTAGTGCCAAGTTGCTTGATTGCGAAGACAAGAAAGGCGTCCCATTTGTCCAGCTCTCTCTGGAAGGCCTGAATCTCCTCAGGGGTTGGTTGGGCGGGCGTGGCGCTCGGACCGGCCTCGGGAACGTCTGGAACCGTGATCAGCAACGTTATCCTGACGCCATCGTCGGTCGCATCGGCCCCCGGTTCGGTCCGCAGGGTCGCCACGGCCTTTCGAATTCTGTCCGCGACCGTTGGAGTCGATGCCGCCTCGGCGAGCGTGGCGAGTTGCTGAATTGCGGGATTCAGGTCATAGGAAAAGGTCTCGATGCGCGGAATCAGGTATTGCTTGATGAGGTCGAATCCCTTGCCGGCGATCAACGTCTTTTCATGATGGATGTCGTAGAGATTCATGTCCTGAATGTGCAGCATCAGCCTGACCCCGCCCGTCAGGTAAGGCTGCGATTCCGCCTCGACGATGCCGCTCCACGCGAGCGGACTGACGCATTGCCCGGCGAGCGCGACCCCGAGGCTCAGGCTTGCGCCGGTTTCAAGCTTCACGCGGGCGCCCGATCGCGAGAACGAGGGATTTTCGGCATAGAGGAATTGGCAATCATCGCTTCCATTCCACAGCGGAGCGCGGCCGCCAGGGGCCGTGTAGAGCTGGCTTCGAATCGCCTCGGTCAGGGTGAGATAATCGATAGTGAGCGGCACGCGAACTTCGCCGGCCTGCGCGCGGCCGGCGCCGAAGACCGCGAGGGCGAATGCCGCAACAAGCAGGATCGTCGCGCGCCGCACGCCCGCGAAGAGCTGGCGGCGATTGTCAAGAACATTCACGTGAAGAATCTTTTTCGTCTGGCATTGCGACCCTGACAAGGAACCTTAAGTCAACCACTTTAGCGGTTCGATTTCGCCTTGAAAGGATTTTTCCCTTACGATAATTGCGGATCGAGAGATGACCACCGACCGTCAAAATGATTTTTACGAGGCCGAAGCTCCGCAGGCCTCGCGCGAACTGGCCGAGCTTCGCACCTCGCGCGACTACGTCGCGCCATTCCACATTGTACGCCGCCGCGTGATCGACGACCTTCTCGAAGGCAAGGCAACCATCGACGCGACGCTGGTAATCCGCATCGGCAACCTCGAGGAGACCGAGGCCGCCTCCGGCGTCGGCGTGGTGCACGCCCTCGATGTCGCATTGCGCAAGGCGCTGCTCAAGTATTTTCCGTTCCTGGAAACGGTGCGCGTGACCGAGACCTATACCCACGCGACCGGCGAATCGACCGAGGCCGAAGTCGTGTCGGTCAAGAAGTTCTCCGACGGGCATATCGCGTGGACTACGCTGGCCAAGTCGGCAAACACCGTCGAGGCGGGATGGAAATCGCTGCTCGATGGATACGAGTGGCGAATCTATACCGAGAGCCTCAAGCTCAGAAAGCTTACCGCCAATCCCAAGTTTTCCAGCCGGTAAACAACGATGCCCTCGCGCCCGCATCGCAGTGCCGGGAAGGCATCGCCGGGCAAGCTGGCGCTGCTCTATGACGGGTCGTGCGCGATGTGCACCGCGGGCGTCAGAAGCGCCTTGAACTTCGACAATTCCGGCCGGCTCGAACCGCTCGATCTGCATGACGAAAGAGCCCGCGCTCGATTCCCGGACCTTAAGCTTGAAAGCCTGCTCGAAGAGCTGCATGCGGTGGACGACGACGGCCGCGTCTATCGCGGAGCGCGCGCGGTGAACGAGATCCTGCGCCGCCAGCGCGGAATCAGATCGTGGCTCGCCCTGCTCTGGTACATTCCCGGCTACGCGTGGCTTGCTGACCGGCAATACAAGAAGATTGCGGTATCGCGCTACCAGCGCGATGCGTCCGGGCGGCTAAGCGAACCGTCGGCCTCCGGACCCCACCACTAGGCGGTTCCGTGCGGCCTGGCCCTATTGGCCGGCGTTTTACCGCGAGTTGAAACCTCGGTTGTTTCGTCATCAAGCGGCGCGGTAAGTTATTTTCTTTGGCGCCGTGAAGCCCTTTTACATCTACAACACGCTGTCCCGCAGCGTGGAGGAATTGAAACCTCTGAATCCTCCGGTTGTGACCCTCTATTCCTGCGGTCCGACCGTTTACCTGCCGCAGCATCTGGGCAACCTGCGAACCTACATATCCTGGGATTTCCTGCGCCGGACCCTCGAGCTGAACGGCTACCAGGTCCGCCACGTCATCAACGTTACCGACGTCGGACACATGACGTCGGACGAAGACGAAGGCGAAGACAAAATCGAAAAGACGGCCCGCGCGGAGGGAAAATCGCCGCTGGAAGTCGCAAGCTTCTATCTCGCGATGTTCCAGCGGGATCTTGCCGCGCTCAACCAGGAGCAGCCGATGGTCTGGTGCCGCGCCACCGATCATATCGGCGACATGATCGTGCTCATCGAGCGGATTGTTGCCGCGGGGATGGCCTACGTCACGAAGTCGGGCGTCTACTTCGATGTCGAGAAGTATCGCGGCGCGCGCAGGATCGGAAAACTCTCGCGCCAGAGCCTCGATGAGCAGCATGCGGGCCAGCGCCTCGAGCATTCGCCCGACAAGAAAAGTCCGCACGATTTCGCGCTGTGGGTTCTGAACCAGCCGCACCATCTGATGCAATGGGACAGTCCGTGGGGACGCGGCTACCCCGGATGGCACATCGAGTGCTCGGCGATGTCGATGAAATATCTGGGCGAAACCCTCGATATTCATACCGGCGGAATGGATCATATTCCGATTCATCACGAGAACGAGATCGCGCAATCGGAGAGCGCCACCGGACGCCCGTTTGCGCGATATTTCGTGCATAGCGCCTTTCTGGTCGGAAAGAGCGGCTCAAAGATCAGCAAGAGCGCGGGGAAGTTCCCGCTGCTGGCCGATGTAACCGCGGCGGGGCTCGACCCGCTTGCGTTCCGGTTGTTTTGCTTCGGCGCAAAATACCGCTCGGAGCTGGCTCTGGCCGACGAAGGGCTGCGGGCGGCGCAGTCCAATCTCGACTACTTGCGAGAGTTTGCGCGCAACCTTCCGGCCGAGGCCGCCGCGGCGACGCGCGACAGCGAGTTCGCAGAGGAATATCGTGAACGCTTCCTGGAGGCGCTCAACAACGACCTCAACACGCCCCAGGCTCTGGCCATCGCGCTCGAGCTGGTTGCGGAAGCTTACCGGCGCAACGACCGGACGATCTGGAACACGCTGATGTTTTTCGATCGGGTGCTTGGAATCGGGCTGGAAAAGACCCGCGCGGCTGGACAGGCGGCGGCATTTCCTCCAGATATCCAGGCGCTGATCGACGAGCGCGCCGAGGCTCGCAAAGGCAGGAATTTCAAACGCGCGGACGAACTGAGGGCGATCCTCGAGGCGCGTGGCTACGAAGTCAAGGACGGAAAAGGAGGCGCCGCGACCTATCTGCGTCGCGACGCGTAAATGCTTGAGATATGGCGTCTTTCCGCGGCTTGAACGGCGCGGCCATGCTCTCTTAGAATCGCGGTTTGGCGTATCCGAGCGACAGGTGACGGATGGGAATTGAGCTAAAGAAATTCGACACGCGAACCCAGGGCGACGGACCCGAGGTTCGCCACCTCGACCCGCACAACGCACCCTACTATTTGCCGATTGGCGACGAAGTGGAAATCTTCAGCGCCGCCTACAAGGCACGGCTTCCGGTCCTGCTCAAGGGACCGACCGGATGCGGGAAGACGCGCTTTGTCGAGCATATGGCACATCAGCTTTCCGCGCTCGACAATGGCCCCAATGAGCTGATCACCGTCGCATGCCACGAAGACCTGACCGGCAGCGATCTGGTCGGACGCTACCTGATTCAGGCCGACGAAACGGTCTGGGTCGATGGGCCGCTGACGCAGGCGGTGCGGCGCGGCGCCATCTGCTACCTCGACGAAATCGTCGAGGCCCGCAAGGACACGACCGTGCTGATCCACCCGCTTTCAGACCATCGGCGGATTCTGCCGATCGAAAAGCGCGGCGAAACCATCGAGGCCCACGAGGGCTTTCTGCTCTGCATCTCCTACAACCCCGGCTACCAGAGCATCCAGAAGAACCTGAAGCATTCGACGCGGCAGCGATTCGTGACGATCGAATTCAACTATCCGCCCGCGGACAAGGAATACGAGATCATCGCGCACGAATCGGGCGTCGATAAGGACATGGCGATGCAGTTGGCGGTGCTCGGCGAAAAGGTGCGCAACCTGAAGGCGTCCGGGCTCGAAGAAGGCGTCTCGACCCGTCTTTTGATTTACGCCGGCGAGCTGATTCGCCAGGGGATCACGCCCCGGCGCGCTGCGACCGTGGCGGTCACGTGGTCGTTGACCGACGAAAGCGACAGCAAACGAGCGATCGATGAGGTAGTGAAGGCGATTTTTCCGTAGCACGACGTCGCCTTAACCCGCGCCTGCGCGCGGCATTGCACGAAGTAAGGAAAGGCCACAGATGACAACTCTCACCCGATGCATCAAGCCGCTTCTTCTTGCGGGTTTCTCGGCGACTATTCTTGCTATTGGCGCCACCGCCCGTGCCCAGGTGCCCACCCCGAGCATCCAGTCCGGACCGCGGCTGGATTTTCCCGCCGGGCTCGCCACCGACAATCGCACGGTATGGGTCGCCAGCTCGCGCAACAACACGATCACCGCGATCGATGCCGCCAGCCACAGCATCTCGCTCGTGGCGGGCGAGATTTTCAAAGACGGCAACAACGACGGCGTCGGCGCCGCGGCGCATTTCAACAGCCCCGACGGCATGGTTCTGGTCGGCCGCAGCCTTTACGTCGCCGACACCAACAACTCCGACATCCGCAAAGTTGACCTGGACAGCAAGGTCGTCAGCACGGCGGCCGGGGTAGCAAACCTGTCGGGGACCGATGATGGTCCGGCGCATGCGGCGCACTTCAACCTGCCGACCCAGCTCGCGACCGACGGCAGTTCGATTTTCATCACCGACAGCGGCAACAGCACGATTCGGCGCCTGACCCTCTCCGACAATATCGTCAAGACGATCGGCGGGCAGGCCCAGCAAAACGGACGGGATGACGGTCCCGCGGCCAAGTCCACGTTTTCAGGACCGCGCGGTATCGCCACCGACGGCAAATACGTCTACGTGGCCGACACCGGCAACAACCTGATCCGAAAAATCGATCTTGCGACCCTCGAAACCAAGACCATCGCCGGAACCGGCGACGAAGGATCGAACAACGGTCCCGGCGACAAAGCGACTTTCTCAAATCCGGGCGCGATGTGCCTGAACGGCACTTCCTTGTACGTGATGGATGCGGACAATCACGCGATCCGGAAGATCGACACGGCCACCAACGAGGTAAGCACCCTGACCCTGGTCAATGGACATATCGGTTCCGGATGCACCGTCACGAGCGACGGCCATACGCTGTACTACTCGGATACGACCGAGAACTCCGTCCAGGCAACGGATACCTCGAACGGCAATTTCACTCCGCTCTTCCCGCTCAATTGACGGGATGCGGGAATCCGCTGAGCGCTTGATCGATCTGCGCAGCGACACCGTAAGTCTGCCCACGCCGGAGATGCGCGAGGCGATCGCGCGCGCTGAGCTGGGCGACGACGTATACGGTGAAGATCCGACCGTCAATCGCCTGGAGGCGATGGCGGCGTCGATGATGGGCAAGGAAGCCGCGCTGCTGGTTCCCAGTGGGACGATGGGCAATCTGGCGGCGATGCTCGCGCATTGCGGGCGCGGCGATCGCGCGATAGTCGGATCCCAGTCTCACACCTTCGTCTACGAGGCGGGCGGCGCGTCGGCTCTGGGCGGCGTCGTGATGGCTCCGGTTCGCAACACCGATGACGGCGAACTGGACCTGGACGAGTTGAAGCACGAGCTGGCGACGCCGGCCGACGCGCATTTCGCACCGCCGAAGCTGGCGGTAATCGAGAATACGCACAATCGATGCGGGGGCGCGCCGGTGGCGCTTTCGCATATGGCGGAAGTCTCGGATCTTACCCACTCGCGCGGCCTGAAGGTGCATCTCGACGGAGCGCGGATCTTCAACGCCGCGCTCGCGCTCGAAACCACCGCTCAAACCATCGCGTCTCACGCCGATACGGTGTCGTTCTGCCTCTCGAAAGGACTGGCATGTCCGATCGGGTCGCTGCTGTGCGGGAACCGCGACTTTATCGCTCGAGCGCATCGCGTGCGCAAAATGCTGGGAGGCGGGATGCGCCAGGCGGGAGTGGTTGCCGCGGCGGGAATTGTCGCGCTTACCACGATGATCGATCGGCTGGCCGAAGATCACGCCAACGCGCGGGCGCTGGCCGAGGGCCTGGCCCTGGTGGCGGGACTGAACGTCCGGCATGTGAAACGCCGAACGAACATGGTTGTGTTCGACGCCGGCGATCCGGCGTCGGCGCGCAGGTTTCAGGCCGCGATGAAGGAGCGGGGCGTGCTGCTTTCCGCGCGCGATGCGACCTCGTTTCGCGCCGTCACCCACTATGGCGTGACCCGCGCGGACATCGATCGAGCGGTGGCACTCGCGGCCGAGGCTGCCGCCGAAGCGTTCGGGGACTGATTTTTCTTTCTGCTGTCCAACTCCGCCGGTTGCGTACCAAGAAGCGGCGTGCGGCGGGTATAGAGTATATTCTCGGAACTTGAAGCAAATGGATACGCTTGAAGCACTGTTCTCTCTGCGCGGTCATCGCGCGCTCGTAACGGGCGCCTCGTCGGGCCTGGGCGTCGAATGCGCGCATGCGCTGGCGCTCGCAGGCGCCGACCTCGCGCTTATCGCGCGCCGTGAAGATCGGGTAAAAAACCTCGCAAGCGAACTCGAAAAGAAGTATCGCGTGCGCGCCGTCGGCATCGGCGCCGATGTCGCTCGCGACGCGGACATCGAAAGCGCCTTCTCGCAGGCCTCGCGGGAGCTCGCGGGCGAGATAGACATTCTGGTCAACAACGCGGGAGTCTCGCCAACCGGGCGCGCGGAAAATTTCAAGCGCGATCAATGGGACAACGCGCTCGCGGTCAATCTCACCGCGCCGATGATCCTGTCGCAGCACGTCGCCCGAGCGCTAATCGCGGCAAAGAAGCCCGGCAGAATCATCAACATGACCTCGATTTACGGAACTGTCGCGAGCTCCGTGTACCGGCTTTCCGCATACAGCGCGACCAAGGCCGGACTTGCGAATCTGACCCGCCAGCTTGCCGTCGAATGGGCGCCATACGGAATCCTCGTCAACGCGATCGCGCCGGGATGGATTCCGACCGAAGCGACCGAAGGCGGAATCGCAAAGCCTGGCAACAAGGAGCGCATGGAGCAGTTCACTCCGCTAGGGCGACTGGGCGCGCCTGAAGAAATTCGCGGCGCGGTGGTTTTTCTCGCCAGCGCGGCTTCCAGTTACGTGACCGGCGCGGTCCTCGCGATCGACGGCGGCTACACGGCATGGTGAACGCGCATCGATGAGCGACTCGGCCAGGCTTAAAAGCCAGATGTTTCGCCGCAAGCCGGCGGCGACGCTGATGGCGGAGGCGGACGACGAAGCGTCGGGCCTCAAGCGCGCGCTCGGCGCGCTGGACCTGACGATGCTGGGAATCGGCGCGATCGTCGGCGCCGGCATCTTCGTGCTTACCGGGGTTGCCGCGGCCGAATATGCCGGCCCGGCCATTGTTCTCTCTTTCGTCGTTTCCGGTTTTGCCTGCGCGATGGCGGCGCTCTGCTACGCGGAGTTTGCCGCGATGATCCCGGTCGCGGGAAGTGCTTATTCGTATTCTTACGCGACGATGGGCGAGCTGGTGGGATGGATTATCGGATGGGACCTGGTACTCGAATACGCCGTCGGCGCCGCGGCGGTCGCGGTCGGATGGTCGGGCTATCTGCGCATCATCCTCGAGGGTCTTGGTGTCCATCTCCCTGTCGCTCTGACCCACGCGCCCGGATCGGTTCCCGGCGCGATTATCGACCTGCCCGCGCTGCTTATCGTGCTGGTCATATCGGCGATCCTGTACGTCGGCATTTCGGAAAGCGCGCGCTTTAATTCGATAATCGTGGCGATCAAGCTGATCGTCATAGGAATGGTTATCGTCGTCGGCGCCTTTTACGTGAAGCCCGCGAACTGGAGCCCGTTCGCGCCGATGGGCTGGGGCGGAGTGATGAAGGGAGCGGCCGTGATCTTCTTCGCCTACATCGGCTTCGATGCGGTTTCGACCGCCGCCGAGGAAGTCGTCGATCCCAAGCGCGACCTGCCGCTCGGAATCCTGGGATCGCTGTTCGCCTGCACCCTGCTTTACATCCTCGTCGCCGGCGTGCTGACCGGGATGGTCCCTTCGAGAGAGATCGAACTAAACGCGCCGCTGGCATCGGCCTTTGTCATTCGAGGCCTGAATGCCATCTCAGGCATTATCTCGCTGGGAGCTGTCGCGGGGCTGACTTCGGTGCTGCTGGTCCTGCTCCTGGGCCAATCGCGGGTATTCTTCGCGGTTTCGCGCGACGGACTTCTGCCGCCGGCCTTCAGCAGGATTCATCCGCAATATCGAACACCGTACATTCCCACCACCATCACCGGCATCGCCGTTGGCGTCACCGCCGCCCTGTTGCCAATCCAGGAGATTGCCGAACTGACCAATATCGGTACGCTGTTCGCTTTCGTCCTGGTATGCGCGGGCGTCTGGATCTTGCGGCATATAGAGCCGGACCTGAAGCGGCCGTTTCACACTCCACTGGTGCCGATGGTTCCGATCCTGGGGATGTTCTTCTGCGCTTACCTGATGTCGAGTTTGCCGGCCGTAACCTGGATTCGCTTCTTCGTCTGGATGGTAATTGGACTGGCAATCTACTTCAGCTATGGGCGCTTCCACAGCCGCGTCGCCCACGAGGACGCATCGGCGGCCGCTCGAGCCTCAGCGGATTGAATTGATCCGGCGGCCAACGCAGCCGCCCTCCGGCAAAAGAGCGTTTTGCGGGAGAAGTTCTTCGCTAGCCGCCCGGCAAAAAAACGGCGGCTACGGTGTGTCAAGCCGCAGCCGCCGCGAAGTAAACCCGGATTTGCTCGTTCGTAGTTTTCGAGGGCTCCGGGCCACCTGGCGTCCTGGCCGCGGGCGCACCTGAACGGGTCCGTGGCTCGCGGCAGATCGCCATTAAATTAGACGGTCCGCCACGCCGCGTTATTCGAGAAGCCTCAGAGCGAGCCGGCCCGCGCCATCGCCTCCGGAGCAAAGAAAGCGTTGTCGACAATTCCCATATCGATGTACCAGCATTCGTGGTCGGTGGCCTCCGGACCCGGCATGTAAACGACCGAGGTCCCGCCGGAGGTGAGGTCTTCGTCAACCAGTGCGACCTGGAACATTCGCTTGTACGGATAGATCGCGACCTTGGCGTCCGGCACCGGGCGATCGCGATATGCGTTGAAGGTCGCGAGGCTCTTCCAGAGGTTTCCCTCGCGATCGTACTGATCCGATGCCGTGATGAACCATCCCTCTGAATCGATATAGAGAATCCGCTTCGGAATGACGGAATTGTTGCCCGGTTTAGCGGTCGCCTCGACCGCATAGAGGTGGCGCATCTCCCAGTTTTCGGGGCAAACGGTGCGTCCTCCATCGAAGGGACAGGCGACGGCGGGAGAGTTCTTTGCGTGCGCGCACGCGAGCATGTCCTTCTCGCCCAGGAACTTGTAGTTGTAATCCTCGACTTTCGCGGCAAATCCGAAGTACGAATCCGGATCGATTACCGACGCGTACGCCGAGCCGCCCGTAGGACCGTAAGTTCCGCCCGCGGCGCCGTGGGAGCCAAATCCCGCGAGCATCCCGATCGCGTCGGACAGGATGCTCGCTGACTGGCGGCGTATCCGCCGCGCGCCCGGCATGAAGATCCAGGTGTTGTCCTCTACGGATGGATCGATGTGACGAAAGCGAATCAATCCGAAGCCTCTCAGGCTTGACGGCTCCAGGAGCGGATAGAAGCCAAACCGATAGCGGATGCCGCTCGCGGCCGCATCGGGATCGGTCGGTACCGGAGGCACTTCGATGCGGCCGATATTGTTGTAAAAGGCGAAGTGCCCCACGGTGAAGAAATCGACCGGCGTCCCCTTCGCGTCTCGCGTATAGTTCGCCACCTCCGCATCCCGCAGATCGGCGTCATCCGAGTAGAGCGGCCGGAAGCTGAAATTCCACATGATCTTGGCCGCAATCGCCGGATCGTTGGGATCGAGCAGCGGAAAGGGCTGGCCCGCAACGTAGTTTTCCAGTGTCCCGTCGGCCGACAACTTGACCTGCGACGAGTACTTCTCCGTCGCGCTCTTGTACGGCGCAGGCCATTCGAGCTTTGCCGCCGGCACGATATCGAGCTGCATCCCCTGCTCCACCATCACCAGGTTTCCCGGGCTGAGCAGATTTTTCACCAGACCGGCATTGTCCTTGCCGATGACGTCGCCGGGTTTGACCTGCGCCAGAGCCGGTGATGCCGCAAACAGGCAACACGGCAGAATCGCGGCAATGATGCGCTGAATGGCCTTCATACGAACCTCGCGTGAGTGCTTGATGAAAGACATCGCTCGATTGACCTGCTCCGATAAAATTCGCCGGGGGGAGTACGCGCTTGGGAAACGGGGGACCTGGAGGCCGCGTGCTCTCCCCCCGGCAGGATGCCCATGGCTCTGACAGGCGGCCGGGGGTTGACGCCGATCGCTATCGGCAACCGCCTTTTGTCTAGTATCACTATACATCCGCCGCGCCGATTTGCAAATCGCGCCGCCATCGCTTTTCTCCCCGTCAACGACGGCGGCCGGTTCAGTGGCCGAGACGGACGATGTTGCTTGGTTCGAGCAGCAGCGGAGTTATCACCCCTTGGTTGATGAACCAGGTGTCGTTGAAGTCCGTGTCGCGGCTTGGAGTGTAAAGGATGGTTGAAAATCCCGACCGGATATCTTCATCGACCAGCGCCGTCTGAAACATCCGCTTGAATGGCCATATTGTGTCTTGCGCGCCGGGCGTCGGCCGATCGCGATAAGCGTTGAAGGTCGCAACCGTCTTCCACAGATGGCCTTCGCGATCGTACAGGTCGGACGCCGTGATAAACCATCCTTCCGAGTCGATATAGAGAATCCGCTTCGGGATCGAGACCGGGCTCCCGAGCCGCGAGGTCGGTTTCGCGGTCGCCTCGATGACGTAGAGATACCGCATCTCCCAATTTTCCGGGCACACGGTGCGGCCGCCGTCTGTCGGACAGGCGCGCTCGGGCGAGTTTGCGGCCTCGACGCACGCCAGCATCCGCTTAACGCCCAGCAGCTTGTAGTCGAAGTCTTCAATCTTCGCGGCGAAGCCGAAATAGGTGTCAGGGTCGAGCGTGTTCGCGTAGGTCGTCGAAGGACCGCCGGAGGAGTCGGCTCCGCCATTCTCGATGGTGTCCGCCAGCGTATTGGCCGCGACGCGACGCACCTTGCGCGAGAAGGAGCTATACACCCACGCGTTGTCCTCGATTCGAGGGTCCATATGACGATATCGAAGGAATCCCGCTCCTCGCATCTCCGACGGCTCGAGCAGCGGGTAGATGGCAAAGCGGTAGCGGATTCCCGACTGGACGTAGTCCGGATCGACCGGCTTGGGCGGAATTTCAGTACGGTCGATGTTGTTGTAGAGGGCGACATGTCCGGCGGTAAACCGCTCGATCGAATCCGACACCGAAGGGTCGGCGGTCCGGCTCTCGACCTCCGCTTCGCGAATATCGATATCGTCGGTATAAAGCGGCCGATAACTGAAATTCCACATTATCTTGAGCCCGACCTGCGGATCGTTCAGGTCGAGCAGCGGGAACGGCAGCCCCGCGACATAGTTTGAAAGTTCGCCTTCCGGCGACATCCGGACCTGCTGCGAATATTTTTCGGTCGCCGCCTTGTATGGGTTCGGCCAGTCGAGTTGCCCCGTCGGAATGATGTCCATCGTCATCCCCTGGCGTACCAGGAACTGGTTTCCGGGGCTGAGCAGGTCCGCGACCTTGTCGGCGTTCTTCGCAGTTATCACGTCGCCGGGTTTCACTTGCGTGAATCCCGCACCCGGCGAGAAGGAGATTGCAAGGGCGAGGATTGCACCGGCCAGCAGCCGGTTCACGCACCCGCTCGCGGCGCCGTGCGGCGCGGCATTCTCTGCGAGCCTATTTGTGTTTGCTGCCACTGTTGGTTAGCTGCGGCAGGGCGCATGCCTATCGGATCGAATATTCAGATACTCTCCATTTGCCGTCCGCATCCATCATCGGCACCACGATCTCGACCGCGGACTTCTTGTGCGTGAAAGAGGTGTCGTACTGAATCATGACGTAGTCCCCGTCCGGCGCTCCCGGCATCGTGGTCAGGTACTGCTCCGTCCGCAATTTGCGGCTGACCACGGAACCGAGCGCCGACCGCCAGACTGAAACCTGCTGCCTCCACTGCTGCTTGGTCGTGACGTTGCGAAAGTAAGTCGATGCATCCAGCCAGCTCGAATTGAACTTGCCCTCGTCCACCAGCTTGAGCCATTGTTCCGCCGCGGCGGTCGCTTCTTTGGCCGCCTCGGCGCGATCGATAGTCCAGCCGCGCGTGGCCGGTCCAGCTACGACCAGGAACCCAACGAACGCCGCCAAAATCCACTTCATCGCGATGCCGCATCCTTGCCGGCACAGTCCTACGAGGCGATCGACATCACAAACGCGAAGCCGAATCCAAGCGGCGCAAGCGCCAGAGCTATCAGCACCCAGGCTCGGGCCTGGCCGAAATTGATAGTCCATCCGAGGCCGAAGCGTTTTTCGACGAACAACGCCGCATCCCTGGGATTGAAGTAGAAGATTCCGAATTTCCAGGCCTCGTCCGGGGTTTGATCGCCAGGCCGCCGGGCCGACTGGCCCCCGACAGGTCCAATCACAATCAGATAGAGCGAACTGGCGGTCAGAATCGCCAGAACGATCAGCTCGAGCGGCCGGATATCAAGCCCCAGCGGCAAGGTCGCCGAGGCCGCCACAAAATATTCGGCGCCCAAAAACAGAGCGATCCACACCGCGGGAAAACTGTACCGAGCGTGTTGCGCTCCGGAGTTGCGCCGCGCCCAGAACAGAAATCCGTAGCCAAAGAACGCCAGCAGCGCCGCGATCCCGCCGAGCAGCCCAAGCACTCCGTACACATGCATCGGAGTGCGTTCTATCCACAAATCGGGCTGGCCGTCGAAGCCCCAATGAATCGGATATGGATCTGGAATCTGCTGCCAGTTGGAATAGGTCCAGAACAGCACCGCCGCCATCGTGATGAGCGGCGCAATTACGAGAATCGCCAGCACCGCGGGAGGTTCGCGCCGGGAAAGGTCGGCCTCGCGCGTTTCCGAGGGCTGGACCCGATGAGGAAGTGTCGCGGCGCGCGCGCATAGAAACGCGATCAGAAAGATGACGTATTGCGCGCAGAACGCGGCCGGACCATCCCATCCTTCCAGCCCGTTCACCGCCCCGAATGCGACGAGCAGTCCGCCAAACGCCGAGATCAATACGCCGCGGCGATAATATCTGACAATTCTGGCGTGGCGCGGCGATCTCCGGAACTCGGGATCCACCGTGACTGAGAATGCTACCCCCGGCCTGCTGAGCTCCGGCATCAGGTACTCAAGTGATGCGGCGGCAAGGACAACGAGACTCCATACGGGGTTCATATGGAGAACGTTGAGCCAGATCATCTCGCGCTGCCTTTACCCTCTCGTCCCAGTAGCGCCGTAGCTGCTTCCTCGAATTCGGATCGAATTGCCTGCGGCGAAACTCCGGCGGCGCGAACCTGCGCAATCAGATCTCGCAGGCGCTGTCCGAAAGCCGATCGCACTTTCGGACTCGGAGAGGGCGTGGTGCGTGATACCACCAGCGCTCCCCTGCCGCGTTCCAGGCTGAGCCATCCCTCTTCCGCAAGGTTCCTGTAAGCTTCGGCCACGGTGTTGTGATTCACACCCAGATCCACCGCCACCTGTCGCACCGTCGGCAACCGCTCGCCCGGGCTGAATTCACGCGCCACCAGCATCGCCCTTATCTGGTCCGCGATCTGCCGGTAAACCGGAACCGGGGAACTGAGATCGATTCTGATTACTTTTTTGGAACTGCCCATTGTTGTCTAGTTAGAGTAGACAGATCACGCCGCGTTTGTAAATGGCAAAAATGCCTTCCCGCAGGGCACATTGGCACGGTTCGAGGCGGAAGGCCACAGCGGCCCGGTCCCGCAGGCCGCGGCAGGTCGCGATTTCTCAGTGGCCGTTCGCGGCCTTTTGCGCCGCCGCCGCGGCCGCTGCCGCAGCCGCGTGCGCCTGCTTTGCCTTTTCGATCGCCGCCTTGCGCTGGTCGCCACGTGCCTGGTTCTCGGTCATCTGCTTGGCCGCTTTCGCTCCCAGCGCCTGCATCTCCCATTTCGGCTTGTTGATTTCGACCCAGCTTCCCTTTTCGAGGGCGTAGGTGAATACGAGGTACTTCAGGTTGCCCGTCGATGCGCCTTTCGAGCTGCCGGGCTTGGTCGGATCGTACTCCACTCCTCCCAGCTTCACGCTGACTACAAGCTGGTTGTGAGGGCCGTAATTGGGCAGGTACTCGAACTTCTGTTGCAGATCGACGTAGGGCTTGCCGGCGGCTCTTTTCTGATCCTGCTCATCGAAGTAAGGGCCGGCCTCATCAGATACCTTGTCGGTAAGCGATTTCTGCAGAGTCGGAGTGAGATCCTGCTGAGCGCGCGGGTTGCGAAAATTCACGGCGCCAGCCGGACCGGTTGGCATGAAAACAAGCAGCGCGGCCGCCAGAAGGGCGGCCGCGCCGGCTATGCGTCTAATCATTGTCATACCGTCACTAACTCAAGACGGCGCGAAGCTGGGGCCTCGCCTGCAATCCGGGCCTACTTCTCCAGTCCGCGTCCGAAGGCCGCAACGGCGCTCTGCCACTGTTCGCCGAAGGCCAGGATCAGGACCTGCTGGTTGATGTGGGTGTCCTTGGTCAGCGACTTCATCGACCCTCCGCCCGCATTTGCCAGCACCTTATAGGCTGCCCGCGTCTGCTGATAGAACTCCGGCAGCGGCGAGATCTTCGGCGGCTCCTCGCGGTGGACCTTCAGCCAGAATTCCCGCTCGAACCGCTCATGTTCTTCCGCCGCGACGTCAACCGTGTTGAAGGTTCCGTTCTCTTCCTTGAACTTATGGATCAACTGGATCAGCGGCTGGAAATCGTCCTTGTGCGGGGGAGAATCGCCCACCAGCACGATCACCTTTTTCGCGTACGGCTTATAGTCCATCTTGTCGATTGCGTACTCGCAGGCGCCGTAGGTGTCCTCTTCCCACTCGCCTCCGCCCTTGGCGGTGATATGCGACAGGAAGTCTTCCAGCTTTTGCGGTGAAAGCGTCAGCGGCTGCACTTCCATCTTCTCGCCCTTGCCGCCGAACACCACGATCCCGACGCGCGCGATCGGCACCAGCCGGTGGATCGACTGGATGAGCTGGCCCATCTTCGCCTTCACGTCATCGATGATCAGGTTCATCGAGCCGGTTCCGTCGATGACCAGCACCACGTCCAGTCCCTTGCGCCGGAGTTCGCCGATGAATCCGCCGAATCCCGACCCGATTCCATGGCCGTAGCCTGAACCCATTCCGCCGCCACGACCGATACCGATTCCGCCTCCGCCGGCCGCCCGGACGTAGTCGTTGGCCAGGCCCACCGCCTGGGAGGTATCGACCGCCTGCGGAGTGTCCATCTGCTGCGGCGCGGTATCCGGCATCGGCACTTCCGGCATGTCAAGATCCTGCATCTCGCTGCCGCCGCCTCCGCCGCCGCCCGCTTCGAGGTTCACCATGATCAGCTCGCGTCCCCGCTGCTCATGCACCGTGATGATCAGGAACAGCAGGACCAGCACGTGCAGGGCGATGGACAGAGGAAACGGGCCGATCATCAGCCGCAGCGCATCGCGGATGGCCTGAAGCCTGCTGACATCCGCCTGATCTTCTTCGGCGTGCTTCTCGGCCTCCGCCTCTCTCTTCGACATTACGCGATAAAGAACGAACGCAACGACGAAGGTCGAGATGACTAGTAGAATTGCAATTAAAGCGATCATAGAAAGATGTGCTCCCCGCTCAGGACGCTAAACCTTCTCCGTCCCGGGTCGAGCTCCGTTCTCCCGCCTCCATTATACCCTACGCTCCACCTCCGCTGGGCGCCCCTCCGCCCGGCGGAAGCTGTGAAACCGCGATCGCAATCGCCTCGGCGCCCGCACTCTTGGCGATGTCGAGGATACGGACCATGTCGCCAAGGATCACTTTGGGATCGCCCTGAAAGATGACGATTCGGTCCGAAGACTGGAGCGGCGCAAGCTGCTGCGACAGCGTAGCCTGGAGTTCCGGTTCGGTAACCTGCTTATCGCCCACCAGAATCTGATGGTCGGCGGTGTAGGTGACGATGATGCCTTTGGGCTTGTCAGTCGTCTGGCTAGCCTCGGCTTTGGGCAGATCGACGTGCGCCGCCGACTCGATGGTGACCGCGGTGGTCACCATAAAGATGATCAGCAGGACCAGGAAAATATCGGTCAGCGGAGTGATATTGATGTCTGCGAAGACTCCGCCGCCTTTGTTGGTACTCATTGCCATTGGCGAATCCTCATGGATGCGCTCACGGACGCGGCCAGGCCGCCCCCGCTGCCGCGCTTATCCTCCCGACGACGCCTGGTTGGCGAGTTGCGCACCCGTCACCCGTTTGGCCGCAATCGCGATCTGCCCCGCTCCCGCCGCCTTGGCGATGTTGAGAATTCTCACCATGTCGCCCAGCAGCACTTTGCGGTCACCCTGGAACACGACGATCTTCGCATCCACCTTGCCCAGCGCTTCGCGCAGGCTCGGCAACAACTCGCGCTCGGGAACGTCCTTGGAGTTCACGAACAGCTCGTGCTGCGCCGTATAGGTCACGATGACGCCCTTGTTCTCGGGACTGGTGTTGGTCGCATTCGGCAGGTCCACGTGCGCTGCCGACTCGATGGTGACCGAGGTGGTCACCATAAAGATGATCAGCAGCACGAGAAAAATATCGGTCAGCGGCGTGATGTTGATGTCGGCGAAGACGCCGCCACCACCGCCGCCAGGGCCACTAATGGCCATGAGACTGCCTCCCCTGGAGCGCCGCGTCGATCAGGCGATCCGCGTTGATATGAAGGATGGCGTTGATGTTCTCAACCTTGACCGAGAAATAGTTGTAGAAGATAACCGCGACGATCGCGACGGCGAGTCCGAGCGCGGTTGAAATCAACGCTTCCGAAATACCGGCCGCGACGACCGAGAAACCGCCGGTGCCCATGATCGCCATCGACTGGAACGCGACCAGGATGCCGACGACGGTGCCGAACAGCCCGATAAACGGGGCGGACGCACCCGCGGTTGCCAGGACCCAGATGTAACGCTTGAGCTCCAGGCTCTCCTGGTAGCGGCGCTCTTCATCAAGCTCCACCAGGTGCTCGCGGTCCAGCGTCTGCGAAGCGGAAATCAGCGTATGGTACACGCGTTCAGACGGGTTGGAGCGCGCCTGCGTGGCTTGCAGCGCTTCGTTGAACTTTCCGGCGCGCAATTGCGGAATCAGCGCGTCCGCCGACTTGGCCGCGCGGGGTCCGATTCCGCGCAGTGCCCACAGGCGCTCAAAAATGATCGCCAGACAAACGACCGAGATAAACAGCAGGGGATACGTCGCATAGTAACCCTGCTGTATCATCGCCAAAATGCTAAACTGAGATTGCATCGCCTACCCTCACAATGTGGTTAGAATTTGAGCGGTGTAATTCTGGTTCCGCCCGAACCTTGCTGCTAACGGCCCCAAACTTCTAGCTACGGTTCTCCCCTGAACCGGCCGCGCTATTCCTGTACCTTCCCTGTCGGATTCGGGATTCCGCCCACCAGTCAAGATCCAGGCAGCGGAGACGGCGCGGAGCCTTTGAATGCAATAAAGACTGATTTTTGTCAAGAGCGGACGGCACCGCGCAACCAATTCACCCCGTCGCGGCGTAACACCGTCCGGTCCAGAATCATCTCCCCGGTCAATCGCCAATAATAAATCTAATTCGGAACACCACTCAACGCAATGCGAATCGATCTCCACGGACAAGACGCGCCTTGCGTCTTTTCCGTTCCCCAGCGAGATCGTGTCCCAGTCTTCCCAAGCCCGACGACGATACCCGTTGTCTTGACTTCTTACTCCTGCAAGTCTATCCACAAGTTGACCGCCAGGCGGTCTTTTTTTCTTACGCGAATTTCTTCTGGGATTGATGCCTCTTAAAAAAGAGACGATGGCGGCGCTTTCAATCTTCATTCGCCCATTGCGGCGCTCAACCGACAGCATCACGCTTCGCCACTTCCAGCTAATCTTGTTCGCCGCGCTCGCCTGCTTCGTGACCCAGGCTTGCAAGACGGCGCCCAAGCCTCAACCGCCTCAACCGGCTGCCGCCGAACAGGCATCCAGCAAGAATCCCGACGAGCCCACCAAAGAGCTCCCGCCCGACCTGTTCAAGTCGATGCCGGTTTATCCGGGCGCAACCGTCGAGCACGTTCACAAACCAAAAGGCGCGATGCGGGAAATCGCGTTTGCGACTTCAGCCCAGCTAAATCAGGTGGTCCAGTTCTATAAGGATGAGCTCAAGAAAAACGACTTCCACGTCACGTCGTCGCTCATCATGCCCGCGCGCAAAACCTGGTCGTGCGACTTTCATCGCGAGGGACGGCCCGCCACGCTGATGGTGTACCCGGACGACAAGGACAAATCGAAACTCGTCATCGACCTGATATATGAGATGCCGGCAAAGGCCGACGCCTCCCTGCAGGAGGCGGAGGAGACCTTTGACGTTATAGGCCCGGGCGAGGTCGCCCAGCAGACCGTTAATTCGAACACGAAGGCAAAGAGGAACTAGTACGATGGCACTATTGGACGGAAAAGTAGCGGTCATCACTGGCGCCGGACGCGGTATCGGCCGCGAGGAAGCGCTGTTGATGGCGAAACACGGATGCAAGGTTGTGGTCAACGACCTCGGCGGACATTTTGACGGCACCGGGCAATCGCGCTCGCCCGCCGAAGATGTCGTCAAGGAAATCCGCGCCGCGGGCGGCGAAGCAGTGGCCAACTTCGAAAGCGTGACCGATTTCAAAGCCGCCAAGCGGATCATCGAGTGCGCGATCGACAACTTCGGCAAGCTCAGCATCGTGGTCAACAACGCCGGCATCCTGCGCGACCGCATGATCTTCAACATGAACGAGGAAGACTGGGACGCGGTCGTCGCGGTTCACCTCAAGGGCAGCTTCAACGTCGCCCGCCATGCCTGCGCTTACTGGCGTGAGCAGCACAAGGCCGGCAACGTTCTCAACGGCCGGCTCATCAACACCAGCTCCGACTCCGGCATCCTCGGCAACGCCGGCCAGTCGAACTACGGCGCGGCGAAGGCCGCCGTTGCCGCGATGGCGATAATCGTCGATCGCGAGATGCAGCGTTACGGCGTCACCGCCAACGCCATCGCCCCGGTCGCCCGTACCCGCCTGACGGTAGATGCGACTCCGCAGACCGCCGCCGGGATGCCGCAGGCGAAGGCCGGAGAATGGGATGCCTTTACCCCCGCCCACGTCGCTCCGCTCGTCACATGGCTCGGCAGCGACGATGCCAAGGACGTTCACGGCGAAGTCTTCCGTGTCGGCATGGGCACCGTGTGGCTGATGAAGGGATGGCATTCGGTGGGCAAGGTCGCCAAGAGGGGCTCGATGTGGGAGCCGGCCGAACTTGGCGGCAAGCTTAAGGAAGAGCTCGCAAAAGGCGTCACCGCCAAGGAAAATATGGGCCAGGTGATGGCGGGCAACGTCTGAGATCCTTGAGTAATCGCAATCAACATGAATCCGAAGGCGCGGCTCCCCGGGAGCCGCGCTTTCGTTCCATCCTGTTCATCTGCGCCGCCAACACCGCGCGCAGCGTGATGGCGGAGCATATTCTCAGGCGCGAGCTTGAGATGCGCGGGATGCACACGACCGTGCGCGTTGCCTCCGCTGGCATCGCGGCTTATGCGCGCGACGGCGCTCTGGTCTCCCTCGATACCCGCCTCGCCCTGCGCGACGACGGAATCCATCTGGGCGAAGAGGCAACCTCCACCGACCTGAAACGCCATCCTGAGCTCCTTGATGAGGCCGATCTGATAATCGCGATGACGGAGGAGCAGGCGCGCCATCTGCTCGACAAATTCCCCGGAGCTTCGGGCCGCACCGTTCATACGCTGCGATCGTTCGCCGGCGAGCGCGGCGATATTGACGACCCTTACGAAAAGGGCGATCAGGTCTTCGCCGAGTGCCGCGAGGAAATCAAGCGCCTGATTCCGGTTCTAATCGACCGCCTGTTCGAGGATTGACCGATCCGCAGCAAGAGGATGTGTCGCGATGCAATTCGAGAATCCATCCGACCCTGAAATTCGCGCGATCCTCTCGAATCCCTGCACAGTCGCGGTTGTCGGATGCTCCGATAATCCGGCGCGCGACAGCCTCAAGATCGCGATGCTGCTGAAGTCGCGCGGCTTCCGGGTAATTCCGGTCAACCCCGCGCTCGCTCCGGATGCGCTGTTGAACACGCTCGGCCAGCCGGTCTTTCCCGATCTGGCGTCCATTCCCGATCCAGTCGATATCGTCGATGTCTTCCGCCGCTCGGAGTTCGTGCCCGAGATTGTCGATCAGGCGATCGCCAAAGGCGCGCGCATCCTGTGGTGTCAGCTCGGCGTGATTCATCTCGAGGCCGCCAGGCGCGCCCAGGCGTCGGGCCTCACGGTCGTGATGGATCGCTGCCCGGCGATCGAATACGCCCGCCTCTTCTAGCTTCGGAAAACCACCAGAGCATCCGCTGCCCTCGACGCGGATCCGCCGCAAGCGCTGTACTCTCCTACCGTAACGGTAGCGGCGTGGGAGTGGGCAGCACGAAGGTCTCGGGGTTCGGTGGAGGACGCGGCACAGTCCGTTCGATCGACGCGTGGTTGGACGGCTGGCTCCGGTAATGGTCCTGCGTATACGAAACCACCTCGTACACGTAGGACTGGCCAATAGTGGTGTCACGATCGGTAAAGGTGAACACGTGCTGCTGCTGGAAACGCTCCTGGTCGGTCACCTGCACTTCGCCGATCTGCCGAAAAGCGCCTCCACTCTGCTCATCCTCACGCAGCACGGCGAAATGGTCCAGATTGTTCATCCTGCCGCCGGCCTCATAGGTGGTCGGCCGTCCCCAGGTCAGGCGTATTCCTTCTTTCATCGATGCCGCGCGCAGGTCGAGAATCTGATGGGGCCGCGCGGCCTGCGGAGGCACCGGGGGCGACTTCACTCCGCATCCGGTCCACGATGCCGCCGCGGCCAGCGCCATCATCCAGATGACCGCAATCAGGCTGAAACGCGAGATCATCGGCCTAGTTCCTTAAGCCGCTTCCGGACCGTTTGTGGCGACGGCCCTCCAGCCACCGTGCGGCGGGCAAGCGAATTTTCCGCGGTGAGCAGCGTTACGGCGTCTTCCTTGAACGCGGGAGAATGGCGGCGGAGGTCGTCCAGTGTAAGCTGCTCGAATGGTCGGCCGGACTCGGCGGTTTCGCGCACGAGCGCGCCGATCACTTCATGCGCCTCGCGAAACGGCATCCCGCGAGCAACCAGGTACTCGGCCAGATCGGTGGCGAGCGCGAAGCCTCCCGCCGCCCGGCGCATCGCCGCCCGATCGAATCGCAGCGCGCCCCACAGCTTCGCCATCAGATCGAGCGCCGGCTTGATGGTGTCGAGCGCGTCGAACACGCGTTCCTTGTCTTCCTGCAGGTCGGAGTTGTAGGCGAGCGGCAGGCCTTTCAAAGTGGTGAGCATCGCCACCAAATCGCCGATCACGCGCCCGGTCTTTCCCCGAATCAGCTCCGCCAGGTCAGGATTCTTCTTCTGCGGCATCATCGAGCTGCCCGTCGAGAACTCGTCGGGCAGGATGGCGAAGCCGAATTCCGAAGAGGTCCACAGGATCAGCTCCTCGCTCATCCGCGACAGATGCACCGCAAGGATGGCGGCCGCGGCCAGAAAATCGAGCACAAAGTCGCGGTCCGAAACGGCGTCCATGCTGTTGAGCGCGATTCGTTTGAAGCCGAGCTCGCGCGCGACCATCCGGCGATCGATTGGCAGGGTCGTTCCGGCCAGCGCGCCGGCGCCGAGCGGCATGACCTCGGTGCGCGCCAGTGCCTGCGCAAACCGCTCGCGGTCGCGATCGAGCATCTCCACGTACGCAAGCAGATGATGAGCGAGCGAGACCGGCTGCGCGCGCTGCAGATGGGTGTATCCGGGCATCACGGTTTCCGTGTTGCGCCGCGCTACTCGAATCAGGGCGGCGCGCAGCGCCCGGATGAGTCCCTCGATCTCCTTCAACTGATCGCGGAGATAAAGGCGCAAATCGAGCGCCACCTGATCGTTGCGGGAACGCGCCGTGTGCAGCTTGCGGCCGCAATCGCCGATCTTTGCTATCAGCCGGCGCTCGATCGCGAGGTGGATGTCTTCGTCGGCGATGTCGAAGCGAAAGCGGCCGGAATCGATCTCGCCCTCGATCTCCCGCAGGGTGCGCTCGATGGCTTGTGCTTCCGAGCGCCGGATCAACCCCACCCGCGCCAGCATCCGCGCGTGCGCGATCGATCCCAGAATATCGTGGTGATAAAGACGCCGGTCGAAGGGCAGCGAAGCTGTGAAAGCCTCGACCTCGGGCAACCGCCCGCGCGCAAAGCGGCCCCTGATCAGATTGCGCGGCCGCGCCGTGGTCTTCTTACCCGCCATGCTCACGCTGCGACGCGTCCGTCCGCGCTCGCCACACAGCCGAAATACGCAAGGATCCGCCTTCCACCGGCAGGAAGGAGCCTTCGGCAGCTTTTCAAGTCGAGGTGATCGGTCATTCGGGATGGCGGGTGCGGCAGAGGCATCCGCGGGCGGCGCAACTGGTGGTGCCGTCGGGATGCGTGATGTGCACATCGAGCTTGTGGCCGCATCGCGGGCAGTGGCCGGCGCGAACCTTCGGCACCAGTTTTGGCGCCTTGTGGGGCGGCCGGAATTGAATGACTTTGCCCAACCCTCACTTCTCCCTGGCGGCCTTTCCGGTCTCTCCGCGGGCGCGCGCCAAGGCGCGCAGCCGCGTGCCGGCAAGTCGGATGAAACCTTCGGCATCCGATTGCTGGTAGCCGCCCGCCTCTTCAAAACTTGCGATCGCCGGATCGTAAAGCGAGTTCGGCGACTTGCGGCCCGCGATCGTCGCGGAGCCCTTGTACAATTTGATCCGTGCTGTCCCGTTCACGTCGCGCTGCGCCTCGTCGATCAGAGCCTGCAGCGCTTCACGCTCGGGCGCAAACCAATAGCCGTAGTACACCATCTCAGCGTAGCGCGGAATCAGCGAATCGCGTAGATGCATCACTTCGCGGTCGAGAGTCAACTGCTCGACCGCGCGATGCGCGTGCATCAGGAGGGTGACGCCCGGCGTCTCGTAAACCCCGCGCGATTTGATGCCCACGTAGCGGTTCTCGACCATGTCAACCCTGCCGATTCCGTGGCGGCCGCCGATCTCGTTGGCCCGCTCGATCACCCTGGCCGGCGCCATCGATTCTCCGTTTATCGCGACCGGGTTGCCGCCCAGAAACTCGACTTCAACGTATTCCGGCTGGTTGGGAGCGTCTTCCGGCGCCACGGTCAGCCGGAACATATCGTTATACGGCTCGTGCCACGGGTCTTCGAGGATTCCGCCTTCGTAGCTGATGTGGACCAGGTTTCGGTCCATCGAATAGGGTTTCTCGCCCGTGACCTGCACCGGAATTTTCTTTTCGTTGGCGTAAGCGATCATGTCGGCGCGGCCCTGAAAGGTCCAGTCCGCGCGCCGCCAGGGCGCGATGATCTTGAGTTCCGGCGCAAGCCGCGCGAGCGTCAGCTCGAAGCGCACCTGGTCGTTGCCTTTGCCGGTGGCGCCGTGCGCAACCGCGTCGGCGCCTTCGGCCCGCGCGATTTCAGCCAGCTTTTTTGCGATGACCGGCCGCGCAATCGACGTGCCTAAAAGGTAATACCCCTCGTACACCGCATTCGCGCGCATCATCGGAAAAACGAAGTCGCGCGCGAACTCCTCGCGGAGGTCGGCGATCACGAGCTTGCTCGCACCGGTCTTGAGTGCCTTTTCTTCAAGACCCTCGGTCTCTTCCGCTTGTCCCACGTCGGCGCAGTACGCGATCACCTCGCATCCGAAGCGATCCTTGATCCATCGCAGGATGACCGAGGTGTCGAGTCCGCCCGAGTAGGACAGCACCAGTTTCTTTATGTTTTCAGCGGCCACTTTGGATGCTCCCGTCACGAAGCGTGGGTAAGCTCGGCCTGGCCCAAAATTTCCGGACGCAAAAGCCAGGTCATCACCGCCTTTTGCGCATGCAGGCGGTTTTCGGCTTCGTCCAGAACGATTGAACGCGGACCGTCGAGCACGTCGTCGGTGATTTCCTCGCCGCGATGGGCGGGCAGACAGTGCATCACCAGCGCGTGGCGCGCGGCGTGAGCCAGCAGAGCGTCATTCACCTGAAAGTTGCGAAAGTCGCGGCGGCGTTGCGCGGCCTCCTTCTCCTGGCCCATCGAGGTCCACGTGTCCGTATAGACCACGTCGGCGTTTTTCACCGCTTCGATTGGGTCATGAGTGAGCAGGCCGAGTTCTTCGCGCCGAAAGCGATCGAGGAAGCTCTTTTCCGGCTCATAGCCGCGCGGGATGCCCAGCCGCAGCTCGAAACCTATCAGCGCCGCCGCCTCGATCCAGCTCTGCGCCATGTTGAAACCGTCGCCGATAAAAGCGATCCGCAGCTTTCTCAGATCGCGTCCGAAGTGCTCCTGCAGCGCCTGCAAGTCAGCCAGCAACTGGCAAGGATGCAGCCGATCCGTGAGCGCATTGATTACCGGCACCGACGCCTCGCGAGCCAGCTCAAGGCAGGTCTCGTGCGAGAAGGTGCGAATCATAATCAGATCGACCCATCGCGAGAGATTGCGCGCGACGTCCTTGGCGGACTCGCGCTCGCCGATCCCGATATCGTTGGGCGCCAGGTAGATCGCATGCCCGCCCAACTGCGCCATCCCGGTCTCGAACGTTATTCGCGTGCGCAGCGAGGGCTTCTGGAAAATCATCGCGAGCGTCTTGCCGCGCAGGTACGGATGCTCGATTCCGGAACGAAGTTCCGCCTTGAATCGCGCTGCCAGCGCGAGCAGGCCGTTCAGTTCAGCTTCGCTGAGCGAGCTCATATCGAGAAAGTCGCGCTTGCGAGGCGGGGCTTCCCCCTGCCCCTCGGCGCTTCTTCTGCGCTGGGCGGCGGTCGCGCTCATGACGGCATCGGGGCGGTCCTGAGCGCCCTTTCGATTATGGCAAGCCCCGCGTCCGCATCCTGCCGCGAGAGATTCAGCGGAGGCAGCAACCGGAGCACGTTGCCCGCGGTTCCATTGACCAGCAGCCGCTCCTTCAGGCAGGCATCGACCACCGGACGCGCATCGTGCTTGAGCACCACGCCGATTATCATGCCGAGCCCGCGCACTTCCTTGACGCGATCGCAGGTGTCCGCGATCCGGCGCAGGCGCTCGATGATATAGCCGCCGACCTCGGTGGCATTTTCGAGCGCGAGTTCCTCGTCGATCGCGTCAATTATCGCAAGCCCGGCCGCGCACGACACCGGATTTCCCCCGAACGTGGTCCCATGGCTTCCGGGCGTGAGGCTCGATGCGATTTCGCTCTTCGCGATCATCGCGCCCAGCGGCAATCCTCCGCCGAGGGCTTTGGCGAGGGTCACGATGTCGGGTTTCACCCCGACGTGCTCGTAAGCGAAGAAGCGGCCGGTCCTGCCGATCCCGGTCTGTATTTCGTCAAGAATCATCAGCAGGTGGTTGCGATCGCAGAACTCGCGCACGCGCCGAAGGTAGTCGAGCTTGGGGACTACAACCCCGCCCTCCCCCTGGATCGGCTCGATCATCACGGCAACGGTGTTTTCCCCGAGCGATCGTTCGAGTGCACCGAGATCATCGTAGGGCGCCATCTTGAAGCCCGGGACGAGCGGCTGAAACCCCTGATGGTACTTCTCCTGGCCGGTCGCGCTCAGGGTGGCAAGCGTGCGCCCGTGGAATGAACCCAGGGTCGCGATGATCTCGAAACGGCCGCCGCCGTCCTTGTGGCCCCATCGCCGCGCCAGCTTGATGGCCGCTTCGTTGGCTTCCGCTCCGGAGTTGCCGAAAAAAACGCGTCCGTCGCCGAAACGCGAAGCCAGCTTTTCAGCGAGGCGAGCCGTCGGCTCGGTGTGAAATACGTTGGAAACGTGCATCAGGCGCTCGGTCTGCTCATGGATCGCCCGGACAATCCGCGGATGGCCGTGGCCGAGATTGGTGACCGCGAGCCCGCAGAAAAAATCGAGATAACGATTCCCGTCGGCATCTTCGAGCCACGACCCCTTGCCGCGCACCAGCGCGATCGGGAGGCATCCGTAAATGTCCACGAGGTTGTGATGGGTGAGTTCGACGAGTTGCGCGTTGTTCATCGATTTGCGCCTTTCAGACCCTCCTTCGCGTACCGCCTGCAAGTTCCGACACGCGAGCGCGGCGCTGCACGACCTCCGTGCCCACGCCGATCCGGGTGAAAATTTCGAGCAGCACGGCGTGGCGCACACGCCCGTCGACAATGTGCGTTTTGGCAACGCCCTTCTGGAGCGCGTCGATGCAGCATTCCACCTTTGGAATCATTCCCTCGTGGATGACGTTGCGGGAGATGAGCCTGCGCGCCTCGGCCGCATCGAGCGTCGTGATGAGCCGTCCGTCGCGGTCCTTCACGCCTTCCACGTCGCTGAGCAGAATGAGTTTTTCCGCCTTGAGCGCCGCCGCGATCTCGCCCGCGGCTACATCGGCGTTGATGTTATAGGTCTGGCCGTCGCGACCGACGCCGGTCGGCGCGATTACCGGGATGAACTTGGCGGCCTCCAGAGTGCGAATAATGTCCGGGTTGATCTCGTCGACTTCGCCGACCAGCCCGATGTCCAGGCTGCTCTTGCGTCCGTGTTCGTCCCGCACCATCATCCGCATCTTGCGCGATACAATCAGATTGCCGTCCTTGCCGGACAGCCCTACCGCGCGCCCGCCGTGGCGCGAGATCATCGCGACGATGTCCTTGTTGATTCTCTGCAGGACCATCTCCGCCGCTTCCATCGTCGCCTCGTCGGTCACGCGCATCCCGCGCACGAACCGCGACTTGAGCCCAAGCTTCCCGATAAGTTCGGTTATCTGCGGCCCGCCGCCATGAACGATAACGGGATTGATTCCTACAAGGTCGAGGAGCACGACGTCTTCGGCAAACCCGAGCCGCAGCTCTTCCGACTCCATCGCGTGGCCGCCGTACTTGATGACGATGGTCTTGCCGTGGAAGCGCCGGATGTAGGGCAGCGCTTCGATCAGCACTTCGGCTCGCTGAATCAGGTCTTTCACGTCTCCTCCGCCGCGAAAACGCTCACGCGGCCATCAAAACAGGCTTGCAGTCGCGGCGCAATTACCGGCGTGTGAATCCGTCTGGCGGCGTCCGCAAACCGCCTGCTTTAGAGAATAAAGCGGGACAGGTCCTCATCCTTGACGATCGGGTCGAGGTAACGATGGACGTAGGCGGCGTCGATCGTGACCTCGCGGTCGTGAAGTTCCGGCGCATCGAAGGACAGATCCTCCAGCACTCGCTCGAGCACCGTATGGAGCCGGCGCGCGCCGATATTTTCGCTGCGCGCATTCACCTTGGCGGCAATTTCGGCCAACGCCCCAACGCCGTCGTCGGTGAAAACGAGCTTCACGCCCTCGGTCGCCATCAATGCGACGTATTGCTTGGTAAGCGCGTTTTCCGGTTCGGTCAGGATGCGCACGAAGTCGTCGCGCGTCAAAGCGCCCAACTCGACGCGAATCGGAAACCGCCCCTGGAACTCCGGAATCAGGTCCGAGGGCTTCGAAGTGTGAAAAGCCCCGGACGCGACAAACAGGATATGATCGGTGCGCACCGCTCCGTACTTGGTGTTGACCGTCGATCCTTCGACGATCGGGAGCAAGTCGCGCTGAACTCCCTCGCGCGACACATCCGGGCCGCGGCTGGCCTCGCGCCCGGCGATCTTGTCGATTTCATCGATGAAAACAATCCCGGACTGCTCGGCTCGGGCAATCGCCTCGTGCGCGACCGCATCCATATCGACCAGGCGCGCCGCCTCCTCCTGGGTCAGGAGCTCCAGCGCCTCGGGAATTTTGACCTTACGGGTCCGCGTCTTCTTGGGCATGATCTGATTCATGAGCTCCTTCATGTTGAAGCCCATTTCCTCCATGCCCTGAGGCGTAAACACCTCGACCATCGGGGCCGCCGCGGCAACTTCGATTTCGACCTCGCGATCGTCGAGATGGCCCTGGCGCAGCAGCTTGCGCAGCTTCTCGCGGGTCTCGCGCTGAGTATCCTCTTCGACCGGCTGCAAGCGTCCTTCCGGACTGATGCTCGCCGGGCGTTTAACCTTGGTGGGGGGAGGAAAAAGGATGTCGAGCAACCGTTCCTCGGCGGCGTCGCGCGCTTTGACCGCGACACGCTCACGCGCCTCGTCGCGCACCATCTTAACGGAAATCTCCGCCAGATCGCGGATCATCGACTCGACGTCGCGCCCGACATATCCGACCTCGGTGTAGCGCGAGGCTTCAACCTTGATAAACGGGGCTTGCGCCAGACGCGCGAGGCGGCGCGCGATTTCGGTTTTGCCGACCCCGGTCGGACCGATCATCAAAATGTTCTTGGGGGCGATCTCGTCGCGCAACTCCGGCGCGACGTTCTGCCGCCGCCATCGGTTTCTAAGCGCAATCGCTACCGCGCGCTTCGCGTCGTGCTGGCCGACGATGTACCGGTCGAGTTCGGAGACGATCTCCCGCGGAGTCATTACTTGTGCAACAGCCATCGGAGTCTGTCCGCGCGGCCGCGCTCCCGCGCGCCGGCCGCTTTCTCAAAGATTAATCGTCCTGTAAAGCCGTGCCTATATCCGAACCCCCGCGTCGCACCGGTTTCCGTCTCGGCTCGGTAACGGCAACGCCGCGCGCGGACTACAACTCTTCGATCACGAACTGATCGTTGGTATAGACGCAAATCTCGGCCGCAACTTTCATCGAAGCTTCGACGATCTGGCGCGCGGTCATCCCGGGATTGTGCCTTATCAGCGCGCGCGCGGCGGCAAGCGCGAAATTCCCGCCTGAACCGATCGCGAGCACTCCATCATCGGGCTCGATCACATCGCCCGCGCCGGAGATGAGCAGCGAACTCTCGCTGTCCGCGACTACCAGCATCGCCTCCAGCCGCCGGAGAACGCGGTCGGTCCTCCAATCCTTGGCAATCTCGACCGCAGCGCGGCGCAACACCCCGTTGAACTCCTGGAGCTTGCCTTCGAACTTGTCGAACAGCGTAAGCGCGTCGGCGGTCGAGCCGGCAAAGCCGGCCAGCACCCGATCGTTGTGCAGGCGGCGCACCTTGCGCGCGCCGCGCTTCATGACCGTTTGACCGACGCTGACCTGGCCATCTCCCGCCATCACGACCTTTCCGTCGTGGCGTACGCTCAGGATGGTGGTGCTGCGGACCTTGTTTTCGGGTTCAAGCCCTCGGATGGGCACCTCGATGCACCTCTTTCAGATGATTCACGCTCACGTGCGTGTAGCGCTGGGTGGTCGCGAGGCTCGCGTGCCCCAGCATCTCCTGAATCGATCGCAGGTCCGCGCCATTGTCCAGCAGATGCGTGGCGAAGCAATGGCGCAGTCCGTGGGGCGTCACGCCCCCGATGATTCCGGCCGCGATAAGCCGCCGCGCCACGATCATCTGCACGCTGCGCGTGGTAAGCCGCGTTCCCCGCAGATTGGTGATCACGGGGCTGCCGGCCTCCCACGCCATCGGCATCGCCGCGCGCCACGCTCGGAGCGCATCGAGCGCGGGCTCGCCGATCGGAACCACGCGGTCCTTGTTTCCTTTGCCCGATCGCACCGTGACCATTCCCGCATCTTCATCTATATCCCGCCAGTCGAGTCCGACCAACTCGCTGACGCGCAACCCTGTCGAATAGAGGGTCTCGATTATGGCGCGATCGCGCAGCGCCTGCGGCCGATGGTCGTCCGAGTCAAATTCGGCCAGGCGCCGGATGTCATCGCCGCCGATGATCGACGGCAGCCTGCGCTCGAGCTTCGGCGATCTGAGCGATCGGGCCGGGCTGGGGGCGCCAGTGGATGCCTCGCGATGGCGAAAGAACGCCTTCACCGCGGCCAGGCGCCTTTGCACGGTCGCGCGCTTCGCCCCGTTCTTCATCATGTCGTCGAGCCAGGCGCGTATGTCGTCGGAATCGATCTCGCCGGGATCGACAGTCTCGCGCGGATTTCCGCGCGCCGCCGCCCGGTCGATGAGAAAATTCCGGAAAAAGACCAGGTCTCTTCGGTAGTTGTCCACGGTGTGGCGCGAGGCGCGCGAAACCTTTGCCAGCGCTTCCACGAATGCTTCTATTTCCGCGTTCATCCCGCCTCGCCGACCCCGCTTGCACGGGCTATGCTACCAAGGGCGGTCGGAGCGAAAAAGCACGCCTCGGCCGCGCGCCGGGGAACGAACGGTATCACGATGAACTGCTTCTTTTGCGGGCGAGAAATCGACACGCGCGATCGGATCGGCTTCCGCGCTTCGTGCCCGGGATGCGAGCGGCCGCTCCACGCCTGCCGGAACTGCGAGTTCTATGACCCTGCGTATCACAATGAATGCCGCGAAACGCAGGCGGATCGGGTAGTGGACAAGGACCGATTCAACTTCTGCGAATATTTTGCTCCCGCCTCGCGGCGCGCGGCCGCCGCGGGCATCTCCACAAAGGCAGCCGCCGCAAGCAAGCTCGAGGAGCTGTTCAAGAAGAAGACATGATGGCCCATTTGAAACTCGCAAGCTCCCCCGCGATCGCGATGCTGGCGGCAGCAGCCGCGGCGGTTGCCCTCTTTGCCTGTCAGCCGGCAAACAGCCCTCGCGGCGTCGTCGATCGGTTCATCGCCGCGCACTACATGGCGATCGATCTCAAGGCGGCCGAACCGCTGTGCACCGGGCTTGCCCTCGACAAGCTTCACGAAGAGATGAAGCTGACCGCGGGCCAACCCATCGACGCCTCCACCCGCAAACCCATCATCCATTACAAGCTCACGGCGAAACGCGAGAGCCCGGATCATGTTGAATACCTGTTCCGCGCGACGATCGACGTGCCGGACGGCGGTTCGTTCGAGAAGAACTGGATGATCACGGCGCGCAAGGAATCCGACACCTGGAAGGTGTCGAATTTCAGCGAATACGACTGAACGGACGAGCGATGAAGGAAAGAGAGCTGGCAGCGATTGTGCTTGCGGCCGGGCTAGGCACCCGGATGAAGTCGAAGCGCGCGAAAGTGCTGCACGAACTGGCGGGCGCGCCGATTATCGCTCGCAGCCTGCGTCCGATGCTCGCGATCGGCGCGCGTCCGGTCGTCGTGGTAGTGGGCCATCAGGCGGCGGAGGTCGAGGCGGCCGCGCGTGCGAACGCCGATACGCCGCTGGCGTTCGCGCTTCAGCCCGAGCTTCGCGGAACCGGAGATTCCGCGCGCCACGGCCTGGCCGCGCTGCCGGATGATTTCGCGGGAGATGTACTGATCGGGTACGGCGACATGCCGATGGTGACCGCCGAGACGCTGGCCGCCTTTCACCAGGCTCATCGTGAAAGCGGCGCCGCGCTTTCCTTTATCAGCGTGCACCTCTCCGATCCTGGCGCATATGGGCGCGTGGTGCGCGACGAGACGGGACGGGTACGCGCGATCGTCGAGGCGCGCGACGCGACCGACGAAGAGCGCGCGATCGATGAAATCAACACGGGTTTTTACTGCGCCGACATGCAATTCCTGCGCAGCGCCGTGAATGAGCTCAAGCCGGACAACGCCCAACGAGAGTACTACCTTACCGATATCGTCATGATTGCCCGCGGACGGGGACTGCCCGTCAACGCGTGGATCGCGGGCAATCCGGCGGAATTCGCCGGAGTCAACTCGCGCGAGGAGCTTGCCCATATGGAACGGGAAATTCGCGAACAGGTTAACCGCCGGCTCATGGCGGCCGGTGTCACTCTGATCGACCCCGCAACCGCCTACATATCGGACCAGGCTGAAATCGCATCGGATGTCATCATCGGACCCAACGTACAGATACTGGGTCGATGCCGGATCGGCGAGGGCGTACAGATAGACGGCACGGCGTGGCTCAAGGATGTCGAGATCGGCCCGCGATGCCATCTCAAAATCGGCGTGCGCGCCGAGGATTGCCGTATCGGAGAAGAATCCGAAATCGGCCCGTTCGCGAATCTTCGCGCCGGCACCGACCTCGAAGGCCACAACCGCATCGGCAACTTTGTCGAGACCAAGAAAGCGCGCATCGGGCGCGGCACCAAGGCAAGTCACCTGAGCTATCTCGGCGATGCGGTAATCGGACGCGACACCAATGTCGGCTGCGGCGTAATCACCGTCAACTACGACGGCTACGAAAAGCACGAAACGCGCATCGGAGATCGATGCATGGTCGGTTGCGATACTCAACTCGTCGCGCCGGTTACGGTGGGAAGCGATGTGTACGTCGCCTCAGGCACGACCATCGTTCGCGAGGTCGCGGACGGCGCGCTCGTGATGTCGCATCATCCCCAGCGCGAAAAACCGGGATGGGTGAAGACCTGGCGCGAACGACACGGCGATCCAACCCCCGTAAACGGATCCGCCACGGACGCAAAGCCTCGATAGGCCCGCGCCCGCATCGCGCGGGTAATCAGCCCGCCGGGTGTAGGCGAGAATGCGAAGGGGCTGAAGTTTCACGCCGAGTGCTTTTGTTGGTATAGAGATAGAAATCTCTACAAGTGTCGGTAGCCCCACTTGTGCGTGCCCGCGTTTCGAGAAAAGCGAAGCCCGATGCCGTTAGCTGTTCGAAGTGAAAGCAAACCCAAGCGCCGCCGTCGCCGCCCCGACGAAGCCGAAGCCGAAATCCTGAAAGCGGCGGAACGCTTTCTGTGGAAACGCCCGTTCCGCGAGATGAACGTGATGGACCTGATGGATGAGACCGGGCTCAAGCGCTCGTCCTTCTATCATTACTTCAACGACCGCCACGAACTCATCGTCCGCCTCGTGGACAAGCTCGCCCAGGAACTGACCAAGCTGAATGAAATCTGGATGATGGGTGAAACCGATCCGGTCGCCGACCTTCGCACCGGCTACGAAGGAATCGGACGTTTCTGGGTTGAGCACGGTCCCGTGCTGCGAGCGATCGCGGATGCCGCGACCCAGGACTCCTTGGTTGAAAAAGCTCATCGCGAGTTTCGCGACCGGTTCATACGCGGCAGCGCGGAGCGAATTCGCGCCGACATCGAGCGCGGCCTGATCCAGCCGCTTAATCCGGACACCACCGCCGAGGCGCTGATAATGATGAGCGAAGCGGTGCTGAACGAAAAACTCGGCAACGGCCGAGACCGCGACTGGGAGCCGGCCATCGACGCCCTGGCGACCATCTGGCAGCGCGCGCTTTACGGCGCCGCGAAATGATCAGCGGGACTTTCCTTCGATTATCGCAAGCACGCGTTCCGGCGTGAGAGGAATCTGAGTGACGCGCGGACTGAGATCGCGCAGCGCATCCGCCACCGCGTTGGCAATTGCGGCGGGCGGAGCTATCGCGCCGCCCTCGCCCATCCCCTTGATTCCGCCGACCGTGAACGGCGACGGCGTCTCGATATGCGCGATCTCGACACGCGGCACATCGGGCGCCGTGGGCGGCATGTAGTCCATCAACGTCCCGGTCAAGATCTGGCCGTTTTCATCATAGACGACTTCTTCATACAGGGCGCTGCCAACTCCCTGCGCGACGCCACCTTGGATTTGCCCGTCAACGATCATCGGGTTCAGGATCGTGCCACAGTCCTCGACCACGGCGTAGCGCACGACCTTGACGATGCCGGTGTCCATATCCACCTCAACCTCCGCCGCGTGGCAGGCGTTGGAATGTGTCATCGGCGGGGGCTCGTAGCGCGCGATGAACTCGAGGCTTTGGTCCTCCTCCGTGGGCAGGCCTGCGCGCCCAATCCACACGGCCTCGGCGATATCGCGAAGCTCGGCGAGCGGGGCGCCGTCGCTGGCGCGGCATATCGCGCCGCCGCGGATGTCAAGTTCGGCCGCTGGAAGCTCGGTCATTCGTGAAGCGGCTCGCAGAATCTTGTCGCGCACTTTTTGCGCCGCGCGGATCACCGCTCCGCCCGAAACCACCGCCACGCGTGAGCCGCCCGCGAACCATCCGCGCGGAGTCGCGGCCGTGTCGCCCTGGATGACTCTGACATTGGCGGGATCGAGGCCAAGCACATCGGCCGCCACCTGCGCGAAAACGGTTTCGTGGCTTTGTCCCTGCGAGTTGGTTCCGAGCGCGACCGTCACGCTGCCGTCGGTCTCCATCCGCACCATCGCCGGTTCCGACCCGCTGCCGGGCGGCCCGAGCGTCTGCCACACCATCGCGCTCGGCGCGGTCATTTCGATATACGATGCGAATCCGACTCCGCGGCGCACCGCGCCAGACGCCTGAAGGGGACGATCGTCCGCCATCATCGCGACCGCTTTCTGAAGGCATTCGCGATGGCTTCCGCTTTCAATCTGATCGCCGGTGATGGTCGTGTATGGATGCTCGTGTCTGGGGATCATGTTGTCCAATCGCATCGCGACTCGATCGATGCCCAGGCGTCCGGCCGCGATGTCGATCAGCCGCTCCATCACGAATACCCCTATCGGCTGGCCGACTCCGCGATAGGCGCCAATCGAACACTTGTTGGTCGCGACCGACACCGTCGTGTAGGCGTACGCGGGAATCTTGTACGGACCCGGCATCGCCATCGCCGTGACGTTGGCTTCGAAGGTGCGCCAGGGATATTCGGTGTAAGCGCCGATGTCGCAGGTGATGTGCGCGCGCAAGCCGAGAATCGTGCCGTCCCTGGCGACCGCGAGCTCGCCGCGAACGATCTGATCCTTCGCATGCTGCGACGCGATGAGATGCTCGCGTCGGTCTTCAATCCATTCGACGGGACGGCCCAGTTCGCGCGCGAGCGCCGCCGCCAGCAATTCCTCTGGAAAAACGTGCGACTTGAGGCCGAAACCGCCGCCGACATCGGTGGCAATCACGCGCACGGAATTTTCCGCGCATCCAAGCACCCGCGCGATTTCGGCGCGCAAAACGTGGGGCATCTGCGTTGAAGCCCATACGGTGAGCATTCCCGATGCAGGGTCGAATGACGCGACGATTCCGCGCCCTTCCATCGGAAGCGCCATGTGCCGACCGGTGCGAAACCGCTCGCTGACGACAAGATCCGCGCCGCTAAAGGCGGCCTCGATGTCTCCCGCGGCGAATTCCACCTTCTGAAAAACGTTGTCCGGCCATTCTTCGTGCACGAGAGGTGCCCCGCTTTCCCGCGCACGCTCGGGGTCGACGGCCGGCTCGAGTTCCTCCCACTCGATCTCGACCGCCGCCGCACCGTCTTCCGCGAGTGCGCGATCTGCCGCCACCACGGCCACGACCGCCTCTCCGACGAAGCGGGCCTTGCCCCTGGCCAGCACCGGCCATTCAACGGATCGGCAGGGCGGCGCGGGAAAGGAAGATCGATGTTCCATGCGCAGCGGCGGGATGAGCTTTTCCACCTCGGGTGAAGTCAGCACCGCGCGGACGCCGGGCGCGGAGCGCGCCGCCTCGGTTTCTATCGAGACGATGCGCGCGTGGGCGTAGGGGCTGCGCACGAAGGCAAGCGCAAGTGCGTTCGGCATCCGCACGTCATCAACAAAGGTCGCCCGCCCGGTCAGCAGGCGCGGATCTTCGACGCGGCGCACGCGCGCGCCCACAAACTTCGCCGTAGTGCCGGGCCGATCCATCATTCCCTCTTGGCGGCTTGCTCCTTGAGCACCGCGGCGATCGCGTCCACCAGGTTGGCGTAACCGGTGCATCGACACAGATTCCCGGACAACGCTTCGCGAATCTCCGTCTCGTTCGAACCTGCGCCGTGAGCGGCGAGATCGGTTGCGGTCATCAGGAATCCCGAGGTGCAGAAGCCGCACTGCAGAGCGTGATGATCGAGAAACGCCTTCTGAAGCGGCGACAACTCGTCGTCCTGCGCGAGTCCCTCCACCGTGCGCACCTCCGCGCCATCCGCCTGCACCGCAAGCATCAGGCACGCGCGCACACTGGCCCCGTCAACAATCACAGTGCACGCGCCGCATACTCCATGCTCGCATCCGAGCCGCGTTGCGGTAAGGCCGAGAGCGTCGCGGATAAAATCGGCCAGAGTTTGCCGCACCGGCACCTCTCGCTCGACGATGCGGCCGTTAATGGAGAAGCGAATCCTCTGATGGAAGCCGGGAGTGCTCATGAGTTGGCGGCCACCGATGCGAACGCTTCGCGCAAGGCTCGCGTCACAAGCACCGCGGCCATTTTCCTTCGATATTCGGCGGAGGCGTGGATGTCGCCTGACGGATCGAGTACTCGGGCCGCCGCGGCCGCGGCTTCACGCACGACCGCATCCTCGCCGCGCGAGCCGGCGACGATGCGATCGATCTCGGCGATGTGCCGCGGCGTCGCGTCGGCACCTCCGATCGCAAGCGTCGCGCCGATGCATCTGCCATCGCGCATCCGGACGCGGCCAGCGGCGGCGACGATCGCAAAGTCACCCGGCCGCCGGCATAGCTCCTGAAAGCCGAATCCGCTTTGCTGCGGCGCGCATGGAAACTCCACCGCCGTCAGGATCTCGTCCGCTCCGGCAGCGGTCGTGAAAGGCCCTGTAAAGAATTCGCGCGCCGCGACGGTTCGCGTGCGCGCCGTCGATCGAAGCTCGACCCTGGCATCGAGCGCCACGGCGAGCAGGGGCCATTCCGCCGACGGGTCGGCATGCGCGATGCTGCCGCCGATGGTCCCGCGGTTTCGAATCGCAAGATGGCCGATCTCGCGAGCCGCCCGCGCGATCATCGGCTCCGCCTGAGCGGCCTCCCGCGAAGTTTCGAGAGCACGATGGCGCGTTAGGGCACCGATTCTGAGCTTCCCGTTCTCTCTCTCGATTCCGGAAAGCTCAGCCACGCGGTTCATGTCGATGAGAAGCTTCGGCTCCGCCATCCTCAGGTTGAGCATCGGTACCAGGCTCTGTCCGCCCGCGAGGAGCTTCGCGCCGGTGCCGTGTTCGGAGAGTAAACGGAGCGCGTCTTCGAGCGTATCGGGCCGCGCGTAGAGGAAATTGGGTGGCTTCATGCTGCCCGCGAGTCAAAGAAAATGCGGCGCGAGATATTTGTGGACCGATCGAATGGTTTCTTCCATCGGCACTCCCGGAATTTCGAAGAATATGGGGTGAGTCACGCCCGCTTCGATGATCCGTGCAAGCCCTTCGCGGCATCGTTCGGGACCGCCCGCGATCGCGAAGCTGTCGATTATCCGATCGGTGACCAGCCGCACCGGGAGTTCTCCCGCCGCATAGACCTCGCCGAAGCGCCGGATTTCGTCCGGGTCGATTCCCGCGACCGCAAACAAGGGCATCTGCGGCTGCGATGCCATCAGCGAAATCAATCCCGCCAAAAGCGGCTTTATCGCCTCGCGCGCCTCTCGCTCATCCTCGGAAACCGAAGCGAGAAGAAACGCGGCCAGCTCCGGCTGCGCTGCGCGGTTCATCTCCCCCGCCCCCTGGCGGATATGTTCGGCGGCGAAACGCGCATAGGCCGGACTTGTCATCGCGGACAGCAGCACGCCGTCGGCAATCCCTCCCGCCATCGTAAGATTCCGGGGACCGAGCACTCCCATGTAGATCGGAACCTCCGCGCTCGGCGGACTGAACGACAGTTTTACCTGGTCGGTGTGGAAGACCTTGCCATCGAAGCTGACCCGTTCGCCGCGCAGGATTCGGCGAATGAGTTCCGTCGCTTCTCGCAGCGCGATGCCAGGCGTCGAGGATCCAAGGCGCATCTGCTCCATCCACGCACTCACCCCCGCACCGATTCCAAGCGAGGTGCGGCCGGGCGCAATCTCCGTCAGCGCCGCAAACTCCATCGCAATCAGCGCGGGATGCCGGGTGAAAGGATTCACCACGCCCAGCCCGATTGCGATGCGGCTGGTTGCGCACGCGAGTGCCGACGCGATCGTAAACGCACCGCGAAAAAAATAGTCCTCCGGAACCCAGCACGAAGCGAATCCAAGATCCTCGGCCATCCGCGCGTACTCGATTTGCCGGCGCGCGTGGGCGCCTTCGAATCCAACTCCGAACCGCAGACGATCGCTCATTGCCCGCGGCTCGCGAAGGTATCGCCAAACGGCATCCGCGGCTCGTTTTCTTCCGCCGTAGGGGAACAATGGAAGTGCCACATCTTCCAGATTCTGTTCCCCGCGCCATCGTCGCGCTGATACACCTCGGTCGACCGAATCCTGAACGGAGCGTCCAAAACGCCGGGAACTTTGAGCCCCGGCTTGACCTCGATACGCACGATGTTCTCACACGCGAGCCACGCCATATCGGTTCCGATCTCGAGCCGGAGCCGAATCGGTGGCGAGATTTCAGGAATCGAAAGATTGCCTTTCAGCGCTTCCCACAGGCGCGTTTTTTCCTCGAGCCCGTAGTACGGATGACCGTTGAAGTTGTATTGAAGGTACCTCTCTCCCGCGAACACCGACCGCATCTTGGGAATATCGAAGGTAAGATTCGACTCCCACCACAGGCGATGCAGCCGCATGATCTCTTCGCGATCGCGCTCGATAGACATGGAGCACCTCCTTGTTCCGGACGGACCTGATGTTTACCATTTTTATCGACACTGTGTCCATAACAGGTGCGGGCGGCTTTCCGGTTTCCGCCGTCGCGGCGCTACGATGCGGACATGGAAAAGCGCAAGCTCGGAAGCCAGGGGCTGGTCGTTTCAACGATGGGGCTCGGATGCATGGGCATGTCGCAAGCGTACGGCGCGCCGGATGAGGCGGAATCGGTCGCGACGCTGCATCGCGCGATTGAATTGGGAATCGATTTCTTCGACACGGCCGACGTTTACGGCAACCATCACAACGAAGAGTTGCTCGGGAAAACCCTGAAGCCGTATCGCGATCGCATCGTGATCGCGACCAAGTTCGGCAATGTCTTCTCCGGCGGCAAGCGCAGCGTCAACGGCCGGCCGGAATATGTGCGCTCGGCCTGCGAAGGATCGCTGCGGCGCCTCGGCGTGGATCATATCGACCTCTATTACCAGCATCGCGTGGACCCGAACGTGCCGATCGAAGAGACGGTGGGGGCGATGGCGGATCTGGTGCGGCAGGGAAAGGTGCGCTACCTGGGCCTTTCGGAAGCTTCGGCCGCAACCATTCGCCGCGCGCATAAAGTGCATCCGATCACCGCGGTGCAGTCGGAATACTCGCTGTGGACGCGCGATTACGAGGACGACGTCATCCCCGCCCTGCGCGAACTCGGAATCGGCTTCGTGCCGTTCAGTCCGCTCGGACGGGGGATGCTGAGCGCGACGATTCGATCGGTCGATGAGTTCGGCGAGGGCGACATGCGCACCCGGATCTCGCCGCGCTTCGAACGCGAAAACTTCGCGCGCAACCTTCGGGTGGTCGACAGGCTCAAGGAAATTGCCGGCGAAAAGAAGATCACGCCAAGCCAACTCGCGCTCGCGTGGGTGCTGGCGCAGGGCGATGACATCGTACCGATTCCCGGCACCAAGCGGCGCAAGTACCTGGAGGAAAACGCGGCGGCCGCGCAGGTAAAGCTTTCCAGGAGCGACCTCGCGCGAATCGAGGAAGTTGCGCCGAAGGGCTTCGCCGCGGGCGCCCGCTATTACGACATGCGTCCGGTTAACATCTGACCGCGCGGTGCTCCGCGCCCTTCAGTATGGCCGAGAATAGCGACGAAGCGAATTCCGGCGAGACGGCGCGCCGCAAGCTGTTCGGCCCCGCGCGGCTCGGCGGCATCGAGTTGCGCAACCGCATCATCAAGACCGCCACCTACGAAGGCATGTGTCCCGCCGGCCTGCCCTCCGACGATCTGATCCGGCATCATCGCGACCTAGCGGCGGGAGGGGTCGGGATGACCACGGTTGCCTACTGCGCCGTTTCGCCCAACGGCCGCACCTTTGAAGACCAGATGTACATGCGCCAGGAGATCGTGCCGAAGCTCCGCGAGCTCGTGGCCGAGGTGCACGCAAACGGCGCCGCGGTGTCGATTCAACTCGGCCATTGCGGTTATTTCAGCCGCAACACGATGCTGCCCGGGCGCCGCTCGCTCGGACCCTCGTTCATGCTCAACGAGTACGGCCTCATGGCGGGAATTCCGTTTGCGCGCGCGATGACCGAAGCCGACATCGCACGGGTGATCGACGAGTTTGGAGAGTCGGCCGCGATGGCGCAGCGGGCGGGCTTCGACGCGATCGAGCTTCATCTCGGACATGGATATCTGCTAAGCCAGTTCCTCTCTCCCGCCATCAACCGCCGCCGCGACGCATGGGGAGGAAACCTCGACAACCGGATACGTCTGCCACTGGCCGTGGTGCGGCGCACGCGGGAGCGGGTCGGCCCCGGCTTTCCGATTCTGGCCAAGATCAATCTGCGCGATGGATTCCGTGGCGGTCTGGAGATCGAGGAATCGGTGGAAATCGCGCGGCGCCTGGAAGCTGCCGGTATCGACGCGATTGTAATGAGCGGCGGCTTCACCAGCCGGTCGCCCTTCTATCTGTTCCGGGGCGGCCGCCCGCTCAAGGAAATGATCGAGGTCGAGCGCAATCCATTGCAAAAGCTGTCGCTGCGCCTGTTCGGCAGCCGCATCATCAAGGAATATCCGTTCAAGGAAATGTTCTTTCTGGATGATGCGCGCATGGTGCGCCGCGCCGTGAACACCCCGCTCGTGCTGCTCGGCGGCCTCGTTTCTCTCGACAATCTGGAGACCGCGATGCGCGAGGGATTCGACTTCGTCGCGATGGGCCGCGCGCTGATCGCCGACCCCGACCTCGTGCGGCGGATGCAGGCCGGCGAAACGGCGCGCTCGCGCTGCATCTCGTGCAACAAGTGCGTCGCCGAGATGGATCGGCATGGGGTACGCTGCGTTCTTTAGCCGCACGGCCGTTTCTCCGGGGATTGTTCCTTGAACCAAACAGCCGCGGCATACATAATGACCGCAAACACGGGCACGGCGCCCGATTGTCCGGAGGTGGAGAGCGGCAGAAGCAGTTGAACTGAGAGTAGCGCCAGGACTCACTTGCCGTGAGTTGACGAGGTGGAAGCTTATCGAAAGACTCGGCGGATGGCTTCCCGGTTCCACGATCGTCAGGAGCGAACAAACCGCGCGGGCGACCGCGCGACAAAAACCGCTCTATGTGGCGGAACGCAAGTTCCGAATTCACTCCTAAACTCTCTCCATCTGTCAATCGTTCCCTGCCTGCGGCTCTGAACCTCTCCGGTCGAGTGCGCCGTCCCTGATCCCGCGCGAATGCCGCGCGGCGATAACTCCCCATCATTCGGGGGAAGGGCGCTTATGCCATGTGCGGAATAATGGGATACGTCGGCTCGAAGGATGCCTGCCCGATCCTGATCGGCGGCCTCAGACGACTCGAATATCGCGGCTATGACTCGGCCGGCGTTGCCACGCTGTTCGAGAACGGCAGGCTGGAGCTTCGCCGCGCCAAAGGCAAGCTCGACAATCTCTGCCGCCTCATCGACGGCCGCCCCCTCGAGGGGCGCATCGGAATCGGCCACACGCGATGGGCCACGCACGGCCGTCCTTCCGACGAAAATGCGCATCCTCATCAGGCGGGTCCGGTCGCGGTGATTCACAACGGTATCGTCGAAAACTATCTCGACCTGCGCCGCCGCCTGGTCGAGCGCGGCCACACCCTCAAATCCGAAACGGACACCGAGCTCATCTCTCATCTGGTCGAAGAACGCCTCAAGGAAGGCCTGGACCTTACCGAGGCGGTGCGGCGCGCGGTCGGCGAACTGCGCGGCTCGTTTTCGATCGTCGTCCTGTCGGAGACCGACCCGGGCAGGCTGGTCGCGGCCAAGACCGCGACGCCGCTGGTGATAGGACTCGGCGACGGCGAGAACTTCATTGCCTCCGACATCCCCGCCATCCTCGAACATACGCGGATGACGATGGTGCTCGAGGATGGCGAGATGGCCGAGGTCACGGCCGCGGGCGTCAAGGTCATGAAATTCGACGGAAGCGAAGTCGCGCGGACTCCGCGGCGAATCGAATGGGATGCGGTCGCGGCGACCAAGGGCGGCTTCAAGCACTATCTGCGCAAGGAGATTGCCGAGCAGCCGCAGGCGTGGATTGACACGATGGCGGGACGGGCGACCGCCGGTTCACCCGAAGTCAAGTTCGAAACCGAACTGCTTCCGGCGGCCGGCGCCGAATCGATCGGCAGAATCGTGATGCTTGGGGCGGGTGCTTCGTGGATCACCGCGCAAGTCGGCAAGTTCATCATCGAGGATCTCGCCGGAATTCCAGTTGAAGTCGATTACTCGGCCGAGTTCCGCTACCGGCGCCCGCCGATCGACCGCCGAACAATGATTATCGCGGTCTCGCAGTCGGGCGAGACCGCCGACACGCTGGCGGCGATGGAAGAAGGGCGGCGCACGGGCTCGCATCTGATCGCGCTGACCAACACCGTGGATTCGTCCATCGCGCGCAAGGCCGACGCCCGGATGTACACGCGATGCGGGCCTGAGATCAGCGTGACGACCACCAAGTGCTTTATCACTCAGCTCGAGTCCTACTATTTGTTTGCGATTCATCTGGCCTCGCGCCTGGGCCGGATCGGCGCTCAGCAGGCGGAAGAACTTCTTGCGCCGGCGTTCGCGATTCCCGCGCAGATCGCCGAGGTTTTCAAGCTCGAGCCCGAGATCGAGAGGATTGCGCGCAAGTACGCCCGCGCGACCGACTTCCTCTACCTCGGCCGCGGCATCAACTACCCAATCGCGCTCGAAGGCGCGCTCAAGCTCAAGGAAATTTCCTATATCCACGCCGAAGGCTACTCGGCGGGCGAGATGAAGCACGGGCCGATCGCGTTAATCGACGAGAAGATGCCGGTGGTGGTGATAATCCCCAACGACGACTTGTTCGAGAAATCGCTCTCGAACCTGCGCGAGGTCGAATCGCGCAACGGCAGGATAATCGCCGTCACCGATCGCGCGACCACCGAACTGCGCGCCATCGTCCAGGAAGTGATCGAGGTCCCCGCGACCAACAGGATGCTCACGCCGGTGCTGATGACGATCCCGCTGCAACTGCTCGCCTATCACATCGCGGTCGAACGCGGCACCGACGTCGATCAGCCGCGCAACCTGGCAAAATCGGTCACCGTGGAGTGAAAGCCGGCGACGCGCGCCGGGTAATGGGCGGGGCGCTTGCTTGAGTGGCGCCGCGACGGTACGCTCTGCTCTCGAATGTTCCCCGCTTGCGACAACGTTCTTTCCGAGTCCCGTGACCTGGGGCTTATTCTCGTCGTCGTAGTAGTACTTACGGAGGCCGTCGCGCCGTAGCGGGGATGGAGAAGTAACGTTTTGAACCCCTGCCGGCGTGATGGCCTGGCGGGGGTTCTTTTTTCCCGCCGAGCCCGCACCGTCCGCGCAGGGAGACGATCCGAAAAGGAGAGACTCCCGTGAAACTGACCGGCGCCGAACTCATCATCCGGCTTCTCGAACGCAACGGCATCAGCGTCGTTGCCGGAATTCCCGGCGGCGCGAATCTGCCGCTCTACGATGCGCTTGGCGCGAGCACGATTCGCCACGTTCTTGCCCGCCATGAGCAGGGCGCGGGCTTTGTCGCGCAGGGAATGGCGCGGGTCAGCGGCAGACCCGCGGTATGCTTCGGGACCTCGGGTCCGGGAGCTACCAATCTGCTGACCGCGATTGCGGACGCAAAGCTGGACTCGATTCCAATCGTCGCCATAACCGGACAGGTGCCGCGCGCGATGATCGGCACGGACGCGTTCCAGGAAATCGACACCTACGGCCTCAGCGTCCCCATCACCAAGCACAACTTTCTCGTTCGCTCCGCCCGCGATCTGCCGCGCGTTATCACGGATGCGTTCAGAATCGCGATGTCCGGGCGCCCGGGACCCGTCGTGGTCGATGTGCCCAAGGATGTGCAGACCGAGGTTGTCGAAATCGCCGCGATGCCGGAGGCCGCGCGACCCGATCCGCCCCCTTCCTTCAGTGCGGATGAGATTGCCCGCGCCGCGGCTCTTATCAACCAGGCAAAATGCCCGATGCTGCTGGCGGGAGCGGGCGTTATCGCGGCAGGTGCCGCCCCGGATTTGGTCCGCCTTGCCGAGAAAGCATCGATTCCCGTGGCCGCCACGTTGCTGGGACTCGGCGCGATGCGCCATGACCATCCCCTGTTCTTCGGGATGGTCGGGATGCACGCGGCGCGGTTCACGAACCTGCTGCTGGATGAGTGCGACCTCCTGATCGGCGTGGGCGTCCGTTTCGACGATCGCGCGACCGGCAAAGCCTCCGAGTTCTGCCCGCACGCCGCAATCGTGCATGTCGATATCGACGCGAGCGAGCTCGGCAAAATCAAGGATCCATGCGTCGGAATCGCCGCGGATGCCGGCGAGGCGCTGCGCGCCCTTGAACCGCTGGTCGTGGAGAATCCGCGCGCTGAATGGCTGAATCATGCGCGCACGCTGCGGACGCGCTATCCGCTTCTGCTGCCCGGCGCCGACGACCCGATTCGCCCTTACGGAATCGTTCGGCATGCCGCGGCGATGTTGCCCGCCGATGCGATCGTCGCGACCGATGTGGGTCAGCATCAGATGTGGGTGGCGCAGGCGTATCCGTTCAACCATCCGCGCCAATGGCTGACCTCGGGCGGGCTGGGAACGATGGGCTTTGGCCTGCCCGCGGCGATCGGCGCCGCGCTCGCCGCGCCGAATCGAACCGTCGCCTGTTTCAGCGGCGACGGGAGCCTGCTGATGAACCTGCAGGAACTTGCGACGGCGGCGGAGGAAGAGGTGAACGTAAAGATCATCCTGCTCAACAATTCGCATCTGGGCCTGGTCCGCCAGCAGCAACAGCTATTTTACGGCCGCCGCTTCTGCGCCTCGCGCTTTGTGGCGCAACCCGACTTCGCGGCGATCGCCCGCGCCTTCGGAATTGCGGCGATCGACCTGGGAGAAACGCCCGACCCGGCCGCCGCGCTTGCAAAAGCAATTGCGCGGCCCGGTCCATGCCTGATGAACGTGCCGATCGCGGCGGAGGAAAACGTTTACCCGATGGTGCCGCCGGGCGGCGCCAACCGTGAAATGATCGATGGAGACAGCAGCGATGCCGGCCTTGCCTGAACCGGACGCCCACGAGCGCCCCGCCGTGCCAGGGCGCGGAACGATTTTGCGCCTTCGCGTGCGAAACCATTTCGGAGTGATGACTCACGTGTGCAGCCTTTTTTCGCGCCGCGCTTTCAACCTCGATGCGATTGCCTGCCTGCCGCTCGGCGCCGGCGCCGAAAGCGTGGTGCTGCTCATAGTCAACGAAAGCGAACGGCTCGACCAGCTTCTTCGCCAGCTCACCAAGCTCGAAGACGTGATCGAGGTCAACCGCGCTCCGGAGCTGCGGCGCACCTTCGAGGCGATGGCCCGGAATCTCGAGTGAAAGACCTGGTGGGCGGCGGAACGAGAAGTCCGCCCGCTCCGCCGCCTCCGCACTTGACAGATCGGTTCATCCCGCTTAGTTTTCAATTTGAATTGTTTGAATTGAAATTATTATGCCGACTCACTTCACAGGCGAGGCCCCGCTGGTACGGGCGCTCGACGCTTACATCAAGCTGAGCCGCGCGAGCGATACGCTGGACTCGCGGCTCGCGGCCGCGCTCGCCCGCGAAGGCCTGACCACAGGGCAGCTCGGTGTGCTCGAGGCCCTGCTGCATCTCGGCCCGCTTTCGCAGACTGACATCTGCCGCAAGCTGCTGCGCAGCGGGGGCAACGTCACCACCGTGATCGACAATCTCGAGCGCCAGCATCTGGTGCGCCGCAAGCGCCGCAGCGACGATCGGCGGGTCGTGACCGTCGAGCTTACCGCGACCGGACGGCGGCTCATCGGCCGCGTTTTTCCCGGACACGCGCGGCGCATCGCGGAGGCGATGGCGGCGCTGACGGCGGCGGAGCAAATCGAGCTGGGCAGGCTATGCCGGAAACTGGGCCGCGGACCTTCCGCGGGCGAGATGTAACGGGAAAAAATTTTCACACGATAATTTGAATTCAAACTAAATCGTCCGAAGGGAGTCCCAATATGGCTGCCAGAGTTCATGTCGTCTTTTACAGCACCTACGGCCACGTCTACCGGATGGCCGAGGCGGTCGCCGAAGGCGCGCGGCTGGTCCCGGGGGTCGAGGCCGCGCTTTTTCAGGTTGCGGAACTGATGCCCGCTGACGTGCTCAAAAAAAGCGGAGCGGCCCGTGCGCGCGCCGCCTTCGCGCATGTCCCGGTCGCGCAGACGGCAAACCTTGCCGATGCCGACGCGATTATCTTCGGCACCCCCACTCGCTTCGGCAACATGGCGGCGCAGATGCGCAATTTTCTTGATCAAACCGGCGGCCTGTGGGCGCAGGGCAAGCTAATCGGAAAGGTAGGCAGCGTGTTCGCCAGCACCGGCTCGCAGCACGGCGGCCAGGAAACCACCATCACGAGCTTTCATACCACGCTGCTTCATCACGGGATGATTGTCGTTGGAGTGCCATACTCCGAAGCCGGCCTCACGGTCATGAACGAAGTCTCCGGAGGAACTCCGTATGGCGCAACCACGCTGGCGGCTGCCGACGGGTCGCGGCAGCCGTCCGAGAACGAACTGAAAATTGCGCGCTTCCAGGGCCGTCATGTCGCGGAGATCGCGAAGCGGCTCAAGGGCGAACGCTGACCTTGTCCGAAATTCGCAAATCGAGGTGACCAATCATGTTGCAGATAAGAAGGGGCGACTCGCGAGGTGCAACCCGCCTCGACTGGCTCGAGAGCAGGCATACCTTCTCGTTCGGAGACTACTACGATCCCGAGGCGATGGGATTTTCCGTGTTGCGGGTGATCAACGACGATTTGGTCGCCCCCGCCGCCGGCTTTCAAACGCATCCCCATCGCGACATGGAAATCGTTACATGGGTTTTGTCCGGCGCCCTCGAGCATCGCGACAGCCTCGGCAACGGCTCGATCATCCGGCCTGGCGATGCGCAGCGGATGAGCGCGGGGACCGGCGTTACCCACAGCGAAATGAATCCTTCATCCGCGGAGCCGGTTCGCCTGCTGCAGATCTGGCTGTTGCCGGACCGGCGCGGGCTTGCTCCCGGTTACGAACAACGCAATTTCACCGAATCCGAACGGCGCGGGCGGCTTCGCCTGATCGTATCGCCTGACGGAGCCGACGGTTCGGTCAGGATTCATCAGGATGCCAGGGTCTATGCAGCCCTGCTCGAGCGGGCCAGCTCCGCCGTCCACCGGATGGACCCGGCGCGCAAAGCCTGGGTTCAGGTGGCGCGCGGATCGCTGATGGTCAATGGCGCGGAGTTGATCGAAGGCGACGGTGCCGCGCTGGAAGACGAGGCGAACGTCGCGCTCGAGGCGGCAAAGGACTCTGAGGTGCTGCTGTTCGATCTTCCCTGATGTTGAGGCATTCAACCGCAGGCGAATCAGGCGCGCGCCGCATCGCGGCCGCGCCGATCGCTTGCGCCGGCGCGCCTTGACGGACCGATTCGCGCCGACATACAGGGTTCCAAGAGGGTTTGAGCGATGTCCCAGTTGCCGCCACTTTCGGGAATAAAGGTTGTCGATTTGACCCGCTATCTCGCCGGTCCCTTCTGCACGCAGATCCTGGGCGACTACGGCGCGGAAGTGATCAAGGTCGAACCGGTCGACAATCCCCGCTCCGAGCTCGGCGGAAACTCCGGCCGCGACACGTATTTCTTTCTCTCGTCCAACCGTTCCAAGAAGAGCGTGCGAATCGCGACCCGAACACCCGCCGGGCGCGAAGTTCTGCTGAGACTGATCGACAGCGCGGACGTTATGGTCGACAATTTCCGGCCCGGCGTGATGAAGGCGCTGGGGCTTGACTACGAGACGCTCGCCGCCCGCAACGCGCGTATCATCACCTGCAGCATCTCCGGATTCGGCGCGAGCGGGCCGCTTCGCGATTTCCCCGGCTTCGATCAGATAGCGCAGGGGATGTCGGGATTGATGAGCGTGACCGGAACGGCGGAGAGTGGACCGACTCGGGTTGGAATTGCCATCTGCGACCTGCTCGGCGGAATCTTTTCCGCGCAAGGAATTCTTCTCGCGCTCGAAGCCCGCCATCGCACCGGCCGTGGCCAGCGCGTCGAGACCTCGCTGCTTGAATCGATCGTGAGCATCCTGAGCTGGTCGGCGGGAATTTACTTCGAGACCGGCAAGACCCCCGGCCCCGCGGGAAACCATCATCCGCTCTCCTCGCCGCACGGCGTTTTTCACGCGAGCGACCGGCCGTTCAATATCGCGGTGGGCAACGAGGCGATGTGGCAAAAGTTCGTGAAGATCATCGAGCGGCCCGAATTGGCGGATGACGCGCGCTTCCAGAGCCCGGGAGCGCGGGTCAAAAATCGCGCCGCATTGACCGGGGAAATCGATCGCGCGCTTGCCTCCAGCACCGCCGAATACTGGATCGACCTGCTGAACCGCGAAGGTATCCCCTCCGGGCCGATTCTCACCATCGAGGAGATGTTCAAGCATCCGCAGACCGCCGCGCGCGAACTGCTGCTCAGGATGCCGCATCCGGTTATCGGGGAATATCAAACCACTGGACTGGCCGTGAAGCTGGCCGAGACGCCGGGCAAAATCACGCGGCCGCCCCTCGCCGGCGAGCACACGGACGAGGTGCTGACAGCGCACGGTTACTCCCGGGAGGAGCTTGCGCGGCTCAGAGCGGACGGCGTGATTGCCTAGCGAACAAAAAAACGGCGCGGGCTTTTGGCTCCGCGCCGCCTGGCTTGCTCATTTCAGATTCGAGTTATTCGCGCTCCTGGAAGCCTTCGAGGTTGCGTGAGCGCCCGGTCTGGCGCAGCTTGCGCAGCGCTTTGGCCTCGATCTGGCGGATACGCTCGCGGGTGACCGCGAATTGCTTGCCGACTTCTTCGAGCGTGTAGTCGGTCTTCTGCCCGATCCCGAAGCGCATCCTGAGAATCTGCTCTTCGCGCGGGGTAAGGGTGGCAAGCACCTTGCGCGTCTGCTCTCCGAGATTTCCCTGGATGGCGGCTTCGACCGGCGAAGGTGCGAGTTCGTCCTCTACGAAATCTCCCAGCGAGCTCTCTTCTTCATCGCCGATCGGCGTTTCCAGCGAAATCGGCTCTTTGACGATCTTGAGAACCTTCTGGACCTTGTCCAGCGGCATCTCCATCTGCTCCGCGATTTCCTCCGGCCCCGGCTCGCGGCCAAGGCGCTGAACGAGCAGACGGGTGACTCGCAGGAGCTTGTTGATGGTCTCGACCATGTGAACCGGAATACGAATGGTACGGCCCTGGTCGGCGATCGCGCGGGACATCGATTGCCGGATCCACCAGGTCGCGTAGGTCGAGAACTTGTAGCCGCGCTGATATTCGAACTTGTCGACCGCCCGCATCAGGCCGATGTTTCCCTCCTGGATCAGGTCCAGGAAGCCCAGGCCGCGGTTGGTGTAGCGCTTGGCAAGGCTTACGACGAGCCGGAGGTTGGCTTCGGTCAGTTCTTTCTTGGCGCGGCGGCTCTTGTCCTGCCCGGCGGCAAGGAGTTCGAGTGAGTGGGCGAATTCCTCTCCAGAGGCCTTCACCTGCTGCTCGATGTCTTTCATCTTGCGCTGCGCGGCGCGGATGCGGGCGGCGATGTCGAGCAGGTTTTCTCTCGTCTCGTTGACCTTGAGCACGTGGCGGCGGTCTTCGGCTTCGGCCGCTTCCTTGAGCAGATTCGAGCGGGAACGTCCGGTCGCCTCTTCGTAACGCTGAATGAGATTTTGCGCTTCGCGATACTCGCCGAGCAGCGAACGCATCCGGTCGATAATCGCTTCGATAAGGCGCCGCGAAAGCTGCATCGCGCGCAGCTCTTTTTTCACCCGTTCTTTCAGGCGCTGGTGAAGCTTCTCGGTCTTGGTCGGTTTGTGGTTCGTGCCTTTCTTGCGCGCGGGTTTGTGCGCGCCAAGCCGGGCTTCGAGCTTCTCGAGATTGGCCTGCAGGTCCTTGAGCTTCTTGAGGTGCAGATGGAGCCGTTTTAGCTGGCGTTCGTCGGCTTCGGGTCCGCGCTCCTCGTCGGGCTCGGAGTTCGCGTCTTCAGTGTCCTCGAAGATGTCGCGAACGTCGGCTTCTCCGGCTTCAATCGCGTCGCCCAGCTTGATGACGTAGTCGAGCGTGACGGGAGAGCTGAGCACCTGTTCTTCAACCTCGTTCTCGCCCGCCTCGATCCGCTTGGCAATCTCCACTTCCTGCTCGCGCGAGAGGAGCTGGAAATTGCCCATTTCCTTGAGGTACAGGCGGACCGGGTCGGAGGATTCGCCCAGATTATCGGCGGGTTCCGCCTGCTCCTCGGGTTCCTCCTTGGCCTCGACTTCGGCGTCGGTATCCGCGCCTTCGGCGGGGACCTCGTCGAGGACCTTGATATCAAGGTCTTCGAAGCTGTCGAGAGCTGCGCGTAGATCGGTCGGCGTGGCGACATCCTGGGGCAGGAAATCGTTGACCTGCTCGAATGTCAGGTAGCCCTGCTCACGCCCGAGGTCTACCAGTCCCTGCAGATCCTTTCCTTCGTACTTTGGTTTCATGCTTTTACATACCGACCGGAGCCATGCTCACGGTTCAATCCGGCCCGCAAAACGAGAGTTGGCCGCGGATGGAAACAGCCTCATTAATACAGATGATCCGGACAAGGCAAGCTAGACGCGTCGAATTTTCAAGGCTACGCTTCGAGGTGTTTTGAGTCAAATTACTCCCGCTGATTCGCCCTCATTATCAGTATAATTTTCGCCTTGCTCGGCAGTCCCGTCCCGCGCCGCCGACCTGCTCCCTTGTATTATAAGCATTGAATGCGGGTGATGCCGCGAGGCGCAGACACAAACGAGCCGCACATCACTGGAAAAAGCCTTCGCAAGCACATACGTTTGGGAGCCTTGGCAAGTTTCCGGGAATTCGAAGCGCTTTGATAATCCACCTCATAGTTCTGATTTTTAGCTTTGGAATAATTCTTGCCGGTTCGGAGCTTTTTACGAACGGGGTCGAGTGGGCAGGAGAACGGCTTTCTATTGCGGAAGCAGCCGTCGGAAGCCTCCTCGCCGCAGTCGGAACCGCCCTGCCTGAAACCTTTATACCCGCCGTTGCCCTCCTGTCCGGCTCCTCCGACGCCCGTCATGAGGTCGGCGTCGGCGCGATCATCGGCGCCCCCCTGATGCTCTCGACGGTGGCGCTTTTCGTGATGGGGGTCGGGGCGATTGCCTACCGCAAGCGCAGGGGCAGAATCGCGCTCAAGGTTGGCCGCGAGGATGCCCGCCGCGACCTGACCTTCTTTTTCATCATCTTCGTCACCTTTGCCGGATGCGGCCTGCTGCGCCTCGGACCGCTTGCCCGCCACATACTGGCCATAGTCGCTCTCCTGGCCTACGCCGGTTACTCGGTGATGCTCCTGCGGATGCATCGAGTGGCCGGATTGGAAATGGAAAACGGCCTCTACCTTGAAGCATTGTTCGGCGGCGATTCGACCCGGCCGCAGGGATGGACTATCGGGCTGCAGGTCGCGGTTGGAGTGTTGGCAATTCTGCTGGGAGCCAAGGAGTTCGTTGACCAGATCGTGCTTTTTTCAGAGCATGCGAGGATCAATCCCGGCGTGCTGTCCCTGATTCTGAGTCCGCTCGCGACCGAATTGCCCGAGAAATACAACTCGGTGGTATGGATTCGTCAGCGCAAAGACCATTTGGCGCTGGCGAATATCACGGGGGCGATGGTGTTTCAGTCGTGTATCCCGGTCGCGCTGGGGCTCGCCTTCACGCCCTGGATACTGACCGCGCCGGAAATTCTCGCGGGCTCCGTCGCGCTGGCATCATCCGCGATCCTCTTTATCAATCTGCGCGATGCGGAACTGGGAACGCCCACGCTGATGATTGGCGGGATAGCATACGCGATATTTCTTGGCGGACTCGCGTACCTGGGAGTGTTTGGATAGCCGCCGGACTGCCTTGCCCGGACAATAGCTTCGATCTCGCTCGTCGGGCGGAAAGCGCGATGCTCGCGACGACCCTACTCAAAAGCGCGGCATCGGTGCAGAATCGGTTTAGTCGTGGCCAACCGCTACCAGGAACTCGCGCGGCGCTTCTTTGAAAACCGGCTTTTGTTCGGCAATCCGGCCGAGGCGGGAATCGTCGCGGTTGAAGTCGCGTCGCCAGGCGAAATCGAAATCTTTCGGCGCGGTTCAGCCGGGCTCACACGCGAGCGGCGCCCGATACGGCTCTTTCTGCTGCTCGACAATCTCGCCCATCTGAAGGGTTTCAAGGGCGAGGTGGAAATCCGCGAGCTCGAGGGCGACTTCCGCTTCCGCCATCTGGTTACGCTTGCTTCCGGCGCCACTCTCGATGCGCTGAAGCGCCATCTGCGCTACACGACCGGCAAGACGCCAAACGCTCCCGATGCTCCCTATCTCGTGCTGGCCGACCCGGTCGAGCAGCATCTGATGCTGACCGGCACGACCTGTTTCATGGGTCTCGAACTGTCCGACCTGGTCCGCTTGCAGCTCGACATCGAAACCTACATCACGCCCGGCTTCGAGTTTCCTTCAGCCGCGCGCGAAGGCGACCGCGTAATCGCGATCTCCATCACCGACTCGACCGGGTTCGAACGGCTGCTGAGCGGAAAGGAGATGGACGAGCGCTCGATACTGGAAGAGATGGTGCGAATCATCGCCGAGCGCGACCCAGATGTAATCGAAGGGCACAACCTGTTCCGGTTCGATTTCGAGTACCTGGAAGCGCGCGCCCGCCGCCACAAGGTCAACCTGGCGCTGGGCCGCGACGGATCGGCGCTGCGGGCCCGTCCTTCGCGCCTGCAGATTGCCGAACGATCGATCGCCTACCGCCGCTACGACATCCACGGCCGCAGCATCATCGACACCTGGATTCTGGCGCAGCATTACGATATCGCCAGTCGCGAGCTGGAAGGATTCGGGCTCAAGCAGCTCGCGCAGCATTTTGGAATCGCGCGGCCCGATCGCGTCTATATCGACCCGTCGCGAGTGAGCGAGTATTTCGATCGCGATCCTGACAAGCTCTTTGCCTATGCGCTGGACGATGCGCGCGAGACCCGCGGAGTAGCCGAAATACTCTCGCCCAGCTATTTCGTGCAGGCGAAAATTTTTCCGTACTCTTTCCAAAACGTGGTGCTGCGCGGCAACGCCACACGAATAGACGCACTGATGATGCGCGCGTACCTGGCGGCCGGCCATTCCATCCCGGCTCCCCAGGACCCGGCGCCGGTGGCCGGAGGATATACCGAGATGCGCCGATGCGGGGTTGCCCGCGGGGTCCTCCATTGCGACGTAACCTCGCTGTATCCGTCGCTGATGCTGCAGTACCGGCACGCCCCCAAATCGGACCGATTGGGAGTGTTTCTCAGGCTGCTCGAAGACCTGAGAAGCTTTCGCGTTCAGGCGAAGTCGCTCGCGCGCGAGCTTCAGGGAGCGGAACGCCGCAACCTCGAGGCCCTTCAGCAAACCTTCAAAATTCTTATCAATTCGTTTTACGGATACCTGGGTTTCTCGCTCGGCCACTTCAACGATTTCGAGGTTGCCAACGCCGTGACCGGCCGCGGCCGCGATCTCATCCAGCGCGCGGTCGCGGAGCTGGAAAAGCTCGGCGCGCAGGTAATCGAGGTGGACACCGACGGAATCTATTTCGTTCCTCCCCAGGCTGTGTGGGACGACGCTTCCGCCGAGGCGTTCATCGACCGGCTCGGCGCTGTGATGCCGGAAGGAATCCGGCTGGAAATCGACGGCCGCTACCGGGCGATGTTCAGTTACAAGATGAAGAACTATGTGCTGCTCGACGAAGCCGGAGAAATGACGGTCCGCGGGTCGGGCCTGAAGTCGCGCGGGCTCGAGCGCTTTCAGCGCCGGTTCATGGAGGATATCTTTCGGCTCCTGATGGAAGATCGGGGCGGCGACCTGGAAAAGCTTCGCGACGACTATCGCGCGCGGCTCGAACGCCACGAAATTGGAATCGCCGAGTTGATGAAGACCGAGACGCTGCAGGATTCGCTCGACAACTATCGAAGCAAGGTCTCGGGCAAGCGCCGCAATCTCTCAGCGGCTTATGAACTCGCGCTCAAATCGGAACGGCGCTACCAGAGCGGCGATCAGATTTCCTATTACGTGACCGGGTATGGATCGCGCGTGAAAGTGGCCGAGGCCGCTCGGCTCGCTTCCGAATACGACCCCGCAAAGCCCGACGAAAACGTCCCCTACTATATCGCCAAGCTCGACGAGCTTTACGAAAAATTCCGCGTCTTCGCAAAGCGTCCAGGCTTGTTCATCGCCGAGCCGGAAGCCGAAGAAAGCGCCCCGCCCGAGCAGCGCCAGCTTCTGCTGGAATAGAGAGTCCGGGACCAAATCCGGGGCTTTTACTCGGCGCAGTCCGAAGTCTCGGCGCCCTGCACCACGATCACGCATCGATCGCCGCCCGGGACTTCATCAAGCGGCAAGCCGACCTCGTCGGCGAACTTCTTGCCAACGATTAGCAGCCGGCCCGGCGACTGGCGCAGTAACTGATGCAGGCTGTGCTCGGTGAGCACATCGCTATGGAACAGCGCGCCCATTTCGGCGTACGCCTCTCGCGCCATCTCGACCAGGTCGGGTTCGGGATGCGGCGACATCCGCTTCGACACGAGCAGCGCGCGCAGCTTGCACTTCTTGTTCTGCGCAATTCGCATCGCCAGCGACAATACCGCTCGGCCATCGGAGCCCCCGTCGATAGCGGCAAAGACCCGCTCGATCGGACGGTCGGTGCCCTGGATGAAGACGCCAACGTTGATCGCAAGCGGTTTGGCCTTCGAGAAGACTTCGCGCACGACCCCGCCCATCGTGTTGCCGCCTTTGGCGTTGCGATGGTAGCCGAGCAGAATCCATGCGACCCGCGCATCTTCCGCGGCCGCGATGATGTCTGCCGCGGGATCGTCGGTCCAGGCAGCTTGCGCGCCGATGGTAATCCCGTGGGCTTGCGCGTATTGCACCGCGGCGGTCAGTGCCGCGGTCGGCGGCGCAACATCCGAGTCCGCGACGCCTGCGCGGCGGACCAGTGCAATTACCCGCGGTGGCGGCTCATCCGGCGGACTTGCCGCAAATGCGATCGCCAGCAGCGGCGCGACCGCCTCGGGATTCGCAACCGGAACCAGGAGTCCTCGTTGATCTTCAGGTGACGTAGGGCGATTCCTCCGAAACCGCGCGCCCATCGCGCGGTATCTAGGCTAGGATGGTTTCGATCCTTTTGCCACATCCGGATGGGATTGACTCGGAAGGCAATTATTGTGCATTGGGGTTGAGGCCTTGAACGCAGGATAGCTCGCCGGAAAGGAGCATACGGTTATGTCCGATGCAAAAGCTGAACTGAACTGGGACAAAGTCAAAAAATTCTCCGCCCAAGTCTCCAACGACATCGGCGCGGCGATGCTGGGGGCGATGAGCTATATCGGAGACAAGCTCGGAATTTTCAAGGCTCTCGCCGCGAGGGGCCCGGTCACTTCGGCGGAGTTGTCGGAAAAAACCGGCCTGAGCGAACGCTATTTGCGCGAATGGCTGGCCGCGATGACAGCGGCCGAATACGTCGCCTACGACCCTGCATCCAGGCGCTATTCGATGCCGCCGGAGAACGCGATGATTCTGGCGCGCGAGGAGTCGCCCTTCTTCATGGGCGGTTTTATCCAGGGAATCATTCCGAATCTCTCCGTCACGCCGAAGGTGGTCGAAGCATTCAAGACCGGCGCCGGGGTTCCGCAAAGCGAGTATCCCCCCGAGACCTTCGAGTCGATGGAACGATCGACGGCGGGAATGTATCGCAATCAACTCGTGAAGCATTGGCTACCCGCAATGCCGCACGTGATCAAAACGCTCGAATCGGGCGGCGCGGCGCTGGACGTCGGATGCGGCAGCGGACGATGCGCAATCACGCTGGCCCAGGCTTTCCCGAAAGCGCAGATTTTCGGCTTCGACGCCCATCCGGGTTCGGTGGAACGGGCGCGCAATAACGCGCGCGCGGCGGGCCTAGGTGATCGCATCACCTTCGACGTGGTCGATTGCTCAAAGCTGCCGGCGGGCAAATTCGACTTCATCTCCACTTTCGACGTCGTGCACGACTCGATCGATCCCGCCGGGCTGTTGCGCTCGATCCGGGGCGCGCTCAAGCCGGCAGGCACCTACCTGATGGTCGAGGTGAACGTGTCCGCGCGGCTTGAGGACAATATCAGCGCGATGGGCCGGATGATGTACTCGATGAGCACGCTGTACTGCATGAGCGTGTCGCTCGGCGGCGGCGGCGCGGGCATCGGCGCTTGCATGGGCGAAGAGAAGGCGCGCGAGCTCGCGCGAGAAGCCGGTTTTTCAGGCTTCGAGCGCCTGCCGGTGAAGGATCTCTTCTCCGTGCTCTACGAGTTGAAGCCGTAGCATCGCCGTGCGCGGCGGCGGCGAAATTACAGGCCGCCGAAAAACCCGTGAAACAGGCTTTCGGGATCGTACCTGGCCTTCAGCTCGTGCAGGCGTCTCCAGTGCTCCGGCGAGAAGGCTTCTTCGGCCCGAGAGCGATCGTCGAGGATGTCTGACTCGCCCAGGTATCGTCCGCACGCAAACAGCTTCAGCAGTTCGCAGCATTGGCGGTGCCATTCGATGTTAGCCGCGTCATCGCCTGCATCTTCCCAGATAGTCCATGGCCCGCCATAGACGCGCGCCGCCTTCGACAGCGCCATGTCTTCGCGAGCCACTCCGCCCGCCCATCCGGGATACAGCGCGAACAGCACCAGGGTCTTGGGATTGGGCGCGCATTTGAAGTGATCGCGCACCGCACAGAGCATCTCCGCCGGCGAAGAGTTCGACCATAGCGTCTCGACTTTGTTGCGGTGGAACTCGGGCCACATGCTGCCGGAAAGCGTGAACAAGCTCTCAAAATCGGTCCGTTCCGCGACAGTCTTGCGGAGGCTCGCGTGGGGACATTGCTCCAGCTTTCCCAAGGTTTGCCTCGCTTCGTGTTCACTATCGGCGAACACGGTCGCGGTGACCATGCAGACCTTTCCCCGGTTCGTTCGGCATTGGTCCTTCATGTCCTCGGGGGCCGAAACCAGAAACAGCGTCATCTCGACGTTTCGCGGCATCGTCTCCATTGCCAGGGAGAACCACTGAGCGACTTCACCGAGTTTATCGAGCGAATAGTAGTAGGTACTTGCGTGGATGGCGCGCGGACGCGGGTACAACTTCAGATGGAACCGCGTCGCCACCGCAAACATTCCCGCACCCGCTCCGCGCGCAGCCCAAAACAGCTCTCGATTGCGCTTCGCATCGGCGGTGACCAGTTGTCCATCGGCGGTAACCATCTCGATGCCGGTGACACTCGCGCAGGCGTGGCCCCACTGGCCGGCATTCCAGGCGATACCGCCACTCAAGAGGTAGCCGCTCGCTTTGACCTGGGGGCAATGGCCGACGGGAAAGGCGAGCCCATACGGCTCGAGCATCGCCATCATCTCTCGGTTGGAGATGAAGGGCTGAATGGACGCGGTCCTCGCCTCGGGATCGATTCGCACCTGGTTGAGCCGCGACAGGTCGATCATCATCCCGCCCTTGCGCAAAGGCGTTCCGCACCAGGCGTGTCCGCCTCCCCGCACCGCCACCTTTAGATTCGCCTCGCGCGCGAACCTGATGGCCTCGACCACGTCATGATCGCTGGCCGCCTGCACGATCAGGTCCGGAAAGCGATCGGGGCGAAGCTGGTTCCAGTCGGCCTCTCGGATCGCCGCATATGCTTCGTCGCCGCGACAAATCACCCTCCCGATGCATCGAGACTGCAAACTTGAAGTATCCATCGTTTTCCTCTCCTGGCTTAGAACAAGATCGTGCTCTGCAGAGTGAATACCGTCGCGCCGCGATAGGACGTGTTGGCGCCTGGGTTCGGTATGTAACTGAACGTGGGCTGCACGAAGAATCCGCCGAATACGTGCACCTGGTAGTACGCCTCCAGAATCTCCTCGTTGCTGCGAAAACCCGAGCCTGGGAGATGGTTCAGCCACGACCATGCGGAACCGACGCCGAAGGAATCGTCCGGCCGATGAGGCACCAGACCGAACGCCGTAAGCCCGATGCCGAAGTACTTGCTCGCGAGCATCGTGCTGGAGTTGTTGATGCCGAATTGCGCGAAGCTCGTGACCCCGCTGTTGTCGAGTCCTGGATGGCGAAACCAGAGACGCTGGGAAGCGAACGTGTAGAACCCCTCCGTTCCGTTCTGATGAACGGACTTTCCGGGGCTGCCCGCGGTCAGCTCTCCTGTCTGGCCCCATCCGCCAAGCCCGAGCGAGCCCGGCAACCTCTCGTTGCCCAGGAACCAGGCGGTGCCTATCTCGCCGATCTGAAAGTAGTAGCCGCTGAAGCGCGGCGTCGCGCTGATGCCAGTCTGGCGTCCGGTCGCAAGCGTCCCGTCATACACGCCATACATCGCGTACCAGTTGCGAGCCGGCGTGAAGGTCGTGGTGATCCCATACGCTGAGTTGTAGTAACCCGGCATCGCGCCCAGGATCGTCGGGTTCACGAATATCGGCGTGTAGATGAGTCCGGTGACGGCCGGGATGGCAAGGCTTTGGTCTCGCACCGGAATCGGGCGGGCGACGTTGTTGAAATCGTAGGTCGGAACGACCTTGCCAAACCTGATCGCGAGTTTGTCGTCAAACAGCCGCTGGCGCCACCACAGCTCATACAACTCCGTGCGATCCAGCGGCGGAGTCTCGGTCAAGCCATCATATCCGGTCACCACGCCCGCATCGGCATTGGCGGGTTGCCCATCGAACTGCAGGAGCTCCGCGCCCACTTCGCCGCCGGGTATGCGGGCAAGCTTTTCGAGATCAAGATCGGTCGCGAGAATTTCCAGGCTGTTGGTGTTCCAGGTTTTCGGATTCGCCCCGCCGCCGAACTGATAGTCGGCATTTGCAACCCACACACCGCCGAGGAACACTCCCGAATCAGAATCGAAACCGAGCAGCCGGCCGAGAAGGCCGCTGCCCGGCTTGCCATTGACCGCGCCCGGATTGCCCGCGATCGCGCTGTACTGGGTGTCATCGAGCATCGACCAGAGCGAACAAGGGCGAGACGGTGACTGGGCCGGCGCCTGCTCGGCGTCCGCGCGCGATGGCGGCATCCACAGCAACCCCGCCACCAGGGCCATCGCGAGGCATCGCGCGGCAACCAAACTTGCCGCGCGACGTCCCCGCGACGGAGGCACCTGATGGCCGCGCTTCGAGGCATCGCGATGCGCTGGCGCGGACATGCGGGCACTCGATATCCCGATGGTCAGTACTGAATCCGGCCGGGCATGTCGTGGTACTTCTTCCAGACCTCGACGCATTCCTCGCGCAGCACCTGTTCGGCGGGAATCGAACGGTCGACCGTGGGTTTCTTGAGTTCGGCAAAGATCATGCTGTCGTCGAAGTTGCCGTACTCGAGCGCGTCGCCGCAGGTGGCCGCGTAGAAGATTCGCTCGATACCGGCCCAGTACGCCGCCGCCGCGCACATCGGGCAGCATTCGCCGGCGGTGTAGAGGGTGGCGCCCGTAAGCTTGAAACTGCCTACCTTCTTGCACGCCTTGCGGATGGCTTCGATCTCGCCATGCCAGGTCGGGTCGTTTTCGGCGACGACACGGTTGGCGCCTTCGCCGATGATGTTGCCGCTTTTGTCGACGATGACCGCGCCGAAGACTCCGCCCGCCTTCTTGACCAGCGAGGTATCCGCGGCAAGTTCGATCGCCCGTTTCATGAATCGTTTGTCCTGTTCCGTCATAACCTCTCTCCTTTTTCTTGGCCTACAAAAGCCGCGACAGCGCGGCGATTTCTCCCGCGTAGAAAACGAGCAATAGTGCGACGCCTGCGGCATCCACCCACCTCCCGCCATCAGCGCGCGGCGTGAGCCACCAGTTCATCGCGGCGATCGCGATCGGCATGAACGGCCACGCGAGCAGGAAGACGCTGATAACGTTGCCGATGAAGGTTCCGAGCGCGGCGGGACTGAGTCCGCCGATCACCGGGGTGAGAAACCGAAGCTCCAAAACAACGATCGGAAACAGCATCAGGATCACGAGCATCGACTGCTTCCAGCTCGGCGGGGACTGTCCACTCACCGGATCCGGCGGAAACCATCCGGCGAACGAACCTGGCAGTCGGTGGTGCTCCCACGACCGCACCAGCGCGTCGTGCTCGCGCAGCAACTCCTTGCGCACGTCCGAGTTCAGCCACGCATCGAGCTGCCGCGGCGTCGCGAAGCGCACCAGGGTTGTCCAGTAGTGCTGCCCGCTCGATGCGGGCGGCTGGAGGAAGTTTCCGCGATAGCCGGGAAATTGCGCTTCCGCTCGATGGATTCTCTCAGCCCAGTCGCGATACTCGCGGTCCTTGCCGGGCTTGACCTGGGTAGTGACGACTTCGGTGACGACGCTGGCGAGGGCGGCTTCCGCGACTTCGCTCTCGCGCACGGACTGGCCCTCCGTGCCGGCCAGCGATCTGGCCTCCTCCAGGAGCCGGGCATGTCCTTCGGTCGCACGCCACGCGCGCAAAGCCGCGGCGTTGCGAAAGTGCTGGACGATGCTCCATTCGTCGCTTCCCGGCGACGAGGGCGCGTTCACTTCGGAACTTACGAAGCCGTCGATCTCCGCGGCCGCCGTGGCCGCTTTCGCGTGCCACTGCGAAAATTCACCGTCGGCCTCTGGACGGGGTTTCAGCTTGATGACGAGAGCGACGGGAGCGCCAATGTCGTCTGATTGATCTGCTGTCTGCATAAGCGGCGCCGCGCGCGGGTTGAAGTCGAGTGCCCGCCGATCGGCTGGCGTCACTTATCGCGCATCGGTCCGCGGCCGTCCCGGAGAAGTTGATCAAAAGTTGTTAAACTTGCCGGACCGCGTGTGCCCGCAGAGGCATCCTTGTGCAATCAACTCGGGCCGATTAGGCTCGTGAACACTTCTGGAAATAGCGGCCCGGCTCCCTGCTTCTGACATCTGCTCCCGCCGCCGTTCTGAAGCTTTCCGCGCAGGGCCGATATGGCTGAAGAAAAGGCTTACCGATTCGCACCCTTCAGGCTTGACCCCGCGAACTGGAGGTTGCGCAAAAACAACGAGTTTCGCGCGCTCAGGCCAAAGACCTTCGCAATCCTGCGCCATCTTCTCGACAACGCCGGCCGGCTCGTCACCAAGGACGATCTTCTCCGCACGGTATGGCCGGGAGTTAAGGTTGAAAACTCGGCCCTGCGCGTCTGCATGAACGAATTGCGCCAGGTGCTCGAGGACGATCCGCATCGCCCGCGCTTCGTCGAAACCGTGCATCGCCTCGGCTATCGCTTCATTGCTTCGGTCGATCTGTCCGACGAGGAAGAGGACGAACCGGCGCACTTCGCGCGCCCGCAGCCGATCGTCGTCGGGCGCGATGCGGAAGTGGCGCGCCTGCTTGAATCGTGGGAGCGGGCGCTCAGCGGAACGCAGCAGGTCGTGTTTATTGCCGGTGAGCCGGGCGTCGGCAAAACCACCCTGGTCGACAAATTTCTTGCCATGCCGCTCGCGTCAGGATTCGCCCGGATCGGCCGCGGACAGTGCGCCGATCAATACGGCAACGGCGAGGCGTATCTTCCCGTGTTCGAGGCGATCGCCACGATATGCAACGGGCGCAAGGGCAAAGACGCGCGCAGAATACTGATGCGCGAAGCTCCCGACTGGAGCGCCCAGATGCCCTGGCTGCGCAGTGTCGATGGCCCGAATAACGGCGCTCCGGCGCGGCAGCCGTCGCAGGCGCGGATGCTCCGCGAGCTTGCCGTGGCGCTCGCCACGATCGCTTCCGCGCGGCCGGTCGTGCTGGTATTCGAAGATCTCCATCTGAGCGATCGCGCCACGGCGGAAGCGATCGCCTATCTTGCCAAGCGGCGCGACCCGGTGCGGCTAATGATAGTGGGGACCTACCGCAGCGCCGGGACACGGCGCGACCCCGCGCGGCTGGCCGCGATGGCGCGCGATCTGCGCGATCGCGGGCAATGCCAAATCCTGCGGCTCAGCGGCCTTAAGGAAGCCGACGTCGCCGACTATCTTCATCGCCGCGTCGACCGGCCGCTGTCGCCAAAGCTGGCCGCCCAGGTCCATCGCCGGACCGGCGGCAATCCGCTGTTCATGGCCGCGCTCGTCGATCACCTCGAATCATCGGGCGCAACCGCGCGGTCATGGCCCGACGATCTTCGCGAGCTTGGCGTGCCGGACAACGTGCACGCGATGATCGAACACCAAATCGATGAACTGCCCGAAGAAGATCGAAGAATCTTGAAGCTGGCCAGCGTCGCCGGCGCCGCGAACTTTGAATTTTCGTCGGCGGAATTGGCGGCAGCCTGTGGCGATGAAAGTGAGCCGGAAAACCAGGACACAATCGAAGAGCGATGCCAGGACTTGACGCGACGCGTGGGCTTTCTTCTGGCCGCGGACGTCGCGCGATGGCCCGATGGTACGGTTTCGGCGGGCTATTTGTTCGGCCACGCGCTTTACCAGGAAGTTCTCTACGCGATGATGAGCGGCGGGCAGCGCGCGCGGGCTCATCTGCGAATCGCACACCGGCTCGAAGCGGCGTACGGCGCCCAAGCCGGCAGAATCGCGACGCAACTTGCGATGCACTTCGAACGGGGTGGCGATCCGTTCCGTGCCGCGGAAAATTTGAATAACGACGCCGATACCGCGCTCAGCCGCGGCGCTCCGCTCGAGGCGCTGGCTCAAATCGAGAAGGCCCTGGGGCTGCTCAAGCTGGTTCCCCGCGATCATGACCGCGCGCGCCTCGAGCTGCGCCTGGAAGCCACTCGATCGCAGGGCTTGGTCATGGGCCGGTTTTCGCGTCCGAAGATCGAAGCGACCGTGCGGCGCATCGGCGACCTGGTTGACGAAGTCGGCAATTGGGCGGTGCCGCTTCTGGTGATTCAAGGCGTCACCAAGCTGGCGATTTCGCCAATGGAAAGCCGGGCGTGCGAGGTCCTGATCACGGCGGCACTGCGCCGGGCGGAATCGGAATCGCACGGGGCGCAGGCAGCGGAACTGGTGCCGCTGCAATCCTTCGCGCATATGGCGTTGAGCACGGCCTGCATCGTTCAGGGCAAATACCACGAGGCGGCATTCCACGCCCGGCGCGCCATCGAAACTTACAACCCCGCCTACCAGTCGCCGTCGAGCGACTCCAGGGTTCACGCGCTTGCGGAATACGCGGTCGCGCAGTGGACCTTGGGCTATGCCGATGAGGCGCGCAGGCTGATGCTCGAAGCGATAGCGGCGGGAGAAAAAACCGGCAACGCGAATGCATTGGCTTTCGCGATCTCGCGCGCCGCCACTATCTGCGCGTTCAACCGCCAGCCGAAGGAACAACTCGCCTTTGCCGAGCGGCTCGTAGCTTTCACCGCCGACAAGGACGTTGAACCATGGCATTCGTGGGGATTGTTTTTGCGCGGATCGGCGCGAGAGCAGATGGGAGAAGTGAACGAAGGATACCGAATCATGCGTTCGGCTCTTGCCGCCCTGGAATCGGGTGACGCGAACCATCCGCCAACCATCACCACCCACGCCCGCGCATCGCTCCGATACACCGAGGTCGCAGCCGGACTGCTTCGCGCACATCAAGGAATGCGCGACGTGCAGGAAGTGATCGATGAATGCATACAGACCGGATCAGTCGGGTTGCTGGCCGATCTTTATCGGCTGATGGGCCTGCTCGCGCTGCTCAAGGAAAATCCGGATCGCGCGCCGGAAGTCGAAGCGGAAGGTTTTTTTCGCAAAGCCATAGCCACCGCGCGCAGCCAGGGCGCCATCTCGCTCGAACTGCTCGCGGCCCTCGATCTCGGCAGGATGCTGCGACGCCAGGGCAAGACAGCCGAAGCGCGCAGGATCCTGTCCTCGATACTCCGGCGTTTCGCGGAGGGACACGACACGCCCAACCTGAACGATGCCCAGGGCTTGCTGGATGAGTTGCAAACCGGCGCGACGCGCTAACCTCGCAGCCGGTTTCTGAACGCTTCTTTCAGCGCAGGCAGGACCGCTGCCCAGTCCGCGACGATTCCGAAGTTGGCGCGCTCGAAGATTACCGCCTCCGGATCGTTGTTGATCGCCACCACTGTCTCAGCGCGTTTGATTCCGACCGTATGATTCGGCACCCCGCGAATTCCGATCGAAATGTACAGGCGCGGATCGATCGCCTTGCCGGTCAGGCCCACCTGTAGCTGGCGCGGAACCCATCCGGCGTCCGTCACGCGCCGCGTCGCGCATAGAGCGGCGTGCAGGATGCGCGCGAAGTCGGCTGCCTGCGCAACCCCTTCTGGTCCTCCCACTCCGGTGCCCACCCCCACCACCACTTCGGCTCCTTCCAAAGGCTCGATCGTTTCATCGAGCAGCGAATGCCGCGCGATGAGACGGCTGAGCGGCTTGGACACCTGCGGTGCGACGGTCTCGACCACGGCATCCCGCTCGCCGCAGGGCTCGGCAAGTTCCAGGACTCCCTGGCGCACCGTCGCCATCTGCGGGTAAGTCTTCGACAGAATCGGAGCGACGACATTGCCGCCAAAGGCCGGCTTGAGAGCGACCATGCGATTTTGCTCGTCGATCTCGAATCCGATTGCGTCTCCCGTGAGTCCGAGCCCAAGACGCGCCGCCAGCCTCGGACCCCAATCGCGCCCGCGCTCGCTTGCCGCCAGGAGCAATCCCCAGGGCGTCCGTTCGCGGACCAGTTGCGCGACGGCGGCGGCAAGACTGTCGGGCGAGTAGGATTCAAGGTCCGGATGGTCCAGCACGATTATGCGATCAGCGCCGTAACTAGCGAGGAGACCGGCGTGATCGCCAAACGCTTTCGGAAATCCGATCGCGACCACAGCGGCGCCCAGAGAGCTCGCCAGGCGATCGGCGGCGGAAAGAAGCTCCAGCGATCCGTGAGTGACGCGGCCCTTCAGATCTGTTTCGCAGACGATCCAGATGTCCCGATTGCGCGAGCTCGGGCGAATTGCGGGCGCGATGGCGCGGCGGAGTCTCTTTCTCGGCGCAAGCGCCCCGATCTTGTCCAGTTCCTCGATCAATTCCGCCGCGGCGCGCTCAGGATTCGCCGCATCGATAAACCTGCACTCGGTTTTCGGATTCTGCTGAAAGCGGACTTCCTGGACCCAGGTAGGTGAACCTTCAAAGCCGAAGGCGTTCGGCGCGGCATTCAACTCGCCCGCTCGCACCACCTGGATAGGTTTGCTTTTGGCGGCGTCCTGCGCGCCCGGCTTCATCTTGATCGGCTGCGCGACACGTTCGGCACAGGTAAGCACCGCCGGCATCTGCGTCTCGATCTCGTCGTACCCTTCGTCGCTTTCGCGCTCCGCGCGAATCGTGCGCCCTTCGATCTGGAGCTTGCGCACGCCGGTGACCTGAGCCGCGGCGATAAGTTCGGCGATTTCGGGACCGACCTGCGCCGTTTCAGCATCGAGCGAATACTTGCCGAGCAGGATCAGGTCGTAGCTGCCGCGCGCAAGCCAGGTCGCCAGCGCCCGCGCGGTCGCCAGCGTGTCCGATCCGGCAAAGGCGCGATCCTCAAGATGCACGGCGTGGTCCATGCCCATGGCCAGCGCGTCGACCAGCGCCTGGCGCGCCTGCGGAGGACCCATTGTCACGACAGTAGCTTCGCCGCCGTGGCGACTTTTCAGTTCGACCGCGAGCGAGATCGCGCGCAGATCGAAGGCGCTGATCACCGCCGGCCCGTCGCGCTTGATGGTCTTGGTTTCAGCATCGAAGTTTGCGTCTTCGATGAGGGGAATCTGCTTGATGCAAACGGCGATTTTGAGCACGAGCTTCTCCTGTGGCGTCGAGGCTAGTCGAGGGCGCGGCGGCGATGCAACAAACCCCACTTACGAGCGCGCGGCCGATCGGTTAACGTTCGCGAGGATGGCTCGCGCGCAAAAATCCGCACGTCTCGCGATCGCCGCAATCGCAAGCCTGGTGCTGTTGGGGCCGAGGATTGCCTCCGGCGCCGAGCGGATTGTTTCGCTCACTCCCTCGGTTACGGAGATTCTGTTCGCGCTCGGAGCCGGAAGCGAAGTAGTCGGCGTTTCGCAGTACTGCGATTATCCTCCGGCGGCGACCCGCCTGCCGCAGGTGGGATCTTTTCTGACCCCAAACATTGAAGCCATCGTCGCTCTTCATCCTACGTTGATAATCGGTATTGGCTTGTCGTCCGAATTGCGCGAAATTCGTGCGCTCAAGGAATTGGGCTGTTCGATAATGACCATTCAGGACGACTCTGTCGCACAGATCGAGGACAGCATCCGCGCGATTGGCGATCGAATCGGGCGAGCGGATGCGGCTCGAACCCTGCTCGCGGGACTGAATGCGCAGATCGCGGACGTTCAAAGGCGGGTCGCCGCCACGCGCAAGGCGCGGGTGCTGATGCTGGTCGGGCACGAGCCGCTCATCGCCGTCGGGCCGGGAACTTTCCTTGACGATCTGCTGAAGCTCGCCAATTCCGACAACATCGCGGATTCCACCGCGCAGCAATGGCCGAAGCTGGGAATCGAATTCGTAATCGCGATGCGGCCGGAGGTGATCCTTGACGGCCAGATGGGCACCGACCCTGCCGCTCCCGCGCGCTTCTGGGAGAAATTTCCCTCCATACCCGCCGTCCGAAACCATCGCGTTTACGGATATCCCGGTGACCCAATCCTGCACGCCGGCCCCCGTATCGGCGTCTCGCTCAAGATGCTTGCGGCGATGATTCATCCCGATGCCTTCGGTCAGGGCCCGGCCGGCGAGGATCTGACTCGATGATCACCGACGCTACCGGCGCACGCGATCTCGCCGGCGCATACCTGACCCGCGCGCGACTGACCCTCGTGCTGGTCCTGCTCACCGGCCTTTTGGCGATCGCGATGCTGATAGCGGCGGCGTTCGGCAGCGTGCACATCAGCCTCGCGCGAGCATTCGCCGATCCGTCCAGTCCGGACCATGCGATTTTTTTCGCCGCGCGCCTGCCGCGCCTTGCGATGGCGGTGGTTGTCGGCGCGGTGCTCGCCACCGTGGGAGCCGCGCTGCAGGCGCTGGTGCGCAATCCTCTGGCGGAGGGCGGAATTCTGGGTATTTCCGGGGGCGGCGCACTCGGCGCGATTGTCGCGCTGGTGTTTCTTTCCCGCATCGGAGGCCCGGAAACGACCGTGGTCCCGCTGATTGCGTTTGGCGCCGCATTGCTCTCGACCGTCGCGGTTTACCGGCTGTCAGAAGTTGACGGCCAGCTCGAGCCGTTTACGCTGTTGCTGGTCGGAGTCATCTTCAATGCCTTCTGGGGCGCCGCGATCATGCTGGTGAACAGCGTGGTCAACTTCTATTACGCGCATACGATTTTGTTCTGGTTGATGGGCAGCCTGGAAGCGCCCACCTGGCACGAAGTGGAACTGGTCGGAGCCTTGGGCCTTGCGGGATTCGCCGCGCTGGCCTGGCACGCGCGCGACATGAATCTGCTCAGCCTGGGCGATGAAGCAGCGGGGGAGCTGGGGGTGAACGTGGATGGCCTGCGCCGCCTGATCTTCATCGCCACCTCGCTGATGGTCGGGGCGGTGGTTTCGGTAAGCGGGATTATCGCGTTTGTGGGCCTGATCGTCCCGCACGTTCTGCGCCTGGCATTCGGATCCGACCATCGCCTGCTGCTGCCGGCTTCTCTCATCGGCGGCGCGGCCTTCATGGTGATCGCGGATCTGATCGCCCGGGTGGCGATCTCGCCGGCCGAGATTCCGGTCGGCGCGATTACGGCGCTGTTCGGGGGCCCCTTCTTTGTCTACATGCTGCGGCGCGAGGGCGGAAAGCCGCTGGGGCTATGACGATCCGCGCGGCCTCCGATTCATCTCCCCTTCGCGCTCGCGATCTGCACGCGGGCTACACCGGGGTGCCCGTTCTGCACGGCGTTTCGCTGGAGGCGGGCCGGGGAGAAGTGCTCGCGATCGTCGGTCCCAACGGAAGCGGAAAATCCACTCTGCTGAAGGTGCTCGGCGGCACGATGCGGCCGTCGCGCGGAAGCGTCGAGTTCGAGGGGCGCGATCTCCACTCGCTCGACCGCCGCTACCTCGCGCGCCGGATCGCGACGGTTGCGCAGGAGAACACGGTGGCGTTCCGCTTCACGGTCCTCGAGATAGTCCTGATGGGCCGGGCGCCGCATCTGGGTGCGTTCAGGTTCGAGAGCCGCCGCGACCTGGAAATCGCGCAGGCGGCGCTCGAGCGCTTCGATCTTTTGCCGCTGGCCCATCGCCATATCGAAGAATTGTCGGGCGGCGAACGAAAACGAGTGTTCCTCGCGCGCGCCTTGACCCAGGAGCCGCAGGTGATGCTTCTGGATGAACCCACGGCGTTTCTCGACCTCAAGCACGTGGTTGGAATTTTCACCCGCTTTCGGGAACTGGCGGTATCGCGCGGCCTGGCGGTAGTCGCGACCCTGCACGATCTGAACGCCGCCGCGGCGTACGCCGACAGGATCATGTTGCTCAAGGAAGGCGCGGTCCTCGGATACGGAAAGCCCGCGGAGGTACTGACTGAAGAGAAACTGCGGCTGGTTTACGAAACCGAGATCTACGTGGGAAAAAATCCGATCACCGGCGCGCTCGCGATCCTTCCCGCCAGCGGCTCGGCTCATCGCGGATGAGCGCGGCGCGGACGGCAACGCCACCGATTGCTAGGACCGTCTCCCGCCGTTACCCTTGAAGCGATGGGCGGACTACGCGCTGCGGAATCGCTGAATCTGATCTTTGACGCCGACGACACGCTTTGGGATTCCAACATCCATTTTCTCGAAGCACTCGATGATTTCATCGAGGCCTGCGCGCGATCCGGCGTGACGGCGCAGGCCAACCAAATCAAGGCCGCAATCCGCGACGCGGAACTCGACCTGATTCAGACCGTCGGCTATGGCCGCAAGCCGTACGTACTCGCGCTTCACAACGCCGCCGATGCCCTTTCCGCCAACGGCAACAGCGAGCGGCTTCACGCCGAAATCGATCGCATCGGCCGCCATCTGATCGATCGGCCCTGCGAACTGCTGCCGGGCGTGGAGGCAACTCTGCGCGATCTCGCGGATCGGCATCGCCTGATGCTCCTGACCAAGGGACAGCGCGACGAGCAGATGGCCAAGCTCCGGCGATCCGGGCTCACCCATCTCTTCGATCGCATCGAGACGCCGCACGAAAAGGACCTCGAGACCTACCGCCGCCTTATCCTTGAAGCCGATCTTCATCCCGAGCGCACGTGGATGATCGGCAACAGCCCGCGATCGGACATCAATCCCGCGGTTCGGGCCGGCCTGCGCGCGGTTTTCATTCCGCACACTCATACCTGGGAGCTGGAACACGAAGAGCGGATCGTGAGCGAACGGATTGTCGAACTGGACGCCTTCCGCCGCTTGCTCGAATTGTTCTAGAATGATGGACCCGATGCCTCAGGCGGAATTAATTGCCGACCGCCACCTTGAAACTGCGCCGGCGCGGCCGCGGCGCGGTCATCCTCCGTTGGCCCTGCGCCCGCTTCATCGCATGTGGCGCAGGACGATCGACGAAATCGAAGTCGCGCGTATCGACCTGCCGGTGCGAGGCCTCGCCGGAGCGCATCGCGGCGCGATCGCGTGCCAAATCAGCGACTTTCACGTGGACCGCGATGAGGACCTGGCGCGGCTGTTCCTGGCGGTCGAGGCGATCAACCGCGAGCATCCGGACCTGGTTTTTCTCACCGGAGACTATTTTTCCGGCCCGGACACGATGCATCGGTACATCGATGCGTTTCGCGGCGCGCTCCGGCATCTGAAGCCCCGAAGCGGCATCTTCGCCATCCTCGGCAACCACGATCACTGGTCGTCTTCCGATCGTGTCACCGACGCGCTGCATTCGGCCGGAGCGGAGGTGCTGATTAACCAAAGCCGCCGGGTGAACCTTCGGGGTTCGGAACTGGTAGTGGTGGGAATAGACGATCTATGGGCGCGGCGCGCGGAACCGGCGCGGGCCTTCAGCACCGTAAAACCGGAAGACACGACGATCGTCCTGGCCCACAATCCCGATACCGCCCTGTACGCCCGCCATCTGCGGCCCGGCGTGATGCTTTCCGGGCACACGCACGGCGGCGTGGTGCGAATTCCATACTACGGCTCGCCGCTCAGGTCGATTTTGAAGATCGGCAAGCGCTTCTACTCGGGCCTGAATCGCTACGAAGACTTCTATATCTACACCAATCGCGGACTCGGCACTTTCTGGCTGCGCATTCGAATCAACTGCAGGCCGGAGGTGTCGCGGTTTGCGCTCGAGCCATTCTCCGAGATCTCTGCCGAAGCGCCCGAGCGTCCAGCCCGCGCGCGTCGAACCAGGAATCCCGCCAAGCCGCGCCGGATTGGCAAGCGGCGCCATCTTAACCACTAGTCCGGAGAAGTCGCCATGCTCGATCTCGCGATCGTAGGCGCTACGGCAGTCACTCCGTCGGGCATGCGGCGCGCCGACGTCGGAGTTCGCGCGGGCAAAATCGCCAGGGTGGCTGACGCCGGCGCGCTCGGTGAAACGGCCTCCCGCACCATCGATGCCGCCGGAATGCTGCTGCTCCCGGGCGCCGTCGATCCGCACACCCATCTCGATGCCGAAATGTTCGGGTCGCGCACCGCGGACGATTTCGAGTCCGGCACCACCGCGGCCGCTTGCGGCGGCGTCACTTCGATAATCGACTACGCCTTCCAGCCGGAGCGCGGATCGCTCGCCGACGCGGCCGCTAAATGGAACGAAAAGGCGGAGCGTCGCGCGACGATTGATTATGGCTTCCATGTCGCGATCCTCGATCCGACGCCCGAAGCGATCGCTCAAATTCCCCGCCTCGCCGAACGCGGCATCACCAGCTTCAAGATCTTCATGATGCGAGGGTTCGAGGCCCGCGTGCGCGATTTCATGCGCGCCTTTCGCGCCGCAGGCGAAGCCGGCGCCCTGCTGGCGATCCACGCCGAAGACGAACACCTGATCGGCTATTGCACCGAACGCCTTCTCTCGGAGGGCCACCGCAGCGTCGAATACTTCGCCGCCAGCCGGCCGCCGCTGTCCGAGGAGTCCGCGGTAAAACGCGCTCTTGCGATGACCGCGGTCGCAGAAGCGCCCGCATATTTCGTCCACCTCTCGAGCGCGGGCGCAATCGATGCGATCCGGCGCGCGAGAGCCGAGGGCCGAGTCGTCCTGGCGGAAACGCGGCCCATTTACCTCTACCTGACCGAAGACCGCTTCCGCGATCCGCGCGGCGAGCGTTACGTTGGCTATCCTCCCTTGCGGCCGCAGACGGATGTCGATTCGGTCTGGGCTGCGCTCGCGGATGGCACCATCGACGTGGTAGCAACCGACCATTGCTGCTGGATGCTGGAGCAGAAGCTCGCGGCCGACCGCTTCACGCGGATTATGCCGGGAATGTCGAACCTCGAGACGCTTGTCCCGATGCTCTATTCAGAGGGAGTGGCGAAAGGACGGATCTCGCTGGAGCGCATGGTCGATCTGGTCGCGGCCAATCCCGCGAAGATTTTCGGACTCTATCCGCACAAAGGCGCGATTATTGACGGAGCGGACGCCGACCTGGTCGTGTTCGATCCGAACCGCAGGACGACAATTCGCAGCATCGAGATGCATTCGCGATCCGACTACGATCCGTTTGAAGGGTTCGAGATAACCGGATGGCCGCGCGAAACCATTGCGCGCGGCGAAGTGATTGTCGCCGATCGCAAGCATTCCGCGCAGCCCGGACGCGGCCGGTTTCTCGCCCGCGATCGCTTCTCTCCCCGCTGGCGCGAGTCCTAGCTCGCGCGAGAGCGGCCAGCACGACGCGTCGTGAAAGTATTCTCTTGACTCAAACCGGCGGGGCGGCAAGTGATCGTCTATGGGCGATCTTTCTTCGCTGCCGAAAGCACATCTTCATGTGCATCTGGAAGGATCGATTCGTCCGCGCACGCTTTCCGAAATAGCGGCCCGTCACCGGCTCACCCTGCCCGCCTGCTTCGAGAAGGGTTACCGCTTTCGCGACTTCGCCGACTTCAATCTGCAATACCGGGCGATTCGCGCCTGCCTGCGGGAGGCGCGCGACTTCCGGCGCATCGCGTTCGAGTTCTGCCAGGACGAAGCCGCGCAGGGTGTTCGCTACGCGGAGGTTACCTTCACGCTCGGCGCTCACGGACCCAGGCTGGAGAGCTGGGAGATGCCGCTCGAGTCCGTGTTGGAAGGATTCGAAGCGGGAAGGGAGCGCTTCGGAATCACCTGCCGTGTCATCGTGGACCACGGCCGCAGCAAGCCTCCTGAACTCGCGTGGCGCGCGCTTGAGACCGCTCTCCGGTACCGCGATCGCGGCGTGGTCGGATTCGGCCTCGGTGGAGACGAAAAGTACCCGCCGGAGATCTTCGCCGATGTCTTTCACGCGGCCGTGGACGGCGGACTGCATTCCGTCCCGCATGCGGGAGAGATAACGGGCCCTGAAAGTATCCGCGGAGCTCTTGTTGCGCTGCGCGCCGAACGTATCGGGCACGGAATCAGCGCGATCGAGGATCAGTCGCTGGTCGAGGAGCTGAAATCGCGCGGCGTTGCGCTGGAGGTATGCCTGACGTCGAACGTCGCCATTCCGGCGCTGGTGCCGTCAATCGACCGGCATCCGTTGCCGAGACTGATAGATGCGGGATTGACCGTAACCATCAATTCGGACACACCCGCGATTTTCTCCGCGCCAATAGCGTCCGAGTACGAACTGGCGAAGAAGACCTTCGGCCTGAACGACGAAGCGATGGCCGAGCTGGCAAGGGCGAGCGTCACGGCATCGTTCGCCGGCGAGTCGGCCAAGTCGTCGATACAGAGCGAGATCTCCCGATGGCTCGAGGAGAGCCGCTAGACGACCGGCGCAAATCTGCCCGAAGCGAGTGCGTTTCTTCGTCGTTTCGCTTCCGCTCCGGCTAGAGACGGACCCAGCCGCGGCCTTCGTGGCCGAAGCGGAAAATCTCGGGATGAAGAATCTCTGCGAGGATTTCCAGCGACTCCACGATACGCGGTCCGGGGCGGTTGAAGTACTGGTTGCCGTCGGCAAGAAAAACCTTCTTGTCGCGGACCGCCCGAAGACCGCTCCATCGCGGGTCGCGCGTGAGCGCGGGAAGCTCGGCGCGGGAGCGGGCGATTGAGAATCCGCAGGGCGAGACCAGGATTACTTGGGGATTCTTCTCCGCAAGTTCTTCGAACGTCATCCACGGCGAATGCTCGCCCGCCTTGCCGAACAGGTTGGCGCCGCCGGCCATCGCGACCAGCTCCGGCATCCAGTTTCCCGCCGACATCATCGGATCGATCCATTCGATGCAGGCAAAAGTGGGAAGCGCGCCGGCGGAGGCAGCCCGCTCGCGGATCGTATCCATCCGCGCGCGCAGCCGTCCCACCAGATCCAGCCCGCGATGCTCGTCGCCGAGCGCCTTTGCCACGCGCACCATGTCCGCGAGCACGTCGCCCAGCGAATAGGGCGCGAGCGCGACGATTTGGGGGCGCGCGCCAAGCCACTGCGCCACGGCGGCCTCGACGTCGTTCTGGCTCACCGCGCACACCTCGCATTGCGACTGCGTGACGATTACATCCGGCTTCAGATCGCGAAGACGTCCCCCGTCGACCCGGTAAACCGAGAGGGCTTCGCGCACGATTCGCTTCACGCGCTCATCGATCTCGGCGCTCGCGCCTTCAACCTGAAACTTTGGCTCGGTCAGCGCCGGCAACCGCTCGACATCCGCGGGAAAATCGCACTCGTGCGATCGCCCGACCAGTTCACCGCGAAAACCCAGGGCGCAGACGATCTCGGTGGCGCTTGGCAGTAAAGTGACGATTCGATGCATCCGCGTTGCCTCGCAGTTCGTCTATTGAACCTTGCACGATTCAATCTGATCCATCCCCGTCGATCGGTCCACCCGCGTCAGGGTGACTCGCCCCTCCGTGACGCCGGCCGCAACCTCCTCGCGGATAAAGTATTCCGTCTCTGGGCGGGTCTCGAATGCGATGCGGCTGCCGGCGTCGCTGGACGCATAGCAGGTGATTTCACCCGGCGCTTCGACGAAGCTGTGATAGCCGCCCGCTCCAATCGCGGTCGTGCTATGGCCGCAGGTAATCTCCGGCTCCAGCGCGGCTCCCATCAGATGATAGGGGCGGTAAACGTAGACCACCGACCGATTGCTGGTGAGCTGCTCGCGCCGAAACGACTGGCCCTCGACCTCGCAGCCGGAGAGCAGCGCCACGATCGCGAGCAGCACGACCGCGGACGGGAACTTCAATAACTTTGAGTTAGTCAAACGAAACCTTTCTGTCACAGTTCGAGCGGGCCTTCAAAAAGAAACGGCCCGCGCGCCGGGCGAGCCGTTCCCATTCACAGCACATCCAAGAGGTTTGGTTAGGTTACCTGAAAATCGTCCACGTTGACAAGGGTCAAAATGGGCCAGATGCTTGTCGCATGACCATCAATAATTTCCCCATCGAAGCGGTCGGCCTCGACTTCGGAACCACCAACAGCGCGATCGCGATCGTCGCCCGCGACCGCGCGCCGCGGCTCGCGCAGTTCGAACCCGGCGCGGACGGCGGCACGCGCGCGGAAACCTTCCGCTCGATCCTGTTCTTCGAAGCGACGGAAGACACGGGCGGCACCGAGTCGGCGCTTTCGGTGGGTAACGCCGCGATACGCCGCTACCTGGCGGCGAGCGGAAACGGCAGGCTGGTCCAATCGCTCAAATCTTTTCTCGCCGTGCGCAGCTTCCAAACCACCGACATCATGGGCGAGGACTACTCGCTCGGCGATTTGCTCGCGCCGATCCTGATTGCGCTGCGCGATGCGGCCGAGGCCCAGTTCGGCCCGCTGCCGCGGCGTGTTGTCGTGGGAAGGCCGGTGCATTTTTCGGACGCGCACACGGAAACGGATGACGATTTCGCGCTGTCGCGTCTCGACGTCGCGATCCGGCGGGCGGGCTGGGACGAGATCGTGTTCGAGTACGAACCAATCGCGGCCGCCTATGACTACGCAAGCCGCATCCCGCGCGACGAGATCGTGCTGATCGGAGACTTCGGCGGCGGCACGAGCGATTTTTCCCTCGTGCATTTACGTCCCGGAACCGCCGGCACATCGCGCGCCCGCCACCACGAGATTCTCGGCAATGACGGCGTGGCGCTCGCCGGTGACGCATTCGACGGCCGGATGATGCATCATATCGTCGCGCCGGAACTCGGGCGCGGAACAAAATATCGCTCGCCATACGGCAGGGTTCTGCCCATGCCCACCTGGCCCTATACGAAGCTCGAACGATGGCATCATCTGTCGATGCTGAAAAACCGCACAACGCTCTATCGGCTGCGCGAGCTGGAGCACGACGCGCTGGAGCCGGCCAGGATTGCCGCCCTCGTGCATGTGATCGAAAGCGATCTCGGCTACTACCTGTTTCGTTCGGTCGAAGCGACAAAGATTGACCTGTCATCGGAGGAATCCGCGAAGTTCAGCTTCGCCGACCCGCCGGTTGAGATTGGCCGGATCGTCGCCCGATCCGAGTTCGAAGCGTGGATTACCCGCTACCTTGGCGAGATCGAGCGATGCGTCGATCGCCTGATGGAAGCGGTCGGAGTCAGACCGGGCGAGATCGGCAGCGTTTTTCTGACGGGCGGATCGTCATTCGTGCCGGCGGTGCGGCGCATTTTCGCATCTCGCTTCGGCGCGGAGAAAATTCATCTGGGCAACGAGTTCACCTCGGTAGCGCGCGGGCTCGCCCTGCGGGCGCTCGAGGATTAGGCGGCGGGCCCGGTTGTCATAAATTTGCGCCTGCACGACCCGCTACGCCGCCGCATGCGGGTATTCCTTCGTCAGTTCCGGAAGCTCGAGGCCGAGCTGATCGCAGCGTTTTTCGATCATCGCCAGGAACAGATCCGCCAGCTCCTGGTTGTCGCGCGATTTCAGGCCGTAGCGGATGCAATCGAAAGTGAAACCGCTGCCCGGCGGACCGAAGAAGTTCACCGCGCGCGGCATCCATTCCCGAAGCGCGGCGTTGACGGGTTCGGGACCGAAGCGCTCGACCGCGCGCCCGAGCTGCTCCGCGGCGAAGACATCGTGATCGGCTTCTTCCTCGAGGATTATCTCGGCCGCGGCGGCGTGAGGCGCGTAGCTCGAATCACGGTAGTTGACCCCGATCATGACCAGCCCGGTCGCATCCAGCGCGATCGATGCCATCAAAAGGTCGAGCTCGCCGCGGGCCTGCTGCGCGAAGTGCATCGGCGCTTCGAACGACGGCGCCCTGACCACGGTGATCATCGTTCGGTCCGCCTGCTTTTCGCTGACGCCGATCTCTTCGAGAGCGCTATAGATGAGGCGCGCGTGCTTGTGCTCTTCGTGGAAGGTCTTCTCGAGCACCGGGCGCAAGGCCGCATTCTCCACCGTCTCGATCGCGCGCTGATAGCCCAGCGCGGTCAGCTTTTCCGCCATCGCATGCGCGGCAAGCAGGCGGGTCAGCACCCTGCGATAGTTGGGATCGATGCCGCCGAGATCGGCGGCGGTCACCGAACGGGGCGGATACTCGCGCCGCGGCGGCATAAGCGTCAGTGCAGATGCCGCGCGGGAAGCACCACGGTTGCGGACCCCGGCGTGGTTTTTTCGCCCTTCGCGTTTTCCAGCCAGATCTCGCAGTCAACGAGGTGCTGATCACCCTCGTGATACTTCTTCACAACCTTGCCGCGACATACGACCTTCGACCCCGGCTGGTCCATCCCCCGATACTGCACCGACAGTTTCCGGAGCCATCCTTCGGGTCCGGCGAAATCGGTCATCAGCTGGCCCAGAAATCCGTTCTTGAGCGCGCCGTGCAGGATCACGCCGGGCAGCTTGTTCGCCAACGCGAAGTCCTTGTCGTAATGAATCTGGTAAAAGTCGCCTGACGCGCCGGCATACTTGACGAGCTGCTGGGTGGTCGGATTTTTTTCCAGCGGCCCAATCTCAGAGCCTACTTCGACATCTTCGAAATAAATCTGCTTCGCCATCGTCGCTTATTCCTCCGCGCCTAGTAGCGGATTGCGGTCGAGCGCTGAGTCACGCACAACTGGCCAAACTGGTTCGTGTACGTGGTTTCCATCGTGATAAACACCATCGGCCCAAGCCGCCCTTCCGATTCCTTGAGATCAACCAGCCTGGTTTGAGCGGTGATCCGGTCCCCGGGGCGAATGGGATGGAAATATTCCCAGTCGGAACCGCCGTCGAGTCCGCGAAACGAGTCGCCCAGGGCGGGCAACTTTACATCGGGAATCGGCGACCCCATCGAACGGCAGAAGGTGGGAGGAGCGATCACGCCCCCGAAGCGAGTCTCGCGCGCCCGTTGCTCGTCGTTGAACAGCGGATTCGGGTCTCCGATCGCCTCCGCGAACCGGCGAATCGCGCCGCGTTCGACCTCATAAGTGCGCGGCTCGCCCATCTTTCCGATTTGCTTGAGCACCTCGTCGGTAACAATCTTGTTCGCCATCGCTCGATCCTCTTGTCGCTTGATTTTTTCTTATTACCACACCGGCGCGCGCCCCGTTAACGGATTAACAAGCGCGCGGGCGCAGGCTTATCATCGAGCCGAAAGCCGACGACGGAGGACGATCGCGATGGCGAAGCTGAGCGATGCGCAAATAGCCGAAAAGCTCAAATCGTTGCCCGGATGGGAGCGACAGGGCGACTCGATCCGCAAGCTGTTCCGCTTCAACGAGTTCATGGAAGGAATAGAATTCGTAAACCGGGTCGCGCGGAAGGCCGAAGCCGCCGACCATCACCCCGACATCGCAATCAACTACACGCGGGTCACGATGGCGTGTTCGACGCACAGCGCCGGCGCAATCACTGAAAAAGACTTCCGCCTGGCGCAGGAAATCGAGCAGGCCGCGAAATCATAGGGAAATCGCCGGCAGGCCCGAATCAAAAGGGATCGCGCGCGGTCAGCTCTTTCTTGGGACGAAGTGCTGAGTGCCCTCGCCAGCGTTGTTGATTTCGCGCACCAGATCGGCAAGGTCTTCCGGATTTGCGACGAAGTCGATGTCGGAAGTATCAACCACGAGCAGCGGCGCTTCGTCGTAGTAGAAGAAAAAGTCGCGATAAGCCGCCGACACGCGCTCCAGGTATTCGAAGCTGATGTCGCGCTCGAAATCGCGATTGCGCTTGCGCAACCTATCGGCCAGGACCTCGACCCTCGCGCCCACGTAAACGACCAGGTCGGGCTTGGCCATCTCGGCGTTCAGCAGTTGATATACGCCCTCGTACAGCTTCAGCTCGTCAGGCGAGAGATTCAGGCTCGCGAAGATGCGATCCTTGGCGAACAGGTAATCCGCGACCGTCATCTGGGCAAACAGATCCTGCTGCGAGAGTTCGCGCTGTTGATTGTAACGGGTCAGCAGAAAGTAGAGCTGCGCGGGAAAGGCGTACTTGTCCGGATCTTCGTAGAACTGCGGCAGAAACGGATTGTTGTCCGAATCTTCGAGGACCAGCCGCGCGTTCAGCTCCTTGCCGAGCGCTTGCGCCAGCGTGGTCTTGCCGACGCCGATAGGTCCTTCCACGGCGATATAGGTTCGTCGCCGCAGAAGGATCGGCTTTTTCTTTGGCGGCTCAGGCTTGCCAAGCCGCAGGGTTCCCGTCTTTCCCGTGCGGCGGGATTTTCTGCGGCTAACCCTTGCGATGGTGCTTGGCCTCGTCGCGCAGCTTCTTCACGTCGGCGTCGGGGGCCCCTGCCCGCTCTTCAAGGTCAGCGGCCGTCTCGTAGTCGGGCGGCGTGCGCCGCAGGTAAACCTGCGCCAGCTCCATGTTCGCGGTCTTGTTGTCAGGATCGACCGTCAGGACGTCGTTGAGCATCCTGAAGGTCGCGTCGGGCGTGCCGCCGTCCTTGGCCGCCTCGTTGGCCGCGTGCAGCACCGCGTCGGCGGCGGGATCGAGCGAATGCGTTCCGGAAGCCTCCGCCAGCATCATGTAGCCGCGAATCGCCTGGTCGTAGGTCTTGATCGCGTCGGCGTACTTCTTGTCTTTGACCTGTTGATCGCCCTGCTGAACGACGATGGGGATGGCTTGCTTGATATAGCTCATGGTTTTGTCGCGCAGGAATTTGCTCTTGCTGGCCACCAGCGCATCCTTGAGCGCGCGCATGCCGCCTTCGGTATCGCCGGACTTCACCTGATCGACGGCCTTGCTGGCATTGTTGATCATCTCCTGGATGGCTCGGTACATCCGGGCCTTCTGCAGGATTTTCTGATCGCTTGGGTCCAGCGCCGATGCGGCTTCGTACTCTTTGGCCGCGCCTTCCTGGTCGCCGAGAAACTCATCGATATGCGCGAGCGACTTGTGCGCATCGACGTTGTTCGGATCGGCCTGGATAGCGAGCTGGAGCTCCTTCTTCGCGCCTTCCAGGTCGCGCTTTTCGAACAGGTCCTCGGCTTTATACAGATGCTTTTTCGCTTCGGACTGGCATCCGCTCATCAGCGGTATCGCAAGCAGCAAGGTGATGATCAGCGCACGCGCGATCGCTCTTCGCATCGGAGACTCTTCCTTCATGGTTTTGGCGGGAAGCCGCCGGATGAGTTTTCGGGCAAGATCAGCGAATTGTCAAGGCGAGCGGAAGGGCGCCGCCTTCCGTTCCAGCCTCCCGAACTCAATCCGCGGGCATCGGCAGCGGGAAATGGACGCGCTCCTTGGCCACGCTCAACAGCTCGACCTGCGCGCCGCGGTTTGCGAATGCGCCGATAATTTCCTCGACCAGCCATTCGGGCGACGATGCGCTCGCGGTGAGGCCCAGCGCGCGCACGCCTTCCAGCATCGCCGGTTCCACGTCGGCGATCGAATCGACCAGGAATGCACGGGCGCCGCGCTGGCGGGCGACTTCGACCAAACGGTTGGCGTTGGAACTCTGGCGCGAGCCTACCACCAACACGGCATCGGTCACGCCGACCAACTCCTTGACCGCGTTCTGGCGGTTCTGGGTCGCGTAGCAGATGTCGTCGGTCTTTGGGGTGAGCAGCGCCGGGAACCGCTCCTTCAGGGTTTCCATGATCTCGCGGGTGTCATCGACACTGAGCGTGGTCTGGGTTACGGCCGCCACTCGCTCGGGATCGGAAATCTGAAGGGCGCGCGCTTCCTCTACGCTGCCGACCAGCACGACCTTTCCGGGCGCAACGCCCAGCGTGCCTTTCACCTCCTCGTGCCCGGCGTGGCCGACCAGGATCACGGTGCGTCCTTCCTGCGCATAACGCTCGACTTCAAGATGGACTTTTGTGACCAGCGGGCAGGTCGCATCGATAACGCGCAGCCCTCGCTCCTTCGCGTGATCCCACTCGCTGGGCGCCACGCCATGCGCGCTGAAAATCACGCGCTGTCCCTCGGGCACCTCATCAAGGCTCTCGACGAAAATTGCGCCTTCCTTTTCAAGCGCTTCGAGCACGAAGCGGTTATGCACGATTTGGTGGCGCACGTAGAGCGGCCGGCCGTAGGCACGCAGCGCGCCGCGCACCGCTTCGACCGCGCGATCGACGCCGGCGCAAAAACCGCGCGGCTCCGCAAGGATTATTTTCTCGATCGAAACCTGTTGAGGAGGCATGGTCTGAAAATATCCAGCCCTGTCCGGGCGGTCAACTCCGCCTCGGCAACCACCCGATAGCCGAGGCCGTACAGGCTTCCTCAATAAGGACGGGCGGCCTTGCCGATGATCTCGCGGGCGACGAGCAGCTTCATGATTTGCGCGGTGCCGTCGCCGATCTCGAGGCCGATCACATCGCGCATCCGCTGCTGATGCGGCAGGTCGAGACTGAAGCCCATATGGCCATGAAGCAGAAGGCACTGATGCAGCACGCGCGCGCACAGTTCCGGCGCGAGCCACTTCGCGCCCGCCGAAACCCAACCATGCGGCTGGCCGCGGTCGCGCAGCCAGAGCGCCTCGTAGCAGAGCAGGCGCGCCGCCCGCAGTTCCACCGCCGCCTCTGCGAGCGGAAACGACACCCCCTCGAAGCGGGCGAGCGACCCTCCGAACGCCTGCCGATCGGCCACCCATGCGCAGGTCTCCTCGACGCTCTGCTCGGCAGCGCCGATGCACATCAGGCCGATCAGGGCGCGGCTGAAGTCAAACCCCTGCATCACCTGGACGAAGCCGGCGCCTTCGGCGCCAATCCGGGCGCCTAACGGCACGCGGACCGAATCGAAAAACAGGGAGCCGCGCCCGATCGCGCGCGATCCGAGGTCGCGAAAGCGCGTGCGGCTGATTCCGGGCGAATTCAAATCGACATAGAACGCGCTGACGCCGTGAGCGCCCTGCTCGATCGTGCCGGTTCGCGCCATCACCAGCGCGGTCGCGGCCGACGATGAGAACGAAATCGAGGTCTTCTCGCCATCGATCACGTAATGATCGCCATCGCGCCGCGCCTGAAGCTTCACATGCGCGGCATCCGACCCGCCGCTCGGCTCCGTCACGGCGAGCGCCGAGATGACTTCTCCGCGGCAGATGGGTGGAAGAAACTGAGCCTTCTGACGATCGTCGCCGTTGCGCGCCACGATCGCGCCGACCAGGGCGGCCAGCAGCAGAACGTAGGCGGCATTGAAGTCGCCGCGCGCAATTTCTTCGTGCGCAATTCCCAGCGAAACGTAATCGAGCCCGGCGCCCCCGTGACCCGGGTCGGCCATCGGTGCCAGCACCCCCAACTCTCCGAGCTTTCGCACCAGCGCGGGCGGCAGGTCTTCGTCACGATCGCGCGATTGATAGAGCGGAAGCAATTCGCGCCGGGCGAAATCGCGCAGAGTCGATTGCAGAAGCTGTTGTTCAGAAGAGAAAGCAAAGTCCATAAAGTCCCATCTCATTCAGAGCCGTTGGCCGGAAGCGTTGAAACCGGCGGCGTCTGGGGAGCCGACAGCGCGCGAAGCTGCTGCAAGCCCGCCCCGCCCGCCGCGGGATTCGGCACGACGATCGTGCCGGGAGTGTCCGAGCTGACGGCGCCCTGCCGGTAATGCTGCGCGATCTGCTTTTTCAGTTCGTCCGACGGCGCCTGCATCGCGAAGCCCTCGCCTCTTATCCATTTGGCGCGATCGTCGTCGCTCATGCCGAGCCATATCTGGCTTGCTTGCGCGCTGTCGCCCCGGTTCAAGGCGTTGTAGAGTTGCTGCTGGGGAGTCGGCCCGCGATGGCCGAACGGCCAGCATCCGGCCGATCCCGCCACGCATCCGGCCATCACCGCGGCGATCATCAGTTGCGCCCCTCGCCTGCCGTACCACGCCATCTACTCAAAAGATCACGACGCCACGAATCGATTTGCCCGCGTGCATCAGGTCAAACGCCTCGTTGATGCGCTCAAGGGGCATCGTATGCGTGATCAGGTCGTCGATATTGATCTTGCCGTCCATGTACCAGTCAACGATTTTTGGAACATCGCGGCGCCCGCGCGCCCCGCCGAACGCGGTCCCCTTCCAGGTGCGCCCAGTCACTAGCTGAAACGGGCGGGTGGAGATTTCCTCGCCCGCTCCCGCCACCCCGATTATGACCGAGGTGCCCCATCCGCGCTGGCAACACTCGAGCGCCTGGCGCATCAGCTTGACGTTGCCGACGCATTCGAACGAGAAGTCCGCGCCCCCGCGTGTCAAATCGATCAGGTAGGGAACGAGGTCGCCCTTGACTTCCGACGGGTTCACAAAATGAGTCGCGCCGAATTTGCGCGCGATCTCCGCGCGCGCCGCATTCACGTCGATCGCGACAATCATCCCCGCGCCGGCAAGCCGCGCGCCCTGAATCACGTTGAGCCCGATTCCGCCGATTCCGAACACAACCACGCGATCGCCCGGCTGGACCTTCGCCGTGTTTATCACCGCGCCGATCCCGGTTGTAACGCCGCATCCGATGTAACAAATCTTGTCGAAGGGAGCGTCCTCGCGAACCTTGGCGAGCGCGATCTCCGGCACCACGGTGTAGTTCGCGAAAGTAGAGGTGCCCATGTAGTGATGGATCATCGTGCCCGATTGCGAGAAGCGGCTTGTCCCGTCCGGCATCAATCCTTTGCCCTGGGTTTCGCGGATCGCGATGCACAGATTGGTTTTGCCGGAGATGCAGGCCGGACAGTTGCGGCATTCCGGAATGTAAAGCGGGATAACGTGATCGCCTTTCTTGAGCGTGGTGACGCCGGGACCGGTTTCCACCACTACCCCGGCGCCTTCATGGCCGAGAATGGCGGGAAAAAGGCCCTCCGGATCCTTGCCCGACAGCGTAAACGCATCGGTGTGGCACACGCCGGTGGCCTTGATCTCGACCAGCGCTTCGCCCACCCGTGGCCCGTCGAGATCGACCGTGGTGATTTCAAGCGGCGCACCCGCTTTGGTTGCCAATGCTGCCCTGACCTTCACTGACTTTCTCCGTTTCCTCAGCCGAGCGCGATCAGTCCGTTCCTGATCGCCACCTCATTCCGATCGTTCAAGACCTCAAAGAAGATGCGGTAGCCGTCTTCCGCGTGCTCGCGCGAAAGAATTCGCAACCTGATCTCCGACGGCATCATCACCATCGCCGCGAACCGCCCCGCGATCCTGCGCACTCGATCCGGATGTCCGTCTGACTCCGCCGCGATAATCCCGGAAACCGCAAGCGCGAGCGTTGCGGTCCCATGGAGAATGATCGCCGGCAGACCGGCCTGATGTGCGATGGCGGCGTCGGTGTGAATCGGATTGAAGATGCGCGCGCATTCCGTGTAAACGTGCGCCAACCCCGCCGCGACTGGAATCGTGAATTCCCTGGGGGGCTGCTTTACCGGGCCGCGCGGCTCGGGAACGACCGGAACATCCGCTGCCATGCGCCCCGGACCCTTGACCTCCACGCCGCGATAAATGGACCCGTACCACGATGTACATACGGGTGAGCCGTCCTCGCCGATGGTTTCAATCCTGGTGAGCTGAAACGCGCCGGGCTTGCGCGGCTCGATTCCCGCGACGATTGCGCGCGAATGCAGGCGCGCGGGAGGCCGGATCGCGCGATGGATGATCAAGTCGTGCGAGGCATGCACCCCGCGGCGCGCTTCGCCGGACGTCAGGCCCGACCCCTCGAACATCGCGCGCATCGCGGTGATCACCGCCCATTCGAAGCACACCGGGAACATCGGATGCGCGATAATCCCGGCCGGATCGAGCGTGTTGAAATAGCACGCCAGCTCATCGCCCAACGCTGCGGCATACGCCATCGTCCAGCGCGCATCGACCTCGCTGAGCAGCGACTCGCCCGCCGTGCCGACGATCGAGGAATTCAGCGGCATGCTTCATTTCTACTTTCGGCGACGCGGCATTGTCCAATCATGCGGGTGAGACCCGAGCTCGCACCGTGCTCAGCGTCCGGCCGGGCTGAATTCGCCGAGGTCGCGATTCATGAAGATTTCGTCGGTCACGGGATGAGGCTTGCCAATCTCGAACTTCACCGGACGGTCGCCCTTCATCTCGAGCTTGTAGTCGTAGCGGGTAAAATGATCGACCTCGAATGGAAGCCCGTTGCAGAACAGCGGCTGCGGTGCGTCGCAAATCTGGAAATGAAGATGCGGCTCGGTCGAGTTGCCGGAATTTCCGAGCTTGCCGAGAAGCTGGCCGCGCTTGACCGTGTCGCCCACTTTGACCGCAACCGTGCCGGGAATCATATGAGCGTAGAACGCGTACCTGCCCTCACCGAGATCCTCGACCACGTAGTTGCCGCCAATCGTCTCGAGCGTGATCGGGACGGCCATCTTCGCTGAACCCGGCGTGTTTTCGGGGATACCATCCTTCACCGCGATCACGCGCCCGTCCGCGACGGCGAGAATGCCGGCGCCATAGCAGTGATAGCCGCGGTTGTCCGACTCCGCGCCGCTGTACGAATTGCCATCCGCACCGAGTTGAATCCAGTCAACCGCGAAGCGTTCGGGAAGGCCCAGATGGTTGCCCAGGGCGACTATCGTCCGGCGATGAATCGAATCGTTGGCGGGGCCGTTGGGAGTCCACCAGTTCCCGCCGCGAAGCGGGGCGCCGATGACGATCGGCTTCGCCTGGGACGTTCGCATCGCGACCGTCACGGTTTGGCGTGAGCCGGGTTTTTCCTCCGCCTCGATGACCAGCGAATTCCGCCACTCGCGCATCTTCCAATCGTCGAGGAAGAGAAAAATCACTCCCGACTCGCCCGGCTTCAACACCGGATCCTGCGCGGTGAGATACTTGCCCGCGATACTGCTGAACATCCCTTTGAGCTGATCCCGGGAAAACGAGACCGGAACGCTGGTCGCGCCGGCGCCCTGCCCTGTCGAACCAAGCTCCAGTGAATCGATCCGGATGGTGCTCTCGGTGAAGTTCGCGAGCAGCAATTCGTAGGCGACTTGCGCTTTCCCGTCTCCCGAAAACACCTCCGGCGTTCCCGGACTGGGCAGCATCAGCAGCTTGAGCGGCATCGATTCCTGCGCGCGCGGCGCGGCCGACCCCGCAAGCGTGGCCGCGATGAGCGCCAGGATGGCTGCGAGGCGCTTCAAGGATGCGCCTCCACGAAATCGATCACCGCCCGGTTGAAGTCGCGCGGATGCTCAGTGAAAAAGAGATGCGCGCCCGGGAGCTCCTTCAGGATCGCGCCCGGAATTCGCGATGCGATCAGTTTCGAATTTTCGGGCGGCACCAGGATGTCGTCGCGTCCCGTCATTACCATCGTCGGCACGCGAACCGAGCCCAGCCGCGCGCTCGCATCGAAGCCAATCACGGCCTGCAGTTGCCGCTGGTATGCGAACGGCGGAATCAGGAATTGCGCGCGCACTTTTTCGTGCCGCTCGATGATCTCGCGGCGGTTCGCGATCGCGTCTTCAGTAAAGCTCGACCGAATTTGCAGCTTGCGCTGTTCCGGATTGGCCCGCTCGCCGGCGACCAGCGCCTCGATCACGGGCGGCGGCGCGCTGATCGCTTCCTTGCCGCCGAAATGAGTGCATCCGAGGATCAGGCAGCTCAGGCGATCCTGATGAGCGAGCGCGAACTCCTGCGCGATCATTCCGCCCATCGAGATTCCGAGCAGCGCCGCGCGCTCGATGCCGAGCGCATCCATGAGGCCGGCCGTGTCCTGCGCCATCTGTGCTATCGAATACGGCGCATCGGGCTTGTCCGTGCGCCCCGCGCCGCGATTGTCGAACACGAGCACACGGAAACGCCGCGCGAACTCAGGGGTCTGTTCGTACCATGCCGTCAGATTCGAGCCGAGCCCGCGAATCATCACCAACGTCCGCGGACCGCCGCCGTGAATCTCGTAGTAGATCTCGATGTCGCCGACGCGTTGCCTGGGCATGGGTCGAGAATCTAGCGCCGCGGCCCGCTGCGATCCAATCGTAAAATCCGTTTGCCCTTTTTGTTGTATTGATGCGATTAAGGCCTTCGGAGCGCTGAGGACTGCTATGGAATCGAACGAGCTTCACGAGATCGTAATCGAACGCAACCTTCTCATCGAGCTGAGCGATGGCGCCACGCTGTCGGCTGACCTTTATCGGCCGGCGAGCAAGGGCCCTTTTCCCGCGTTGATCAGCTTCTACCCCTACCACAAGGACGATTTCGTCGGCGCGATGAACGAAGAGCCGCGCCGCTACTTCGCCGCCCGCGGCTATGCGCATCTCCTGGTGGACTTTCGCGGTCTGGGCGGCTCGAGCGGCGTCGCGTGGCCCGCGATGGATCGAGCCGAAGGACGCGACGGCGCCGAGGCGGTCGAATGGATCGCGCGCCAGCCGTGGTGCGACGGCAATGTCGGGATGTGGGGACTGTCGTACGGAGGGATCTCGTCGCTCAAGGTTGGCGCCGAAAACCCGCCCCATCTGCGCGCGATCGTACCGATCCAGGGCAGCGCCGACATCTATCAGGATTACCTCTACCCGGGCGGATGCGCGACGTGCCTCGGCGGCTACGGCGCGTGGGGATCGTTCATGCTTGCGATGAACCTGGTGCCGCCGACCAACGCCGATCACGAAGGCCGCTGGCAGACCGTCTGGAAGGAACGCCTCGAAGCGAGCGAGCCTTACGTATTCCCCTGGCCGGACCATCCGGCGCACGACGAATACTGGCGGGCGAAAGCCGTGGACCCAGCGAAGATCAAAGTTCCCACCTTCATCATAGGCGGATGGCGCGACATCTTTCCGGAGGCGATGACCTCGGTCTTTGCGCGCCTGAAGTGCCCGAAGAAGCTCTGGATGGGCCCGTGGATGCATACGCTGCCCGGGCTGGCGCCTTACGAACCGCTCGACTACCTGCACGAGATGAAGCGATGGTTCGATCACTGGCTGCGCGGGGAAAAGAACGGAGTCGCGGATGAAGCGCCGGTGTTGATCAACGTGCAGCGCGCAAACATCTGGAAGCACGAACGCGAATGGCCGATAGCGCGGGCCACCCTTCGCGCAATGTACTTCGGCACCGCCGGCACGCTCGGCGATGCCCCGGCGCGCGAGGAACAGGGCGAAGCCTACGCCGCGAATCCAACCGTCGGCATCGCGGCCGGACTATGGGACCCGATGGGCCTCGGCGTGGGGATGCCGCTCGAACAAAGCGAAGACGATCTGAATTCGCTGACCTACACTTCGGAGCCGCTGACCGAAGATTTGGAAATCTCCGGCGCTCCGCAGGCCACAGTATTCGCGGAAGTCACCAACGGCGACGACGTGAACATCGTCGTCAAGCTGTGCGACGTTGACCCCGATACGGAAACCTCATCCCTGATCACCACCGGATGGCTGCGTGCGGCGTGCCGCAACTCGGCGGACAAGATCGAGCCGGTTCCGAAGGGCGAGGTTTTGGAATTTCGCGTAGCGCTCTGGTCAACCTCGTACCAGGTGCCGAAAGGACATCGGCTGCGCGCAAGCGTCTCGTGCGCGGATTTTCCGCGGTTGTGGCCCACGCGGACAAACCCTGAAATCCGGCTGTTCTTCGGCGGCAAGCGGGCAAGCGCGATCCAGTTGCCGATCGTGCCCCCTCATTCCACGCCAATCGATCCGCTAAAGCTGCGCCGCCCCGCCCCGCCGCCTCCATCGCCCCTCAGGCCCGTATGGAAAATCGAGCGGGATCTGGTGGCGGGCGAAGTTGCGGTTGCCACCGGCGAGAAAAACGGCTTTCCGCTGCCGCAGGGCGGACACATCGAGGTTGACCACATCGCCACCGCGCGCGTGGCAAAATCGCGTCCCGAAGGCGCCAGCGTCGCGGGCAACACGAAGATTCACGTCAACGCCCCTACGATAGGCGATATCGAGGTGGCGACCACGAGCCTTATCTCGCGCGACAGCATGACGCTCTCGGCGCGAATCACGCGCAACGGCACGGTGATCTTCGAAAAGCGCTGGAACAAGTGAAGAAGATGGCCGCGGGCTTTTCGGCCGAAGCGGCACTTGTGACGCAACGCGCGATCGCGTATGCCCCAAAGACGGGTGAATGGAAATGCTGGTGATCGGCACGGTCGGAGAGATCTGGCGCTACCCCGTCAAATCGATGGCGGGAGAGCGAATTGCTTCGTGCGCTGTGGGAACGCTCGGAATACCGGGCGACCGTGGATGGGCGATACGCGACGAAAAGGCCGGCGAGATTCGCGGCGCAAAAAAAATACCGCAGCTCATGCGCTGCAGCGCTCACTATGTCGCCGAACCCGATGGATCCTCCACACCGGCCGCCGAAATTACCTTTCCTGACGGTTCGAAGACCCGCGCCGGCGACAAGCAGACCGAGGCGCGCCTGTCGGAGTTGATCGGGAGACCGGTAACTCTGTGGCCGATTCAGCCGCCGGACCGGCGCGACTTCTACCGGCGATCCGCGCCTGATAATCCGGATATGCTTGTCGAGCTGCGCGAGATCTTCGGCCGGCGCGATGACGAACCGTTGCCTGATATGGGGATGTTTCCCGCGGAGATCCTCGAGTTCACTTCGCCGCTCGGCACCTACTTCGATGTCTGTCCGATTCATCTCCTGACAACCGCGTCGTTGGCGGAGCTGTCGCGTATCAATCCCGGCGCAAACTTCGACGTGCGCCGCTTTCGTCCCAATTTTCTGGTCAACACCAACGACAAGGTCACCGGCTTTCAGGAAACGGCCTGGAGCGGCCGGACGCTTCGAATCGGCGAAGCGCGAATAAAGATCGATATGCCGACCGTGCGATGCGTGATGCCGACCCTCGAGCAGCCGGAACTGCCCAAGGATCCGTCGGTGCTGCGGACCATCGTGAAGCACGCCGAGCAAAATGTCGGCCTGTACGCGTCGGTCGCGCGGCCGGGTCGCGTAAGGGTCGGCGACGAAGTCGCGCTGGAATAGAGGCCCGGGCGGAAACAGGAAGCCCGCTTCGCAATCCAGGTCGCCCCTATTTTTTCGCGCGCTTTTCGCGCGGTGTTTGTGGTCTCGCCGCGTCCTTGCGCGCTGACTTGAGACCCGCAACAAAGACGTCTATCAGCCAGGCGAAGCTCTCGTCGATGCTTACCGGGATGCCGAAGGCGCGCGCCGCTTCGAGCGACGAAAAGCCATGCACGATCGAGCGCATCGCGCGAAGCGCGTGCAATGACTCGCGCCGATCGAGCCCATACCCTGCGAGAATTTTGAAACAAACGTCCAAAATCCTCTCGGACAAGGCGTTGCGCTCCCGATCTTCAGGGCCGGCGGCGAGCGTCTCGGCGTAGATGCCGGGATGGCGGCGCGCGAAGCTTCGATACGCGTCGGCCAGCGCCCGCACGGCGTCGTCGCGCGATTTGCCGATCGCGGCATTCGACAACGAGTCGCCGAGCTCGCGCAACGCGAGCATCCCGAGCTCGCGCCTCAGCGCCGCCATCCCCGCAACATGGTTGAACAATGACGGCGGCTTGATCTTCAGGCGAGCGGCGAGCGCCGCCAGGGTGAGCGCGGCCATACCCTTGCGATCCGCGATTTCGGCGGCCGCGGCCACCACCTCCTCGCGCGTGAGGCCCACTTTTGGCCTACCGCCCCGCTTTGAAAAATCCGACGATCTCATTCGCTACCATCTCCGGCTGCTCGACATGCGGATAGTGCCCCGCGCCGGGAACCATTACCACCCGCCCATGCAGCCGATCGGCAACCCGTCCCGCTTCCGCTTTCGGATCGGAAAAGTCGGGATCGGCGCCGCCCATGATGACGAGCGCTGGCGCATGCACCTCGCCGATACGCGCCTCGCAAGGAGCCTTGGACGCCCAGAGCATCGCCTTTAGCGCCTCGAAGCGGCCCGGTTCCTTCAGGCTGGCTTCGAGAGTATCGCGATACTCGGCCAGGTCGGCGGGTGGCGCCGCCTTGTAGAGCGAGCCGTAGTACGCCGACCAGAACCAGGGTCCCCACGGGCGATGCATCGCGGTCCACAGGACGGCGCGCAGCCAGGGCGACATCGGCGCATCCAGAACGAAAGGATCGATCAACACGATCGCGCGGATCTGCTCCGGCATCTCGGCTGCCGCCCAAACGGCGGATGCGCCCGCGGCGGAATTTCCAACCACGTAAGCCTGCTGGACACCGAGGCTTTGTATGAGCGCGACGATATCGGAGCCGACCGCCGCCGCCGAATAGTCATCGAAGCTGACGCCGGATTCGCCCATCCCGCGCGGATCCATGGACACCACACGGTACCCGGCGCGCATCAGCAGAGGGCCAGGAAACCGATACTCGGCGGCGGTATCGCCGATGCCGGGAACGCAGATGACGGCCGGGCCGCTGCCGCCGCTGTCGAAGTAAGCGATCCGGCCGCCGGGGCGGTCGAGAAATTTCGGGTTGGCCGCGCCGGCGGGCGGGACGAAGGCGGCGAGAGACAGCAACGCCGGCGCGATCAAGCTCGTGGCCTGAAGTGTTCTATTCATCATAGACATATAACTAAGTCTATTAGTTTCTCGGTGTCAAGCGGCGCGCCGCCCGGCACGAGAGCAGGCGCGACCATGCGAACGTAGTTGCGGCGACAAATCGCGGCTCACGCCGCCAGGGATGAAGCCGCACCGCCATCGCGCGGCCGCTTGCCGGACCGGGCCTATGCGGGCGATTCGACGGTGAGCATCGGCTCGCGCGGCGGGGGAAGATGGTCGTACAGGTCGGCGATCAGGTCCGACTTGATCCTCGCAGAGCCCGGATCGTTCCATCGATTCCGCCATTGCAGCGGATCCTCGATGAGATTGTAGAGCTCGCCTTCGGTCCCGTCGTAGCGGATGTCGGGGAGCGGCCGGTTCTGCCTGAGCGCCTGATACACCATCGCGAGGCTGAAACCGAGGTCGCGGGTGGACTTCTCATACACCGTGCACATCCATCCGTCGCGATAGATGGACCGAAGATGCATTCCGATCTCGGCGAACTGGCTGTCCCATTCGGTGATGGCGCGCTCGCGTCCCGAACCGGGCGCGATAGGAAGCGGCTCGCCTTGCACCCATCCGGGAGCGGAGATTCCGGCTATCTGGCAAAAAGTCGGCGCCAGATCGAGATGCGCCACGGGTTCTACCACCTCCGCGGCCGGCAGTTTTGCGATGGGCGCGGGACGCCAGATGAGCGGCACGCGCATCAGCGCGTCAACGTGATAGGGCCCCTTGAACATCAGTCCGAAATCGCCCTGCAGGTCGCCATGATCGGTGGTGAAAAAGATGTCCGTGTCGGGGTCCCATCCGCGCTGCGCGATATTGCGGATGACGCGGCCGCAGGCTTCGTCGATCAATTCATTCTCGACGTGAATCAGCGCGTTGATTTCGCGCACCTGGTCATGGGTCATCTCGCACGGAACGAACGCCATCGAGCCGCCCTCGTCATTGCGAAACCGCCCCCGATACCATTCGAGCCAATGGCGCGGCTTCTGCGCGAGGATGGCTTCGATCTTCTCGCGCGACCCCGGATGGCCCGGCGGCAGATCGAGGTCGCGCCAGTTGATGCGCCGCGCCGCCTCGGCGGGAGGATCCCACGGATGATGCGGATCGGGGAAACTCATCCAGACAAACCAGTCGTCGCGATCTGACAGCGAGTCAAGGTATGCGATGGTGCGATCGGCGACCCAGTCGGTATGGTAGTGCTCGCGCGGGACGGGGTTGTAAGCGACTTCGGGCGCGCCGGTGTCGCCGCCACTCCGCGCGCTCAGCATCGTGACAAAACCCGCCGCCTCCTCGGGAAAGTTCTCCTTGAGCCATTTGGTGTAATGCCATCGGCCCATCGGACCATGCATCGCCAGCTCCATGTGTTCGAAACCGCGATACGGCCCGGCCTTGCCCTCATCCGCCATCCGGTTTTCAAACCATCGCGCCCCCGGATCGAACATCGGCTCGAAATGGGCCTTGCCGATGAGCGCCGTCCGGTAGCCGGCCTTCTGATTGAGCCAGGCCGCGATGCTGGGAGCATCGGACGGAAGCGGAACTCCGTTGGAAAAGACCCCGTGCGTCCGCGCATATTGGCCGGTGATCATGGTCGAGCGCGCCGGCATGCAGACGGTGTTCTGGTTGTACGCCCGCCTAAAATTGATTCCCGCCGCGGCAAGTCCGTCCGCGACCGGCGTGCGCGCGATTCGTCCGCCGTTGCATCCGAGCGCGTCGTAGCGCTGCTGATCGGTGGTGATGAAGAGAATCTTGCGGCCCATCTCCGTTTGACCTCATCGCACGAGCGGACGGCACGCGATCAAAACCGTGCGTTCGAGTCCCGCCTCGCGATGGCCGTGAATCTTCTGGTACTCGGCGCTCATACCCATCTCCAAAAACGCCTGCGGGCTCGGATACTGGACCAGCGCCACCGCATCCCATTGATCGCTTTCGTCGCCGACCAGCACCTGCGCCGCCCGCCCCGACCAAAGCACACGCCCGCCGCGCGCCTCAACCATCTTGATGACCTCGTCGCCGTAGCGCCGGTACGCATCCGCTCCGGTTCCCTGCTCGCCTTCCGCGCGAGGCTTGAATTTCAGGAGATTGAGCATCACCACCGGACCCTTGTCGGGGTCATTGATCAGCGCCTGAATCCGCTCGGGACTCGGAACAATGCCGCTCATCGCATACGTCCTCCGTTTGGAATCTTATTGCAGTTACGATGCAATCACAAGTCCGGCCCGGACGGCATTTTCGTGAAGAAATGAGACGAGCTCGCCGCTCAGAACGGCTCGAGGTATTGATTCTCCGCCGGGTTGTAACCGGCGCCGAGCAAGGTGGCACCGCGGCTTGCGGCACTGAATTGCAGCGACGCGCGAAGAGCGAGGTTGCGCAGCCCGCGCGCGATCGGCGACCGCAATCCCGCGATCGCTCCCATCCGATGCGACGCCGACTGAATGCGCGTCACGAAACTCTTGCGAATCGACTGGTACTGCGCCGCCACCCGCTCGAGGGGACTCCCGCCGCGAATCGCGCCGCCGAGAATTCGCATCAGCACCAGCGCATCGACCATCGCGGAATTGGCGCCCTGCCCCAGGTTCGGCGTCATCGCGTGCGCGGCGTCGCCCGCGATGAAAACCGGCGGCCGCGCCCATCGCTCGAGTTCCACCTGATGCAATTCGTCGTAGCTGGCGAGGCTCCAGTCCGCCACCGCGCGGAGCAGATTGACCGCCTCGCTTCCAAGCGGCGCCCATGAATCGACCCATTCGCCGAGTCCGCTCTCTCGGATACGGTCCCATTCGCCGATAGGAACGCTGCAAAAGATGTAGGTGCGGTCCCGCGGCAGAGGACAGATCCCGAATCTGCGGCCGTCATCGCCCCAGATTTCGCGGATGGTATCTTCGGCGGTCGCGCGGTCGGCGACCGCGCGAAGGTAGGCCTCTCCGATAGCCACGCGATGCGCGTCGATGCCCGCGGCTGAGCGCGTCGCCGAGTTGATCCCGTCGCAGGCCACCACGATACCAGCCCGGAAGGTCCGCCCCTCGTTGAACTGCAATTCGACTTCGTCGCCGTCGCGGACCAGACCGGTCATGCGATGCCCCATCCGGACGTCCACGCCGCGCCTTGTTGCGGTGTCGAACAGATACTCGTGCAGGACGTGGCGCATGACCACGCCGCACCGATTCTGCGGCACCCCGAGCGCGCCGTAGTCGACCTCTCCGACCACGCGGCCGTCGGCCAGCTCTGCCCGAAGCCGCTGCGTAGTCCGGATGCTGGGCTCGAAGCCGTCGAGCACGTCGAGCGCTTGCAGCACGCGCAGCCCGTTGCTGTGCACCAGAATTCCGCCGCCGATTCGCCGAAAGCTCCGCGTTTGCTCGAAAATTGCCGCATCGATTCCGGCGCGCTGCGCCGCCAGGCCCGCGACCAATCCGGCCGGCCCGCCCCCGACGATGGCAACCTTCATGGCGTTGTGATTACCCCCGTTGTGTTCGTGCGGCGGCCGCTGCGAGAAACGTCATCACGCAGATTGCGGCGCAGGCCGTAACGAACTGCTCTGTCCAGAGGTTATAGTAGGTACAGCGCGTTCAAGAACAGGTATCGGTATGGCCGCGAAGCCAATCCCCGATGGCTATCACAGCGTCAACCCACGATTGTTCGTGGGGGACGCGGACAAGATGGTGGAATTTCTCAAGGAGGCTTTTGGCGCGGCCGAGCGTCCCCGGGCCGACAAGCTTTCACCTGCCGAGATGGTGATCGGCGATTCGATTGTGATCGTGAGCCCCGCCGGCGCGCGTCGTGCAACGAGTTCCGTGCTCTACGTCTACGTCGCGGATGTGGATGCGTGCTACCGCGACGCGCTCCGTGCCGGCGCAACCTCGATCGAGGAGCCTCGAAATATGTTCTATGGCGATCGGCGCGCGACTGTGGATGATCCGCACGGAAACACCTGGCAGATAGCCACCCACATCGAAAATGTCTCTCCGCAGGAGATCGCCCGGCGACTCAACGATTGAATCGCGAACGCTGCGGGAGAGACTCGGGCGCGGCGCGGACGTGAAACACGCCGACGCGCGAAAATTCGCGGGCATAGTCGATCTCGATGCCGAGTCCGCGCGGAAGCTCCGCCATAGCTCCGTCCCATGACTTTCCGCTTATCAGCCACGCACCCTTCGCTCTTCCGACTGCGGCGGCAATCATCTGGCGCGAGCGAGCCGGATCTGAGCCGGGAATCGCGGCCCGCGGGTTGGAGCCCGCGAAATAGTAGTCGAACGGAACTCGGAAAAATCCGTCGGGAAATCCGCGGCTCTCGGCTTCGTTGATCAGCTTCTGGTTAGAGAAGAAGCCGGTTTCGAAGAAAATGGTCTGGTTGCGAACCGGATAAGACGATATTTGGCGGGCGATCTCGCGCCACGGCTGCTGTTCCGCCGCGAAAGTCAACGGTGAAAGCATCAGGAAGAATGTCGCCAGTCCGAACGCGGCAAGATTGCGCGCTCGCGAACCGAAACGATCGGCGATCGCGACCGCAGCCACCGCCAACACCGCGAACGACGGCGCGACGTAGCGAACGCTGAACACCGGCCGTATCACGACAGACGCGGCCACAAGCGCAATCGGCGGCATCGCGGCGATGATCAGCGCGCGGCGCAGCGATTCCGAGCGCTCCCAACCGCTTCCGCGCCCGAACGCCAGCCACAATGCGAATGCGCCGGCCGCAAGGCCAACTGCGACCTTTACGATCGGCGCCTCATGCGCGACGCCAATCCAGTCAAGCCAATGGCCGAACAGGAGCGCGTGCGTCTGCGCCGCACCCGCCGGCGCAAACGGTAGGAAGAGCGCGATCGCTATAGCCAGCGGCATCCATCCCATCGCTCGGCGGGTGCGCCACAGGTCGCGAGCGAGGATAACCCCCTCGGCTCCCACAATCAGAAGCGCGCCCAAATGAGTGTAAAGCATCGCCGCGCCAAGAGCTCCGGCGACCATTGCCCCGGCGATCCCCGGCTTGCGCCGCGTTTTTTCCATCGCCAGCAGATGCGCCAATGCCAGCGCTACGAACATGCTGTACATGCGAGCCCATCGGGCAAAAACGATCGCCAGCGGGTTGAATGCCCACAGAGCCGCGGCGCCGAGCCCTATGTCGAAGTCGAACAACTCAGCGCCGTACGCGAATATCAACGCTACACTCGCCAGTCCAAAGAAGACCGACAAAGCCCGCAGACTCGTCTCGCTGTAACCGAATAATTGGCAAAACCAGTGCAGCAGCAGATGGTAAAGGATCGGTTTACCCGGATCGAAGCTGAGCACGTTCGAGGCGACAGCGCCGATCGCCGGTTGGCTGGCCGCCAGGGCGCTGTACGCCTCACTCGGGCCGAGCGAAGCGCGGCCAAGCGCCACGGAATAAAGCGCGGCCGCTGCTACGAGGACGGATAGTGAGGTGAGGCATCGTCGCGCGCGAGCGGCGTCCGCAATCCAGCGCGAATTTGATTTTGCGGCCGGGACATGACGGCCGGAAAGAAGCCCGACTCCCACAAATGCAACCTCACGAGGCGCAAGGCTCATCCGCGCATTCTTCCTGCCCAGCCCAAAGCTCAGGCGCGCGAACATGCCTTTTCGCATCACTGGAGCATCTTTCATTCCAGCGCGGGTGTTTCGATTGGCTACAAGCTGAAAGGTTGGATGAAGCGGTATGGGAATTGCTGCCCGAGCAAGTGGATGACTCAGGGATTCAGGGCCGGATGGAAGAATCGGCGCACCGGACAGGTGATGCCGATGGTCGCTTTAATCATCGCGGTTTTGTTGGGCTTTGCGGCGCTGGGCATCGACATCTTCATGATCTACTGGGCCAAGTCGAATCTTCAGCGCGCAACTGACGCGGCCGCCATTGCGGGCGCAACGTATCTCTCAGACCTGACTTTCAGCAATCCCAACGCTGCCTGTACTTATTCGACACAGGCAGAGCAGGCCGCCTGCACCTACGCTCTGTCCAACGGAGTCTTGAGCAGTGAAATTCAGAGCATTGCAATCTCCAGCGATTCGCGTTCGATAACGGTCACGACCTCGAGAATCGTTCCAGCCTACTTCGCTCGATTGCTCGGATATACGCAGTTCACCGTTAACGCGACTGCGACGGCTACGATTCAATCGATCGGCTCCGCAAATGAGGTCATTCCGGTCGGCCTGGATTGGACGACCCCGTACACATACGGACAACAGATCACGATGATAAAAAGCGGTGGCGGTTCAACTCACTGGAATGCGCTCAGCCCGTGCGGAAGCGGCGGCGCGAACGTTCGAGATTCCATCGCGAACGGAGTGAGTTGCACGCCGCCGGTGGCGGTCGGCGACCTGATTGATATCAAGCAGGGCGCCACGGAAGGACCAATTCGGCAGGGGTTTCAAAGCAGAATCGATGCGGGCAATTCCATCGATCCCGCGGGAACCTGGGACAGTCACGCCGTGAACAATCCGCGGGCCGCAACTATGATGCTCGTGGACTGGCCGTCCGGCCGGCAAGCATCGGTCAAGGGGTTCGCCGAGGTGTGGATCGTTGCGGCAGGCAAGCAAGGACAAGTTGATATCATTTTCATCCGGCAAGTGACTTCGGGCGAGCCCGGCGGGACGATTGATGCCGGCGCGATGCATGTCACGCTGGTTCAATAGAGCAGTCCCAGCGGACCACAACCGAGTGCTTGAGAAGGACCGAAACTGGCGCGAATGATATATCGGCGCGCTGCGGTTCCAGCTTCTCAGGACAGAAAGCGTCCGAGAACGATGTGCGTTACTTTCATCTGTTTCCGCTGCCGGCCAATTCGGGGAACACGCGCAGCAGGCGAATTCGTACCTGGTCGAACGACGCGGGTGTAAACGGCTTCACGATGTAGCCGAGAGCGCCTTCTTCGGTAAAGGTCTCGCGCGTCTTCTCGAAAGGCACCGCGGTAACAATCAGGATTGCGGTATTGGGCGCTTCCTTCTTGATCGTTCGAAACGCGGTAAGAGCATCGACTCGCTCTACCGCGGGCATCATCAAGTCCAGCGTGACAAGGCGCGGCTTCAGGGCACTAAACAGCTTAAGCGCCTGAGCGCCATTATCCGCTTCCCCTACGACCTTGCAGCCCAGGTGTTCCAACTGCAGGCGAATTATCCTTCGCGCAAATGCGGAATCATCTACGATCAGGGTTTCGACAGTCACCGCTTTCTCCTTCCAGTCCGGTCCGTCGCTGAAGCCTACCTCAGACTTTGCAACCATCGCGCCCACTTCCGCAACCGCAAGGACTCGGAGACCGGCCCACTGTTCCATTTTGAGCCACCGAAGCTCCGGCGGCTGTATCGATCTTCACCTTCTGGACTGTTCGAGTTTGAAACACCGAGCCCTCTGAAAGTAGCGGCGGCGAACACCTAAGGATCGTTCAGAGAGCGCGCGACCTTCAGGCGGCGCACATGTGACTTCAATGCGTTCTTTTCAGGCGCCGCAACCGTGGCACACGCCTTGCTGAAGCTATTCGCATTGCTGAGCCATGCGGCTCGGAAGGGAGAGACTGCAAATGAAATCGTTTTTCACTCAACTGATGGTCAGATCGGGACTTCGCGAATCGAAGCCCGGCCAGACGATGTCCGAATACGCGTTGATTCTTGCTCTGGTGGTAATCGTCGGCCTTACGACCTGGGCACTGCTGGGAACCAACATAACGTCGGTGATCGGCAAGGTCGCCAGCTGCATCTAACCCGACGCGAACGGGACCGGAGTTAGAGAGCGCGGCAACAGCGAGCCTTGTGGCGCTGGAGCGTCCGGTGGAACCCTGTGAAACGCGAGCCGCACGCTGGAAGGAGCGGTGGACCCGCAAAGGCGTCCGCCGCTTTCCGCCACGGTCGCGGAAACGGGCAGAGCCTGATCGAGTTCGCGATCATCCTGCCCCTGCTGTTGCTCATGACGCTGGTCTTCCTGCAGCTCATCCTGGTTGGCGCCGTGGCGCTGGCAGTCAACGAGGCGGCTGCATCGTGCGCTCGTTACGCGGCGGTTAACCCCACTCTCGACCAGTCGGCTGTGAACACCTACCTGCAGAACAACGCTTCTCCACTGATCGCCGACTCGTACCTGGCGCCGGTCACGTTAAGCCCGTCGGCGGTGCCAAGAACCACGGGCACCCCGATTACCGTAACCGTGAGCTATGACCTGACGGGAAAGCTGGTCCTCGGTTCGACCTTCATGGGGATTGTCTTTCCCACCACGATAACCATCACCAGCACGATGGTGAGCGAATGAGCCGCGTGCGACGGCTTCTTAACAAGATGCAATGAGGCGACGGTTCATATTCTTCGCGATCGCCGCGGTCATCGCGATGCTGCTGGTGATCCTGATCAACTCCGCTCTTCGCACCAAACAGGCGGCGATCGAAGAACTGCAGCGGGGACAGGAGATGATCGTCATCGCCACGAAATCGCTCAACCCCGGCACCATGATCGAGTCCGGCAGCGTAAAGCTGGTTCCCTGGCCACGCCAGAATCTGCCGGAAGGCGCGTTCACCAGCATCGATCAGGCTGTGGGAAAGCTGGTTAAGCAACCCGTCGGAGAGAACCAGCCGTTAGTCGCAACCGCACTGTTCACCGGCGAGCATCCGGGCGGACTTCTGCCTCTTGTGATTCCGAGCGGGATGCGCGCGATGTCGATTCCGGTCAACGAAGTGAGCGACATGGCCGGGATGGTCCTGCCGCACACGCGGGTAGATGTGCTGGTTACGACCGCCGCCGGGCAAGGCGGCATCGCCAGCGATCGCACCAGAATCGTCCTTCAAAACATCGAGGTTATCGCCACCAACGCCGAACTTGAACCCTCCTCCAACCGGCCGCAAGAAGCCAAGGTGGTAACCCTGTTGGTGACGCCCGCGGATGCGGAAAAGCTCGCGGCGGCAATCCGCCTTGGGACTCTGCAACTGGCGATGCGCGGATACGCCGACCAGCAGATGGTCAGCACTCCGGGTTTCGACATCGCCAATCTGTTTGGGGCGCAGCAGCGCCCCACTGTCGCGGACGGACATATCCGGCCGATGCCGGCGCACCGCCCGCCCGCGACAGTTCCTGCCAGAAGCATCGAGATCATTCGCAACGGGACCGAACGGCAGACAGTTACGTTTATCGGTGGGCGGCCCGTTGCCCTGCCGCCGGCTTCCATTGCTCCGGCCGCTGCGGGCGCTCCCCCTGCGCCGGAATCGTCGGCATCGCCATCCGCTCCAGCAGGCATGGCATCTCCGACACCTTGAAGCTTTGAAGTGGACGAAACCCGCGTGATTCGAAACACCCATAGCCCGCTGGCATCGACGGAGGAGAGACCCATGTCGGGCGACCTTTTCAGAATCGAAGCCAACCCAAAATCGCACGCGCATGGCTCACTCGGGCATCGACGCTCAGCCGCCGGCTGCATGGCTTCGATGCTGAAAGTGATCGCGATTGTGTTTCTCGTCTCGGCGCCGGCTCACAATGCCTTCGCCGCCGAGCAACACGTCGCCGTGAACCTGGTAGCGGGCGACACTTACGTCCTCAAAGATTTGAATCCCTCGGCCACGCCCGCGGTGAGATTCGTGGGCGGCCGTCAGCCGTTCATGCTTCAGTGCACCGCTCCCGGCCAGTGTTACGTGCTCGGCGCGGAAGCGGGCCAGGGCAGCGTCCGGGCCGAACTCGCGGATCATTCCGTCGCGGTCTACGACATAACGGTCACGGCCCTCGCTGTCCCCGGCAAACCTTTGGCCCCCGGCGTCGCCCCGCCCGCGATCGAAAATGGATCAAGCGCGGCCTCCAATCCGGGCGGTAATCCGGAAGTCGCTTCATCTTCGAACCCTTCTACCGTCGAGAACTATTCATCCGCGCCTTCGACATCTCAGTCGCCGCCTTCCGGTCCGATCACCCGATACACCCAGAATCCGTCAGCAAAAGAACTGGAGGTTCCGCCGCCATCGGGCGAGCACAAGATGCCTTCGGAGACGATTCACGTTATGGCCGGATCGTCGAAGGTAATCGATTTTCCTCTGCCCCTGCGGCGAGTCTCGATAGCCGACAGCAAGACGGCCGATGTCGAAGTAACCGGACCATCGCAGCTCATGCTGGTGGGCCATCAGACCGGCTTCACCAGCCTCATCACCTGGGACGACAGCGGAAGCTACCGCGAACGGAAAGTTAGAGTGGATGCCGCGGGCCCGGGAGAAGTGCAACTCAACGTTGTGGTTGCGGAATTGAATCGCACCAAACTCGAAGAACAAGGGGTTGATATCGCGGTGGCGCTTCAGAAGGCCGGTGTCTCATTCGTGAGCCTGCCCGGGATGGTAGCAACGCCGTACAACCCGACTATCAACCTGGCCGCACAGGGCGGCGCGGGAACCATCGTTGCTCTGCCGCCGGCCGGCGTGGTTCCGACCGGAGGACAACTCATCCCGCTGCTACTGTCGCCAAGTTTGACTTACGGAGTTGCGACCCAAAACGGCCAGGTTTCCACGAACACTTTCATTCAGCTTCTCGAGACTCACGACATGGCAAAAATCCTGTCCTCGCCGCGATTGATCGCGGAGTCGGGGCAGGAAGCCAAGTTCCTGTCGGGCGGCGAGATTCCGATCGTTATCGCGCAAGCGCTCAACACCTCGATCGTTTTCAAGCAATTCGGCACTTCAGTGAACTTCGTGCCGACCATCGTGGATGAAGAGCACGGCGAGATCGATCTGGCGGTCCGGCCGGAGTTTTCCGAACCCGACTACAGTCAAGGCGTGCAACTGTTCGGTTTCACGGTTCCGGCTTTCATTACCCGCCGGGCGGATACCAGCGTCAGACTGAAGGAAAATCAGACTTTCATCATCGCCGGTCTGCTGCTCGATACTGACCGTTCGCAACTGCAGAAGGTCCCTTACCTGGGCGACATACCGTATCTGGGAGCGCTTTTCCGGCATACGTACTGGCAGCACGTGAAGTCCGAGCTGGTGATGACCGTGACACCCGAGATCATTCGCCCGATCCCGAGCGGCGCGCAGGTCGCGCTGCCAATCGAGCGCGGACCGATGACGCGCGAAGAAACGCGGACTCGCCCTTTGGCCCAGCCCGACGTGACCAGACCGAGACTACCCCTGATTGGAGATCCATGAGAACAAGCGATGAGGGATCGCCCGCACGGCCTTCGCACCGGGCGCAGATCAAACTCGAACTGGGCGGCGGAAGCGCCACCGAGCGGGCTCAAATCAAAGAAGCGCTTGCCCGCGTCGAGGACGTTCAGGCCGAGGTCACGGAGATCGACGACGTATATATGACCGGACCCTCCGGCGATCCTGATATCGGCTTGTTTATGGTGGTTCTCGACCCGCGCGATCTCATCAAATGGCGATCGGTTCTGCGTCCTCCCGGCCTGGCCAATCAGCCGGGCCTCGTAGTCGCTCTGCTCGCGGACAAGTCGCCGGAGCCGATGCGGGCCGCGCTTCGCGCGGGCGCGGACGATGTGCTCAGCTTGCCGCCGACCTACGAAGAGACGGTGCGATGCCTGCTGCGTGCGAGCGAACGCCAACGGTTCCGGCAGGGCCAGTCTGAAAAGCTGACTTGTTCGTTGGTGAGCGTCGGCAGCGGTGGCGGGCTCGCCCCGCTGACCGTGAACCTCGGATTCGCGATGAATCGGATGTTTCAGAAGCGGGTAGTCCTGGTGGATCTGGATTTGCAAGCCGCGCCGCTTGGCGTGCTTCTCGATCTCGAGCCCGAACACACTATCAGCGAACTCGCCGATCCGACCAGCGTCATCGATTCCATTCGCCTCGAGTCGGTTCTGTGCAAGCACGAATCGGGAATTTCGATGCTGGCCGCTCCCAAAAGGATCGAAGATGCGGAGCTGGTCTCCACGGCGTCAGTAGAGGCGGCCTTGAAGGTTCTGCGCGACATCTTCGAAGTAACCCTCATCGATTGCGGCACCCACATTAACGAAAACTCGGTGGTGGCATGGGAGCACTCCGAGTGGCTGTTTTATGTCGTCGAACAGTCCGTTACCGGAGTTCGCGCCGCGCAACGCTTTCTGACGCTTTTCGAGCGGCTGGGACTGCGCGACGGACACCCGTCGCTGCTGCTCAACCGCTACGATCCCTCAAATCCCATCACGCCCGAACAGATCGAGGCGGCGCTGCAGATTCCGATCTTCGCAAAGGTGCCGCGCGACGATTATGCCTTCAATCAAATGCAAATGACCGGCAAAAACGCGTGGAGAATCTCGTCGAGCAGTGGCGTCAGGTCCAGCTTTGAATCGATCGCGCGCAGGATGGTGGCCGCCGCGGAAGCGCGTGAGGAGCGCAAACCGGGACTCTTCAGCCGGCTGCTCAGCAGTCTCGGATTCTGACAAGGAGAATCAGGCAATGGGATTGCTCGACAGGCTTCAGAAGCAGCCCGGAGTTGGCAAGACAGAACCATCGCTGCTCGAAAGACCGGCCTCACGCATCGCCATCACCAGCGCTACGCCGGAACAGGAATTGTTCGAATACCTGAAGACGCGCGTCGAAGACCGCCTGTTTCAGCGTCTTGACACCGGGGCGCTCGAAGAGGCGGGGCCGACGGGGCTGCTGTCCGAAATCACCAAGGTGGTCGGCGAGATAGTCGCGGAAGAAAAGCTGCTTCTGACCGCCGAAGATCAGGCCCGTCTGGTGGAACTCACCACCAACGAGATGATCGGACTGGGACCGCTCGAACCGCTGCTCCAGGACAACGAGGTCTCCGACATTCTCGTCAACGGCTACAATGAGACCTATATCGAGCGCAAAGGCCGGCTGATCCGCACCGGGGTCAAGTTTCGCGATGACAACCACCTGATGCGCGTGATTAACCGCATCGTCTCCCGGGTAGGCCGCCGGATCGACGAATCCTCGCCGATGGTGGACGCGCGCCTGCCCGACGGGTCGCGCGTCAACGCGGTGATTCCGCCGCTGGCGATTGACGGTCCCGCGCTTTGCATTCGGCGCTTCGGCGCGCACGCCAGCGACATCTCGTTCCTGGTGCAGAACGGAAGCCTGACCACGGAGATGGCGGCGTTTCTGCGCGCGGCGGTCGGAACCCGGCTTAATATTCTGATCAGTGGCGGAACCGGCACCGGCAAAACCACGCTCCTGAATTGCTTTTCGAGCTTCATTCCCGAGACCGAGCGCATCATCACGATCGAAGATGCGGCCGAACTCGCGCTTCAACAGCCGCACGTGCTGCGTCTCGAGACCCGCCCTCCCAACGTCGAGGGCAAAGGCGAGGTCACGCAGCGCGATCTGTTCAGAAACACGCTGCGAATGCGGCCCGATCGGATAATCGTCGGCGAGGTGCGCGGCGCCGAAGTGCTCGACATGCTTCAGGCAATGTCCACCGGACACGACGGCTCGATGGCGACTATCCACGCCAACACGCCGCGCGATTCGCTGAGCCGTCTCGAGATGATGATGCTGCTGAGCGGAATCTCGCTGCCCGAGCAGGCGATGCGCCAGTATATCGCTTCGGCGATCAATCTGATTATTCACATCAGCCGTTTCTCGGACGGAAGCCGCAAAGTCGTGAAGATTTCGGAAATCACCGGGATGGAAGGCGATGTGGTGCTGCTTCAGGACCTGTTCGAATACGTCCGGGTGGGGGTAAGTGCGACCGGCAAGGTGCTCGGCAATTTCCGCGCCTGCGGCGTGCGCTCCGTGTATGCGGATAAGATTGCCGCGATGGGATTCTCGGTAAGCGATCTCCACATGGAGTCGTGATGGAACTGGTAGTTTCAATTATCGCCCTGATTCTTCTGCTGTCGCTGGCGATAATGTTCTATGAGCGCAGCCGGCGCGGGGAGGCCGCGCGCGAGCAGTTGCTGCGCGAGCGCATCCAGGGCACTTTCGTCGCGACCCGTTCTATCACCACCACCGCCCCATCCGCGCTTCGCGTCGAACGTCCGCGCAGCGAACTGACTCGACGGATGGAACGATGGCTCGCGCAGGCCGGAATCGAGATGCCGCTTTTTCAGTTCGTCATACTGGTCGCGATGATCTGGGTCGCCGGCACGCTGCTTTCGGCTTTGTGGGTAAGCGCGGGCATCGCCCTGATCTACGGAATCGGATTCGCGGCGGCTCCGCTCGTGTACGGAGTCGTGCAGCGCAGGCGGCGACTTAGAACCTTCGGCCAGCAACTGCCGTACGTTCTTGACTTCGTCCGATCGGCGCTGCGCGCCGGACATACCCTGTTGCGTGCGTTCAAGATGTCGTCCGAGAATGCCCCTGAACCGATAGCCACGGAAATCAAGCTGGCGCTCGAACAGATGCGCTTCGGCGCGAGCCTGCCCGATGCGCTCGACAGCATGCTCAAGCGCGTCCCGGAGGAGTCGCTGGAGTTCTTTGTGGCGGCGGTAAGAGTTCAGAGCACCATCGGGAGCGGCGTCGCCGAGGTTCTCGATCGGGTTTGCGATGCGATCCGCGACCGCCAGCGCCTGCAGCAGCAACTCCAGACTTTGACCGCGCAGTCGCGGATGAGCGGAATGATCGTGGGAGCCCTGCCCTTTCTCCTGCTCGTCATCTTCACGATCATACGGCCCGAATACACGCGGCCGCTGTTTTACGATCCGATCGGCATCCGGATGCTTGAAATCGCGGCCGCGCTGGACATCGTCGCGTTTATCATCATTCGACGGATGGTCAGCATCAACTGAGGCGCGACCCATGTCGATTATGATGCTGAATCTGCTGGTCCTGGTTCTCGCCGCGCTCGTCTGCATCTCTCTGTCCCTCGCGTTTTCAGGCGACAAAAACCCGGTCAGCGAACGGCTGGCCTCCGTTCCATCGCCAACAGGAAGGGCCAATGCCGTCAACCGCATTCGCGGTGTCTTCAACCGGGCTGCCGCCTGGCAAACCGAAGGGACGGCCAAAACTCCTTCGCAGATTCATATGAACCGGCTGCTGTCCAATGCCGGTTTCCGCGGCGCGGTTGCTGCCGCCATATTCCAGTTCATCCGCATCGCGATGATGGCCGGCCTCGCGTTTATCGGGCTTGTGATTGGAATGGCACTTGACAAGTCCCTGGTTGGCGGCGCCGCATTAGGATGCCTTCTCGGATACGTAATTCCCACCTACGTGCTCCAGCGAATGGCCCAGGCACGCCGCCGCCGCATCCTGCGCGAACTGCCCGACCTGCTCTCCCTGATGGTGGTAGCTCTTGAGGCGGGAATTTCTATCGGCGAAGTCATCAGGCTGGTCGGACTCGAAACGGAGCGACAGGGCCGTGTGATGGGCAGCGAACTGTCGGCTACCGCCGCCCAAATGGAAGCCGGTCGCGACCTCGAGGACAGTCTCAAGGACCTTGCGGAAAGAACCGGGGTTGATGAAGTCAAATCTCTGGCGGCATTGGTGATTCAGAGCGAAAAGGTGGGAGCAAGCCTTGCCCCCGCTCTGCGCGCCAGCGCCGATCTGCTCAACTCACGCCGCCGACTTGCCGCTGAGGAAATGGCGCACAAGACCGCGGTGAAAATGCTCTTTCCGCTGGTGTTCCTCATCCTGCCGGCGATGATGCTGGTCGTGCTCGGCCCCGCTGCCCTCCAAATCATGAAGATCTTTGGATGGGCTAAGTAAGGCGGGCTTTCGGCATCGATGGACCCATGGCGGAACAAGTCCCGCGCCGGACCCTGACGGCATTCGCCGTCTACCTGGCCATCTCGGTTGCGGCCTTCGGCGCTCGCGTCGGATTCGCGCCGCGCTACTTTCATGTCGGCTTCGGAGCCGATCCTTCTGCGCTGATGTGGTGCCTGGTATGGTGGCCACACGCCATCGCCCATCGCCTCAATCCCTTCGTCACCAGCGCGATTTGGACGCCGAGCGGCTTCAATCTCACCTGGGCCACCTCTGTGCCCGCGGTGGCTTTGGTTCTGGCGCCGTTCACCCTCGCCTTTGGCCCCGTCGCTTCCTACAACCTCGCCGCGCTTGCCGCGCCTGCGCTATCGGCATGGACGATGTTCCTTCTTTGCCGCCGCATTACACGGAAGTTCTGGCCGGCACTTGCGGGAGGGTTTTTGTACGGCTTTTCGCCCTATGAACTCGGCCATCTGCTGGGCGGACATCTGAGCTTGACCGTTAACTTCGTTCCACCCTTGTGCGTACTGGTCTTTCTCGCGTTCCTGGAGGGGACACTGCCGCGCAGCCGTTTTGTCCTCTATCTGGCGGGACTGCTCATCCTTCAATGTCTCATCTCAAGCGAGATTCTCGCGACCATGACGGTGTTCGGCGCGATTGCGCTTGCCGCCGCGGCGGCGCTGACGGCGAAAGAATCGCGGCGCTGCCTGAGGGCTGCGACCGTAGCCGCTGCTTCGGCCTATGTGCTGGCGGCTTTGATTCTGTCGCCTTTTCTTTACTATGCGCTCGCCGATGGGGCCGCTTTGCGACACCCGCTTTTTCCCGCAACATTCTTTTCTGCCGATCTATTGAACTTTGTAATCCCCTCTCCCTTGATGCTCTTTGCGCCTCGAGCGGCCGCCGATCTCACCGCGCGCTTTTCCGGGAATCTACTGGAAGATCAGTTCTACCTCGGCCTTCCTATGCTGCTGCTCGCGGGTTTGTACTTCTGGCCGCGGCGAAACGAGCCCTCGGCGCGCCTGCTGATTCTGCTGCTGGCCGCAGCCGCAGCCGCCGCGCTCGGGCCGATTCTTCATGTGGCCGGCAGGCCGGTCGCGCCGACGCCATGGGCGCCCGCGTATTATTTGCCGCTGCTCAAGAACGCTCTTCCGGTGAGATTTGCCAACTACGCATTCCTGCTGCTCGCAATTGCGGTGAGCATCGTTCTTTCGGATCGCAGAGTGCGCATGGAGAAGGCGGTTGCGGCTTACGCGCTCGCCGCCCTGCTTCCCAATCCGCTCCTCCTGCTCTCACCATCGCATTACGACGAACCTCCATTCTTCGCGGAAGGGCTATATCGAAAGGTTCTGCACCCGGGCGACAACCTGATCGTGCTTCCGTACGGACCGAACGGTCCGAGCATGCTTTGGCAGGCGCAGTCGTGGATGTACTTCAACATGGCGGGCGGATATATCGGTCCGACGCCCGATCCCTTCCGCCGCTGGCCCTTCGTCAACGCCGCCCTCTTTTCTCTTCCGCTGAACAACTCGAAGCTTCAGACGCAAGCCTTCGTGGCGGCGCATCGCGTAGATGCGATCGCGGTGGTCGATGGCGCAGCCAGCGCTTCTGAGCTGACGACATCGTTGGGGATTGCGCCAGTCGAGCTTGGCGGCGTTTCTTTCTACAAATTGCCGCCATCGCAAGGCGAGGTTCCGGCGGCATCGGAACTCAACCATCTCGAACTGGAGGCCGCAAATCAGTGGACCAACGTCCTGATCAGAGCCGCCGAATCGTACCTCGCGGCTGGAAATCGCCTCGACGAAGTGAATCCGGCCGCCTTGTTCGCAGCCGGTCTGCTGCCTCCTTCCAAATGGGCGGAAAACCTGGAAATGGTTCTGGCCGGCACCAGTCATGGCGCGATTAACGGACTCTGGGTTGGCCCCGGCCCATCCGACAGCCTGGCAATCGGATTGTTCGCGTCGCCTGTGACGGCGGCTCTGCTTAACGCCCGCTTTGACTCTGGAGCGGTGGAGACGCTTTATCCCTACCCAAGGCGGTACACGCCCAAAACTGCGGACGAGGGCGAGACTGAATTCATGCTGGTTGCGATTCACCGCGATTTTGCCCGCCGACTACTCGAAACCGAACCATCCAGCGCTTACACGGCCGGGGCAATGAACGATCGGGCTCCAATCGCGCTAACCAACGGTCACAACGAAAAGTGGACAACTCGGAAGTAGCAACGTCGGCGGCAGGCTGCTACAAGGTGTCTTGATTTCGCACAGGCGTTCGATTTCCAAGCAAAGCCCGGACAGGTCTCGCTCGTGGATCCCCTGCACGTCCGACGCCGGTGATGGCTACGGCGCACGGCCAAACTGGCTCGCAAGTTGCTTGTTTCCCAGGGTGACACTGTTCCCAAGGAGAGGATCAGATTATGTCCGATCAAAATCGTCTTGCCGGCTTTTCAGTGATTTTCGGCGCAATGCTGCTGGCCGCATCCGTTAATATCGCATTCTTTCTCGGCAAGGGGGCCGTACCGCCATTTCTGCTCGTGATCCTGCCGTCGATGCTGGGGGCGGGACTTTTAACGGCAGGTATTCTGTACAAGCGGGACCTGTTCGCGAACAACCACGAACACCCCATGCCTTCGCCGCGCCACAACTAGAGCGTCCCCGGATCTTCGACAATCTGGGCCATCCGCGCTTTGAAGACCGCGGCGGATGGCAAGCGGCATCGCGCACGCCGTATTCGCCGGAACCAGGTATCAGGGAAAGTACCTGGCTGCGGGGACGTGCGCGGCTTTACCGTGCTGCTGGATGGGCGATGCCGGCAACTGGGACCGCGCGAAAAGCAGCGAGTCGCGGTCGCGATAAATCAAGCCCCATCCCCGAGCTTTGGCCATCAGTCGGGCGGCCGGTGCGGCGGGCGGGAGGAGCGCGAAGTCATGTGGATATTTGCGCAGCACCTGTTCCCCGCCAGCGCCGGAAAAATAGAACGCGATATAATCCAGCACCACCGGAATCGGATAGACCATATCGTATCGGCTGTCGACAAATACCCGCGACTCCGGACCCATATGCCAGATCAGATACTCGCCCCATTCGAATGCGCTCAGGATATTGCCGCGCAGCCCGTGTTCCTTCATGAACTCGACCGCCCCTGACGGATAGGGCATGTCGAGCGGAAGCCGCGGCGAGAACTCTCCCGCCACCGCCGCCATCGCGAGCGCGGCACCCGCGACTATCCACTGCGGCCAATGGGAGGCTGCGGCCGGCTCGGGCTTCTTCCCGCGCGACTCCGCCATCGCCATCATCCCGTGGCGCGCAACCGGCAAAGTACATGGGATTGCCGCAAGCGGCACGTTGCGAACCGCCTTGAATGCCGCGGCGGTCATGAGGAGCGCGATCGCGACGAGGGGAAGATCGCCGCCACGCGGCCGGGCGATCAGGCCCGCCGCCAGCGCCGCTACCAGCGCTATGAAGCATAGGTACACCGCGATACCCCAATGGTTGAATCGCCATTGATCGCGAAATGCGGCGGTTAGCGGCTGCCAGTCCGCGAAAATCCTGAAAGTCGGCGAAGTCCACAGCGTCGTAAACACCGTTCGCCAGCCTTCAACGCCATAGGGTGTGACAAGAGTAGCCAGAGTCGCGGCGACCGCGATCGCAGCGATCTGAACTCGCCTCCGAGCGCGCCATTCCAGCGCCGCTTTGACCAGGGCGTAGGCAAACAGTGCCGCCAGCCCAGCGACAAATCCGCCATGCAGATTGGCCCACAGCGCCATCAGCGGCACAACCGCCCAAAGCTGTCCGGATCGCCTGTAATTGTCGCGCGCCAGCATCAGCAGCATCGCGGCCAGCAGCGCATAGGTGTAGAGTTGCGGACGAAACTGCATGTGTGGAGCTATCGCGGCAATCGCGACCGCCAGCGTGTTCATCTGAATCGCCACGCTCGCTCCGGTCTCCGCAAGTGCAAGCGCAAGAAGCACGACCGTTGCGCTCACCAGCGCGAGTTTCCACATCTTGAGGCCGACAACACCGAAGCGATCGTAGACAAAAGCGAGGCTGACTTCGGAAAGGTACTCGTGGTCATGCCAGGGGCGGCCGGCGGCGGTGTATGAATACGGATCGCGCGAGACGGCGTGCCGGCTTGCAATCATTTCCTGTCCGAAGCGGATGTGTCCCCATAAGTCCGGATCGGTGGATTGCCACACATTCGCGACCAGGATCAGCGCCACGATCAGCAGTGGCGCGCGCCCAAGCAGCGAGCGCGGCCTCGGCGCGCTGGTGACGAATGCGTCAGCGGCGTTCGTTGTATTCATCGCGCCCGCATTCCTCGAATCGGATCGAATCTCCGATCCTGGTGCCGCTTGCGTCGCACGCGCCGGCCGGCAGTTCCAGCGCCTGGACCGCGCCGAAGACGATCGACGACAATCGCCAGGGCCGGAGTGCGCGATCGATATGAACGATGACGCCGCCGCGATCCACGAAGACGATGTCGATCGGAAACCGCACGAAGAACATATGCATCCACAGAAACGGCTCGAAGCGACCGCGTACGATGAGCAGTCCTTCGCCAGGCTTCAGTCGATCGCGCCCTATCAATCCTCTGCTTCGGGCGAGATGGCCCGCGGCTTCTTCAAGCCTCGGGCACAGCATCGATCCGCGCGTCTGATTGATCGCCCGCACGGTCCGCGGTTCAGGTTTGGCGGTCGCGTTCCGCATCCCGGCAAACGGCCGGAGCCGGACCTTAGGGATGAAACACCGCGTTGAACCACAGTTCGTTTCCCGACACGCGGTTCTGGGCGGCGAATTCGAAGTCGTATTTGCAGTACAAATCGACGGCCAGCCACTTCGTAAGCCGCACCGTGTATCCACCTATCGGGCCCAGCCCGATTACGCGGCCCTCGTACGATCCCAGGACCGCGGAGGGTCCGCTATCGGCGGTCGTCTGTTGAAACGCGTAGCCGGCCGTACCGAACATGAATCCGTTGGAGAAGTGCTGCACAAAGGCGAAATCAGCATGAAACTCGTCGCCGCTCGAATAGTGATCCGCCGGGTTCGTGGTGTTGATCGTATAGCCGGTGAACAGGGAAATCTCGTGCCCCCCTTCATCCATCCAGGTTAACCCGATGTCAGGCTCGAAAGCCCAGCGGTTGAGGCCAATGCTGATGATCGAATTGGGATCGTAGTTGCCCGTCGGCGCGTAGAATGCGAACGATGCGGTCAGGTGGAACTGCCGCAGATCCCATCCCAAAATCACCGGCAAAAAGATTCCGTCGCCGATCCCCGCGACCGTCAGTGTCTGTTCCGGCGTCGGAATGCTCGGGGGACCAATATGTGCGCTCTGCGCTGAAATTCGAACCATCTGAATGGTGCCTACCGCGTAGCGCGCGCCCAGGATCGAGAACGGCGTCACGTACCCGAGGAATACGGCATCATTGTACGTGTCAGTCTTGGTATCGGCCTCGATTCTTCCGTCTTCGGTCACCGCGCGGGAACTTGCCGCCTGGTACATGAACATGTTCTTGACCATCAGGGCTCCGGGAGGCGGCAGCAGTCCCGCGCCCAGGTCCATCAACCCCGGCCGGTAGGTGCTGATTCCGTATTCGGATGCCGAAGCAAACGGTGCGGTTGCGCAACTTCCGATCAACACGATGAGCGGAATAGTCACGATCCGGTGGATGCCGCGGCCAAAGCGACGCGTGTGAAATACCGGCAACATCGAGAAATTCCTCACGGCTCGGCTTGACGCGCAAGGACGGAGCACACGAGATCGCATTCAGCGCGAAAAGCGGGGAAAAGTTCCGCGGCTTTCTCCAGCGTCTTGTCGCGCGCCGCCTGATCGATGGCCGCGGCCATCTCGAACATCCGCCTGGCCCCGAAAGTCCCCGCGGAACCCTTCAGATTGTGGGCGACTCGCGCGATCGTGTCGCTGTCTTTCGCATCCAACGCCCTGCTGATTTGTTCCACCCCTTTGATCGTTTCGTCGCGGAAGAGGCCAACGAGTTCGCGCAGGAGTTCATCCCCTTCCTTTTTGAACCCCGCGACGGCTTCCGGATCGCATACGTCTTCAAAAGGTCGCGACGGAGAGGGCGACGGCGCGGACGAGAAGCCTTCGGGAGCCTTCGCTGCGGCAGGCGGCGCAGCCTCGCCTTTCTCCGAAACCTGCAGCACCGGGGGCGCGGCCGCCGGTGTCGAACCGTTCGCTCTTTTATCGGTCGCACTCGCCGGGGAAGGCACTTCGGACGCGGGCGCGGAGGCCTGGGGAATCATCTCCGCCAAAGTCGCATCGAGAACCTCTTCGGTGACCGGTTTGCTGATATAGCCATCCATCCCCGCAGCCAGACACTTTTCGCGGTCGCCCGGCAGCGCGTGGGCGGTCATGGCGACGATCCTGGTGCGCCGCGGAGCTTCCTCGCTCTGCCTTATTCGGCGAGTGGCTTCGTAACCGTCCATTTCAGGCATCTGGCAATCCATGAAAATCAGGTCATAAGCCTTGCGGCTTGCGGCCCGCACGGCCTCGATACCGTTGGCCGCCAGGTCGACCTCGACACCGAGCTTGTTGAGCTGCAGGCGGGTGACTTTCTGATTGAGGGGATTGTCTTCAACGAGCAGGATATTGAGTTTTTGCCCTTCGAGCGGCCTGAATTTGCGGACTCGGGGAGCTTTTTCAGCGGAGCGGCCGCCCGCTTCTTCGACGCTCAGTGCCGCGGCGAGCGTGTCGTAGAGAAGCGATTCCGGAACCGGCTTCATCAGCCAGCCCGCAATCTTGATCTCCTTTGAGAGTGCGGCGTATTCAGCGCGCGTTCCGGCGGACGACGCGAAGACCATAATCGGACGTGGTATCGTGGTTTCCGCAAGAATTCGTCGCGCCAGCTCAACCCCGCCTACTTCGGGCATCACCACATCGATTATCGCGACCTGATACGGTTCGGCCCGCGTGCTCCTGAGAATGACCAGCGCTTCCTCCGCCGATTGCGCGGTGGTAGGCCGCATGCCCCAGGCCGAGACCTGGCGTGCCAGGATCTGGCGGCTGTTCGCATTGTCGTCCACGATGAGCACTTTGGTCCCGCGCATCGTCGCGAACCGCTCGGAGGCCGGCTTGCTGGTGTCGATCTGCTTGCCAAGCTTGAGGGTGAACCAGAATGTCGATCCTTTCCCCGGCGTGCTCGAGGCGGCGATCGTGCCATGCATCGCATTAACCAACTCGTGCGCAATCGAGAGGCCGAGACCGGTTCCTCCGTAATGCCGGGTCGTTGATGCATCCACCTGGGTGAACGCGCGGAAGAGCAGATGTTGCTTTTCCTTGGGGATTCCGATTCCGGTGTCGCGCACCTCGAAACGCAGCACCGCATCCTTCGGCGTCTCAGACAGCTTGCTGATCGACACCCCGACCTCGCCGTGCTCGGTAAACTTGACGGCGTTGCTGAGCAGGTTGACCAGAATCTGCCTGAGGCGCCCGGGGTCGCCGCGCAGACGGCGAGGAACGTCCGCGTCGATCGAGACCACCACCTCGAGACGCTTGTGGCGCGCCTGGTCCGCAACCTGCTCGACGGCGCCTTCCACCACGTGGCCCACGTTGAAGTCGGCCTCTTCGAGCACCAGCTTGCCCGCGGCAATCTTGGAAAAATCCAGGATGTCGTTGACCAGCGACAGAAGCGCATTACCGCTCTCGCGCACATCGCGCGCAAATTCGCGTTGCTCGCTGTCAAGCTTCGTGTCGAGCAGAAGCCCGGTCAGTCCGATAATCGAGTTGAGCGGCGTGCGAATCTCGTGGCTCATATTGGCGAGAAACTCCGACTTGAGCCGGGCACCCTCCAGTGCCGCGTCGCGGGCAGCGGCCAGTTCCGCCTCCAACTGCTTCTGCTCGCTGATGTCCTGAGCCATGACCGACAGGCCGATCACCGTGCCGGCGGAATCGACGATCGGAGATTGCGTGAGCACGACGCTGATAGAGTGGCCATCCTTGTGCAGCCGGGTGGCCTCGAAGCGTTCGGGCCTGCCCGACTTGAACACCTGGTCGGCGTGGCGAACCATTTCCGCACGCTGGTCAAGCGGCACCAGCAGCGCTCCGCTGTGGCCGATGATTTCGGCGCCGCTGTAGCCGAAAAGCCCTTCCGCAGCCGGATTCCAGCTCGTGATGGTCAGATCGCGGGTCTCGCTAAAAATCGCCTCGCCCGATGAATCGACGATCGAGGCCAGAAGCGAGCGCTCCTTTTCGGCGCGCTTGAGCTCGCTGACATCGCGAATGGTGACCAGGATCTGCTTCCCTCCGCCCTCGGCCCGTTTGAAGGCGGAGGTATTCAGCGACACCGGTACCTCCTGGGCGCCGCGAGTCAGCAGGAGCAGTTCGGCGCCGTGCACTCCGCCTTCTTTCCAGGTGCGCTCGATCAATTGCTCGACCTCGGCAATCTCGGAAAAGAGCGCCGGCAGCCTGGTGCCAATGAGCTCATCGCGGCGGTAGCCGGTCAGAGCGGCCGCCCGCTCGTTTGCGTCCGTGAGCAGCAGCTCGCGATCGCATACCAGCAATCCATCCGGAGACGCCTGCACCAGGCTCGTGCTGTATTCGCGCTCTTCGCGGAGGGTGGCTTCGATTCGCCGCTGTTCGGTTACATCGCGCGCTACTCCGAAAATTCCGCCTGGTTCGCCCTTCCGGTAGAAGATCGATGCGTTGAAAGATATCGGAACTTCTTTTCCGCTTGCGGAGCGCAGCAGCAGCGCGGCGTTGGTGACGAATCCTTCGGCAAAAGCCCGCTTGACGGCGGCGAGGGCGGCGGCCGATTCCACAAAGTACGACTCGAACGGGCTGCCGATCAGAATTTTCTTTGGAACTTCGGTCAACCGCGCCATCTGTTCGTTGGCTTCGACGATGCGCAGCTCCTTGTCCACGGCGATCATTGCATCCACCGAGGACTCGAACAGGCCGCTGGTGTATTCCTGGGCTTCGCGCAGATCCGACTCGATCTTTTTGAGCTGGGTGATGTCGCGAAGAATTCCGGAGAGCCCGATGAGATTGCCCCCGATATCGTAGATTCCCGATGAAACGATCGAGACGTCGATCAACTCTCCGTCCTTGCGCTTAAGCTTCACCTCGATCCGGGGCAGAGATTCGTGGCGGCGCGCACTTTCCATCTGTTGGGCAATTGACGCCTCGGCGAAGGCGCGCGTCTGCTCGACATTGTAGAGAGCGGCGGTTTGGCCGATCGCCTCGCTCGCGCTGTAACCCAGCAGTTTTTCGGCGCCACGATTCCAACTGGTGATTCGGCCGTCCGTGTCCAAGCTCACAACCGCGTCTTCCGTAGAGGAAACGATCGCCGCCAGCAGGGCCTGTTCGCGCGCAGCCGCCTTGCTTTCGGTCAAATCGTGCATGATGTTCGACATGCCGATTACGTTTCCAGCACCGTCGAAAATTGCGGAAATCGTGAGCGACAAATCCACCATGCACCCGTCCTTGCGACGCGCGGGCACTTCGAGATGCCGGATTACGGTCCCGGGATTGGTGTGCAGCGCCGTGAGGTCTTCTTCCAAGAGGCGCTGAGCGTGGCTTTGAAGCTCGGGCGGAACGTACAGGTCGAGAATGGTCTTGCCGATTGCTTCGTGCGCGGAAAATCCGAAAATTCTCTCCGCTCCACGATTCCAGGTCATAATGCGAAAATCAGTTCCGAAACTGACAATGGCCTCTTCGGAGCTCTCAACGATCGCGGCAAGCATCGCCTGTTCGCGTTGCGCACGCCTGAGACCCGTCACGTCGCGAAAGACCTGGAATATTCCGATCGGCTTTCCTTCACGGTCATAGATGCCGGAGACCACCAGCGAGATGTCTATCGGTTGCCCATTCTCGCCCGGAAACGGGACTTCAAACTGATGGAAGATTCGCTGTCCCGACCGCAACGCCACCACGTCCTCGGCGGCCTCGCGGGAAATTCGCTCTTTCAGGTGCGCAGGGAGCATCTTCTCGAGCGGCATCCCGATTACTTCGGACGCTTTGAGGCCCAGCAGCTTTTCGGCACTGCGATTCCATCCGATGATCTTGAGATCCAGCGAAACGGCCGTAATGGCGTCCTGGGACGACTCGACTATCGCGGCGAGCCGCTCCAAGTCGTGCTCTCTGCGCATCTGCTCGGAGACATCGCGCGCGATTACCGAGATGCCGGCAGGCTGCGAGCCGGAGTTGTGAATGGCCGAAACAAAAAAGGCTACCTCCAACAGCTCGCCGTCCTTGCGCTTCACGGCTGAAACGAAGTCGAGCGAACGCGTCGGGCCGCGGCGAATCTGGTCGAGTCCTTCCTCGAACCGGGTTCTTGATTGCGGACCGTCCCTGGCAAAGACCTCGGCCGCGCCATGTCCGATCGCCTCCTCCGAACTCAGGCCGAATAGCCGCTCGGCCCCCCGGCTCCAGGTTACGATGCGTCCATCGAGCGAAAGACTGACGATGGCGGTATCAGTGCTTTCAGCGATGGCCGAAAGATGCGCTTGCGTTTTTCGGCTGTGCTCGAGGCGGTCGGATTGTTCGGCGAGGGTTTGTTCGAGGGCCTTCAACTGGCCTTCGAGCGTCGCGATGCGAGCGTGCAATTCACGTTCGCGCGCATTGCCGTTCTCGATGGAATTGACCATCCGTTATTCTCATTACCGCTCGGATCGTGAAGAGCGAGGGATTGCGAGAGGGGTGCGGCCCCAGTCTCGATTGAGCAACGGCAGAATCGAGCCGGCCGCTCCAACCAATAGGCGAGCGGATTCCCTCACGGCGAAATGCCTCCTTTTCGCCGGCAGATCGGCTTCTCTCGAATGCCCACGCCTGAATGTCAGCAATACTGATGCCGGACTTGGAGGGTGCAACTCGCGCCAACGCTTAGCCGCGCGGCGCGATTTTTGTCCCCTTGAGCGATGCGTGTCACCAAATGCGACAGCGGCAGCTCTCCTCAGTGAGTGGCTTTCATCGCAAGACCCGCCGGAGCCTTCGCTGTCGCGGTGAGAGGCTTGATCGCGGACGATTCGCCTGTCGCTCGCGACATTATGCTTTCCGTCTCGGGCGAATTCGATGCACGGTCGTGGGGGAGGCCGGATGCTCTTCGCGGTGTTGCTGATTCGAACAGGTGCCGAACCGCGCGATATCAGTTCCAGTCAAACGCTGGAGGGCAGGATTATGGTGAAAAGGGTTCCGTTGGAACGGTCGGAATCGACCTCGATTCGGCCGCCATGAGCACGAACTATTTGATCGGCGATGTACAGACCCAGTCCCAGGCCTTCCTGATACTTGTCGCTCGCCCCGCGCGAAAAAGGGTCAAATAACCGCGGGATTAGCTCCGGCGCGATGGGCTGGCCCTGATTGGCGACCTGGATGCGCACGCCGTCGGATGCACTTCTGGCGCTGACAACAATCGGAGCATCGGGACGGCCGTAACGCAGCGCGTTCTCAACCAGGTTGGTCAATGCCTGCAGCATCCGATCCGGGTCGGCATTTGCCAGGCACCCCTCGCCGCCTTCGATCGTGATTTGCCTGCGCGGATATGAAGCGGAAAACTGCTGAACCACCGAAGCTGCCAGCGCGCCCAGATCAACCCTCTTTGGCCGGATGACAATTCCGGAGCCGAGCCGCGCGCGGGTCGCGTCGACCAGTTCCTGCGCCAGCTTGATAGCGCGCGCCGCGCTCTGATCGATCCTGTTGACGGCCTCCGCGAGCTCGCCGTCAAGGGAAGCCTCGGTTTTGAGAAATCCGGCGGCGATGCGGATAAACGACACGGGATTGCGCAGCTCGTGTCCCACCACCCCCAGAAACAGTTGCAGGAGCTTGTAGTCGTCGGCCAGATGCTCGAGTGCCGCGCGGCGGCGCGATCGCTCAAATCCGATCGCGATGGCCAGCCAGACGATAATCGTGCCCGAGAACACGGTGCCGATAAGCACCGTGCCGGTAACGCGGCGTTCGGCGTTCGACCATTCCTCCCGAGAGGTGGCAAGCCGCGTCCGCTCTCCTTCCTCGAGCGCCGCGGCAACGTTCCTGATTTCAGCCATCAAGGCCGCCCGATGCGCCAACTCTTCCTGCTGAAGCACCGCCGCTCCAAGGTGGCGGCGGGCGATATCCTGGGCGAGCGAGGCAGTCCGCTCCGCGGTAAGTCGCTCAAGCTCCACAACACGGCCGGCCTGGACGGGGTCGGGCGCCGCCAGCGCGCGCAGATCGGCGAAGGTCTGTTCGATGGTCGCTTTTGCCTGCCGGTACCCGTCCGCGTACAACGCGTTTCCCGTGAGCAGATAGCCCTGCTCTCTCGTCTCCGCGCTTTCAATATTCGAAAGAAGCGCCTGAACGCGAGCCAGAATCCGCAGGTCGTGGAGCCATTCGACCTCCATGCGCGCGGATTGCTGAAAACTGGCGTAAGAAGCGATCGCCAGAATCGCCTGGATGAGAACCGCGCCGAGACACAAAATCGGGACGATCGCGCTTTTGAGCGAAAATATCTCGCGCGTGTTCGAGGCGACGCCGTTTGCCGGCGGATCTTCGGCGCGAACCGCGTCGCTGTTTGACGCGATCGTCCATCGATTCATCGAGGCGGCGGCGCTCATCTCCCGCTAACTATTCCCTTCACCGTACGGTCGCTCTACGGTTCTCGTCCCATCTTGTAACGAGCGAGCAGGCGATAAAGCTTGGCGCGATCGATCCCGAGCTTGCGCGCGGCTTCCGAACGGTTGCCCTGCGCGCTCTTGAGAGCTTCCTCGAGCCTGGCGGCCGCGGCCCGATCGATATATTCCTGCAGGGTGCCGCCTTCCGGCTCTATCTCGGGCGCGGGAGGAGGATCATCGGCAACGGGGGGATCGAGGAACAGGTCCTGGGGTCCTATTACGTCGGAGCGTGCCAGAACCACTGCCCTCTCGATCGCATTTTCCAGCTCGCGCACATTGCCCGGCCATCCATAAGCCAACAATTCCCTCTCGGCTTCGGCCGAGAGCGCAATCCGCCTGCCGGATTGCGAGGCGGTTCGTACCGCGAACAGCCGCGCCAGCGGCAGAATGTCCTCGCGCCGTTCGCGCAGCGGCGGGACCACAATTGGAATCACGTTGAGACGGAAAAACAGATCTTCACGGAACCGCCCGGACCTGACTTCCTCGCGCAGGATCCGATTGGTCGCGGCGACTACGCGCGTGTCAATCTTGCGCGGCTGGTTGCCCCCGACCCTGAGAACTTCGCCCTCCTGAAGGACCCGAAGCAGCTTCGATTGAAACTCGCCGCTGATCTCGCCGATCTCGTCCAGAAACAGAGTGCCGCCGGAGGCCCGCTCGAAGCATCCCGCCCGCGCCGCCAGCGCGCCCGTAAACGAACCCTTCTCATGGCCGAACAACTCGCTTTCAAGCACGCTGTCGGCGAATGATTTGCAGTTAATCGCTACAAATGGGTGGCCGACCCGGTCGCTCCAATAGTGAATGAGCCGGGCGACAAGTTCCTTTCCCACCCCGCTCTCGCCCTGGACAAGCACCGTGGAACGGCTCTTGGCGACGCGCCGAAGCGTCTCGATGAGATCCTTGCTGCGCGAACTCTCCGCGACGACATTTTCCACCCCATAGCGGGACCCGATTTCCTGGCGCAGCAGCCGATTCTCCCGCTCCACGCCGGTAAAGCGCAGCGCCCGCTCGATCCACATCAACAACTCGTCGGGCTCAAACGGCTTGGTCAGATAGCCGAATGCCCCTCCTCGCATCGCGTTCACCGCCGATGGAATGGTGCCGTGCGAGGTAAGAATTATGACCGGCACCTCGGGCGCGCGCTTGCGAAGCTCGTCGAGCAACTCCATACCTGAAATACCCGGCATCATCAGATCGCTGATAACCACGTCGGGACAGGATTCCGCGAATGCGGCCAGGGCGGCTTCGCCGTCCGATGCTACTCGGGTTTCGTAGCCGGCCTTGCGGATGATGCGGTCAACGGACCAACCAAGGTCCGGGTCGTCGTCTACAATCAGCACTAGTGGAGTCATTGCTCGCCTCCACCCGGGCATATGTGTTCCAGATGGCTGCGCCTAGCGCAGGCCACCGTCCGTGCCCAAAATCTGACGCATTGTGACCAACCTATATTAGAGTACAATGTCCCTTTTTTGGCCAACATGTGTCGCGATAGTGCGCATATGCAACATCAAGACCATCGCGTGGCAGCTACCTGTCCAGTTGTTCGGCTTCGCGACATCGCGGGTGTAGCAAAATCGAACGGCCACTGTTTCAGACAAAGAAAAAACGCAAGGACTCTTTGATTTTCCTGCCTGCTGACGCGATCAGAGCGGCTAAGTTGAGGGCACGGCAATTGCGTTTTCGCCCTGCATGTTTGGTACGCGAAGTCTTTTGTCGTACCCAACAGTGGTCGAAAAGTGGCGACGGCCCAAGAGAACTCGATGATGCTCATTTGGGGAGCCGGCTTCCTCTCCCAACCCGAAGGCGAACATCCCGCCAAGGAGGCCCCCGGACGGGCTTGGAGGAGATGAAGTCCGATGAGAGACCTCTCATCCTCTGTGTCGAGGACGATGGAGACACCCAGTGGCTGATTCAGACGTTTCTTCGGGATCGTTTCAGGGTGCTGCCTGTCTCCAATGGCGTCAGGATGCGCGAGGAACTTGATTCCTGTGGAGACGCAATCGCCGCAATATTGATGGACCTCTCGCTCGAAGGTCTCGAAGACGGAATCGTGCTGACTCGCTTCCTGCGAAACTCGAAGAAATGGAAGACTCTCCCAGTGATCGCAATCACCGGGAACACCTACGACATCGATCCCGCGTCGGCTGCCCGGGCCGGATGCGCCGCATACGTGGCGAAGCCGTTCTCTCGCGAAGACCTGCTGCGGGTAATCGAGAAGTTTCGGATTCGTCACTGACCGCGGGATGACGGCAAGGGTCCACGATCCTTCTTCATCGCGTCCAAAAGGCGCCAGCGGCCGGATTGATGCGAAAAGCTGAGACGGACACGTTCGTTCCAGAGCCGACAAAGCATGCTGGACTCAAAGCCGAGCAACAGGCCGCAATCGCGGATCTGAGCCGACAGGCTCTGGAAACCTCCGACCTGCAGAAACTCGCCGAACAAGCCATGAAGATGGCCGCCGAGGCGCTCGCGGTTGAATATGCCGCGCTGCATGGGGTAGCGGCCGACGGAAAACCGAGTCAAAGCGTCATTCTGGCCCACGGGCCCGATCCCGCCGAAGCCATCGAGATCGCGCGTCAGACCGTGGCGCAGGCCCGGGCCGTCTTGGCGAGCAACGAGAGCGTGCTGGTGGAAGACTATTCGGCGCAAGCGAGGTTCGACGCTCCGATGCGCGGCCGCAAACGCGCTCCGCGCGCGAGCGCCTCGGTGCTTATCGGCGAAGCAGGAGAGCAGTTCGGGGTCTTTTCCGTATACTCAGTCGAGCCGCGAGCTTTCGCCGCTGGCGACATCGATTTTCTCAGGCTGGTCGCGACGATCATCGCTCAGGTCTCGCAGCGTCTGCGCGCTGAGGGCGAGATTGTGCGCACTCGCGAATACTATCGCTCGCTGCTGGAGAACTCTTCTGACATCATCCACATCCTCGACGCCCGCGGTATCAGGCTCTTCGAAAGCGGCGCAACCGATCGCATCCTCGGGATCGATCCGGGCCGCGCAATAGGCCGCGGCGTCCTCGACGCGATTCATCCCGACGACGCGGCTTTGGTGCGCGCCTCGCTGGATCGCGGACTCGCCAGTCCCGATCGGCCCATCCGTTTCGAGGCGCGATGGCGTCACGCGGACGGTTCGTACCTGGTGTGTGAAACCATCGCCAGGAGCAAGCTCGATTCCGCCTGCCAGCCCTTCATCGTCGCCAACACGCGCGATATCAGCGAGCGCAAGCGCGCCGAGGAAGAACGAGCCCTGCTCGCATCGATCGTCGAATCGTCATATGACGCGGTTTACAGCGTCGATTTGCAGGGGCGGGTAACCAGTTGGAATCCGGGCGCGGAAAAACTCTTCGGTTACGCGACCGGCGAAATAATCGGAACCGACTTCGGCGTGGCCGTCCCGCCCCGGCATGCCGGCCAGGCCCGCGAGGCACTGGCTCAGGCGGCGCTGGGACAAGGCCGGCATTTCGAGACCGAGCGCATACGCAAGGACGGCTCGATCGCCGAGGTCGCGATCACTATCTTTCCCATTCGCGACTCGAGTGGTGCCGTGGTGCGCGCCGGCGTCATCTCGCGCGACGTGACCGAGCGCAACCGCGTGCTTCGCGACCTCGCCCGGGCCCGCGACGAAGCGCTGGAATCGGCGCGGCTCAAGTCGGCGTTCCTGTCGAACATGAGCCACGAGATCCGCACTCCGCTTAACGTGATAATCGGATTCAGTGAGGTAATTGCCGCGCATCTGGCAGGCCTGGGCGACACCAGCCACAACGAAGAAATCGAGGCCATCCGGCGCAACAGCCGCCGCCTTATCGACACCATCCAGGGAATCCTCGACTTCTCCAAGATCGAAGTCGGCGCCTTCAACATCAATCCGAAACCGATTCGGCTTCCACGGCTGATCGGCAGCCAGGTTCGCGATCTGAGCATCCTCGCTTCGCGCAAGGGACTGCATCTCACCTGCCGGATCGAGGAACCGGTCGCGGTCTGGTTCGACGAATACTGTCTGAGCAACGCCCTCACAAATCTGATCCAGAATGCGATCAAATTCACGGACACTGGCGAGGTCGAGGTTCGTCTCGGTCGCGGCGCCGAAGGACGTGCGCGAATCGAGATCCGCGACACCGGCATCGGGATTCGCCCCGACTTTCTCGGCAAACTCTTCGAACCCTTCACCCAGGCAAGCTCCGGATACAGCAGGCGCTTCGAAGGTTCCGGCCTTGGCCTGGCCTTGACCAGAAAGTATCTGGAGATGAACGGCGCCCGCCTGGAAGTGGCCAGCGAGGCGGGCAAAGGCTCGGTTTTCTCCATCGCCTTCTCAGCCGACTGCGAAATCGAAGCCGAAGACGACGACCAGGCCGATTCCGTCAGGGCGATTCGGCCCGGCTTCCGAAAGCGCGCCGCCCGGTTAGCGCGCGTGATTCTCGTCGAAGACGACCCCGACACCGTCAAATACATGACGGGGATGCTGTCGAGGCACTACCGCGTAACTGCCGCCGCATCAGGCGAAGAGTTGCGCGCTCAACTCGAATCCGGCGCCGGCGCCGATATGATCCTGATGGATCTCGCGCTTAAAGACGGCGAAGACGGACTGACGGTAACTCGCGGCATCCGGGAGGATCCGCGATGGAAACGCATCCCAATTGTCGCGGTGACCGCGTATGCGCGCGAAGAGGACCGCGAGGCCGCCGTCGCGGCGGGATGCGATGACTACTTGTCAAAGCCTGTCTCCGAGGCGACCCTGGTCGGGAAGATCGATTCGCTGCTCGCTGGAGTTCCTAATCGCGTCTGACCCGGCGCGCACTCCGCGGCGCCGCGCGCCCGTTGCGGAAGCGGCGCGAAGCTCAAGGCTCGCCGGACGGACGTTCACGGCGGGCTTCCGCCGCGACGCCACGAATCGGCTATAGTTGGACATCGTGACACGATGCCGCGTGCATCTCTGCCAGAACTCAGAGCGAATTCGATGACCAGGGAGATTGATCCTCGATGAGGTGGCCGGTCTTCACCCGTCTGGCGCGCAAGCAGGCCCTCGGCGACGAAGAGGACTTTCTGCTCGTTACGTGGGACTCGTGCCGCTTCGATGCCTACATGCAGGCGCGCACTCCGCGGCTGGACGAAGTGGGAAAGCCGAAGAAGGGCTGGGCGATGGGGACGTACACGCTGCCGGCGCACGTGGCGATGTTCTACGGATTTCTGCCGCATGTGTTCGAGTCACAGGCGTTTTACAATCGCCACGTGCAACAGCTCTGGCGCATCAGCCATCGAAATCTGCGCACGAGGCCGCTCGTCACATTCCCGCCCGGCGCAAGCATCGTGTCGGGATTTCGCAAGCGCGGCTATTTCACGATGGGAATTGCGGCGATGGACTGGTTTCGCGACACGGCGGCGCTGCGCGAAGGATTCGAGTATTTTCGCGTCACCGGAATCGACGCAGAAGCGCAAAATCAATTGTTTGGCAGAAGCCTCGCGGCCAATCGCTCGCGGCCGGTTTTCGCGTTCGTCAATTATGGCGAAACTCACAGCCCCTTCCGGTACCGGGGGATGAAGGAGCGCAATCCCGCGGTGGAGTCGCGCTACAGCCTGCCGCGCATCCTCAATCAACACGGCACATGGAAAGAGAGCTGGACCTTTGACCGGGAGGCGTTCTCCAGCCAGGTGGCATGCGCGGAATTTCTCGATGCGCGTACGGGAGAGCTGCTCGACTTGTTCAGGCGCCGCGGCCGTCCCACAACGGTGGTCGTATGCTCCGATCACGGCGAATGTTTCGGAGAAAACGGCCTGTACGGCCACGGCTTCTATCACGAAAAGGTGATGGAGGTTCCGATACTCATCTTCCGCCTCAACGCTCCGTCCCACCCCGAACCGGCTCTAGAGCCGCCGGATGGCGAAGAATAATCATCCGGGGCCGTAGCGGCGAGCGAGACCAGGCGAGCGGCTGCGCGAAGAACAACTTCGCTCGACCGCGTTGGCCTAGATGCTGCCGGCGTCCGCTGCCGGCTCCGCTGTGGGACGCGAAAGAATGACCACCGCGAGAACGATGAGCATGCATATCGTCTGCGTGTGCCATCCGAGCAGGACAAGATAGCGGGCGCGTCCCAGGATCTCGCGAGTGAACAGCAGGGCGAACAGCGCGTACACCGCCATCGCCGCCGCAACGCCCTTGCTGGAGGATCCCGTTCGCATCCAGTCCGCGACGATCAGATAGACCGCCGGTATCATGAACACCATGTGTTGCGTCCAGGTCACGGGTGACAGGAGCAGGACCAGGACCAGCACCGCGCCGCACTCGAGCAGCCACGCGGGATCGCCGAGGCCGCGATATGGCCTTCTGCTCCACCATCCGAACATCGCCAGCACAAGCATCGCGACTATCGTGGCTGCCTGTTCGGTGCGCCGATATGACGCCGTCGATGCCTCAACTTTCGGGCCGCCGTTCGCCCAGGCGACGATCGCCGCTCGAAGGGACTGGTTCTGAAGGGCATGCTCGGTGCCGGAGGCGGCGGCCGCGGATCCTCCCAACGCCTGTCCCATCGCGACTCTCGTCCATTGAATCTGATACTGCGCCCATCGCGACGCTCCCAGATGCGCGATCGGCAGGGCGATCCAGAACAGCGTCGCGACGATGCACAAAGCGGCCAGCTTCCAGCGCCGCTTCCATAGCATCAGGACCACCAACAGTCCCGGTGTCAGCTTGACCGCGATCGGAAGGCTGATGCACAGCGCCGCGAGCGTATCGCGCCCCTTCCGAACGAGGAATACTCCGGCGACAATCAAGGCCAGCAGGATCAGATGAAACCCGGCGTCATCGAGGTCGCGAATAACGTAATGAGAGGTGAGGATGACGGCGGCGGCTCCGATAGCCAGCCCCTTGCCCGCGAGTTGGCCGCTCTGCGCCGCGACCATCCTGAACAGCAGGACTATCGTCGCCGCCAGGCAGCCAACCGCGATCGCGTACCGAAGGATGAATGCGGGCCCCGCCGGCAACATCGCCAGCGGCGCAAACAGCATCGCCGCGATCGGCATGTACGGGTATTCGAGTCCTCCGCGATAGATGTTCTCTCCGGTCAGGAACCTGCGCCCGAACTCGCGGGCCACGTCGAAGTCTCCCGGATGCAACATTCGGCGCATGTATATGACGATCAGTTGAACTACGATCGCGATCGCGAAACCGGCGATGTACAAGGGAGTCCAGGGGTCGCGCGCGGAGCGGGCAGCGCCGGAACCTTGAATTTCGCCGTCTTGCGAAGTGCTGCCGCCATGAGCAAACGAGCCCGGCGCATATCCGAGGCAGTAGGCAACCACTCCAGCCCCGAGACCAATCAGTGAGTAAATGTAGTAGAGCTGCTGGAGGAGAAAGCCGCCGATCGCGAGCCCGATTCCTCCTCTTCTGAAGAACAGGCCGAACAATTCCCGGTTCAGCCAGGCCGCCGCCACCAGCAGAATCAGCGCGGCGGGAACTCCCGCCTTCCAGCCGAGAAGGATGGCGGCGAGCGCGGCTATCTCCGCCAGGGCAACCATCGCCGCCGCTCGCTGCGGCCACGAGAAGTTGAGGCCCGCCGGCAACGCGCCGTTTTCCAGGCCCAGGATGGTCCATGGGATCGCGCGCCGCGCGATGTCGGTTCGCACCAGGCTCGCCATCGTCCATCGCTTCAGATGCGTCACCTGAAGGCGCGGATCGAGCCGGATCGACCCGCCGGATCGCACCAGCCTCGCGCCGAGCTCAACATCTTCGATCGACGGCAGCTTGAAGCGGCGCTCGTCGAAACCGCCGACCTCGAAAAACCGATCGCGCCGAATAAAGCCGCAGGCCCCCCAGAACGTGGTCGCCGGCCCGGCCGACTGGTTGTGAAAATGATGATGCGCGAGGTTTTTGAACTGGCTGACGATCGATCCCGCTGCAGGCTCATCGTCATACGAACCGATTACACCGTCCGCGCCGGCATCGGACAATGCCCGCAGCCCTTCCTCGAACAATCCGGGACGAGCCACCACGTCCGCATCGAGGAACAACACGATCGGAGCTTTTGCCGCCCGCGCGCCGGCATTCCGCGCCGCGGCGACCCCGCGATGTTCGGGGAACCTAATCAGGCGCACCGGGTAGCCGGCGGCGATTTCGGCCGTGGTGTCCGTCGAGCAATCATCGACCACGATCACCTCGATATCGCCCGCGGCCTGCGCGCAGGCCGCATCCAGGCAAGCGGAGAGCGTCGCCGATGCGTTGCGCGCGGCTATCACTGCGCTCAGGCGCGGGCCGGAAGGGCTCATCGAATTTACCGTAAGCCGGCAAGTAGCGCTCGGCAAGGATCGCGACTTGTTCGGAGACGGAAAATTCGCCGATCGGGCTTGGCGCGCCGGAATCGATTCACCATACTTCCAACGATGGCGAGATGGCTCGGGTTGAGGCTGCTGCGCGATCTGCGACTTTTGGTTATCTTGGTTGCCTTGGTTCCCCAGGGATTTGCCGTCACCATTAACGCGGTAGCGGCACCTTGGATTATGCAGAGCTTTGGCCTCAATCCGCAGGGCTTGGCGCGCCTGTTTGCCGCCGTCTCATTTTCCGCAATTGGCGCATTCGTGCTGACCCGGATGTTCGATTCGTTCGGGCGCGGCCGGGTTCTTCGGCTGTGCGTATTGGCCGCGGCTGCCAGCGCAATCGGCGCCGCGTGCTCTCCCACCCTTGCGCCGTTTGTCATCTTCGATGTCGCGCTTGGCGCCTGCGCCTCCGCCATCATCGCCGGTACACCGGTAATCATCGCCGAGGTGCTCAGTCCCGATGAGCGAGCGACCGGCCAGGGACTGGGCGGAATAGCGCTGGGAGCGGGAGCCGGACTCTGCATCATCCTGATGCCCGCGCTGCATCATCTGAACTGGTCCTGGCGATGGCTGCTGTGGGCGGCGGGCGCGCCGATTCTGGCGGGACCGTGGCTGCTGAGCTCCCGGTGGGATTCTCAATTCTGGCATCCGGAGCACTCGCGCGAATCGCTGCTGGCTTTGGGCGGGTTGTTCAACGGCGCGCATCGGCGCCGTATCGCGGTCCTGATGGCTTCAAGCGTATGCAGCACCGCGGCCATCAGCGCATCGAGAACCTGGGGATACTTTCATTCGGTAAAGGAAGCCGGACTGACTCCCTTCGTGGCGAGCGCGATATTTCTATTCGCGGGGGCTGTCGCGATGGCCGGGTTTCCGCTGGGCGCGCTATGCTCGGATCGCGCGGGGCGGGTTCCCACCGTTGCGGCATCCGCGGCGGTCATCGCGGCGATGGCTATGGTCTCGTTCTGGGGACCGCCCGCAAGCTTCCGCTACCCCGCTCTATGGCTGGGCGCGGGGTTCGCTGTGCTGAGCGTCGCCGTGAATGTCGCGACAGTGGGAGGTACTGCGGCGGCGACGGAGCTGTTTCCGGCGCCGATGCGGGCCACCGCGGTGGGATGGATCGCGCTGGCCGGAGCGGGAGGAACGGTGGCGGGGCAGGCATTGATTGCGCTGCTGGCCGCCCACTTCAGGCAGGTATCGACCGTGGTTGGAATTACGGGATTGCTCGCCCTGGGAACCTCGGCGCTGTTCATGCTCTTCGTCGAGGAGTCCCGGGGACTCGTTCTGAAGATGGATCCGCAATGGTGAATGCCCAACTCCGATCGGCGATTTCCGGCTTCCGGACGACCTCTTCGCGCGCGCGGATCGGCGGCAATGCGCTCTGAGGCGGCATTCACAACTCGTCCTGCCGGCGAAGTCGTCATCATCGGGGCCGGCCCGTGCGGCCTCACCGCGGCCTATGAGCTGTGCAAGGCCGGCGTTCGGGTGCTCGTGCTCGAGCAGGATCCAAAGACGGTCGGCGGGCTTTCCCGCACCGTCGAGTACAAGGGATTTCGTTTCGACATCGGGGGTCATCGATTCTTCTCCAAGAACCCCCAAATCGAAGAGCTGTGGACGGAGATAGGCGGGGATCGGATGCTGCGGCGGGAAAGAAAGTCGCGAATCTTCTACCGCGGACTTTTGTTCAAGTATCCGCTCGAAATCATCGACTCGCTGAAGAACCTCGGCGCGATGGAATCGATCGCCTGCATCGGCAGCTACCTCAGATCGAGGCTTGCTCCCGCGCGCGAGGTGAAAACCTTCGAGGATTGGGTGGTCCGAGCGTTTGGACGCCGGCTCTACGAAATTTTCTTCAAAACCTACACGGAAAAGGTCTGGGGCATTCCCTGCAACACCATCAGCGCCGACTGGGCCGCTCAGCGTATCCGGGGCCTCTCGGTTTCAGCCTTGATTCGGGCAGCCCTGCGCTGGCCGGGAAAGGATCAACCGATCATCAAGACCTTGATCGGGAACTTTCGCTATCCGCCGCACGGACCAGGCGAGATATGGGAGATTCTCGCGGCCAGGATTCAATCAATGGGAGCCAGGAACCTGATGGGCGAGCGGGTCGTCACCCTCGAACGATCGAACAATCGCATCCGCGCGGTGATCACCGAAAACCGCTCCGGAACCAGCCGCCATCCCGGCGACTTCTTTCTTTCGACGATGCCGATGCGGGATCTGATCCTGGCGATGGATCCGCCCGCTCCGCCGGAGATTGTCGAGGCTGCTTCCGGCCTGCGCTACCGGGACTTTATCACGGTCGCGCTGATTCTCGATCGCGCGGAGGTATTTCCGGATCAGTGGATTTACGTGCACGACCCGGACGTCAAGGTCGGACGCATCCAGAACTTCAAGAACTGGAGTCCTGACATGGTCGCCGATCCGCGCTTCACGGTTCTTGGCCTCGAATACTTTTGTTTCGACTCGAGCACGATGTGGCATGAAAGCGACGAGAATCTGATCGCGATGGCGCGGGACGAACTGGTCCATCTCGGACTGGCCGATTACAAGTCGATCGTCGATGGGGCAGTCGTCCGCCAGCCCGCCGCCTACCCAATCTACGACAATCATTATCAGGACAGCGTCAGGACCATCCGGCGATTTCTGGAGTGCGAGGCAGTCAACCTGCAGCTCGCCGGAAGAAACGGAATGCACAAGTACAACAATCAGGACCACGCGATGCTGACGGGGATGATGGCCGCGCGGAACATCCTGGGAGGAAACTACGACCAGTGGCGCGTCAATTCCGACGCGCTTTATCTGGAGGAGGGAGAACCCGAGGAGACCGGCCTGCGCCTCACGCCGATCAGCGTGGCTCCGGACGAACTGGCGCCGCCAAAGGCGGGTTAAACGCGCGAATCATCCGGGCGCCTGCGAATGGCAGGCGCGGATGAAATCTTCAACGCCTGCGCGCCAGTGCGGCAATTCGACGCGCGGCTCTCTGGATGTCGTCAGCGGGGAGAATGCGGGCCGCCGTGCCACGGCGGGAAAGTCGCGCAGCGAGACCCGTTCGACACCCGCACGCACGCCGAGCGCGCTTAAGATCAATTCGACTATCTCCAGCCGCGACGCGGTTCCGCTTCCGGCCAGATGGCGAAGGCCATAGTCGCGGTCGCGGATTATCGCCGCGATCGCACGCGCCAGATGCGGAATATAGGTGGGCGATCCGAATTGGTCGTCAACAACCTTCAATCGCTCGCGCGAAATCGCGATGTCGCGCATCGTCGTCAGATAGTTTCTGCTCTTCTCGTCGTAAAGCCACGCGGTTCGAACGATGAAATGGCGAGGATTCGCCTCGGCAACCGCCAGCTCGCCTTCGAGTTTGCTTTTTCCGTACACCGAGAGAGGATTGGGCTGGTCGCGCTCCTCGTACGGCCGCCGGCTGGTCCCATCAAATACGTAGTCGGACGAAAAGTGGACGATTGCAATTTCCGCGCGCGCGGCGGCGCGCGCGAGGATTCCCGGACCAATCGCGTTTACGCGGTATGCCTGCTCCGCGCGGTCCTCGGCCGCATCGACGTCGTTGAATGCGCCGGCATTGATTAGCAGGTCGGGAGCGTGGCGTTGAATCGCCCGCTCCACTGCGTCGGCGTCGGTGATGTCGAGATCGCGATGCGCCAGAGTCGAAAGCCGATGCTCGGAAAGGGCTCCGGCCAGGGCGCGCGCAAGGCGCCCTTCGCCGCCTGTGATGAGTATCTTCATCGCGCGTGGCGCCCCCCGGGCAGAAGATCGATCACCTCATCCAGCCTCGGCGCGATCGCATCTTTTTCGGAAAGGACAGGGTCCGGCACCGGCCATCGGATCCCGATCGCGGGATCGTTCCATGCGATTCTGATCTCTTCCTGCGGGCGGTAGAGGTCGCTGGTTTTGTACTCGACTTCAGCATGGTCGCTGATAACGCAGAAACCGTGCGCGTAGCCTTCGGGAATGAAACACATGCGCCGGTTCTCGGCGGAAAGCTCTACCGACACCCAGCGGCGGAAGGTCGGCGAATCCTTTCGTATATCGACGGCCACATCAAAGATGGCTCCGTGCAGGACGCGAACCAGTTTGGCCTGGGGATGACCGCGCTGCGCGTGAAGTCCGCGGATTACCCCGAACGTCGATCGCGAGTGCGTATCCTGAACGAAGTGCGCGGTTATACCCGCATCGCGAAACTTCTGCTGATGATACGCCTCGAACAGAAACCCCCGGGCATCGGTGAAAATTTCCGGAATGACGATTACGACACCGGGCAGTTCAGTGGCGACGAACTTCATCGGCCTTCACCTTCCTTCATGCCCGGATTGAATGCTCGCGCACCACCGGCGATTCGTAAGGTACCAGCGAACCGTTCGCTCGAGCCCATCGCGAAAAGCGGTGTGCGGCCGCCATCCCAGTTCGCTCCGGATCTTCCCGTTGTCGATTGCGTACCGGCGATCGTGGCCCGGGCGATCGGGAACAAACTCGCGCAACTCGTCGTAGCGGCGCACTCCCTTTGCGCGCAGGGCCTGGTTCGAGGCGGCGGCAAACTCGGCTTCGAGTATCTCGCAGACCGTTTCAACCACTTGCAGATTCGTCCGCTCGTTTTCACCGCCGATGTTGTATCTTTCTCCGACCCTGCCCCGAAACAACACGGCCAGCAGCGCCTCGCAGGCATCCTCGACGAAAAGCCAGTCGCGAACGTTCAGGCCGTCGCCGTAAATCGGCAGCCTGCGGCCCTCGATCGCATTCAGTACCATCCGCGGAATGAGCTTCTCTGGATGTTGATGGAAGCCGTAATTGTTGGAGCAGTTCGCAATCAGCACCGGAAGATCGTAGGTGCGATAGTAGGCGCGAACCAGATGATCCGCCGCCGCTTTCGACGCCGCATACGGCGAGTTCGGCGCATAGGGTGTGTCCTCGCGAAAGAGCCCGTCCTTTCCGAGCGAACCATAGACCTCATCTGTCGAGACTTGCAGGAACCTGAAGCCGGGATCGTTGCGATGCTTTTGATAGCGAAGGACTGCCTCAAGCAGCGAGAGGGTTGCGATTACGTTGGTTTCGACGAAGCCTCCCGGCCCGGCGATCGAGCGATCGACATGGGTCTCGGCGGCGAAGTTGATGATCCATCGGGGCGGATGGCGCCGCAGGAGGTCATCGACGATCGCGCGGTCGCCGATGTCTCCGCGGACGAACGCAAAGCGCGGATTGCTCGCCGCATGAGCCAGGTTTTCCAGAGAGCCTGCGTACGTAAGTTTGTCCAGGACCACCACGTTCGCCGCCGACGCCGCCAACGCATGGCGGACGAAGTTCGAGCCGATAAACCCGGCTCCACCGCAAACGAGAATGATGTTGGAATCCAAGAGGGTTAACCGTTGGCAAAAAGTCCGGCCGGCCGCTAGACCTCCGCGGCACCGCGAGCGTTACCAGTCTCCGGCGTGCCAAGCAGGGCATTCGCGAAGCAATTCTGGTATCGATCGACGCTGTAATGCGCTTCGACGAATTCGCGGGCCGACTTTCCCATCCGTTTTCTCTCGCCGGCATCCGCCATCCGCGCCACCGCATCGATCCATTGCTCGTCCGAATCCGCGAGGAATCCGGTTTCGCCTGGAATAACCATCAGCGAGTGCACGCCGACGGGGTTGGCAATCACCGGCAATCCCGCCGCGAAATACTGAAGCACCTTAAGCCCGCACTTGCCCTTGCTCCATTCGTCGTCCGGCATCCAGCTTATGCCGACGTGAGCGGCGGCAAGCGCGCCAGCTTCGCCCGCTTCACTCCATCTCACTGGCACAATCGGAGGCCGATCGAAGCCGGGGAAGCGATCGCAAATTACTCTGAGCCGCAATCCGGCGTGATGGTCCGCAAGCTTTGCAAATAATTCTCTCCGCATCTCGAGTCCCTGCAGCGTGCTGGAGGAACCTATCCACACGAGTTCGAGCCCGCGTGACTCACCGCTGACGGACGGAACGTAGCGCGAGGGCTCGACACAGGTCGGAATCACCCGGACCGATTCTCGCCGCGCTCCGGCGGCGATCGCTCGATCGGCCAGATGCCGGTTGCCCGCGATCAGCGAGTCCGCCGCGCAGGCGATTCGGGCGAAGCGCCGCTCGTGTCCTGTACTATCTATTCCTTTGCGATGGAACGAATCGCGATGGAACACGGCGTCGTCGAAGTCGAACACCAGGCGGCGCGCCGCCCGGCGCATCAGGCTTAGCTCGAAGCCCCGCGGCAACATCCGTTGCAACAACACGACATCGAAAGCGGCCAGCGTCTTTAGGAGGCGCAGGCGGCCGGCGAATCCCCGCGGCACCGGGTGCAGAACCATCGAGCAACCGCGGCGCGAGAGAGCGGCGGCGAAAGGCACGAGCCGATAGCGCGCGCTTACGTGATTTTCCGATTCGATGAGCGCAATCGCCTTCATCTTCCCGACCCTGTGAGTCTTCCCAGCAAAGAACTCAGGCGTCCGCGCGGCTTGATGCAGGCGACGTGGATGTCGTGAATGAGACGGTTTTCCTCGTAGATGACCCGATCTTCGAGAAACGGCATCAGATCCTGGGGCTGCAGATTGCGGTAGTAGCGGTTGGGCGCGCAATCGATCTCGTGGGGCCTGCGCTCGAACGATGCGACGGTGAGCAAAAGCAGCCCGCCCGGCTTGAGCATCCGCTTCATCGCCGCCAGCGTCTCACGCCAGTATTCGTCGTGTTCAAGGCATTCCGTGGAAACCACGACATCAAACGATCCGTCGGGATACTTGAGCTCGTGCGCGAAGCCGACGACGTCGACGCCCGGCCCCGGGCGCCAATCGCATCCCAGGTACTCGCAATCTTCAAAGAATTCGCGCGCGGAGCCGTTGACGTCGTAACTGCCGATTTCGAGCACGCGCGAGCGCGTGAAGCGCTCCGGCATCGCCTCTTTTACTCTTGCAAGAAAGTCGCGAACTGCGTCATGCACGGTCGTTCCGCTCGAATTCAGTAGTTTTCGAGTTGCGCCAACAGGTCATCCGCCCCGCCTGACGGTTCCAGCGCGATCGATTCAACCGTCAGGCTGTGGAGCGACGGGTAGAGCACTCGAAATTGAAGCAGATTCCAGTCCGGATTCATAAACGACAGATCGAACGAACGATCGTTGTTCGCGCCGTCGTCGAGCGCGATCGTCCGCTGGGCGAGGATTTTCGGTTTGTGATGTTCACTTTGCCCGAAAACGCAAGCCGCGATATTCGCACTGGTGCGAGACCCGGGCGGAACTCGCAGAACGACGCGCAAGCGATATTCTCCGGGCGGAAAAATATGCGGCATGGTAAAAATCGTGCGCCCAAACCGGCTGCCTCGCTTGCTGTGGCTTGATTGCAGCGCATCGCGCGGAAAATCCAGCAACACATCCTGCAGCTCCTTTTGCGCGGCCGGATCCTGCGAACCTGCCGCTTTCGCCAGCAGCATGAGTCCGCCCTGGCTCCACGCCACCCGGTACCCGTCCTCAAGGGTAAGGCGAAGGAGCTCCCTGCGATGCTCCTCGCGGCCCAGCGGATACTCGTACCGGTCGCCCGCAAAATCCATCAACACATAGTCAGCATCGTTGTTTATCGGCAGGATTGTGATCGCGCTTCGGCGGCTGAAATGCGGAACCAGCGTATCGTCGGCCGCAACCCGCGCATCCGCCGGCACCCGTTGCGCAAGCGCGGCTATCGCCCGCGCATCCGTCATCGGCGCTGGCCGTGTGGCGTAACGGAGCGGATTGCCTCCCAACAGTCCCGAGGCGACAAACACGGCTATCACCAAAGCGTTTACGAAAAACGACCGATCGACCCGCAAGCGCTCGACGGGTAACCAGGCCGCCAGATGTTCAAGCATCCGGCTGATCGCCGACGACGGCCGCCTCATGTTTTCGCCGAGAAGCACTGACAGCCTTCTCGCGCCAAATACTGCCGAAAAGAATACGAACGGGATCAGCTCGGCCGAGTAGTGAAAGTCCATCGAGTATTCCGGCGGCAGGCCGCTCATGACTATCCGCACCAGTGTCGGAGCAACGGGAACAAGATAGATCGGGCTCAAAAGCGGCAGAAAGGCAACCGACCCGAAGAGTTGAAGCAGGTAGGTCAGCTTCGCGGGCTCCAGAACGTGCTGGATGACGAAGACCGGATGGCGCAGCATCGTGTGAACGATTGCGGGAATGGTATCGCCGAGATAGCTGTAGCGGTCGACATACGGCGCCGGCCGCCCCCGAAACATCGGAAGCACGATCTGGTAGTCGATCAAAAACACCAGAATCCCCACCGCCATCAGAACCAGCGGCAGTCGTCCCCATCCGCGGCGCATCCAAAGATAAACGCCAAACGCGCCGACAATCAGGGCGACTTCTTCCTTGCAGAGGAGAGCCGCGAACAAAGCGATCAAAAAGGCCGCGTCGCGCCGATGCTCGCTGTAGTAGAGCGCGAACGACAGCAACGGGACCGCGAGCGCTATTTCGTGGAAGTCAAAGAACGCGGCGCCCAGGATCGCGCGATTGACGAAATATGCGACCAGGAGAACATAGGCGGGGCGGCGCCCAAGCTTCTCCGCGCCGATCCAGAAAACCGGAAACGCCGCAATCGCCAGCGCCATCGCCTGCACCGCGAGCAGCGTGCAGGGACTGGGAAATATCCGGTAAATCGGGACGAGAAGCAGCAGCACGGGCGCGACATGCTCGCCCAGGAAATTGCGCTGCAAAACCGAGCTGTACAGCACCCTGCCGTGAATCGTGTTCCACAGCACGTTGTCGAAGATCCCCAAATCCGGATGGGAGTTGATCGACAGATGTTTGTGAATTGAGACCCATGCGAGCACCGCCCCAAATCCGAAGATCATCACGGTGTGAGCATGCCGAGCGAAAAGCGCTGTCCGCGGGCCAGCCCATGCGCTTAGCCGCGGACTGAGCAGCCAGCAGGAAGCAAACCCCGCGATCAGAATGGCGGCGGGAGGATCCACGTACGGCATGCGCAGGAGGTCCACCACTTGCGGGATGAATGGACCGGCTATCAGAAACACCGTCACCGCCAGCAGCGCGACCCCGGCTGCGGCAGCGTATTTCTCACTCTTCGAGGTGGCGGCCATTTTTAGTTCCTAAAATCGGTAGCTGCTCGGCACTCACCAGAACATTTCGCGCGACTGGAGACGTCCGCGATCGTGTTGCTCCCATCCAGACCATGAGATAGTCGTCACTGCGCCGGGACGGTCGGGCCATTGCAAACGCTCAGGATCCTTTGGATATGCGGTGCGCGATTCGCGGGAGGGGCTGAGCGTGTGTCGATGCAGATACTCGGCCTCATGCGCGAGCGCTCGCACACAATTGGCGCAGTGCTGCCCGCGCAAAGCGATCTTCGCCGCCACGCCGCTTTCGCGAATTCGGTGTACACCGCCAGTTTCCGAGGCCCGCTCGACGTTCGCTCGGTCGCGGCGATAATTCGCGCGGTCCACGATTTTCATCCCGACATCCTGTTCGCCACAACCCCCGATGAATGGGTGTGGTCGTGCCTGATTCCGCGAAGGATCACCGGCGCCGGGCTGGTTCTCGTGCGCCATATGTCGCTTCGGCTCGCACCCGCGGTTCGATGGCTCGCGAACCGGCGTGCGGATGCGGTGGTGGCGGTGAGCGCGGCGGTCCGAAGCGCGCTGATGGGCCGCTTCGGAGTCGCGCCCGATCGCATCCACGTGATTCACAATCCGGTCCGGTTTCCGATTCGCGATTGCGTTCCCTCCCCGATGGAACGCTACGAACTCCGCCAATCGCTCGGACTCGGGACGGACGGGAGATGGCTGGGCTTCTTTGGCGGCAACGATCCCCTCAAAGGCATCGAGGACGTGATGGAGGCGGCGCGGATGATTCGAAGCCGCGGCATCGACCTGCGGCTTTTGGTTTGCGGGCGGGCGCGCCGCAAGGATTCGATTACCGAACTTGCCGCACGCCACCAGCTTTCCGGTTTCGTGCACGACGGCGCCAACCCCGACGAGATCGAAGATGCCCTGGGCGCGGTCGATGCCGTCGCTATGGCGACGAACAAGAGTCTCGGCGAAGGGCTGCCGCTGATCGCGCTTGAAGCTATGGCGCGCGGAACTCCGGTTGCGGGCTACGCAACCGCAGGCATCATCGATGCCCTCGGCGAGCACGAAGAAGGCGGGCTGCTCGCCGAACCCGGCAACCCCACCAGCCTCGCGCGCGCTCTGGAAGCGATTCTCGCCGATGCTGACCTGGCGGACCGCATCGCGCGACGGGGACTCGAGCGCGCGCGCAGCCTCTTCGACCCGGCGCTCGCGGCCGATCGTTACGAGCGCTTGTTTCTGGAAATAGCTGAAAGAAGCCGTACTGCTCACCGGTCGAAAAGCTAGAAAACGGGCGAGAGAACCTTTTCCCTCTCCGCCAGAGGCGAGACCTGCTCGGCGAACAATCGCTCGAATACCGGGCACGTTCGGATCAGTTCGTGCGGCGCGCCGTCCCCTACCACTCGCCCTTCGTCCAAAACCACCACCCGCCGAAAGCGAATCACCGTAGCCAATCGATGCGTCATCACGATCACCGTGCGGCGGGCCAGCCAGGGTTCCATTCGGGCGAAGATTTCCTGCTCGGTTTCGCTGTCTACCGCACTGGTAGCCTCGTCCAGCACCAGCACCGCGGGGTCGCGCACGATCGCGCGCGCAAGAGCTATTCTCTGGTACTGCCCGCCCGAAACGTTGTGGCCGCTCTCGGCCAGGCGCGCGTCAAATCCGTCGGGAAGCGCCGCGATGAAGCGATCGAGGCCGGCCAGAGCGGCCGCGTCGCGAATTTGTTCCGCGCTGGCATCGAACGTCCCGTAGCGGAGGTTATCAAGGATAGAACCGGTGAAGATGAACGGTTCCTGCTCGACGACGCAGACTGCCCGCCGCAATTGCGATAGCCGCGTGTTCCGGACATCAACGCCATCGAGCGTGATGCGCCCGCTTGTCGGATCGAAGAAGCGCACCAGCAGATTGGCGATCGTGCTCTTGCCGCCGCCGCTTGCCGCCACCACCGCGACGGTTTCGCGCGGCGCGATCGCGAGATGAAAATCGCGAAGCACGGTTCGGCCGGACGGATAGCGAAAATTCACCGCCTCGAAGCTAAGCGCGCCTTCGACCGGCGTACGCAGCGCCACGCTGCCATCGCGTTCCGCCTCGGGAAGGTCGATAATCTCGAAAACGCGCTCCGCGGCCGCAAGCGCCTGCTGCAAAAGGCCGTGAACCTCGCTGATCCGCCGAAGCGGCTCGACCGTCTGCACCGCATAGAGGCAAAAGGCGAACAAGGCACCCGCGGTCTCGCGGCCGATCGCCACCTGGGTCGTTCCATACCAGGCGACGGCGAGCAGCGCGGCGCAGGTAATCGCCCAGACCCCGGTGGTCATCAGCGCGAGCCAGAACTGGCTTCGCATCACATGGTGCCGATAAAGAGAGTCCTTCGCTTCAAACCGCCGCTGCTCAGCCTGTTCGGTCTGAAACCCTTTGATAACGCTGAGGCCGGATAGTTGCTCGGTCACCGCCGCGCTCAGCTCGCCAACTTCGCGTTGCGCTTCTGCGCTGCGGCGCCTGACGAATGCCCCGCAGTAACTTAGGATCGCCGCGACCGGCGGTCCGACCAGCGCGATCATCGCCGCCAGCCGCCAATCGAGCCGCACCAGCATGAACAACGCGCCGATCAGAACGAAGCTCTCGCCAATTCCGCGCCGCAGGATTTCGCGGACGAACTGGCTCAATGCTCCGGCGTCATTGAACAGCCGCGACATCAGCTCGCCGACCTGGAAGCGGCGAACCGAAGACAGCTCGACCTCCAACAGCCGCCGCTGCGCGCGGTCGCGCAAATGCTGCACGAAATGCTGGTTCAGGCTTTGCAACACGTACTTGGACGAAAACAGGCCGATCACGAGCACGCCCGCGGTCAGGCCCGCCTGGGCCGTTAGTTTTGCGAGCGCCTGATGGTCACCGGTCCGCAGCGGTCCGTCGGCCCACAGCTTCGCGATCCAGGTCAGATAGATCTGGGCTCCGCCGAGCGCCGCAAGGCTTAGGCCGATCAGCAACAGATGCCCGCGATAGCGAGCGCACTCCGCGACCAGCCGTGTGAAGATGCGGGCGGGGGGAACGCCGTTTGCGGGCGCTTTTTCGTCTCGAAGCCCGAGCGAGGCCGGCAGCGTCACGAAAAACCGTCGCCAATGCAGCACGGTGTCCCAGTAAAACTTGCGCAACCAGCGCCGCGACTCGCGATCGTGCGTGCTGCGCAGCAGAAGCGATACCAGCCGCGCGGTGCTGCGGAGCGACTGCGCCGCCAAATCGGCCCCGAGCTTGCCCCACGTCCAGACCTGCACCATCACATGACTCATGCCGCGCTGCTTGCACGCGCTCAGGCGCTTGTGCCCATCGGTCACGATGAACCTGCCGCCAAGCCGGACGACGCCGATAGGCGGAAACACCGCGCCTGCGTCCATTGCGGCGCGATACTCGATGATCTTGTCCGGCGCGTGAGTTTCACTCAGCAAATCGATCACGTTTCCGATCGGGACGGTCATGGTCTCGAACTCGGCCAGCTCTCGATCGAAGCAGTCGAGGCTGTTCTGCTCGTTCGCCTCCGGCCGGTTGATGGGTGCTTCACGCAAGCTCGACAACTTCAAAGCCTCGCCATCCGCGGCACCATCGACTTGCCCGCGAGACGTTCGACGATCGCGGCCGGCGCGAGATCCGGCAGCCTCAGCGATTCTCGCGAGACGAAGAATGACTGCTCGAGCGCATAGCGCCCCTCAAGAACCGCATGGGGAACCGCGTCGGTGAACACAAGCCAGCTCGTACCCGGCGCAAACCGATGATGGAACTTCGGACAGCCCGCTTGAAACGCCCTGTCGCGCTTCATCGCGTCATGCAGCCGAAGCATCGCTCGATCGAAGGGCGATCGGTCCGGCAGAGCCAGGCCCAACGACCGCCCGACCGCGCTCAGTCGCCCGACCCAGGGAGAATCGGCCTCGGCGATGGCACCTTGCGCCAGGGCGCGAAACCGCTGGTTATCCACGAGCAGATGCATGGGATCCGACGTTACCCACAGGCGCTCGCGTTCGGGATTGATGTTGGTAAAGAAGCGCAGGATTCGCGCGCCGTTGGATGGGCGGTTCGGGTACGCGTCCAGATGGAGAAGGTCGTTGCGTTCGCGCACGGGCAGATTACGTCCCCGTTCCTCCATCGGGCGAAAGCTGGCCAATTCGATGCGCCACGTGCCGGCGTAGGGGGCCAGCAGGGCCGCGCACATTTCGATGACGCGTTCGCTGTAGCGCCTCAAGGCATCGCGGACCGCAATGCTCGACGCGCCCGCCATCCCTCCGAGCGCGCCCGTTCGCGGCGCATACGAGACGTTTTTGTGCCGTAGCGCGGTGTCCGGCACGCTCATCAGGACCGCCCGGTCGGACTCATCGACCATGAGTCCCGCGGCTTCGAGACAGACTATCTCGCCCCGTTCCAGCCGATCGCAAACGTCGGCGAGATTTGAGGAAGGCCGTTCGACAACTGATCCCGAGACAGACACCGCGAGTCACTTTTCCTCGCCCATGAGGAAAATCCCCAGCGCCAGGCTGCCGAACATGAAGTTCGGCAACCAGGCTCCGAGCCATGGCGGGAGCAATCCGGATTTTCCGAACGACATGGACAGAGCCAGCATCAACCAATAGCCGAACCCGGCCCCAAGCGCGGCCGCGATGTTGCGGGTGTATCCGCCGTGCCGCGGCAACGGATCGAGGCTGATCGCGAAGCCGATGGCGGCAAGAATCAGACACGAAAATGGGAGCGCAAATTTCAGATCGCGAAGATTCAGGTACCGGCGCGGATTCAGGCCCCGATGACTCAGCGTCAGGATAAAGCGGTTCAACTCGGACAGGCTCAGCTCTTCAGGATTTACGCTCAGCGGCGCATCGAAATCCGCGGGCGACAGGTTGAGAGTGGCGTCCGCCCGTCCGGGTTCCGCCGCCAGTTCGTCTCCGCTCAACTCGAGCGAGCGGCTGTTGACGAAGCTCCAGCCCCTGCCATTCCAGTTTGCGCGCTGCGCCTGGGTAATCGAACGCAGGTCGGCGTTCGCGGACAACTTGAGAATCGTAAGCCCGCTCAATTCCTTTCGCGACGGATCATAATTGGCGGCGAAGACGAAGGCGTCGCGGGTGCGAACCCAGGCTTCACGGCCGCGCGCAGCATGCTGCTTGCGCAGCCGAGTGTTGAGCACCATCTGCGCCCGGGTGTTTGCCACCGGCACGATAGTCTCGGAGATTACAAAATCACTCACCGTTACGAGCATGGCGATTGCGAAAAGGGGAGCCGCCATCTGCAGCCGGCTCACACCCAGCGCCTGCATCGCGACCACTTCGCCCGTCCGGTTCATCCTCGCGAATCCGAACATCACGCCCGCCAGCAGCGCCACGGGCAGAAGCTTGCTGACGTTGCCGGGAACGCGCAGCAGCAGGTACTGGATGCCGGGAAGGACGGAACTTCCCGCCGCGATCAGGTTGAACCGGTCGGCGGTGTCGGCCAGCAGGTGAATCACGGCAAAGGCGGCGATCGCGAGCAGGAACGGCTCGACTACCGCGCGCAAAAGCAGGCCGAACACGGTAGGCGGCGCGGCCCGCCGCATCAGCTTGCGGGCCGTATTCGCGGTGAAAAAGTTCCGATCCATCTTCGAAGCCGGCCGTAGCCGACATTCTTGTCATCCAGATCGAGCCCTCTGGTGAAGAATGGCGCGATGGCTGCGCCCGTAAAAATCAGGTCTGGAATCGCGGCACCCAGGTAACTGCCGAGCACTCGCGATTGCGCAAGCGCCTCTCCGCCCCGCATTAAAACGTAGTAGCAGAAGAATAGCGACAGCGCTAAGGCGAAGCGCTCGGAGCGCCCGCCCCGAACCGGCGACAACCCCAGGATGATACCCAGCAGGGCGAACGGAAAGATTGCGAAAGGCACCGTCCAGCGCTGGGCGAGTTCGGTTTCCGCGGCGATATCCGGATGCCCCGAGCGGCGGGCCTTCGCTGCTTCGGCGCGGAGCGCCCAGGTGCTTACCTCCATCGGAGTAGGCGTGGTAAGCGCGGGCTCCTGCTTTGGAGCCGCCTTGATGTCGTATGTGCCAAAACGCACCACCCGGCGCGAGTCCTGCGCTTCCTCGGAGAACATCCAGCCGTCCTCCAGGCGAAGTGTAACGCTCAGCTCGTTGGGATTCGGAATGAGCAGGCCGCTGTGCGCAAAAATCCAGGTCCTGGATGCGGGATTGCGATTGTCCGAAATGAGCACATCGACGAGCCGGTCTCCGGGGGGCTCGATCCGGTCAAAATAGACCACCATCCCGTCCAGCCCCGCGTTGAAGATTTTTTCGGGCAAGCTCGCAGCCAGCTTGGTCCGCGCGATTTCCAGAAGCTCGCCTCGCAAGCTCGCGTTCGCCGCCGGCACAATTTTCAGCGCGAGCGCCATCTCCAGCGGATAGAGCGCGACCGCCAAAATCAGCACCGGCAATGCCATCCGCGCGATGCTGACGCCGCAGGCGCGCGCGGCAATGATCTCAAGGTCTCCGCACAGCCGGCCGATTCCGAGCAGCGTCCCCAGCAGCACCGCCATCGGCAAGCTAAGCGCCAACAGTGTCGGGACCAGATGAACCAGCAGGCCGAGCACCGACAGCAACGGCACGCCCTCGTTGACGATAAGGTCGACCAGCTTTAGAAGCCGCACGACGATGAGCGCCAGGGTAATCGCAATCAGGCTGATGCCCATCGGCACCGCGACCTCTCGAGCGACATACCGATCGAGAATTCCGGGAACCGCGGATCGCAGCACGAGGAGAAGGCGCCGCGAGTACGTCGCGTTCGAAAATTTCTCGAAACTGATCATTGGAACCGCGTCAGCTTCCCGTTTCCAACCCCGTAAACCCGCGCGCAACCCTGCCCTCTTTTCGACCGATGGATACGCCCGCTAAGGTTGCGGATGCGGACGAGATATTCGGTCTCGGGCCGCCGAATTTGACTTCGATGAAACTTCGCCGTTGGGCTCGCCGAACCAGATTTTTCATCCTTGAAAGGCTTCTGCTCCCGATTGCGATTGTGCCACTCAAAATCCTTGTGTGGTCGTGGCGCACGCGCGGTCCGGACGAAGCGGCTCTGCGCGATGCGCTGGCGACGCGACCCTTAATTGTTGCCACCTACCACGGGATGTTCCTTCATCTTCTGGCCTACGCGCATCTTTCCGCCCCATCCGGCAGACCTCTGGTCGCGTTGGTGACTCCGAGTCTCGATGGACAATTGTTGGGTAGTGCGTTGCGGTACTTCGGAATTGAACACATCATGGCTCAGCCGGGCAAGCGCGCGGTCGCGGCGGCGCGGGAGTTTCAGCGGCGGCTGCAAGAGGGATGGATCGGGATAATCGCGGTAGACGGACCGAGAGGACCAGCCGGCGTGGCGCAACCTCACGCGCTTCAACTCGCCCAGAGTTGCAACGCAGCCATCTTTACGGCGGTCACTTCGGCCAACCGCGGCATCAGCGCCGGATCGTGGGACCGATCGTTGGTTCCACTCCCCTTTGCGACAGTTGAATTCAGGCTGCATCGATTCTTTCCCGCTACACCCGAACATCAGAATCCTTCCAACGCCGCGCTCCAGGAGGCCCTGTGGCGGGCCGCGCGCGAAATCGGCAGTCCGGTGGCAAGCGAAACTTCATAACGGCCTGCCGCGCGCATCCTTCCATCGCCGATGCATCCAGAACCATTGTTCTGGGTGCCGATAGACGAAACGCTCCAGCGTCTGGTTGTAAAGTTGGGTATTCAGGCGGATGTCCCGGGCAAGATCGCCGGTTTTGATGGTTTCGAGCGCCTCTTCGAACCTCACCACGTGGCGGCCATTGACGTCGCGATAGCACGACCCCGGAAGCACCGGGGCGCCTGTGGCCAGCGCAAGTACGGCGAGGCTTCGAAAGGTGTAGGCGGGAACGCCCATGAAGTCGACCAGAACTCCGTCGGTGCCGCCCGCGTGCTGATCGAGCACGAACACAACCGCGTCGCCCTCGCGCAAGCGGCGCATCACGGTTCGGACCGCTCCACGATGGGGGATGACCTTGATTCCGGCGCGATCGAAACGCCGGCGCACAATGCGATCGAGCATGAACGGCAGCGGCTTGCGCACGATGTGAATACGGCCCTGCCAGTTGGGGAATCCGGCAATCGCGACCGGCAGCGCTACCTCCCAATTGCCGAAGTGGCCGGTCAGGATCAGCACACCTTTGCCTCTTGCGGCTGCGCGCAGGCCGGCTTCCACATTCTCCACGCGAACGATCTGAGCAAGCCGTTCCGGGGGTATGAACGGCGCGCGGGCCATCTCGAGGATCGATCGCAGCAGGTGCGCATACGATGCCTGGGCCATGCGAGCGATTTCTGCATCGGTCATGCGTTCGCCAAACGCGCGCACTAGATTTTTTCTGATTGTCCAGCGCCGAATTGGAAGCAAATAATATATGAGTTTTCCGGGAACTGGCGCTGAATTTGGGAGCGCCCGCGACTCTCGACCCGGAGCGTCGCAGCCGCGCGGGTCGAGATCGGAGATGCTTCGATGCCCGTCGGCCTTCATCGCAGGGTGCCATGGCGAACGGACGCTCGCGGAGCGATGCGAAAGTGCGCCTGAATTCCTGCGCCATCTCGAACGCGGACGCCCGGACACCTTCGCCGGTCGCGGCCATCGCCCGCGACTGGCGACTCGCCGTGCCTGTCCTCATCCTTCTTTGCGCCGCGTTTTTCCTGCCCGGGTTGTCCTCGATACCGCCGATCGATCGCGACGAAGCGCGTTTTGCGCAGGCAACCAGGCAGATGGTAGCCAGCGGCGATTACCTGTTGCCGCGCTTTGGAAATGACTACCGGCTCAACAAACCCATCGGCATCTATTGGTTGCAATCTGCTTCGCTGCGCGCGTTTGGGCAATCCAATCCGGCGGACATCTGGCCCTATCGCTTGCCCTCGGTTCTGGGCGCGCTCGCCGCAGTCCTGTTTACGTTTCGGATCGGCAAGGTCTTGTTCGATGATTACATCGCACTGGTCGCGTCCGTGCTGCTTTCCTGCTCCGCCCTTCTGGTTATCGAAGCTCACCAGGCCACCACCGACGCGATGCTGCTTGCGTGCACGACCGGCGAGATGGCCTGTTTTGCCGGGATTTATCTTGATCCCTCCGGCACTGGACGTTCGCCCCGCTACGCCATCGCGGGGTTTTGGATCTGGCTCGGTGCCGGCATCCTGATCAAGGGTCCGGTTCTCCCGGGGTTGACGGTCCTGACCGCAAGCCTGATCGCGATAAGCGACCGCACTGCCATTCCGTCCGGGCGTGAGCGCCCGCGCCGATGGCTTAGGATGCTTCAACCGCAATGGGGGATTCCGCTTACCGCCACGATCGTGGTTCCGTGGATTCTGGCAATCGGCACAACGGGCGATCTGCTCCTGTTTCGTCAATCCATCCTGAAGGATTTTTTGCCGCGCTTCGTGGGTGCTTGCGAGTCGCATGGCGGTCCGCCCGGTTACTACCTGTTCACCAGCATCGCGGCGTTCTGGCCGGGATCATTGCTGCTTGCGCCCGCGATGCTGTTCGCGGTTCGCAGGCGCTCACGTCCCGAGTATCGCTTTTGCCTCGGCTGGCTGGTCCCTGCCTGGATTGTGCTTGAACTCGTCCCGACCAAACTGCCCCATTATGCGCTGCCGCTCTATCCGCCGATCGCCCTGATAACCGCCGCAGCCGTCGCTGACTATCGGGCGAAGTGGCGGATGATGATTCGAACGCCACTGGCAATCGGATGGGCCGGGATGTGGGCCGTTGTGACGATTGGAATCGGTGCGCTCGCATTGTTGCTAACCGGCCGCCCTACCGCGGCCTGTTTCCTCTGTGCGGCGATCGGTGTCTCCGCCGCCGCACTGGGCGCATGGTATGTGCGTCGCGCGATGCTCGAGCGGGCGCTGGCTGCGGGCGCGGCGGCCGCGCTCGTAATCTATTTTGTGCTGCTGCAATGGCAGCTTCCCTCGGCGCAATGGCTCTGGCCAAGCCATGGCATAAGGCGCCAGATGGCGGCGGTGGCACGCGGCGAGTCGCGCCCCGTCGCGGCAATCGGCTACCAGGAACCGAGCCTGGCTTTCTCTCTTGAACAACCGCCACTGTTCGCGGACCCTTTGTCCGCAGCGGACTTTCTCGCCGGACATCCCGAAGGAATCGTCCTGTCGGACGCCGTGCAGAAAGCCGCGTTCGTGCAGGCCGCGGCGGATCGAAAAATCCCCCTGCGAATTGTCTGGTCGTGGGAAGGCTTTAACTACTCGAAGAACCAGCACGTCAGACTCGAGATGTTTGAGCGCGACGATATGACGGATGGTGCTCAGCGCCCCGAGGCGATGAGCCGCGCGCCTTCACCGCTTTCCTTGTCATCCGGCCCGATGTCTTCCGCGGACGATTCCCGTGCCCACCCCGGTATCAGTTCCAGGATAGCTTCGGCAGCGCGCCGGATGGCTCCCTGAGGTCCCATTACTTCCGCCAGAGTGGCGAGCCGGCCGCGAATGCGATCGCGCCGCGCTTCGTCAGTCAACAGCGACCACATCTCATCGGCCAGGCGGCGAGGATCGATTCTCCAGTGAAAAAACTCGGGCTGAACCATCTCGCCGAGCAGGATGTTAACCATTCCGATGTAGTTGACGTACATCACCGCACGCGCGACCAGATGCTGAAGGCGGGTGCATCGGTAAACGATGACCGACGGGATGCCGAGCAGTCCTGTTTCGAGCGTCGCGGTCCCGGAGCATTGCAGGACCGCACGCGCGCGGCTCAGCACCGCGAAGGACTCAGGCGAATACACAACAACGTCTGAAACGCCCGCCCTGCGGACAGCGCCCTCGAGCTGGGCGCGCAGGGCCTCGCTTGCCAGGGGGACCGCGAATTGAAGCGCGGGATTGCGATCCCGCAGAATACGCGCGACGGCCAGCATCGTCTCGCAATGAGCCTTCAACTCCTGCGGGCGGCTCCCCGGCATCAAAACCACCATGGGCCGGTTTGGATCGAGCCCGGCCGCGCGCATCGCGCGCACCGGATCCTCGCGCACCTGCACCTCGTCGCGCAGCGGATGTCCGATCCAGCGCGTATCAGCGCCCGCCGACCTGTACAGTTCCGCCTCTTCCCGGAAGGCCGAAAGCACGCGCGTGGCAGCCGGAAGAATCCATCGCAACCGCCATCGTCCCCAGAACCACACCTGCGGAGGAAAAAAGAATACGGTGGAAACTCCGCGCTTGCGCGCCCATCGCGCGAAGAACAGGTTCAAAGTCTCATTATCCACCAGGATGACTACATCCGGCGGTTCGCTCTTCATCAGCCGGGTAAGGCCGCGCCACACCCGAGCCAGCGATCTCAGGGCGTGCAGGGAATCCGGCGGACCCACCATCGAAACGCCGTCGCTGTCGACCGCGACGTCGATTCCGGCCTGGCGCATCACGCATCCGCCCGCGCCGATGATCCTGACCTGCGGCGCCATCCTGCGCAGCGCGGCCGCCAGGCGCGCCGCGTTCTGATCGGCCGACACGTCGGCCGCGACAATGCAGACGGTTGGACGCTTGCCGTTGTTGATGCTCATGCGGCCGCTCCCAGCCACGGCTTGAGCGTCTCGACATAGCGCGCCGCGATCGCTTCCCCATCCGGAAGCGCCGTGCGCTGAAGTTCGAGCGCTCGCAGCCTCTCCACCTCATCATCCAGCCATCGGTCCAGCAGGCGAGCCGCTTGCGCAGCCTCCGCAAGCGAGGCTTGCGGCGTCGCCGCCGCCAGGGCTCTCGCCTCTGAGTCGAAATGATGGAAGTGCGGGCCGAAGGCAACCGGCACGCCCGACCTGACAGGTTCGAAGGGGTTGTGTCCGCCGTGGCGGCCGAACCCTCCTCCCACCACCGCGCACGAAGCAGCCGAATAGAAACGCGCCAGCTCGCCGATTGTGTCGAGAATCAAAAGCTGCCAGCGCTGCCGTAGAGTGCCCTCGGAGCGCCTGCCGTAGCGCCATTCCCGCCGCTGCGCTTCTTGCACCAGGAGGTCCGCCGAAGCGAGATGGCGGGGCGCCACGATCACCCTGACGCCACGATCAATCAATCGGGCGATGGTTTCGAGCAGCATTCCGATTTCGTCGCGATGGAGACTGCCAAAGATCACCACCGCATCGGCGGGGCTCAACCCGAGCTGCGATCTCACGGAAACATCATGGCGCGATCGGCGATCGATTGCGGCATATTTCAGATTTCCGGCCACCAGGCATCGTTCGGGCGGCGCACCGAGATCGATAAATCTCTGCCGCTCGACCTCATCCTGCGCCAGGATTGCGCTGATTCGCCGCAAGGTTCGCGAGATAAACGAACGAACCATTTTGTAGCGCGGCATGTCGCCCGGGAAGATTCTTGCGCTCACGCTGAAGACCGGGATGTCGCGTAAGTAGGCTTCGAACACCATGCGCGGCCAAAGTTCAGTTTCCACCAGTAACAGCGCCCGCGGATGCCAGCGATCAAGCGCTCTGGCGATGCAGGCGGATGTATCCCAAGGAGCCAATGTTGCCAGTTTGTTGTCAGGGTTGTGGCGGCGAAGGTAGTCAACCCCAGCCCGATTTGCCGCGGTATATGCCGGCGTGCAATTGAAACCGTTGCTCGTCAACACCGATGCCAGAGCAGTCGCAGCCCCCATCTCTCCCGCCGAAGCTCCATGCATCCAGAGCACCTCGCCTTCCACCTGCGGCAGATACCCCATCCGCGAGCGAGCTTCCTCCGCTTCGGCTCCTCTCAACCGCTCGTAGAGCTGTGCACCCGCAAACGCCAAAGGAGAAAAAAGGGCGTACGTCCGTTCAAGCGCGTTCAAACGCGTAACTTCTGCATCACGAGGCCCGTTACTTCGAATCCCCATCATGCGAACCACCACATTCACGTCATCGTAAAGTCCGGTACGAGATCCTCCATCGAAAACGGGCCTTTCCAAAGTAAAGCGACACTGCCTTAACAGTCAAGCAATCGTCGACAACAACAGGCAAAGAGTGAATCGAGCGCCGCAGATCACGAAAGGGCATCGGCACGTTTGTATTGCCCGATCAGACAATCCCTCTCCGCGGTCACGCACGTTTCAACATCGAGTTATCCACATGCTTGAAAACCCTTGCGAACAAAAAAATACAGAAGTGATAGATTATTAGAGCTAAGCTTAGGTTGCTGAAGACGACAGGGGCAGTCAAGGCGAAATCTCTTCGAGCCTGACGGGATTTTGAAGATTGCACAGGTAGTGGCACACTGTGGACTCTATGTTTTGTGAATTCGTCAGCTCCGCAGATTCACGTCATCGGGTTCTATGATGGGATGGATACGCCACATAGCCGCTGTGGTTACGGTTGTCGGCGTGCTACTCGCGCTGGCAACGGCGCGACGCTATGTGAACTACCGCATTCAGCCGGCCTTTCGACCGATCATCATGACTCCGGACGATTCAGACGACGATCCGGTGCTCGAAATTCAGTGTTGCTCGCAGATCGAGGAGATAACCTTCCTGCGCATAAGCGGCACCGCCACGAACGTGAGTGACGAGCCGCTGAAAAACGTAATCGCACATGCAACGTATCTGGACCGCGAAGGCCGCCAGGTGGCGTCCGCGCAATCGCTGCTGGATGTGCCCACGCTGATGCCGTATCGGAGCTCGCTTTTCGCGATAACCACGCCCGTCAACCCTGCGATCGCGCGAATCTCCGTCGACTTCCGCTTCCCCGGCGGTCCACAGATTCCGGCGAAATTCCTGTCACAATCCGAACGCAATCAACGCGGCGAGAAGCGCGGCCACCGATCGCGCAGACCCAATCAGAAGTCCACGCCCGAGGAGACACCTGAAACGGCTGCGCGCGATCCAAATTCCTGAAATCTCACCTGGTCTGAGGCCCGGAGAGCTCCCAACCGAAGAAGCGCGCCATCAGCGCGGCGGTCGCCTTCCATGCGAGGATGCCAAGGCCCGCGGCTGCGACCACGTCGCTGACGTAGTGGGCGCCTTCAAGCACCCTCTCCACGCCCACACCGACCGCGACGGCATAAAATGCCCATCCCCAGCTCGGGATCATCGTCGTCAGCGCCGCTGCGGTCGCAAATGCCAGGCACTCGTGACCGGAAGGAAAAGACAGGTTTGGCCCCGGGCGAATGAGACTCGTCAATCCACCGTGAAAGAAGTGCAGCTCAAACGGAGCCGGATTGAAAGTGCGACCATCAAAGATTGGGCGATGCCTGCCGATGGACCATTTGGCTATCGTGTAGAACACGCCCGCCATCAGGCCCGACAGAAGAAGAGCCGCGGACGCCCGCACCGTCCTGCGATCCCACAGGACCATGGCCGCCGCGGCGGCCAGCGTGAAATAAAAGGTCCCGGGCGCTCTGATGACCGGCGTTACGCCAAGCCGCCTTACCGTCACGAAGATTTCCGAATGATAAACCCACGCGGCGACCGGCCTGTCGATGCCGATGGCGCCAAGCATCAGGACCGCCCACAAACCCAGCCACACGACGGCGCGCGACCGCGCAATGGGAACGGAACTACGAATCGGCTTCGTAGCGGCGGGCGCTTGCGATTCGCCATTCACGAGGACTTGGCGATCTTCCCAAGCAGTGTCCGAACCGCCAACATCCGCGGTTTAACCCAGTTGTGCTGAACGCTGAGCCGAGGTCCGTGGTAGATTGTGTGCCCGTGCCAGGAACGATTGCTGCGGCGGAAGATCAGAAGGTTGCCGAACTCGGGCGCGATCTCGCCGGCGTAGTCGTTCAGGTTCGGCGAACGAAGCAGCCTCAGGCGTCCGTCGGGCGATTGCCACCCCGGATTCAAATAGAGCAGGAGGGTTATCACCTTTCGCTCGATATCGGTGTGGACGTTGCCGTCAGCATCTCCGCACCATCCCCGAACCGTGGTGACCGCCTCGCACCAACCGAGATCGACAGCGAACTTTTCTTCCACCAGTCTGCGAAACTCGGGGCTGTTCAAATCCCGCAGAAGTTCCTGGAAGGCCGGCCCAAAGCTCAGCCGTTTGGGGGAATAGCTGCCGGTTCGCAACATCGCCGGCAGATCCTGTATCAACGCGGCGCCGCGGTCGGCCCTGATCACGTTTTCGGCGAACAGATGTTCATACGGATCGTCGGATACGCGAGCCAACCGCAGGACCTCGCTGTCCAGAACCTTGAACATACTGCGCTCGCCGGCGCCGGAAGCGGCATTGGGCGATGCGTCCATTCGGTCGAAGGCTATCAAGCTGAACCGCCGCCGCCAACTCGTTGACATCAAGCGCCTGGCTCTGTTTAGGTTTTCGCGTGCCTTCAACGCGCCCAGCGACGCGCACGGAACCTTCGAAAACTTCCGATGCTCCGCGGCGGATTCTCATCGTACGCCTGAGCTCGCTGGGTGACGTTGTGCAGACGCTCCCCTTGCCCACCATCATCCGCCGAAGTCTTCCTCATACGGAAATCGGATGGGCAATCGATTGCGAGTTGGCGCAGGCAATCGAAGGCCATCCTCACATCGATTTCCTCCATCGATGCGACCGCACCCGGTGGGGCCGCGAGATTTCGAATCCCGCCAACTGGCCCCGTATCGCCGCCGAGATGCGCCGCTTCATCCGGGAAATCCAGGGCATGGATTACGATTTGGCGATCGATGCGCAAGGACTGTTCAAGTCCGCGATCATTCCGTTCGCCGCGCGCATCCGCCGCCGCCTCGGTTTCGCCCATTTGCGTGAGTTCAGCAGCGTCTTCTACACGGAGCGGTTCGTATCTCGCGGCGAGTATTTCCGCCTCGACCGCCATCACTTGTCGCACATGGTTCGATTGTTGCGGGCGATCGGATGCGAAGAAGCGGACTGCGATCCCATCCTGCCCGCGCCGCCCGCGCAGTCGGTCGCGCGAATCGATTCTCTGCTCGCCGAATTTCGCCGCGCCGCGCCGCTGATTGCAATCGCGCCGTTCACTCAATGGGAGAGCAAGCGCTGGCCCATCCAGCGATGGCGCGATCTCGTTCGGAGGATTCTCGATGAGACCGATGCCAACCTTGTGTTAATCGGAACCGGCGGCGATCGGAAAGCTTCGTCGGAGATGGTTTCGGCGCTCGGAGAACCCGCGCGCAGAAGACTGCTCGACCTGACCGGAAACACTTCGATCGCGGATCTCTACGCGCTCCTGCGCCGGATATCGGTCACCATCGCGGCCGACACCGCACCTCTGCATGTCGCGGCGGCGGCCGGATGCCCTCAGACTATCGGTTTGTTCGGATCCACGTCCCCTCATCGAACCGGCCCGCTCGGCCCCGGCGGCAAGCGGATTATTTCGGCTGAGCCAAACCTTCCTTGTCAGCCATGCCTTCAGAGAACCTGCCGCTACGGGACGACCGAATGCATGCGGCGGATCACACCCGATCGGGTGTTTACCGCGTTAAGCGCATTCGAGCCCGGACGAGCGAAATCTCGCGCGGCTGAACACTGATCAACCGGGCATCGCGGCCGTCCGCACACGGCGCAGGCGGCGAATCAGAAACGCCAACCGCAACAGATCGTCAATCCGGAAGCCGCGCACCATCGGACTAAAGTTCGCGATCACCACGTGCCTCAAACCCGACGGCACCAGGCGCAAAATCTCCTCGGCCACTTCGCCGGTGTTTCCGGCATACACCACGTCGCCGATCAGCTCGGGCGCAGCCTGCGCTCGCGCTTCCTCCAGATGACGGGCGGCGAGTTCGCGCGACAGCGTGGTGCCGAATCCCGCATAGCCGGCTTCGAGCGGATGCTTGAGCCCATGGCGTTTCCATATCCGCGGCGGAACCGATAGCAGCAGCGTTGCGACCGCCGGAGTCCGCGCCGCCATCCTGAGAACTTCGGACCGCCGCGGCCCGAGCATCACAAATACCTGCGCGGCGGGCTCGAAACGATCCATCGCCCTGCCCGACTCGATCGCGCTGCGGATGATCGTCTCGAGCCTCGCGCGATATTCCGCCGCGCTCAGCTTGATCGTCGGGTACCATCCATCGCCGTACCTGCCGGTCGCCGCGAGTCCCTTCGGCCCGTGAGCGCCCACCCAGATTGCCGGCGCACGACCGCCATAAAGCGGCATCTCGAAGCGAGCGCCCGAGAGCCGCCAGAACGCGCCTTCGAAATCGACCGGTCGCCCCCCGCTCTCCCATAGCAGCCTGATAATGCGGAGCGCTTCCTCGAGCCGGGCTCCCCGGCTCGTGAATTGGATTCCGTAGGGCTCGATGTTCTCGCGCTCGCCGCTGCCGATGCCGAGAATTGCGCGGCCTCTGGTGAGATGGTCAAGCGTTGCGAAAGCCTGCGCCAGCGTGGCGGGATGATGGCGGAAGGGCTCGGTGACACCGGTGCCGATCCGCACTCTGCCGAACCGCGCCGCCATCATCCCGAGCATCACGAAGGGCTCGAAGAACGCCGCTTCGGCGGGAACCGCTTTGGCGGCGGGCGTCGCCTCGCCGCTCCATCCGCCTTCCGGGCTTACGGTGCTCAAGTGGTCCGGAATAAACAGGGAGTCAGCGCCGAATGCTTTGCACAGGCGCATTTTCCAGAGTTCGAGCCGCAGCGGATATTTGCAACTGGTCTCGACCCCGACCGCCAGGCGGTTTGTTCGTACAGCTTTCACCGGTTCAGGATTATCTCTGCTTTTCGGGGTTCATTTCGGCGGCCGGACGCATCCCACTGTTCTTCCGCGCGACTCGCTCGAACAGCTCGACGGCGGCGCGCGCTGAATGCTCCCAACTGAAGCGGCCTGCCAGGGCTATCGCGGCACTCCGCGCGGTTTCCCGCGCCTCCCGGTTCAGCAGCATCGCCCTCATCGCCTCGGTTATCTCGGACGGACGGTGCGGATCGACCGCTATCGCGGCGGCGCCGAGCAGTTCGGGCAGCGGGCTCGCGATCGTTACGATCGCGGGCGTGCCGCACGAAACCGCTTCGACCCCCGGAAGACCGTATCCTTCCTTGAGGGACGGAATCACCAGCGCCAGCGCCGCCTGATAGAGCTCGACCAGGGCCTCGTCGCTTTGAAATCCCAGCAGGTGCGCACCCGAGCCAAGCTTGCGCGCGATCATCTCCAGTTCGCCGCCGGGCTCCGCCTTTCCTGCTATCGCCAGCGTCGCCACTTCCCGCTCGCTTTTGAGTGCCGCGAAACTATCCGCCAGCGCCTGCAGATTCTTGGTGGGCCCTGGCCCTCCAACGTAGAGAAAATACGGCCCTGCGATGCCGTAGCGCTCGCGGACGATTTGCCGCGCATGGTCGATGGACTCGGGCGGGCGAAAGATTGGATCGACTCCTCCGGGCACGATTCCGACTCGGGAATCGTCGAAGCCCAACACCGATTTGATTTGCGCGCGAGAATATGCGGACCCGGTGATCACCAGGTCGGCCTGCCGCAAGGCAACCCGCATCTTGATCCATCGCAGAAGCCGCGCGCGCCGGTTCGACAGGATCACCTCCGGCATCTCGTCGATATTGGCGTCGTAGATAGCCAGGACCTTGCGCGCGACCTTGAAGACGGGGAAGTAGCTGTCCACCGAAGGTGAAAAGAAGAGATCCAGGCCTTCAGCCGCAACCGCCCTTGTCATTCGCCAGATGTCGGCCAGGCTCCTGCGGCTGGCGGGCCCGATCGCCTCATCCTGCGGCACCGTGGTTGCGACCTTGATGTGCCGCGCGGCTTGCGGCACGCCGGCGCATTTCTCGTACCCGGAATCGAAGAACAGCACATACTGGTTTTGCGAATCGATGCGCACGAGAGAGCGCACGAGCGATCGGGTGAACCGTCCGAACCCGCGCCAGTTGCTCCACGAGGTTGCGTCGATTCCAATCTTCATGCCCTCACGCACCGATGCGAATCGCGCATCCCCGCCGGCTGCTCTCATAGACGGCGTGGGCGATCTCGACGGCGCGCAGGCCGTCGATTCCCTGCGCGCCCGCGCCCGGATGTCCGCCAAGTTGCCGGGCAAAATCGTAAAGTTCCTCGGCAAGCGCATCGACCGCGTTGCGCTCCCATCCAAGCACCTTCTCTCTGATGTTCACGAACGGGTAGAAGCGCGCCGAGCGCGCGCGATTGTTCCCTCGACCATCGTGCGTGATGAGCAGATTGAACATGGGAGCGTAGCGCGCCTGCACCATCCCGCGCGTTCCGTACGCCTCGATTGCGAACCGATAGCCTTTCCATTCATCCCAGGTGGCCTGGTAGTGCGCGATCGCTCCCGATTTCGATTTGAATATCGCAAGCGCGTTGTCCTCGGAACCGTCGATCTTCCAGATTCGATTGGTCGCGGTTCCGTAAACCTCGACGATTTCGCCCGCGACGTATCGCACCAGGTCGGTCAGATGGATCCCGATATCCATCATCGCCCCGCCGCCCGAATGGGCGCTTTGATACATCCATTCGCCGCGCAGTTGCCCGAGTCCCTCGTGTCCGCCGAAAACCCGCAGATGGTCCAGATCGCCGATCGTGCCGGAGTCGATCGCGTTCTTCAGGTAGCGCACGCTGCGGAAGTAGCGATGGTTGAATCCGACCGCAAGAACTTTTCCCGCCGCCGCGGCCCGATCGACAAGCTTGCGGCACGACGCGACGCTGTTGGCGAGCGGCTTCTCGCACAGGACGTGCTTTCCCGCATCCAGCGCGGCGAGGACCATTTCTTCATGCAGATGAGTCGGAGTGGAAATGACAATCGCGTCGATTTCACCCCTCTCGAGCATCCGGCTATAGTCCGTGGACCGCAAAATATCCGGCGTTCCGGGCATCGCACGCAGCCGCGTCTCGTCGGCATCGGCGATCGCGCGCAATTCGAGAGCAGGGACGCGGAGCAGCGCTTGCGCGCGCAAACGCCCCATCACGCCCGCGCCAATCAAACCAAGCCGCGCGCTCATCCGCCCCTCGAATCTGGCGCGACGGCGTGGCGGCGCAGCCATCTGAGCATCCGCCGAGCCGCAAAGTACCATCCACCGCGATGCTCGATCATCGCGCGGCACCGCGCCGGCGATCGGAAGTACCACATCTCGATGCGCGGGAGGTCGAGCAGATCTTTCAGGCCGCTTGCGTAATCCAATCTTGTTCCCGCGGCGCACTGGTAGTGGCGCGCGATCTCGGCGCGCAAAACATCGCTGGACGATCCGTAAGGAGGAGCGAAGCTGCGCACCTCGACGCCGGTCATATCCTCCAGCATCCTGCGCGAATCGCCGATCTCGCAGACGGCCGTATCAAACGGCATCGCGGTCAGATCGCGATGGGTGATCGCATGGCTGCCGATTTCGACGCCGCCCTGGCAGGCGAGTCTTCGGAGCTCGGATGCGTCCATGAGCGGGCGCCTCTCGTTCCCGGGCGGATCCCAATCGTTCGTTAGTCCGGTCCTTCCCGCCGGAACGAAGACTGTGCCGCTCCATCCCCTGCGCGCCAACTCGGGATGGACGTTGATGGCGAAGTCGCGATAGCCGTCGTCGAAGGTCAGCACACAAAACCCCGGGCGCAATTCCCGTTGCCCGCGCAGCGATGCCACGTAGTCGCTGAGCGATATTCCGTATCCCCCGGCGTCCGCAAGCATCGCCAGGTGCCGGCGGAAGGTCGCGGGACTGATGCAAACCGGCCCTTCTCCTTCCGAAATCGAGTGATACATGAGGATCGGCGTATTCATCGCCCCGCTCATCCGTCCGCCACCCGCGCCGGGACATGCCCCGGCATCGGGCCGAATTTGCGCGTCGCGACGCGCCCGATCAACTCGTAGTAGCGGTCGAGATGAACCCGCCTGGTCCATCGCTCACGAAACGCATTGTAGCCATTCTCCGTCAACCTTTCCCGAAGCGCGGAATCCGCGGCGACGCGTTCCAGCGCGGCGCGCAACTGATCGTCATCGTCATACAGAATTCCCCCGCCGCATTCTTCGACCAGCTCTTCGAGCGCGCCGATTCGGCGCGCAATCACGGGGGTTCTGCTGGCAAACGCTTCGACCGCCGCCAGAGAAAACGTTTCATACGCGAGCGAAGGCACGACGCAGGCAAGGGCGTGGCTGTAAAGGCGGCCTAGATGTTCCCGGCTGACTGCTCCCAAAAAACGGACTCGTGAGTTGCGAGCGGCGCGTGCGCGAAGCATCTCAAGATCGGTCCCGACTCCCGCGACCAGCAGATCGGCCTGATCGAACCGGTCCCAGGCGTTTACCAACGCTTCGATCCCCTTGAGCCGCACCACCCTGCCCGCAAATAGAAAGTACGGATGCGGATGAGGCGGATCCCGCAAGTCGTGCGAAGCCGTTGGTTCTTCCGCAAACAGCGGGAGAACTTCGATTGGCGCATCGAAGCCTCGCTCGCGATGGATTCGCGCGCTGAATCGGCTCGGCGCGATAAACTGATCGATGTGACCGCTCGCCCGGCCGATCAATCCCGTATATCGCCACCATTGCGGCGGCCGCAGCGCACGGATCGTGCATCGCAGGCACTCGGGCTTTTCACACGCGCGCGAATTGTATTTCCAAAGCACGTGCGTCGGACAGATGAGCCAATACTCATGCGCCGTATAAAGCTTGACCGCGCTTCCCGAAGGCGGCTCGAGCTTCATCACATCCGGGCCAAAAAGCGAGATGTTATGAAAGTGGATGACGTCGAACCGCGTGGCGGCTATCAATTCGCGCAGAGCGCGCAGCTTCAAAAGCGGCCGCCCGGTCTGCTGCGAGAGCAAAGGAGATAGCGGTCCCCAGGGGCTGCGCAGCGAGTGCACCGTAACTCCGGGATACTCGTGCGCGACATCCCGAGAACCTGCCTTCGCAAGCAACCGGAAGGAGTCCACGCAATGCACGACATCGACCAAATGCCCGTCGTCGGCAAGCGCCCGGGCCAGCCGCTCGACGTAGATTGCGTCGCCGCCGAACGAATACGGCGGATAAAAGGTGGTGAGGTGGAGGAATCGGAGCGGACGTTTCACCGCGCGGCCACCTGAGTCAGTATCGACAGCAGCCGCCGCGCTTCCGTAGCCCAACTAAGCCGCGCAGCCGCCGCAACTCCCGCCTTTCCCATCCGATCGCGAAGCTCCTCCGATGACAGGATTTCCGCCATCGCCGCCTGCAATTGATCCAGCATACGCGGATCGACCGGCCGCATCGCATCGCCGAGCAGCGCGGGAAGCGGACTGGCGGCCGTCGCGATCACGGGACATCCGCACGCCGCCGCTTCCACCGCGGGAAGGCCGAACCCCTCGTTCATCGAAGGCAGCACCAGCATCTCAGCCAGGTTCAGCAGCACCACCAGGTCGTCGTCCGGAAGAAAGCCGGTGAAAACGACCCGGCTGCCCAGGTTCGCCGCGGCGACTTGCGCGGCGATCTTGTCATGGCAACTGAAAAATCGATCCCCTTCGTAGTCGCCGACCAGGTAGAGTTTAACATCGCGATACTGTGGCTGCGCCGTCATCCGGCCGAAAGCGTCGACCAGCACATCGAGGTTCTTGTGCGGGCTGAATCCGCCGACGTACACGATCGCGCGGTCGCCGGCGCGGAATCCGGTTTTGCGCAGAGTCTCCGTCTCGACGACAGGCCGCGGCAGCACTCGAAACCGCGGGTCGGGTGCCTCTCCCACGACCTGTACGCGCTCTTTCGGGATATGAAATCGATCCGAAAGCTGGTCGCGCGCGTAGGCCGAAACCGCAATCAGCGCATCCGCCTGCCGCCGCGCGATGGCGGTCTTTGCCCGCCAAAGGATGCGTGCCATTCGGTTGTGCAGCACAAGATCGGGAAACGTCTCCGCGGTCGCATCGTGCAGGGTAACGACCTTCTTCGCGCGTGAAAGCACGGGAACGTAGCTGTAGATCGCGGGAAAGAAGATTATGTCAAGCGGCGCTTTTGATATCGCCACCGCGGTTCTTGCCAGCGTGCCAAGCGCGCGGGTTCCGCTGGCCGAGGATGCTCGCGCGTCTCCGGTAATTCTCGCCGTGGCCCGCTTCGGAAGCGCCGCCGCGGTCCGTTCGGAATCGACGAAGAACAGATACTCGTTGCGGCGGTCTATTTCGAGCAGCTCTCGCAACAGGCATCGGGTGTGCCGGCCAAAGCCGCGCAGCAGCCGCCAGCAGCTCGCATCGACTCCGATTTTCAGCGGCCTTTCCATCCTCATCGAGTCATGGCCTGATCTGGACGATATCATGCCGCCTCCCGGGGCGGCTCGTGAGGCCGGAGCTTCACACCATCGGCTCGCCCATTTCGATCGCGAGTTGTGCCCGCACCCGTATCGGCCGGGGTTTCGCCTCCTATACCAGTTTCTTATCGTGGCATTCACGCAAACCGAAGGTGGTATCGTTTCACTTTTGATCGTTCGCTCGACGTGCGAAGTTGGGGCCGTCCACACGGAGCGATCTACAGATGGGTGCACTTACCGACAAGTATTGCATCGTCGGGGTCGGCGAGACTCCGCATATGCGGCCATCAAACCGCACCACGCTCTCGATGGCGTGCGAAGCAGTCAGCAAGGCGATGGAGGATGCCGGCCTTAAGCCGTCGGACATCGACGGAATGACCAGCTACCAGGCCGCCGATTCGACTTCCTCCGCGCACGTGGCGACCGCGCTTGGGATGAGACTCAACTACTGCCTGGACATCCTCGGCGGCGGTTCGAGCACCGAGGCGCTGGTCGCGCACGCGATCGGCCTGATCGAAGCGGGTTACGCAAAAACCATCGTGTGCTTCCGCTCGATGAATGGGCGGTCGGGGCGCCGGATGGGCGGGCAGGTGCCGGGCGGGCCGATTCCGGTCGCGACCGCCGAAGGCGACAACCAGTTTAACATGGGATGGGGCTGGACCACGCCCGCGCAGCGCTTCGGAATGTCCGCGATGCGCTATTTGCACGACACGGGATGCACCACCAGAGCATTCGCCGAGATCGCGGTCGCGCATCGCTACCATGCGAGCCTGAATCCGAAGGCGATTCACCGAAGCCCCATCACGATTGAGGATCACCAGCGTTCCCGATGGGTCGCGAAGCCGTTTCGGCTGCTGGACTGCTGCCAGGAAACCGACGTCGCGGCGGCGATTATCGTAACCTCGCGCGAACGCGCCTTCGATCTCAGGCATCCCCCCGTCTTCATCATGGGCGGATACGCGCGGATGATGACGGAGAATCCACAGTGGAACTACTCGCGTCCGGTGCTGCACTACGTCGCGGGCAACTACGGATGGAAGCGGGCGTTCGGGATGGCGGGAATCAGCCATAGCGATGTCGATTTCATTTCCTGTTACGACGCGTTCACTTTCACGACGCTTATCCAGCTCGAAGCCAACGGCTTTTGCGGCCCCGGCGAGGCGGGAGACTTCGTGAAGGGCGGACGCCTTAAGATCGATCACGAGCTGCCGAGCAATCTTTCCGGAGGCCATCTCTCCGAAGGCTACACGCACGGAGTTCAGATGGTGATCGAAAACGTGCGCCAACTGCGCCATCGCGCTGACGATGCGTGCCCCGGATGGCGCGAAGGCAGGCACACCTACGACCGGAGCAAAGGATGCCGCCAGCTCAGGAAGGCTCGCATCTGCTGCGGGATGGCGTGGGGATGGGAGAACATGGCGAGCTGCCTGATTTTGCGCGGGATCGCGGCGTAAAAGGGGAACATACGATGGCGGTAACGATCGACTATACGAAACTGCGAATTGTGCCGGACCCCGATACTCGCGAATGGTGGGAAGCCACGCGGCGGCACAAATATCTTGTGCGCCGGTGCAACCGATGCGGTCATAAGTGGTTTCCACCCAATATTCCCGCCTGCGGCAAATGCGCGTCGATGGATGCCGGATGGTTCGAAACCGCGGGCACCGGCGTCATCCACAGCTACGTCGTCGTGACCCAGCCGATCGTCGGCGCGTTTGTCGGCGCGGTGCCCTACGTCGTCGCGATAATCGAGCTTGACGATTGCAAGGAGGATGACGGAACTGTCACGCGCGTCGCCGGCGTCATGACCAACGACGAATCCGAAGTGGCAATCGGCCTGCCCTGCAAGGTTGTGTTCGAAGAGACCGGCAATCCGAATATCGTGATGCCGCGATGGCAGATCAGCGGCAGCGCGGAAAAGACCTGGCGCTTCACCGAATAGCGCGGGACTTTCGCCTTTGCTGAGACGCGGCGCGCAGGTATCGCCGCCGCGCGCGGCCCGGGCTACGCGGGCAGCGCGTCATGCATGCGCCAGGACTCGTTGCCCGCCGGCAACTGAAAGACTCGCGCCGTATTTTCGCGCATGATTGCCTGGCGCTCAGCCTCCGTCAGATGCGCGGTGTGCGCGGCGAGCAACTGCTGCGATCGAGGCCAGGTCGAGTCCGTATGCGGAAAATCGCTCGCCCATAGAAGCTGCGTATAAGGCATCTGATGCAGCGAATTGAACGCCGTCAGATCGTCCTGAAACGTCATCCAGACGTTATTCCGAATGTATTCGCTGGGCACTTTCGACAGGCCTTTGACCACTCCGTTCTCGTAGTTGAACTTGGCCGCATGGTCGAGGCGGTACATGTAATGAGGCATCCAGCCCGCGTCGCCTTCGGCGCATACCAGCTTCAATTTCGGATGCCGCTCGAAGACCCCGCCCAGCACCATCAGACCGACCACATCCTGCACCGCGCGAATGATTCCGAGGAAACTGTTCATCTGATGCCCCCGATGCGGCATCGCGAGGCTCCCTTCGCGCGAGGTCAGGATGTGAAAGCAGATGGGCAGGCCCAGGTCGGTCGCGCATTCCCAGAGCGCATCGTAGTCGGGATGGTCGTAGTCTTCGTAGATGGGATGGCCCGGCATCATCATCCCCACCATCCCCATCTCCTTGGCGCGCCGAAAATCCTCGATCGCGCTGTCCACGCTCAACACCGCCGTTTGCGCCAATCCGAGGATGCGATCGGGCGCTTCGCTGCACATCGCCTGCAACCAGCGGTTGTATGCCTTCATGCAGGCGTCCTTGAACTCGGGGTCGCGATGCATGCAGAGGCCCATCCCGACTGAGGCATATATGATCTCCGCCGCGATCCCATCCTGGTCCATGTACGGCAGCCGGGCGCGGCCTCCGTAGGCGGCTTCGCGGACGTCGGAAAACTTGAGCCGCTTGGCACGCTCGTTTCGCTCCCTGATGCTGAAGCCCGCGCCGTCGATAAAGCCCAGGGCGACGGGCCGCTTCATTCCGGGCACCACAAAAGCCTCGGTGCCATCGGGTTGCGGGACGATGCGCGGCGCCACATCGCGATACTTCGGTTCGATGTAGTCCACGTAGCAATTGGGCGGCTCGCATACATGGCCGTCCGCTGAGATGATGCCGCGAGGAATCATTTTCCGGATCTCCTGTATTGGCTTCTGGTCACTCGCTATCGGATTAGCTGAATGCCGCCCGCGCGGTTTTCCGCCTCAGGCGAGATCCATGCCGTTCATGCCTTCCTTGCGCCTGAGCATAGCAATCCACTTCGCCTGTCCGCCGATCCATTCGATCGGCACGCCTCGGAAAATCTCATTACCACTACTTCGTCGCGGCTGACAAACTTAAGTCCGCGAGCGCGTCTGGCAGATCGGTTTTGCGGAAAAAGGTGGATGGGACCGGTGCCTGGGCGAAATCAGACCGCGGCCTTCGCTCTAAGCGCCGCTATGCGCGCATCGTCGAGCCCCGCCCGGCGCATCACCTCTTCGGTATGCTCGCCGAGCCGCGGCGCGCGGCGCTGATAAGAGAAGTGCGGCGTTCGCCCATCTATTGCTACCGTGCCCGGGTAGCGCAGCGTCCGGCCGAGCTCGGGATGCTCGATCGCGGCGAAGCTGCCGCGCGCCTGAAAATGCGGATCATCAAGATTGTCTTCCGGACGCCGAATCGGCGACCACGCCAGCCCCTGCGCCTGCGCTCGATGAAAGATCTCGTTGGCGGGAAGGCTCCCAACCACTTCAACCAGCAGGTCGTTGCGATATACCGCCGCGGCGACCCGATCTTCTTTTTCGAGCTGCGCGAACTCCGGAGTCCCCAGCACGTGGCCGATACCAACCTGGTCGGCGAGTTGCGCGAGCGCCCGCTGCTCGCGCTCGAACGGGCTCAGATTCGCGAGCATGAAGACGCCGTCGGCGCTGGTCGAAAGCCGGGCGTGCGTGATGTTCGGGGCGGCATGCCGCGCGGTCTGGCGCTTCACGACCATCCCGCTGTACACGTACGTCGGAATCGCGACCTCGGTGCAGGTATTGACCGCCTCGTGCACGGACAGGTCGATGAACTGGCCCTGGCCCGTGAGTTCGCGAAAATTGATTGCCGCCATCATCGCGACTGCCGCGTACTCGCCCGCGAGATGATACGAATGCCACATCGCGGGGGCGATTGGCGGCGTATCGTAGGTTCCGTCCGGCTGCGGGTCGTAGCCGCACACCGCCATGATCCCGCCGAGCGCCATCTGTACCAGGTCGGTCGCCTTGAGAGCGCGATAGGGGCCGTCCAGTCCGAACGGCGTGATGCTGCACACGATAAGGCGCGGATTCGCTTCGGCGAGCTTTCGCCACGTCTCCGCGCGCCTCTCCACCGCCTCGAATTCTCCGGCAAGCAGCACGATATCGGCTTGTGAAGCGAGTTTCTCGATCGCCGCTTGCGCCTCCAGACGATCGACATCAACTATCGCGCTCTTCTTGTTGAGATTGTAACGCCAGAAAAAAAGGCTCCGCTCCGGGTCGGGGGCGGATGACGCGAACGGACCGATGCGCCGCGACGGCGACCCGCCGGGCGGTTCGAGCTTGATTACCTCGGCGCCAAGTCCCGCCAGCAGCAGGCCCGCGTAGTCGCCAATCTGATCGCCGATCTCGAGGACGGTCAAATCGGCCAGCGAGGAACTCAAACTGAGATCTTCGTTCAAATGACGCCTTCCCGGGTCAGCTCCGCGATCTCGGCCTCGCCGAGACCGACCAGTTCGCGATAAACGAAGTTGTTGTCCTCTCCGAGTTTCGGAGCGGCCCTGCCGGTCGGCCCACCAACGTCGGCGGGCGAACGGGAAAGCCTCGCGGGAAATCCCTCGACCGGCCACGTTCCTATTTCACTGTGGGGCAGATCGACGTAATAGCCGCGCGCCTTCAGTTGCGGATCGCGGTCGAACCGATCCGGCGCCTTCTGCACCACGCCGGCGGGAATGCCGCGCACCTGCAGCCGCCGCATCAGGTCGTAGCGATCGCATCCGATAGTGAAGCTTGCGAGCTTTTCGTCGAGTTCGTCTTCGTGCGATTTGCGGCCGGCGGCGGTTGCGAAGCGCGAATCCATCGCCCACTGCGGCGAACCCATTTCCTCGACGAGCGATCGCCATTGCTCGTCGGACTGAATCGAAATCGCGATCCAGTTGTCATCGCCGAAACATCGATAGGCTCCGTGCGGCGCCCAGTCGAGAAACGGCATCCGGTTTCCATAGCGGGTTGTCGGCTTGCCGGTTATCTGATGCTCGAGAAGCGAGGTGCCCGACAACATCAGGCCCGTCTCGCATTGCGACATATCGATATAGCACCCGATGCCGCTGGAGCGCTGGCGGCGAATCGCCGCCATCAGCATGATTGCGCCGAAATAGCCGGGCGAATGATCCAGATACGAATAGCCCCATCCCGCCGGAGGCTGGGGCTCGGGAAGCCCCGACAGAAACGTCAATCCCGAAAATGCCTGCGCGGTCGGCCCGTAGCTGACGTAGTCCTTGTACACGCCGGCTTTGCCCATGCCAGTGGTCTGCAGATAGATGATCCGGGGATTGATTTTGCGCAGGTCCTCGTAGCCCAGCCCCCACTTGTCCATCTGGCCGGGGCTGAAGTTCTCGCAGATCGCGTTCGCATCGCGCACCATCCGCTTGAGCAGATCGCGTCCCTTGGGATGGTTCAGGTTGAGGGTGATGCCGTATTTGCCGGGATTGGTATTGTTGAAGTACGCGCCGCGATCATAGTTCCCCGCAATTCCGTGGCCGCGCGTCACGCCCTGGATGCGGCCGCCGTCGGCGCGCGCATGGTCGGGGGCGAATGGCGGCGTGTAGCGGATAAAGTCAATCGCCTTGCGATCGCGCCATTCAACTCGAATCACCTGCGCGCCGAAGGTCGTCAGCAGGCGCGTCGCCTGCGGGCCGACCTGCAGCCAGGTGAGATCGATAACACGGACGCCGTCGAGTGGCCTTGGCGCTTTCCGCTCGCCGTCCATAAAGTATCCGCTACTCGAAATCGAGCATCAGGTTCAAGGGCCGCGACCAACCTTTTTCATCCGCTGAAACGAGCCGGCTTCCACTACGGCCTTGGGCACGGGCGTAGACTGTAAGACCAGCACGGGTATTTTGACGGCCGCAAATCGGCTGCGCTAAAGACAACCAGGATCCTGCGCTCACGGCGATCGTAGAGCGCGCAAGGAGGCTCCAGAAGATGGGCATGCTCGATGGCAAGGTGGCTGCCGTGACCGGCGCCGGCCGCGGAATCGGCCGCGCTGTGGCAAAAGCTCTCGCGGCGCAGGGCGCCGCGGTCGTCGTCAACGATCTTGGAGTAACCGTGGACGGCCGCAAGGAACCTTCGACGCCCGCCGATCAGGTGGTGCAGGAAATCAAGGCTGCCGGCGCAGTCGCGGTTTCCAACCAGATGGACATCGCGACCGTCGCGGGCGGACAGGGATTGGTCGATCAGGCAATCCGAGAATTCGGCAAGCTCGACATCCTGGTCAACGTCGCCGGCATCCTGAGAGACAGGATGATCTTCAACATGACCGAAGAAGAATGGGACGAGGTCATCCGAGTCCATCTGAAGGGCCACTACTGCACCATCCGGCCCGCATCCGCCCATATGCGTGAGCGCAAGTACGGCCGCATCATCAACTTCTCCTCGGGCGCGGCGCTGGGAGCTCCCGGCCAGCCCAACTATGCCGCGGCAAAGGCGGCCATCCTGGGCCTGACCTACAGCAGTGCGGTGGCGCTGGCCAAGTACAACATCACGGTCAACGCGATCATGCCCGGCGCCTCAACTCGGATGACCGACTCGATTCCGCAGGGCCGGATGCCCGGGATGACCTTCACGTCCAGCAAGGACGCGCAGAATACGATCATGGATCCGGCCAACGTCGCGCCCATCGTCGTCTTTCTCGCGACCGATGAAGCGCAGTACGTCAATGGACAATGCTTCGGCGCGATGGGTTATCGCGTCACGCGCTATTCCCACATCGTGCCGGAACGCGTCCTGATCAGTGATGTGCCGTGGACGCCCGAGCGCCTGAGGTCGTCGTTCAAGTCCGCGCTGGGCAGCGATCTGAAACCACCGCGGATGCTATAGACGGCGCGGCGGCGCTTGCGCTTTGACGCCGGCGCCGCCGCCCTTCGGAATCATCCCGCGAAGCGCGGCTCCGGTTTGCCCTTCACGCCCAGGCCTCTGATCACGAAGAGGCTGCCACCGTCGGGACCCGGCTCCATTCTGAGCGTCTTTTCTCCAATCGAGGTTGCGTACATCACGTCCAGGTCGTCGCCACCGAACATCACGCTGGTGACGATCGGAACCGGGACCTCGACGGTTCGCGCAATCGAGCCGTCGGGCCTGAAGCATACGATCTTGCCGCCGCCGGCGATCACTGACCACAGATTGCCTTGCGCATCGACAGTCGCGCCGTCGGGCACTCCGCCCATTCCTTTGATTGCTGCGAATTGCCGCTTGTTGGAGACCGTGCCGGTCGCGAGATCGTAGTCGTAAGCCCAGATGATCCTGCTCACGCTGTCAGAACAGTAGAAGATGCGATTGTCCGGGCTGAAGCACGGACCGTTCGTGCATCCGATCGCAGGCTCGATCACACTGCACTTTAGCGACGCATCCAGGCTGAAGACGGAACCGGCGGGTCCGGCGAATTTCGAGTCCAGGGTCCCCGCGACAAAGCGCCCCCGAGCGTCGGTCTTGCCGTCATTGAAGGTCGTCCCCGGCTTCGCCACCGGACCGTTGATCTGTTTGGCCTCGCCCGACTCGAAGTCGAAGAAGTAGAAGCCGTCTTCCAGCGCCAGGACGGCGCCGCCCTTCTCGCGCAGGGCGAACGACCCGATCGGCTTGGGCATCTTCCACGACCTCACAGCGCCCGTTCGCGGATCGAGGCGATACAACTCCGGCGCCCGGCCGTCGATCCAGTACAGAGCCCGTTCGGCGACGTCCCACACGGGACCTTCACCAAGCCTGTTTTTGACCCCGCTGATTTTTTCGATTGTGATCGCCATCGGTGGCCACCTCGCGTTTGTAGGCGCCGGCCGGATCGCCTGAACCGCCCCGTCCGGCGACGCACGTTATCATGGACAGTTTAATATCGTGCGCCTAGAATCCCGACCAGCGGAATCGTCAGGTTCTGTTCGCCGTTCTTTTTCATGGAAGCGGGTCCGGCCCGCCGCCCTTCGGCGCTTATAGAGGGAATGCCATGAGCAAATACACGATCATCGACGCAGACACCCATGTGACGGAGACGCCCGATTTGTGGACCAGCCGCGCGCCGGCTTCAATCCGCGATCGCGTGCCGCATGTCGTGACGGATCCAGATGGAACCCAGCGATGGCGGATGGGCGAGGGCAAGCCGATGGCCAATGTCGGCATGACCGCGACCGCCGGCGTTGGCAGCTTCAAGCATCCGCCGAAGCGTTACGAGCAGATGCATCCCGCGGCCTACGATGCCAGGGAACGTCTGAAGTACATGGACCAGATGGGAATTTGGGCGATGGTGATGTACCCGAACGTGGGAGGTTTCGGCGCTCAGCAGTTCCTCAAGCTCAACGACCCGGAACTGATGCTCGCCTGTGTCCGGATCTACAACGATTGGCAGACCGAATGGGCATCCGCGGACTCGCGCCGGCTGTTGCCGATCACCTCGATCCCCTTCTGGGACGTCGATGCGGCAGTCGAAGAAGTCCGTCGATGCGCCGCAATGGGCCACAAGGGAATTCTGTTCACCGGAGAACCGCAGTATTTCGGAAAGCCCCTGCTCGGCGATCCTCATTGGAATCCGCTGTGGGAAGTCGCCGTCGATCTCGATCTGCCCATCAGCTTTCACATCGGATCGGGCGACATGGCTGAAGGACTCGCGAAGAAGCGGGTAGTGACCTACGGAAAGATGGCGGCATTCACGGAACTGGCGGTCGATATCTTCCTGCAGAATGCGCTCCAGTTGAACGACCTGCTGATGTCCGGGGTGCTGGTGCGCTATCCGAAGATAAAATTTGTGTCGGTCGAAAGCGGCATCGGATGGATTCCGTTCGTGCTCGAGGCGATGGATTACCAGTTCAAGGGCAACAGCGTTACCGAAGAGCATCCGGAATTCGACCTGCTTCCTTCCGAATATTTCGCGCGAAACGTGTATGCCTGCTACTGGTTCGAGCAGACCGCGCCGCGCCGCCTGATCGACAAGATCGGAGTGGACAACATCCTGTTCGAAACCGACTTCCCTCATCCCACTTCTCTATACGGCGACGAAGTCCATGCCCGCATCCGAAGCGGCCTGTCCGACTGCGAGGAATCGATTCGGCGCAAGATCCTGTGGGAAAACGCGCAGAAGCTCTACAAGGTTGTCGGTCCCGCCCCGGCCGACGAAGCGAAGCTCGATGCGGCCGGAGCATAGCAGCGCGATGGAGTAAAAAGCCGATGATTGATTTGTATTACTGGCCGACCCCGAACGGCAAAAAGGTGACAATCCTGCTCGAAGAAGCGGGCATCCCCTACACAATCAAGCCGGTCAACATCATGCGCGGCGATCAGCTCACGCCGGAGTTTCTGAAGATATCGCCAAACGGCAGGATGCCGGCGATTGTCGATCATGAACCCGCGGATGGCGGAGCGCCGATCACCATCTTCGAGTCCGGCGCCATCATGGAGTACCTCGGCGAGAAATGCGGCAAGTTCTTTCCGCAAGCTCCGCGCCAAAAGGCCGAAGTCGTCCAATGGCTTTACTGGCAGATGGCGAATCAGGGCCCCAAGATGGGCGAGCAGGGTCATTTTCGCCGCGCTTCGCAGAATCCCAAGAACGGCGATCAATCCTACGCCCTGCTGCGTTTCGACAACGAGGTTCACCGCATCTACGGTGTGCTGAACCTCGGCCTGCACAAGAAGCAATATTTGGCCGCGGGCCAGTACACGATCGCCGACATGATTTGCTATCCGTGGGCGACCACCTGGCAAAACCGCGATATCAACCTCGACGAATTTCCCAACGTCAAGCGCTGGCTCGATGCAATTGGCGCCCGGCCCGCGGTGAAGAAGGCGATGGCGGCGGGGCCGGAATATCGCGAGGACCCCGCAACCGTTACGCCGGAAGAGCAGGCGCGCCGCGCCAAACTGCTGACCCATCAGCGCGCCCAGCCAGTCCCCACGCAATGGGGATAAATCTGGCCCATCGACGCCGCAGTGTCCGGCGGCTATAGAGGATGGGGTAATAGAGGCGCGCATTGCTCGCGAATGGCGCGCGACGCAGGCGGGGAATCTCTGCCTGCGTTCGCGGCGAATTCGTAATCCATCGGCGCAAGCCTCCTTGCCCACCATGCGAGACCAAACGATGGCCTCCCGATCTTCCTTGTCGTTTCCGCTTACACTGGCGATGTCTCTTCTGCTGGCGACAATTTGCGTACGGGCGAAACCGGCGCTGGCGAAAAGTAAAAAAAGTTTGTCGATCGGTCTCGAGAGTTTCGCCAACGGATTCCAAAGTCCGGTCGACCTTCAAATGCCCGATGATGGAACGGGCAGGTTCTTCGTCGTCGAGCAGGCGGGCACCATCCGGATCGTCGAGAATGGTACCGTGCTGGCGCAGAATTTCCTCGATATCCAGAGCAAGGTCACTTCCGGCGGCGAATTGGGATTGCTCGGAATGGCGTTCCATCCGGGCTTTGCCAACGATCCGCGGTTCTTCGTCAATTACACGCGCACGGTGAACGGCAACCAGATCCAGTCCGTCATCGCGCAGTACCGCGTTTCATCTTCCGATCCCAATGCGGCCGACCCCGCCAGCGAAACTATCCTGCTCACCGTCGACCAGCCCTTTACGAATCATAAGGCGGGACAACTCGCGTTCGGCCCCGACGGATTTCTGTACTTCGGCCTGGGTGACGGCGGCAGCGGGGGCGATCCGCTGGGCAACGGACAAAACGTCCAGACCCTGCTCGGCAAGATGATGAGGATCGACGTCAATCATACCGACCCGGGATTGCAGTACGCGGTTCCGCCGGACAATCCGTTTGTCTCGAGCAATACGGCATTGCACGAGATCTGGGCCTATGGATTTCGCAATCCATGGCGATTCTCCTTCGAACGCGGCACCGGCCGCCTGTTCTGCGCCGACGTCGGACAGGATCGATATGAAGAAGTGGATCTGGTTCGAAAGGGCGGCAACTACGGCTGGAACGTGATGGAAGGCAAGCACTGTTTCGATCCGATAAAGAAGTGCAACCGCAAGGGGAAAATCCTTCCCATCGTTGAGTACAATCACAGCGTGGGAGAAGCAGTAATCGGCGGTTATGTTTACAAGGGCAGTTCGATCCCGGCCCTTTCCGGCAAATATATTTTCGGCGATTTCGTCAGTGGCGCTATCTGGTACCTGCTCGAATCCGCCGGAAAGTTCGTACGCAAACCGCTGCTGAACAGCGGACTAGCCATCAGCGCCTTCGGACAGGATACCGCGGGTGAGGTGTACGTGGTCGATTACGGCGGTACCGTGTTCAAACTGGCGCCGAAGTAAGTTATCGGCGCGCCAAGCTGGGCCTTAATTCGCCTTCTCGTCCCGATGCGGCTTCTCGGTTGCGACATACGCGATCGCGAGATTTGATAGTCGCATAGCGCTGCCTCGTATCCTGGCCTCTGCTTCGCCACGCGTCCTCGAAACAGGAGCGGGAACGCCACCAGGGAGGAGGATCTCAAGATGAACAAACCCGGTCTCGTGCGCGCCCTTGTAACCGTTGCTTTCGCAATAGTGATCGGCACCGCAAGTGCGGCCGCTGCCGAGGAACAAGCTTCCAAGGGAGTGCTTGAAGACGGGCGCAGCGCCTACATGAGCCTGTGCGCAAGCTGTCATGGCGAATCGGGCAAAGGTGACGGCCCGATGGCGGCGGAGTTGAGCACTAAGCCCATCGACCTGACCCAGATTGCTCGTCAGAACAAAGGCACCTTCCCCTTCTGGCATGTCTTCGACACGATCGATGGCCGCACGATTCTGCGCGCCCACGGCGGTCCGGAAATGCCGGTATGGGGCAGCAGATCGGAAGCGCTGTACGGCAGATTTCCAACGCGCGAGTGGATGCTCGCGGTGACGTTTTACATCCAATCAATCCAGGAAAAGTAGGCCCGTCCACTCGCCGCAACAAGGTTGATTTTCGCTTCGCGCTACTCTTCCGGGCGAGTGTATCCTATGGAACCACGCTTGATTCCTCTTGTCTGTCGGGCGGACGCCTGACGGCCATTTTACCCGCGACATCCAAGCACTTTTCCCCCTCTGCGCGTCTCCTTCCTGACGGACGGCTGATGGCATGGAGCTTGCGCCTGGTGGCCTTGCGGATGCGCCATTGTCGCATACTGAAAGGCCACGAACATGAAATCACCCGGAGGCCGCTTCTTCTTTCTCAACACATTGCTCGTCGCGATCGCATTCGGTGAGTGTATCGGACCTTCCAGTCGGGCGTTCGCCGAAGCCGCGGCGTCTGCTGAGAAGACTCCCGCTTATCTGGAAGTCAAGGGACAGCGCGCAACCTGCGCCGCCGGCTCGCACAAAACCTTCAACCTCGAGATGAAGGAAAACAAGGTTCGCCTCAGCGACGATATCGAGACCGTCGCATGGACGTTCAACGGCACCGTCCCGGGACCCGTCCTGGAGGCCTGCGTGGGCGACACGGTGACCATCATGCTCACCAACCACGGCAGCATGGCGCACGGACTCGATACTCATGCGTTCAGAATCGATGCGAAAAAGTTCGGCCCGGTCGAACCTGGCGGAACTCTGAAAATCGAAGGCCGCACGATGACGCCCGGCGTATTCATGTATCATTGCGCGAACGGCGAGATGACCGATCAGCACATCAAGATGAGCATGTCGGGCGCGATGATCGTTTACCCGAATCCTTCCGATGTCGCCTATCAACCCGCCAGAGAGTTGGTGGTCGTGCAGGGTTCCGCGTTCGGCGAACCTGACAGCAAGGGCCAGATCCAGCCGGACTCGCACAAGATGGAATCGAACTCGGCCAGCTTCTACTTCTATAACGGCCGGCTGGACCACAAACCGATCAGCGTGAAAGCGGGCGAGCGGGTGCGCCTGTACTTCGTCAATACCAGCCCCTACGTCTCATCAGTCCATGTAATCGGCACGATCCTCGACGTGGCGCACGCAAGCGGAAATCCGAAAAATGCGGTCTACAGCGTGCAGACCTTCGGCGTGGAAGACGGCAATGGCGCGATGATCGAATTTACGGTGCCCGAAGCGGGAAGCTACATGCTCGTCGATCACGATCATCTGGCGTATATGCCTACAGGTTTCGTTCTGCCTTTCGCCGCGCAATGAACGCACACAAGCGCGATGCTTGCATGGCGGGGCGGCGCGAGGGACTTATCAGACAGGCAGGTCCGCGCATCGTAGTCTCGTCCGCGCTGCTTGCGGCAGAGCTGCCGCGAGCGCGGTGACGCATCGATAGCGCCGCGCATCTTCCTTTAACGCGTTATTCGCTTGCGACCTCGATGGCCACAACACCACATCCTGAATTCGCTGCCGGACTCGGCATTTCGCGATGGCGAATCGAACCGTTTCGGCTGTTTTTTCCGCTTGGCGTTCTGTTTGCCTGGATCGGCGTGGGCCATTGGCTCACGTATGCGACCGGCGTAACCGCCACTTACTCCTGCAAGTCTCACGCGCTGGTCCAGATCCAGGCGTTCCTGATGTCGTTTGCGGCGGGCTTTCTTCTCACCGCCGTGCCGCGCCGGACTCGGACTGCGCCGCCGAGTGCCGCGGAGATGATCGCGATGGCGGCCGCGCTTATCGTCACATCAATCGCGGCGATGGCCGAGAGATGGTTTGTCAGCGAGCTGGCCTATTTCTGCGTATTTCTGATTCTTGCCCAATTTGCGATTCGGCGCTTCGCCGGACGCGCCGCGGGGCGTCGCCCGCCGGCAGCTTTCGTGCTCGTGCCGATAGCCGCCGTGCATGGCCTGGTGGGCGCCGCGATGGTGGCAGCAGCGGAGGTTCAGAACTCCCCGGCATGGACGGAACATCTTGGAATGCTCCTAATCACGCAGGGAGTGTTTCTCTGCCTCACCGTCGGTGTCGGCGGCCTGATTCTTCCGCTGATGAGTGGAACTCCGCCTCCGGCCGATCTCGGCTCTTCGCCGCGCGAGCTATGGAAGGCGGCTGCCTATGGAGCGGCGGGAGCTGCGATCTTCGCGAGCTTCATCTTTGAGCAGGCTGGCTCGACGCAAATCGCTCCTTTGTTGCGCGCAATCGTGGTCGCGGTCGGCCTCGGGTTCGGCGGCAACGCGTGGCGGCCGCCTGGCAGGACAGGAGTGCATCGCAAGCTGGTGTGGATTTCGGCGTGGATGATTCCGGTTGGGCTTGCCATTTCGGCGCTCTACCCAGACTATCGCGTGCCTGCCTTGCACATCCTGTTTATCGGCGGCTTCGGTCTGATGGCCTTCGGGGTCGCAACCCACGTATCGCTGTCTCATCTGGAGATGCCGCGCGCCGCCTCCGGCCGGCCGCTCGCGATCATCCTAATGGGCGCTGCCTTTTTGCTGGCCTTGTTCATCCGGTTTACCGCCGACGCTAGCGACACCTATTTCCAGCATCTCGGATGGGCCTCGGCGGTGTGGATTCTGGGCTCTGCCGCATGGCTGCTTTACCTGGGACCAAAGCTGCTGCGACGCTGACTTCGGGCTTGAACTCAAACGCATCGATGCCTCGGCTGATTGCCGCGCTCGGCCAATTCGTGGCATTAGAAAAATCGCGCTCTCTGCCGATCAGGAGTGTCGAGCATGGACAACCTGCCCCTTCAAAGAGTTCCAATCGTTGATTACGGGTCCGCCCAGTCCGCGATGGAGCGTTATCGCAGGGAAGGCGAGGAACGCGCGATGCGGCTGGGCAACCGCGGCCCGCTTCGGCTCGGCCGCGACGGCAAGCCGGACCCTGCGATCCTGGAGGCGTACTCGCGCTGCGGATTCTATGTCTTCGAACGGTTGCTCCGCGACGAAGAACTGAAGGACATCGAGCGCGACGTGGCGGAGATGCTCGAGCGGGCGCCGGTGACAAAGGGTTCCAAACTCGATCGTCATGGGCGACCCGCACTCGGAGCGGACTGCAAGGCGCTTAACGTCTCCTGGGTGCGGCCCCTGTCCGATCCCCTCGGCGGCACCTCCTTCGCTCACGGCCGCCATCCGGTGAAGATGACGGAGCCGGCGCCACCCAGGGAAGCGCCCGAATACGTGGTGCAACTGGTTTTAGGATCGCTTCAGTTCTCGGAAGCGTGCCTCAGGCTCTACGGCCATCCGCAGTTGCTCGCCGTCGCCGAAGCGATCAACGGCGAGGATTTTACGCCATTCAATGAAGCGGTCTGGATAAAGCAGCCCGGCCTGGGCGGCTCCGTCGCATGGCATCAGGACGGATGGACGCATTGGGGAAGCCCGGCGCTCGACGAGAACACGCACGGCTTCAACTTCATGGCGCAGCTATACGGCTGCAACGCGACCAACGGACTTTGGGTCGTCCCCGGCTCGCATCGCATCGGCAAGGCGGACATCAAGTCGATGGTCGAAGCAGCGGGATCCGAGCGCCTGCCCGATGCCGTGCCGCTCATTTGCGGGCCGGGCGACGTAGTGATCTGCAATCGCCAGGCGGTGCATGGGTCGTTTGCAAACACCTGTGAAGACGTTCGCGTCACCATCAACTTCGGATTCCATCGCCGCAAGTCGGTGCTCGGAGTGGCAAGTGGCGGCGTTCACAACGAAGTCGCGGTGTACGACGACCAGCGTATCCGCGAACGCTCCCGCGTGATCATGTACGCGATCGACGCGCGCAAGCGGCGGTTCCCGGATGAAAAGCCCTACATCTACAGACCGTTCGCCGGACAGGACCACCTCTATAGATGGACACCCGAGGCGAAAGCGGGCTTGAAGGACTACAACCTCCTCGACCTCGGGATCTAGCGTCCTTCAAGCAACCCGACTTCGCGCGTGAACGGCAAAGGCGCCGCGCCTCGCGGCCATGCCTGTCCATGCACCACTCGCAACAAGGGTGCACAATGTCCTTCGCTCGCCCGTGCGCGAAGCAACCGAAAAGGAGCCGGATGAAATGGCACACAAAGTCGCGATCGTCACCGGCGCCGGCAGCGGTATCGGCAAGCATGCGGCGCTCGCGCTGATGCGTGAGGGGTTCGCGGTGGTGTTCGCGGGACGGCGGCTTGAATTAATCGAGGCGGCCGCCGCGGAGGGCCGCGCAACCGGCGCGCCCGCAATCGCGGTACGAACCGACGTGAGCGATCCGGAGTCAGTCAAAAATCTGTTTGCGAGGACGCGCGCCGAGTACGGCCGCCTTGACCTTCTGTTCAACAACGCGGGAATCGGAGCGCCGCCGGTGCCGCTCGAGGATCTTCCCTACGATCGATGGCGCGCCGTGGTGAATACCAATCTGACCGGCACCTTCCTATGTACGCAGGAGGCTTTCCGCATCATGAAGGCCCAGCAGCCGCGAGGCGGACGTATCATCAACAACGGATCGATTTCCGCCCAGGTCCCGCGCCCGAATTCAGCTCCTTACACCGCGACAAAACACGCCATCACAGGACTGACCAAATCGACTTCGCTTGACGGCCGCAAATACGATATCGCGTGCAGCCAAATCGATATCGGCAACGCCGCGACCGAGATGACGGCGCGGATGGCGCGCGGCGTCCCGCAGGCATCGGGGGAAATCGCAGTCGAGCCGACTTTCGACGTCGAGCATGTCGCGCGCGCGATCGTTTACATCGCCAAGCTTCCGCTCGATGCGAACGTGCAGTTCATGACGGTCATGGCCACCAAAATGCCGTTCATCGGGCGCGGCTGAATTCCGGCTGACAGCGGCGCAAGAACCCGCGCTGAAACTTCAGCTCTGATGCATGAGCGTCGGGCAGCTCGAATGCTCCCCTCCGGTGCAACAGGACCCTTTCGGACAGCAATTCTGCTTGGTCTGGCAGCAAGCCGGAACTTCAGCCGCACCGCGGACCGCGTACGCGCCGAAAACCGTGCCGGTGAAGACAGCCGCCGCGAACAGTGTGAGCAGGGAGCGTTTCATGTGGTTACTCCTCCAATCTGTCGAAGAGTGCTGACAGAGCGAACTCATCTTCGCATACTTTTCTCTTCAACTCGATCAAAACATTTCGCGACCGGCGCGCAAGCATCCGGATCAATTCCCCTCGCTACGCGGCTCTGAGCCGAGGAGCGACTTCCCGCGCGAACAGTTCCATCGACTTGCGCGTTCGCTCCGGCGCCAGGCCCGGCAAATGCATCCCGAGCACCAGATGGGTGGTGCGAACCCTTTTGAACGACTCGTTGAGGCGCGATGCAACTTCCTCCGGGCTGCCGAACAGAGGAGTAAACAGCATCCCCTTCGCATCGCGCAGCTTCGCCGGCTCGGGCAGATTCGCGAATTGCGCGGCATTGGGCATTTCGTTCGCCTCCACGATCCAGCGCCCGTACAACCTCAGCATGCAATGATAATGATCCTGCGCTTCAGCCCATGCCTGGTCGGTGGTGCTCGCAATATAAGTCCAATGAAGCTGAGCTGCCGAATAGTCCGCGGGATCGCGCCCCGCCTGCCGTAGAGAATCGTCGTAGATCTGCTGCGCGCGCGGATCGCCGAGTCCCATGAAGTGGCATCCCATCCTGCCCGCGCGCTGGATCGCCTTCGGCGCGCCCGCTCCTATCCAGATCGGAGGATGGGGCGATTGTACCGCCGGCGGCATCAGCGTGATGCCCTTCACGTTGTAGTGGCGTCCGGAATAAGAGAAGTCCCTTTTCGTCCACGCGCCGCGAATCACCTCGATTCCTTCTTCGAGCCGGCTGGCGCGCGCCTTTCGATTCACGCCGTAGCCCGCAAATTCGCTGGGACCGTAGCCTTGTCCGACGCCGAGATCGAAACGGCCGTTCGAGATGATATCGATAGTCGCGGCGTCTTCCGCAATTCGGACCGCGTTGTGCAGCGGCAGCAGCACCAGGTAGGTGCCGATCCTGATGCGCGAAGTCGTCGCCGCGATTGCGGATGCGATCGGGAGGACCGCCGGCGAGTATCCATCCTCCGCAAAATGATGCTCCGTGAGCCACGCCTCGTCGTATCCAAGCTCTTCCGCCAACCGGACCTGCGCAAGCTGATCGGCGTAGAACTGCGGCCATGGGCGGCGCCATTCGGGAGGATTACGGAAGGCAAACAAAAGTCCGATATTGAGGTTCGGGCAGAGGCTCATTGGCCACTCACTATGACAGCATCGTGATTTTGGCAAGTCCGCGCAGCACGGCTCGCGCTGGCAGCGCGCGGCCAAAACGTGCGATTGTTCAAAGTTGTCACGGGCCTTGCGATGCAGGCCCTGGCGAAGCCAAACGTTCGGTAAATCATTCGAGGTCTCCAGAAAATGCAACTCCAGGACAAGGTGGCAGTCATTACCGGCGGTGCGAGCGGGATGGGCCGCGCGACCGTGTTGCGCCTTCTTCAGGAAGGCGCCTGCGTCGTCATCGCGGATTACAACGAGGACACCGGCAAGCAGACGCTGGCGATCGCTTCGGATCGGGACTTTCGCGACCGCGCCCGCTTCATCCGCACCGACGTGGCAAAAGAATCCGACATCGCCGCGATGATCGCTCTGGCGATCTCGGAATTCGGACGGCTCGATGTCGTCTTCAACAATGCGGGAGTGGGTGGAGCGCTCGGCCCGATTTGGGACATCGAGGTCGAAGAATGGGACTACACCTTCGACGTGCTCGCGAAGGGCGTCTTCCTTGGCATCAAGCACGCCGCGCGCGCGATGAAGCGGCTGGGCCGGGGCGGCTCGATCATCAATACCGCGTCGGTGGCGGGACTCAGTGGCGGCAGCGGACCGCTTGTGTATTCGGCGGCAAAAGCGGCCGTGATCAATCTTACGCGCGCCGCCGCGCTGCAACTCGCGCCGGATCGCATCCGAGTCAACGCAATCTGTCCCGGCGGCGTGCTGACTGCGTTGACCGATCGCGGCGATCCTGCCGCGGTCGCAAAACAGCTCGACGCGTTTCAGCCGTGGCCCGAGCACGGCAAGCCGGAACATATCGCGGGCGCCGCTCTCTTCCTCGCAAGCGATGATTCCGAGTTCGTCACCGGCGAGGCGCTGGTGGTGGACGGCGGACTCACCGCGGCCGGGCCGAACGTATGGAAGGGATTGGGCGGGATCGCCGAAAATCAACTGCCGGTTGTCGGAGTAAATCGCGGCAGCACCGGAGCACCCAGCACCCGGCGCCGCGTACGCGAAATCTGAAACATCACGCTGGCAAACGTATCCAGGGAGGACTGCGCCGATGGCGACAAACCTCGAAGGTCGGGTCCGTGAGCTGGAGGCGAAGGTGGCGGAACTCTGCGAGCGCGAGGCAATTCGCGCGTTGCGCCTGCGCTACCATGAATGCATCAACGAGGCGAAGATGGCGGAAATACCTGGCCTCTTCACCGATGACGGCGAGCTGGATTTCGGCCATCTGGGCCGCGCCAAGGGACGCGATCAGATCGAAGCGTTCTTCTCCGGATTGGCGGGCCGCCCGTCTTCCGGGCAGGACAAGCCCCGCCGCGGCCTCTATCGCGTCAAGCAGTTCATCCATAACCACGTCATCAATCTTCACGGCGACCGCGCCGACGGCTTCGCTTACCTGGAAGCCAAGCCCGTCTATAACGGCGAGAGTTACGTAGTGGCGGCGCGTTATGACGACGAGTACGTCAAGCGCGACGGACGCTGGAAGTTCAGCAAAATGAGCCTGACGCCGTACTTCATGGTGCCGCTGAAGGAAGGATGGGCGGGAGAGGATCTGCTGAAGATGGGCCGATAGCATCGGCCTCCCGCAACCGCGGCCGCAAGCGCAATCGGCTGCAGTTGCCCTTTACCTGTCCAGCTTCAGCACTTTGCGCGCGTTGTCGCGCAGGAATTTCGGCCACACGTCGTCTTTGAACGGCACCGACTTCATGTCGGTCATGATCCGCTCGAGCGACAGGCCCATCGGAAAGTAGCCCGCGTAGATCACGCGGTCGGCGCCGCGCGTGTTCGCATAACGAACGATCGCTTCGGGGTAATACCGGGGCGCGAACGCTGAGGTCGAATAGTAGAGGTTGGGCCACTTCAGCATCAGCTTGACCGCGAGATCTTCCCACGGCTCGCATCCGTGCCGGGTGACAAACACGAGTTCCGGAAAGTCGTACATCACCTGGTCGATGAGGCGCACTTCCTGCGGCCACATCGGCAGTCGCGGACCGGGAACACCGGCGCAGGCGAAGATTGGAACGCCCAGCTCGACGCACTTCGCATAGATCGGGTACATCAGCGGGTCGGAAATTCCGACCTGCGGCTTGTAGCCCGCGTTGAACGCGCCAAACGCGCCCACCCCGTAGGTTTCATGCTGGCGCACCATGTCGCGGATACCGTCCATGCCCCGATTCGGATCCACGTTGCCAATCGGAATGAATCGGTCGGGATGATCTTTCAGCGCCTTTGATGCGACCTCGCCTCCGACGCCAACCAGGCCCATCTCGATGCCGAATCGATCCATCTCGTGCAGCGTGATCGAGATCGGATCTTTCGATCCGTACAGCTCCTTGGGCACGTTCTTGAACATGTATTCGACCGGGAAATCGAACTTCGCCGACGGATCCTTCAGTTGCGCGCGGATGAAGTCGTACATCCGGAAGTCGTCCGCCGGAAAGCCGATCATCGTGTCGATGATCCCAATGTCGGTCGGCATCGCCATGGCTCACGATGCTCCCTGAAGCGCCTCGCGGAAGAGATAGCAAGCGCTGTCGCGAGGAATCTCTTCGCGCGGCAAGGGCGTTTCCACCTGCTCCGGTGTCGGTCCCACCTTTGCCGCCCGCTCCTTCAGCTTTTCGAGATCGAACTTGTACAGCGCCGCGGCGTTGAGTCCCAGCACCTTGCGCCGGCGCGAATCCGGCATGTCACCGAAGGTCAACCGCAGCGACTGGAGATTGTAGGGAAACGTGCCTTCGTAGTGAGGATAGTCATTTCCCCACAGCACGTGATCCTCTCCTATCTCGTCGATACCCTCCAGATCGGCCTTGCTTGGGAAACTGGCACCATAGTAGCAATTGCGCTTCGCGTATTCGCTGGGCGGCATCTTGAGCGGCAGCTCCAGTCCTTTGTAGTTCATCTCTCCGAGCGAGCCCGACTTGATCGCGTAGTATGCGCGGTCCATCTGCTTGAGTATCGCCGGAACCCAATAGCATCCCGACTCGGTCAGGATATGCCTGAGTCTCGGGAATTTCTCGTAAACGCCGGACATGAGAAGATGCCGGTAGCCCGCCTGTCCGTAATAGGCCACGTCCTGGATCCAGATCGACTCTGCTACCGGACCTTCGCCGTAGTTGGGCAACCCCTGCCCCGTATGCTGATTGAGAACGAGGTCATGGTCCTGGATTGCGGCAAACACGCGCTCCCACGCCGGGTCGTAGAGCGGCTTCAGCCAATACGCGTCGGGCGGGATGAGCGGGAGCAGCACACCGCCGCGCAGGCCGGATTTGGCGATGAACTCGATATCCTTGATCGCCTCGTCGAAGTCGTTTGGCAGGATCAGTCCGATTCCGGCGCGGCGCACGGGATCTTCGGCGCAGAAATCCACCAGCCATCGATTGTGCGCGCGGATACCCGCCAGGCATCGCTGGTACTCGTCCGGCTTCGGCGGATGAGCGGTGACGATACTCTTGCGGTAGAAGGGCGGAACGGTATTCGGGAATACCACTTCGCCGACCACACCCTGACTATCCTGGTCCTTGTTGCGGATGCCGAAATCCCAGTTGCGCATCTTCTTGGAGCCATAGTGCTCCTGGGACGGGTTCTTGTAGCCGCCTCGCCACTCGTCGAACGTCTCGCGCCATTCGGGATCGAGGTACTCGCGATACTGGGCATGACTGCCGCCGGCGTGAGTGTCCGCGGTGATCAGAATGTAAGGTTCCATGTGAACCTCCCGCAAATTGGATCAAGCCATCATCGCGAACCTACGCCTTTTCCTCCGAGTTTTGCAAAACCCGGGCACACCGCTGGTGAACACGCTCCGGTTGGCAGGGTCGGGTCATTTTCTGCCATATTTCCCCAATCAATATAGAGGATGGCGCCGATGGCCAATCGCACAATTTCGAAAAACACCCGCGCGGGCCTGATCGAGGGCGAATGCGACCCGGCATTCAACGGCGTTCTCGATGCCTTCATCGAGAATTTCGAGACCCGCGACGAGGTCGGCGCGAGCGTCTGCCTGGCCGTCAAAGGCCGAACGGTCGTTGATCTCTGGGGAGGCCGTGTCGCAGTCGATGGCGCTCCGTGGGCGCGCGATACCGTCTCCATCGTCTTCTCCGCCACGAAAGGAGCATCGGCGTTGTGCGCGCATATGGCGGCCGACCGCGGGTTGCTCGATCTTGATGCGCCGGTGACACGCTATTGGCCCGAGTTCGGACAGGCGGGCAAGGAGGGCGCGCTCGTCTCGATGATGCTCGATCATTCCGTCGGCCTTCCTCATGTGCGCACCAAGGTGAAACAAGGCGGTTTCTACGACTACGACTACATGATCGCGATGCTCGAGAAGGAGGAGCCGTTCTGGAAGCCGGGCATCCGCAACGGCTACCACGGCATCACTTCCGCGTGGACCGTGGGGGAGATGGTGCATCGATCGACCGGGACCCGCCTTGGCCGCTTCTTTCAGGAGCAGGTGGCGCGCCCGCTCGGACTCGATTTCTGGATCGGGTTTCCCGCCGAGATGGAGCATCGCGTCGCTCCGATGATCTACGCACCCATCACCGACGAGGTTCGCAACAGCCGGATCTCGCAGGCGGCGATCAATGAAAAGGATTCCCCCACTCACTACTTCATGTTCAACGTGGGCGGATTCGATGCGAACAGCCGTGAAGCGCACGCCGCCGAAATCGGGTCGGCCAACGGCATCTCCAATGCGCGCGGACTGGCGGGCCTGTATGCGCCGCTGGCCAACGGCGGCGAACTAAACGGCGTGCGCCTGGTGAGTCAGGATACGCTTCGGCGGATGGCGCTGTGTTCGGTTGCAACTCACGAGGACGCGACGCTTCGCATCCCCACGCGCTTCTCGCTCGGGTTCATGAAAGCGATGGACAATCGGCGGCTGGAAAATTCCGCGCATTGCTCACTGCTGATTTCCGAATCCGCCTTCGGCCATGTCGGCGCCGGCGGTTCACTCGGGTTTGCGGATCCCGAATGCGGCATGAGCTTCGGGTACACGATGAACCGGATGGGTTTTGGAATCCTGATGAACGATCGCGGGCAGACTCTCGTCGATGCGGCCTACCGCGCGCTGGGCTACAGATCAAACATCAGCGGCGTGTGGGCCTAGCCACCGCTCCGGATCGACTACTTCGCGGTCGAAAGCGCCTCGCATCGGTCTTCACGCAGGATCGATGCAGGCGTCGCTACGTGGGCTTCGACGCGCGCCTTCGGCCGCCGGCATCTGCAGACCATTGATCGAGCGGCGCGGTTACACGCCTCGGAACCTTACATGAATCTTGCGGCGGGCGCGGCGATCCCTTGTCGGATCGCTTTCGCCAAATGGCGAGGTCCGCGATAGTAGGAAGCATGGCCATCACCCAGGTTGACCTGCTCGTCGTGGTCATCTCAGCCGACGCGCGCTCCTCGGCGGGTGCGCACCACTTCATCGCCGGCGGTTGCAGGAGCCGAAGCGGAACATGAGCGCAGGCGCGGGCGCGCAACCGGGACATCCTGACGCTGACCCCGGCGGCTCTCTGCCGCCGATGCCGCAGGGGCTTTCGGAAGCCGAGGCGCGTCGTCGCCTCCGGAGGGAAGGCTATAACGAATTGGCCCGGCCCCGGCGGCGCAATCTTCCGCGAATCGCGATCGAGGTTTGCGGCGAGCCGATGTTCGAGCTGCTGATCGCCGCAAGCGCGATCTATTTCCTGCTCGGCAGCATAGGCGAAGCTTTTGTGCTGGTCGGCTCCGCGATCACAACCGTTGCGATCGCGATCGTTCAGGAAAGCCGAACCGAAAGAGTTCTGGAAGCGCTGCGGGATCTGACCAGCCCGCGCGCATTGGTGGTTCGCGACGGTATAAGCAGGCGCATCCCCGGCCGCGAAGTGGTGCGTGGCGATGTTGTCGTGCTGTCCGAGGGAGACAGGGTTCCCGCCGACGCGATTGTGCTGTCCAGCAGCGATCTCCAGGCTGATGAATCATTGCTGACCGGAGAATCGGTACCGGTTGAAAAGTTCCCGTCCGGGTCATCCGGCTCGGTTCGCGAACATTTTGTGGACCATGCGGCCGCATCGCGCGTGTTTGCGGGAACAATGATCGTGCGCGGCCACGGAGTGGGAGAAGTCTTCGCGACCGGCTCCTCAAGCGAGATCGGCAAAATTGGCAAGACGCTCGGCGAGATAACGGCCGAGCCGAGCCTGCTCTCCGTTCAGGTGCGCCGCCTGGTTCGCGTGCTCGCCGCTATCGGAATTGGCCTCAGCCTCCTCGTTGTCGTCCTCTACATGTTCCTGCGCGGATCGTGGCTGGACGGATTGCTCGCCGGGATCACGCTTGCGATGTCCTTGCTGCCGGAGGAGTTCCCGCTCGTGCTCACGATCTTTATGGTCATGGGCGCATGGCGAATTTCCAAGGCGCAGGTTCTGACCCGCCGCTCGGCAACGATCGAGACGCTCGGATCGGCCACGGTCCTATGCACCGATAAAACCGGAACGATGACCGTCAATCGCATGTCGATTTCCGAGCTTGTGGCCGAAGGTGAAACCCTTCACCTCGACGACAAAGACCTGGGGCCGATTCCTGAAAAGTTCCGACCGCTCGTTGAATACGGCGTGCTCGCCAGCGAAGCGCATCCCTTCGATCCGATGGAGGTGGCATTTCACGATCTCGGCCGAAAAGGTCTTGCGGGCTACGACGATGCGCATGGGAATTGGATATTGGCGCATGAGTATGCGCTGACTCAGGAGCTGCTCGCCGTCACGCATGTCTGGAAGGCACCGCATCAGGACGGCTACGTGGTCGCGGCAAAGGGCGCGCCGGAAACGGTCGCACGGCTTGGCGGCCTCCGCGATGATGATCGGCGCGGGCTGCTCGAGACCGTCGATCGGATGGCCGCGCGCGGGCTTAGGGTTATCGCGGTCGCGAAAAGTTCATTCGCGGGACCTCCGTGGCCTGAATCGCCGGCGGCGTTTCGCTTCGATTTTCTGGGGCTCGTCGGTCTCGCCGATCCGCTTCGGCCGAACGTGCGCGCGGCGGTGAACGAATGCCGCGGCGCGGGTATCCGGGTGGTCATGGTTACCGGAGACTATCCCGCGACCGCCGCGGCGATCGCCCGCGAGGCGGGAATCGATTCCTCCGGGGGAATGATAACCGGCGCGCAAGTGGTGGAAATGAGCGATGAAGAGCTGCGCGAGCGGGTCAAAACCGTCAACGTGTTCGCGCGCACGCTGCCCGAGCAGAAGCTGCGGCTCGTAAACGCCTTCAAGTCCGGCGGTGAAGTGGTGGCGATGACGGGGGACGGGGTCAACGACGCGCCTTCTCTGAAGGCGTCGCATATCGGAATCGCGATGGGAGGCCGCGGGACCGACGTTGCGCGCGAAGCTTCGGCGATCGTTTTGCTCGATGACGATTTCAGTTCGATCGTAAGAGCGATCCGGCTCGGGCGCCGAATTTACGACAACGTGCGCAAGGCGATGGGTTTTCTGCTCGCGGTCCACGTCCCGATTGCCGGACTCTCACTTCTGCCGATCATCTTTGGATGGCCGCTTATCCTTACGCCGGTGCATATCGCCTTCCTCGAGCTCATCATCGATCCGGTCGCATCGATAGTGTTCGAGGCGGAAACCGAAGAACCCGACATCATGCGCAGGCCGCCGCGAGACGCGCGGGCGCCGCTGTTTTCACCCTCGGCCATCGGCTGGAGCATCTTTCAGGGCGCATGGGTTTTCATCGCGATCGCCGGAGTTCTGGTCGAATCTTTTTGGCGAGGCCTGCCGAGCCCGGAGATGCGGGCGCTCGCGTTCGTAACGCTGGTGGCATGCGACTGCGTCCTGGTCTTTGTCAACCGATCCTTCAGCCCTTCCGTCGTGCTTGCGGTTCGACGGCCGAACCGCGCGCTATGGCTGGTGTTCGCGGTCACGGCCGCGCTGCTGGCGATAACCCTGGTCGTGAGTCCTGTCCGCCTTCTGTTTGCATTCGGAATTCTGACCGCCGCCGACTATGCCCGCGTCGGCATCGTGGCCGTCGCGACGATCGGCATCCTCGAGTCCCTGAAGGCGATTCCCGGAGCATGGAAGCCCGCGCCGGCCTGAAGCTGGAGACCTGCGGCGCGGGTTTTCCGTTTTGTCGGAATACTTCCCTCTAAGGGCGCTGTGGCAAACGACGACCAGGCCGGGATTCTTGCGCGGCCGACATTTGCGCCGAAAGAAATGAGATCGGAGATGCCGGCTGCGCGATAAAACGCTCATCCGGACGCGAGACCGCCTGGAGGTGAAAAATCCGTATGGTACAGGATTGGAAGTCGTACGCTGAGATTGCGGTCGCCCTGCTCGTGCTGCTCGATCCGATCGGGGCCGTACCGGTATTCGTCACGCTCACCGCGAACCACTCCGCCGAGGAGCGCAGACGCACGATCAATCAGGCTTCCGCAACCGCTTTCATCGTGCTGATGGTCGCGTTTTTGGCCGGCGACCCGCTGTTCCACATCCTCGGAATCAGCATCGCATCGTTCACGGTCGGCGGCGGCGTCATCCTGATGCTGATGGCGATTGCGATGCTGCAAGCGCGGCCGAGCCGCGTCAACCGCGCGGAGGAAGAAGTGGATCGGGCGGCTCGGCGGGCGGCGGTTGCGGTGGTTCCGCTCGGCATTCCAGTTGCCGCGGGTCCGGGCGCAATCAGCGCAGCTTTGATTTACGGTGAACAGGCGAAGAACTGGACCGACGACGCGATAATCCTCGGCATCTTCGCTCTCGTGATCGCGTGCTTCTGGATCGCGCTGAACCTGGCGGGACCAACCAAGCGGGTCCTGGGTACGACCGGCATCAACGTGGTCACGCGGCTGCTCGGTCTGATCCTGATGGCGGTCTCCGTTCAGTTCATCGCAAATGGACTCATCGCGCTGTTTCCCGGGCTGCGCGGCCCTGTGCTTTGACCGGGCAAATGGAGGCGACGCTCACCATGCGCGCCAGCGAAAACGCGCCGGCGTCGAGGCGGCGGCAGTTGGCGCATAGCGAACAGATTTGTGTGCCCGCTTTTTCACGGTTGACGCCAGGCGGGAGATAACCGAGAGTATGTTTGGCTCGCCGCAGGTTTAGAGGAATCTCTGTCGTCATGACCCGCCCCTGATTAACGGCCAGGACTAATTGGAGGACAGACATGAGCACTGCGCAGAAGACACTGTATGAACGTCTCGGTGGCTACGATGCGATCGCGGCGCTCGCGGCGGATCTCCTCAGCCGCCTGCAGGCGGACCCGCAGCTTGGCCGCTTTTGGGCGAATCGCGGCGTCGACAGCCTCAAGCGCGAGCTGCAGCTCCTGATTGATTTTTTCTGTTCGCGGACTGGCGGACCGGTCTATTACCTCGGCCACGACGTGCGAACCATCCATCATGGAATGAACATCAGCGAGAGCGATTGGGCGAAATTTCTCGACCACGCCGGCACTACGCTGAACAAGTTCTCCGTGCCCGCCGCCGAGCAAAGCGAACTGGTCTCGATGGTGCAAAGCTTCAAGAACGACATCGTCGAATAGCCCCTTTCCGTAGCGGCAATCGCGCTGTTCGCGGCGATTGGCGTTCGTTCGCAAAAGGGGGCCGCCGATTCGTTAACGGTTTCGAAACATCCGCTTGATTTCAGTCATGGGTTGCTCACGCTAAAAGCTTCGGGGTTTTCTCCGGCGCAAGTGGGCGAGAGCGGGACGCGGCCGAGCGGCGGCGAATCTGGTCCGCCACCAATCGGAACCTTCATCACCTTGGCGCGCGCGGCCTCGGTCGTCTAATCGCAGGCTCTGTCGAAGAAAGGAGACTCTGTCACGGCGGTCATGAAGAACGGCTCGACGTTTCGATCGCTCAAACTGCAAAGCGGGACGGAACCCGAGATAGAGACCGGCGCGGCGGCTCTGGCCGGACCGGCGGCTGTGAGCGCATCGGGTGAACGGCAAGCGGTTTGGATCGACCTCTCAAATCCCACGGAACAGGACCTCGCCCAGCTCGAGCAGCGCTTCAGCTTTCATCCGCTCGCGATCGAAGACTGCCTCCATCGCTCGCAGCGGGCGAAGATCGACGATTATGAACAATACTGGTTCGCTGTCCTGTACGAGATCAGAATCGGCCCGGGTTCAGCCGTTCAGTTCGAGGAGCTGTCGCTATTCGCAGGTGACAATTTCCTCGTGACGATCCAGCCCAGGCCCGTGGCGGCGGTCGAGGGCGTATGGAAGCGCGTGGTGGCCGACTCGCGCCGGGGCGACTACGGCGTCGATCACGTGCTCTACCTGCTTCTCGATTCGCTGGTCGATGGTTCTTTTGAAGTGATCGATCAACTGTCCGACAGCTTGTCGAAGATCGAAGGCCAGATCCTTGGCAGGCGCGACGGCAGCGAACTGGGCAAGCTGCTCAAGCTCAAGCGCTCGATGGTGGCGGTGCGGCGGGTGCTGGCGGGCGAACGCGACGTGGTTACATTTCTGCTGCGGCGTTCGCAAAACCCGGTCAGTGAAAAGGCCGCGCCGTTCTTCCGCGACATTTACGACCATCTGATTCGCGCATACGAACAGATCGATATCGAGCGCGACCTGTTGGGAAACGCGATGGACGCATATATGTCGACCGTCTCCAACAGCCTGAACGTGGTGATGAAGCAGCTTACGATATTGAGCGCAATCTTTCTTCCGTCGACCTTCATCACCAGCTTCTTCGGCCAGAACTTCAGCGCGCTGCCCTTTGACTCGCGCACGCTGTTCTACGCGGAGAGCGCGGCCTGCATCGGCGTGCCGATCGCAATGCTTTACTGGTTCTACAAGTGGCGATGGCTGTAATCGCATCGCGACCGTCGCGCGGCGCGGGCTGCGCTACGACATGCTCCGAAACGCCCAGAACAGAAATGCGGCCAGAACTATTGAGGCGGGCAAAGTAAGAATCCACGCCAGCGCGATATTGCGGACGGTATCCAGTTGCAGGCCGGAGCGGTTCGCGGTCATGGTCCCCGCGATGCCGGAGGAAAGAACGTGCGTGGTGCTCACTGGCAGTCCAAAGTAGTCGGCGGCGGCGATGGTGGATGCGGCCGTGATTTCGGCCGCGGCGCCCTGCGCGTAGGAAAGATGCTCGCGCCCAATCTTCTCGCCCACCGTGACCACAATCCGCTTCCATCCCACCATCGTGCCCAGCCCGAGCGCGAGGGCCACGGCCACCTTCACCCACTGCGGAATGAATTTGGTGGCGGCATCGATATGCTCTTTGTAGTTGTCGAGAATCTCCCAGTTCTGATCGGACAAATGAAGATCGTCCTGCCGTTTCATCAGCCGCAACGACTCGCTCACCAGATACATGTCGTTCCTGAAGTTGCGGACCCGGTCTGCCGGCACCTTGGCCAGGTCCTCGTAGATATCGAGTTCGTTCCCGATGTCGTTTATGAGCTGGCGGATTGCCAGCGGCGTGTCCTTGGTAAACTCGCGCGTGCGCAGGAATTCCGCGACGTCATCGCGCGGGTCGGCGACCACCTCGACGTGATTCACGAATGGATCTATCACCTGGGCGGCCTGCCGCGAGACCGCGACGAAGTCCTGCGTCGCGCTCGCGGGAATCGCCCGGTTGAGCGCATACGCGGTCGGCACAATACCGATCAGGATGAGCATGATCAGACCCATCCCCTTCTGCCCGTCGTTGGAACCGTGCGCGAAGCTGACCGCGGTGCAGGTCAGAATCAGCAACGTGCGAATCCAGAATGGCGGCGGCTCGGTTCCCTCGGGCGCCCGGTAGAGACTTACGTTGCGGATCATCGCCTTGGCCAGCAGCAACAGCAGCGCGGCAACCGCAAATCCCAACAACGGCGAGATCAGGAGCGACTTGCCGATGTTCGCGGCCTGCGCCCAGTCCACTCCGCTCGTTTCCGTCCGCGTCTCCATCAATTGGTTGGCAATGCCGACTCCGATGATCGAGCCCACCAGGGTGTGTGAACTGGATGCCGGCAATCCGAACGACCATGTGCCGAGGTTCCACAGGATCGCCGCGACCAGCAGGGCGAACACCATCGCGAATCCTGCCGCACTGCCTACCTGCAGGATCAACTCGACCGGCAGAAGCGATACAATCGAGAATGCCACCGCGCCGCTCGAAAACACGACTCCGATAAAGTTGCAGATCCCCGACCATGCCACCGCAATGTGCGGATCGAGCGAGTGCGTATAGATGACCGTGGCGACCGCGTTGGCCGTGTCATGAAAGCCGTTGACGAACTCGAACCCCAACGCGATGAGCAGCGCGCCGCCGAGAAAGAGGAACGGCCGCACCGATGGGCTGTGGACCGCGGACAGGTCGGAGACCAGGTGCGAAGCCGCGTAATAGACGCCCACCGCCAGCAGCACTCCGAACAAGATCGAGCCTGCCCTACCCGGACCTTCGGAAAGCTTTGCGCTCAGAACCTCGGAAGCAGGTGCGGTTGCCACGGCCGGTAGTCCCCTTTCTGCCCGAATTTTCCTACTGCTAACAACTGGTCATGGGCGCGGGTCCGCCCGAAGACAAGATCCACGTATACGCGGCGGAGGTTGTGGCAGCGTTAACGAATTGTGCTCCAGGAATGAAACCAGGCGGTTCTCCGGCCGACGCGCCGATTCGGCGCGAGCGACCGGAAGCGTCCGCCGCCGGTTCATCGCCTGCCGAGATTGACTGGATCGCAACTTGGCCTTAGTTTTCTGTTAATCGCCGCTTTTCCGGGGCGACATCAAACCGACAATTTCGTCGATCTATGCTGCGACTATCGCATCGGCGCTGTCCGAGGCGAGTCAGCAGCGTTCCTGGAGTTTTTGGATGGCTCGTGAGTCGCGGGAGGCGGGGATAACAGCCCGTCATTGTTTCATCTTCTTCTTCGCCACCCGCATGCGCGCTCGCACTGCCCCGATGGCGGCCGCGCTGGTCGCGCTTGCGATATGCGCGTGCTCGTCGGTCAACAAGGAGCGGACGGCTCTGAGTGAAATCAAATGGCCGATTGGAGCCTCGGCGATTCGGATCGACGTGAACGCGGACCAAAATCTCAATCTATATGAAGGCAAGCGGCACACGCTGCTGCTGGCCGTCTGCCAGACTGCGGATCCCAACGCGTTTCTGAGCCAGCTTTCAAACCAGGCGTCGATCGCAAGCCTTCTCGTCTCCGGCCAGACTCTTGCCGCCGGCTTTTTGTCAGCCAACCGTTTCGTGGTCTCGCCGGGCCAGCACGAGCTGTTGACGATGGACCGCGCTAAAGGCGCGCAATACGTCGGAGTAGTCGCGGGATACTACCGCCTGGACCCGAATGGGGCCGCGCGCCTGTTCGTAGTGCCCGTATCGCTGCGCACCAGCGGGTTCTTTTTCAAAACGGTCACGGCCGGTATCGATCCTCTGCAGGTCGATCTGGACCTCGGACCGACGCAGATCAGGTCCGCGTCGCGATCGGTCGCGGGCATTGCCGGGCAGTTGGTGCCTGTTCCCGGCGAACACGACGGACTGATCCCCATAACCGCAGCGGGCATCGCCGCCTCTCAAAACGCCTCGCCGCCGACGATCGTCGCCTTTCCTTAGGCCGAGAACAAACATGGAACCGCCGCGCCCGCTATACTGGCATCAGGGACTCTTCCTTCAGCCGCAGCATTTCCAACTCGCCGATTTGCATTCGCAATTTCTGGCGAGACCGGGCCTCGAGCTTTCCGGCCCCTATGCCTGGGGAGTCGGCGAGATGGTGGTATCGGCGCCCGCCCTGGACAACCGGATGTTCGAGATCGAGCGTGCACGGATACTGTTTCGCGACGGCGCCTATGTGGAGTTTCCCGGCAACGCCGTGATTCGTCCGCGTTCGTTCGATACCGCGTGGGTCAACGGTGACCAGCCGTTTACCGTCCTGGTCGGGTTGAGGAAGATGGCTGTTCTCGAGCGGAACGTCTCGGTCGTGGATTCCCTTGCCGATCTCGACGGCTGCAACACCCGGTTCGTCACAACCGGCGACCCGGACGAAATCGCGGATCTCCATGCGGACGGGCCGTCCGCCAAGGTGCGCCGCCTCAGCCTGCTGCTCAGGGTGTTCTGGCAGGCAGAAGTGCCGCAGCTCGACGGCTACGAAACCATCGCGGTGGCGCGTCTCGAACGCGACGGAGATCGCGTGGTGCTGTCGCCGTCATTCATTCCGCCGTGCTTCAGCGTGGCGGGATCGGCCCTGCTCGCCAAGACCATCAAGGAGCTGCGCGACGAGTTGGCCGGGAGAGTCCGCCAGCTCGAGATGTACAAGAGCCCGCGCGAGATGCAAAAGGCTGAATTCGACGCGAGCTACATGGTGTACCTGCTGGCTCTGCGTTCGCTGAACCGTTACGCTCCGCTCCTCTATCACCTCTCGGAAACGCCCCGCGTGCATCCCTGGGCAGTCTATGGACTGCTGCGCCAGATTGTCGGCGAGCTGAGTTCCTTTTCCGAGCGGTTCAACCTGTTCGGCGAGTCGCTGGACGGCGCGCTGGCCCTTCCTCCTTATAATCACGAGGATCTCGGCCGGTGCATCCTGTCCGCGCGATCCCTGATTGAGAATCTTCTCAACGAAATAACCATCGGCCCCGAATTCGTCGTCTCCCTGAAACCGTCCGATGGCACCATGACGGCCGAGCTGCCCAAGGGATTCTTCGGGGCCCGCCATCGCTACTACCTCGTGATTCGCAGCGAGGCGCAAGGCGACGGGATGCTGGAGTCGTTTCAGATGGAGGCGAAGCTGGCCGCCGCGTCCCAGTTGGAGGTCTTCGTCAGGCGGGCCCTGCCGGGAGTCGAATTGATCCGCCTGCCCGCCGCTCCGCAAGGCCTCCCCAGGCGATCCTACTCTCACTACTTTCGGGTCGAACCGCTCAGCGCTCAGTGGAGAGCCGTGGAAACGGAAGGAACTGTCGCCCTGCATTGGTCGTCCGCGCCGAACGACCTCACCGCCGACCTGGTAGCCCTGCGAGGTTGACCGATGCGGCTGGTGGATTTGTTTCTCAAGATCTTTGCCGCGACCATCCAGTTCGTGAATCAGGGCGGAGGCGATGTCGGCGGCTTTCGCGTCCAGATCGGCCGGCTGATTGACGAGGCCATCGAGACCTCGCGCAAGGCGGGAGTACCCGAGAACGACTTTCGCGATGCTCTGTTCGCGGTCGTGGCGTGGGTTGACGAAACAATCATGTGTTCCGGCCTCGCTGAAGCCGATCGGTGGCAGAAGCAGACGCTGCAGATGGAACACTTCAAAACCTCGCGGGCCGGCGTTGAGTTTTACGAGCGGCTCGAGCAACTGACGGCGGCGAGAAAACAGGTGCGCGAGGTTTTCTATGTCGCGCTCGCCGCCGGATTTCACGGCAAATATCTCTCCGACAACGACCGCGCCCATCTGGACTGGCTCAAGAATCAGCAGCTCGAGATGCTGGTGGACGACCACGAGCGGCTGGTGCTCGAAGGCCGGCGTCCCTTGCTGCCGAGCGCTTTCCCTGCCGCCATCCCCACTCCGGCCGCAGGCGGCAGATCGCAGTGGCTTCGATCGCTTCCGCTTACGGCGATACTGGTGCCGGTCGCGGTGGTGGGCGTTTTGTATATTTCGTTCGCTCTCATTCTCAGCCTGACCGTCCATCGGATTCTCAGTTCCCTCGGGTAGCGCATCCGCGATCCCAGGCGCAGCCGCATGAACAGTTCGACGAATTCACCGGACAACAGCCGCGAATGTTGAAGAAGGTTTTGAAATATCTTCTCTACACAGTCGCGCTCGTTTGCCTGTGGCTGCTGTCATGGCGCATCGCGGTTTTCACCGGGCGTCCCGGATGGTTCACGTGGGCTTTGTTTTTCGGCGTCGTGGCACTCGTGGGCGCAGCGGTCTTGGCGCGACGAATGTGGGTACGCAGGCAAGCCCGGCTGCAGGCGCTGCGCAACATCCTCCTTGACCCGGAATCGCGGCCATCGCCGCAGGCGTTGCGCGAGAGGTGGAAGGAAGGCATCGGCGTTCTGAGGAACTCCGCGCTGCGGAAATCCGGCAATCCCGTCTACGCGCTCCCCTGGTATCTGATGCTGGGAGCTCCCGGGTCGGGCAAGACCGCGGCACTGATCAGGGCGCGCGTTCAGTCTCCGATGACCAATCGCGATCCGGCGGTGGCGCCCGTGCCGACCCCGGATCTGGACTGGTTCTTTTTCGATCGCGCCGTCATCCTCGATTGCTCCGGGCGGTTCTGCGACAGCACCGCGCCCGAGTCGCCGGCGCACGAATGGGAGGAATTTATCTCTCTTCTCTCCGGGGCGCGCCGGCGCGAACCTCTCAATGGAGTCGTGATCACTCTAGATGCGGACCGCGTGCGGACATCAAGCCGCGACGAACTTCGCGAACACGCATGGTTTCTGCGCCGCCGGATAGTTCAGCTCATGAAGCTCATGGACGTGCGGTTTCCCGTCTACGTGCTGATCAGCAAAATCGACCATCTTTACGGCCTGAACACGCTCACCCGATCGCTGCCGCCCAACGTGCTTGCTCAGCCGCTCGGCTTCGTCACCGACGACTGGAGCGCCGGCTCGCTGAAAAGCCCGATAGCCAAATTTCTCGATGACGCGTTCGCAGGCGTGCTGGGCGCCCTCAAGGACTTGCGGTTCGCTCTGCTCGGAAGAAGTGAATCGACCGACGCGCGCTTCATGCTGTTCCCCAACGAGCTGGAACGGCTGCGCCCGGGTCTTGAAGAATTCATGGCCGGGCTTTTCGCCGACGATGCTTACCTCGAGACCCCGATGCTGCGCGGATTGTTCTTCGCCAGCGCCGAACAGTCGGGGACCGAGTCGTCGAATGTGCTGGCCGAGATCAATCCGGCGGGAGCGGCCCAACCGCTGCCGGGAACGACCCGGGGGATCTTTCTGCACGACCTCTTCGCCCGCATCATTCCGGAAGATCGCTACCGTTTCCATCCGCTCACCACCGGGTGGCGATGGGACCGGATCGCGGAGAACACGGGGTTGGCGTCATGGGTCGTACTGAACCTGGCGGCCGGTGTCGTGCTGTGCTTCGCATTCCTCAATGCCTTCGAAACCCTTCAGCGCGCGCGCAGCCTTTATCCGTCCTACCCGGCGATGAGCGGATCGCTGGTCGAGGATTTGCCGAAGCTCGACAAGTTCCGCGAATTCATCAGGTGGATGAGCGAACGGGAAGAAAGAACGCTGACCCATTGGACTCCGTTCCACCGCATGATCGATTACCTGCAGGACGCGTTCACCGCGGACTTCTGCCACGACTTCGGCAAGTTCGTGGTTCCCGAAACCGAGGACCTTCTCGAGCGAAAGCTCAAGACGATAGACAAGAACGATCCATCCTACCCCCTATACGTTGACTTTCTCACCGCGCAGGTGAGCCTGAACCTCGCTCGTTCTAAAGGGGCCACCTATCCCGAGTTGCGCAGGATGGCGGCGCCGCGCGGCGATATCATCGACCTGCTCGACCCGCGGCTGGACCGCAATTTGGGAAACACTCTGTCGGAACTGATGGTCGCCAACATCGCGTGGCGGCCATGGACCGTTTATTCCGCGATCCATTTGGTCGACCTGCGAAAGCAGCTTGACTCCCTGGTCGAGAACGGCGACCCGAACATGCGATGGCTTATCGACTGGGCCAATCAGAATCCTTCCCTCAAGCCGGTGACGCTCGACGACTTCTGGCCGGTTCCACATTCGGCGTCGGCGGAGGTCAGCGTGCCGGCCGCATACACCGCCGCCGGCCGCGCGAAGATCAATGACTTTCTCGCTCGATTGGAGAACGCGGTGGGCGCAACCGACACTCTGCGATTGCGCGAGCGAAACTTCCGCGATGCGTACGCCGAGCAGGCGCTTGACAACTGGTATCGTTTCGCGGCCGGCTTCGATCGCGGAAAGTCGGCGCTTGCCGGCGAGGCGCAGTGGCGTCAGATGCTTCCGCTGTTGGGATCGGTCCGCGACCCCTACTTTTCGCTGCTGGCCTTGATGGGCAGAACCTTTGCATCCGACGAAGGCCGGCCCACACCCGCCTGGATCGCCCAGACACGGCGCTTCAACTCGATGCGCGCGGCGGCCGATCGCGATCTGCTGCTCGCCGAGGCTGCCGGCGCCGCCAGCCCGCTGAAGCAGCCGATCTGGGACATCCTCATCACTTCCCTCGCCGGACGGCCGGACCGCGGAGTAGCGATGGTGAAGCAGATTCGCGGCGATGCGAAGGTATGCGCGGCCTATATCAAGAGCCTGGAGGAAATTTCCCGCGACGCGGGCACGAACGCCGCCCAGTCCGAGAAGCTCTCCGCCGCGCTCTTCATGTTCAATTCCAACCCCCAGGCGCCCCCTTCCGAACTCTATCGATTGTACGGCACGGTCGATGAGGTCAGGAAGACGGTGGCGGACGGGTCGCAGCCCGATCCGGTGATCTGGTCTCTGATCGACGGGCCTATGCGCTTCGTCCGCGAGTACATCGACCGGCAAGCCGGATGCTACCTGCAGGCGCAGTGGAACTCCGAAGTGCTGTGGCCGTTGAACAAGGTGGCCACTCGAACGGAGATCAACGATCAGTTATACGGCCCCAAGGGAACGGTATGGGATTTTGTTCAAAACACCGCCGCGCCCTTCGTTCAGCGCGCCTCGCGCAACTACGCGGCGGTGTCCGCGATGGGCGGACAGATCCCATTCACCGCCGACTTCTTTGCGTTTCTCAATCGCGCCAATGCCCAGAACGTCGCGGGCGCACTCCAGCAAAAGCGCGCCGCCCTGCTGGAGCAGCAGTCCCAGATGGAGCGCAACGACCGTCTCAGCCAGGTCGAAGATCTGCTGTCCAAACTCAAGCCCAAACTGCAGAACCTGAATTCGACCCGGGTCGACGTTACCATCGAGGCCTTTCCCTTCAGCGTAAATCAGGGCGCGCGCGCCTTTCCTTTCGCCACTTACCTGACGGTTCAATGCGGCTCGGGAGCGATGAAGATCGCGAACTACAACTTCCCGGCGCAGGGCACACTCAGCTGGTCGCCTTCCACCTGCGGAGATACGACCCTGAGAATCGAGTTCCAGGGAGGGCTGGCGCTAACCCGCCGATACACCGGCCCTCTGGGTTTTGCGGAATTCGTGAAAGATTTCTATGACGGGCGCCATCGATTCACTCGCGACGACTTTCCCGATCAGGCGGAGCGGATGACGGCACTTGGAATCGAGCACGTCACTCTTTTCTATCGTTTTGCGGGCCAGACACAGGTGCTTGCCGTTCTGAACGAAGCGCAGACCCTGCCCGATAAAATTGCCGGCCTGGAGGCTGAGCAGCAAGAGCTACAGCAACAACAGCAGGACGCCAAGCGGCAGGAACTCGATTCCGAACTCGCATCGCTGGACCACGTCGCACCGATAAAGGGAGGAGTCCCGCGGGAAATCGCGCAGTGCTGGAATGAGCCAGCGATGACCCCGCCGCCTTCCGATGGTGCGGCTGCCAAACGTTTATTGCGCTCCCAGAACAGATGAATCAGGGCGCCAGGATCATCACCTTGAACTGGCTTGGAGCCAGCGTTACTCCCGGGCAGTTGGTCGAATTTTGCAGCGTAAGACTCGTCATCCGGGTCGCCGGCATCGCGCGCAGCAGAACCGTGAATGCTCCCGAAAGAAAACGGGTCGGACCCATCACCGTGCCTGAAGCCACCCCGAGATTGACACCGGCATTGTCTCCCATGCTGAGGACCACCACCGACGCCATGTTGTGGGCCGGGGTCCCGCCGAACAGGACATTGTAAACCGCCGGCACCCCCATCGGCTGCATCGATAAATTCGGATACGGAATGGGGGTCGGCACCGGCATGGGCGTCAGGCATACATCCGGAAACCCCAGGTTGAGTCCGCCCATCTGTGTGTTCGCAAACATGTGTTCTCCCTTATCCCAGGTGAATCTGCTCGCCGTCGAACTTCACCAGCTCGGCGGCCGTCCCGAGCAGATGCCTGCCGCTTAGCGATATCGCTTCGCTCGCGCGGTAGTCGATGCTCGCGGCTTCCACCTGTTCAATGTCTTCCACACGACGGAACAGTCGCCTGGCATGGTAGATGGCGGTCTCCGCCAGTGAATGGATGGACTCCGCGACCAGCCGAATTCCACGCACTCTGGCCCGCAACGAGGTTCCAAGGTAGGAAGCCGCATCGACGTTGATGCTCGCTTCCATCGAGTGAAGGTCGATTTTTTGCGAGAGCAGCGAAATTCCGCGACCGGTCGCGACTTCGACGCCACCTCGCGCGGAAAGCGTGAGTTTCCCTCCCGCTTCAATAGCCAATTCCGCATCCGAGGATATTTGCAGAGGTGTTTCCTCCGCTCTCGCCAGAACCGAGATTATGAAGTCCTGGTCCGGTGTCGAAGCCAAAAGCACGAGGTCTCCGGGCGCGGGTTGAATGAGACAGCTCGCCGCTTTCCGCGCGCGCTTTACGGCGCCTTCGGCCCTGACCACACAAGAGGGGCCGGCGCTCACGACCGTCGCACAGATGATTGAAATATTCTGCGCCGGATTTTCGCAGGATGCCGGTTGCCGGAGGATGCTTGCCGCGGCTGCTCCCGGTTTCCTCATCTTCTTCCTCCTGATGCGTTTGCCCACTGCTCGGCTTCGATCAACTCGGCGTCGTCACCCAGCGCCGCCTCGCGATTGGACGAAGTCCAGACGGCGCCGTCGGCGGCGATGCGATGAAGGTTGGCGCGGTGCAGGTTCGTTCGCGAAAAATCGGCGCGGCTGCAGTTGGCGTGAGAGAAATCGCAATAGGTCAGATTCGCTCCCCTGAACGCCGCTTCCGCGCAATCGGCGCGCGCGAACTGCGCCATCTCGAGATCGCAGCCGCTCAGGTCGGCCTTCTTCAAATCCGCCGCGCACAAGAGCGCCTGCCGCAGCATTGCCCCGGACAGGATCGCGCCCTGCGCCCTTGCCTCGACAAAGACGGCGTTGGGCGCGCGAACCTTCTGCAGACGGCACCGACTGAGGTTTGCGCCTTTGAAGTTCGCCTGTGTCAGATCCGCTTCGGCCAGATCGGCGTCCTCAAGGTCCGCCTCGACAAACTGGCACAGGGGAAATTTCATCTTGGCAAGCTTCATTCCCGAAAAGCGCGATTTGATGAAGACGCACATCTCGATACGCGCGCCGTCCAGTGCGACTGTCCTCAGATCGGTCTCCATCAGCACCGTCTGCTTGAGAGTCGCCCCGGAAAGGTTCACGCCGCCTACGGCTGAATTGAGGATGGCTGTACGGTCGAGGTTGGCGTTCTGGAAAGAGGCCTTCTCCAGGCCGCATTTCACCATCGCGCCGATCGCCATATTCGCCCCGGCGAAGTTTGCCGAGCCGAGGGCGCACTCGACAAAGCGGCAATTGGTAAGCTGCGCACCCCTCACCGTCGCCCCCGCCATCGCGCACTTCACAAACGCGGTCAGATGGCAGTTCGCGCCGGACAGATCCGTTCGCGCAAAATCGCATTCGACGAAGACCGACTCTTCGAGACTGGATGACCCCAGCCTTGCGTTTTGCAAGTTGACCTTCTCGAACACTCCGCCCGAGAGATCCGCGCCCGAAAGGTCGATTCCCCGAAGATCGACCCCGGACACGGGCTCGGCCTGCTCGACACAGCGAACAACATCCTCGCGAGTCATGGCTGCTGTCCGTGAAAAAGGAGGGTCCGTTTGAGATTTGCGCCCTTAAGCGCGGTCTTTGAATCAAGCCGGGCTCGAATGAAATCCGCACGGTAGAGGTTGCTGCGCTGAAGATTGGCGCCGTCGAGGGTGGCCTTTTGGAGCACCGCCTCGAACAAATCCGCATCCGTCATTTCCGCCGCCTCGAGCGCGGCGCGCGCGAAACGAGTTCCTTTGGCCGATACCTTTCGCAAGTTCGCGCGGCGCAGATTGCACAGGGACAGATCGGCGCGATCGAGGTTGGAGGCCTCGAGGTTGGCGCCCTGCAGGTTGGCGCTTCGCAGGTTTGCCTCCTCCAAGCTTGCTCCGCTGAAATCTGCCGCCTCCAGGTTGCTGTCCATAGCCACGACCATCCCGGAGAGTTTCGCTCCGGCGGCATCGAGCTTGCGGCCTTCGACGCCGATCATCGTGGCCCTCTCAAGGTTGGCGCCCTTCAGATTCGCTCCTGTCATTCGAGCCTTGTAGAAGAGCGCCTTGGCGAGATTTGCGCCCTCGAAGCGCGTGCCGCTCAAATCCGGTTCGAGCAGACGCATTTCAGGAGCGATAGCGCCGGAGAAATCCGCGCGCGCCAGCTTTGCACCCATCAGGTCGGATCCCGCCAGGTTCGCTCCCCGAAGCGCCGCGTTCTCCAGAACTGCCTCCACGAGAATCGCTCCGCTGAGGTTGCTGCCGTTCAGGTCCGCGCCCGCGAGATTCGCCTTGCCCAGGTTGGCATTGTTCAGCTTCGCTCCTGCAAGCCGCGCGTCGCGGACAGATGCGCGGGCAAGCACGGCGCCGCTCAGGTCCGCGCCGCTCAAGTCGGCGCCCGCGAGATTCGCATCCGCGATGAGCGCGTGGCTCAGGTTGGCGTTTTTCAGAGCAAGCCCCGAAAGATCCGCGCCGGTAAGGTCGCGTCCCGCGAGGCTCTCGCCGCGGCGGTGGCGTTCGATGATTTCCGTGCGAACGCGTGCCGCGCGTTCCGGCTCCATTCGCGCAGACGAGGGAAAATAGTGGGCGACGCGCCGGTAGCCCTCTTTCAAATCCGTCTCGATCTTGCGCAGCTTCGTCTTGAGCTCGGGATCTGCAAGCATGCTTTCGAGCTTTTGGTTCACGATTCCCTGTCGGGCGAGTTCCTCGCGCACCTTTTGCATTTCCGCGAGCCGCTCGTCGGCGGAGAACTTCGGCGGGCCGGCGGCCTTCCTGCGCTCCGCCTCGGCAAGAGCGTCGTAGTCGATTCCCTGGACACGGCACTGGTCGCGCAGTCTCGCCTCCGCTTCACGTTGCTTTGCCAGCGCGTCATCCGCCATCGACTTGATCTCGCGCTCGATCCGGTCGAGGTCGGTGTCGAGCAACTCTTCGAGCCCGGCCTCCTTGAGCGGCGGTATCTGCTCGGAGAGAATTTTGTCGTAGGAGGACAGGTCCGGGATGGGAGCGCCTCGCGCCTTGCACTCGGCGACAATCGACTCGCGCGATTTTTTCGCTTCGGCCTTTGCCTCGGCGAGTTCTCTTTCCGCTCGCGATCGTACGCGTTTCAACGCGACATTCCTGACCGCGGTCAGTTGCTCCATGTCGTTCTCTTCTTCAGCGAGCGGTGAAGCGGCGGGCACCGGAGCCGGCATCAGATCGCCGTCGCGCAGAAACGAGAGAAATCCCCGCGAGCGGTCGAGCCGCGTGTTCATCACTCCGCGGTAGTGATCGACGCTCTTTGGGTTGTCCGTTTCTTCCACGCCAACCAGGAGATTGCGAATATCGAACGCATCGTCGGTGGAAATCTCCCCGGTGGAGCAGAAGAGCAGGATCCCCCTCTCCAGATGAGGGAACAGCCATAGCGATTCGGCTACGCTTTTCAGTTCGGAAAAAGACTCGCCCTCAGGGTTCGTGCGCGTGATAAAGCATCGCGCCGCCAGCTTCGGAACGCGGCCTCGAACGACCGGTTTGCGCGGATGAAGTCCGGAGCACTCGAAGTCAACTCCGCCAGCGAGGAACCCATCAAGCTGCTGATCGGCCGGGGCGGCATTGAAGATGCTCCAGTCCATGTCGGCCGCGTAGTAGGGAAACCTCTCCCTGAGATAGCCTTCTCCGTAGGAACCCGCCTTCGATGCCCTCTGAGGCCAGGTAATCTCATAGGGTCCAAAGCCCGCGGGCACCGGCCGATCGTTGGGCGTCGCGATCAGCGCCCGCGGGTTTTCGACATTCGGGAGCGGTGTGATTGGTTGTCCGGCGGCCGACTGGAGCGCCGCGATGCCCTTGCCGTTGGGATTCATCGCAAAGCCGGGACCGCCGAACGCGTTGTCCCAGGAAATGTCCATCTCCTCGAAAGGCTCCGGATCGCTGATACGAGGACCCGCCGGCCCTCTGCGCCATACGCGGTTGCCGAACACCCACAAGGTTTTGTCGATCGAACCCATCCGCAACCGCACTTCCATCGCTCGCCGCGGAGCGCCGCCGCTGAAGCACCTGGCCTTTAGCAGAACTTCGCCGCGCCGCTTTGGAATCCCGTCGTCCAATGCGGCGTCCTTGCCCAGTTCCGCCGCCACAAGCTTCCAGAGAGCGACCTCGGGCAGGATGCGCTCGGGCTGATCGAACGGAAACAGGATCCCGACTTTTACGGACAGGTAGTACTTTCCATTCTTCTCGAAAGGGCGATGCAGAACCGCCGGCTTGCGGGGCTTGATGACCTTCATTGGTTTGGACGCGCCGCGTTCGCGGCGTTACGAAAAGATGTTCATCAGCGAGTTGTTCAACATGAAAACGCGATTCGCCAGCACGATCTGCTGGTTGCGCAGCAGGGTCACCGCATTCTCCAGCGCGGTGACCTTGGAATTCACACTCGTGCCGGCGTTCTTGATCTTGATGCCGCCGAAATTCCAGCCGATACCGGCCTCGTATTTCACCGCCAGGCCCAGCGTCATCTCGAATTTGCCGACCGTGAGATCGGTCTTGCTCAGAAGATGCAGGTCGATTTTGGGAGCAACGAAGATCGAGAAGCGGGTGCCCAGAAAGCCGCGTTCGAGCGCGCCCACGGTGATGTTGATCGCGTTGCCCATGAAGATGTCGAGCGTCGCGCCTTTCTTGATGTTCGTCGTCATCCCGAGAACCGTCTGGGTCTTGTCCTCGCGGACGGTTGTGTTCTGCTTGCTGCAGATCAGATTGTAGTCGCGGGCGGTGTCCATGGTGATGTCGCCGGCGGCCGTGACTTTGTACTCCCCGGGAGACAACGTGCCGCCCTTGCGGTTCGCGCCCACTTCGACCAGTGAGTATCCACTTAGTATTCGACGCAGCTCGTTTTGCCCCACGATGAACACCAGATTGCCGGGCGACTTCCCGTCGCCTCCCGTGCCCGTCAGAACCGCAAACAGGTCTCCATCGGCGGGGCTGGCGGTCTCCTCGTACTTTTCGGTACTCGCGGCCGAACCGATCTCCAGCCTCATCGACTCGCCGCTGTGGTGAAGGGTGGTTCCGTCGGTGAAGAATTGGAGATTTGCCGGTTTGGGGGATGTGCCAGGGCTGTTGGTTGTCTCGGATCCGCCTCGGGTGGCCGCGGTCAGCGCCGCCGCCACGCCCATCAGATTGTCAAGCACTCCGACCGGCGTACCCATCGAGATCGCGGTGCGCCGCGACGGGCTCACCATCCGAATCTGCTGGCTGTCGCTGCGGTCCTCCATCTCCAGCAGGTTGCCGCCCCCGGTGCGAAGAACGTTGCGGGTCGCGTTGCGATTGGTCACCAGGTCCTGATTGACGGAGTTTGGAACCGCGGCCGTGATCACCGGACGATCTACGTCGCCGGCCGCGAACGCGAGCATCACCTCGGTGTTCTTTCGCAGCGGGAAATGAAATCCGGAGTCGGGCCCTGAATATGGTGAGGCAAACCGGATCCACTGCGTGGCGCGCTGCGGCGGCTTTTCCTCGCGAAAAAAGGGCATCTGAACCTTGTAGCGCCCCTGATCGTCGAGCTCCGCGTACTGTCCACTTCCTTCAGAGTCGACAAACGCGCTCACCATCCCGTAGATGCGAGGAATCGGGGTGGTCCTTGGCGGACGATACTGGACCTGCGCGGGAATGGCGCTAACCTCGCAGCGATAAGCCGGCCGCTTTTCCCCATCTTCGCTGTCAGGGCTCAGGCCCGAGAGCATCGCTCCCGTCTGCGAGCCCTGATGAATCACGGAAGTGACCGTATATTGCGCGTTGAAGTCGGCCCGGAAGTGGCGCTCGAACTTCACTCCCATCGCGGCCCGGCATCCGATCGCTGTGCCTTCGAATCGAAAGACGCTGCCGGTGCACAGGATTTCCTGAGCGCGAAGGTCGGCGATGCGCTGAGCCTGGTCGTTGTCCTCGACGTGCTCACCGTACAGCATTACCTCGCCATTGCCGCCCGAGGACACTACCGATTCGGCGCGGATACGTAGCGATGCCTTCTCGTAGTTGTAGTTGGTGACGATCACCTTGCCGGGCAGCGCCGTGCGTTCGCATCTCGCGTCGTAAAACACTTCGCTGTCCGCCTCGACACTCGGGTCCCCGTATGTCCGGTACGCAATCGTCAGCATGGTGTCGGAATGCTTGACCCGGTTGTCGGTGATGATCAGCTTGTCGCCGCGCGAGCCATCCTCGAAAAAATAGTACAGCCCTTCCCGTTCCATCAGCCGGGAAATGAAGTCCAGGCAGCTCTCTTCGAACTGGCAGGTATAAGGACAAGATGGCGGCGCGCTCACCAGCCTGAATTCATAGTCGGTTCCTTCGCGAAGTCCGCAGGATGCGAACACTTCGCGGATGACATCAACCACGCTCTTGTCGAGATAGGCGTTCGAGTAGCGAAAGCGCCTGAGCCGGGTAAGTGCGGGTTCGAGCACCGCCTCGTAAAACGCATGCGCGGCCGTCCGCCGCGATACGGAGATCGAAGACACGATGCCGCCGTAGGTCGCGCTTGTGCCGTCGTCCGCCGCGCGGATTTTCAACGTCGCCGTCCGATCGATGATCGCCCCGAGGTCCAGGTCGTCCCGTCCGGAGGCGAGGAGCAAATCAAATCGATAGGGCTGGGAAATGGCCTCCCGGCCGCGAAGCTCCACCACCGCGAATGTGTCCTCGGAAACTCCCGCGCAGGAAAATTCGAGACGAGCCGGCCGTGAATTGGCGGCCTGCGCGCCGGTTGCCTGCGGGATTTCAAGAACGTTGCCGGCCATGCGTTCTACTGTGCCTGGGTGATGAACTCGGTCTTGAAGCTCTTGTCGTCGCCCAACTCAAGCCGCGCCGCGGAAGGCAGATCTCCCCCCGTCATCCGCGACAGGATCTCGCGCGAGAGCGCAGGCAGCACGGCGAGATTGAGGATGTAGTCGATGTTCCGCGCCCCGGTTTCCACCTCGGTGCATCGCGCGACGATCTGGTCCAGCACTTCGTCGGAATAGCTGAGGGCTATATGGTGACTGGTGGCAAGCCGCGCCGACACCTTGCCCAGCTTGAGGCGAGCAATCTCCTTCATGACCTCGGCATCGAGCTCGTAGTACGGCGCGATGGTCATCCGTGCCAGAAGAGCGGGCTTGAGATAGCGGCTGAGGATCGGGCGGATCGAGTCCGCCGCGTCCCGTGCCGCCGGTTTGGGCGAGCGTCGCGACAGTTCGGCGAGTTGCTCGGATGCGAGATTGCTGGTCAGAAAGACCACCGTGTTCTTGAAATCGACCGCGCGTCCCTCCCCGTCCGAAAGCGTCCCCTTGTCGAACACCTGGTAGAAGAGGTTCAGGACTTCCGGATGCGCCTTCTCGATCTCGTCGAGCAGGACCACGGAATACGGACGCTGGCGGACCGCCTCGGTCAGAAGCCCGCCTTCGCCGTAGCCCACGTATCCGGGCGGCGACCCAATCAGGCGGCTTACCGTGTGCTTCTCCTGAAACTCGCTCATGTTCAGGACGATCGAGGAATTTTCGCCGCCGAACAGCAGGTCGGCGATCGAGAGGGCGGTTTCGGTTTTCCCCACTCCGCTCGGGCCGGCCAGCAGGAAAACGCCGATCGGTTGCTGCGGGTCTTTCAATCCCGCCTTGGACGCGCGGATGACTTCGGCGATGATGTCGAGAGCCTGGTCCTGCCCGCGCACCCGCTCTCTCAATTTCGAGGAAAGGTTCAGGACGGTCTCCGCCTGATCGCTCAGCACTTTTCCCAGCGGAATGCCGGTCCAGTCGGACACGACGCGCGCGACCACCTCGGGATCGACCTCAGCGCGGACCAGGGGCTTGCCGTTCTGAAGCGTTCGCAGCGCCTCGGCGGCCGCCTCGATCTCCTTGCGAAGGGCCGATTGGCGCGGGGTGTCAGGGGCTGCGACCGCGCGGGCAAGGTCCGCGCGCAGATCGATGAGTTTTCGCGCGGCCTCCGTCTCGGTCTGCCATCGCGATCGCAATTGCTCGATCTCGTTGCCAAGCGACCGGAGCTCGAGCTCGATCTGCTCGAGCCGTTTCTCGTCAACCCTGCGGCCGTGGTCGCGATCGCGCTCCAATGCGGACCGTTCGCGCACCAGCATCTGCACTCGCCGTTCCCGATCATCGAGCACATTCGGCCGGGCCGAGAGGTTGATCTTCACGCGCGCCGCGCTCGTGTCGAGGAGATCCACCGCTTTGTCCGGAAGCTGGCGTCCGGTGATATAACGGTCGGACAACTCCGCCGCCGCAACCAGCGCATCGTCCCTCACCGTGACGTGGTGAACCGCTTCGTAGTTCTGCTTGAGTCCGCGCAGGATTCCGACGGTAGCGTCAACGGATGGCTCTTCCAGCTTGATCAACTGAAAACGCCGCGCGAGTGCGGCATCCTTCTCGAAGTATTTCTTGTATTCGGACCAGGTCGTGGCGGCGATCGTCCGCAGCTCTCCGCGTGCGAGCGCGGGTTTCAGCAGGTTCGCCGCGTTGTTGCCTCCCGGAGTTCCCCCCGCCGCGACCAGAGTGTGAGCTTCGTCGATGAAAAGAATGATCGGCTGGGCCGACGCCTTGATTTCGGCGATCACGCTCTTGAGACGGTTCTCGAACTCTCCTTTCACGCCGGCGCCCGCTTCGAGCAGTCCGAGGTCAAGCCCCAACAGGCGGACGCCGCGCAGAATCTCGGGAACATCGCCCTCAACCACGCGCAGGGCCAGTCCTTCGACCAGCGCGGTCTTGCCCACGCCCGGGTCGCCCACGATGATCGGATTGTTCTTGCGCCGTCGCGCCAGCACATCGACCATCAGCCGTATCTCGGTGTCCCTGCCGAACACCGGGTCGATCTCTCCGGCCGCGGCTCTGCCGGTGAAATCGATACAGAATTTCGCCAGCACCTGCTCAGAAGATTCTCCGCCCTCCGCCACCGCGGCGTGAGGCTCCGTGGCGCTGGTCTCGATCGAACCTTGCGTCAATTCGCCAAAGCGCGACGTAATCGTTTCGCGGCTGAGGCTCCGCAAACTGTCCGCGTAGGACCCCGCCGCGAAGAAGCTGGCGCGGGAGAGAAACGCGATGAGGACCGCTCCCGATCGAATCCGCTCCTCTTTCAGATTCAGGCTGGAAATCAGCCATGAATCCTGAACCAGCTCGAGCAGAGGCGGAGCAAACACCGGTCTTCCCGAGTTACCTGTAGGAAACTGCCCGAGCGCGTCCTGAATTCCCCGCTGAAGCTCGGCAATATTCACATCCAGATTCTGGAGAACCAGCGCGATATCGAGCCGGGCATCACCTAACAGCGCCGCGAGAAAGTGCTCGACCGTGATCTCGTAGTGCGAGCGGGAAAGACACTGGCCCGCCGCCGCCTCCATGGCACCCGTGCAATACGTGTTCAAACGGTAAATTAACGACTTGAGATCAGCCAGAATCATTGCGCCCACCGTCGAAGCCAGAAGCTCGCCCGTAACTCGCCCTCAGAACCATCGCTGAACAACCAGGTATCGAGGCCGAGCCTCGCGTAGTCCGAATCTCCCAGGCACGCGGGCCGCGCGCTTGAAGGCTCGAGGATCAGCTCGACCTCCGCATCCACGGGAACCGAAGGGTAGAAGCGGACGAAGAACTCCATCACCCGGTAGTCCGGGCCTTCGGGCAAAAGCCTTGCGTACCGCTGATACGCGACCGGCCCGATCCTGACCGTTATCGCGCCGCTGCGATCCGCCATCTCTTCCCCGACAAACGCATCCGTGCCCAGAGCGTGCGCACTCGTCCCCAGCCTGATTCGCTGATCGTCGGGGATTCGAACTCGCGCCAGCCGGCATGAAATCACTTCGACCGGCAGGTCTCCGAGCGCATCGGAAAGCAGCGTCTCCAAACCCAGCGCCGAGCGTGGATTCAGCGTGAGCAGGCCGATATAGCGCAGCAGGCGTGACGGGCTTGGAATTTGCCCGCGCAAGGTCGGCTCGCCGAGCCCGATAAGGATAAAGAGGATGCCGATGAAGCGATGGTCGCGTTGCTCGGCGACCTCCACCATCGGCCGCGCCTTGCTCCAGGCCTCGAAAAGCAGCGGATAGAGGCGGTGATTGAGGAGATCGATGAAATCGCGGGAGGCGTGGCGATCGTTGCGCGCCTCCTCCATCAGTTCTTCGGTGTAGAAAGTCGGCAGCGGCGACGAGGTGCCGTACAGTCCGAGAAAGTTCGCCGTGACCCGCAAGCGCTCTCCGGGACCCTGCTCAATCGCTTCCAGGTCCGTCTCAGGAAATTTCAGAGCGAGATTGGGGCGAACGAGAATTCCGCTGATCAGATCACGCCCCGCCGCGGCAGGGCCGCCGGCGAACAGCCGCAGCAGGCGCATCGCCTGAAAGAAGCTGTAGCCGCGCCCATCGCGTACCAGGTTGGTCGCTATGCCAGGGGCTGGCGCCCCACTCTCTCCGGCCATAGATACCTCTCACCCGTGGCTGCGTCTTCGATTTCCGTGCGCGTGAACGTGTTGAGCGTCGCGTAGTCGGCCATGAAACGATCGAAAATCGTACCGAACAGAAAGAGATCCCCGGGGCCGGCGAAGTGCTCTCCGCGGCATCGAAGCCTGATCTGCTGGCCGCGCATCATGATGCCGGCGACGATCCGGCTCGTCGAGGTTACCGCCAGTTCGGCGATACCCTCGATGCGCCGGCGATTCGCGCTGTCCTGCGCCCGCTCCAGCCCGGAGGGAAACGCATACAGCCTGAGCAGTCCGCGGAGGCTGGCCGTATCGGCGATTGACGCGTAGTTGAGTGCGAGATGCGACAGCAACCGCCCCAGCATCTTGGTGCCGTCGAGCGGCAGTATCGACGGCGTGGGGCGGCGGATGTTCCGGAAGGACAGCCTCTCAGGCGACGAGTCGGTCGGCCGGCATATGTCCCCGGAATGCAGGCCGTCCGGGAGCGAACCGTTGGTGCAGGTCAATCGCAGGGTCAACGTTTCCGGCTCGGGCGCCACCCCCGGCGGGTACGCGACCGAGAGATACGCATCCAGGCCGCGCTCCTCCGCCGCCCGCATGATGACCTCGTAAGTGGCGCCCGTCTCGTCTTCGCCGAACAATCCGAAACGGCGATAGACTCGCGATGGCGCGGCGCCCGCGCGATGTCCAAGTACTTCGTCGACGGAAAAGATGCACGATCCGGCGCGAACCCGGTTCGAGGGAACGATCCGGTACTCTTCCCGCTTATGATCGAGGAGTATCGGCTCCGCATCGATCGCAAACAGGTTCACCGCAGGCGCGGCATTGAGCAGCAGACTGTTCTTGCCGACCGAAGGCATCCAAGCCGGCCTTCCGTCGAGCCTGAATTCGATGTTGAATTCCTGGCCTGGTCCCCGGTCTTTCCATCCCTCCAGCCCCGTCAAATCAGCGAACAGGAACTTCTCCGGCAACACGAAGAACTCCTCGAGCACTCGATAGCCGGGATACGCGTTGCCCGGATACGGCATCAGCGTCTCGCCGCGCTCGAAGCCGACCGGCCGGAGCGCCTCGCGCGGCAGGATGAACTCAGCACTTCCGGGAGCGGAGATGCGGATGTCTGTCAGATGGCGGAACAGCGCCATGTAAAGGGCTGATGCCGCCGGAAAGCCGTCCCCCAGATGAAATCGAAGACGGTGAAGCGGCCAGTTTCCGAGCGCAAACCCCTCGAGCCGGAGCTTGAGCCTCACGGCGGGCTGCGCGCCCGGGCTATCCGCCATCTCGACCTGCGTCAGGGTCAGCGGATGAACCTCAACGGGGTAGCAGGTCCTGAAAATGCACTGGATCCCGTCCACCGGAACCGAGGCAAGCTCAACGCCGGATTTCACCAGAGCGGGTTCGTTCAATTGTCCCTTGGGCTCGAACACGACAAGCGTGCAGGACGGGATCGGCCGCAGGTAATGCGGAAAAATCAGGTTGCCCAGCGCCTGAACGAACTCGGGGAATTCGTCGTCGAGGCGCGCCCGGATAAGGCCCGTCAGATACGCGACACCTTCGAGCAGCCGCTCGACGTCGGGATCCGAGGACGACCCTGAGAGCATCGGCGCGAGCGCGGGATGCGCACGCGAGAATTCCGCCGCGCGTTCGCGCAGTTGGCCAAGTTCCTCCTCGAAGTATCGGTTCTGCATGATGTCCAATCGGCGGCGTTCGCGCGTTGGTGCGAAATCTCAGGAATTGACCGCCACGCGCCCGTTCGGCTGCACCACGGTCGCGAGCTGCACCGGCACCGCACGATCGTTCACTTCCACCGACCCCGCGACTTCGAATCGCAGCGTGAGCGGATCCGTCTCGTCCGGCACCAGATCGACGGAGCGAAGCTTCAGGCGCGGCTCGTAGCGCTCGATCGTCCTTGCGATATCGACGCGAATCTCTTCGATCGATTTCGCCGAGAATGCGGGCGCAAGGTTCGACAGATCCGGCAGGCCGTACTCGGAATCGATCGGGACGCTGCCACGCTGCGTGTTGAGGATCCCCGCAAGATGGCGGAGGATCGATCTTACCAGCACGTCGAGGCTACCCTGCCGGGTGCGCTCTCCGCCGCTCTCCCATCGGGAAATCCTCTCCAGCAGCCGCTCTTCCCGCATACGCGGCCTACTTGGGCACCTGCCATGAATCTTCGGTTTCGATCCCGTCGGGCTCCCAGGTCCAGATGATCTTCTCGTAGGTGAACGAGACGTCCTCCATGTGTTGGAGATCGCTGTTTTCCTTCTGCAGGACGTTGGGAATCCAGGGGCGGACTGAAACCACAATCGCGTTCTGGAGCTTGGTGGTGAAGTACTTTTCCTCCTTGCCCTGCTTGGAGATCCGGTAGAACTCGAGTTTGACCTCTTTGAGATGCTCGCCGGAGCAAAGCGCCTGGAAGAGCTTGGGCGAAGACTTGTCGACTACCTTGGTGACCGTGAGCGGACCGTGGATCCGCTTTCCGGCGGGCAATCCGGTCTGGGGATCGCGGGGAATCGCGACGTTGTGTTCGAGAGCCTCCACCAGGATGGTGTTTTCGCGGCCCTGGATAGTGCAGGAACCGTCAATTTTTCCCTGCGTTTCTCCTTCAACCGACAGGTGTATCGGAATCGGCATAGCATCCTCCTTCGCGTGATGAAGAATCGGCGCCTAAAACGGGCCGAACTGGCCTGATGCGATCGCGAACGGCAGATCGCTTATGTCTTGTCGAGCTTGCCTACCAGCGACAGTGTGAACGACGAGCCCATGTACTTGAAGTGCGGGCTGACTTTCAGATTGACCCGATACCAGCCGGGATCTCCCTCGACATCACTGACAGTTATCTCCGCGCGCCTGAGGGGCCGGCGGCTGCGCACGCCCGGAGCCGGATTGTCCATGTCAGCGACGTACTGCCTGATCCAGTCATTGAGCTCCTTCTCCAGGTCGCCGCGCTCTTTCCAAGTTCCGATGTTCTCGCGCTGGATCACCTTGATGTAATGGGCGAGGCGGCTGACCACGAACATGTAGGGAAGCTGCGTGCCGAGCTTGTAATTGAGCTCGGCTTCCTTGCCTTCCTTGGTCTGGCCGAAGAACTTGGGCTTCTGCACCGAGTTGGCGGAAAAGAAGACGGCGTTGTCGCTGTCCTTGCGCATCGTGAGCGCCATGAACCCCTGCTCGGCCAGCTCGTACTCGCGCCGCTCGGAGATCAGAACCTCGGTGGGAATCTTGGTCTGCGTCTCGCCCATCGCCTCATAATGGTACAAGGGCAGATCCTCGACCGCGCCGCCGCCCTGCGGCCCGATGATGTTCGCGCACCATCGATATTTCGCGAAGCTGTCGGTCAGGCGGCTCGCGAACGCAAAGGACGCGTTCCCCCACAGATAGTTCTGGCTGCCCCGCGACACGTCCTCCCGGTACTCGAATTTCTTGGCGGGAACCGTGTCCGGTCCGTACGGCAGCCTGAGCAGAAAATGCGGCATCGCGAGCCCGACGAAGCGTGAATCGTCCGACTCCCTGAACGAATTCCACTTGGCGTACTGCGGCATCTCGAAAATCGAGGCGAGATCCTTGAGGTTTGGCAGTTCTCCGAAATCCTTGATCCCGAAGAACTCCGCGGATGCCGCCCCGATGAACGGCGCATGCGCCATCGCCGCGACCGCCGCGGCGTTCTGAAGCAGCCTGACGTCCTGGTTGCCGGGACCGAACTCGTAGTTCGCGACAATCGCACCGTAGGGATGACCGCCGAACTGGCCGAACTCGGCGGTATACGCGGTTTTGTAGAGCCCGGACTTGGTTATGTCGGGAGCATCCTCGAAGTCTTCCAGCAACTTCTCCTTGCTGATGCTGATGATTTCGATCCGGTTGTTCTCGCGGAAGTCGGTGCGGTCCACCAGGAACTTCAGCGAGCGCCACGCCGATTCCAGCTTCTGCACTTCGGGATGATGAAGAATCGCATCGACCTGCTTGCACAACCGCTGGTCGAGCTCCGCGATCATCCGGTCCACGCTTGCCTGCGAGACCTTCTCGGCCGAACGCTGCGGTTCAAGCAGGTCCGCGATGAAAGCCTGCAAACCGCGGCGCGTGATTGCGAAGGCTTCGTCGCTCGGCTTGACCCGGGTCGCCTCGACCAGTTCGTCCAGCAGCGAAGCGCCCTGGCCGGTCGATGCGGCGGTATCAGGCTGTTTTTCGGGAGCGGCGGTTACTTGGTCAGCCATGGGATTTCTCCAGTAGGCGAGTGATCATTGCTTCACGCCGAGTTCTTCGAGCAGCTTCTGGCGGGTGCCGTCGTCCTTGACCGCTTCCTGGATTCTTCGGCGAAACTCCGGAAGATTCCCGAGCGGGCCCTTCAGCGCTTTCAACGCCGATCGCAGCTCGATCAGCTGCCGGAGTTCCGGCACCTTTTCGACCAGCGCGTCCGGCTCGAAGTCCTTGAGCGATTCGAACTGGAGTTTGACCGCGATGGTGTCGTCCGGCTTCGCATCCTTGTCGAGCATGTTCGGCACCGCGACGTCGAGCGACAGCTCGCGGGCCCGGAGCACCTCGTCAAAGTTGTCCTTGTTGATAGATATGGGCTTGCGGTCCTCGAGCGGAGTGGCGTCCTCTCTTAGCGTAAAATCGCCAACTACAAGCAGCTTGAGAGGAAGCTCCACATCCTCTTTGGCATCGCCGGTTGCGGGCTTGTAAACGATGTTCACGCGCTCTTTGGGGGCGACCGATCCTTCCTGCGCCATTTTGCGGAGTGCTCCTTCGAGATGAGCGCGACGCTACCGGCGCAATGTGACCGACAGTCATGCGCTCCTGCTAAGCGACTGTTAAAAGTGCGGCTGGAGCGCGCGGCTTAACTCTTCTTTCACAATCTTTGTCGCCCCAATCGCATAGAATGGCGTACCTCAAGAGCAAGCACCGGCCCTGCGCCGGATGCCCAGACGCCATGATCTACGAAACGCTCGGCCTCACTCCGATCACGCCTGACTGTCGCGCGGGCACCAACGTCCGATTGTCTCCGAGTTACGAATCGCTCGCCGGAGAGATCGAAAAGCTGGCCAGCCCTTCAGCCTCGGGGACCGTCGACTGGAATCGGGTTATCGAAATTTCCGCAAATCTGCTCGCTTCTCAGGGAAAAGACCTTCAGGTGGCTTGCTTCCTCGCGGTCGGCCTGGCGCAGATGCGCGGTTTTGCAGGATGCGACCTTGCATTCAAGATTCTCGGCGACCTGTGCGAGACCTTCTGGGAAGAAATGTCTCCGCCCGTCGCACGTATCAGAGGAAGGCGCGCCGCGCTGGAATGGTGGCTTGAACGGACTGTCGCGGCGCTCGAAGCCGGCAAGCGCGATGCGGTCGCCGCCGAAGATTTGAAACGAGTAAAGGACCGCCTAGCGCACCTCGATACGATCCTCAAAGAAAAGGATCCCGACGGTCCATCCCTGGGGCGGCTGATTTCCGTCCTGAACGCAATCCCCGCTATTGCCGAGGCCCCCGCGCCATCCAACGGAGCGCCGGCTTCCCAGGCCGCTCAGTCATCGCCTACACCGGATGCGCCGATCGAGAACAATGAAAGGGCGCTCGAACGCGCGATGGCATTAATCAGGCGGGTAGCGGGAAATCTTCTCGAAGCCGACATTCTGAATCCGCTTGCCTACCGGCTGAATCGGCTCGCGAACTGGGGAGAATTGGAACAGCCTCCCGCGACGATCGCCGGCAAAACCAACATCGTGCCGCCTTCGCCTCAGGATCGCGACACCCTCAGAAGCCTGTTTATGGGAAGCGATGGCGAAGCGATGGCGAGATTCGCCGAATCGCGTCTTCCTGAGTATCCGTTCTGGCTGGATCTGAATCGCATCAGCGCGGCCGGACTGGGCAAGATTGGCGACCGCGCCGAGGCCGCCCTCGTCGAAATAAAAGCCGCGACCGCATGGCTCCTGAATCGGGCGCCCGCGCTCAGGTCCGGTTCTTTCGCTGATGGATCGCCGTTTGCCGATGCTGACACGCTTGCCTGGCTCGATGAACTCGGATCCGAGCGCGTCGCTTCTTCCGCCAACGGGCGGCACAGCGGATCCGATTCGCTTGACGGAGTTGCCGAGGAAGCGCGGGAGTTGCTCGGAAAAGGACGATTAATCGAGGCGGCCGAAAGGCTTGAGACGTTTGGGCGCGGCGCGGGATCGGCCAGAACTCGTTTCCTGTCGCGCTTGTATATTTGCGAAGAGTTACTCGCGAACGGAGGCCTGCCGAATCTCGAAGCGCTGGCGATGCCGCTGCTCGATGAAATTGACAGCCATCGTCTCGAGCTTTGGGAGCCGGCGCTTGCCTCTCGCGCCCTGGACGTCGCGTACCGCGCGATGCCACCGGATCCTGAACCTGCCAGCGGTCTTCCAGCGCGCAGCACAATCCTGCGGCGGATCGCGCGCATCGATTATTCCCGCGCGTTGCGCTTGTCCGCGAGTTGACCTCCGCCTGCCGCGTGTCCGTCTGACCCCAATCGGGAGTTAGTGCGCGACCATTCCCGCGCAATCGATTGTCCGCGGGGGGACGCTAAAAGCGGATCGTGGTGTACAACGCCAGGACCAGAGCGTTGCCGGTCCTGCCGGTACCGTCGGGCCGGACTATGTATTGAAGGTCGGGCTGAATCGCCGACCACGAAGAGACTTGTACGCGATAGTTAAGTTCCAGCACCATTTCGTAGGTCTGAACGCTCTCGTGAACCGCGCGCTGCGCATCGCGGTAGTCGGGACTGGATTCACCGAACACCGCGAACGCTCCCAGCGCGTCGTCCTTGCGGCTGGGCACCAGGCCTCGATAGACGAGCCCGCCGTCCGCAAAGTACTCAGTGGCGTTGGTGGCAGGCGGAGAATAGGTAAATGTGAGGAATCCGGTGAGGCCCTGCGAGAAGCCATCGCACGCCCGGCGAAAGATACGTTGCTGAGCCAGAGCGTAAACCATCCAGTTGCCCGCGATTTCTCCGCCGTCGGGAAACGGATGCCTCGGTTCGCTGTCATACAGGCCGCCGAGCTTGATGAAGCCCGGATATCCAGCCTGCCGCAGACTTATCGGCCGATAGCCGAACTCCTGCATCACCGCGACCCCTGAATCGTGGCGGATGCTGAAATCGACACCATGATACTTGTTGCTCGCGAAGTTCTCCCAGGTGTTGTAAACGCCGGTCATCGAATAAAGGTCGGGCTCGAGGTCATAGCGTCCGCGAATCCCCCATGAGGCGAATGGATAGTTGGAAAGCGAAGCGTTGGTCTCGAGGCTGAGTGGGCTTCCGCAGATTCCACCGTTCTGCGAATAGCAATAGAAATTGGACACGGCAAAGTCGTCGAGCGCGTTGATCCGCCCAGCAACCACGTCGAACCTGCCTTCCAAAAAACCCTTCTCGATCGCCAGATGGTCGAGGCGGATGGTTTCGCCGCCATAGACCTGCTGAACCGGAAACAGGTTCGGTATGTCGGCGGAAGTGCTTTTTCCCTCCCGCTCAGCCATCGAGACCAGGAAAAATGTATCCGTAAGTCCCGCCAGTCGATCCAGATCGAAGAACGCCGCAGCGGAAAGCGTGTCCGCGTCGCGAACCGTGCGGACCCGGCCGGTTGCCGGATTCGCGGCGATCTGGTTTTCGTACGATCCCATTATCGCAATCCCTGCGTCATAGAGCTGATGCCGCAATCCGCCCCAATCGCCGGTCAGGGAATTCGTCTCCTCCCATCGCCCGAAATCATAGAGGTTTTCCAGATCGAGCAGGCCCCATCCCTGGCCAAAGCGCTCGTCCGGCACGCGCATCCACGGAGTACTCTCGGCAAAGCCCGTACCGACCGGGGGCACGCCCTCGCCAAAGAGCAACACCGCGACGATCCAAAACAAGACTCGGCAGCGCATCGGGCTCGTAAGACGGCGGTAGAGTGTAATGACAACCGCAACGCGCGCGTTTCGACGACATAGTTAACGTTTCGTGAACAGCAACTCTTGTAGGCAGATGTGCCCCGTTCTCACCGCTTTCATCAGCCGCAACCGATTAAGCGTGGAACTTTATCGGTGGCTGTGGCGGTGATGAATATCGGACACGTGAGGATGAGCGTGGGCTAAGGGTTGATGGACATGCGGATGGGAATGCGGCTCCATCATCGGTCCATCGTGTTCGTGCCGATGGTGCTCATCATGGACGTGGAGATGTGTGTGAACCACGAGCTCGTGCGTGTGCGGATGATCATGTGTTTCTCGGACGAGAGACAGCACTCCCGCAATCATGAGCATAGTCCCCGCGAGCTCCAGCGCGGTGGGAAGTTCGCGAAACACGACCAGCGAAAGGAATGCTCCGACGAAAGGCGCGGTCGCAAAGTATGCCGCTTCGCGGGCAGCGCCCAGCAGGCGAAGCGCCTTCACATCGAGCGTGATGCTCGCCCCGTAACATAGCGCTCCAACCAAACATCCGAAGAGCAGGGCCAAGGGCTCCGCCACGCTCCCGTGGCCGGATAACAGAGCGAGCACGAGCGTGCACAGGCCCGCAGCGCAACTCTTGATGTGAGCAATCGCAACCGGATCGCGAAGCGAAAGGCGCTGCGTCAGATTGTTGTCGATACCCCAGCTAAGGCACGCTCCCGCCACCTCGATCGCGCCGATCCAGCTCCCGCCAGGATAGCCGGGCGCGAGAGAGATCAGGGTTCCCCCGAGCATAACCGCCGCGGCCGCGAGCTTTTCACGCGAACCCAGGTGCTCGCGCAGAAGTCCCACGGCTATCAATGCCGTGAACGGTCCCTCCAGATTCAACAGAAGCGACCCCGTAAATGCCGAAATTCGCTGAAGGCCGTAAAGCATCAGCACCGGCCCCAGAATTCCGCCGAAGAAGATGATTGCGGCAATCGCCGGAATATCGCCGCGGCTTACCGGTGCCTCGCGCGATGCCGGCGAAGCGAGAAGGCGATAGGCTGACAGAGCGATGGCGGATCCCAGGTAGAGAAGCGCGGAGAGCATCAGAGGCGAGAGATCTGTGAGCAGGAGTTTCGCCGCCGGAGTGCTCGCTCCGAACAGCGCCGCCGCGCCCAAAGCGTAGCGAATGCCTTCTGCCTGAGCTTCTGACATCGGAATTTCTTCAATCCCTCTTCTGAACCAAAGCGTGGCAGACTCGAAATCAGTTGGGAACCGGCAGGCCTCCAGGCTCCACCTGAATTGGCAAGTCAGGGTCGCTCATCTGGTTCGGGACCGACGCCGCGAGAGAGGCTGATGATCGAGGGGGCTATCGGGTTCGAACGGAGCATCGCCCTCGAAGCCCCCCAGCAGTAACAGGAGCTTAAGCATCAGGCGCCCGGCGCGCGGAGTCGTGAGAGTGGGATCGAAGAGCGAATTGATCAACAGTCCCATCCAGATCGCGGCCGCCGCCGTCGCCGCGTCATCCACCGTCATTGCCTTCGGTCGGTGCGACTTGCTGTAGGCTTGTTTCAGAAACGTCTTGAATCGCCGCGCCTGCCGCTTCATCCGATCGAGCAGTTCCGGGTCGTGGGTTGCCACGCCCAGGAGTTGAAGCAACACGCTGCGAAAGCTGGGCGGCACGTTGCGGCGGTTGAAGAAGAAGCCAACCAGGTCACGGAATTGATCGTGCGGCGGTTTGTCGGCCAATTCGCCCATGAAGTCGAGGGTCTGGTCGTTGATTTGTTTCGACAGTTCGGTCAAGACCGCGTCTTTGTCGCGAAAGTAGTAAAGCAAGTGGCCCGGAGACATGCCGGCGCGCCGCGCGAGGTCGGTGAGGGAGGTGTGAGAAAATCCCTTTTCCGACATCGCCTGCAGCAACGCCTCCATGATCGCCGCGCGTCTGCGATCGACCGATCTGAATGCGGGATGCCGGCCGCGGCCGGTCCTTCGCACGCCTCTGCTCATCGCTCAAGCCAGGAACGAAACCCCCGACCTCAATTAGTCCATAAACTCTGAAAAAGCGATACTCGCGCACTTTCGGTCTTGACTTGCAGCCGCCGCTTCTCGAATAATTTTTAACCATCTCGAATATCTTTCAAGATGAGCTGAAAGACGGCGAATGGGCGGTCCGGTGGCGGCAGGCTTTGCGCCTATCAGAAGCGCCCCGCGCGGCCGCTCGGATGGATCCGAAAGGAGGCGGCAAAGGTGAATCATCGTGATTTTGTAGAGGCCGGCCGAGGCCGCATCTGCCCGTTTCGTCTCGTGCTTGCCGGGACGATGCTCCTGGCGTGGTGCGCGGGATGCGGCGGCAACTCGGGCTCGGGTTCTGCGACAACGGGGCCTTCCACCGGCGAGGCGCTGGTGGTCGGCGATGCCGGCGGGGTAGTGCTGGACGCCATCCAATCGCGGTACGGCATCTTTCGCGGGAAAGGCCGGGAAAACCCTCAGGCATTTTCGATGATCGTCTTTGATGGCAGTCGCACCACTCCTCAGGAACTTCAGAACAATCCCGGCGTAAACAACTTCCTTGCGGCCGGAAAACCCGTCGTGATTCTCAACAATACCGAAGCGCATCGCGCGACAGGCTTGTCCGGAAAGGTTTGGGCGCATGGGGAAGGAAGCTCACCGGCGGTCGCCTTTCTTATCCCCAAGGACGGGAATGGAACTCCTCAACAGTTGGTGCAGGTGGACTTTCCCGCCCATCCTCCCTCCGCAACCACCGCCGGCGTGGCCGCGGCGCAGAATGCGGAAGATTCGCCAACTCAGCAGGACAGCGAGCAATTTCTCGATCTGCTCGATGCCAGAAGTTCTGGCGCTCCCGGAAATATCGCGCCCGCTTCCATTGGCCCGGGTCAGACCATCCTGTCGTTCGACGAGATTTCCCCGCGCAGTCCGCAGCAGTCCTCGGTGCTGAACGGACAGCCGCCGCCACCGGGCACCGCGTGGGGGCCAAACGGCACGCAGCCTCCCAACTTCAGCACCTCCTTGAACGTCACGTTTGAGACTCGCGTGTACGCGATCTTCGAGGGTAATTCCGCCAGCACCTACCAGCACAAGATCATCGCACGGCAGTATCTGCTGGTCGGTCCCCCGAACCCTCTGGCGACTGAACTGGTGACCACTCAGTACGCGATAATCGGATCGAACTGGAACGGAAGGTGGCCTGTATACTCAACCTTGGGATTCAACAACAAATTCGAAATGGTCGTCCAACTGCTGTCCGGCCAAGTCCTTGGAATTAGCAAGAACCTGCCTGAGTCAATCAATGGCGTCACTACGCTGACGACTTCGGAACAGCACACCGAGACCCTTGGATTATCGACCACGTGGGGCGTCCAAAACGGCAACGGCCTCGGAACTGTCGGCGCATCCTGGAGCGATTCCTGGACCTGGGGAAAAGCGCAGACGGTTCAATTCCAGGACTGGGACAGCAATTCGCAGGTGGATATACCCGACGATGCGGCCATCTACAATTTCACCGCTTTCTCGGGAAGCGACGTTCCTTTCTCGGTGGTTAGTGACAATCAGCTCGAGCTCCCGCCGAACAACACGCAGATTGCGAACTCGTCCGCCCCATTCACCTATTTCCCGCTTTTCTCTGCTGTGCCCAACTTCAACCAACTGCAAACCAGCGCGATGACCAATCAGACCGAGACAGAATGGGAGACTGATCCCGGAAACCCGGTTCCCCCCGAAACCGCCCAACTGCTCAGCAGCGCGCAGCTTTTCCAGGGCGAGTTGCTGGAGTTGCTCCCGGGCGTGCTGGCTATACCCCTCCCCTTCGGGGCAGCATTCACAGGGATAGGAAACGTGGATATTGACCAGGTGATCGATCTGAATTTCGGAGCGCCCGCTCTGCAGCCGCCCGGTTGGAACGTCGCACAGAAACAGTCGGTCTCCGCGCCATGGACGCTGACCTTCGGACAACCCGTGCAAAAGGGATCGAACTGGACGGTGCCTGGGACCATCACCTTGAACACGCTGCAATCGTCGCCCACCACCATCAACCTGACCTACGTGGTGCAACCCCAGGAACCGTTGCTCACGCTGGGCGGCATCTGCCCGGGAAACCAGGAACCGTTCGCGCCGGGCCCCGGCGTAGTGAGCAATGCGCCGTTGTCAGTCACGATTCCGGCAAACTCCAAAAAGGTAAACATCGCGCCGAACTTCGAGGGCCTCGGAGGAGGAGCCGCCTACAATGTGCAGGTCGTGGCCTGGCAGCCATCGACCACCATCGACGGCAACACGATACTTAATCCACAATCGGCATACTGCATTACAGTACCCGGCTCGTGAGAGGGCTCGTTGTCGATCGATCGGGATCGATATTAGGTGTCATTTACCTGAGTATCTCTGGCGCACACCAGATGCTGAGATCGCCAAGGCATCCGACGATGCGAGCAAGGTTCCCGGAGTGAAGCGAGTCGACAACAACCTCAGTGCAAAACAATAAGAGGCGGGTATTCAGCACGAAAGAGGTAGGTGTCCGCGAACGCCGCCGCCTATCCTTGGAGTGCAATTTCTTCCGACTACACGCGACCGCGTGGATACGGTTGCGGAACTGCGATCGTCCTGTTGCAGCCACCGCCGGCGAAAATCGTCTTCTTCTCGCTCTTCATCGTGTTCGATTTTCGCCGGCTTCGACGCTGGTCAAAGCGATTCTGGCTGGCGAAGATACGCGCGCCGAAGCGAACAGAAAAACCGTCGTGACACGCCCCGAGTCACGGTGTCCGCGCTACCATAGAAGACGCCCGGGTCCGGTTGGAACCTTCGACGGCGGCACCCTACCTGACACCCAGGGCCCTGATGCGGGATGCCAAAGTGCTGGGCTTCATGCCGAGCAGTTGCGCCGCACCACGTGGTCCCGAGACTTTGCCGTTGGTTTGCTTGAGCGCGGAGATGATCGCGTCTCTTTCTCGCCGTTTCAATTCGTCGCGCATGGGAAGCGCGGTATTCGTCGCCTCGTCGAAATCATCACGCGGATGGTCGATTGTCCGCGAGACCGGCAATTCAAACTCAAGCGGCCTTCCTTGCGACAAGATGATTGCGCGCTCCACGACGTTCTGGAGTTCACGCACATTTCCGGGCCAGTCATACGACGTCAGCCGATTGAGCTCGTTCTGGGTTAGTCCTGGTTCCGGAAGGCTCATGCGCCGCGAGCTCTGGCGAATGAAATGTGCTGCGAGAAGAGCAATGTCTCCACGACGGTTTCGCAATGGAGGAACCTCGATAGGAAAGACGTTCAGGCGATAGTAGAGGTCTTCGCGGAAGCGGCCCGCCTCAACTTCCTTCTTCAGGTCGCGATTGGTAGCGGCTATAACGCGGACATTGACCTTGCGAGTCCGAGTATCGCCGATGCGCTCGAACTCCTGTTCCTGCAACACGCGCAGCAGCTTGGTCTGCAAGGGAAGGGGAACATCGCCGATCTCATCGAGAAACAAGGTTCCGCCGTCGGCCAGCTCGAAGCGACCGGGCCGGTCTTTGAGCGCGCCGGTGAAGGACCCCTTCACATGTCCAAAGAACTCGCTTTCAAAAAGACTCTCTGGCACCGCGACGCAGTTCAATTTCACAAGTGCTTGCCGATTGCGCGCACTTCCCTCATGGATCGCTTGCGCGACGAGCTCCTTCCCCGTGCCGCTTTCTCCCGTGATCAGCACCGTTGCTTCGGTCGGGGCCACCAGTCGAACCCGATGCATCACACTGCGCAATCCTGAGTTAACTCCGATGATGTCGCGAGAGTTCGGCTTGCTGCAGCCTGCGTCAGGAAATTGGTCGCTTCGAGCCCAGAAGTGAGTCTTGTCGTTCGCGGCCAATCCACGATCGGTCAGGTCGATCACGATGCCGTGCGCGCATCTACTGGTTGCTTCGGGCCTGGCCGCTCCCGCCACAGATTGTACCGCCGGCACAATTGCGGCATCGCTCGTGGCAAGGCCTTCTGTCTCGAGCGCAGCGGCCAGGAGGCGAGCAGGATTACTCTCCCCGGTCTCGCTCGTGTTCTGAGGCCTTGAGAACCCGATTGAAGAATTGGAGCAGTTCATGATGGTCCTCGAAAAGGATGGCATCTCCGGACGCCATGTGCTCGGCGCGCCCCTTCAGCGATCTTCCTCCGGAACGAAACTGAACGATAAAGGCGCGATGCGATAAAAATGATGCCGCCGTTTTCTCTGTCGTCGCGCGGGAGGTGCCGCGCGGATTCTTTCCGGTTGCCACCCGCGACGCTTTTCTCTTAACTGGCATAGGATCATCGTATTGGCACCGGCTTCGAGTGCCTACGACGGAGCCGTGTAATGCGCGTGTAATTTCCGTGGAGTTTTCGTGGGTGGACGGTCTTCCCCTCCATGAACGGCAATCCGGACCTCTGCTTCGAGCGCTTCAGACTAGACCGCCGCAATCAGGAGTTGAGGCGGGATTCCCGGCTGATTTCGCTGCGGCCCAAGGCCTTCGCGGTGCTCCAATACCTGGCGGAGAATCCTGCGCGGCTCGTTACCCACAGCGAACTGCTCAAGGCGGTTTGGGGGCCGATCGCGGTTAGCGACGGCCTTCTGCGCGGATACATCCGGGATATTCGTCACGCGCTCGGCGACAACGCGGAACATCCGCGCCTCGTCGAAACCATCCCGCGCCGCGGCTTCCGCTTCCTGGCAAAAGTCACCCCGGATTCCGGCCCCGAACACGCGAGCAGCGTGCTGCAATCGGCCGCACCTTTATCCTCGCCGGAGCTGATCGATCGCGATCAGGACTTGAGCACGCTTCATCGACACTTGCGTGTGGCGCTAGGGGGAAGACGGCAGGTCGTATTCATCGCGGGAGAAGCCGGGATCGGAAAGACGGCCCTGCTGAACGCATTTCTCGCCCAGGCAGACGCGGCCGGCCGGGTTCGCGCCGTTTGCGGGCAGTGCATCGAACAATACGGGATCCGAGAGGCGTACCTTCCGATTTTCGACGCGCTCGGCAAGCTCTGCCGGGGCGCGCAGGGAGAAGAGGCGCTCCCGATCCTGGCCCGCCATGCTCCGTCGTGGCTGGTGCAAATGCCGGGCTTCATTTCCGATGATCAGTTCGACGTTCTCAACAGACGAGTGCAGGGCACCACGCAAGCGAGAATGCTCGGCGAACTCTGTGAAGCGCTCGAAGTTCTGGCTGTGAAGCAGCCATTGATTCTCGGCTTCGAGGACCTGCAATGGAGCGACCCGTCGACGCTCGACCTCCTGTCGATCATCGCGCGAAGGCAGGAGCGGACGCAGTTGATGGTGATAGGGACCTACCGGCCGGCCGACGTGATCATAGCCGAACATCCGCTGCGAACGGTCGTGCAGGACCTTCATGCGCACCGGCTATGCTCAGAGTTGTGGCCCGACTATCTGACCGAGCTCGGGGTGGAGAAGTATCTCGACGGCCGGTTCCCCGACAATCAGTTTCCAGCCGGATTGAAGCAATTGATTCATCGCAACACGAGCGGAAACCCTCTGTTCGTGGGCGCCATTGTTGAAGAGCTGTCGCGCGACAAATCGGTCGAGCGCCGCGACGGCAAGTGGCGGCTCATCGGCGAGCCTGAACACATGAGCAGCTGGAACTCCCCAAGTCTCCGGCATCTGATCGACGGCCAGCTCTCCCGTTTGCGTCCCGGCGAGCAGCGCGTGATCGAGGCTGCGGCCATCGCCGGCAGTGAATTCACGCCTGACGTGATCGCGGCCGCTCTCGGAATGGATGTCAACGAAGCTGAGGAACACTGCGAGACGCTGGTGCGACGGCGCCAGGTGCTGCGCTTGGCGCGAAAGAATTCTTCGCGCGAACAGCCTGATCAACCGCGCTATGAATTTGCGCATGACTTGTATCGCGCCACCGCGTTTGATCGGACTTCCCAGGCCCGACGTCGCCGATGGTATCAGCGAATCGCGGAAAAAATCGTCGCCGAGCGCGGAGAGCAAGCCAGCGAAGCTGCGACGCAACTTGCCTACTACTTTGAGCACGCGGGGATGCTGACGGCCGCGGCGCATTTCTGCGCGTTGGCCGGCGAAACAGCCAACCAACGATTTGCCAACGCCGAAGCGCTCGGCCAGTTCCGTCGAGGAATCGAGCTGTTGAAATCCGTGCCCGCTTCCAACGAGCGCGACATCCTCGAACTGCGCCTGCAGGTCGGTCTGGCGTTGCCTCTCACCGGCAGGCAGGGATTTGAGTCGGAAGAGGTCGTTGCGGTTCTCTCCCGCGCCAGCGATCTGAATCAAAGACTGGGTGACAGCCCGCAGAGTTTCAGCGCCGTGCGCGGGCTCTATCAGCTTCTCATGGGACGCGGCGACTACCAGGGCACGCTTGACCTCTGCGACAAAATCGATCGCATCGCCGAGCGCGAGAGCGCTCCCGCGTTTATCGCGGAGGCGACGCGCCTGCGAGGCCTCAGCACTTTTTTTCTCGGACGGCTGATCGAGTCGAGAGATGCTCTTGCGCGATCGCTCACTTCTTATGGTCGCGAAGAGCGCAACTCCAGAGTCTTTGCGATTACCGATGATCCTCAAGTCACCGCTGCATCCGTTTTGTCGCTCGTACTGTGGATGCTTGGATATCCGGATCAGGCTTTGCTGCGCGCCGATGAGGGATTGCGCCGCGCTGTTTCGCTCGGCGCACCATACTCGATCGTCGTCGCACACAGCTTTCGCGCGATGCTCTTGAGATTTCTGCGCGACTACGATGCGACGATGAAGGAAGCGGAGTCCGCCAAAGCCGTTTCTGAGCAGCACGGATTTGCGCACTGGCGCGCGCAAGCATCGCTCGAACGCGGCTGGGCGATAGCCATGCAAGGCCGCCCTGCGCTTGGCATCAAGGAGATACGCTCCGCGCTAGGAGCAAGCTCGCTTGGGTTGGGTGGCTCGCTGTCAAAGCTCGCAGACGCGTGCCTATGCGCGGGGAAAACCGCGGATGGTTTGCGAGCGGTGGACGATGCGCTGAGCTTCGTACGCGAGCACAAGGAAGGCGCCTGGGAACCGGAACTTCATCGACTGAAGGGCGAACTCCTCCTGCAACGCCACGAACGAAGTCGGCGGCGGCGCAACCACGACGTCGAGCAGGCTGAAAGCTGCTTCCAGATCGCAATCGAGCGATCTCGAGAAACCGCCGCGAAGTCATTTGAACTTCGCGCCGCCATGAGCATCAGCAGATTGTGGCATAAACAGGGCCGGCGCGTGGATGCGCGCCGCGTCCTCGCCGATGCATACGATTGGTTTACCGAAGGCCTCGGTACACCGGACCTGGTAGAGGCGCGCCAACTGCTGGAGATTGAACATCGCCGCTAGCCGATGCACTTCGATATCCAGAGAGCAGGACCACGCGGCGCACCTCCGCTCGAAATTGCGCGATGCTGCGCGAAAGCGCAAAGAGCGGCAATCGCCGCGCAAGCCTGGATTTATAGTCGCGATGAAGCGGCATGGTCGCGATTCGAAAGGCGCAAAAACGAGTTGTCGCCAAATTTCGTTGGATTTTTTGAGATTTGAATCAACCAATCGTGATCCAATGTTGAGTATCGGCGCCATTGTTCAAGGTTCATGGCGGCATGGGCGTTGCTTCTCGGATGGATGCCGGTCGCGAAGCGGGGAGAAAGCCTCGTGGACTCTTTTGAAGCCGATCAATCTCGCGAATATCGGCGAAGGCTTCAGGGATTTCCGCGAACAATCGCAATAGCGCACTTCCTCAGACGCTGACCGCGCCGGCTCACATGACCTGCGCCCCTGGCGCATCTTGAGGCGGACCATGGACATTGGACTCTTGATAGTTCGTGTGGTTTTCGGGCTGACGCTGACGGCACATAGCGTTCAGAAACTTTTCGGATGGTTTGACGGCCCTGGCATTGGCGGCACCGCGAAGATGATGGAGCAGCTTGGCTTTCGACCGCCGCGGCTGCAGGCCGTGGCCGCCGGACTCGTCGAAGGAGGTGCCGGACTGAGCCTTGCCGCGGGCCTTCTGACCCCGCTGGCTGCCGCCGCGTTCATCTCGGTGATGCTGGTAGCGACGGTGAGCGTACATCTGCCGAGAGGCTTCTTCATTCAAGAGGGCGGCTGTGAATACACGGTCGCGCTTGCCGCCGGGGCGTTGGCCTTGGCCTTCACCGGTCCCGGCGCGCTGTCGCTCGACAATGCGCTCCGTTTGGATTGGTCAGGTACCACATCGGGTGTCGCAGCGCTCGCGATCGCAATCGCGGGCGGAGGTATGCAGCTACTGACCAGAAGCCGCGTTCCGGCGCACATCAGCCCCTCCATCGAGAAGTCGCGGGTCGTCGGATGATGGTTTTAGGCCGGCGAGCAAAACCAACTGTGTCTCGCGCTGCGTCATCGTTCTCTGGTTGCTGACTCAGGGCCATGCGAATCGAGGCGAACCCCTGAGGAGCGAAAGCGGGATCGGGGCGGACTCGAACCATCAGGCAGATGCGCCGATCGCGCAAGCGCCGGGTCGAAAGGAAACCGCGCGCCCCGTAGTCGTGCAGGACTTCGAAAGATACTTGCCGGCGTATGCGGTGTGGAACCCGAGGCGAGAATTTTCAGACAGTGCGGTCTGTTTGCCGTCTGCATAGTGCTGGCGAGTGCGGCTGCTCTTTGCCCTTCATCCAGGGCCGACAGCGCTTGCCCGGAACCGGGCGACTACTCGCTGCTGAGGTTCGACGAGAACTACGACTATTTGAAGGACCCGAGATGCAGGAACGACGTTTGGGATCCCATAAAGTACATCGCGCTAAACCGATCGGGAGCATACGTGTCCTTCGGTGGTGAAATCCGCGAGCAATACGAATTGCTCAACCACGACCTATGGGGAGCGGCTCCCGCCGACAATCACGGATATTCCCTGCAGCGTTACGAGTTGCACTCCGATCTTCATCTCAATGAGCAGGTTCGGTTTTTTCTGGAACTGTACAGCGCGCTCGAATACGGACGCCCCGGAGGCCCGCGATTGGCCATCGATCAGCAGCAATTGGGGCTGGAGAATGCGTTCGTCGAATTCAACGCTCCGATCGATGACCACAGCGACTCGGTCAGGGTTCGCCTCGGCTATCAGGAGATGGAGTTCGGTTCCGGCAGGCTCATCGATGTACGCGAAGGGCCAAACGTGCGACAGAACTGGGACGGCATTCGCCTGACGCTCTTCCTTCATGGATGGCAAGTGGACGCGTTTGGAACTTCCGTTCCCAGGAACACGCTGCTCGGGACCGGTTCGGGAATTTTCGACAACGGCCCGGCGTCCGGACAGTGGTTTTGGGGTCTGGGCGGAAAGGGACTTCTTTTCGCGGAGGGTCGATTGGGTGTCGCGCTGTACTACCTCGGGTTCGCTCGGCCGGACGCACAGTTCGAGGCCGGAACGGCGCATGAACTGCGCCATACACTGGGCACCCGAATCTTCGGCCGCAGGGGTCCTTTCGATTTTGAGGTGGAGTGCGATCTTCAGCTTGGAAGGTTCGGAACCGAAAACATCCTCGCATGGATGATCGCGGGCAACGTCGGCCATACGTTCGCGTTCCCTCTATCGCCTCGGCTTGGTTTGCAGGGTCACTCCGCCAGCGGCGACCGTTCTCCCGGCGGTTCGATCCTGCGCACCTTCAACCCGCTCTTCTCCAAAGGAGGAGACTTCGGAGATCTGAATATCCTGAGCGCCGCGAACCTGACTGACATTCGCCCTTCATTGAGCATCGTTCCGGCGGAGCATTGGACGGCGGAGGTGGATTGGGACTTCTTCTGGCGGCAGAGCGCCGCGGACGGCATCTACCTGCTCAACGATCAGCTTCTGCGTCAGGCGAACGGCAGTGATGCGAGCTATGTGGGTAGCCAGCCGCGCGCCGCGATACACTGGCAGGTGGATCGCCATCTGTCGTTCGAGAGCGCCTACGAATACTTCTGGTCGGGTCCGTTTCTGCACCAGAGTCCGCCGGGCCGGGACATCAATTACTGTTACGTCCGAATGACCTACAAATTCTGATCGGGGAGTCGCCGATGGATAGAGACATTTCGCGCCGACTGCTGTGGCACGGTGTGCTGCTTTTCCTGCTGGGGTTGATGTCGGGCTTCGCTATCCCGTTCATGGTTAATCGACGGATGGGGTTGTCGGATCATTTGGTGGGAACGATGGGAGGAATGTTTCTCGTGCTCCTGGGCCTGATATGGTCGCAATTGCGGCTGTCCGATGGTCTATTGACGGCGACCTTTTGGCTCGCGCTGTACAGCTCCTATGCGAATTGGTTGACAACGCTGCTGGCGGCGGCCTGGGGCACTCACGCGAATGCCCCGGTCACGGGAGTGCAATTTCACGCCGATCGATGGAAGGAACTGGTGGCCGCGGCCGGATTCAATTCGCTCGCGGTTGCCATGGTCATCGTGTGCTTTCTGCTGCTCCGGGGACTGCGGGGAGGATTCGCCAATCGGCGTGAACCGGTTGCGGGACGAGGCTTAACCCAGTTTGAGGACTGCCGGTAACTTCTGCCGGAGCTTGCGCGGCCGCAGTATCTCATCGTCCCGTATCAGGCTGCCGCAAAGCGGGGGCCGAACCGGTCGAATTGTGTTAGTAATCGACTGCGGCGAGTAATCCAGCGCTCCGGGAAGACCAAGCAGTGAGAGAAAGGAGCCGCGCGGTTGGAACGTCGCACAGAAACAGTCGGTTTCCAGGCCATGGACGCTGACCTTCGGACAACCCGTGCAAAAGGGATCGAACCGGACGGTGCCAGGGACCATCATCTGAAGGCGCCTGGATGGGTTGGATTCCCGTGTGGAGGACACCGAGCAGCTCCAATCAATCGGATCCTTCTCTGTGTTCGGTGATCAGCGACGGCTTCGTCACCAAGTTACTGGCGAGACAATGTCAGATGATTTTCCACTTCATCATGCCTTTGAACATCATCACGCGAACGATCCGGAGGTCATCGTTACCAAGCTAAAAGTCACGGCGATGCCAAATCGGGGGCGATAGCCACGGGAACTCCGGGGAATCGCTGACACCGGGCCCGTGGAGATAAGGAGACGGGCGCACGATGTACAGTCTGCGCACACACGCAATAATCTCCTGCGGCTTGTTCGCGGTGATCGTTTTGATGGCGATGGTCGGGAATGCGCTGCAATCCAGCGGAATCATCAAGCATCCCCAGGCACTGCAGACGCCGGCGAAGATCGTCTTCTTCTCGCTCTTCGTCGTGTTCGGATTTTCGCTTGTTCCCACGATGGTCAAGGCATTCCTGGCGGGCCAGGCTGCGATCGGAAACACGGACAAGGGCCTCATCAAATTAGTCGAACGGCATCAACTGGCCCTGATCTGGGGAATCTGGAGCCTTTGGATCGCCGGTTTCATGGTGGCGCTGCCGACCATGATCCGCAGCGGCTTCTTTGCCGACTTAGGCGGATCAAACACGCCCGGCGGAAGTAGCGACTCGGAGCTCGCGCGCGAGATAGCCAGGATGCCGGTGCAGGGCACGCTGGTCGCCGCGCCGGGCATGACGATCGAAGAGATGCTCCGTGGTTCGAGCTTGAAGATTAGCCAGGGAGCCAATCCGATGCCGGGCCAGTCGCAATATGCCGGGGGCGCGATCTTTGACTTCCGTGTCGCCGGGACCGGAATCGAGTTCCATCGCTGCCGATACTACTTTGTCACCACCTATACAAAGGACCCGGCTCGCATCGAGGCTATCAACGTTGGCACTTCGCCGCGGAAGTTCACTCGCGCGGAACTCGGTACGGCGAACGCGGCGCTGCGTGCACGACTGAAGGCCGACGGCTGGCTGACGGGCCACGAAGTCTATCGCACCGGGGAGGACCAGCAAATCCACGGCGGCAGGACCCGCGGCGATGAGGGCATCCTGTGGCTCAAGGGCGACATCGTCCTCAACATCGAAGAGCGGCGGCTCGACGATCCCCAACCCGGCGAGGACCTCGCGACCGCGGGCGAATGGATTCAGTACATCGATTTGCGCACCCGCAGCGACTATCCATCGATCGACCGCTACGTCTTCGCACCGCCGGAAAAGTGAACGGATGGACGCATCGAAGGGCCTGACTGACAGACTTGCGAACTCTATTTCATGAACATTCAGTCGATACGCAAAACGATCTTCCCGCGCATGTACCCGCGCGCGCCCAGCTCATAGGCCTCGCGGGCCCGGGCAAGCGGATAGACGGCTGAAACGATCGGCTTGAGAATTCCGCGATCGGCGAGTTCCGCCAATTCGGTCAAATGGCCGCGATCGGGCTCGACGATGAAATACACGGCGCGGATTCCAAGCTCGGCAGCCGTGGCTGCCGACGGTTCTTCCGCCACTGAAAGCAGCGATCCGCCGCGCCGGAGGACCTTCCAGGAGCGGTTGAGCGCGTCTCCGCCAACGGTATCCATCACCACGTCCACGTCGCGGAGCGTATCCTCGAAGCGGGTCGTGGTGTAGTCGATGACCTCGTCCGCTCCCAGTTCCTTCACAAACGCTGCGTTGACGGCGGAGGCGGTTGCGATGGTGTGCGCGCCTATCCATTTGGCAATCTGCAGGGCATAGCTGCCGACGCCGCCCGCGCCCCCGTGAATCAGCACCCGCTGCCCGCGCTCGAGCGGCGCATGGACGCGCAGCGCCTGCCATGCGGTGAGCGCGGAAAGCGTCATCGTGCACGCGCCGACATGATCGAGCGACGCCGGCTTGGGCGCGAGATGAGCGGCCTTGATTGCGACGAATTCCGCGGCCGCACCGTCGCGCGAGAAATCGACCAGCCCGAAGACCGCATCTCCCACATCGACATCCGTCACCGCCGCTCCGGTCGCCGCGACGACGCCGGACATTTCATGCGAAGGAATCAGCGGTTTGCTCCAATCCTGATACCATGAAAACTCTCCCGGACTGATGGCTGCTGCGTGAGTTCGAACCAGCGCATCGTCCGGTGCCAGAATCGGTCTCGGCACTCGTTCGTACACCACTGATTTAGGCTCCGGCTTGTAGATTCGGACGGCATTCATCTCTTGCATACTAATCACCTGATTGCGGGCCGTGTTGCTTGATGCGGCGTTGACTGGAGCAAGCATCGCGCCGCTGACGTACTGTGCGACTAGTTCATGGAGCGGACCATCCGGGTCGCAAAATCTCGCGCAACGCGCCCGCCGACTGCCTGGCCGACGAGCAGGCGATGGAGCTGGAGTACCCCATCCTCGACCTCAGATGCAGGCAGAGGCTTGTACTTGCTGAAGCTCTATCAATGGTCCTGTCGGGGAAATCGGAAATGCCGAAACACGATTTCTCGGCAATTTTCGCTAAACTTCGAGACTTCAATTGGTTTGAACATCACTCCGACATTTCAAAATCCAAGTACTAATCAGGCTCTCTTGACGGCACTCACGTTGCTCACTACGAAGCGCGTCGATTCCAAACCAGAAGAGTGAGCGGCGAGTGCTTCGAGTCGCTTACCGGAAACGTCTCCGCCGGTCGTTGATGGCAAGGCCGGATGGCCGAACTACTCAGCGCGTGCGGCGCCTGTCCGGCAAAGTACGTGCGGTGATGTTCGAAGGGAGGCCCAAAGATCATGTCACATTCCAGTTCCGCTCTCGTCATTCCCGATTCTTTGCTCGCGAAAGAGGCCACAGGCATCCTGCGTGAATATTCGACCGAGCTCCTCTTCAATCATTCCATCCGCGTCTACCTCTTCGCGGCCGAGCAGGGTCGCCAGCGAAAGCTCCGCTTTGATCCAGAACTTCTCTACGTCGCAGCGGTGTTTCACGATCTCGGGCTCGTCAGGAAGTTTTCGAGCGAGAACGAACGATTTGAGGTCGACGGCGCGAATGCCGCCCGTCAGTTCCTCACCGCGCACCACCTCCCTGATGAGCAGATACAAACTGTCTGGGAAGCCATCGCCCTGCACACCACCCCCGGCATCACTCAGTACATGCGCCCCGAAGTGGCTCTACTCCATTCGGGTGTCGCTCTCGATGTGCTCGGAAAGGGGTTCGATCAGTTTCCATCGGAGACGCGCGAACAAATCGTGGCCAGGTACCCTCGCATACATTTCAAAGAGGGCATGGTTCAGGCGTTGTTCCGCGGCTTCGCGCATAAACCCGGCACCACCTACGGCACCGTCAACGCCGGCGTCTGTGAACGCTTCATCTCCGGCTACAAGAGCCCCAACGCCTGCGACCTGATTGAAGCATCGCCCTTTCCCGATTCCTGATCTCATTCCTGAAGGAAAAGGGGGACGCCCATCGGAGACCGTGCGATTGCCCAAAGATGCTGGAGTGTCGAATCCGCTGGTACGCACTGCGGTCGCTCTGCCTAACGCATCAAGAAACGCCATGTGAACCGACAAGAGGGCTCCCTTCGAGGCGCGTGATTGCCTGGATTAGGGAGGATTGCGGTCCGAGAATTCCTCTCGGGGGAATTTGACATCTGATGCTTGATGCATGATGATCAATTCGTGCGCACAACTCTGGACATCGATGAGGACGTGCTTGAGACCGCCAAGGAGCTGGCGGCGCGGCGTGGCACCACCGCCGGCCGCGTCATTTCCGACCTCGTTCGTAGTGCGCTCGCTCCCCGCGGCCAGGGCGTGAAGAAAAGACAGGGCGTGCCCGTTCTGCCTCTTCGCAAGGGGGCGGGACTGGTCACGCCGGAGATCGTGAATCGCCTGCGGGACGAGGCATAGCGCGAGATGGTCGCGCTTCTGGATGTGAACGTGCTAGTGGCGCTGTTCGATCCGAGCCATGTCCATCACGAGGCGGCTCACGCCTGGTTCGGCGTCCATCGCAAACATCGATGGGCGACGTGTGCGCTGACGGAAAACGCGTTCGTGCGGGTCGTGTCGAATTCAGCCTATCCCGGCTCCCGCACTACCGTCGAGGACGCGGCGGCACGGCTGCGAACATTCTGCTCCGAGCGGCAACATGTCTTCTGGACGGACTCTGTGAGTGTTCGCGAAGACGGACGCTTTCGATGGAATCACGTCCAGGGTCATCGTCAACTAACGGATGTCTATCTGCTCGCGCTCGCGGTAGCGAACCAAGGAAGGCTCGCCACGTTCGATTCCACGATCTTGCTTCGCGCCGTCGAGCGCGCCGAAGCCAAAAACCTCGAACTGATCCCGGTGTAGGAATTCTGGCGTTAGCTGGTGGAGGCGGGGGAAATTGCCTGTGCCGACCTCTACGCCGATCCTGAAGTATTTGATTTTCCGGCACGTTTAATACGACCAATGCGTGCAAAACGCCGACTTCAGGTACGCACAGGTAGACGGATTTTGGACCTAACGGATGTTAGATCGGATGCCCATCAGGAAGGGCCTTCTTCAAAATGGGCTTTTACCGAAGCACGCGCCTCAAGAGCAAGTTCTAAGACCTTCCGAGCTTGACAAAGCAGGGTCTTGTCGCGAGCTATGTCTTCGACCGCACCGCTCTGGAATTTTCCGCCATGAAACAGGTTGTTCCGAGCGCGGCGAATGGCGTCGAAAAGCGTGGTAACATCGTGGATTCGAATGCACTTCCAATCGAGGTCATCACTCTTAACAATCTGCTTTTTTGGTGGTTTAGCCAGCAGTTTGTCAGCGATATTTGAAGATTTTACCTTCTCGAAAAAAGCGCTCCCAAGCTTTTTGGCGAAACAATTCCAGTCCGCTTCTGCGCCGTCGTTCTTCTCACTACGCCTCTTCAGAAACCCGCCGCGTTTCAGTGCATATTCGAAGCGTGCGAAGTAAGCGAAAAATGAGATGGCTTCCTCAGGAAGCTGCCTCACCAGAGCGTCAAGCTTGTTTGACGACATTAAGGACCTACAGTTTGCTAACGTCGAGATACTTCCTGAACTTACCGGCGATCACGTCCACCTGGTTTCTCGCCCACTCAACCTCTGCTTGTTGCGCCTTTGCGATTGCTTCGCGCTCAGCCTGAGGCGCTCCCATATCCAAGGCTCGCTTCATATTCCTGTTCGCATCGACGAGATTCCCGCCCCGTTTGAAGAGCTCATCGCGGTATTTCTTGATGTCTGGGCCAAACAAGAAATCCGCGTTCGCTGTGGCGAACCAGAACTTCACGACCTCCTCAGACGTAACGCCCACCGTAAACATCTTACCCAGCACATCTCTCATCGCCTGGTATGCCTGAAATCGGCGATCAAACAGATCGAGCTTGACCTTTCCTCGGCTCGTTTTCCACTGCTGCCAGGCAACATAAGCGATAACGACAGCGGTGATTTGTGCGAGCGTGATACTCTGGAGAGATTGGACTCCGACCCATGCATAAAAAACGACTGCCTCCCACCACATCTGAGTTTTCCCCAGCCCGCAGTTGCGGGATTGTCAGGAAAGTTTACACTTAAAGTGATGCAACTCGAACAACAGGTCGTAGCCCAACTTTCCCGCGGAGATGCCGAATGAGAACGCCGGCAAAATCATCCTCGATGCCTGCTGTGGCGGTCGGATGTTCTGGTTCAATAAGAAACATCCGGACGTATTGTACGTAGATAGTCGAATCGTTCCCCCAACCAAGCTCTCAAATGGCGCGACCTTCAGCGTTAGTCCCGACAAGGTCATGGACTTTCGATCGCTAGATTTGCAAGACGAGACCTTCTCGCTCGTTGTTTTCGATCCGCCGCATGTCGTGAACGCCGGCAAGGCTTCATTCCTGGCAAACAAGTACGGTTATCTCAGCAAGAACACATGGAAGGAGGACCTCAGGCGCGGATTCAGCGAGTGTTTTCGAGTGCTGAAGCCGAACGGCGTTCTTATCTTCAAGTGGAACGAGTGCCACATTCCTCTGCTAGACGTGTTGGCGCTTACGTCTATCGAGCCACTGTTCGGGAATCGTGGCGGCCGGTCATACAAAACTCACTGGCTATGTTTCATGAAGTTGGACGCTTCACCATAGTGAAGGCGGGGGAAATTCCCTCTGAATCAGCCCGTGGCGATCAATAAGGCTCGCTAAAGCTCCCTATAACGAGTACGTAATAGGTACAGTGCCAAATCAACACGTATAGAAAAGTCAATGAAATCAGCTACTTAGAGCCGACTTCAATGGTGGAGGCGGGGGGAATTGAACCGCTCTCAGGATTTGCCGCCTGCTACTGAGAAAGTGCTTGATTCTCCCACAAAATCAGGGACTTTTAGCGATTTTCCGGAACATCTAGACCGCCCCAAAACGGCCCAGAAAGGCCTCAATAATCCCGAAAAACCGGACCGGGTCCGGTCGGCGAAAAGGAAACCGGGGAATGAATAGGTTGGAGCCGGATGCTGTGCTTTTTACGATGAGCACGGCAAGAAGGATCAAGAAGGATGAGGAGAATGAAGACGTTTGGACAAGTCATTCGCGAGGCGCGCAAGTCAATTGGTTTCACCCAGAAGGCAGTGGCGGAACGGCTTCGGCGCGGAGACGGTCGCAAGGTTTTGCCGCCGTACCTCAATGATTTATAACATGACCGGCGCTATCCGCCTGAAGATGATGTGATCGGGCAACTTGCCAAGATTCTCAACCTCGCGCCGGCTGTTCTTTACTTCTATGCTAGGCGAGTCCCGCCAGACGTGAGGCGCGACGCCACGGAGAACGAAGTAGAAGCCGCTTACAGAGCGTTTCGGCGCGTAATCGATGATGCAGCAGACGGGCGATGCTGACTCAAGCGTTGACCGGAGTTCTGAAGAGGGGAATCCGCGCTGTCGACTAAGCTCGGTCCCGGCTCAGGGGTTTGCCTTTTAGAAGATGTCCCCATATGACCGATTTCCGGCAGTTTGCCCCTCGGAGGGGTAAACTCCGTGACACTGAATTCCTTGGGCGTAGTAGGTGAATAAGGTTGGTGCCTGGGGCGGTACAGGCGTGATCCGCCGAACGAAGCAGCGATAGCGGACAATCAAATGAGGCGCTGGTCAATTCAACGATCAGCGAGACTACGACCGCCCTTGACCACCGGAGCGCCGTCGAGCAAATCCTCGGATCCCTTGGCGATCACGATGTCACCGGGTTTCACAGGTCCGAAGACCTCTACAAGCTCGGCCGCTGCCTTACCACGTTGGACCGCCACCCTCTTCACGCGTCCAGCCTGAACGAGCTCCACAAAAACGCCGTCCGGAGTTTCGACCACGGCGGACGCGGGAACGAGCACGGATGCCGCTTGGCGCCGAATCGGCCACTGGACTTCAGCGAACATTCCGGGATCGAGTAGGTGATCGTTGTTATAGACGTCAGCTTCGACGGCCATCGTGCGCGTGCTCGGGTCAACCCAGTGTGACACCCTGCTGATGGTCCCCGAGAATTCGCGACCCGGATACGCCCTGACACGAAATGTCACCTTGCCGCCTTCGCTAACCGCGCCGGCGTCTGCCTCGGGCACTGGGACCGTCAGCCGAAGATGCGCGATCTGCTCGATGCGCAGCATCGGAACAGCGCTGGTGAGCGGCTCTGCTGGCGGGCCCACCAGCGCGCCGGGGTGCACGTTGCGTTCGGTGATATTTCCATCGAAAGGTGCCATAATTACCAAATAGTCCGCCAGCGACTTCAAGGAACGGACCCGCTCCTGGTCGCCCGCCACAATCTGTCGCGATACTTCGATTTCATTTTCCGATACGGCCCCTTTGGTCTTGGAGGCGTCGACCAGCCGTCCGTACGTCGATCGGTCGCTGCGCAGCGCCGCCTCTGCCTCGGCCGTTTGGGCAATCAACTCGGGTGCGGAGAGCTTTACGAGCAGCTGCCCCCGATGAACGATCGAGCCACGATCGACTGGGATCTCAGCAACAAAGCCGCGCACCTTTGGATAGATCGCGACGACCTCCCAAGGAACGAGCTCGGCGGGAAGTTGCTCGGTCACAGAGATTCTCCGCGAAACCGCCGCTACGACCTCTACCTGTCGCGGGGCATTTCCTGCGTCGGACGAACGAGCGCCGGGAACGGAGGAATGGTCGCAAGCGGCGAGAAGCATCATCAAAAGCGCAAGCCAACGCTTCATGATTCACGCCCGTCGTAGTTAACGCTTTCCGGATCGTCGGGATCGAGTGAATCAGATTTTGCAGGTCCTTTTCGGGAGAGCAGGACAAACACCGCAGGCAGAATGAAGAGGGTCGAAAACGACGAGGCCCCCAGGCCGCCGATCACTGCGAGCCCGAGGGGCGCGGTTTGCGTGCCGCTTGCGCCAAGGCCCGACGCCATCGGAATCATACCCGCGATCATGGCGAGCGTCGTCATAAGAATCGGGCGCAGGCGTCCGTGTGCTGCGGCGGCTATCGCGGGAGCCGGGTCGTCCCCGTCGCGCCGGCGCTGGCGTGCAAACGTCACGAGCAAGAGTGCGTTAGCCACCGAGATGCCGATCGCCATTATCGCGCCGATGAAAGACTCAATGTTGAGGGTTGAGCCGGTGAGGAACAGAATCAGAACGACCCCGACGAGCACGCCGGGGATCGTCGAGACCACAACCAGCGAATCGCAGAGCGATTCGAAGGTCGCAGCCAGCAGCAGCAGAATAACTACTATCGTCAGCAATAGACCCTCGCGCAGGCCCGCCAGCGTGGACAGCATCTGCTCTATCTGGCCGCGCGTAGCGACCGTTACGCCGCGGGGAGGGGCACCGAGGTTCGCGACCGCTCGCTCGATCGCGGTAGCGGCGCGGCCCAGGTCGCTGCCTTCAAGATTAGCCACCACACTGAGAGTACGCTGATTATTGATATGGTCGATCTGACCAAAGCTCTTCGCAGGAGCCAGCGATGCCACGTCGTCGATCAGGGGCCGTGGAGCACCGTCGGGCATCACCGGCAGATGGCGCAATTCGTCAGCGGACGACATCAAGTGTTGCGGCACAAAGACCCCAACGCGATACGGGACACCGCTTTTCGGATCGATCCAGAAGCTCGGGCTGATGAGCAGGCTTGAGGATGTCGCGTCGGCCACCGATGCGGCTACCTGATCGACGCTGACCCCAAGTTGCCCGGCGCGGACGCGATCGATATCGACGTTGACTGTTGGATAGTCCAGCGCTTCCGCCAGCTGAACGTCTCGCAACGAAGGAATTTGTCTGAGCGCGGTTTCTATCTTCGCAGCGAAGCCTCGGACTTCCTCGATATTGTTCCCGGACACCGTAACCCTAGCGGGGGTCGGGGAACCGAGGTTGAGGATCTGAGATACTATGTCCGCCGACTCGAACGAGAACCTTACGTCGGGCAGGCGCTTGGCAAGCCTGCTCCGTAGTCTTTCCTCGAGCGCAGGTATGGAGAGCGCAGCGCCCTTATCCAGCGCCACAAGCAGCACGGCCTCTTGCGGCCCCCCGTTCCACAAAAAAATAAGATTGATTGGGTATTCCCACGGAGCATTGCCGACGGTGGCGAGTGTGATACCCACAGATTGGTCGCCTGCCTCTTCACGGATGATCCGGTCGACCTGGCGCACAATATCCTCTGTCCGCTCCAGTCGGGTGCCGGCAGGTGCCCGGATTCGGATCTGGAACTGGCCGCTTTGGGCGACGGGAAACAGCTGCGTCCCGAGGTTTTCACCGACCACAAGCAGGGCGAGCAGCGATATCGCAGCATAGGCCCCGACGGCAAGTCGCGGGCTGGCCACGAAGCGCCGCACGAGCCCGGAATAACGGTCCTGCCAACGGACGAAGAAAGTTTCTTCGTCTCGCTCTTCCCAACCGGTTTTCGCAAGCAACCAGACGGTCAGCACCGGCAACAGGGTGGCAGTCAACAGATAGGAGGCAATCATCGAAAACCCCACGGCCAGCGCGAGCGGAGGGAACAGGGCGCGGCCGATGCCGACCATGAAAAACGAGGGAATGAAGACGGCCAGGACGCAAAGCATAGCCAGAAAGCGCGGTTCAATAACTTCCGCCATCGCATCGACAACGGCCCGCGCAGTCTTTTTCTTGAGTGCCAAGTGAGTGTGGATGTTCTCGATCGCAACGGTGGCTTCATCCACCAGGACCCCGACCGCGAGCGCAAGCCCTCCGAGGGTCATGATGTTGATGGATTCGCGCGCAAGCCGGAGCGCCACCACGGCTGCAAGAATCGAAAACGGTATGGTCAGGATGACGATGGCCCCGGAGCGCCAATCGCGCAGGAAGACCAAAACCATCAGGCCCGTAAGCAAGGCCCCGAGGATACCCTCCAACATCAGGTCAGTGATCGCGCTCTTCACGTAGATCGACTGGTCGAACTCAAATCCGATGTGAATGTCAGGCGGTATCAGCGCACGCATCTTCGGCAGTGCGCCCTTCACGGCGTTCACAACATCAAGCGTGGAAGCGTCGGCGCGCATGATTACCGGCATGTAAACCGTGCGCCTGCCGTTCACCAGCGCGCTCTGGTAGACGACGTCCGCGCCATCAACCACGCGCCCAACATCGCGAATGAACACCGTTGGCCCGGCGCCGGTGCGTAGCGGCACGTCTTGTAGTTCTCGAGGATCTCTGACTACGGCGTTAACGGAAACGATCGCCGCGTAATCTCCGACCCGTACATTGCCGGAAGGAAGCGTGAGGTTGGCCTTGGCAAGCGCGACCGCCACGTCGCGCGGCGAGACGCGGTAGGCCTGCATACGGTTGGGGTCGAGGTCGACCACAATCGTGCGAACCTTGCCGCCGAACGGCGGGGGCGCGGAAACCCCCGGAAGTGTCGCGAGCAGCGGGCGGGCGCGATAAAGTGCGAGGTCCTGGATCTCAGACTGGCTCCGCGTGTCGCTGGAAAAAACCAGCTGCCCCACAGGGATCGAACCGGCGTCGTAACGCAGAATGAACGCGGGCAGTGTTCCGGCGGGCATGAAGGCGGTCGCCCGAAAGGTCAGCGCCACCACCTGCGACATCGACTGTGACATGTCGGTGCCCGGACGAAAGTACAGCTCGAGCATCGCGGCGCCCTGGATTGACTGCGATTCGATGCGTTCCAGACCGGCGACATAAAGGAAGTGATACTCGTAGTAGGTGATGAAGTAGCTCTCCATCTGGCTCGGAGTCATACCTGCGTACGGCTGGACCACGTAGATCACAGGCACGCCGAGGCTAGGAAAAATGTTGACGGGAGCGCGCCGGATGGCGAGCCACGCCGCCAGCATGGTCGCGAGCGCGAGGACCACGATTGTGATGGGGCGCCTAAGCGCCACCCTCACGAGCCACATCGCTAACGATCCTCCCCGTTCGCTTCATCGATGCTTTTAAGCAACGGCCCCATGTCGCCAACCGCGCGCGCCAACAACAGCTTTGCGCGCCAGACATCGACCCGGGCTACAGCATCGTCTGCCTCCGCCTGCGCGCGCAGTCGAAGAGACTCCGCCACTGGATCGACACCATAGAGCCCCGCCCTGTATCTGGCCTCCGCCTGGTCCACCGCCGCATGGCTTGAGTCGAGTTCGATTTGCGCCTCTTTTGCGGCTCGAAAAGCGGCCTTCAGGATGGTGCGGGCCGAGTCAACTTGGGTCTGAATCTGCTGAACGACCTCGCTGCGGTGGGCTGACGCTATTTTCTTTTCAGCCTTGGCCAGATCGGCTTGCGCACGAATTTCCGGGTATTCGAGAATGGGTATGGTGATCACCACGCCGGCCGCCCAGTTCGGTGTGTCAGGAACGAGGCCTTGGGCGAAACCCAGGTTGGCGCCACCGGGGAACAGTCCGTTCCCACGGCCGAAGAGCGCCGTTGCTATCTCGATTCGCGGAATATATTCGAGTATCGCTGCGTGCTCACGGTCATGCGCGGCGAGCACGGATTGCTTCGCGGCAATGACCGATGGATTGTGAACCGAAATCGACACCGCGGAGGCTTCTTCAGGCGGCACGCGGCTGGCCAGCCGGCCAGGCGCAATCCGAACAGATTGGCCAGCCGCTCCCAACGCCTCGGCCAGCTGCTCTTCGCTGAGTCCATTTAGCTCTTCGCTTTTGATCAGATTTCGCTCTGCCGCGGCCGTCTCAGCCGCAGCTCGTGCCGCGTCAGCGCCCGGGCGCAGACCGCTGCGAACGAGAGCGCCCACAGTGCTCTGGAACACTTGGGCTCGCTTGAGCGAGGCATGTGCCGCTGCGAGTTGCCGGTCGGCTTGGACCGCGGCCGCGAAGGCATCGGCCGCACCAAACGCCACCGACAACAGCCGTGCATCGACGTCTGCTTGCGTGCCACGCCGGTCAGCGAGGGAGGCATCGACCAGCGCCATCTTTTGCGTCAGATGGGCGATATCATACGAGAGAGAAAGGCCTGCGGTGCTACCCCACACGCCGGAATCGAATACTCGGTCGCGCGGCGGACCGGCGATCGGCGGGATTCCCTCCATGTTGAAATGCGCACCCGGCACGACGTTTCCCGTCGCACGGTTTTCCTGAAAGCCGACGTAGCCTCTGGGGATATATTCCGACCGCGCTATGTCGAGTTTCGCTGCTGCCGCCTCTTCGGCTCCGATTTGAGCCTTGAGGCTGGGATGGTGCGCGAGCGCATAGTTGACAGCCTCTTTGAGCGTCAGCGGTTGCGGAAGCTGCTCGTCCGGTGTCCGCGCCAGAGCGACAGTCGTCCAGAAAAGCGCGGCCGCGAAAAGCACGCTTGGCAAGCGTTGCAACATTATCGGCTCCGTCTTGCAAACGATTCGTGGAGATCGTCGAAGAGTGCGACGGCTCGCGCGAGCCTGGTGTCGTCATCTTTGTGAGCAGTGCATATGCCGGTAATGAGCCGATCGATGCCTGCGACCTCAGGGCGCCCGAACTTTGTATCCTTCAAGTCAATATCGTGGATGATCTCCCCGATCGCGTGCAGAGGAGCCGTGCTCAGCGCCATTCGATCGAGTAGAACCTCGAAGGTGCACCGGTCACCCTGATGGGTGAACTCGGCTTCGAACATGTCGAAGCGGATCTCGTCCTTCTGTGGCCGATAGCCTCGCGCAGCCACAAACCTGAACTCCGCCTTCGGGTCGATGAAGCGGCGAATCAGCCACGCGGACGCCATACGGTCCACGTGGATCCCCTTGCGCGTCACCCAGACCCGGCCTCGAAACTCTTGGGCGTTGGCGCGGGAAGCGGCCTGGTCTCTGGCAGACGCGCCAAAGCGTGCCTCCAGTTCGGAAACTAGCTCCTCGGCAGCTTGGCGCCCGAGGGCATCGAAGAAATCGATCGCAACCACTTCGGAAAGGCGCCGACGTAAACGTTCAACCGCAGTTTGCAGGTTCGGTCCCTCATCGACATTGGATTTGCCGCGCAGCTGCAGCGCCCGCGCGAGCTCGCGGGCCTCCTCTGCGATCGCCGCGTAGTCCGCATCGCGTGCGGCTCTGAACAGCGCCTCGACTTGATCGTTCGACAGGCCATCGATGAAATCGGCCTCGCATATCGAACCTTCAGCCCCACCTTCCGTGATCTCGCGCAACGTCCACTGGAAATCCTCAAGCGCCTGATCGTTCTTCGGCAGAACATAGACCGAGTTTTTGATCGCGACTGCGCCTATCTTTTGCAGGCGACGCCAGACCTTGACCCGGAAGTAGTCCGGCTTGGGCGGGATCTGATGGATGAGCAGCAGCCAGCGCGGTTCGCCCGTCTCAGCCATAGGCTCAAGATCGGCGTTCATCGATACAATTGCAAGACTTCTTGTACCAACTGAATCAAGAACCCGGATCTTGTAGCTTCTCTCAGACGCGTCGAGCGGCTGCTGGAGACGCCCACCGACGGCGTTGATGAAGACCTTCGCTCAGGTCAGTGCCGGTGGCGGTGGTGCAGATCGGGGGTGTGAGAGTGAGCGTGGGTCAATGGTTCATGTAGGTGTTCATGCGAATGTGGCTCGGCCACGAATTCGTCGTGCTCGTGCTGGTGATGCTCGTCATGCACGTGCAGATGTTTGTCAACGCCGGTTGAATGTTGACCCGGTTTACCGCGAGCTCGCCGATCTAAAACTGACCCACCCTGCTGGTGTCTGGCAGGGGGAGAGCGAGGGGGACCTTCCCCCTCGCCGCTCTGT